>TARA_R110002072_G_scaffold140286_1_pt1 | contig 448560 bp, 350 predicted proteins | sample TARA_R110002072 | Tara Oceans TARA_R110002072 (sample SAMEA4397118) | marine metagenome | biome: Polar Biome; feature: [SRF] surface water layer (ENVO:00010504); material: water (ENVO:00002006), including particulate matter (ENVO:01000060) such as... | depth 5 m | reverse complement strand
ATACGACATTTTTGCCTTTTCCAGGCCCTTCTTTTCCTTCAAACTGTAAGAAGGTTTTGCCGTTTTGGGCAAAACCTTCCATAGTACAGCATAGAAGAAAGGCCAAACAAGCAATTCTTAGTATACCTTTCATAGTGTTTTATTCTTAAATTCTTAACGGATTAAACTCAATATCCTGAGTTCTGAATCAGATTCTTGTTGTTTCTAATTTCAGCGGTAGGAATAGGGAATAGCAATTCACGCTCTTTCAAGGTAGGTCCATAGACGAACTTGTGACCAACATATTCTTCAAATTCCAACGTTTTGGCATTGAATCCTTTGCGAATTCTCACCATGTCAAACCAGGTTTTGTTTTCGTAGGACAACTCATAAAATTTCTCTCTCCAAATTGCTTCTCTCAACTCGTCTTTGGAAAGTCCGTCCAGAGGTGCAAGCTCTGCTCTATTTCTCACTTTATTGATTGCATTATATGCTTCAGAATTAGGACCATTTGCTTCGTTTGAAGCTTCGGCATAAATCAAGAGTACCTCAGCCAATCTTAAAATTGGCCAATTCATTCCGCTACTAGTTGTGCTAGTTTGAGCTAACACATCAAAGTGCTTGTAGATATAATAATCGCCCAATTCCAATGTTTTGGATCTATCTGCTCGAAGCGAATAACTGGTGTAATAGAATTCTTTTTCATTTGCTCTTTTGTCACCCGTTTCATAAGATTTAACAAATTCCTCCTGAGCGAAAATACCACCGGTTTCTGAACTGTAATTGGAAATACCTCTGTTGTAGGGGATGATGGACACTTGCCAGCTTGATGGTAAAATAAATGCGGCAAATTGGGCCATAAAGATGTTTTCTCCCAAGTTTTTCATGGCAGGATTGTGCAAATCCCCGTAAGAAGTGAAGAGTGAAAATGTACCGGAATCTATTACCTCTTTAGATTTGGCTGCTGCGAGTGTATAGTATTCAGCTCCCTTTTGAAGTGGATATCCTGCCATTGTCAAATACACAGAAGACAACAATGATTTGGCTGCTCCTAAGGATGCTCGTCCACTAGCGTCACGCATCGGAAGTCCGGAAACTTCAGCATCTTTTAGGTCCATAACGATCTGATTATATACCGCTTCAGGATTGGCTGGGGCTGCAAATAAATCCTCAGAAGTTAAATCAATAGGCTCTAAAGTCAACGGGATGTTCCCAAAGATTCTTACCAAATTAAAATAGTAGTAAGCTCTCATGAATTTTGCTTCACCTATTAATTTTAGTTTCGCTGTTTCATCCATTGTGATTCCAGGAATTTTTGCAATCGCAATATTTGCGTTGGCTATCCCTTTATAGTAGCTAGTCCAGATAGTTTGACCGTAGCCATTATCGGAGTTGTTGACTAGATCCTTGACAAATAGACTATTTTGAGCTTGACCCAATTCTGTGTCGGCCAATCCAGTAGCAAACTCAACCATCATCCATGGTCCGCCTCCAAATCCACTGGCCATAACTGGTTGTAAACTTTCATATACGGAGTTTACTACACTTTTTGCATGCTCAGGTTTGGTGAAATAATTGTCCAATGTGAAGTTTGAACTGTCACTTTCATCCAAAAAATCAGCACAGCTGGCGGCTGAAATCAGCAAAGCAACCAGAGATATCTTTTTTATATATTGTTCTATACGTTTCATAATTCTGCTAGTTAAAATTTACAATGTGATACTTACACCAAGCATAAAGACTCTCGGCTTTGGGTAGGCATAAAGATCTACCCCTTGATCAAATGCTGCACCTGAGGTGGACACTTCAGGGTCATATCCAGCGTACTTTGTAGTTAGAAAGAAATTTTGCACAGACACGTATGCTCTCATTCTTTCCACGTTGATTTTTTCCAATGTCTGAGGGAGGAAATTGTAGGAGAGCATTAGATTTCTACCTCTTACGAATGATCCATCTTGCACACGGTCTGAGTCATTGTTTGTATTATACCCAGCAGTAAGCGGTCGGATTTGAGCAATGTTTGTATCCTGATTCTCTGGAGTCCATGCGTTTAGAATGGTTTTGAAACTGTTTGCGATCCCCGTTCTATCCTCGGCTGAGTGCTTACTTCTAAAAAGCACATCATTGCCATAGGTGTATTGGATATCTACCAGTAATTCAAAGTTTTTAAAAGTAAATGTGTTGGCGAAAGTGCCAAATCCATCAGGTATACCTTTACCTATTACTACTCTGTCTGAATCATTGATAACTCCATCCTCATTCACATCCTTATACTTAATGTCGCCTGGTCGTTTGTTGTACTGGGCAGCTATAGATTCTTCACTTGTATTCCAGGTTCCTTCATGGACGAATCCAAAGAAAGCTCCTACCGATTCACCCTTTCTGACGATGGTGGATCCAAGGAAAATATCAGACCCTCCAGCAAGTTCCAGCACCTCATTCTTATTATAGGAGAAGTTGAACGTGGTATTCCAGGAGAAATTATTTCTCTCAAAATTGACCGTGTTTAGCCCCAGTTCAATCCCTGTATTTTCCATACTTCCCACATTCTGGCTCACTACTGAATACCCACTGCTTGATGGAACAGGAGCACTTAGGAGCATATCATCAGTAATCTTTCTGTATAGATCAATTTCAAACATTACTTTATTCTGGAACAAACCAAGTTCAGCACCTATATCAATCTGTGTTGTCTTCTCCCAGCGTAGGTTTGGGTTTGCCAACCTACTTATTCCTATTCCTATTTCTCTTTGGTTATTGAAAATCACCGAGTAATTCCCCATTCCGGCAAGTGCCTGATAGGCTGTGATTTCAGAGTTTCCAGTCATTCCTATACTGGATCTGAATTTCAAATTCGAGATGGAAGAGCTATTCTGTAAAAAGTTTTCGTCTGATGCTCTCCAAGCAAAAGCTGCAGATGGGAAAAATGCATATTGGTTAGATTCACCGAATTTGGAGGATCCGTCAACCCTACCTGTGAACGTAAATAAATACTTGTCTTTTAGCGTGTAATTCAAACGCGAAAAGTAGGAATTAAGACCATATGCTACACTACCTGATTGCGGTTGGATTGCATTTGCTCCAGCCCCCAGATTATTAAACATGAAATAATCATCCTGAAAATTCTGAGCTCTTGCAGTAGAATTAAACCTGTCTACATGCTGCCAAGAAAGTCCAACCATAGCGTTGAGCGCATGATTTTCATTAATGGTTTTGATATAGGTAAGGTAGTTTTCAAATTGCCAGGAGTTGAGTCTATCATTAGAAACTGAAGCATCTCCGCCTTGATTTTTGGCGATGTAATTTAGATTTCTGCCTCCATAATAATCAACTCGCTGATTCACGATGTTAGTGGAGACATTGGATCTTAGCTCAAGGCCTTTTGCCAGAAAAAAGTTAGCATAAATGTTTCCCAGAACCGTTTGCGTGTTCACTAGATATATCCTTTCCTTAGCCACCTGAAGAGGATTGTTTCCGCCTTCCATGCCAGGATAATCTGCATTTCCTGCCCATGAACCATCAGGGTATCTTACCGGAATAATTGGTAACGCTTCCAATACCTGGCGCATAGCTATAATACCACCATTTCCAAGAGGATCAACTTGACTTTCTTTTTGGTCATTGTAGCTTAAACCTCCACCAACTGTCACCCACTTTTTGATTTTACTATCGAATACAAATCGACCGGAAAATCTTTTCATCCATGACTCTTTCATCAAGCCATCTTCATCTCTATAACCTAAGTAAGCCCCGAAGCTATCATCTTGATTTCCGCCGGTTAAGCTTAGTTGATGGTTTTGGGTAATAGCTTGTTGGAATGATTCATCTTGCCAATCTGTATCATAAAGTGGGTTTCCATTACTATCGAAAAGCTTTGGATCTGTTCTTTTAAGTTTTGGGTCTTTATAGATTCCATTTGCCCAGCCATTAGGATCATATTTTTGAGCATTTTGATAGGCTAGATCTTCAGCTGCAAGGAATTCTGCTGAATTCAAAAGCGGAATTTTTTTAGGAAGTGTCCCTATGCTAAAGTTACCATCGTAAGTAATGGTACCACCTGTTTTGCTTCCTCTTTTAGTGCTTACCAAAATAACTCCGTTCGCTCCACGCGCACCATAAATGGCGGTTGCAGATGCATCTTTCAACACCTCTATAGAAGCAATGTCATTTGGGTTGATGTAATCAATTGGAGTGCTACCATTTGCTAGGCCAGCAGAATGTAGGATTACTCCATCAATCACATAAAGTGGATCATTTGCAATACTAACAGAGGTGTTACCTCTTATTCGAATATTTGCTCGTCCGCCTGGTCGGCCCGAATTGACAGAGACATTCACTCCTTGCACTCTACCTGAAAGGTTTTGGCTAAGTGAAGCAGAAGGCCTATCTCTTAAGTCTTTTTCTCCTACAGAACCAACAGCACCTGTTAAATCCGATTTCTTTTGAGTTCCGTAGCCAATTACTACGACCTCATCAAGCTCAGATTCATCTATCTGTAACGTTATATTCAAGACGTTGCTACTTCCAACAGCTTTTTCAATAGTAGAATATCCGATGAAAGAAAATACTAATGTAGCTCCTTCAGAAACTGACAATGAATACTTCCCGTCGATATCGGAGGCTGTGCCGTTGGCAGTGCCTTTTTGGATAATAGTAACGCCTGGCATTAACTCTCCTGACGAATCGATTATTTTTCCGCTTACTATTTTGTTTTGGGCCTGTAAGCCAAAAACTGCTAATAGCATGAAAAACATAAGCATAGTAATGTGCTTTTTCATATGGTATAATTTTGGGTTAAAATGATTGATTAAATACAGCCTTATGCAGTATCCTAATTTTTCAAAAGGTATTATTATCAACTTGCTGCACTGTCCTGTTACACCTATATAAGTAGGACACACCTGTGCACAACTATTTTCAGAGTAATATTTTGTGTTTAACACAAACTTTCTATCGAATCAACTGACATTACCTATATGTCAGAAAGAAAATTTCGGAAATTCAATTTTGATCTATTAACCTTCTATTTTTCATACACATCTCGAATGCTTCAGAAAAAAAAATGAGTAAAAGGCTGTGGGTCTTATAAATGTGGTGATTTAAGATTCCAAGCATGCGGGCGACAGTCATTTCCCAACATATAGTCTGTTTTTCTACAATCGCTATATCTTCAACTTCTGGTACTACCTCAAGAGCATTACCTTTCTACATAAGTTTGTAGATAAGCCTGCACTAGCGACTACACCAAATCTGGCCCTGAGAAGCTTTTTTTTTTGGAAACACTATCTTGAATGAAATTTCAATTAGCTGTGAATTTCATCAGCTTAAGATCAATTTTCACAAAAAAATCATTTCTATTTCTTCTGAAGTGGAACAACTTCGCGCTGATGGAAACTCAAAGCTCCCAAATTATTTGCACTTCCTGTAAGCCAAGGACCTTCGTAGAACTCGTGGGTTCCTGTATAGAATTTACCAGGCAAATACGTGACAAACGGATACGACTCTGCTTTTTCAAATGTAAGGATCAACTTATTTCCCTGTGATTTTATACTGCTAATCATAGCAGAAATAAATGCGCTATCCAGTTCTATTTTGAAGAAAAATTGATCCTTTAAAAAGTACGTTTTTCCGTTGACTTCCCGCTTTTCTTCTACAGCAATGGCTTGGTCAAACAGAAGTTCCAATTCATTTTCGGTCACATATTTTGCGCTCAGCAATTTGGGCGGAGTGATGACGGAAGTAGGCTGCTCTCCATAAAAATCACGAGAAACCAAAGGGAAGATGCGCTCGGCAAATTCCAGATAGCCCTGATAAGAAAAGTGACACCCATCATGACCACTCACTCCCATCGTAGACATAATCTCTACATTATCATAGGTGTCCACTAGTTGGGTTTGAATCTCCCGAAGCTCATTATAATAACCTTCCGTTTTTGCTCCACATCCGGGATGCAATTGGAATAGATAGATTTTTTCAACTCCTGTATATACCCGCTCCCAGTCTTTTTTTAAGGTATCGAAATTTGCAGGATAGGACTGATATCCTTCCACCGTATTGGTGTTGGTTTCTCCCTGGTGCCAAAAGATAGCTTTCACCTGATCCTTCAATCCTGCTTGGTTAACCCGATAGGCAAGGCGACCGAAACTGGTTTCCAATGAAGGCAGTTCCGGATAAAGCATATTTTCCTCGATGGAAGAGGAACCGCTGCCGCCATTGATAATGCATACAGGTACCTGATGTTTTTCTATGATCAATCTGGCCAGCTCCATTCCCCAAACTCCAACGCCATGGGGATTCTTGATAAACCAACCTCCAACTTCCTTTTCCAGTCCGGGACAATTTCCGGTTGCACTTCCCCAACGCACGTTTTTATCTTCTTCACTATAGGGTTCATAACCTGTTTTGACGCCAAAACTTCTGGCGAATGGACTGCTATAGGTAGATAAAGTACTACTTGGGTGGGAATTGGATTGTCCGGTAATGATGTAAGCATCACCGCAAACCACATTGTCAGCTACCATATATATGCTTTCTTTCTGGCCTTCTAGGGTAAAAAGTTCAAAACGAAACAGATGAAGACCTGCATATATTTTAGAAGTAATCGAAAAAGCTTTATCAATTAGTGGCACTTCTTGAATTTCATACAGCACGTCGTCCTTATAGACTTTAAGTGTTAAACTGCTTACATCCTCTCCCTTTGTTACTTTCCCTGTATATCGCACCACAGCACTATCGTTCTGATTTCTTGCATACAGGCGGTAGTTTTCCGGAGCCTCAGTAAAAGTCAATTCCTGAGCGTAGCCAGCACTAAACACCAGCATACCTAAAAGAAACACATTTAAGGCAAAGAATTTTTGAGTTATCATATTACTATCTTTTGACTTCTAATCTTGTCTATCTTCAACTTATTCTCGAATGACTCAAATCTTATTTATTGATTTATAAATCCTGCTAAATCATTTAATACTAGCTCTTTGCGTATGTCTGATTTCGGGTGGTCATTGTCACATTCTTAAAGGTTATACTTGTTGCATTTTCAGCGAAAATCAAACATTCTGAATCCCCCTTTCTTGGATGCGTCAAGTTTTTATCATAACTCCGCCATATACTGACTTCCAAGCAATGAGGTCACATAATCGAGAGAAAGTGTGATGTTGCTTTTCAACTGAATAGTGCCAATTATATAATTACCAGCTGGCACCCTGACTGTACCACCACCTATGGCGTAACAAGCGTCATTTGCTGCTTGAACACCTTCGGTATCCATGGCAATATGTATCATTTATCCCCATAATTTTACACATTGAAAACGTTAGGATCTGAGCTCACAGATGGAATTGTAGCACTGAATGCATGAGCAAAAACCATATTCATGGTAGGTGTTAAAAAGAGCGATGGTTTTATTCATATCATTTCATTTCAAAACGTACCAAATAGGCTTCTCCCTTTTTCGAGCGCATAGCTATTCCCCAACCAGGTGTCTCACCAGCCTTGTTTCCATCCTCTAGATCTGGACGGTAAAGTCCCGGAGCTTGGGGAAGATTACTTATACTGTCCTGCAATACAGCAAACTGAAGTCCGTCAACAGCAAAGTTGATAGTAGAACTGATCGATGCTAAGGATGCTACTCCGCCATCTTTCATCCAAATCAATACTTCATGGCTTTTATCCAATAAAGGGCCATCATGTTTAGTAAAAGGACCTTCAGGATTGTCAGCGAAGGCTACGCTCATTTTCGTGCGGCTCGGCCCTTGTTTACCATCCAAAATGCATCTGCCTTTGTAGTAAAGCCACGTCTTTCCTTCTTTCACCAATAGGCTAGCATCATCAATTCTGAAGCTATCAAAAGCCGCTGAATCAGCAGATACTTCTAACACAGGCTCAGAATTTATCCGTTCGAAAGGTCCATCAGGACTATCTGATACAGCTAATCCAATAGCAGTAATATCCGTAGTAGAATTATTCTCAAACTGCTTATTAGCATTCCCCGGCGTTAGTTTTACTCCTGTGTAATAGAGATAGTATTTGCCTTCATGTACCAAAATATTTGGAGTAAAAACTGAATGTCCATCGAATGAATCTTCGTCCCCCAGTCCCAAAGCCATGCTTTGCTCAGTCCAGGTATATCCCTCATCCTCAGAAGTAGCATACCAGATGGTTCCCCAATATCCAGCCGTCACTGGACTATCCATTCGGGTGTACCAGACATAGTATTTGTCCCCTACTTTGATCACATCACTATTATCTCGTCTGTTGTAAATGGAATCCTTCCCTATTCCAGTAATATCCTGATAGGTAAACTGAATACTTGGCTCAGCTGAAGCTAATTCTGACACTTGATTCACTTTAGGTTGGCAAGCAATCGTGGAGAAAAAAGCTAAAATAATCCAGACAAAACTTCCTTTCATGTTATGGTATTTTCTAATTAAAAGCCTTAGAAATTTCATCAATCGAAACGCCCAAAATTTGCTTTGATATCCTATCCAAATCCTCTTGATCGCCTTCAAAATGGCAGGTCAGTTGGATGTGTAACGCTTCTTGACCAGATTTCAAAGCGAGTGCTGGTGAAGAAGTTTCTAGCTCATAGAATGGCCCCATAGGTTTCTTGCCAGGTTCGGCAGGACCATCGTTATAAGAATTGATTACATCTCCAGTGAATGGAGAATCTTGAATTTCCCACATGGAGTTGACATAGTCTTGGACACCTTGAGGTTGATTGTATTGGAGTATGGTCAAAATACGATTAGTCGCATCGTATGAACCGAGAATGTTTTTTGCGCGGGCAGGTGATAAACCGATTTTGCTTCGGAAAGTACCATCGGCAGAGAAGTACAGCACGCTGTCTTTCAAGAGTAGGCGTTCTTGTGGGACTTTGCCAAAGTAGTTGTCGTTAACAGGGATTCCCAAATCTGATTCTGACCCAGGGTGAAAAGGAATGACAATTGTGGTAGTTGCTGAGGGATTAAACATTCCTAATAGCCAAATGGACAAAAGTCCGGTCTCCTTCTTCCAATCCTCCGATCCGATATTTTTAAGTGTGTTAGTGGTTTGATAAGCTACTGCATTAATTCCAGAAATTGATTCAATACCTAATTGCATAAAAACCTCCGCAGTGGATAATACCTCTACTTTTCTTTCAATTCCCAGCTCAAATTGGAAACCTGAGTAGTTGGTTAATGTCGCTTCTTTGATAAAAACCACACTTGAAGCGCCTTGTTCTTTGATTTCAAATTTCTCCAAATCAATTAAGCGAGGCGTGTACCAATTGTCCAAATTGAAATCATCTCCATTTTTGAAAAACACAGAAAACTGCCCACCTTCTGGACCTAGCCAAAACCGCTCTTCGCCTCCATAGGCATTAAAATGCTCCGAGGTATCTCTTGAGCTAAAAAGTTCTCGATTGATCCACCCGTAGCTTCGCCCATCTTCTCCCAAAGAAGCACTGGTCATCACACGACCCTGCAGCGCAGCTGAAACTGCTACTTTTGAGTTTCCACTTGGATCCGTAAGTTCTATAACCTCTACAAAATCCTTTAAGAATGAAACATCGTCATCATAACTGGAATAGTCTTTTGAGTCAGAGTTTTTCATTTTCTGGTTTGTTGATCTCTTTTGATTACACCCACCCAAGAAGACAACTATTCCCAGAATAAAAAGACTTTTTCTAACGCTATGCATCATCCTGTATTTTATACTTTTAGTATAGTCATCACTTTAATTCTACCATTCTTATCCACATACAATGTCCCCCGCCTGGAGCCATTTTAGCATGTACTATGTCACCTTTTTTCACCAGACCTGATCTTACTTGATAGGCTTCTGGATTGGTTTTCCCATGAGTTTCGTCGGTATCTTCATAGTAGGTGATCTGATATTCTTTTCCCGGTTGAAGGAAATCAAGTGCTATATCCAATGTACCACCTTGCTGATCATGTACAGACCCTATAAACCAACTGTCTCCCTGCCGTCTCGCAGTAGAAATATACTCGCCCATCTTGGCGTCTAGTATTATGCTTTCATCCCATTTTCCTACTGGCTGCTTTTGGATAAACTCAAACAAGTCTGCCTTCTCCCTATATTCCTCAGGAGCATCAGGAATACAAACCAAACCACTGTGGATGATCAAGGTCCTTGCAGCTTCTGAAACCACCGTGGAAATGTAAGAATTAGTAATCTTAGGTCCTTTCTCCCGATCTCCCCGATTGATTCCAGAGAGATCAAAATTCCCGTTGTTCATATCCAAAGGACCTTGAATGGCGTTAATCAAAGCCATTTTGATAAAAGTCTCTGGGGTAAATGCCTTTCGTGAATCCTGCTGGGCATGGCAATATTCCTTCGTGATGGCATTCGCATAAGTTCTTTCTATACCCGTAAAAGGCACCGGACTATCATGGAAATCAATGAGGAGTTGGCTCTCCGCACTGGAAGCAATTGCATCTCTGCTAAAGGGAACATTTTGTCCCATAAAGCCATATTTGATTCCCTTCATTCCTAGGGATTTATAATACTCAAATAGCTCCTCATCACCATATTCCCCATGTCTTCTATCGTAATAAAGCATCAACTCCACATCTTTCTCTGCGGCATAAGCGATCACTTTCTGAAGATCCAGTTTTTCTGATAATTCAAAATTTCCGGGAGTTACCTTCTTATACCAGGAATCATCTATTAGGAAATATTCAATTCCCATTTCAGCAGCAAAATCAATAAAGCGTAAATAGCTTTCGGTATTGATTCCATAGGTAAAACCATCCGAGGCGGTATACCCATGAACCCGCCAATCCCACAGCGTTTTTCCGGGTTTGATCCACGAAGGATCTTCAATCTGATTTGGCGCGGCGAGGTTGAGTGTAACGGTGTTGGTAACCAAATCACCTATTTGGTCATTCACCAAAATAACTCTCCATGGAGTTATTAATTTTTCTTCTGTCACTTGAGCTGTGTTGGAAGAGATAATTGCAGACCTATTTTGATCATAAGATAAGCTTATTACATCAAACCCTGGCGCTGAAAACAGATCAGATTCTAAGATAGACAGGTAGGGCTTTTTGGTCTCCACAACTATAGGCATGCGTAGCTTAGGTGTTTCATCTGACGTTGCCAATTCATTGATTGCCAAAGGTCCAACTGGAGGATTTTCACCTGAAGGAAAATAGAGGGAATCATTACCATCTAACTTATACTCACAGTACATGGTGACCTCCGCGCCTGCTTTCAGTCCCCTCAATTCATACCTGAAACCTAAGCCATGATCATACACTCGGGTGATTAATTTAGCCGAAGCTTCTCCCAAAGCTATATCCAATGTCAACTCATTGTAATGGTCGGTGATTTCACTAAACTGGCCCCAGACTGGTTTCCAAGTTTCATTTTTCGTGCTTGTAGCCGAACCTTGGATTTTAGATGCAGTGCCGGGTAAGATTGATATTTTAGAGGAATTGACAATTGCTTCCCCATTCCAAAACACTTGATAGTTCACTGCCTCTCCCACTTCTGAAAGTTGCACTTGCAGATTTCCATCAGGAGAACTTACTGTGAAAAGGCTTTGTGCATTTGCGACATTAAAAACCAAAAAGAAAAATAAGATTAACCTCAATTCAATGCTGATCATTTTATACATATTGGCTTCTCTTTCTCCTTTTTATTCTCCTCTGATTTAACTAATCCAATTACTCAATTACTCAGGCAATTCGGACTTCCATTGATCCCACATGGCCAAAAGCTGTGTTACTTTCTTTGGATTAGCAGCAGCAACATCTTTAGATTCAGAACGATCATCTTTAATGTTATAAAGCTCCACTCTCCCGCGTTTTTCATCGGACATAAGCTTCCATTCCCCATCTCGAACTGCTGCCGAAACCCAGCCATTTGGACGCTCATCTACCGCAAATCTCCATTCCCAGAAAAGTGGTTTTGTTCTATTGAAAGTCTTGTTATCGAAAATTGATATGATGTTTTCTCCATCAACTTGGTAATCTGAAGGCAAGTCTTTATGAGCCAAAGCAGCAAATGTAGGAAGTAAGTCTACTGTGGAAAGCACACTTGTACTATCAACTTTGCCAGCATCTACTTTTCCTGGCCATCTCACAATAAAAGGAACATTCACCCCACCTTCAAAAATATCTACTTTTCTACCTCTCAAATCTCCTGTTGAACCAGCTGTTAAAGATGGGCCATATGCAGCAGGACCATTGTCGCTACTGAAAATCACGATGGTATTATCATCCAATCCCATCTCTTCCAATGCTGCCATCAAGCGACCAATATGTCTGTCAGCATCCGTAAGCACTCCGAAATAAACTTCCTTATCTGGCCCCATCCCTGAATAAGGAGCTTTTTGCTCATCCGTTGGCCAAAGTGGCGTATGCGGATCTTTCAGCCAAAGATTCACAAACATTGGTGATCCTTTATCCTTATTTCTCTCGAGAAAATCGATGGTCACATCTACCACGATCCTACTTGAACTGTGCACCCAAGTACTGTCATCATCCATATAGCGGGTAGTTGGCCACAATTGGTCGCCTTTCCAGGTTGGCCCATTACCATTCCAAACACGGGTTTCATCGTAGCCATACGCCTTTGGTTCGGGAGCGGATAAATCACCGTGAGGTAATCCGCCTCCACCTAAGTGCCACTTGCCAAAATGAGCCGTAGTGTATCCGGCATCCTGCATTAACTGAGGCATGTAAACTGGCAGATTTTCGTCCAGCCAGTTAGGCATATTCCGCTTCGCATTGGGTTCATTCCCGGCAAAGTGTCCATGTACTCGATGCCTTGCTGGAAAATGTCCTGTAATCACAGAACTCCGACTTGGAGAACATACACCACTGGTCACATGAAACTGTGTGAATTTGGTTCCTTGTTCGGCCAATTTGTCAAGGTTCGGAGTCTTTACTTCAGTAGCTCCGTATGCGCCCAAATCTCCATAACCCCAATCATCCGCGAAGATGAAAATGATATTTGGGCGATCATCTGACACTACTGTACTTTCTTCAGTTTTTGGAGCTTGGCAAGAAAATCCTAGGAAGAGCAATCCTCCTACGAGAGCTTTTGGAAGGCTCGGAAATTGAGGAAAAGTGAAAGACGGTAGAAAGGAGTTTTTCATGATGCTAAATTCTTCTTTAGATTCTAAAAGTTTGTGAAGCCATGTTCAAGGACTAATCTAAAATCGATAATGGTGTGAACCTGATTTCTTTCAGGCTTGCGCTTTTGATATCGCCCTCTTTCACTTCTACCGAGACCGTATGTTTTCCGGCTTTCTCAAACTTAAGTAGCCCCATTTCATAGTAATGATACACGTGAGAGGCATTTTGCTCATTTTGCACCAAATCACCTTCAGAGTTGGTCACTCGCCAAACCAATCTGCTGTCTCCGGCATAATTTAAGTCCACCTGATAATAGCCCGGCTCCAACACATCCACTTCCCAAGTTACTTTTCCACCTTCAATAAAGTCCTGAGCTTGGGAAATATGCTTCCATTCTCCAAATTTCTCCATCCATCTCTTTTCCTTTACCGTAGCTCCATCACCCTTAGCAAAAGCTGCAGATAACATAGTTGAGTAATATGGATCTATGCTGAGGGATTGATCTACAGAAAGCTTCCCTTCTACTTCAATTTCAATTACAGAAATCAGTTTGTCAGGTCTATTTGCTGGAAGTGTAATGGAAGTCCAAGATCCGTTATTTACGGTTTTGACAGCCTGCAATTTCCCATCCTCCCAAAGACCGGCTGATTTGATTTTATTCTTCAAACCAGGCAGAACTATTTGCCCATCGATAGGCCAGTCATATATAGCAAGGTTCAGTTTTCCATTGGTTACTGTAGCATCTCCCCAAGGAAGTTCACGTCCCCATGGAGATGGATCAGCTGCATAAATTAACTGAGGATATGATTCTATCCATTCTCCAGCAGTTCGAAGGCTACTTTGAGCCTCGTCTGGAATAGTACCGTCTGGCTTTGGACCTACATTAAGCATATAAGTTCCACCACGAGCTACTGTGGAAATGGCAGACTTTAAGATTCGCTTAGGGCTTTTCCAATTTTCATCATACCATGCGTATCCCCATGAATCATTGGTTACATCCACTGTTTCCCAGAGACCGGGAACATTTTTCACCGGAATATTCATATCACCCAGAGAGAGGTAATCTCCCAGATTATGACCTGCACGGCCGGAAATCATGGCATTTGGCTGATTTTTCCTCACCACATTCACCAATTCCTCCACATATTTCTTTTCCATATTGCCTGGTGTATCAAACCAGACCATGGCAATATCTCCGTATTGAGTTGTGATCTCTTCGACTTGAGGCAAGCACTTTTCTCTGAAATAGTAATCGAATCCTACCTCTTCACCTTTTTCATTGACTTTAGGTCCGCCATTTCCTCCGGGGAAAGTCCAGTCCTGATTATGCGAATAGTAAAAGCCAAAACCTAGACCCAGCTCTTTACAGGCCTGAGCCAATTCCTTCATAGGGTCACGGGCAAAAGGGGTGGCTTTAACAATATTGAAATCGTTACTTTTGGAGTCGTACATCGCAAATCCGTCGTGGTGTTTGCTGGTGACGACGATGTATTTCATTCCGGCATCTTTTGCGAGTTGGGCGATAGCCTTCGCATCAAAATTTACTGGATTGAAGTTTTTGGCTTCTACCATGTACTCGTCCACCGGAATGCCGGCTCTCCTAGGATTCATGATCCATTCACTGATGCCATAGTAGGTGGTATCCTTCCACTTGTTGGCAATATTGGAATAGAGACCCCAATGGATAAACATGGAATAATTGCCATCATCAAACAAAGCAGCCATCTCCCCCTTATCCGCCCGTGTCACCATCTTTTGAGCGCCCCACATTTCGTCCATGCTTTCGGATTTCTTATCCTGGGCAGCGAGGTTCAAAGTTGCCGTGAAACTGAGGACCGTCAGCCCGTATTTTAGAATATTCATGTATCGCTTATTATCTGAACTAACTATTAGTACTTATTAATCTTGCCCAGAGGCACCCAATCAAATGAAGCCCTTATTAAATCATAAATTGTCCTGTTGTATAGGGTTATATGAAGCATAATGCTTGAAATAAACTTCAAGCAAGCAGGTATTAATCAAGCTTAAGATTTTTGTAAACCTGCTCAACACTTGCTTTAAATTCCTCATCATCAAAATTGCTGATATAAGTCTTAGGCAATCCGTTGTCTCCTTTGGCTTCCTTCAGCAGTTCCACACATCTTTTTCTAAGCATTTCTAAAAGCTTTTGCGAATCTGCTTCATTTGCTAGATTATGCATTTCGTTCGGGTCATTTTTCAGATCATAAAGCTCCTCGTAAATAGGCTCCTCACCTAAGATTGGTGAGATCAGGGAAAGGGCATGGTGCTGATCCTTTTCCTTGCTGAAATAGCGAATGTATTTCCAATCCTTCGTCCGGACTGCCTCCGTGCGTGGGTAGTTTTGCTCCATGAACAAATTTTCACTAAAAAAATCTGTTCTCCATGCTACGTCCTTATTCACGATCAGAGGCTTCAAACTTTTTCCCTGCATTTCCTCAGGAATCTCCACACCTGCCATATCTAGCAAAGTTGGGCCAAGGTCAATATTAAGACTTAACTCATCCACTACTTGCTGCTGATCCAAGCCCGGAGCATAGATGACCAAAGGAACTTTCAAATCCACGTCGTAGAGTAAGGTCTTTCCTCCAAGTCCAAATTCTCCATGTAGAATACCATGATCAGAGGTAAAGACTATGATGGTATTATCGAGAACTCCCTGCGCTTCCAATTCCTGGATTATATTTCCCACCACCTGATCCATTCCCGTAACAGTCTCCAGGGTTCTTATCTGATTTTCATTTAGTGATTCTTTAGACTTCACCCAATCGTAACTCTGTAGATATTCACCGTTGTAAACATTGATAGGTAGCTTAGGCGTTTGGATGGAATTATATGGGATATAATTAGCCGGTAAGGCCAATTTATCTAGTTGATCTCTATAGCCAGTGCGATAAAGCGCTGGATCACTTGGCAACTGCTTCATGCTGTTGGTGCTGTTGCTATGAGGAACATTAAAGTTGATTAGCAAGCAAAAAGGCTGATCTTCAGGACGGGTTCTGAGGAAACTTTTGGAAGTCTCCATGGCCTCATCCAAACTCAAAAACTCATCTATTGCTTCCTGAATAATATCGATCTGATTATCGGCTTTGGCGTCACTGAAAATCTCATGGACATTCTTTGGGTAAAAACTAAGATGTCCATGGCCTGCCCTCCAATAGTCAAAAGACTCCTCCATTATACCACTTGAGTAGCCCAAGCCTTTATCAGTTTTCCCTATTGGCGTGTGGTTTTTCCCTACCCAACCAGTATAATAGCCACTTTTGCGAAGAAGCATGGGATAGGTATTGCCCCAAGCCTCTTCGGTCATCACGGAATTTGACCCAAAGGTGACTCCATGTTTTCGCTCATACATACCCGTGAGTATGGAAGTTCTGCTGGGCGTGCAAATAGCAGATGTCACAAATGCATTACTGAACAAGGTGCCTTCAGCTGCCAATTTATCCAGATTAGGAGTTTGAATGATGTCATTTGCACCCATGGCTCCAAGGTAATCCCAGCGCATATCATCGGCTAAAACCACTACTATATTGGGTCTTTTTGTTTCCTGTGCGTCTACTTTTTGGAATAAAAAAAGCAGGGTAACCACTAGCAAATGAATTAGAAAAGCAGGTTTATTGGTTCTAGAGTTATTCATATTTTCTGGAATCTAACTTCTTGCTGGAAATCGATTTAAAGGCAATGATTCTATGAAGCACCTTTTGTGAATACAAAGAATCTAGCACCTAAACAGCAGGCGCAATCCTTTTCAGCATTTTAAGTATTCGTCAATAGGGCAATATGAATTATTTCAACTTTTCTATATAGATGTAGTAAGCTGGATATACTCTCTTGTCTGCGTCAATAAGTTGAGCTTCCATGTCATACTTGCCTGCAGAGATTTGTCCTGTAAACGTGACTTCTTCCTGGTCTTTCTGAATACTCTCGGATTTCTCCAGATTAGCAACATATAGGTAAGCTTTTTCAAAATCATCTTTAACACTTGCAGGTTTATCGTTTTCCAGTTCTATGGTTTTCTTTTGGGAAGGGAAAGTTGCATTGATTGCCAAGCCGCTTTCTCTAGGAAATCTTCGAAGTGTAATAGCATATTCACCATCCTCTACAAATTCGATTTTCCATCTTCCAGTCACCTGAGAAGCTGTAATAGCTCCATTCTGATGCCATGAACTTTCATGCTTTCCTGTCAACATATCGTGAGCAGAAATACGGCTAGGGTTCTCTTTGCTCGACCCCACTTTAATGTACGCATACCGCTCATTTGGATTTTCACCCATGATGGATTCCCACCATTTTTCGTAGCCTAGAGCTAGTTTCTCTGCCACCAATGGATTCTGGGCGATGACATTTTTGGATTGAATTTTATCATTTTCCATGTCATACAATTCTTTACCATTGACCAATCTCCATCGATCGTCCATGACTGAGTAATCTTTGTATTTGTTCAGGTTTTGTAGTCGCTGAGTATCCACGTAAAGGACTCTGTTTGGCCACGACTTAGCACTATTGGTAAGCAAGGGCTTGAGGCTAGTTCCATCAAGAGGTTTTACAGGGCTGAAATCAAATCCAAGTAAATCCACAAACGTAGGTAGTAAATCATAATGGGCTACCAACTTATCAATGTCTTTACCTCCTGTCAACTGTCCATCAGGCCAGCGAATAAACAGAGGGACACGATGACCACCTTCATAAATACTCCCTTTTGCCCCTCTCAAACCCCCATCATATACCTTATTTCCACCTGCTGTACCATTATCTGTAGTAAAAATCAGGATCGTATTATCAGTCAGATTGAGATCCTCCAGCTTTTGCTGCAAGCGCTTAAAGTTGTCGTCAATATTAGTAATCATACCGTAAAAGCGCTTGAAATTATCAGGCAGCTCCTCTTCGCTTAAATCCTTATATAAATTGTAATATTCCTCAGGCACGTTAAGTGGGCCATGTGGCGCATTGGTGGCTATATAAGCGAAAAATGGTTTTTCTTTGTTTTCTTCAATAAAGTCCATCGCCTCATTAAAGAACACATCGGTACAGTAGCCTTCGTATTTCTCAAGCTCCCCATTGTGCCAATAGGTATCATCGAAGTAATCATTGTCCCAGTAATCAGGGCCTTGAGCGATTCCACCGCCACCGTGCCGAACTACCTCATGAAATCCTCTATCTTCCGGACGAAATGGATAATTATCACCTAAGTGCCACTTGCCAAACATGCCATTGGTGTAGCCATTTTGAGCAAAAATCTGCGGCAGGATCACTTCATCTTCATACAACAAAGAACGCCCGCTGATCGTGTGAAAAACATTGAGTCTATTGGTATATCTACCTGTCATGATAGCACCTCTGGAAGGAGCACAAGTGGTAGAAACATGATAATTGGTAAACCTCACAGCATCCTCATGAAAAGCATCAAGGTTGGGGGTTTTGATAATTTTATTACCCATTGACCCCAGGTCACCCATTCCCTGATCATCTGTGATCACAAAAATTACGTTGGGTTTTTGTTGAGCAAATACTTCACTCTGAATCGTCATAGCCAATCCGATTAGAATGACTAGTGGTCTAAACAGGTTTTTCATTTGGTTTTATTTTGGGTTAATTATTAATTGCCTTCAAAATCACGTCCGCAATCGATTACTAAGCTACCAAATGAGGATTAACAACAAATACAATTACCTGTTTTAACATGTACACACCTGTGCACAAAAACCTATTTCTCGCATAGAGTGGTTTAACTTCATAGAAGTCAGGGATAAGTATTTTCGCCTTAATATTATTTCACCACAGCAGAACCACTGTTGCATTTGGTAGATTTCATAAAATAAAACTCCATGATCAATGAAGATCATGGAGTTTTATGAAGCACCATCTTTTGAAGGTACCTGTACTTAGAATTTGGCCAGTGTATCCCTAAAATCCCCGACCTCCATACAGCACACCTGTTCCATCACTTGCTGCAATTGGGTTTTCAACATGCCGATTGCATGGTCGCCCTCCGTGATTGGATACAATAATTCCATCCAATCCCAGTCGAATCGCCTTCTCAGCATCTGCATCCGAGGCAACTCCTTTGAGTACAATTTTGCCTTTCTACATATCTCTGATCGGTGCTATTTTCTCCTCATTCAATCGACCAGAAAAAAACAATATGACAGGAGTTTAATTCATTTTAGGTTTGGTTAGTCTGGGCAATTAGGTAATTGCGCGGTCTAAGTGCACATAGCCGCCGTCAGGAGATAGCCATTGACCGGTGGTATGTCCACTTCGGCCGGATAATAAAAACACAGTCATGGCTGCAATTTCTTCCGGAGTGGTCATGCGTTGACCAAGAGGAATTTTGGATTCAATCGCCTTAATCTTTGCTGCCGGATCTTCAAAGGTATTCAACCACTTCGCATATAGTGGTGTCATTACTTCAGCGGGAAGAATTGCATTCACACGAATTCCGAAGGGAGCCAACTCCACAGCCCATTCTCGGGTGAGGGCTAGCTGAGCTCCTTTACAGGCAGCGTAGCCAGAAGTTCCTCCCTGCCCGGTCAAAGCAATTTTTGAACTGATATTGATGATTGCTCCTTTGGTTTCCTTGAGATAAGGCACTGCATAATGCACCAAGTCATAGTAGTGAGTCAGGTTTTTCATCAAGGAGTCCCTGAAAGCAGTTGAGCCACCACTGATTAAACTCACGCCATCATTTGCACCGGCATTGTTTATCACACCATCCAATCTTCCAAAAGCTGCTATAGTTTGATCTACAATAGATTTGCAACCGTCACCTTCCCCAAGCTCAGCCACGATAACCATCGTTTTTCCACCAGCTGCCTCAATACGATCTGCTAACTGTTTGGCTGCGTTTTCTGAACGCCCGACGATTACAGGAATCGCACCTTCACTGGCCAATTCTAAGGTAATGGCCTCTCCTATGCCTTTAGCACCACCGGTAACTATAAATACTTTTTGTTCTAAGTCTAATTTCATCTTTAGTTTTTTGATCCTAGTGCTTATCAGGCTATCCTAGTTTTAATCTTGGTTCATTGAGGTAATTCTATTAGGACGCGTAGTCTTGGACATCTTGTTTTGCACTACCCAAGCCATCAATTCCCAACTCGATCACATCCCCATCTTTCAAATAAAATGGAGGTTTTTGCCCGAAACCAACGCCTTCCGGAGTACCGGTAGAAATAATATCTCCAGGCATCAAACTCATAAATTGCGATAGATAAGAAACCACGTGCTGAACATTGAAAATAAAGTCACTGGTATTGCCATCCTGCATTTTCTTGCCATTCAAGGTTAACCACAACCTCATATTATTAGGATCAGCTATCTCATCCTTGGTAACCAAATAAGGCCCTAATGGCGCGAAAGTGTCACAGCTTTTTCCTTTGACCCATTGTCCACCACGCTCTATTTGAAATTCTCTTTCGCTCACATCGTTGTGCAGCATGTAGCCGGCTACGTGATCCAAGGCTTCCTCTTTAGAGATATAATTGGCTCTTTTGCCGATGACGACCGCCAGTTCTACTTCCCAGTCTGTCTTCTTACTGTTTTTTGGGATGATAATGGTATCATTCGGCCCCATCATGGAGGAAGTTGCTTTGAAAAAAACTACAGGTTCTGCAGGTTCGTCCATACCACTTTCTGCAGCATGCTTACGATAATTCAGACCTATGCAAATTATTTTCCCCGGACGCTTCACCGGAGCACCTAGCCTAATAATGTTTGATACTATGGGAGCTTTCTCTTTGTCAAAAGTAGATTGGAGCTGAACCAATGCGTCTCCAGCAAAAAAATCCTCGTCATAATCATTAACAAAGCCACTTACATCGTAGCGTACCCCATCAAGTTCTACTCCTGGTTTCTCCAAACCAGCTTCTCCAAATCGTATTAATTTCATTGAATTAGTTGTTTAAAGTGATAAATCCCCCATCTATTGGAAAATCTGTTCCCGTAACAAAAGAGGCTTCATCCGAGCATAAATAAAGTACCAATGCGCCTATTTCTGCAGGCTTCCCCATACGGCCAATAGGCTGTGTACTGGAGAGGGCCTGAAACATTTCCTTCTCATTTCCGGGATAATTTTTTTCCAAAAACCCATCTACAAAAGGGGTATGAACCCGCGCCGGTGAGATGCTGTTGCAGCGGATATTGTTTGCCAAAAAGTCTCTCGCCACAGACAAGGTCATCGCGTGAACAGCACCCTTACTCATTGAGTAGGCAAATCGATCTGAAATACCCACATGCGCTGCTACTGAAGATACATTGATAATCGTCCCGCCTTTGGTTTTCATCAGATTCACTCCTTCTCTCAGACAATGGTAGGCACCTTTCACATTGATATTGTATATCCTGTCCATGTCCTCAGGAGTTGTATTGCTCACATTTCCTATGTGTGCAATTCCTGCATTATTGATCAAAATATCTATTGCATTATTGTCCATCGCCTCTTTGACACTTTTCTCGTCCGAGACATCACATTTCACAGCCTTAGCCTCTCCTCCGGCGTTAGTGATTTCCAGCGCTACGGCCTCTGCGTTGTCCATATTGAGATCAAAAATGGAAACTTTAGCTCCGTTGGTTGCGAGTGCTATGGAAATAGCTCTGCCTATTCCACTTCCGCCTCCGGTTACGATGGCACGTTTTCCACTTAAATTAAATAGTTTGTTCATAGTGACACTCCCCTTTTCCATGGTATAAAATCGTTCTGTTCAAGCTTCATTGCTTTGGTTTCTTGCCCACTGGCTACCGCAATGATTTCTTCTAAAAATGCCTCTCCTACCTGTTCTATAGTAGCTTCACCCCGGGTAATACCGCCTGCATCCAAATCAATCAAATCATTCATTCGATGGAAAAGCTCTGTATTACTTGATATTTTGATCACAGGGGTAATCGGGTTACCTGTAGGCGTGCCTAATCCCGTGGTAAAGAGAATTATATTAGCCCCAGAACCTGCAAGTCCAGTCGTTGATTCCACATCATTACCAGGTGTACAAAGAAGATTTAGTCCCTGCTCCGTTACAGGTTCAGTATAGTCCAAAATTGCAATTACCGGGGCTTTCCCGCCTTTTTTGGCAGCTCCGGCTGATTTGATAGCATCGGTAATCAAGCCGTCTTTGATATTACCCGGAGAAGGATTCATGTCAAAACCAGAACCCACAGCTTTCGCTTTATCTTCGTAGGCTCTCTGAATTTTTAGAAATTTCTCTGCTACGGGTCTGGAAACACAGCGATCTACAATGTTTTGTTCTACTCCATTGAGTTCAGGAAATTCGCTTAAAACCGTTGCTCCACCCAGAGTAACTATCAAATCTGAAACATGACCTACTGCAGGATTGGCAGAAATTCCTGAAAACCCATCAGACCCACCACATTCTAATCCTACAACCAATTTGTCCAATCCGGCAGGTTCTCTTTTAATTTTGTTAGCGATAACTAACTGCTCCAGAGTTTGATCGATTGCTTCAGTGATTAACTTCTCTTCGGAAAGGAGCTTTTGCTGCTCCAGGTAAATGACCGGTTTTTCTACTTTAGGGTATAATTCTTTTTGAATATCCTGAAACCAACTAATCTGAGCGTGCTGACAACCTAGACTCAACACAGTAGCTCCAGCCACATTGGGGTGACTTACATATCCAGCCAATAACCTCAATAAAGTTTCGGAGTCCTGCCTAGTTCCACCACAACCTCCGTGATGGTAGAGGAATTTGATGCCGTCTATATTTTCGAAAACCTTTTTCTCGGAAGCCAGAGACTTAAAAGTAGAATCGGAGGAGATTTTAGTCCGGACATATTCCTCGTATTTATTGGGTTTGTAATAGCCCAGGCCTTTGGACAAAGCTTCCTCAATTACTTTTAGATTCCTGTTTTCACAAAAAACCAAAGGAACAAAAAGCCAATAATTAGCTGTCCCAACTTTTCCATCCTGTCTGTGATACCCTGAAAAAGTTCTGCCTTCCCACTGCGCTATGTTTGGCTTTAACCAATCATATCCACCTTCATTGATCGTCACCTCTTCTGCAAAATGAGTGACATTCGCTATGGTAATTACCTCACCAGCCTTGAGGTCCCAATTTGCCTTTCCTACAGGCACCCCATACATGATGATTATCTCTCCCTTCCTTAGATCAGTTGTTAAAAATTTGTGCTTTTGCTTTACTTCCCCGGGAAGATTTATGCTTAACTCTTCGTAAGAAATAATACCTGGGTCAAGGTCGACAAGAGCCACGAGTACATTGTCTGAATTATCGATTTTCAGCAACCTGTTTTTCTGCATTTTGGGTCTAGTTAATAAAATACTATGCTTGCATATTAGCGGTATTTGTTCTTGATTTCCACCTCAAATAAAAATAGTTGCTATGCACAGGTGTGCATATTATATTACTCCCATGGGAAAGTATGTCACTATTACCGAAATAGCCAAACAACTGAATTTATCGCATTCTACGGTTTCTCGTGCGCTAAGCAATCACGTTCGCATCAGCGAAAAGACACGTGCATTGGTACAAAACCTTGCTGATGAATTGGGATATCAGGCGAACTCTACTGCCCATCATTTGAGCAAGGGAAAAAGTCAGATTATTGCTGTGATAGTACCTCAGCTTTCGCTCCACTTTTTCTCAAAAGTTGTAGAGGGTATACAAAAAATCCTGAAAGAAACCGATTACTCACTACTCCTTTTCAGTACTGATGAGTCAATAGAGGAAGAAATTAAGGCTACGCAAACCTGTCTCAAACATCGCGTTGACGGGGTTTTGGTTGCTATTTCCCGAGAAACTAAGACATTTGATCATTTTAAACAGCTACTAAAACATGAAGTACCAATTGTATTTTTTGATAGGGTAGCGAACTTCCTTCCGGTTCCGAAAGTAATTACTAATGATTACCAGGCCTCGTTCAATGCTACTGCTCATTTGTTGAAAACCGGCTGCAAATATATTGCGCACATCACCGGCAGTATTAATCTAAACAACAGCAATAACAGGCTCTATGGGTACTTGGATGCTCTAAACTCCCATGAAATAAAGGTGAGAGAGTCCATGGTTCATTATTATGAATTTGAGCTTTCTTCAATAGACAAATTCTTAAAAAAAACATTGAAAAAATACCCCAAACTTGATGGTCTATTTGTATTCAATGACTACGTAGCCCACTATGCTGTGAATGTACTCCATAAAATGGGCAAGAGGGTTCCTGATGATATTTCTGTAATTGGTTTTTCTGATGAACCAGTGGCAACTTATATGAGCCCAAAACTTTCCACAGTACAACAAGTGGCTGCAAAAATGGGAGAACTCACCGCCCAAAAAATCATCTCCATCTTGAATAAAAACGAACCCATGGTTTCTGAAAAAATTATAATCAACCCAGAACTTATATTAAGAGAAACCACTAAAAATGAACTTGCTAGCCCTGAGTCAATTCAATAATTTTTCCATTAAAGTTTTAGAGTCTACCTAGAAAGATACAAGCTAGTGATGTACATGGCACAGAACTGCAACTATTTCTCAAAAAAATGTATGACCATGCCATCAGTTATTTTTTCTAATCTTCTTGAATATGAATTTTTGAAAACAATTAAATTTCTGTATCGAAAATAGATTTAAAAGCAACTTCTATTTCTTCACTGTCCAACTACAAAAATTCCTTTTCTATGGCTCTTTTAATAAAAATAATTAACCCTATCTAGGATTGCTATATCTTTTTAACTCGTAATAAATTAATTAGAAATTATTTACCTAAATAATTACTTATAACTGCTCACTTGTACAAAATACGATTTTATGCAGGGAATAATTTACTGCACAAGTATGGAATTATACACATGGTTTTCAGAATGGCTTGCGTATTTTTTTTAACATAATTAGTATATAAGAAGAAATAAAACATTAAATAAAAATCTTAACTTTGAATTGAAACAAGTTCATTGACTAAGTAAAATAGATTACAACAGGTAGAGATTAAATTATACTAGTTGCGTCAATCGTGTAGTCATAAATACAAATAATCACACAAATCATTGATTATAAGCGTATTAAAAATTGGGCTCGAATCCTTCGGAGCGCACAAAAAAGCTCAGGCGAAAGTCTGAGCTTTTTTATATTCGCTACGTATATTTTCAATATAGCTGATGCCCTAGTCTAGCTTCTTATCTTATGTGATTTATTCTGGAAAACTTATTTATAGGTAAAGAAGAACTAATCAAAAAGCTTTAGTAAACTATGCATGCAACCATAGATGAGAATTGATAAACCAAAAACTATTACCTCGTTTGATCCCAAAGCAAACAACTGGTTATTAAAACCTTATAAGGAAACAGCTTTGAAATGCTAAAGCTAGTATTCACACTTTTATGCTTAAGGTTGACCGATATCCTCATTCCATAATTTAGGATTCGTCTTTATAAAGTCTTGCATCATTTCTATGCATTGAGAGCTGTTTACCACGACAACTTCAACTCCATTTTCCTCCAATAATTTTTCTGATCCCTTGAATGTTTGATTTTCTCCTATGATAACTTTAGGAATCCCATAAAGTAAAATTGCTCCGGTGCACATTGGGCAAGGGGATAATGTGGTGTATAAAACAGATTCCCTATATACAGAAGCAGGTTGCCTACCTGCATTTTCTAATGCATCCATTTCTCCGTGGAGTACGACACTTTTTTGCTGAACACGTTTGTTATGTCCTTTCCCAATAATTTGTCCACCATGAACTAAGACCGAACCTATTGGTATTCCACCTTCTTGAAGTCCCAATTTGGCTTGATTAATTGCTTCACTTAGGTATTTATCCATGATTTTAGGTTTTAAAATGTACTGGTTTTACTAATTGTTTGTCGCTCGGCGAAAATCAGTCTAGCGAGCGCTGAGATGTATGCCCGCTCTGAAAATGACTTAGCAAGCAACATATTAGTCATAACAAAAGAGACCTAAGCATAGAACCGTAACCCGATGCTATCTAAATATATCTTTAAAAACTGTAACAATTATTCAAGCTAGTTACTATTTGAGCGTCTTTATATAGGCCAATAAGTCAGCTACCTGCTCTTCCGAGAAATTATCTATCAGTCCTTTAGGCATAAAGGATCGACCACCCAAATGACCTTCGAATCTAATTTCAGAAGCTTGAATAAACTGTTTGCTGCCCCCCATAAACCCTATGGTGGTACCTCTATCGTCTTTTTTGACTAGATATCCCTCAATATTACTTCCATCATTCTTGGTCACCCGATAGATAGAATAATTACTTTCCACTGCAGCATCAGGTTCAAGGATCGCAGTCAGCAAGGCTTCATTTTCACGTAAAGAAGATCCATCCAAAGCGGGTGCAAAATCAAACCCCTGGTCTCCTACTCCATGGCACATGAGGCAGGTTTGGAAAAGTGTTTTACCATTTTTGGGGTTTCCTTCTCCTTTCTCCGCTATGGCCATAAATGTCTGTAATCTTAATTCCAAGCCACTTTTCTCCTCCTTGGTTCTTTTCTTCACCTGCTCAAAAAGTTGTATCCCCTTTTCATCGGCTGTATTTGATTGGAATACTTTTTCTGCGCTTGAAAGATCAAATTCATTGGAAGAGATTAGTTCTTCGTTGAGTAACAGTTTTAAGAGCTTGCTACCTTCTTTAGAATTAGCCAATAGGTTGATGACCATTTTCTTTTTCTCCAAATCCAGATTGGGTACCCAGTTAGCCAAAATTCTATTGGCTGCATTTAAATCTGCACTGGCAACAGTCTGCACTGCTAAAGCTCTTAGCCCAACCTCCAATGTTTCCATCTGTGAAAGCTTGATGAACGTTTCTTTGTTTTCATTAGGCTGGTTGTTAAGCGCAGACATGACTAATCTGATCATTTCAGAAGACGAATTAGCATCAACCAGCGGCAACACCTCGTTTCTTAAACCTAGGATTTTTAATTTCCCAACGGCTTCCAATCCTAACATTTGTTTTGACACATCTGCGCTTTTTAGCAAATGCCTTATAGGCGCTTTCAATGCTTTTGTCAATTCCTCTGATTGTACCTTAGCTAGATTCTGTAAGGTTAGTGTTACATGTCGTTCTGCTTTGTCCTCATTGCTTAAAATTGGTAATACTAGGTTCAATACGTTCTTGTTCCCCAGCATTTCTGCTACCAGTACGAATGTCACTTCGTCTAGATCCTTTAGATTATTTTTCTTCCATAAATCTATGAATACTTGTTCTTTTTGAGCTTTTGGCAATGCTTGACTAGCCCATATCAAATTGGATGTTTCGTATTGTGCTGCAACAGGAGATCTGATGAAATTCAACAGCTCTTTTGGATAGTTCTCTAGTGCTTTTCTGGCAAGAAACCGTTCAAAATTTCTTTCGTATGCACCACCCATAGCATTTCCTTCCAATGGCGCCTTGCAGGCTCCGACTAGTATTCCAATAGTTTCTGCATTCGCAGTATTAACTGCTTCCAAGGTCCGCAGCACCTGAGATCGTACCATGGGGTTGCTATCAGCGGAGGTTTTTTTGAGAAAAGTTGCGAGTGCATTTGCATCTAGTGGAAATGACTGCAATGCACGAATAGCTTCTCTTCTAAGGTTATCTAATTGGGTATCCAACAAAGCCTTCATCAGATTTTGATCGTAATGCTTTATACCCTCCAGTGTCCAAAGAGCCACTATTCTGGTGATTTCATCCTGAGCGTTATCGGAAGCGAGCAAGACAAGTTCTTTGGCAAGGCCACGGGTTTCTTCAATCGGACGATCAGAGATCTGGTGCCATGCGGCCCGTTTAGCCCAAATCGAAGGAGACTTCAGATAGGCTACAAGCTCACTTGTTTTCACCTCATAAAAATTGGGGATTTCCCTCGGCTTTTGAGATTCATGGCGAACTCTCCAAATACGTCCATGCGATTTATCCCGGTCTGGATGAGTGGTTCCTACTTCGTTATGGGAAACTATTTTATTGTACCAATCGGCAATGTATAAACTACCATCAGGTCCAAACTCCATATTCACAGGTCTAAACCAATCGTCTTGTGAAGTCAAGAAATCCGCTAAATGCTCGGCTGTCACGGTACCATCGCTGTTGCGTACGATTCTCACAGCGTTGATAGAACTGGTAATGGGATTTGCAATGAAGCCCACATCTTTCCATTCCTTTGGGAAACTTCCTTCCAGGTCATCTGCAAAAGCAAGTCCAGAGATACCAGTTCCTCCTATACGAAATTTATGTAACTCTGGCATCCAAGGCTGATAGGAACGAAGACGCTCACTACCTATACCCGGAAATCCTGTCCCTATTTCCATGGGAACGATGGAATATCCCATGTCATTGGCTTCCATACCATACCACTGCCCATTTCCCCTAAGCTTATATCCCCAGATATTATTCAAACCGGAATTGACCAGTTCTATCTTCTTGGAGTCTAGTGAGAAACGAGCGATTTTACTGTAATCAATACGCACTTCAGCGTCGCTAACAAGCGAACTTACCTTTCCTTTGTTCAAGGCTCCATGGCTAAAATGTATCCAGTCCCCAGGCCCACGTACCAAGGCATGTGCCATAGTATGTGTATCAGTAATTCCAAACCCTGTGAACAAAGGTGTCCGTTTGTCTGCCTTCCCATCGTTATCTGTATCCTCTAAGAAAAACAGTTCGGAACCTTGGGCAACATAACTTCCATTTTTGTATGGCAAAATACTTTGAGGTATCGCAAGTCCATCTGCCCAAACTGTAGAGGTAACGCCATTTTTTCCATAAAGATCAGAAAGCACAACTATCTTGTCCGTCCCATTAGTTTTACCACGATACAGATCAAAAATTCTTTTAAAACTTGGATCCTTTTCCTGAGCTTCAGGATCGTCCATTAGTTTTAATAAATCCTGCCAAGCGATATCGGCAACCGGATCCAGAGGATACATCTCGGCAGTTTGGGTCCACAATTTCCCAGCATCGTCAAAAGCTATGTGGATAGGATTAACCACTCCGTCTCTTTCACTGGCTACCAATTCTACTACAAAACCTTCAGGGACTTTAAAGCCTGCCAATTCCTTTTCAGGAGTAAACAGTTCCGTTCTGGTGGACTGGGTTTTACGGTTGTAATCAATGTATTCATTACCTGGAGCATCGCTTTGTGAGGTTGATGATTTTTCCTCACAGCCAAAGCCGGCTAAGATTATTACGCTAAAGAATAAATAGAATGCTTTTTTCATTTGTAATGCTTAACTGTTCCGTTATTAATTCTTAAAGCTTGGTGATGGTAATGTGCTTAAATTCAATCTTGGCGTTTCCGCCACTGTGCAACTGAATACCAATGACACCTTTTGATGGGATTTCAGAGTCCATTTCGAAATATTCAGTCGTTTTGACCCCATTGATATACAGTTCGTGCTTGTTTCCTATACACCTAATGATGTAACTGTTCCAGCCATCTTCGTTCAAAATATCGTTGAGCGTACTGAGATCTCCGCCAATAAGCTTGGCCCTACGGTGCTCATCGTAGATATCTCCCCAATACCCCTTTCCTATATCAGCCTGATACCCGATGATAGTATTTCCTTCGATAAGGGATCGGTATTGAATACCGCTGTTGATCAGGCCAGTGCTGTGATCACCAGTTAAGCGGAAAAGAGCACGAAATTCAAAATCTTCAAAACTTTCAGTCGTACGCAAATAGGTGTTTGTCGGAATATTGATTGTTCCATTCCCACCCGTAATGATACTATCCTTTACTGACCAGAATTTTTCGTTTTCCGGATTTACCACTTCCCAACCTTTTAAGGAGGTACCATCAAATAGCGAAGTCGTATGACTTTTACTTTGGGCGTAGCAACTCAAATTACCGATTAAAACAAAAATCAAAATCAAGGTGTAGCTTTTCAAGCTGCTCAGTTGCTCCTTTCGATTGGGTATTTCGTTGTGATTGTTCATGTATTTGTTTTAGTTATGGGTTCATTTTGTGAAAAGTACAATCAAATGGAAGTTCTCGTTTACTAAACTAAGCCAAACAAGTCCCAGACAGCTTTTGGGACATCCCAAAAGCTAAAACCACCAATCAGATGCATGATCTAAGTGCATTCAATAACTTACAAAAAAATGATTGAGTTATAATTGCCGATAAGAATGCTTGGAGATTTTCTCTAGCCAAATTTTGGGATGTCGTATTAAGCTACTTAAAAAATGACTCTTTAGCCTAATGTGGTTATTAAGATGAATCACACTTATAGTGATCTCCAGTTGTGACGAATTTTAGAAATGCAATAATATTCAACCCCTCAATGGATGTAAACCCATTAAATACTTAGCATTAGAATGGAATGCCTTGTAAAACTGGGGTAAATGAATTAGAGGCTTTTAATTTTTCGTATGAAAAATCTTTTCATGAGGAATTGCTGAGCTAGAGTAAACCCCAGTCATTTTAAAACAGCTAATACTACCATCTGGCCGCTATAACTGCTTCTTATAATCGGTAGGGGTGATTTTGGTCACTTCTTTAAAAATCCTATAAAATGAAGTTTTGGAACTAAAGCCACATTGATTTGCTATGTATATCATGGTATACGCTTTGTTTTTGGGGTCATTCAACTCTTTTTTAAATTCTTCGACTCGCAACTCATTTATAAATTCCGAAAAGCTTTTCCCTTCTCCAGCTAGAAACAACTGTTCGATGTTATCTGCATCCATCCCCATAGATTCAGCGCATATTTTTGCATTATATTTTTGGTTCAAAAATACTTTATCAGCTATAATTTGATCTTTTAATTCTTCTAATTTGATTCGATCCGTATCGGAAATTTCTTTTTTGGGCCTATTCCGAATCTGAAAAAATATCAGCACAGAGCTTATTAAAATAATTACAAAAATCACCCCTGCTAGTATAGCAACTTCCTGCCACCATGGCTTATTAAAAAAAACAATTTCATCTACCATGATATGTCCCCATGAGCCAGAATGATGATCTACAATTTCAATGGTAGCCATTTCTCCCTTAAAGTTGCTTACATCCCATTCCTTAAGCCTCAAATTCCCATCATCGTCTCCGGTAGCTGAACGAGCCACCCTCCCATCAATTAGAAGATTAACACATGTCTCACCTTCATGGCTTCCCCCTCCTATCAAAAACTGAATTTTATCGTACTCAATCTTAAAGGGTGAAGAAACCAGTTTTCCTTGTCTGGCATCCTGCTTTTCACCAAAACTAAAAGCATAATAATTTCCTTTGTAGCCGTTTGCTGATAAGGGATAATAAACTTTAGTTCTGCTGTTTGGCTCCGAAAAAGCTTCACCAATTACTTGCCAGTTATTGAATGTTCCACTTTCAAAATCTTCAAAGACCGTTATCCGATCTACTTTTTTGTCACTTAAAACAAGGTGATCAACCAAAACTCTATTGTCAAACCCATTTTCTGAATCAGGAGCCAAGGCATCCACTATTTCCAAATAGGCTTCTTTACCCTGATATTTGTCAATGTCCCACAATACTTCTCGAAGTATTAAATCATCTTTCCCAGTAGCCGTTCTTACTATGGTATTATCGATAATTAGATTGACGCTGGATCTAGTTTCGTGCTGATGTCCAGCAATTAAGAAACTTAAAAATTTTCTATTGATAGTAAAACGGTTAGAAATCAGCTTCCCAACTCCTCTAAATGATCCCGAATCTATAAATGCAGAATATGCAAAATACTTACCGTGTACATTAAAAATTTTCTCTGGTATAGAGTCAATATTTATAGGCGCATTGAAGGCCGTTCCCTGAATCTCCCATTTATTGAGATAGCTGCCATCTTCAAAATCCTCCAAAACAATATCTGGATTATCCTTTGGAAGACAGGAATAGAAAAAGAAAAATATAAATGCTAAAAATCCATTTCCAAAATATAATCTCTCTGATCGCATCCTGAGTAAAATATAATCCTGTTTATTTTGTAAGTGTAAAGCAACAAATCAGCTTGATTTCACGAATAATGTGAACGACAAGATACTTCAAAAAATGCTGAAGTCAGGCTCCAGTTAACGATTTTAGACTGCCTTGGTCTATGGTTGAACTCTGTTAACAGCCGAAGCTACCATAGAGAAATTGAATTACAGACAACTAAGACCCTTCAAAAATGAAAACAAGTACACATCGCCAATCGCCTGCTTCCCATTGATAGGTAAATCATCAAAAAGCTATTTCAAAGGCAAATTCTGAAAAACCTCGAAAGGAAATAGTTCCATTGAGCAAGGAGATTTATCATGGAAAAATCAAAGATTAAATATGCTTGCTAGAATAAGAAACAAGGTGACTTCTTATTATGGAAGATCTTTCGATCTCAACTTTCTTCTATTATTCACTTTATTAAGTAAAACTCCTATGCTTATCCCGAAAATTAAAATCAGTAGCAAGAACCACAATGCTACTGCTTCACTACCTACTCCAAACATCGTAAAATTGCCATTTAGGAATAAAGTGAAAAAACCTGAGATCAAACAAAGTATTCCCAACCCTATAGCAATGACAGTAAAAAGACCTCTATACCTCCAATCATCGCCAACCCTGATAACCATATAGATTAAAAATAGTGCTATTAAGATAAATACACCTATAATCACCAGGGTTGCTATTTTAAAAATGCCCGTGTATGTGTCCCATCTGCTTACTAAGCAAGCACACTCTAAATCATCTTTCAGAAAGTTGTCATAGGGATCAATAAACATATTGTAATCTAAACGCTTAGACCAAACGTCTGAAACCCCAGCACTCATTAAGATCATTTCTTTAAGTGATATAGTCGTATCAGGTGAAAGCATTAATTTATCTACTAACCTTTTATAATAGCTGTTTTCTGAAAGCTTTGTTCCGCTAAGCTTTTCCTTAAAAATTTTGTACTCGCAGTACATTTCATGCCCTAGTTCAGACTTTTCAATGTAAACATCATTAGCAGAGGCCCATTCCAGATCGTCTTGAAAAATTGCGAGGTACTGAAAAACCCCCAACTTCTTCTGCTTAATAAGCTCTTGTTTTAAAACTACAGAATCAACATATACCAAACTCGCACCTATTGCATCCCACATTTCAGTGTACCCTTCATCTTGTCCTAGCCCTTCGATAGCTACTCCTCCCAAACCTTTCCCCAAAGCCCACTGCGCCTTTAAGTACAAGCTTATTCCGTCTTCATACCACAACTGCCTAAATTCACCCTTCTTTTCATAATTATAATAGGGAGAGGTTTGTTCTGCATCAAAGCCATATACTGCGTTCAAAGTCGTGTCTCCGCCGGTGACAAAATCCTCTTGAATCGTTCTAAAGTTTAAGGATTCTCCACTACGAAGGGCTTTGGAATTGCCCAAAAAGTCAGGAACTGGCCAGGAAATCCCTCCATAACTAAGTGTCATAACTAATTTACTTATTGGTATTTTTCCATTGGAGTAAAACCCCATAGTTGCTTCAATAGAGCCTCTATTTACTTTGGGATTGGTATATAATGGACTTGGGGAAAATGGTGCTTTTGATGAAGGGACGTTTAATTTATCTGTATCAATCAAAAAATAATCTATCAAAGAAACTAGTTGTGAAAATTCATAATTATTCACAGAAGTGATAATACTTTTAACATTGATCGCAGGAAGGCTCATCGTCAATAAAAAGTCAGGATTTTCAGAAGTTAGCTCCTCATTCAAAGAAGCAATAAACTGTGTAAGTTTATTTTGATCAGAACTTTTTACTTTCTCAAAATTGATATTGATCCCTCCGATTGAATATTTCTTTATCAATGTCTTGATAGTAGACAGAAATGCATTTTGAGAATAACTATTTCCTAGGAATTGGCTCAGCTCCGTTTCTGACTTACTGTAAATGGACAAAGAAACTGTTTTTTTAGCCTGTATTGCTAGCTTAATAGAACCCCCGTTGAGCAATAAATCCAACTGCTTAGAATTTTTGATCTCCCCTTTTCCCCCAATTTCAAAACCATAAATAATGAGGTCAGAAATGTAATTTAAATTGTAGCTTTTATACTCCGCTGACTTTTCTGATGATTGCCAGCCAAACACCCTCACACTAGTTTTGAGGCATTTTTGATAAGTAATCCTCAATGAATCTTGATAATCTACCTCCCAAACTTTCACGTTTTCAGACTCACAACTATACTGCACTTTCTGTAATTCTTCTAATTTCGATGTAATCTCTTTTTGAATCGCCAAGCCATTTTTATCTGTTTCATTCATCATTCCCTGAAGTACAGATTGTAATTGAGATTGTATGGAATCAATTTTGGACTTCGGTGCTTTAGAATCTAGCACCTGCAAAGCTTGCTGAATCTCAGCGGCCAGCAATTTATTTTTGTCCGAAAGAGCTGAATTAGCATTTTGATTGACCGCTATATTTTTAGCCTGAGCAATAAGTTCCTCTGTAATTTCACTTACCGTTGCACTATCTATCTGCAAATCATTCTCGGTAATCAAAACTTTAAGGAAGTCAAAAATCCTTTGCCTCTCTTTAGTTTCCCTATTGTCTTTGAACCGTATTGGCTGAATCAATCTTTGTAATAAACTCTTGTCTATGGAGTCTTTCAGGCTCAAAGAATCCAATTTCAATTTTGCAGGAGAGATAGTCTCCTGAGCCCAAAGATGAAAGCATCCTAAACATAAAAACGCGGTCACCATCACTGTTTTGTGAAAGCAACTCACTGGCAAACGGAAAAAATCAAGCATATATTTCATAGCATTTTTACCTCCAAATAATTTCTAAGCTCCTTGTCATCCAAGGTAATTTAACCATCGATAGACCCCACGGAATGGAATCTAAAAGCACATCTACTCCCTTTTTCTCAACTTCCAGTTTCAGCCATGTTGGCTCAAAAGTCAAGTATCCTGCGCGTTGAAGAAAAGTCTCACGTATAGCTTGCACCGAAGCAGATTTCATCTTGTCCCAATTGTTTCTAATTCCATGAAAAAGTGTCAAGGCCATTTCTTTTTCCTTTTCCTCGAGAAGTATAGTCCGATCTAGATGATTTTCGAGTGGAATTCCTGTCAAAATTTTATTAAGAACCATTTCATATTCTGGAAAATGAACGTCTCCGAAAGCTATAAACTGAATCAACAGTGCCGCTTTTTGTTGCTTTTCATCAGATTCAAATCTGTTGCCTTTGGTAAACTCTAATAAGGAAAAGAGCTGCGACAAAAAAGGCCAACATAGTATTACTCCTGCATTGGCCAAAAGAACACGGTCCCCTAGAACAGGGCTTGACTCTTCTCGAAAAACATTCAATTCCTTCTCTAAATAAAACTCCACAGCCTTTTTCACTTCCTTTTTGGTAGATTTTTGAAAAGCATCTACTTGATACACTTTAAGGAAAATTGCCTTCCAAGCGTATTTATGATGGTTTCTCTCTAAATAATTGAGAAAGAATTGAAAGAACCTATTATCAGAAGGTGAGGCCTTCTTGAGTAATTGATTCCAGCCAAAAGAAAAAACCAGCCATCTCCAAGTACCTGGATTCAGATTACCAACAAAGAAAAATGGAGCCATTCTCAACAGTTCTTTCAATTGAATCTTAAAAGAACTGTTTCCAAACAATTCTTCGATAAGCAATTCTTCATCGAACCGAAAAGTCAATTTTTGTAATACCTCAGAATAGTCAGATCCTACTGACTTTAGATGAAGTATTTGTTTTGATATCACTGACTCCTTTTTTTCCAATGGAGCTAAACTTAGGCTTAGAGGATTGGATATTTTCTTTGTTAAATCTATTTTGAATGACTCCTGGATTCCTGCCAACTCCTTTTCTGAAAAAATCAGGAAAGGAATCGCTGTAAAAACAACTCCTAATTTTTGCCTGTTTTGAATCGAAAGCACTTTTATCTGACCTTGAAAAGACTTTGCTGAAAAATTCGAAAGCATTAATTTTCGAGTGCTTTCGTTTTCGATTGAGATTTTTTGTAAGTACTCAATCAAAAACTCAGCACGACTTTTTTTAGGGCTCCACCAGGGCAAATACCCATTTCTTTCCAAGAATAAATAAGTTTCAATCCATAGAACAGTTTCCTGGAAAGACGAGACATCCTGAGAAGTTGATTTTGAGTGCAATATCTCCAATATCCCATCCTTCAAATAGGAACTCATATAATTAGAGTTCCTGATGTTCTTTACCAATTCAAGTGATTGCTGTAGGTGAAGGATAGTTGGCTCTAAAATAGATTCAAAATTACTCAACCAAGCTTTCAAAAACAGCTTTGGATCCTGATCTCCCTTCCAAAATAAGGCGTATAAAGTTGCTTTTTTAATAGCGGATCGCCATTGATTCCAGGATATATCCGATGAAAAATATTTTTGACTTATTTCTGAATATAGTCTGCTAATTTGATCCAATGCGACCTGTGGAACGTGCGTCGAATTAATACCAATACTTCCAAAATCAAACAGGTTGGTAAAATCAATTGACTTCGTATTACTATTTTCTGTTAAGAACTCACTACCCCAACTATCCAAAAGCTTTTCAGGAATGTGCTTTTTAAAAGCCTTTTTTGCAAGTACTCTTTGGGATATCGGAAGATGAAAATATATAACTCCGATTAAACTTGGTATTTTGGTTGCCTGAGATTCGAAGTACTTTTCAACTATTCTATTATGAGAGCTATACCTTCCCCAGATTTGAATTACTGTTTGCTCTATTTCTTTTTGTTTTCCTTTAGAATAATCCCATTTCAAGCTTAACTTATGTAGCTTTTGAAAATCCCTTTCAATTGAATAGTAAAGAAAACTGTCTAAGTAATCCTTTGCCTTAGCGAATGACTCTTGTTCTTTGAAGGACTTTAATTTTGCTATTTTTTTTAGAGAACGATAGATTTGATAATCGCGAGTTCTAAGTTTGAAGGTTGAATTATTTCCAAGGAGGCCTTTACTATGCAAAGTTGAAAAATGCTTTCGATGTTGACCTTGAAGTAAAATTGGTGAAAGCATTAAAATCCTCAAGTACTGCTGGGCTTCATTTTCTATGTATAAATAGTTGAAGTTGTCGACAATTAGGTTTGAGAAGGAATTAGCTCTATGCAGATCAATCACATCTTTTCCATTTCTCTTGGCTGATTGCGTACTATCAAAAAACAGCATAAGAAAACTGGAAATCAACTCATTATCATTCCCAATTCCGTGAGTTTTTAGGTGTTGAAATTGAGAAAACAGACTAGACAATAGATGTTCTCTTTTCTTTGTATTTGTTTGGTCGTTTAGGATTGGGACTAAAAAGTCAATATACTCTTTCAGCACAGGAAATACTGATTTGAAATAGCTGATTATGGTAGGATTCGGAAGCGCACCAAATAACTTAATCAACCTTGAATTGGATTCTAAATTAGAATCCTGAGAAGTGATCAACTCCAAAAGAAACTCATCCTTTTCAGCTACCAAATGCCCCAAGGCCTTTTGTAGATCCTGAAAACTTACCATTTCTTGAGAAGTAGAAATTGCTCCACTAGTTAGATAATAGAGGATAGTTTTCTTTACATCCAAAGCCCAAAATCCCAGCAACGCTTCTTCCACATCCGGATTTGACTTTTGGAAGGATTTCTTATGACTTTCAAAAAACACTTTCGATTTAGGATTCTGTAGAAATAGAAGAATGTATTTCGACGTTGGCACTCCATTACTTTTGCCTATTTGTTCAAAACGTTCAATTGAAATGGAATCTGTCTGAAACTTCTGATTCACGGTCAAAATGAGAGCGGCAAACCAAGAGCCCTTTGACCCGAAGACACTATGATTATCTACTTCTAACCAATTTAAAAGGCAAAGTTTTAGATATTCTTTTTTTTCAATTCTGTTATTATTATCCCTAGCTATCGCTTCGGAAAAAACAGTAGAAGCCAATGAATTGTAACTTTCACTTTGTCCACCTTCTAATATCTTAAGTAAAGAAAGGATCTGTTTTTCAGTTAAATTAAGAACGACTTTGGTATGTTGATGAAGAAGGTAAGTTAATTTTTGTCTATCAGACCATAAATTCCAACCAAGCTTAGTAGCATGTTGTATACCGCCCATCATCTCTAAAATCTCCTCCAAGATGGAGGGATTTTTCTGTTTTTCTCTTGGTATTTCTGTTAGAGAATCATCACTTTCCAAGTGATCTTTGATGATAACAATTGTTTCTTTAAACTCTTCGAATAGAGCACTTCTAAACTCAGTGAGATGCACTATAGTATAAATAGTATTAACAAGCCGACTGAGTTCAATATTGTAATGGTGCGCCAGTCGATTCAGTAAACTTTCTGTGAAAATAACTTTGTTAAACCTAGATCCTGATTCTACAAGCAGATAATTAAGAATCAGGATATTCAGTAGTTTCTCTTTCAACACCTGCTTTTCTCCGCCTTCATTCTCTATCACTTTTTCTGATAATCCTTCTCGTATATCTAGTATCCAATTGGCATCAGATGGTTCCAGTATCCGAATTAACCGGTCAATTTGTTTTGAGGTGAATTCTAATGCAATTCTTTTTCGGAATTCATAAGACCTGCTTCCCAGCTTCTTAATCATCTCCGCGAAGTGCTTGGGTGAATTATTCAATAAGTGATCGAGCAATTCCTGGAGGCTAGGTGGATGAACTGACCATGAAGGAAAATATCCATGCTGTAAATAATAAGAGATAGCATTCAGACGAATATTTGAGTCTATGGGGAGACTGTCATCAATGTTCAAATAATTCTCCCCAAAGGAATTGCTCCTTAATTTTTGTAGCTGCTTCTTCAACTCAATCTTAACACGATCTGAAAAACCAGCTCTTAATTCCTGCTGAGTGATAACCCCCAGATCAATAACCAGATGATCCAAAGCCAAAAAATATTCTCCAGGAAACACTTCCTGCATAGTTGCTTCAAGTGCAGGAAACAAGTCACCTTCACAGGTATCTTCAAGCCAAGCATTATTTTGAATTGCCTGATTGCGGGAATGATATTTCAGATCTATTATAGACTTATTGATTTGGTGATTTTCCGGATATTTCATGGTGCTTTACCCTCCCATTCCCTGATAATCTGATAGATTGATAGCTCAGCCTTTCTAACCTCATCTGTTGTGCTTTTCAGATGTTGTTTATTTTTCCACTTAAAATAAACTGTTTCAAACTTCTGAAAATCATTAAAATTCTTCCAATGAATTGTTAATTTGATGTGAGTAGGAACCCGCTGCTTAACGAGTTCTTCGAAGTAGTATCTAAAATGTTTCTCTTGAAATCTAGCAGGCCAATCTGGCAAAACAAGTGTTGATCTCAAATTGAAAAAGTCTTCCCCAATAATTAATCCTGAAGCTAATTTTCTATTGAGTACCACTTTCACTTGTTGAACTACACCCTTGGAATCCAAAGTGCCTTTAAGCCGAATGTTCTCAACTTGTTGCAAAGCGAAATAGCTTTGTTGATCTGCTGTCCCAGCCATTAAAAGCACCGTTATCTTGGTTTCCGCTATCAACTCATCAAAACCCCGTCGTCTTCCTTTCAAATCATAGATTTGGCAACTTGCTAAAACACGTGAATGCTCATTTGAAATTTTGAATTGATTCCCGTCAACCGAGTAGTTACTTCTCACAAGAGCGGAAGTATAAAAATCCTGAATCAAATCGTCCCTTTCTTGTTCAGATTTCACGTAACCTGAAGAAAAGGAAATTTGTCCTTTAGAATCCTCCAAATGAAATCCAAATTCTGAACCTGAAAGAAATTCCCCCAAAAGAATGTGATCTACCAGATAAAACCCTTCACAGGCCTTATTAAGATTACGAATATGCTGTAGTGTAGCTCCAAGTCTATTTAAAGCATCTTCTCTGTCAGAGCCAGACCATATACATTCCCAAGAATTATGTTTTTTTTGAAACAATACTTCCCAATTCCCCAAAAGACTTTTTGATTTAGAAATCAGATAGCTATTATGCTCGAGAGGATTCGCAAAAAGACTTTTAATGGAAATTTTATTAAAGGTCAGGCTGGATGCATCAGACGGCATTAAAATCTTATCCCATTCCTCAGTGCTGAAAGACCTATAGGCTTGATAGAGCTTCTCGTCATTTTCAAGCCTACTGGAATTCACCTCCAACACTTGAGGAGTTTCAATATTAACGGGAATTTGCTTGGACAAATAGTCACTTGAAAAATTCATCCCAGTCTTAGCATATAACACTTGCTCCAGACCTGACAATGCACTCATTCCCGACGAGCTTAAATTTTGTCCTTTATTTGTATAGTAATTAAAATCATCAATTTTGGACAGCAAATTTGCTTTGCTTTTAATTAGCACTTCTTGTAACTCCTGTTCTGAAGTCAGGAGATTGAGTTTCTTGGCAAGACTAAAAGGCAATGGATCCAAATTTTCTCCAAATCGAGCTAAAAAATGATCTAGGAATCGATTTTTTCTATCCAACTTTCCTTCTTCAGTTTCTCCTGAATAATGATCCAAAGCTGTTTTATGAAATAAATGATCTTTTTCAGTCAATTCCCTCTCAATACTTTTAAAGTTGACTATAGAATCCACTTTTTGAGAGAAATATGTAGGATTGGAAATCGCTGCCTTAGGATCAATCAATTCTGGAAAATTTGCCAGCTGCATTAGCGCATTTGCCATTAACTGCTCCATCAAAAGTAAATATCCTTGAAGCTGCCGTGCTTTAGCTTTTCTTTCAGAAGTGTTTTTAGAGGAAAGTCCTTCTACTCCTATTCCATAAATAATAGGGAAATGATGCTGAATGGAAGTATATTCTTCAAGAGCGCGAAACCTTCCCTTCAGTTTAGTCTCTAAGTAACTTTCTTTAAACTGGTCAAACTGATATTGCCGAAAATTTTTGGACCAGAGTTCCAAAACCATCTGATCTACAATCTCTCGGTTAATGGATTGCTTATTTCCATTGATATACAGACTGATGGTGTTATAAATAGATTGAGGATTTCTCAAGCCTGTAGTTAGGTTCGCATAGCAATTCTCTTTTACTCGAAGAAAAGTTACTTCTGGATTTCTATCAAAAACGAGATTAACAATTTTCTTTACTCCATTAATTTTTGAGAAAATTCGTTGAAAGCTCTCTGTATACAAGGTTGCGGCTCTAGGTCTTAGTTCTGAGTTTTTAATAAACCCACCTTTAAGTCTTGGGCCAGTAAATATCTCTTCAAGGGTTTTATTTTCGGCCAACAATTCTTCCATACTTGAATAAGCTACCGGCTGATAAAGGTATTTTTCAATGGAATAAAGCAGTTCGGAAAAAACCCTGTTAGGATCCCGTTCCTCACCAATATCAATCTTCGCTTCCAATACAAAAGGAGAGGGCTTAAGTACTACAGGTTCTTCGAAAAACTCTCCGATGTTTCGGATTGAATCCAAAAAACTTGAAACCTTGGTTTTCACCACATCCAAAATTTGTGGTGATTTGGTCAGTGCTTTCTGAAAGGCTAAAGAAGGCATGATTTCTATTTTATAGAGACCAGAAAGTTTCGCTTCTCTCGAGAGAGGAGTCGTTGGGATCACCCATACATTTTGAATTTCTTCAAACGAATCGATGATCAATTTGCGGAAATCTAAAAGTGTCACTGGATGACTACTGAAAATTTTAGATGGAGCATGAAAGGAGTTTTTTTTCCAATCAATTTTCCCTAACGGAGCCTCAGCAAGTAAATCTTCAATTGGGAAATTATTTCGAAATGCAATATCCGTCAACCCATAGCAGAGCTGCTCTAATATGGTGATGCCCGGATCATGAGAATTATAATCAGTCCAAAGACCACCGCTCAATTTTTGAACAATGCTTAGCCCTTTTGCCTTTAATGCAAAAAAATCTTCCGCTGTAGAAAGTGCTTCTTCCTTTGATATTCTAGCGTAATCCTTCATTTAAAAATCCTTTAAGAAGGTGTCATCCCATATTTTTGAAAGCTGAAAAGATATTTTCTCTCCCTCTCCATAATTACTAAGCGTCCTAATTTGAAGATTATAATTTCTGGTATCGCCTCTCCACCTTAATGAAAGCTTGTGCCACCATAACCCATAATAGGCAGAGGTTTTTCTTATTTTCGGATTAGATCGGCCAAAAGTGCTCAACGCAATTGCATGGGTTAACGCGTACTTACCATGATCCTTTTTCCCTGCATAAGCCATGATTTCAAATCCGTGACAACCATCTAACCCCCCTATAACCTCGTGCCATTTGCCATCAGCAGGGACCTGACCGTTGTGAAATACGCCTACCCTACCCTCTGAAGCCACAATACCCTGCACTTCCAATTTAAATCTCGGCGACATGGTCCCTATTCCAATATTCCCTTCTTTTTGAAAATAGATGGTAGGATAAGCTGAATCTCGCTCTCTTAAAATCAACCCCTTGGATTCTCCTTTGCCATTGACAATCATCCAGCTTGACTTTTTGTCCTTCAGGCTATCATAAAAACTGAGTAGTTTTTCTTCATCTCCAGCAGGGAATATCATCAGACCATCTTCGTCTGTCTTGTTGATTCCATCATCTACTTTGTTGAACATGGAATCTATCAACACCACAAAATGGTTTTCTTGAGGCAATTCACCTCCAGCAAAATACTTCTTTAGTTGTTTGCGGTCATTAATCACCAAACTTGAGGAACCTAATTCTTTCATTATATTATTTGGTTCTAAGACTATTTAATTATGAAATCTGAATCGATTGTAAGATCTCCAATGCCTACTGGCCGGGGATCTTTCCAGTCATCTTTTTGAATGATTTCGATCTGATGTTGCTCAGCTGAGGTGAGGATTGCGTAAGGAGTAATGGTCCTAAGCACCTCAATTTTAGGCACATTCTTGGCCGTGTCTATAATCCTGTTATTGCCAGGAGATTCTATAATCTGTAAAACTGAGAACCCCGAAACACTTTCCACATAGGGTTTAGATTCTATGAAATTCAGAATCTCAGATTTAGAAATCGAGTTCATAAATCCTTTACCAACCGCATCACTGATTGGATCAGGTGCCAAAAACTCAATTAACTCCTTCTCCAAACGATCCCTTAATAATCCAGCCATTTGAAATTCTATGAACTTGACCGTACAACGAACTTTAATTTTTTCGAATACTGGATTACAAACTTCCAAGGAGGCATAAGGTGAAATAAACTGTTTCAAGTATTCCTTAATATCTTGGAGCAAGCCAAAAGGGACTCTAAACAGGGTGTAGTTAGCTACCGAGGAATCAAAGCTTAGTGGAACCACTACAACTTGAATGTTGCTCCCGCTTACTATACTGTTCGGGAAATCACTTCGACCATAAACCATTGCTCTCCCTATCTCTGGGAATTCTTCCAGAATTATTCGTTCAATGTCCCAGCCAATAGAAGGTCTATTTCTATGCCTCAGGGTTTCACTGGTTTTACCAATCGCATGTATTGGGTTTTGCTGCTTAGTAAAAAATTTTAATCCATATGGTCCAGAAACACTTTTTATGTTTTTATATCCGAGGACATCGGCTGAGATTATTTTAGGAAAAGATTCTTGCGGTTTAACTGATCTAATGGCAGGCAACTGCTCCCTTACTTTTACAGCATTAATAAATACAGCTTTGATTCTAGAATTCAATTCCGTTCTGCCTGAGTTAGAGATACGCAGCCAGAATTTACCCGAAGGCAAAATTGAATGCTGAGAATATATTTTAGTTGGAAGTCTAATTCTAACAATTCCTGGATGTATAAGACTTTCTGTACTGTCTTCCAATAGAAGCTTATCCAAGGGATACCACTCGTTGTTCTCGAGAAATTCCCAAGATATCGCGGGGGCCTTGGTAACTGAATGAATAAAAAATGCAGGCACCAAATCAAACCCTATAGAGATCACTGAGTTTGGAGTAAGGCCTGAAAGCCCTATCAATAGGTTCCCTTTTCTATTAATTTGAGGCATAAGAAATTCAAAACCTTTCTTACTTCCGGGATAAACCTCTTCGTATCCAAATGGGTATATATGGATCAATTTTATACTGTCTTGGTCTTCAGAATTAGAGCGTGATAGATTTTCTTTGGCCCAATTGGAATACAAAACATCAATATGATCCAAGGTGGGAGTATAAGGGAGGTTTGGAACTATAGCCGTTTCTTTCTTGAAAAATCCTTTGCGAAGAGATGCTCTGGTAAAAAGTTCTGGATAGATCTGATGACCAAAAATCATACTTCTCGGTTCCTTCAACTTCAGAAAAAATGCAGGTTCCTTTCCACGATAGATTGGATTACCTAACACAGGAAAATTCGAAGTTTCTAAAAGCTTAATATTGACATTTATGTGTTTATTAGCCTCCAAGGATCCATCACCTGATTTTTTGGTCTCAAATAATGAAACCGTTTGCTTGTCTTTCGCATCAACGTCCTGATTAAGAAAATGCTTTTGAAAGGATAATAAATCAGCCTGAAAACTTTCGTTGTTGATCTGCTCAGGATATCCCTCGTAATAAGATTCAAACCCTTTTCTACTTTTGGGAAGCCCTGTCCAATACAGATTTAATTGAAGATTTTGAAGATGACGATTTAAAATTAACGGGCTGTAGATTTTAAAATAGGAATCAAATCCTGGTAGTGGACCAAATGGCTGAAATGGATTAGACACATCCAATTTCCCCAATTGATTAGAAGCTAGAATAGCAACTGAGCTATTTGCAGACTGAGTTTCAATTTCTATTTCCTTGATTTTTAGCAGCTTCAGTGGCTTGTAAGATGGAAGTGAAGCGAAATTATTTATCAAAAGACGCACACAAGGCCAGGCTGTTCCACTAAATCCTCCATGAATTTTCTCATCAAAAGGTACGAGAAACTCATTCGGATACTCTGGTTCCAAAAAGAGTTCTAGTTTATGCGTTTTGATGTCCACCGAGAAATAGCTATAGCTCAGGTTTACCCAACCTTTCATCCCTGTAACAGAGACATTAAGAGCCTTATTAAAAAATGCTTGAAAAAATGATTTTTTTTCCAAATCAGAAATATCCCCACTTTCTGATTCTCTTTTTTGAGTAAGAAGAGATGCTAGCAGGTTTTGAATAGCTATGAAAGAATCTGAAGTGAGCTGAATAGAGATTTTGATTCTGTGCTCACCCTCTGCCAAAATCAAAACGGGAGAGGTAATCACCAAACCAATATCACTGGGAAACACGGTTCTTTCCTTCTTCCCCAATGATTCCTGATCTTCCCCCAATACCATAGGATATCCACCCTTATGATTTGTAAAATCAACAGAAGAACAAGGTTCCCCTTGGTAAAGGCATTCATCAAAAATGGAATTGAGTTCTGATTCCTGATCGAATACATTATCTGTAAAAGGAGAATATGTATTTTGATAAACTGTCCAAATCTCAGTGATTTTAGCTTGACTAACTGGCGTATCAGTCAACGTATTAAATGTCAGCGAAGATTTGGCTTCCGTTTTCATCTCTACCTGTGTATTTGCTGGAAGAAACTCAAGTCCGAGGGATTCAATTCCTAGGTAGGCCGTTGCAGGTTTAGGTTCAGCAGGCATCTGTCCCAAAATCTCTTGATAATAATAATCAAGGTGTCTCTCAAGTAGGTTGTTCTGCTGATTTTGAACCTCTTGAAAGAGTTTCAAAAATGAAATTATCAAGCCAATATGCGGCTGGTGTTGATTGGATTCAATCTGATCCAAATCAAACTTTTGAGATGCTTTCTCTTGGACAAACATCACATTTTTGTAAAACAATTTAAAAAGTTCGTCCAAATCCGCAGGGGATTTATCCATAGAGTTACCTGGGTAAAAATTGAAACTGGATTCAGAAAACTTAGATTGTAATTGTATTAGTTTTCGAATATCTGTTTCCAGATAGCTTGAAGCATTTTTTAATTCTTTTAAAATAACTCCCTTATATCCGCTTGCTAAAAGTGACTCTTCCCAATCAAATAAGTTTTTGGCCAGTGCCAATAAATTGGCACTTTGCTGTGAAATCAACTCTTCTTTTTTCCTCTTCGCGCTTTCCTCTAACTGTAATTTTAGAGCCTCATGCCTTACTTTGTAATAAGAAATATCTTGACCTGCGATAGATGCGATTATGAATAAAAAATCACTCATCAAAAATGACCTCCATGAATTATTTGGGGTATTTGAAAAGTCGAAAAAATTTACTTTTTCTGAGTACTTAAGCGTAAAATCTATTAGATCAAAAAAGGTGCGCTCATCAGGAAGCACATAGGAACGTCTTAATTCCTGAGGCACTCTTCCCAATTGATTAATTCCTTTTGACATCGTAAATAACTTTAAAGGTTTGTGCCTTCATTTATATAAAAGGGGTATACCATATTGTGTCTTGTATTCGTAATAATGATGGTATACGTAATGGATATCCGGAGTATTCCCTCGAAGAGTTCTGCTTTATCAAATAGAATTTCTGTCACCTTAATACGGGGTTCATAGTAAAGTAAGGCATCAAAAATTGTATCTCTGATCATGGTATATACAGTTGGATCATTCGTTTCGAACACATATTTGAGAATACCACAACCAAACTTTGGATACATGACTCGCTCCGTAGGTATTGTCCCCAATATGATAGATATACTTTCCATGATATCCTCTTCACCTGCGACCATGATTACCTTTTTAGAATCTTGATCGAACGCAGGTGGAAATGACCACCCTAAACCTAAAAATGCATTTTCGTTAGTTTCCATCTAATTTAACCTCCTATAATAACTGTAGGGCAGCCTAAAATAATAGACCCACCGTGCGCAGTAGAGTCTCCCATTCTGGCTGCTGGCATTCCCATGATCATTACTGTGGCTGATCCCTTAACTATAGAATCGGGAGGGCCTACGCATACTAGCATATCACCCACTTTGGCTGCAGGAAGACTACCTATCAAAACCGTAGGAGCACCAGGCCCTACTATTGGCCCGCCCACATGAGGAATAGGTGGCAATCCTGGTGTTACCATGGGACAAGTATGCATATCTGTAAGTCTGGCTGCTGGAGGCATATTTTCTTTAATTTATCATGACTATTGAGCCTTTTACAGTCGTTTGACCTGAGGCTGATAATTCAGCTGTTGCTGATCCTTTTCCTTTAAATCCAATCTGACCCGACATCTCGACATTTAATCCTTCCCCTTTTAGGTCTCCCCCACTGGCAGAGAGCTTAATATCTTGATTAGCACTGATACTTACAGAACCTTGAGCATCTAGTGTAATATCTTTAACACTGGAAATTTTTACGCCACTGTCATTTAGTACAAATTCATTCCCATTACTATCCTTTAATGTTATCGACTTGTCGTCGTCACTGAATACTGCTGAATGTCCACCGGGAGTCTCGGCGGTCAGAATCTTTTTATCATCATCAAACGTGATAGAAATACCCGATTTGGAAAAAATAGATTTGAATTCATTTTTTTCCGAAGGCGTATGTTTTGGTACATTCTTAGGAGAATATAGACTACCGGTAATCACAGGAAAACGAGGATCATTCCCGAGAAAGCTGATCAATACTTCATCTCCAATTTCAGGGAAAAAGAAGAATCCGGCATCTGATGAAGCATAGGGAAAAGCTATTCTTGCCCAAATGGTGTTTTTCTGATCTGCATTGGAAGAAGTAGGAAGCTCCACTTGTACCCTGAATGAGTCACTAGGATCTGCATCGATCTTTTTTACTTTTCCGATTTGCATTCCTCTTGCCGCAGGTAATAGCCCGATTGCGTCATCATCTTCAATATCTGGAAGAGAAGAATGCCATCTAGAATTCATTCCAAGAAATAAGGTAGTCAACCAACTTCCCTCTTCCACTTGGTTTATGATTTTTGAGACAAAAGCTTTCCCATTGAACCTCTTTGAAAAATTACTTAATTCGATGAGCTCACCCACTTTTACACTTGACGTTCCAGGAACTTTAATTTTCCCCTGGATTTTGGATAGCATTGTCTTACTGATCCAGCTATTGGTGTATGCTACTAACTCCGATTGAACGAGTTCGGCGGAAGCATACTTATTCATAGCAGGCATATTTAGGTCAGATGCTATCTTGACCGCAGAAAGATTCCCTTGAGAAATCCCGTCGGCTAACCCCCCTTTGTTTTGGATGATCTCTTGGCTAGAACTATCCCAAGCATTAAATTCAAAATCAGAATAGAGATTCTCCCCATTTAGATCTAAGTCCACTTCAATTGCGACGCTATCGGCCGAAAGATTTGCAACCGCAGATTCACTGAAATCAAATTTTTTGATGACTAACTTATTACTATCTGTGACTACGTAGAAGTTACTAATTTCAGATCTGATCACTAAGTAATCCCAATCAGTTGAATTATGTTGAACTAATGGATATAGTAACTTTTCGGAAGACGCTGATTCAATTGAAACTCCAGCTTTACTAGCCAATGACTTGAACAATTCATCATCTGAACTTGAATCCATAATCATATTTGATCTAGATTTAGTCAGAAGAAAGGCTTTGTCTTTGCATAGAATTTGAAGATATGAAGTTGATTTTTTCACCATCAAACGCTGACTTAGCACAATACCTTTAAATACAGATTTTCTCTTGTCTCCGTAACCAAGACTTATTTCAATATCATTTCCAGGAACAAAATCTTCTCCGTCGCTATTGGAGAATAACTCGTTAGAAACACCAAAAGCCCCCCCATCCGAAATTCTAATCATTGCTGAAGAGATACGATTTAGCTCTTGTTCAATTTGAATCGAAATGATTTCTACGGTACTATCCAACACCTGTCCATTGACCGAAATCTCGAAACTAAGTACATCTGGATTTTCCTCTAGTTTGATCATAGACTAAATAATAGGTGGGAAAATAATTTGATCACCAGGTAAAATGCTTCGGAAATTACTAATCCCATTGTAGCGTGCTACCTGTATATAATATTTACTTTCTCCATAGATCTTATAGCACATGGCAGGTAAGTGATCACCCATCTTTACCTCTCTGATATGCGTGAGGTCGGAAGAGTTCTTATTCTCTAATAGTGCTTTTTTCTTTGGGGTAATGGAATAAATAAAAACACAGGCAATCTCAGCTCTCAGCGGAGTGCCGTCTGGATCCATCATGGTGTAGGTAGGCTGCCAAGTCTTCAATCTACCCTGAAACAGGAACTGCGTTCCCCAAAATATCTTTACATAGTTTGGTTCGTGTATATCCCCATTATAAGTGAAAATCAAACTTTTTAATTGATTGATCTGATCATCAACTTTTTGTTTGGTCATCACTCCTGTCCCATCAAAGAAAAAATTAATCTCAAATTCATGGGCACCAGCACCTCGAAATTTCACAGATTCCATGGAAGTCCCAATAGGTGAAGAATTCGAACTGTATCGTAATTCCGCTTTATCCTTATAGTTATCAGGATTCACAAGAACCTCATATTCGCCAATTTCTGCCGAATAATCAGACTCCTTGTATCCAATCACTTTCATTTTGGTCAGTTTCCCACTTTCCATCTTATCTTATCAAATGCTTATCGACTAACTCATGAAATTTTTCAATGCATTCTTCCCTTATTTCTTTCTTGATTGCCTCCATCAAAATCAAAAGTTCAGCGTCGGAAAACTTGCCTTTATTAGAGGAAGTATCATCACCAATCACCTCGCCTCTTATGGTTAATTCTTTAATTATTAGCGTCATACCTTAAGTATCTTTTACAAATTTGTTATACTTCAGTGTAAGTGTTTCAATGACCAATTCGTTTTTAGTACTGTTCAGCGTGGACAGTTCCCAAGAAATTGGATATGCATTCGACACTGTCCAAGAGGCCATATTTTCCCTATCAGGTCCCAAAAGGATAATCTGTAAGTCCAATGGATCAAATTTGAAGCGCTCAAGTGCATCGGTGCACCATTCAGTAAGTTGAGAATTGGGAAGCAAGCACCTTTTCAATACTAGATCAGAATATACTGGAGGGTTAGGGAGATAATGAACATTGTCATTATCTCCACCTTCCTTCTTTTCTGTAACTTTTACTGAGACTTTAAGGCCGGAGACCTCCTGAAAACTACTATCCATTTCGGTAAGCTTGAAAAACTTGACATTGAAATAGAAAGCAGTAGGTGGAGCATAGTCATCCTTAAAAAAACCGTAGTCCATTCTGATTAGCTATTAGCTATCACAAGTCCCTCATGAGATATCTCAATACTCTCAATTGCCACTTCATTCCCCTCTGACTTGAGGTCTGTAGAGCTGATCTTTGTCGGCCAAGCATTATTTAATTGCCAGGTCATCGTTGGAGCACCGGATTCGTCCAGAAGTTTAATTACTACAGTCTGCCGTTCTATGGTGTTCATTTTGATCTTGCTATACCAATCAAAAAAGTTGTTGTCTTTTACAAAAACTCCTTTTTTCATAGTCACTTTGCCGTTTTTGACTATTCCGGGCATGTTAATCGTGGAAAAAACGGGACTGTTTCCATGCCTGTATTCTATTGGTTGAGTTTCAGTCTCTAAACCACTGATCTCTTGGAAAGACAAATTCGTATTACTACTTCCCCAATCTACCTGAAAATAAAACTTAGGTAATGGCCATACATTGTCTTGTGCTTCTCCTGCCATGATTATTTAAATTAAAAGTGTTGTTAAAATGATTTAGTTATGATTTTTGCATTTGTTGTTCAAATGTCACTACGATGAATTCAGCAGGCCTTACAATCGCCAATTTGACTGAAATCAACATTTTACCTTCTAGAATATCCAATGCTGTCATTGTAGTACCCAAGCCGATCTGAACATCGAAGGCATCATCGGTGGATGCTCCTGCCAATGCACCTTGTTTCCATTTCTCCGTAAGAAAATTATTAACCATGCTTTTCACCGTTACCCAAGTATTGGCATCATTTGGTTCAAAGACATAGGCTCTTAAAGCCAGCTTGATGGATTGCTCCAACATGATAATAGTCCTTCTTACATTGATATATTTCCAATCCAGACTATTGCCATCCAGCGTTCTGCCTCCCCAAACTAGCGTACCTACACCCGGAAAAGTCCTAATAGCATTGATAGACTTTCCTGAAAGTGCATTGACATTTAGATCCTCTTGCTGATCATGGGTAATATTAACTGATGGCTTCACTACTGCATTTAAGCTGATGTTTGCAGGGGCTTTCCATACACCTCTACTATTATCTACCATAGTGTAGATTCCAGCCATAGCTCCGGCAGTAGGCAAAAGATTCATAGTTGCACGAATCTCATCCAAAAGAGTAGAATAAGTAGGACTAGTAGCTATCAAGCCCAAATGATAATTGTTCTCTTGATTTGCTATGTATTTAGGCAATTCAAGTACTACTTCCTCATCACTAAGGTTAGGTTTGTCAGCTATAAGTTTAGCCTTGAACTCATCTTCTGTTTTTGGAAATTTGCTTACAAGATCAACAGCCCGAGCTTCTGGGAGTATTGCCGTTAGATCTATCGATTCATCAAGATTTTTGAAGGTAACCTCCGATTTAGAAACAATATTGGTTTCTAACCATGGATAATAGGCAGCAGCGTAACTGAGGTATTCTGAACCAATTTTTTCACGGAAAACATTGACGTTATTAACATCCATTTCACGAGCATTGTACCCGTCAAAAAGATCAAAAATGCCGAATCTACTTTGCATTTTCACACAGTGCGCAAGGACTTGTTTATAAACTTCATATGCATCCTCTCCAAGATGTACCGCGTCTGGAATAACCACCATAGTAGGTTCTAACTCTTTGGCCAGTTTTGCAAGCCCTCCTTCTATAATTTTATCATTGGCATCTTTAGATGTACCTAGCAGTTCTTCTTTGACAATTGGAAGACTTTCCTTGTTTGCGTAGGTCCCTACTGAAACGATATAACAGGTACCTCCCCCATTAGAATAAAATAAGCGAATGCTACTATACAGGTAAAAGATGTTGTCTGTTTTGTAAGCAACGTTTTTCTCTGCTCCGTTGATTGAAACCAGATTTCTATCACCCGAAGCAGGATCAGAAAGTGTGAACTTAGGAGCAAATGCTCCACCAAACAGTGCTAAATAATCAGCAAATGAGGTTACCCGAGTAGGCTGATTAAGTAATGATTTCCCGTTTCTTGAGGCTTTTTGCGTATAACCGATAAAAGCCGGAATAGCAGTAGCAACTTCAACTACAGAGCCTGGAAACCCATTTTTCTCTTCAATGTAGACTCCTGGAGTCATGAGATTTTGTGCCATGAAATAAATTGTTTAAAGATTAAAACTGGTTAAATAAAAATATGCGAAGAATCGAATTCGGACTCATTTTCTGTAGCGTGTAGCATCTCAGCGGTAGCAAGAGGTAAGCTTTTTAAAATTATCTTACTTTTTTTTGACGTAGTGTTAGATTGATCTACCAGCTGAAAACGCCTATTATCTTCTCCACAAAAAGACAAAGCTTGATTAGACACAAAGCATGTTGCTTTTATATTAGGAGAAATTTGGATTTCGGATTTAGAAAAAATAACATCAGTATTTGTCAAATCAATTACACTCAATTTCTGGAAATTCTCATAAACCTTATCTACTAGAATATATTTCCAAAAGGTCTTTTTAGCTGTAAATTGAAGTGAATAATTTAATGGTTTAGCATTCAAAGTTTTGTGATAAAGTATTTCGGGAGAAAATGATAAAATCATATCTGGGGTTTTAAATGAATTCCCATTAATATGGTAAAAAGGAAAAAAATCACTTTTTGAAACAGTTGAAAAAAAACCTTCTTCAAAAAATCCTGATCCATAGCCAAGTGATTCTGGATAGGGAAATATCTCACCTGCTGAGTTCTTAATTTGCAAAGCAGCTCCTACGTATTTTGATACATTTTTCAGATCATTTTTATTAAGAAAAATAAATTGAGAAGAAGTAAAGGTTGTATTTATACCCATAAAATAGGGTGATTTTTCATCAATAGAATTATCTAAAAACAACACATGATTTCGCTGCATAGTACTTTTCAAATCAGTATAATTCCAGAAAAAAGAATCTTTAAAATTGATATGAAAATGAATTGGAGAAATTTCATTAACTGCCAATTCTGGAGAAGAACTGAAAATATAAAAACCTGTATTATATCTCTTTATATGAAACTGGAGATTTAAAAATCTACGCTCACTCTCTGGAGATACAGTGATTTCAAATCCTGAAAAACCTGATTCAGGAAAAAATTCATGCTGAAAGCTTACCGTTGCGATATGTTGAAAAACCTGATTCAAAATTCCTTATTATTTAATTTCCCCTGATGATTTTATAGCAGGAATATATCCTGTCATTGGACTGTCGTCTATTGGAATCAAACTGATCTTATATATAGATGAAGGCATTAACTTTGCCCCTATTGAGGACCATATATGACTCATATTATCATAGGAAAAAGTGCATAATTCCATGGAGATTTTTTGCATTTTTTTCGAAAAACCAGGAATGCTTCGAGATTCTATTAATCTATTTCTATGATAAAAACTAATAATATGTGAAAGAAAATTAAGACCTTCAAGATATTTTTTATTTCTAAAATTCACACAAAACATGACGTGCATGTTTAAATACAAAATCGAGTTTTTACTTTGAAATCCAGATCCATCAAAAGCCCCAACCCGTGATGAATTATTCTTCATAGAAGGCTCCTCACCTATTGACAATAGAGAAATCACTATTTTATTCTCTACCTCCAACCATGAAGCTCCATTTTGATCTACAATATTTGAAATTACGACAGTATGTTCGTCAAATCCATGTAGATTTTTAAAATACTGATTCAAGGAATCACGAAGGTGAATTAGTACTGCGTCAATCATAAAAATATTAAAATAAAAATTTTGACTACGAAAAATGGTAATCACTAAAAACTGTACTTGAATATTAAAAAAAAATCCTTTATAATACAAGAAGTATTCCTCTAATATTTTTAAATATTATATACTGATAATTAAAATTTTTAACACCTATTAAATACCATTATGAATACCTATTATTATCTGCTGTTTACCCTATTATTTCTGCTTGTTGTAATAATATTTTTGATGAGATCCTTTTTTACCAAGAAAATAAATTTTCTCGATCATAATCAATCACACAGAGAGCACGAACTTTCAACATTCCAAAAACAACTGCAGTTGTTGAAAGAAAAAGATCAAAATCTTCAAAGGGAATTGGACGATGAAAAATCTCAACTTGCGTTGATGGCAATTTCATTAACACAAAAAGACGCTGAAATAAATGCTTTGCTGCTCATAATAGATGATCTTCAAACTAAAAACAACCAAAAAGAAGAGGAGATAATCATAGAATATTTTCCTGAGGCAAAGATAACTAAATTATCCTTATAAAATTTTCCCTTCCTTCATTTTCTCAATTTTTATCCCATTTTTCAAGTCGGTTTTGGATACTGTATTATCATTTCTTTCCAATGACTTTAATAGGCAGTATCGTAACACATTGATGATTTCTGCCGCAGTTAGCTCATGTTTTTCACTAAGGTCTTCCAAATCAACCTGAGTATCATATTTAAATTCCCCATGCAATGCTGTCTGCCAGAGTGCAAGTCGCTGAGAATTATCAGGAATGGAAAAGTTTACGACTAATTGAAACCGCCTAAAGAAAGCTTCATCAATATTATTCTTGAAATTGGAGCAAAGAATAACTAAACCGTCAAAATCCTCTATGCGCTGAAGTAAAAATGAAACCTCTTGATTAGCATAGCGATCATGTGAATCCGAAGTTTGGCTTCGTTTTCCAAATAGAGCATCTGCTTCATCGAAAAACAAGATCCAATTTTTATCAGTTGCTTGATCAAATACTCGAGCAAGATTCTTTTCTGTTTCCCCAATAAATTTGGAAACAATCATTGATAGATCGACGCGATAAACCTCCATATTACAAGTTTTACCAAGTAAACTTGCTGTCATGGTTTTCCCGGTGCCAGGCGGACCGGTAAATAGGACTTTAAATCCGGGTTTAATTCTTCTTCCAAACTTAAAGTCATCTTTTAACCTAGTCCCAAACTTTAACCAGTTCTTAATTTCCGCTATCCCCTCTAGAACTGAATCGTTAACAATAAGATCAGACCACTCCTGTTTTGTTTGAATTCTTTTCGCTGGAAATTCACCGTCAAAATTCGGAGTGAAGTTTCTCGATGTAGTTAATTTCACCTGATATTCCTTTGCTATTCTTAAGGCACCACTAAGCATAGGCTCTCCAGGAATTGAGCTTTCTATGCGAAGAATATTTTTAACTGTAAAAAAGTGATCATGCTCAAAAAGGTATAGTAGATTAAATCTACGATTCAGAGAAGTGCCTCCTAAAATAAACATTGCTGTTTCACCTGTAGGAATCATTCCCTTATGCTTTTCACCTTTTATTCCACCAAATTCAGTAAATGGGAGATCATAATTTTGATTCTTTATTTGAAGCATATCAAGAAACGCCGGCTTGATATGAGGAATCAGAGCTAACAAGAGTACGATTCGCTCATGAAAATTCATCTTAAACTGAGAAATAAGTGCTGAATAGGCACTATGGTCATCACTTATATCAGGTGGAAGCAATTTTTCAAAAGATTCTTCCGATTCGGACAATTCAAAAGTAATCTTACCCCTCAATAGCCAAAGTTGTTGCAACCAAGCCAACTCTTTCTCAATAGTATTTGCATTTTGGTTCTGCAAGGAACTTAAATCAATCATTTATTTTTAAAAATAGAGTTAGATACTTGGAAATACTCCTTACTGACTTTTCAAAAGACTTTCTAATAATATGGTACCATCCTTATCACCCAAGCAGGGAACTAATTTGATGAAGTTCTCCAGTAATGGTTTTTAATTTGACCTCATCTGTGACATCAACTTTTGCAAGAAGCTCATAAAAAATCTGGGTCTCAGGACTTCGGTTACTACTTTCCTTGGCAGCAGCATCTATTGCAATCCTTTTAGCCCGTTCCAACTTTTCTTTTGGAGCCCCATGTGAGTCTATCCCCTTCCTGATTTTACTAACTCCATCAGGTGTCCAACCCCAACTGGTATATTTGCTCCAAGATTTGTCCAAAGCACCTTTTAACTCTGTGGACAAATCCTGCTGTGCGCTAGAGAGTTTAAGCTTTTTAGAGTTACTTGACTCAATTAGACTTTCCCCAACTCTTTTAACACTTCCAATCACATCAAAAAAAGAATTGTCTCTAGTAATAATTGGCCCTGAATTGCTTATCGCATCAATTGTTAGCATGCATTTATTGGGGTGCTCTTTTCTAGCTGAATCATTCAATTCTAGTCTAAATACAATACCAGGTCCATTCAAGCTCTTTAACGCATATTCAAGGGCTACTATTTCATTTTCATATCTGCTAGAATCCTCATTGTCCGCTATAGCTTCTTTCAATAATTCCAGTCTTTTTCCAGCTACCAAAAATGCATTCTTTTGTCCCAGCATTCTCTTTTCAAAATCCCGCTCGACCATGAATTTACCCACCTCTTCACCTACAAAGCCTCCTAATTCTCCAGCCGTGTCAGTAACTTTCGATTTTGCTTTTGCTATTTCATCCAGCACTTTTTTTCTAGCCTTATACAGCCTATAAATATCTTCCGGTTCTAAATCATTTAAAAATCCGGCACTACCAAGTTTAGGGAAATTTGAACCAGACTCACTTTTACTGGATTCAACTTGCTTTTCTTTTCTTTTTGGCTCCTCTTGACTACTTTTTTCTCGAGGTTGCTTCTCTTTTTTTGCAGAAGGTTCAGAGTTTGAACTTTGGACCAATTCCTGAATAGCTGTCCAACCATTACTGAGTAAAGATGAAAGAGCTGATCCACTCATTTTTGCTGCTTCGGAGGCCATTTGTAGTTTTTCTTCGGGAGTAAGTTTAGACCAAAGTTCCCTTAGTGCTGCTTTCTTTATTTCAGCTGAATAATCTGTAGTTTCTCCCTCAAGTAAACCTTTTACCTTTTCGCTTGCCTTTTCTTTACCTTGTTTTCCATAATTTTTTTCCCAGTCTTTGCCCAAAGTGCCCATAATCAGAAGTATCTCTGTGGTTTTCTGCTTTATTTCAGCTGTCCTTTGATCTAAGAATGGTCTTAAAGACTCGTCTTTCACAAGCTGAGAAACCTGAGAAGAAACTCCAGTCCTCATATTGGCTCCAGTTTTAGCTTTGGTTTGTAGAGCTTTGCCTCCCATTAGGGTGGCTTCGCTTTCCAAGCCAAGATCATCGTTGACACTGTGTCCACTTTTGGTTTGCATTGTAGGTTTCACTCTACCCTGCTTCTGCTGTACGACGTGCCACGCTTCATGTGGAAGATGTTGTTCCTGACCTGGTGCAAGATGAATGTCTGTACCTTGAGCAAATGCATGAGCATTCAGTTGGGCAGGCTTCGTTGAATTTCTGTGGACATTCACATCATCAAGACCATATCCAGAGAGATTCTCTATTCCAGATTTAAGTCCATCCGGAAGTCCAGTATCATTTTTTTTCTTTTGGATAGGATCTTGAACCTCTGAAGGAGAACTAGGTATATTTTGCAAATTTTCTACTTTGCGCAATTGGGCGATTTCAATGATTTTTTTTTGAAAAACTGCCTCAGGTCTATGGTCTATTTGATACGGTTTACCTGATAAAGTAGATTCTGGAAAATTGCTTTTCTTAGTGTCTGTACTGGATTTAGTCTCAGCTTTTTTGATTGGTTGATCAAACATGCATTCAGTTTTTAAAAATTAAAGAAAGACCTACATCACTTAACTATTTGATAAATAGGCAGGATAAAAAAAACTTCACATCAAAAGTCAACTTAATATTGAATCACTTGTTACTAGGAGCGACAAATTATCAGTTCAAAGGCTCCTTCTAAATATGATTCTAGTCGGTAATGTATTGTAAACTACAATTAATAGTTTTAAATACAATGACTTGATAGCAAAAGCTTTATGCACTTACTGGAAAAAGTGGCGATAGGTACGACAAGGTTAATTTTATCTTTTCAGTTTCCTTCTACTAGCTAGGCTTTTTTATGCCCACTCATTTGCCAGCAGTTTGGGGCTAACTATTGATAATTTACTGGAAGCAGACATGGTATTGGCGGACGGAAGTTTTGTCACTGTAAATGCTGAACTGAATAAAGATTTATTCTGGGCTATTCGTGGTGGAGGTGGAAATTATGGCATTGTAACTTCATTTAAATTTCAGGCACATCCGGTAAAAACTGTTTTTGGTGGACCTACTTTATGGCCTATCGAAAAAACAGAAGAAATAATGGATTGGTATCATACATTCATTCACAATGCTGAGGATGACTTGAATGGATTCATTGCAACCCTGACAATTCCCGGCCCACCATTTCCTGAACATTTACATAACAAACAATTTTGCGGTATCGTGTGGTGCTACACTGGCGACATGAACAAGGCAAAAGAAGTGTTCAAGCCCATATTGGAAATGTATCCTTTATTTGAACATGTGAGCGAAATGCCATACCCTGCTATCCAGACCTTATTCGACGGACTTTTCCCCTCAGGATTGCAATGGTATTGGCGAGCAGATTTTTTCAATGAATTAGGCCCAGATGTAAGCAAGCAACATTTAATATTTGGTTCCTCTATTCCCACTCCCCTTTCTCAGATGCATTTATATCCAATCAGTGGAGCAGCAAGTAGAATTGGTGCTGAAGACACTCCCTGGGCGTATAGAGACACCAAGTATGCTGGAGTAATTGTGGGTGTAGATCCAGACCCAGCTAATAAAGGTATAATCACCAATTGGTGTAAAGATTATTGTGAGGCATTACATCCCTATTCTTCGGGAGGAGCCTATTCCAATTTTATGATGGATGAAGGTCAGGAACGAGTCAAAGCCAGTTATAAGCAGAACTACGACCGGCTCAGCCAAATAAAAAGGAAATTCGATCCAACTAACTTGTTCAAAATCAATCAAAATATACTACCTAAGTAATTTTCAACCTTTAAAAAACTGTAATCATGAACGTAAAAAAAGAAGACATTCCAGTTATTATGCAAGCTCCGAATACCATCATGCGAGCAATGCCAAATTGTGGTGGAATCACTGTAGGATATAGTGAATTACCAAAAGGAACTGATTTCACTCCCTTACTGAAAGGATTGAATAATGACAGTTGCCATAGCGCGCACTGGGGCTATGTGTTGGAAGGGAAAATTCTACTTATTTATGATGACGGCACAGAGGAATTAACAAGTGCTGGAGAAGCATTTTACTGGCCAGCAGGCCATACAGGTATTGTTCAGGAAGATATAAAAATGTTGGAATTCAGTCCTAGTAAGGATTTTTCCGAAGTCATAGCCCATGTTGGTAAAAAAATGGCGGAGATGGAAAGTTCTACCTAAGCCTAGGCACCTATAAAAAACATCAAAGCACAAGGTCCCATTCGATTATTCCGAAAAAATGAAAGTGACCTAAGGGCTGGGGAAGAAGAACCTTGGCCCCTTTCAAATAGTGCCCGAACGAACGTACAAAAGCATTAAGAATCAATCCTATACCAAAATGTTGATGGCAATTAAGCATCGTTGAAATAATTAAAACAATTAATTAAAAATTAAACTTCGCAGAAAAATAGTTCAGTTGCCTGATCCGAAGTGAAATTCTGTTCGTATATCTCCAAACTTCAACATTGACAAAGTTGCAATACGAAGTATTGATCTATTGCCTAAAGCATTTATGAATTAAAAACTTAATCTGACTGGAAAAAAATTCCCCATCTTGAGTAAAAATACTTGTCATTTAATCCATTTTTAATTATAACTGTCTCAGAATTTTATTTTGTTTGAAATCTATCTTATTATTGTATTCATCCAATTAAGCTGCATTAGACTACTTCTGATGATGCTTTCAGGGAATTGCTAAGCGCCCAGAATCCTTAAGTCACCCAACCAAAGGATTAAAATCTTAGAAAAAAATTATCGGAATAAAACTTGATTCATCGAGCTGGAAATCATTACATCGAAAAATGATTCCCTAAGTAATTGGTATGTGAAAAAACAAAACATATCGATTCAAGTTATACTTCCAAATCCTTTTTCACCCATAAAATCAACTTTCAACCCTAAACCACACAAAATCTGAATTTCATTGCACGTTAAATAAAATAGAGCTCGATCACCCTAGTCTTGCTCCTATTCACTAAACCTTAAGCATGACATATCCACAAGACTTTCACATCACCTACTCTTCTAGGGAGCAAGGAATGGATACTATTGACAGTTATGAACTGTTAGAAAACATAATTACCGAAAATGATAAATTCAATTTTCAATTTTCTATAGACAATTCCTTACCTCTCATTAAGGGAGATTCGAATTCTGTTAAGAAAATTTTGATGGGATTTATTGAAGATGCCATTAATGCCTTTAAAGGAAATAATGGCACCCTACACATCGTCTATAGGCACGATTTGGATTCTTCAATTTTAGCCTATTTTACCAAAAGTTTACAATCGACCGAAGAGAACACATCAAGTTTGGTTGAGACTGTAACAAAATTCAGTCTTGGTATTTCAAAAAATATAATCGAGCAAAAAGAAGATATTGTGAAAAGTAAATCCAAATTTATTCAGGATTTCCTAAAACCCATCTGCGTTTAAATTACAATTAACCACTTAAATACTAGAAACTTAACACCAACAAACATTCAATTTGCGCCCTATTAAACTGGTGTATTAATTAAAAAAGACCGCCTAAAATAGGCGGTCTTTTCCGTTACATAGGTCATTAGTATACTTATACCAACCATAACAATATTTTTAGTAGCTCATTGGACGAAGTTCATAACATCCATCACTACCTACTAAGAATTAGTATTCTGTAATTTTGAATTCTGTCCTTCTATTCTCCTGATGCTGCTCATCCGTACAGGAAACGTTATTTCCACAGGAATTCAACAACTTTTCTTCCCCATACCCTACTCCCTTAAGTCTATTTTCATCAATTCCTGATTCAATCAAATAAGCGATTACAGCTTGGGCACGTTTATCAGAAAGCTTAAGATTGTAGGCATTTGTGCCTCTGGAATCTGTATGAGAGTATAATTCTATCTTAATAGTAGGATTATCTTTAAGTATCTTAATCAAATTATTTAACTCCGGCTTTGCGTCTTCGCGGATATCCCACTTGTCAAAATCGTAGTAAATGTTCTCCAGTGTATAGGTTTTGCCTACTTTGATCTGATCTAAGTAAATATCTCTAGTGAGCACAGAATCTTGAAACTGAGTAGCTTTAGGCACTAAGATATCGCCGGAGGCACCAGTTAGGTATCCTGTTTTCTTTGCCTCCACATGGATCAACTGATCAAAATTGACCTTAAATCTATAAGAACCGTCTTCTTCTGAAACGTAAGTATTTTCTAGATGATTCTGATCATTATAAAGTGTTACGACTGCATCTTTCAATTTCAGTCCAGTTTCCTTATCGATTATAGAACCTTTGATAACTAGATCTTTTTGAACATTGAGGTCGGCAAAATAAATATCGTCCAATCCTTTACCACCTTTTCTATCAGAAGAAAAAACAGCTTGAGTATCACTTCCTGGAACTAAGGACAAACCAAAATCATCACGGTTAGAATTAATTGGGCTTCCAAGGTTCTCTGGGTTTACATACTCACCATTTTCAAAAGAACTTCTAAAAACATCCAATCCTCCCAATCCAGCATGTCCTGAACTTGAAAAGTAAAACATGCCATTTTTATCAACATAAGGAGTTCTCTCATCTCCGCTGGTATTGATTATTGACCCAAGGTTTTGAGGGGTAGACCATACTCCATTCTTCCATTCGGAGAAGTACAAATCTGCACCACCACTTCCGCCCGGCATATCAGACGAAAAATATAGTCTGGAATCTGAAGGATCATAAAAAGGATCAGATACAGAATAAGAGAAAGCATCATTAAATGGCAATGGACTAAAAGAATCCAAATTCACATCACCGCTATCGAGCGCAAAATACAACTCTGGGAATAACGTGTAGTTTCTAGAAGTCCCTTTTCCTGATTTATGGAATTTTTGAGCTTGAGTTATAGTCAAAAATAAATTGTCTCCTTTCTCATAAAATGGCCCAACGTGTAAGTCACTTTCCAAATTCTCGGTCGCCCTAGGTGTACCCTTTACAGTCTTTTTCTTAGCATCCCAGCCTAATTCGTACATTTTCAGGAATCCATTTCCTGTCCAACCGTACACATCACTTTTAAGCGCATTATTAGGATCTATTCTGGTATTTTTTGAAATAAGTCTATCTGAAGTAAAATGAAGAACTGAATCATCTGAGATCATCGGTCCAAATTCAGAAAAAGAAGAATTGACTTCAGAAATAGGATTGATTGCTGATTCTGAAGATTTATTCAGAAATGATTTTCCCCCCAAAGCAGTTTTCCAAATAAATTCCAATTCGGGATTTGCTCGAGCTGAATCCAATCGAGAAAGCACAGCTGTAGCCTCAGAATATTTCGAATTGGCAATCAAAGCTTCTGCATAGGGTTTTAGATCCTCAGCTAGTAGTTGCTCATCTCTGTCCAACCTAGTGTACCACTCTTCAGCCTGTTCGAAATTCCTGATTTTGGAATACGCCTGAGCCAACCCTCTGGCTGTCTCAGGCTCGGGCGATTCATTCCAACTTTGCAAAAACTTCTCAATACCTGAAGAGTAATTAAGATTTTCACTCTGTTTTACTCCCTCTAAGTAATTTTTATAAGCCAAAGGCTTACAGCTCATAAAGCAAAGTAACAGGAAGCTTGTAATGTAAATTATTCTTTTCATCAGTTATTTTGCTTAAAAGAATCTTGGAGAGACCAAGCGTACACGCTTAGGCGGAAACAAGAATGCTATTGAAATATCATGAGTGGTAAAATTCCCCACTGAAAATCTTGAAAGTGTATGGTCATAGGCATATCCTAACCGTAGCCCTTCTCGAAGTTGTACCTGAACCATTCCCACTAATGCGGTAGATTTCTTCAATCCCTCTTGGATGTCTCTACCAGGCATATCTATACCAAACCGGTATCCTGCTCCCAACCAAAACATATCATTCAGTATCAAAGAGGCATTGATATCCATTCTGGCCGGAGCCTTGAAATCATCCATGTACATGATAGAAGGCACAAAGGAAAAATTATAGTTGAGATCAAAATGATACCCTGCAGTCATGTAGAGATGGGGATTTGGCTCAAACATCACGTCCCCCTTATCGAAATCAACTACTGAAGAAAGCACTTGATCAGCTGCGATTCCTATATAATAACGCTCGTCATATAGAAACAAACCAAGCTTCAAATCCGGGTAAGTAATTCTTTCCTTAGACAATGGAATCGATGGATCATTGTCAGTATCAGGATTCAGCATAGAACCATCCATTTGAGAATTAACGACACCTGCACCTGCTCCAAAACTAAGAAACTTAGTATCACTTAAGCGAAGATGATAGGCAACATTTCCATAGGCAGCCACAGTCCTTTGAGCTCCCAACTTATCTGTCAGAAATTGACCTCCGACTCCCAGCTGAGCTTCTTCAAGGTAAGTATCCCCTGCCACAGCAAATGTTTCAGGACTCCCCGTCACACCCGTCCACTGCTTCCTATAATAGGACTGCAAATACAGCTGCTGCTTATATCCTGCATAGGCAGGGTTTATAAATACAGGATTAAAAATGTATTGACTGTACTGAGGTACCTGTTGCCCAAAGCTGTGATTTAGAGACAGCAGCAGGCATCCAGCGAGCAAAGTAATTATCTTAAATAGTTTCATCTTGCTTACTTAATTATAGTTACGTAACCTGTCATAGTATGACTTACACCCTGACTATCTGTTAATTGGAACTGGTAGTAGTAAGTACCACCAATCAGATTTTCTCCATTCCAGTCATTTTGATAGTTTGTGGATTTATAGACTTCTACACCCCAACGGTTAACTATCATCAGTTCATTTCGCTGGAAGAATTCCTGTAGTCCTCTGACAACCCAGGTATCATTAATACCATCGCCATTCGGTGTAAAGACATTTGGTATTCTGAATACCAATTGGCTATGTGTGACTGTATCTGTGTTATCGGAAGATTCAAGTTCCTCATCGTCTGAAACAGCACTAGCAGTATTAGTGACAGATCCTTCGGAAATCGCTTTCACCTGTATAGTCATCGTTTCTACTACCATTGGATCAATGGATACCATAGTCCAGCTCAGCGTTCGCGTTTCTGCGTTGTAGGATATCGAGCCTGATGATACATCTGCACCTAAGTATTCTACTGAGGTAGGTAGTACGTCGGTTACCACTACGTCATTGCTGGTATTCTCTGAATTGTTGGTCACCGTGATTTTGTACTCAAAATCTGAATCCACCTGAATCAGGCTTGAAGACACTTGTTTATCTAGTACGAGATCCACTTCATTACTTGGGTCCATAGGAGTCGTACTTGTACTTACATCAGGGATGTTTCTTCCTGAAATAAAGGCCCAGTTGACCATTGGTCCTTCATCTGCCATTACTAGTAGTTTCACTTTCACTTCAAACCAAGCACCTGCTGCAAGACTATCGACATTCCAAACAACTGCCTTGTCCGATATTTCACCTGCTGGATTTGCTTCCATTGCCATTGTCCCTGCCGGAAGGGAATCAATTACCATTAGATCATAGGCCATATAATCTCCACTATTTTCTATTCGAATAGTGAAATCAACTAGATCTCCAACCGCTACCTTATCAACATCTGTCCATTTTCTGGCGGTAATAAATGTGTTAGTATTAGTAGGTTCATCTATCACTAATACTCCATCTCCAGGATCAGACTCTGTAGGATCTTCTCCATCTCCAGGAAGATCGACAACTGCAGTGTTATAAATAATATCGCCTACTTCTACCTCATCAGTTACTTTGGTAACGAGAGTCAGCTCAATAGTTTGTCCTGCTGCCAATGATGGGATTATCCACGATACTACTCCGTTATTAAATATTCCCTCTTGGTCAGAATTCAAGTACAATAATCCTTCTGGTAGCCTATCCGTTACATCTATCTCTTCCTTCACAAGGCTTGAGATGTTTGTAACTTTAATCGTATAAGTCACATCATCACCGATTCTAGCTTCAGAGACATTAGATACTTTCTCAATTGTAAATGATAGCGGGTCTATTACCTCCACCACTTCTGGATCAGATTCTGTAGGTGGCTCTGGATCATCTGGGCTGGAGACAATTGCGATGTTGGAGATCTTAGCTCCTTTTATTACCTCCGCATTTACCTTCACATTCAAGATCAAATCAATACTTGCTCCTGCTGCCAAAGTTGGAACTGACCAAGTCACAGTGCCTGCATTATTGATTCCGCCATTATCTGCAGAGATAAAGGTCAAGCCATCTGGCAAAGCATCTGTGATACTTAGGTTAGTAGCCTCTTTATTTCCTGCATTGCTCACCGAGATCGTATAACTAAAGTCTCCACCCGCAAGAACTGTTGAAGTACTTGCCTTTTTCGTTATAGTCAAGTCCACATCTTTTTGCACGGTCACTACTTCTGGATCAGATTCTTTAGGAGTTTCCGGATCGTCTGGACTAGAGACAATTGCTACGTTGGAGATTTCAGTTCCACCTGGCACCTCAGCATTTACCATGACATTCAAGACCAGATTTACAGTTGCTCCCGCTGCCAAAGTCGGAACCGACCAAGTCACTGTTCCACCGTTATTGGTTCCACCATTATCTGCAGAGATAAAGGTCAAGCCATCTGGCAAAGCATCTGTGATATTTAGGTCAGTAGCCTCTTTATTTCCAGTATTACTCACCGAGATCGTATAACTAAAGTCTCCACCCGCTAGAACTGTTGAAGTACTTGCAGTTTTGGTAATGGTCAAGTCCACATTTTTTTGCACTGTCACCACTTCTGGATCAGATTCTTTAGGTGGTTCTGGATCATCTGGACTAGAGACAATTGCTACGTTGGAGATTTCAGTTCCACCTGCTACCTCAGCATTTACCATTACATTCAAGACCAAATTTACAGTTGCTCCCGCTGACAAAGTCGGAACCGACCATGTCACAGTGCCTGCGTTATTTGTTCCACCATTATCGGCTGAGGTAAAGGTTAAGCCATCTGGCAAAGCATCTGTGATACTTAGGTCAGTAGCCTCTTTATTTCCAGTATTACTCACTGATATCATATAGCTGAAGTCACCACCCGCAAGCACAGTTGTAACACTTGCAGTTTTGGTAATGGTCAAGTTCACGGCTTTCTCTTCCTCTTTCGTCACAGTCACTACTGCAGGTTCGGATTCTTTTGGAGAATCTGAATCATCAGTACTAAAGACAAGCGCGAGGTTAGAGATTTGAGTCCCTCCTATTACATCAGCATTTACCATCACATTCAAGATCAGATCTATACTTGCTCCAGCTACCAAAGTCGGCACCGACCAAGTCACTGTTCCACCGTTATTGGTTCCTCCATTATCTGCAGAGATAAAGGTCAAGCCATCTGGCAAAGCATCAGTAATACTAAGGCTTGTGGCATCACTTTGGCCAGTATTGCTCACTGTGATCTTGTAGCTGAAGTCTCCACCAGCAAAGACACTGGAAACACTTGCGGTTTTAGTAATAACCAAATCCACATCTTTTTCCACGGTCACCACTTCCGGATCAGATTCTTTTGGAGAATCTGGATCATCTGGACTGGAAACAATAGCTACGTTGGAGATTTGCGTTCCTGCACTGAGATCAGATGAGGTTGAAACCCAAACGGTAAGGTCTGCTATGGAATTCGCAGGGATTGATGGAATATTCCAAGTCACTGTCCCAGCATCAAATTGTCCCGAATTACTAGATGAAACATATGTCAATCTACTGTCCAAGGCATCCGTTACTGTTACGTTTGATACAGCAGAACTATTCGTATTTCTAACTGAAATAGTATAAGTGAATGTCGCTCCAGCAAAAACTTTTTCGCTTTCAGCAATTTTTTGAATTACCAACCCATCATTGGTATTACAATTATTCAAAATCGCCTTAACCCTAGCTCGCACTATACTTTCACAATTCGTCAATGGATTAGTTTGAGTTGCGTAATAAGTCACACCATTTGCAAGAGGGGTTGATAGATCAAGTGGTGAATTATCATTGGCAGATGCATACCATTTAATACCAGTTCCTACAATGGCTATTGAATTCAAAGTTGGATTATCCGTCTCACAGAAATTCTGATTAGGATTATTCACTATAGGTGCATCTGTCTTATTCACTGTCACCGTCAGCATTGCAGCATTACCCGGAGCATTTTCGCAAACGCCATCTCCAGTAACTGTAACATAGTAGGTAGTAGTCACTGTTGGACTTACCGTCAGGTTAGTGATCTCTGAGGTCAAAGCAGCATTGGTATAGAATCGGAATACTGGATTCGCTACTGTTGTGCTACTTGCTGAAAGCGTAGTACTTTCTCCTGCACAGATCTCAACATTTGTTGTTGAAATATCAGAAGTCATTGCGCCTGGATTTACCGTTACTGTGATCGTTGCTGCATCGCCAGGTGCATTTTCATTAATTCCGTCGCCGGAAACTGTTACATAATAAGTAGACGTGGCTGCTGGACTTACAGATAGGTTAGTCACCTCTGAAGTCAGACCAGCATCCGTATAGAATCTGAATACTGGATTCGTTACTGTTGGACTAGTTGCTGAAAGCGTTGTTGTCTCTCCTTCACAAATCTCCAAATCATCAGCTGTAATATCAGCCTCCGTTGCACTCGGAATCACTTTCACAGTTATGGTTCCAGTATCGCTCAGCCCGTTTTCGTCTGTTACTTCATAAGGAACTTCGAAGCTCAATGCACCAGTGTAATTAGCCGGAACAGAGACAGTGACAACACCAGCTCCATCTATAGTGAGCGTAACACCTGAAGGTACTGCACTAAGATCTGGGGTGATATCCACAATCGCGCCGCTGCCTGGAGTAATCGGCAAAGTTTCAATTAATGGTGTGCCTGGAGTAACAGTTAATGTTACATCATCCGCAACTGGTCCTCCGTTCACGGTAATCGTAATCGTTCCTATATCACTCAGACCATTCTCGTCAGTTACCTCGTAGGGAACTTCGAAACTAGCTGGACCAGCGTAGCCAGCTGGAACATTGATGGTTACGACACCTGATCCGTCAATAGTTATTGTTACACCTGCTGGGACTGCGCTAAGATCTGGTGTGATATCCACGATCGCGCTGCTACCTGGAGTAATCGGCAAGGTCTCAATTAATGGGTTGCCTGGTGTGACAGTTAATGCCACATCATCCGCAACAGGACCACCATTCACAGAAATCCTCATTGTTCCTATATCACTCAGACCATTCTCGTCAGTTACCTCGTAGGGAACTTCGAAACTAGCTGGACCAGTGTAGCCAGCTGGAACATTGATGGTTACGACACCTGATCCGTCTATAGTTATTGTTACACCTGCCGGCACTGCGCTAAGATCTGGTGTGATATCCACGATCGCGCCACTGCCTGGAGTAATCGGCAATGTTTCAATTAAAGGTGTTCCTGGTGTAACAACCAATGTCAAATCATCCGCAACTGGTGCTTCGATCACAGTCACTGTGATGGTCGCAGCATCACCTGCAGAATTTTCACAAATCCCGTCACCAGATACTGTTACATAATATGTAGTTGTTACAGATGGACTTACTGTAAGATTTGTAATTTCATTAGTAAGGTTAGAATCAGTGTAGAATCGGAAAATTGGATTCGTGACTGTGCTACTAGTTGCAGAAAGTGTAGTACTCTCTCCTTTTACAATTTCTACGTCTGAAACAATAATATCAGAAGAAGTAGCACCAGGATTAACTTTGACAGTAACTGGAATCCTTATTGGATCTTCACATCCATCTCTTACTACTGCTATATAATAGTTCTTAATACCTGCAGGTGACAAAGCAGGAGTAGTATAGCTATTGCCGCTGGCCAATAATGTCCCTGCGGTTTCTTGATCATACCATCTTAAGCTCGTGCCTGCTGCCGCTGTTGCTTCAAGCGTTGCTGTTTCTCCCTCACATACTTCTAATCCATCTGTAATAGCAGTTGGAACTGGATAGTTGATTTGAGCTTGGTAGATTCTCCAGCCACTTTCCAAAGCACCTAGAACTGGTCTGTATTCAATTCGTACTCGGTCATAAGCTCCACCAGCTACAAATCTTACCTCTCCTTTGCTATTTGCTCCAAGTAAAGTAAGGCTGATTAAGTTATTGTCTACTGTTCCTCCGTCTCCGTTGCCATTAGAACCACTATATGATTCAAACGAAAGACCACTTATAACTCCAAGGTCAATCACAGAACCAGCTGTACCGACGGTGATTACAATTGTATCTCCAGCAGCCCCTGTTTGACCAAATACCAATTCCTGCCATACTCCGCCGGTAACTGCTACAGGTGCTACAAACCTTGAGTAAGTGTTAATATTACCATCTACTGCATTACCTGGATTTTCTACAGAACACAATACACACAAGACGTATGTCCCGTTATTCTGGGCATTTGCTACTGTACAATCAGTATCGACCGTCAATGGCTCAACAGTAACTGTAACCCCTGTAATATCAATAGACAAACATCCTGTTACAGTATTTCTAGTTCCTGCATAATATGTATATACACCAGCAGAAAGGACTCCAGTATTGTATGAACTACCTGTTGCTAGTTCTGATCCACCCTCATTGTACCATACAATTTCTACATCAGCAGGCATTGGGTCGATGGAAGCAGTAAGCACAGTACCAAAACCTTCAGAAATAATCACATCAGAACTTGTAGATGGAACATCTGGAAGAACATTCACAGTGATAGCGGTTGTAGCCGCAGGAGTGCTAAAGCAATATCCTTCTGCTACTACAGTAACATAATAGGTGGTATTTGCGGAAGGGCTAACTTGATAATCAGCACCTGTAAAGAATGCTCCTGTCAGATTTGCATTCAAATACCATCTGAATTCAGGATTTGAAATGCTTATTCCATTTAGGCTAGCATGTAGAATAGTTGATTCACCCTCACATATTGCACTTTGATCAACTGTAAGAATAATGTCTCCCGCATCAATTACCGTACAATCAGTAGCCATGCTATGTTGGGCAGTTTCAGATGCGTTCCCACCTGTTTCATCTGTAAAAAATGCTTCCGCATTGTTAACTATAGGAGCTGATCCAGTTACTGCATCCACTTCTACGGTGAATGTAAATTCCTGCATAGCGCCTACTCCCAAAGAAGAAATATCAAAAGTCAAAGTACCAGAACCAGCTGTACCTCCACCATTATTTACGACAGTAGTATTTGCTGGAATCTGATCAACTACAGAAATATCAGTAAGTGCTTTATTACCAGTATTTGTGACAGTCAAGGTGTAAGTAATAATATCTCCTACAATGGCTTTACCATCAGAGTCAGCATTATTACTCAATCCAATTTTATCAAAATCAATAGAATGAACTGGCGTTACATCTAACACAGTACCTGGGTCAGCCGTAGTGTTTGGATCCGTCGGATTGGTATTATCTACAGGAGGGAAAGATTCTTCTCCTGGTGTCAAGTCCGCAGAACTTACAATGGCAATATTTCTGATTTCATCTATTCCAGTCAGATCTGAATCCACCTTTACAGTAAATGATCCCACATTAGTAGACTGTCCTACTGACAAACTAGCAAGTGTGTAGGAAACATCAGTACCTGTTAAAGTCCCACCAGAAACATAGCTCACTCCTGTTGGAAGTTCATCATTGATACTCAAATCTGTCAAATCCTGATTTCCAGTATTTCTTACAAAAATTGTATAAACCAATGTTTCACCACCGCTCACGGTTGTCTGAGTCGCATCTGCATCTACAGTTACAGATTTCCATATTTCAGCTGAGAAAATAGGATCTACTGGAATGTCAGTTCCTGTATCTCCACTCTCATCAGGATCAGTAGGATTCTCATTGTCCAATGGTGGATATGTCTCTGTTCCTATATCTCCAGGATTAGATTTCACTAGAGCGACATTAGAAATAAATTCTACGTCAGTAAGGTTTTGATCAACTAGGACACTAAAGCTTACTGTCGCTGTTGCACCGGAGGCTATATCCAGATTTTCAAATGTGATAACTCCTGAAACATTTACTCCACCACTTCCATCTACATAGGTAGTGTGTGCAGGAATCGCATCTGTGATCAGGTAATCTGTCATCGGTACAGTTCCTGTGTTTCTCACATGAATAGTATATTGAACAGTTTCACCACCAGACACAGATGTAAGAGATGCGTCACCATCGATGATGTAGCTTTTCCAAGATTGGAAAAGTGGAGTTTCACAATCCTGCAAAACGTAATACAATCTTACATTTGGCACTGCCGTGACAGAAACCAAAGATCGTAGTCGAATGGCGATTTCGTCAACGGCTACGCCTGGAGAAATTCTAATTTCCTCATTAGCACCATTGTTAAACAGATCTACCAAATTCACACTTCCTATAACAGCATTTTCTAACGTTTCTTCGTAGACCTCTACACCATCTAAATATCCTACCACCTCTATTCTACCGAATACACCGGCATCCAATACTCCGGAACCAACACCCAATTTAATTTTGAATGAACCGCCAGCTGCAATAGTCTGTCTGAACTGGATATTTTGCTGAATTGAACCAGCTACACCTAAAGTCCCAAGGCTCAATTCTGAATAATCGTCGTTATTGTTGTTGTCTAGAGCTCTTTCGGCATTGGTCACTCCATAGCTTCCAATGGAACCTGCATCAACTGTAATCCCAGATCCATCAAAGGAAGTAGTGAATCCAGTGGCACAAGCTTCAGCACCTATATCGTAGCACAAGCCATAAACATTGATGCTATTATCCTGACCAAGCAATAGTGCATCAGTATGATCTTCAATCGTAATGCTGTTGTAAGCTGCATTTGGAGTGATCGCCAAATAATATCTACCCAAAGCATCCTGCACAATTTTGACCTGATCATTGTATCCGCCAAAGCCATTTGCACTTGAAGCAGTGAAGAGTGGAGTACCACTTGCATCATTTGCAATTACATTGAAATAATGATTACCAAGAATGACCGTATTAAGTAGATCACTTAACACCGCTCCTACACTACCACCTAAAAGTGCATCCAACAAGCTAGCATCAGTATCGATTCTCATATATGAAGTAGTTCCTGCTGGTACAGTCACACCAGTTCCAAAGCCTAGTGTCACATGCCCCGAGAAAGCACCTAATGAACCTATCACTCCACCTTTTGAATTGATAGTTGCAAAGCTGTTAAAGTTGCCATCAAATAGATTTGGAAGATTGTCTGCATATGCAGCATCAACCAATTCCTCTGCACATACAGGACTTAAATAAGGAGGGTCAATCACATCTGGATCTGGACATTCAGCGGAAATCCTGCTTATTCCATACAATCTAATCGGAGCACTTGTGTTAATAGCGACAAGAGACTGAAGTCCGAAACTTACGCGATCATACACTACTCCAGGCTCTACAAGTAATTCCTGAATTCCTCCAGAATTTAGAAGGCCTAACACATCCAAATTATTGATCAATGCATTCTGAAGTGACTCATTATACACTTCCTCATTACCGTTGTAAAGAATCACTCGGTATGATCCTGCAAGATCAAGATTTAGAATTCCTGCTTCTTCTAATTGTACTCTTATTCGCAGTGCATCAGTAGTTTGTGACTTCGTTTTGAAATAAATATTCTGGTAAACCGAAGCTCCTACCCCAGCCAGTCCAAGATTGATAGTAGAATAGTTTGAGCTATTTCCATCAATAGCATAATGAGGATTAAATACTCCGCCCTGGGTGATATCCAAAAGATCTACCGCTATTCCTGATCCATCAAAATCAGTAAAAGTTGCCTGCTCGCAGAGATCAAATTCAGTTTCCCTACACATGCTAAACACATGCATGGTAGCCGTATTTTCTGCCCCAATCAAAGCAGTTAAAAAATGCTCAATTCGTACCGATTGGTATGCTTGATCCGCTGTGAAGGCAATATAGAATCTTCCAGATTCATCCCGCACTACTCTCACATCTTGGTTGCCAAAACTAGTTTGACTACTTGCTGTGTAAATATCAGTTCCTCCAGCTGTGATCGGAGTAACGGTAAAATAATGATCGCCAAGCGCTATTGTTCCTAGCAAATCAGCTAGATCTGATCCCAAACTTCCGCCGAGTAATGCATTCAACTCGTCATTTTCAAATTCTATCCGAACATATGAAGTTTCTCCAGCTGCTACTGCTGCACCATATTTCAATTCTATCTGGCTACTATATGAACCCAATCCTAAAGCAGTTCCTGCACTAGCAGATAATACTGCATAGGAATCGTTATTTCCATCAATTGCATTTAGAGGGAAATTTGTGTTTTCCCAATCCACTACTTCCACGGCACAATCTGAAGTCGTAAACGGAGGAATAGTTTCTGTAGGATCCGTCAATTCTGGATCTGGACAGTCTGCACTGAATCGCTCTATGCTAAATACTTTAAGTGGGTTTTGAATCGCATTGGCACTCACTGCAGATTCAATTCCAACTGCTAATCTGTCAAAAGCAAGTCCTGGCCCAAATGGAAGATTAATCGTTCCTCCGCTTTGCAATAAACCTAACAGATCCAATCCTGAAACTAACCCATCTCTAAGCTCTTGGGAGAACACCTCAGTGTCACCTTCAAAAGCCTTTACCACTATACTTCCCAAAACTTCGGCTGTCAATACACCGCCACCTTCCATGGCAAGCTTAACTCTGAAATGATCAGCTGGCGCAGAAGATGTGTGGAAATCAACAAATTGGTAAACGCTAGCTCCAATGCCTGCTACTCCAATACTTATTTCAGAAGCTGTGGCTGGATTTCCATCAATTGCAAAACCTGCATTAGAAACTCCAGCTGCTCCCAAGCCCAATAAATCCAAAGAAATACCATTACTCTCAGAATAAGTGGCAAATGCCTGCTCGCAAGCTTCAAAACCAGCAGAAGAACATACATGATAGACATTCATGCTTCGAACTTCGCCTAGGCCTGCTATCGCACCTAAAGATTCAGTAATTCTGATGCTCGTGTAAGGACTGTCAGGTGTTACCTCTATGTAGTAGTGGTTATTCTTATCCTGAACAATTTTAACAGGTCGATTAAAGAAGCCGTTGTTGCTGGAACTTGCAAAAACTTGTGATCCATTATTCTTCACTTCTACCGTAAAGTAATGGCTTCCAAAAAGAACATTGTCCACAACTCCGCCAAGTAACTGACCTGCTGTACCATCTATCAAACCTAAAAGAACTTCTTCATCAAAATCAATTCTTACATAAGATGAAGTTCCGGCAGGTCTGGAATCAAATCCTAACTCAACAAAACCCTCGTAATCGCCAATGCCCAAAGCAATTCCAGAACTGGCACTTAAAGTCGTGTAGGTATCATTATTACCATCTACAGCATTGAATGGGAAGTTGGCATTTTCAAAAGCAAGTACATTCGCATCACAGGTACCATTGCTTAGCATAGGATCTGTTGCCGCAGGCAAAGGAATTGGATCCGGATCAATACAAGTAGCTCCAAATCGCTGCACATCGTACAATCTGATCGGTGAATTGGATAAAGCACTGAGAGAAACCAAAGAATTGTAGCCTACTGTAATCCTGTCAAAGGAAACTCCCGGTCCAAATGGAAGTGTAACTGCATCGCCATTTTGTAATAAGGTAAGCAGGTCAAGTCCGTTGATCAATCCACCTTGAAGTTTGGTTATGTAAACCAAATTAGACCCATTATAGGCTCGTACTTCGATACCACCTATCAGATCTGCAGTCAACACAGCAGCATTTGCTATGGCTAATTTCACTTTGAAGTAATCCTCAGGCGCAGAAGGTGTTTCATAATAGATTGATTGGAACATGGAAGCACCTACACCTAACGTACCTATGCTGATTTCCGAATAAGAATTCTGATCGGCATCAATTGCATTTTCAGCATTTTCAACTCCAGAACCCAACAAATCAACCGATATACCCTCTCCATCAAAAGAAGTAAACCTAAATTCACCACATGCATCATCCCCATTAAGGTAAAATGCATTGTATACATCTAGCGTATACTCTGCACCAAAACCTGCTATGGATGTCGAAGTATTAATGAGTCGTATTCTATTATAGGAAGCGCTCGGTTTGATCGCCAAAAAATAATTTCCTGCTCCATCTTGAACCAATCTAACTCGATCAGTATCAAATCCCTGAGTACTATTTCTTGATAAAACAGTAGATCCAACGCTATTTCTAGCTTGGATCTCAATTTCTTGCTGGCCAAATAAAACTGCACTAAGTACATCGCTGAGTAAATCACCCAAGCTACCACCTAATAAAGCCTGTAAGAGATTACTATCAGCTCCGATTCTCACATAAGACCAGGTGTCTGCCGGGATATTTGATCCAAAATTCAATTCTATTTCAGCACTATATTTCCCAAGCGGGCCTAATATCCCTGGACTGGCATACATCCTACTGAAATCATTATTATCTGACAGCGTGTTATTTACATTTTTAACTGTAGAACCCATGCATGGAAGCAAATTACCAATGCCGCAGCCCGAAGCGCTGTCTACTCTCTGATCATTACTTAACACTGTTGCAGTAGTGGGATATGCCTTGCTTTGACCAAAGGTTTCTGCTCCAAAACTTACAGTAAATAACAATAAAAATGTTATTCCAAAATAAAATCTAGAACACATACCACTTAAAGTCAACATGTTATGTTTAAAGAAAGTCTTCATATGTTGCTGCTTTAAAATTTTCACTTGAGATAGTAATTAGTGATTGACTTGTCCAGTAATTTTTCTGCATCCAAGAAGTATCTGAGATGAAGGAAATAGTGGACTTTATATCTATCCTACACGTATTAAAAAAATGATGAAAATACACTTCAAAGAAGTTATCCCAATAATTACTGAGGCAGTTTTTACCCTCTTCATAGGCTGAGTAAAAAGCGCCTAATCCCATCAAATAGGAGGTGGTAAAAACAATGATTTTGTGGTGAAAGTAATTATGTTTCATATAGAACAATTCGGTAGTAAAAATTTAACCCACATCTAAATTATAGATTAAACAGACACGTAAATTCTACCAGTTTGAATCTGTTATTTACTTGCGCAATTCTGTTATCTAAATGAAATAATATGGAAAGAGGCAGGCATTAATGAGGTTATTTATAGAAAAACAGACAAAAAGCATAGCTCAGAAACTTGAGCTATTTCTTGATCAAATGATGGGTATGAACCTGATCATTTTCTCTAATAATCAAAAAATATTGGCCAGAGGCGTGGGACTCTAAACCCGCTATCCGTAAAGGATTCTGACCAGCAATCTGGGTTGAGCCCTCCTTCAATAGTGAGCCTTTGCCTGAATATAGAGAATAAGAAATTTCTTTAGCTTGGTCGAATTGTGCTCCTATTGTAAAAGAGTCTTCAAATTCATTCGGAAACACTAAAAAAGACTTGTCTATGGGCTGCGAATTAAAAACACGCCGAAGATTTGACACAAATTCCAATTCACCACCTAAGCTCCTGACTACTAACCTATAATAACTATCTCCAAACAAAGGATTGGTGTCAAAAAAGCTATTTTCAGTATTTTTAGCTAATTCACCTTCCCATATATCTTCGAAAACAAGATCACTACCCGCTCTTTGGACTACTAGCTGCTGATCCAAGTGATCAATTGCAAAATCCCACTTCACTGCTACCTCATTTCTTCCAGCAAAATGAGCATCGAAACTTTGTAGAGACACATTTAGTATTCTGGCAATCGAGCTAAGATCTATTTCTTTTGGCTCACTAGGCCCACATCCTTCTATTGGCACCCAATTCAAGTAAAATTTGTAAGGGTCTAATTCATCCCTAAACTTCAATCCAGTCATCGTTAGTTTACCACTGTCTACTTGGTAAAGAACCTCCCCTATCAAGTCGCCGTCTTGAAGCTCGATGACCATAGTTTCGTCCAAATACCATTCAAATTCTCCTTCTCCAGTCCAGCCAATCAAAGTTGGATTAAGAGTTACAGGATTCACACCTTCATAATAGGTGTACTTTCCTTCTTCATCTATTCCTATTTCGCCGGAAGGTTGAATATTGTAATTCGCGGCAGTTGGAATTGGCTTTACTTTTACTTTAAATCTTGCCGGCTCGCTCTCCCCTGCGCAGGAAGCGCCTTGCGACTTTACCAAAAATTCGTAATCTCCAGGAATCAGATCATCTGGGGTTGTGTAAGCATCGGCTGTCCCCATAGAAATCTCAGTACTGGATTCTAATCTATACCAACTCAAATCTCCACCAGTCACATTATTTGGAGTCACAGTCACGGTCTCTCCTTCACAAATAATAAATTGGCCCTCTTCTGGTATCGTATCTATTTCCGGTCTTATAGGAGCTACTGTTACACCACTGATTTGTAGGCTTCCTTCCAATAGACCTACCCCCACCAAAGAAGATATCCGTATACCAATCCGGTCTATAGTCGATGCGCCATCGCTTATTGGAAACTTGAAAAACTTGTCTGAAGCCAATAAGCCTAATACATCCAAATCCAATAAGGATGCAGCAGAAGTAGCGCTAACTACAGCACCATTGGAATAGGCTATCAATTCAACATAGTTTAAAAGCCCCAAATCCAATAATGATTCTCCTGTTGCCATACTGATAAGGATTTCATTTCCTGGCTGAACAGGTGAATTGAAATAAATCATTTGCTCTACAGTACCTGCCACTCCCACTACTCCCAATGAAATCTCAGAAAATGTACTGTCAACATCATTGTCAATGGCTAAGTTTAAAGATGATATCTGGGCATTTAAACTCGCTACATCCAAAGTAAGTCCACTACCATCAAAGCTGGTAAATACAGGCTCTCCGCCACAAGGGTCTGGCTCAAAGTAAAAGGCATGATAGACATCTAATTCGTAAACGGATCCTAAACCTGCTACAGAGTTGGACTGATTTGTTATTCTAATTCTATCGTAGGCAGAACTAGGTTTGATCGCAATATAAAAATCACCTGAGGCATCACTTACTAACCTGACACGATCAGTATCAAAGCCTGTAATGCTAGATCGCATTAACACGGAACTTGAGGATGTTCTAGCTTCAACGATGATATCTTGCCGTCCTAAAAGCACGGAACCCAAAACACCAGAAAGAACATTACCAAGACTCCCTCCTAATAAGGATTGAAGCAAACTTTCATCTCCGTCGATTTTTATATAGGTAGTGGTATTGGCTGGTACTTCATCATCAAATCTCAACTCAATTTTTGATTTGTACGCACCTATACCGATCGCAATTCCAGGGCTAGCAACTAATCTCGCGTGACTTCCATTATTACTTTCTGCATTTGAAAGATTAAATATAGTAGCTTGGCAAGAGGGCTGTAAAATACCTCCGCAGGGGGACACTTTATTTCCAATAATAGAAGTAGCAGTATTTGCATATATGGAACTTCCTTTTGCAGAAGAACAATAAACTATAGCACATAAAGTAAGTACAATTAAAATTCCACCTACTTTATTTAAACAAAAGCTCCCCATTTGATGTGTTTATCAAAAAGGAAATTTAACTCCATTATATTAAATAAAATTTACTCTAGTATTTCCAGACAATCTATTCAATACTAAATACACAAATAGGTATTCAAAAAACACTTACACCTAGTCTTATATAGCGAGTATTTTAAGATCAATACATACAATAACATATAGAAATCATAGGGTCACAAAAAACATCCGTTAAATAACAAAACTCGATAAAAACTTAAATAAAACAAATTACAGAGCTTTACTCAGTGAAACGAACGGTTACTTTGGTGCCAGTTCCCAGCTTAGATTCAATGGAAACAGTTCCTCCGTGTAATTCTACAAAATTTTTAACCGCAACTAAACCAAATCCAGACCCAGGAATTCCGTTTGAATTTGAGCCACGAAAAAACGGAGTAAATACGAAAGGCAAATCCTCTTCTGTTATTCCAATGCCATAATCTGTAATCTCTATTCCAAAAAGCTTATTTTTTTGGAATGGCCGAACAACAGGTTTTCTACTTTTCCCTCCATATTTTAAGGCATTGCTTACTAAGTTGGTAATGCTAGTTTGGATCAAAAACTTATCCCATTCTACAGCTTGATCTATGTCTGAATCGGGGACATAATCGACTTTGTCTAAAAAACCATGGGTTTGCAGTGTGTCTTTCACAAAATGGCTTAATGAAACCTTCTCCTTCTTTAAAACTGGACTGTTATTTACAAATCGTTCGTAGTCGAGCGAATGAATTACCAACTTATGAAGATTATCTAGTTCACGTTCAATTTTTTGTCCATGAATTTTAATGTTCTCTAATTCTGGGATTTTTCCCAAGGTTTGTAAATTATTTGTAGTCAATTTCTCCAAATAGTACTTAGTAAGTTCCACACTAGAGATCATAGTAGCCAAAGGAGTCTTGAACTCGTGAGAAACTATATTCATAAAGTCAGAGAGAAATGAATTGAACTGTTTCTCCTTTTTGAGTGAGCCAATTAGTCTGTGTTCAAAATCTATTTGAGAGGAAACATCTCTGATCACTGCTATAACTTTATGATTACTCTCTTCATAGAGGCTGGTAACATTCGATTCCACCCAATATTCGCCTTCATTCCTAATACTCATTTTGAGCCGAGATCTATACCTATCCTCAGATATCTGGTATTCAGAATTCAGCGTTTTTTTCAATAGTGCTCTAATTTTCTTTTGAATTTCCTCTTTAGTAAGCCTATGGTCAAAAAACTGAGAGGCTGAGGGTGATATAAATTCAAAGCTAAATTCATCGTCCATCACTACAATTAAATCTGCGCTATGATCAGCGACTTTGGCGAGAATTTGAGCTTTTTCCATTGAATCTTTCTCAAATCGGATCTTATCCTGTTCAGATTTATAAGCTTCAATAATGACTGAATATGCCGAAATAAAGGGCTTCAAATGGGTAATATCTTGATCTGTAAATCCTCCAACTTTATTCCCTAAACCGACCAATCCTATTACCTCGTCACCTTTGAATATGGGAACTCCTAAAAAATTCTCTATCGTAGGATGACCTGGAATATGCTTCCCTTTGGCGTGAGGATTTGTTGATGGATTGTTTTCTAATATAATTTTAGACTCCACTATACAGGCTCCAAAAAGGTTATCAAAATGTCGAAATAGAAAATCATTCTTCACATGATTATGATACAGTTTGAAGGATTCCTCTCCAGTACTGGATATATCTGTGGCAGCATGTATTCTTAAAACCTGTTTCCCTGTCTCATCTATATCAACCTTACCTACAAACCCAAGCTTTGCATCTATTACATTGAGAATATTGCTTAGTAATAAATCATAAGGGTTGGCACCTTTTGATTTTGACAAGAAATGGTTCTGAACCTCCACTACCCTAGAAAGCAATTCATTGGTTCTTGTTAGCTTCTCCTCAGTCGCCTTTTGAACAGAAATATTTTTTAGAATACATAGAATTAACAATTTATCATCAGGACTGGTTTTGAAGAGACTCAACTCATACCATGTGCCCTCTGCTTTTTCCAAATAAAGTTTTGCATCACAATGAAATGTCGATGATTCACCTTCTGAAATCCATTTCATTACTTCTAGAAATTGCTGCTCTTCAACAAAAAAATCCTTTATAATGAAACCTGCGGCAAGTACTGAAAAAGGTTGATTTAGAAGAGGAGCTGTTGCGGCATTAACGACAATTGCGCGGGTAAGCGTCTGATTTAGTAGAATAGCAGGTGATTCCATTTTCTCAACTATCTCAACCAACGCATTATACGAGACCTCAAATATATTTTTTCGATCCTGTATAAATATAACCGAATGGAAAGTTTGCTTTTTATGATCTACCCAACTCAATTCCCTTATCAAAAATTCTACACCCTGCCAATCTAGCGTATAGTTAAATATTTGATCCCCAACTTTGTCAAAACTCCTTTCTACACCAGCAGTACCACAATCAGAGAATGTGGAAATTAATCTCTCAAAACCTACAAATGTTTGCACCTGAGAATCAAAGCTTTCCCCAAAACGCAACCTTAAACGATCACTAATCTTAACTAAATTCCCGGTCTTCAAATCGAAGATTAAATCTTCGTTTTGAAAAATTGTCACTCGAGGCGCTTTGCCAGTCATATCTGTATTTTTTATGATTTTTTCTCTAAACTATTGAATTACTCCTAATAATTCTCTTTTTTGCCTTATATAAACTTCCTCATAAGCGCGTATGAACAGAACATATACTAAAACTAAAGTATTATTAGTTGAGGATAATTTTAATCTTTCTGAAAATATTAAAGAAATTTTGACGCTTCAAGGCTATGAAATCTCAGAGATTTTGGACGAAGCGGAGAATGCTTTATCAAGCATAAAAAAAATTCTTCCCGATGTAGTTTTACTTGATATAAAATTGAAAGGGAATAAAACTGGAATTGAACTTGCCGAAGAAATTAGAGAAAGTATAAATATTCCAATTGTGTTTCTCACCTCATCGTCTGGCTCAGATGTAGTAAAAAAAGTAAAACATATATGTCCTGATGGTTTTATCACCAAACCATTTACTACTAATACACTTTTGACCTCCATAGAGTTAGCTGTAGAAAATCACAAATTCAATTCTGGAAAAGCTTCAGCACCAGAAGAAAAACAACTTACAGATCTATTTATAAGAGAAAATGGATGGCTTAAAAAAATCCTAATCTGTGATATAAGTTGGATAAAAGCGGAAGGTACCTATACTCATATATTTGTCAATGAGAAACAGTATACCTTGCGAAATACGGTCAAGGATCTGATGCAAAAACTCCCTGCTAATCAATTCTCAAGAATTCATAAATCATATATAGTAAATATGAAAAAAGTAGAAGCACTTAGCTCTACTGCAGTAAAAATTGAGGACATGGAAATTCCAATTGGTCGAAACTATTATCAAGCACTATTAAAGAATATCAACAAACTTTCAAATTAAGAACTAATTCTAACTTTGTAGTCTCCCTAAAGACTCAATATATTCTGAGAGCAAAAATCAGTTTAATTTTATAACTGCTCTTTTTTTTATTATTGGAAATGTAAGTTTTCATAGCCTGAATTTAACAACAAGATATTAGTTACCTTTCCTTCAGGTGATGGATTCTCATGCAAGACCAGGTTCGCTAGGAATAATCTTCGATAAATAAAACCAACGTGTAATATTCAATCTACACAGTCATGGTTTTCAGCGATTCCAATTAAAATGTGATAGCGCTTTTAGTTTGCAACTAACTACCCTTCGATCTCCTCTACCAAATCTGCATACCAAGCCTCACCGTATTTACGGGTCAACGCATCTTTCAGAAATTTGTAGATCGGAACTTTTAGACTTGATCCCAACTGACATGCCGGATCGCAGATATGCCAGCGATCGTAATTCAATGCATCAAACTGATCGTATTTGGTGACTCTAATCGGGTACATATGACAGCTGATTGGCTTTTTATAGGTAGTCTTCCCATCAAGGTACGCTTGCTCGATTCCGCATTTCAATATCCCTCGATCATCATAGAGCGCATAGGCACATTCACGGTTGTCTCCGATTGTTGGCGTGCCTTTGTCACCGTCCTTGTCAATTACCCAGGTACCTTGCCTTTCAATAGCTTGACGTCCCTCCTCAGTGATGTAATCTTTGACGATTGGATAGATATCCTCGATGATTTTGGTTTCCTCATCTTCCAAAGGAGCACCAGCATCCCCTTCTACACAGCATGCGCCCTTGCATGCTTCTAGGTCACAGACGAAAAAATTCTCTTTAATGTCATCCGAGAGCACGGTATCCCCTACTATTATCATGGTCTTCTTTGTTAGCGAGCAAAGTTAAGCAATCAAAAGCTAGGCATTCGGCTTAGCAAAGTCTTTTCTTCGCACATATACGCCTTTCTTTAGCTTTGCGATAATGTTCCCCGCGCTATCTATTACCTCACAAGGGAATTCAAACACTCCTTTTCCATCTCGATCCACAGCTATTTTAATCTCCGAAATCTGAGCTTGAGAAAGCTTGAATTCAGCGTACACAGTTCCTTTTCCAGGTTTCACGAATTCAATGCTCGCCGTTTTATCCCAGACGATATACTCCTCGCCCAATTGAATCAGTAAAATAAACATGAAAAATGGATCGCACATAGCGTAGAGCGAACCTCCAAAAGCTGTTCCCATCAAATTTCTATTAAACCAGGTAAGTTTGAGCCTGGTGCGAAACATGGAGAAATCATCTGCAAAATCAACAACCTTAATCCCTGAAAATAGGAATGGTGGATACCAGTTGACCGCTCGGATCATTTTCCTAAACTTCTTGCTTTTGCTACTATCCATCTGAAAAAGATAAGCCAAAAGCCACAGAAAAAGAACGAGTTATATATGCACACCTCTTTTAGGCTGTTTGCTATCGCATATTTTTAAAACTGATAGCAAGATTTTAACGTTCTTTGCATCGTGCAAGTCGTCTTGTCGCCGTCTCATGGTAATAGTGAGGAGGAGGAAAGTCCGGGCAACATAGAGCGCCATACTTCCTAACGGGAAGGAGGCTGACTGGTGACGGTCAGTTTACAGCTAGTGCAACAGAGAATATACCGCCATTCGACTTCGGGGCTTGCCCTGATGCCGAAAGCTATCGGCACGAAGGGTAAGGGTGAAAAGGTGGAGTAAGAGCCCACCGCTCTGGCAGTGATGTCAGGGGCACGGCAAACCTTATGGGTTGAAAGATCAAATAGGTTCCGCGTCGGATTAAGTTTCGAGAAAAGTTGCTCGCTTTTATGCGGAACGGGTAGATCGATAGATCCCAACTGTGAAGTTGGGGCTAGATAAATGACAAGAAACCAATTCTGAAAATAGAAGAGGAAACAGGACCCGGCTTATAGACTTGCACTTTTTTATTTTATATTGAAACTATGTCGAAAATATTGATTATCGATGACGAGAAAGTCATCCGCGCTACACTACGCGAAATTTTAGAATACGAGAAATACATTGTTACTGAAGCTCAAGATGGCGAGGAAGGCTTGGCAAAATTGCAGGAAGATGATTACGATCTAGTTCTATGCGATGTCAAAATGCCTAAAATGGATGGAATTGAAGTTCTGGAAAAAGCTAAGGCATTGGATAGATCTCCTCAATTCATCATGATCTCTGCTCACGGAAGTATAGAAACTGCCGTAGAAGCCACTAAAAAAGGCGCTTTCGACTTTATCCCGAAACCTCCAGATCTTAATCGCTTACTTCTAACAGTTCGAAATGCTTTAGACAAAAAGAATCTAGTCACTGAGACTAAAGTTCTGAAGAAGAAGCTTTCCAAAAAACTGGACATGGTCGGAGAATCTGATGCCATTCAGCAGGTAAAAGAAACGATCGAGAAAGTAGCTCCTACGGACGCGCGAGTTTTAATTACAGGCCCAAATGGAACGGGCAAAGAACTGGTAGCACACTGGGTGCATGCCAAAAGCAATAGAGCTTCACAGCCTTTTGTAGCAGTAAACTGTGCAGCTATTCCTTCAGAGTTAATTGAAAGTGAGCTTTTCGGACATGAAAAAGGCGCCTTCACCTCAGCTCACAAGCAGCGTCAAGGTAAATTTGAGCAAGCTCAAGGCGGCACCCTATTTCTCGATGAAATCGGTGACATGTCACTTTCAGCCCAGTCCAAAGTACTACGTGCTCTTCAGGAAAATCTGATCAATCGTGTAGGTTCGGACAAAGACATCAAAGTAGATGTACGTGTATTGGCCGCTACGAATAAGGATCTGAAAAAAGAGATTGAGGAGAATAGATTCAGAGAGGATTTGTATCACCGACTCGGTGTGATCCTCATACAGGTGCCTGCATTGAAGGATAGAAAAGATGACATCCCTTTACTTGTTAGTAAGTTTCTGGATGACATCTCTCAGGAAAATGGTGATGCTCCTAAAAGTATCTGTAAAGCAGCAATGGCAAAACTGCAGGAATATCCTTGGACAGGAAATATCCGAGAACTTCGTAATGTGGTAGAGAGATTGGTGATTTTGGGCGAACCTGAAATTAGCCTAGAGGATATAAAAAAATACGCTGACTATTAAGTCAGCGTATTTTTTTTTAGCTATTGGCGTCCTGAGATGTAGGTGCTTTCGCGTAAGCTGGGCATGGCTTGCTGGAAGCACAAGCTCCCAAGGCTAAAATCCCAATTAATAATGCAGCTGTGGCTAATTTTTTCATGTCGTGAATTTTGTTCTGTTCAAATATGTCCAATAAATATTAAGATAGCAATTACTGAACCAAGAGATTACAACCGCGAATTTCACTGTTATCAAATCTTCCTAGCACTTCCAACATTCCATTTTCATCGTACTTACCCAAATCTTGGGTTTCGATAAATGCACAAGAATGGAAATTTGCGAGATCAATCACATTAATACCTCCTTGGGACCTTTGAGAAAGAGTAAGTGGATCATTAACATCTCTTAGAACAACGCGCATAGAATTGGGTAAGGTATATTTCCCATGACCTTTGGAATAAGCCTGAGACATCAATTCCGTCATACCGTATTCAGAATGGATAGCCTCTACACCGAAAAATGGTTTGAGGACATCGTGCACTTCCTCACGAATCATCTCCTTTCTTCTCCCCTTCATCCCGCCAGTTTCCATTACGATAAGGTTTGATGGAGCATTGAACTTTTTGCCTGATTCTGCCAAATCCAATAAGGCAAAGGTGACTCCTAGTAGTATTACTTTTCGCCCTTCATTTGCCAGCAATTCCATTTTCTCCAGCAATTCATCCTGATTGTAGAGATAAAATCCAGAATGCTCCGATTTGCTTTCTCTGATAAAATGATCAGCCATGCTCACTAGGCTACTTCCTTTTCTCTCTAAATATGCAGGCAAGAGTGCCAAAACATGAAATCCCTCTAACTCTCCATACTCAGCCTCAAAGATTTGCTGTGCATGTTGCTGATACCAACTCTCAGACCAGAAATAATGCTTACTGGTAATCATCCCAGTGGTTCCACTACTGGAGAAGTATCCTTTCATTGTAGCATTCGGAGCTGAGATCACGTCATGGTCTTTGAAAAAGCGAATTGGTAAAAATGGAATTTGATCCAAGGATTTCACCGATTGCGTATTTACGTTTCGAGCTTCAAGGTATTTCCTGTAAATTGGATTAGCCTGAGCTTGGAATCGAAAAAGTTCTAATGCAAGATTTTCAAATTCTTCCCATTTCAAATTACTTAGCCTACTCGAAAAACTTTTAAAATCCTGCATCGTTTTATATTTTGCATCAATCCAACCAAAGTATTGGTTTAATTTGGTGGTAAATTTACTTTCACCCTATGCGTTTAAAAAGCTATTTAGGAATATTCTTTTTGCTGATCCTCGCAACTGCCTGTATCAATCCACCAGATAATTTCCCTTCTGTCCCTAAAATCGTCTTTGAATCAATCGAATACGCGCCAACGTCAGGTGCAGATTCTCTGATTATCGGAATTGATTTTCAAGATGCGGAGGGAGATCTAGGATTATCAGCTACTGATGACGACCCTCCTTTTCATGATGTGGATTTCCAGAGGAATTCTACCGGAGAGTTGATCACCTATAGCACCAGACCTTCTGAGGCTCCAACTTACAATCCTATAGATTGGTTAGTGAATCCTATAGTAAACAACATAGTTGTAAAAGACACTATTTGGGTAAAACAGAACCCAAATCAATTCAATATTTTCGTGAGATTCTTTATCAAAAGAAATGGGCAATTCAAGGAATTTAAATGGCAAGACCCTCCATTCTATACCACATTCAATGGTCGATTTCCAAGAATCCTTACTTCAGAAGATGGTCAGGCTGTAGAAGGAAACATCAGTTATGGAATGCTCTCCTCGGGCTGGGAATCTATTTTCAGAACAGATACTATAAGAATAGATGTATCTATTCAGGATAGAGCTCTAAATCGAAGTAATGAAGTGTCCAGTCCTGAAGTGACACTCAAGCAAATCACCAGACCAGCTAATTAGAACAAAAAGTCCTGAAATTCAGGACTTTTTTATTTGTGCCAATACTTTGTCAGCAGTCGTTTTCTTACAGAAATGATCACCTACAATTACATTTGGCGCTGTTTTACACATATCCATGCACTTGGTTTTGATGAATTTACAGGTGCCTTTGAGCGCTGGTTCATCAGTAAGACCTTTCAGTTCCTTATACAATTTTTTAGCTCCGCCTTGCTTACAATCGGATCCATTGCATATAAAAACTAGTTTTCTAGTGTGTTTCATTATCCTACCGAGATAGCCTGCATCATCAAGCCACACAGATACGCACCATACGTACCCGCAGCATATCCTAACACAGCCAAAAGCACGCCAACTGGAGCAAGTGATGCGTCAAATGCCGCCGCTACAATAGGTGCAGATGCCGCACCTCCAACATTTGCCTGTGACCCTACAGCAACATAGAAGAATGGAGCTTTGATAATAAATGCTACGATGAGCATGATGATGATATGGAAAAGCATCCATACTATCCCTACCACAAACAACAGTGGGTTATCTAAGACGGCTCCTAGATCCATTTGCATCCCTATAGTAGCAATCAACACATATAGCAGAACACTTCCCATACGAGAAGCTCCTGCGCCTTCCAATTTCCTAACTTTAGTGAAAGACAGTAAAAGTCCTGCGGTAGTAGCTATTACCACTATCCAGAAGAAAGCTGAATCCAATGAGAACTGCTTCAGATTTGGATAATTTTCTCCAATAAATGGTGCCACAAAATCCGCTATTAAATGGGCAACTCCTGTGACACCAAAGCCAACACCGAGAATAATCATCGTATCTGATAGGGTTGGGATCTTCATGATTCCCTTTCTGAACTCTTCAATTCTATCCCGAAGCTCATAGATCTTGGTGCTATCAGCGTTGAAAAGCTTATCTATCTTCTCTGGCTTTGCAGCCCAATAAAGCAATACTGCCATCCATAGATTTGCGACCAACACATCCACAGCAATCATCTGACTGAAAAGCGCTGGGCTAGGTCCGAAAACCTCCAACATAGCAGTTTGATTTGCTCCTCCCCCTATCCAAGAACCCGCAATCGTCGACAAGCCTCTCCAGGCCTCCTCTGGACCACTACCTCCTAATAAGTCAGGGAACAATGTGCCCACAGTCAATAATGCCAGAGGACCGCCCAGCATGATCCCAACAGTTCCTGCCAGAAACATAGTAAGTGCTTTAGGACCCAATTTCAAAATCCCTTTGATATCAATACTGATGGTAAATAAAACCAAGGAGGCGGGAAGCAAATACCTACTCGCTACTTTATAAAGTGAGGAGCTTTCTCCTGATATCAATCCAAAGGAATTGGCAAGTGCGGGTATGAAATAGCAGAGCAAAACGGTCGGAACTACTCCGTAAAATTTTTTCCAAAAAGGTTTATCACTAGCTGAGGTGACAAAAATTATAGCCAAAATTGCCATAAGCAATCCAAAAACTACAGCATCATTTGTAAGCAAAGGAGTATTTTCTTCCATTATATCTGGGATAATCGACTGCAACAATACCAACAATTGTCCAAAAAGCCCAGAGTCTAACTCTTTCCGTTTTCAAGAATCTGTAGCAATTCACTTAAAATCATCGCTGTCGCGCCCCAGACCATCTCTTGATCTACTTCAAAATAGGGAGTGTCCAAGCGGAAATTATTGCTGAATTCTAGGATCTTCTGCTTGCGAATACTGGGCTCATATAGTGTACTGACTGCAGCTTGGATAATTCTAGCTACTTCTTTTTCTTCAGGGACAAAATCTGGAACAACCTCGGAATAACCCAAAACAGGGCTTACCAAAAAATTACTAGTTGGAATAAATAAATCACTCATTCTACCAATCAATTTGACTTGCTCAGGCAGAATCCCTACTTCCTCCCAAGCTTCCCGAAGTGCCGTATCCACTTCGTCTCCGTCTTCTTCCTCCATTTTACCTCCGGGAAATGCAATCTGTCCACTATGAACTCCCTGATAAACTGGTCTTTTGATCAAAGGAAAAAATGCTTTGTTTTTGTATGGGTAAAGCAATATTAATACAGCCCCTTTTCTATGGTTATCTGGAAGTTTTGGATCAAACCTTCTCATATCTACAGGATTTGGAGACATAGAAAGTTGCGCTTCTTTGCCAGGCAAAGGATGTTTCATCCCATTTTCCAACAAATTGAGCACGCTTTCAAAATCCATATTAGCCCAAATCTACCTGTTTGATTTTTGAATTGATATACGATTGTGGCACATAGGATTCTGAAACTTTATTCATCTGAAATTGTCTCAGGGTATGATTCTCAACATTGATCAGCCAAGCCATAGGTCTATAGCCAGCTTCTTCCTGAAAAAAACCAAGTACTAAAAACTCACTTTCGCTCAGCCAAAGTCCTTCCTCAAACATACCTGAAGGTCCCATAAAGAGTAAGCGTTCTTTCATCCCATCTTCCTTATACCAGACGACTTCGGAATCTGGATTAAGGAAGGGAGTATCTATAGCATCCTGCGCTTCGACTTTGTAACTATAAATATCTATCGTCCCGTTCCCAGTTGGATGAGGCATTTGATATGGAAACAACGGGTCACCCTTAAGAATTGGATTACGTTCAGGCATTTCCATGGGATCAATAGAGTCTGTCATCACCAACTCGAACTGAGAAGCATCAAACATTCCTAGGTCATTGCTCCAGTGCGTATACCAATTCTTATTTTGCGCAAATGCCAAATCTATTTGAGATCTGTTTCGATCTAGTTCTTCTTCGTCCAGCGTAATATTTTCTATGCGTTCATTAGTACTCTTTTCACTAGAATCACAAGAAAAAAGTGAGATTAAGGCAACGCTAAAAGCTGCTAAATAAGTAAGTGTAAATTTCGGACTCCCCATAGAAGTTTTAATTGAGAAGGTTAAGCTAAGTCTTGATGACTAAAAATCAAAAAAGGTTGGGACATTGACCCAACCTTTTCCTGCTCTCAAACCTATTAAACCTATTGTAGATATTCGTTTTATGAATACCTCCGAAAATTATAAAATGTTTTCATATACTCCAAACAATCGATTGCGAAAGATTTTCGAAATTTTATTTCCCCAAAGATTTTCTGAGATAAACCCTTAAAAATCAACGAAATTATATCTTAGCAAACGCCAAAAATATTTTCAATTAAATTTGAGCTTTACATTAAGTTTCAGCGAATAAACTTTTATGCCCTTAACACTTCCGAAACAATTAGCTGAGAAAATTGAAACTGGCTTCATTACTTACATGGAGCTTTTCAACACCTACACTCGATTAGCACCCAAATATTTTAGCGAAAAAGCCTGGCATGCAACTCATTTAAATAACAAGCAAAGGCTTCGACTCTACAAAGATTTACTATTTCCCCTCGCACAGGAGTGCAAAGAAATGCTGGGTGATCAGGCATCTGATTTCTCGAGTTGGAAGGAAATAAAGTTTCAGTATCAATTACTGATTACCAAAAGACCTGATCTCGAACTTGCAGAAACATTTTTCAACTCAGTCATCCGGAAAGCCTATCCTAAATTGACAATCGATGAGGACTTGATGTTTGTCATGGAAGGTTTCGATTCCTGTACAGTGAGAGAGTCCGAGGAACTGCTCAGGACTTACCCTTCCTTCCTTGGATTGGAAAAAAATATCAGGCAAATACTGGATGATTATGACTTTGGCGCTCCATTCATGGATAAGGAACAGGACATCAAATTCTTAATAGCCAGTGTTAAAAAAGTTATTTTAACTAGATATAGGGTCGGTCCTGAGACGAAAACTCAGATTTTGAAATCCGTTTTTTACCGAAATAAGGCTGCCTATTTAATAGGAAGGACTTTTCTAGGACATAAATGGATGCCTTTCATCATCCCAGTGGTACACGGAAAAAAGGGAGTTTTCGTAGATACTTTGATTTTTGATCCAAATCTGATGAGTAGCATGTTCAGCTTTACCAGATCATATTTCATGGTCGAAGCCGAAATCCCATCCCAAGTAGTCGGATTCCTCAACTCAGTTATCCCGCACAAGAAAATCCACGAACTCTACAATGCTATCGGATTTAACAAGCATGGAAAAACCTTATTCTATAGAGATTTTCTCCATCACTTAGAAGCTAGTGATGATCAATTTGAAGTAGCTGCAGGAATTAAAGGAATGGTAATGACAGTATTCACGTTGCCTTCCTTAAACATTGTATTCAAAATGATCAAGGATCATTTTGAACCTCCAAAAACCATGACTAGGCAAGAAGTTCGTGGGAAGTATAAGCTGGTTTCTCTACATGATCGGGTAGGAAGAATGGCAGATACACACGAGTTTGAATATTTTAAGATACCTATCGGTAGGATCAGTGCTGATTTGATGATAGAACTCCGAAAAACTACGAATTCTCACCTAATTATCACCGACAATCACCTAATCATCAAGCACTTATATACAGAGCGTAGAATGGAACCTTTAAATCTATTCTTGGAGCATTGCAGCACTGAGGAAGGAATGAAAGCGGCTGAAGACTATGGAAGATCTATCCTACAACTGGCTCAGGCAAATATTTTCCCTGGCGACATGATGACCAAAAACTTCGGGCTTACCCGCCAAAAGCGGGTGATCTTCTATGATTATGATGAAATAGAATTTCTGACGGATATGAACTTTCGAGTCAAGCCTAAAGCTGAAACCTATGAGCAGATATATGCTCCAGAGCCATGGTACTCCATTGCAAAAAATGACGTTTTCCCGGAAGACTTCAAGCGATGGATGATAGGAAGGAAAGATATTAAGGATCATTTTCTGGATTACCACAAAGATCTTTTTGATCCAGTTTATTGGCAAGGAGTCCAACAAAGAATAGCGGCTGGTGAGTTGATACATGCTTTCCCCTACCCTGATGAGATTCGTTTCCGCCCTGATGAAAAGATTTAAGAATAGAAGTTTTTTTCATTGGTATGCCTGCAACCCTTATTTTTGCAATCTGGGTTTAGCCCATAATCACCCAATTGAATGAATTCTGAATCACAATCGAATATAAACACCCCACAAGCCACAAAGACGAAAACCATAATTCTGAATACCCCTATTGACGATGAAAGGCCTGTTTATATCTCAGGTAATTTCAATAATTGGGTAACTCAGGATCGTCGTTATCTGATGAAAAAATGTGCCAAAGGAAAGTATGAGTTCACTTTTCCTCCTAGTTCAGAATTTGAAAAAGAGCTTATCTATAAATTCACCAAAGGTGATTGGTCAGAAGTAGAGATCGATCGCTATGGCAATAGAACTCCAAATAGATCTTGGGATGACGATAAGGACACCAAGGTCGAAAAAGTAGCAAAATGGCGTAAAAACTGGCTGCCCTATCGGCCAAGTCAGCTTCCAATCATCCGTTTGATTTCTGAGGAATTTGAAATCCCGCAACTCAATAAGACACGCAAAGTTTGGGCTCTACTACCGCACGATTATAACAGCAGCGATGAAACCTATCCAGTTCTTTATCTACATGATGCTCAGAACCTTTTCAATGAAAATGCTGCATTTGGCAATTGGCAGATAGATAAGAAACTCGCTGTAATGTCTGACTACGGCATTGGCAAAATCATCGTCATCGCGGTTGAACATGGGGAGTCCGAGCGCCTTCAGGAATATAACGTAGGCAAAACTGTGCTAGGCGCAGGAAGTGGTAAGAAGTATATTCGATTCATCACGGACACTCTGAAACCTTTTGTAGACAATACCTATCGAACTAAGACCGAGCGGGAATTCACTGGAATTGGCGGCAGTTCCATGGGAGGTTTGGTGAGTATTTTCTCAGGCCTTATTTATCCAGAGGTTTTTGGGAAACTAATGGTTTTCTCTCCCTCACTTTGGGTGATACCTAAAATCAAACTGGGTTTTCTTGATATTTTCGAACCTCAGGACACCAGGCTTTACCTCTATGCAGGTGGCGATGAGAGTGAAACTATGGTAAAACATGTTCTCAAATTCCGTAAACGCTTACTCAAAAGAGAAAGCTTAAAAGGTAAAATGAAAGTTCATCTCAGCATCAATGAAGAAGGCAAGCACAACGAGACTTATTGGAGCGACGAGTTCCCGAAAGCCATAGAATGGCTATTTTTCAGTAATAAAGAAGATTAATCAGCGAAAGCAACAAACTATGCAGTTCAATATACAATCAGACTCAAGTACCAATTCAAGCCTTCTTATCATCCCAATTTTGGGCACAAACCCAGAAGCAGTTCTCAAAGAAAAACTTGCAGGCTTTACTGTAAATCCTTCACTTTTCTCTGGCAAAAAGGATACTTCCTATCAATTGGAAATTGATGGGCGGTTGATATTACTTATAGGATTGGGAGATAAACCTGATGTTGCTAGCATAGAAAAGTCATTCCGTAGAGTGCTTTCCAAAAACAAAGATCTGGTAGAAACTTCTGCTACTATTGATTTCTCTGATGACTTTTCTACAGAATTAATTGAAAGTGCTCTGGTTGGTTTTCAGCTTGGCGCGTACAGCATTGGCTTTTTTAAGCAAAAGAAAGAAGGTCAGAAAGACTTCTCAAACTTAGAAATCAATGTCATCTCCTCTTCTCAAGGAATAGAAAAAACATGTGATCGCGCGGCGAAAATTGCTGCTGCTAAAATCGAAGGATTCAAATTAGTTGATCTTCCTCCCAATGTCGTTACACCGGAATACTTGGCGAACTGGGCTGTGGAGCAAGGTGCAGAACATGGCTTTACTGTCACCATTTTTGACGAAGAAAAAGCGAAATCAGAAGGATTGGATGCCTTTTTGGCTGTTGCTCGAGGCAGTGCAAAAGCACCAAAATTCATCATCATGGAGTACAGAAGTCCTGAAGCCAAATCCCACGTAGGTTTAGTGGGAAAGGGAGTCACTTTTGACACTGGAGGATTGAATATCAAAACACAGGGCATGGTGTACATGAAATCTGATATGGGTGGTGCCGCTGCTGTTCTAGCTGCAACTCAGCTAATCGCTGCACTCAAGCTTCCTATCAATCTTACCGCCATCGTCCCAGCCGTAGAAAACTCTGTAGATAAGGATGCTTACCTCCCATCCGAAGTCATCGGTTCTCATGCAGGATTGAGCATAGAAGTGATCGATACGGATGCCGAAGGTCGATTGATATTAGCGGATGGTCTTTCTTACCTAGTGAAGAACTACCAAGTGGATCAGCTAATCGATTTGGCAACTTTGACAGGAAGTAGTGTTGGCACTTTCGGCTACGAATGCGGAGCTCTTTTCTCTAATTCTGATGCTATTTCAAATTCACTTCGTGAAGCAGGCATGCAATCAGGCGAGAAAGTTTGGCCACTTCCGATGTGGGAAAGCTACCGCTCAGAAATGGATTCAGAAATCGCAGATATTAAAAATTACCATGGAAAACCAATCGCTGGAGCTATTACAGCGGCCAAATTTCTAGAAGCTTTTATCCATGAGCATCCTTCTTGGGCGCACTTGGATATTGCTGGAGTAGCTTTTGGCGATAGCGAATTTACCAAAACTAAGTCTGGGACTGCTTTTGGAGTGCAATTATTACTTAAATTCATCGAAAATCAATTGTAATTATGGACGATCAGGGCAAGACTTTTCTCTGCATTTCTAACTTTTTCAAGGGAAATGCATTTTTAACTCAGTTGAAAAAGCAAGGCAATCGTGTCTTTTTAGTCACTTCTGAAAAACTGAAAAACAAGCCCTGGGCATTCGAATACATTGATGAAATCTTCTTTATGCCTGGTCAGGATTTGGACTGGGACCTTGAGCTTTTGATGAAAGGCGTAGGTGGATTGATGAAAAATCATAAGATCGAAAGCATCGTTGCTCTCGATGATTATGATGTGGAAAAAGCTACTTATCTCCGCGAAAACCTTAGAATTCCAGGAATGGGTCAGACTACGGGGCGATTTTTCCGGGACAAGCTGGCCATGCGTATCAAAGCACATGACTCAGACATCAAAGTTCCAGCCTTTGCACCGCTATTCAATGACGACGACATCAATCAGTTTGCTGATCACATCCCTGCGCCATGGGTGTTAAAACCTCGTTCCGAAGCTTCTGCGCATGGAATCATCAAGGTTCACGACAAAGACTCGCTTTGGGAAAACATCCATGAATTAGGAGATAATAGACTGTATTATTTAGTAGAACAATTCAAACCAGGTGATGTCTATCATGTGGATGGGTTGATGCTGGATGGGAAAAACCTCTTCAGCTCCGTGTCGAGATATTTGTCCACGCCGATGGAAATTTCCTTAGGTGGCGGGATCTTCCGCTCGGCGAATTTGAAGTATGGATCTGACGATGAAAAAGCGATCAAAAAAGCGAATGCTGCGATCATGAAAGCATTCGGCATGAAGTCAGGAGCAACGCATACAGAATTCATCAAATCACGTGAGGATGGAGAGATTTACTTCCTCGAAACATCCTCACGTGTAGGTGGAGCACATTTGGCAGAAATGGTGGAAGCAGCAACAGATATCAATCTCTGGGCTGAATGGGCGAAAATCGAAGATTCTCTAGCCAAAAACTATACTTACAAACTACCGAAAATTGCCAAGAACTACGCAGGAATCTTGCTGACACTTTCCAAATTTGAACATCCTGATTTGAGTAGTTTCGATGATCCTGAGGTTTACTTCAGAGTTCCACTGGAATACCATGCTGGCTTGATTGTGAAGTCTAAAAATCAGGATCGAGTGATGCAGCTCCTGGATGATTATGCAGAACGAATCGCAAGAGAATTTTCTACAGTGGCAGATGCTCCTGAGTTGAAGAAATTTCATTAAGGCTGCTCTACAATAGAAGGTTGTCTGGTTCTTTTAATTAATCAGACAGCCCTCAAAACTTCTCTTCCACTCCCAGCCCAAAAAGAGCAAAGTCATATTTGACAGGATCAGCTGCGTCAAACTCCCGAAGTTTCGCTGTTAACTCCAAAGCTGTCAACCAATCGGTTTGCTTTCTGGAAATCATCCCAAGCTTCCTCCCTACTCTATCCACGTGCAGATCACAAGGGCAAATCAATTGCGAGGGTGAGATCTTCTTCCAAATCCCAAAATCGACTCCTTTATCATCATCCCTCACCATCCAACGCAAGTACATATTAATACGCTTACATGCAGCCTTACGACTTGGTGTGGCAATATGCTTTCGGGTGCGATGTGGAGAATCTGGAATTGAAAAGAAGAATTCTTGAAATCTTGTTAGGATAGATTGCATTGCGTCTATTTCACCTGTCTGCCCAAGTAGAAAGGCTTCTTCAAGGGAATCATGCTTTTTGTAAAACCAACTTAAGAAGTGGATAAAATATAAAGTATCGATGTCATTGAAGGTTCTATGCTTGAAGTTCAAAAAAGGTTTCAGATCATCTTCCTGATGATTCAACAGAAAGTCATGCGGCGAATTGTCCATCATCTGAAACAATTCTATGCATTTATTAATGATTGTCTTGCGCTGCCCCCAAGCCAAAATAGCAGCAAAGAAACCAGAAATTTCAATATCTTCCTTTTTGGAAAATCGATGTGGAATTGATATTGGATCAAGCGTGATAAACCCAGGACGATTGTATTGTTCTACTTTCTCGTCTAAAAAATCCTTTAAGTTATGCATCAAATAGCCACTTTCACTTCCCCACCTTGTGTACCATCAAACCATTTGAAGCACAACTCATTTTCTACTTTCTCTGAAACGTGCCAGTCAAAACATTTGATATTAGTAAGAGAGCGAAGTGAATCTTCATCTGGATCATAAAGGCAAATATCAAAATCTGGCAAATCCTTAGAATCCGTACTATTCCATTTCTCTAAAAGAAACCCTTCTTCAAGCACTCTTACTTTTTTTCCAAACACGAAATCAGAGAGAATAGAGGGCACTCCATCTTTTCTCCTAAACTGGAATCCAGCAGGACCAAATACAATTTGCTTGATCAGTTTGGCTTCCAACAATTCACCAGAATATGGTAAATCCTCCCATTCAGATTGCTTCAAAACAACTTTATTCCCTTCAGGTCTAAGTCTATTCAAAAACCGAGAGAGCAAAGAAAACACATAGGTCACTCCTATAAATAGCAAGCCGAAACTTGCCAAAATCGGATAGGAAATAATAAAAATCAAATTCCAGATAAATCGGAAAATGTGGTGGAATATGAGTTGGACTTTATTCATAGCTGGAATGCAAAATTAGCAGTGGCTTTCCGGAAACCAAAATTCCCTCTTAAAACCTAAGGAGTAAAATATAGGTTCAAAACGCAAGAAGACCGCCAAATCTGACGGTCTTCTAAATATAAGTATGTTGGGGACATCGTAGTCTTTCATTTGAAAGCTACTTCTGTCTCCTGTCTTCGGTCTTCCAGCTTCTTAATACATCACTTCAACAGGGAATCTACCATTCACAGCTTTCAACTGATCAAATGCTGCCTGAGAAAGCTTAATCACTAATTTACTATTGTCGCCAGTTTGTGGAAGAGTACCTACTACTCTAGCGAAAATCGTCACGTCATTCTCTTCATTTTTCACTCTCATGATCGTACCGACTGGAGCAGTTCTGTGAAGCACTAGATATTTTTTATGGCCACCTGTACCTTCAATAAGTTCAGCTTGGCCTGTTTCTTTAATATTTTTAAAACCTCCAGAAGCATCTGCAGGCTCCACCATCATTTCATCTACACTGGAAACTACTCTTGGAGTGCCGATCACCGGAACAGTAGACTCTTCCATTGCACCGCGACCCACTTTCAATACTTGGCCTTGCTGCAGATTATTTGACGTCAATGCATTCCATGTAATCAAATCTTCAACCCGAGCTGAATGCTGACTAGCAATAGAAAAAAGTGTTTCTCCACTTTGAACAGTATGAGATCTCCACTCACCGGGCACCATTGGCTTACTTGTTTTGGCAACAGTCTCAGGATTTGCAGCTTTTACCGCTTCAGGTTTAGGAGTAGGCTCCACTTTCTCTTTCACTTTCGGAGCTTCTTCTACTTTTTTAGCAGGTTTTTCTTTTGCCTTAACCTCTGTTGTGGTCGTGGTAGTAGCAACAACAACTGGTTCTTTTGCGACAGCAATTGGAACAGCCGGCTCAATAATCAAGGACTGACCTACACTTAGATCATTACCTTTCATACCATTGTCTTTCATCACACTTTCTACAGATACTCCATACTTCTTTGAAATGGAGAAAAGCGTTTCGCCAGGAACTACATTATGCAATACAGAACCAGCAGGAAGTTCAGCCATCGAAACAAAAGGTACTTTGATCGTTTGGCCAATCTTCAACCCTTCTTTCAAAACAGGATTAGCATTGACAATATCACTTACAGCTGCTTTATATCGGCGGGAAATCCCGAAAAGAGTCTCCTTTGGATCAACTTCATGAAGAATGTAAGACTGATCTCCTATACGCTGCACTCCCACCGAATCGATAGAAGTAAGCTCGGAAGCCATTGATAATGATGAAGTAAGTGAGAAAACAAGAAGAAAGGACCAGAAAAACTGTGATCTATTATTCATAGGGTTGTACTGAGTTGGGAGTAAACGAATTAGAAATAAAAGATTAATTTCCAAAGTCAAGTGGCGCAAGAATTATGCTAGAAATCGAGCATGACACAAGTGACACTAATACGGATGATTATAAATCCTGCGAGATTCCCCGTCCGACTGGCATTAGCCGGGCTAGCATGTGGCCTTTTAAAAGAAAGTAATAAAAGCATGAAAAGAAATCGAGCAATACTGATACTGTATTCCTAGCAAAGATCGAAGAATAGTCCAAGAATCGGAATTTATAAACAGATATTACATCAATAAATCATAGCTAAGCGAAGAAAAGAATCACTTTTTATGTGTATTTCGTATCTTTTATCATTCGTACATGCAATCCAAAAATGAAAATCTATTTCAGTTCATTTCTACTATTACTCCTACTTTCTTCTCAACTGGTTCTAGGCCAAACTGATACTGGTAATGACAAGAAGGTTTTCACCTTCAAAATCGACACGGATATTGATCCTGCCATGACTCGTCGGGTGAAACTGGCGCTTGAAAAAGCCGAATTAGAAGAAGTTGATCTGATTATAATTGACATGGACACCTATGGTGGAGCGGTAAATGATGCAGATGCCATACGAACAATGATTCTCAATTCAACCATCCCTATTTATGTCTTTATTAATAAAGATGCTGCCTCCGCAGGAGCATTGATTTCCATTGCTACAGACAGTATTTACATGGCACCTGGTGCAAGTATAGGTGCAGCTACGGTAGTTAACGGTACAGATGGAGCTGCGGCCCCCGACAAATATCAATCTTATATGCGTTCGATGATGAGAAGTACTGCTGAAGCGCAGGGTCGTGACCCAAAAATAGCAGAAGCGATGGTAGATGAGAAAATCGAAATTGAAGGAATATCAGAAGCTGGTTCTGTGATTACTTTCTCTGCTAATGAGGCTGAAAAATATGGTTTTAGCGAAGGCCAATACGACACGATAGAAGCAATTCTTGCGTCTCAAAACCTTGCAAACGCCGAAATAATAGCATATGAGACTGATGCCGCAGAACAGATAATCGCCTTCTTCTTAAATCCCGCTGTAAGCGGATTTTTGATCTTGATCATTATCGGGGGTTTGTATTTCGAATTACAAACTCCAGGTATAGGTTTCCCTATTCTTGCCTCTGTAGTTGCAGTATTCCTATACTTCATTCCCTACTATCTCAATGGTTTGGCTGAAAACTGGGAGATTCTGGTCTTTTTTATTGGAGTTATTCTTTTAGCCGTAGAACTATTTGTCATACCTGGTTTTGGGATTTTCGGCGTATTGGGAATCATCGGGATTTTGACAGGATTGGTACTAGGTATGATCCCAAATCAGAATTTCAACTTTGATTTTGTGCCTGCTGCAGACCTATTCGGGGCTTTACTCACCGTTATATTAGCTGCAATTGCCTCCGTTGGCTTAGTCTTTTGGCTTACTCCAAAAGTCAATGAATGGGGAGCTTTCAAAACTATCACACTTGCAACTACCCAGCAAAGAAGTGATGGCTATACTTCCTCTTTCTATGCAGACTCACTCAAAGGTCAAACTGGAGTAGTTCATTCCAGATTAAGACCAAGTGGAAAAATCGAAATAAATGGAGACATCTATGACGCCTATTCCCGAGGGGAATTTATTGATCAGGGTGAAAACATCATCGTTATTTCCACGGAAGGCACGTCGCTGAAAGTGAAAAAATGGGAGGCTTGATAGAAATTGGTAAGTTTGCTCCATGAATACTTCTCAGACGATATACGACCTGATCGGCGAAGAAAAAATCCGCTTACTCACCTACTATTTCTATCAGGAAGTTTCCAAAAATGAAGCTCTGAAAAAACTGTATCCGGATGATTTGGCTCCCGCCGAAGAGCGTTTGTTTCTCTTTTTACTCCAAGTATTCGGAGGCCCTGAGACCTATTCTGAGCAGCGAGGTCATCCACGTCTCAGAATGAGGCATGCCAAATGGAAAATAGATGGTGCCATGCGTGATCATTGGATGAATTCCATGCTTGTGGCGCTGGACCAAGTTGAGCTAGAAACGAATATTAAGGAAGCTATGATGAGTTATTTCGTCAAGGCTGCAAACCATATGATCAATCATGAATAACCTGCTTGCAAGGCTGTATTCGATCTATGCCTCAATAATCTTCATTCTTAGCTTTCTTATAATCTTCCCTTTTATTCTGATTTGCATCTGGGTTCCTAGTTGGAACAAATACGGCAGAAAAATCAATCGCTACTGGGCAAGAGGCTACTTCACGTGCATTTTCCTTCCTGTGAAATTTGAGAAAACCGAGAAGATTGAAAAAGGCAAACCCTACATTTATCTAGCAAATCACTTCAGCTACTTAGACATCGCTATGATGGGATTTATTCCTGGTGATGTGCTATTTGTTGGAAAAGCTTCCATTAGAAAAGCACCACTTTTCGGCTATTATTTTAAGAATCTTCATATTGCAGTGGATAGGGATAGATTGAGAAGCAGAGCAGAAACGATGAAACGAACTGATCGAGCACTTGAATCAGGAAGTTCAGTGATCATTTTTCCAGAAGGGGGAATCTTTACCAAAAACCCTCCCGAGATGATTCCCTTCAAAAACGGGGCTTTTCGGATGGCTAAAGACAAACAAATCCCCATTATCCCTGTCACATTATCCTATAATCATCTAATTTTACCCGATGACGGGAAGTTACTGTTTCATTGGAGATCAGCAAAAATGGTTCTCCACGAGCCATTGCTTCCCGAGAATTTTGATTCTGAGAAGGCTTTGAAAGAAAAATGCTTTCAAGTAATCCAGACTCAACTCGACCTAGATAATCTAAACATATGAAAATAGATACCAATTCAATCAAGAAAATCGCTCACTTAGCGAGGTTGGAATTTGACGAAAGCAGTGCTGAGAAAATGTCAAAGGACATGAGTCAAATTCTCGACTGGGTAGAAAAATTGGATGAAATTGACACAGAGAATATTGAACCTCTGACCACCATGTCTTCAGAAGTGAATGTGATGCGTGAGGATAAAGTAGGACATCAACTGGACCATGAATCTGGGCTTAAAAATGCTCCTAAAAGAGACTCTGACTACTTCCGCGTACCTAAAGTAATGGAATAGTACTTTTGAAAAACACATTGAAAACCTCCCTAGCATTTAAAATCTTAGCCCTCCTATTCATAATTTCAGGAGGGCTTTTTGCGCTTTATTACCTGATTTTTGACCCTCAACCTTATGTCAATATTCAGGCAGGCTCATTTCTGGATACCATTGCAATACCATTTGATTGGGTTCAGATTGGACCCATTTCCTTTCCGATTAAAGTAGATAATTACCTGGTGTTTCAGGAATTTCAAGCATTAACCCCTGAAATTCATCTAACAGAATCTTACATCTATGCTGGCATAGTCTGGCTCGGCGTTGTTTCAGTACTGACCTTAATTACTGAGTTCAAAAAGGTTTTCTTCATTATAGGAGGAATAATATGGATAGTGTTACTCACACTAAGCAATTTCAATGGTCTGAATATCGGAGGTCAAAGTGCTAATTACCCCCTAATTATTCTTTTAGCAGGGACGCTAATCCCATTGATATACTTTCACCTTTGGGGCCAAAAAACGCATTTGGCAATCAAATGGCTAACGATTTTTGCAGGGACATTTTCTGCTCTTGCCATACTCATCACCCAAAGCCCAATCACAAATCCAGAAATTTATATTGCAGAGCATAGTCTGACCATTGGTTTTTGTCTGGCACTTGCTTGGGTACTTTGGAACGGACACGGCATAATTTCCGGGGTTTACATTTTGCTTGCCCGAGCCAATCGTAATCTTAATCTGAACATCACTGTCCAGATCAGTTTTATAGCTATAATCTATTTGGTCACACTTTTCTTCATTCTCCTGGACTTGCAGGGAGACTTAAACTTCCCTTTCCCGGTCTTCTCTGCACTGTTCCTTCTCATACCTCTAGGGATTTTTGGTTGGATTTCTATTGGAGAAAAAGTGAATCAAAGTGATCAATTAGTCTCAACTCCTGCAGTCATTAAAGCACTTCATTTAATAGGATTTGGACTCTCTTTGTGGCTTGTCTGGAAATTGAAACTCTCAGGAAATCAGCCAGGAGAAGAACTTTTCAAACATCTCCTTGTCTATTCGCAGTTTGGTTTCAGTTTATTTTTCTTCATCTACCTAATGGCAAATTTCATGTCTGTCATGAACTCAGGTAAGGCGATTGACACAATAGTTTACAAACCACATTCTCTCATTTATTACCATGTTAGGATTGGTGGACTAATCACAATTCTGGTCATTACAACATATGCTGAGGGAATAGTAGGCGTTCAGGCTAACGGGATGACCAGTAATATTCTTGCTGATTATTACTATCAAATTGACAAGAAATTAGAGGCCAGTATTTTATACGAAAATGCCTGGATGCGCTACCGCAAAAACCCCAAAGCCAAGTTTGCTACCGCCAAATTACTGTTGGATCTGAAGCAGCCTACCTTGGCAAAGCAGAATTTGGAAGAAAGCATTACAGAAGCTCCACAAGTCGACAATATTTTGCTTTTGAGCGAAAGACTTCACTTGGAAAACAAAGTGTTTGATGCGATTTATTACTTAGAAAAAGGTCTCACTATTTTCCCTAACGAGCCACATTTAGTCAACAACCTGAGCTTGCTTTACACCAAGGTCAACAAGTCGACCGAAGCATTGGAATTGATGTCTCAGATCGAAAGTGATGATCCCGTCTTGAATTCCAATCTGACCGCTTTACAAACCAAGCTTGGCCAGCCAGAAGTTAATGTAGCTCAACCAATAGATCTGATATCGCAACTCAATCAACTTGCAGCATCAAATGCCCTGGCTAATATTCCATCAGAAGAACTAGTCAAATCGATAAAAGAAAAACTACAGCAAGAATCCTCTCCTATGCTTATCAATGCAGGATGGAGAAATCTGATGTCTGAAATCAACAGGAATGATCCCAATTCAGATCTTGCATTTTTAGATAGTATTGGGCAACAGCCTGAAATGCTAGACTACCTTATGTCTCTGCAAGAAACCGCCGTTATTAGAAGTTTGGCAGCTGGAAGAGTAACTGAAGCAGTGAAAAATCTAAATGGTTTGGCATTCAGAAATCCAAATGATGCTGCTTACTACTTGCAACTTTCTGGAAGTATTTTAGCTCAAAATCTGGATTTCCAAAAAGCTGCTAATGAATTTATTGCTGCTGAAGAAAAAGGTTTTCAAGGATTCAGCACACATCACTGGAGTATATTTGGGCTGGCTGGAATGCCTGCAAAATCAGTAGAGATCCGAGAAAAATATCAAGTTAGACTTCCTAGCTACGTATCAAATCAAGACACTACTATTCATAAGTATTTGAATATAATCGGTCGCTTTCACCAAACATTGCCTCAAATCCTATTGCATCAATGGCGGACACTTCATGAAAATGAATTGAAAACGGACATTGCAATTCGTTTGATAGTATTCAAAGCACACGGGCTTGGCAAAGAAGATTTAAAAGAATTAGAAAAATATATTACGGATATAATTGGCCCACAAGAACACCTAACAATATTTGCCAACAATCCAGACTTGAAAAATATAGATTCTGTAAACGCATTCATTTCATGGATAAAGGCTAGCAACGAACTTACAGCAAACCCTTACCTTAGTCCGCTGATAATTAGCGCAGTAGACATAAATACTGATCCGCTTACTCAATACGAAATATTAAATGCTGCTACCGAATTTAACCAAGATCCCATTCTTTGGTTCAAAAAAATCAAGGCAGCCAGAGAGAGTGGACTTGATAACTATGCAGATCAATCCTTAGAGATTTTAAAACTATGGACAAGTCCAGAAGAGCTTGAACTCCTCCAAAACATGAACTATTGAAACCCATTAACGTTTTTTGTGTAAGCGGAAATCCGATTTCCAACCCAAAATATTAACTTTAGCAAAACCCCCAGCCATGACGAAAATTATAGAAACCAGCGAAATCAACAAAACATACAGAATGGGCTCTGAAATTATTCAGGCTCTAAAGTCTGTCTCCATATCAGTAGATAAAGGAGAATATGTAGCTTTCATGGGACCTTCTGGTTCGGGAAAATCAACGTTGATGAATATCATTGGTTGTCTAGACACACCTACTTCAGGTACTTATATCTTGAACAATAAAGATGTTTCTGATATGACCGAGAATGAATTGGCAGAAATTAGAAATAAAGAAATTGGATTTGTGTTTCAGACGTTCAACCTTCTTCCAAGAGCAAGCTGCTTAGAAAATGTAGCGCTTCCATTGGTCTACGCAGGTATGAGCAAATCTGATCGAGAAGATATTGCTTTTCAAGCTCTGTCAAATGTAGGACTTGGGGATAGAACTAAGCACCGCCCAAATGAACTTTCTGGTGGTCAGCGTCAGCGTGTGGCCATTGCTAGAGCATTAGTAAACACACCAAGTATCATTCTTGCCGATGAGCCTACAGGTAACTTGGATTCAAAGACATCCCATGATATCATGGAGCTTTTTCATGAATTACACTCCAAAGGCAATACCATAATTATGGTAACGCACGAAGATGACATTGCACATTATGCACACAGAATTGTAAGATTGCGTGATGGATTGGTAGAATCGGACACTGTAAACCCGAATCCTACCCGAGGAATTGCAATGCACGCCTAATCACACCTTATAATTTCAAATAGATTCTTATTTTTGTCCTTAGAGAAACAGGGCAAAGAGATGAAAATTTATACGAAAACAGGCGACGAAGGACAAACCTCACTATTGGGAGGAACGAGAGTTCCTAAATTCGATATAAGAATCGATGCGTATGGCACCGTGGACGAGCTTAATTCGTACATTGGAATGCTCCGAGATCAAGAGGTTAATTGGATGAGAGCTGAAGTCTTGAAGGAAATTCAAGATAGGCTGTTCATTATCGGTGCAGATCTGGCTACAGATCCTGCCAAGCAAAATGTGAAAAAGCCTGATTTGCTGGAAACTGACATTGAAATGCTGGAAAAGCAAATCGATGAAATGGAAAAACCACTTCCTCCTCTGAAATCGTTTATACTTCCCGGCGGTCATCCTTCTGTTTCTTTTGGCCATCTGGCTAGGACTGTCTGCAGGAGATGCGAAAGAATAGTGACCGAACTGGCAGCTATGGAAGAAGTCTCCGAATTAGTAATTCAATATCTCAACAGGCTTTCTGACTACCTCTTTGTGCTATGCAGAAAGATGGCTCAAGAACTTAATGTAAATGAAGTAATCTGGAATCCCAGAAAATAATTAATAGCTACCTTGGCTCAGCCAGATTAAAGGCAAAACAAATGAAGACACAACTTGCCCTACCGATAACTAAAGTTCAGAACTCTAGATTAGCGGAAACAGATTTCTCCAACTTAGTATTTGGACGCACGATCAGTGATCACATGTTTGTGGCGGATTACAAAAATGGTGAATGGTCTGATCTTAGAATTGTGCCTTATGCACCACTTAGCTTAAACCCAGCTAACGCGACACTTCACTATGGACAATCGATTTTTGAAGGATTAAAAGCCTACAAAAATGAAGAAGGAAAAGTCATCGTCTTTCGTGCGGATGCCAACTGGAGGCGATTGAATGAATCAGCCGAAAGAATGTGCATGCCGTACCTTCCTGAAGAAATCTTTATGGAAGGAATGACCCAACTACTGGATCTCGAAAGAGACTGGGTGCCTACTGCAAAAGGAGCATCACTTTATGTGAGACCTTACATGTTTGCTACAGATGATTACATCGGAGTAAAACCTTCTGACACATACAAATTCATCATTTTCACTTGCCCAGTAGGAAACTACTATAACAAACCGGTGAGTGTAAAAGTAGAAACTACATTTACACGAGCGACTGAAGGTGGCACTGGAGCTGCTAAAACGGCTGGCAACTATGCTGCATCACTCTATCCTGCTCGTCAAGCTCAAAAGGCCGGGTACGACCAACTTCTATGGACTGATGGGAAGTCTCACAGCAAAATCGAAGAGAGTGGGACTATGAATATCATGTTCAAAATCGACGGCAAGCTGATCACTGCACCTACGAATACAGGAACCATCCTTAAAGGTATCACCAGAGATTCTGTCATTCAATTGGCTAAAGATTGGAATGAACCATTAGAGGAAAGATTCCTAACCGTTTTAGAACTAGAGACCGCCTTAATTGACGGTACGCTGGAAGAAGCTTTTGGAACTGGGACTGCTGCAACTATCGCTCATGTACAGCGCATAAATGTCAATGGCAAAGATTACATGCTTCCTGCAAAATCTGAGGATGCATTTTCCTATAGAGTTCTAGCTGAGCTTGATGGTATTAAATATGCTGAAATCGCCGATCCACATAATTGGATTATTACTATTTAAAAAATCGGTTTTATAATTTGCAAAAAAGGCTGTCTATTCAAAATAGACAGCCTTTTTTCATTCTGTTAGAACTGGTGTATCAACTCTTAATATTTTAAGTTTTTTGAGACCTCCTGGTAGTGCCCATTCAATCTCCATCCCCTCTTGAAACCCAATCATAGCAACCCCCAAAGGTGAAAGTATAGAAAGCCTCTTTTCCGCAATATTCCCAAACTTAGGCAAAGTCAATTGGAATTTTAAAAGTTGGCCAGAAGCTACATCCTGAACTTCAAAATGAGAATTGAGTCGAATTATATGAGATTCGATTTTGGCATCAGGAACAAGTTTGGCTTTTTCAATTTCCCTTGCCAACAAAGAGATTTCTTTGGTGATCAAGTGTGAAGGCGTATTGACTATTAGGTCCTTAATGGTGTTGTAATCTGATTTAGTGAGTATAGGCTTCATGATTTATAAAATAAATAAGTGAACCCAGCACAAATTGCACAGGGTAAAGGATAGTGAGAAGTCTGGTAAATTGCCCTCCTTACGTAATACTAAAAATCACTGAGGGCTAAGAAATAAAGGCTTTGTTCTTTTGGCAAAACACACAAATATTCGGGCCAATAGCCGGAGCTATAGGGAATTTACCGAAGGATTTATATGACAATTGAGATTTCAAGCGAGGCCAGATTTTAAAAAATAGCAAAATCTAAAATGATCGCTATTTGTAGAACTTATAACACTTACGTTCATCCAGAGATAAGGTTGAAAATTCAGCAGAAAAAATAGATGAAATAACCTTAGTATTCAGAATGTGAAATTCTTTAATCCTATCATATTCACATTATTTATCTAATTTTTTCCAATTCCAATAATCATCTTCCCATTCCAGTTCATCTTGCTCAGCTGCATTGTGTTGATCTACCATCGCCAATTGCTGAGGGGTAGCTACATCTTGGATTTCATTGAAAAGAATTCGCTCTTCAAATCGTATATGTTTCTCTAAAGCGATCTGGAGATAATTCAAGAATTCGTAGTCCATATCTTCCTTTGAAAACAGTTTTTTTAACTCAGCGTGTTCTGTTAGGGCTTGTTGAATCAATTCATTTTCATTGCCCAAAATTGGAAACACAAGTTCTTCCTCCTCCGCAAAATGAGATTTTAAATGTGAATTCCAGAACCAAGCAGCATGAGCTTCCATCCTGCTGGTATCTATGCCACGCTTTACACCTGATCTGATTTTCCAACAGAACAATAAGCCATGATGATGATCACGGCTTAAAGGTTGAAGTGCTACGTGTCTTTTAATTGGTAGGTTAGGCATATACTAAGGATTTCTCCAGTTCAATTGCTTTAGGAAATAAAATATTGTTTTCGAGATGTATATGCAAATGCAAATCCTGCTCAAATTCCTTCAATAGTGAGAAGGTAACCATATATGTAGTACAAGCACCTACCGGCGGAGTATAATCATTGGTCAACTCAGCTATTTTTCTAAACCGCTCCCCCTCAGCTTCATGTTCGTGTTTCATCATTTCTACTGGATTTTCTACACTCCCAAAATGACTTGGTGTCAATTCACTTTTTCCAGCTGCTGCCACTACCATTTTTTGAACGAATGGGAACAGAATAAACTCTTCTTTCTTCATGTGCGCAGTGAGTTCTCCTGCCGACCCTAGAAACAACTCTTCTACCTCCAATAGCTCAGGATGCAAATCCCCATGCACTTTCACGATTTTTGCAAGCATGGGCTTAATCTCAGTGATTCTAGATTCTACATAACGATGGTGCTTTTTCTCTATATAAGTGGCCAAAAGGTCAAGCGGCCAAGAGTTAAAGTCAGTGGATGATGCTTCATCTGATGTAGATGCCGCTTTCAATTCTTCGATAAGCTGATCGATATTAACGCTTTTTTTGGCACAGGCCTCTTCGATAGTTCTATTGCCTTGACAGCAAAAGTCAATTTTGTTTTGCTGAAAAACAGTGGCAAAACGGTAATCTTGAGCTACCAATTCGCCGATGATGGAGTTACTTTTAGGAGTCATAATTAGTTTGATTTAAAGTGTTTAATTCCGAATAGTAGGAGAGATGCGACCTTGAAAACCTCCATTGCTACATAATAAAAATGAAGGTTTGATGGAGGTACTGTTTGATCTGTGATGTATAATTCCGCTCGAGCATCTAATGCTGGCAATGTCCATAGGGTTTGAACAATCAGTAGAACAAGAGGTATGGCAAATGCGAGATTTTTTAGCGAAAGCCATTTTTCTTTCACCATAAAACCACTCACTATTATTGCTATTGCAAAAACCCACTCTACTTTGTTCAATGCATCAAAGACCAATCTTCCAATCCCTAATCCCAAGGGTAGTGTGATTCCAGGAGCAGTGAACTTCAACCAGGCTTCCATAAAGCTGATAGCACAAACAAATCCTATCCAGAGAAAGGTGGAGATTAGAGAAATTGGGTTTTTAACACTGGACATATTTCAATAGAATGAAGTTTTATATTTAAGATAATTTTGTCTTAAATAGAGTCAAATTTTTTTAACGCATTAAAATGGACTTACCAGACTTTAATCCTTCTGCTAATTCCAAAATTGTTGTAGAATTAAGCATTTCCTTAAGATCAGCTCTGATTTGGACAAACTTATAATGCATAGGGCAAGGCTGCTCTGCATCACATTCCTTAAGCCCCAGACCACAACCATTAAAAATAGAATCCCCATCAATTGCCGAGACGATATCAATCATCTTGATTTGATCCATACGCTGTCTATCGATGTAGAAACCTCCATATGGGCCAGTGATAGATTGAACAATATCCACTTTTACCAAGGCTCCAACAATTTTGGCTGTAAAAGCCACTGGCGAATCAATGTGTTCCACCACCTCCCCTATCTTCACCCGTCTTTCGAGCATTGACTGTGAGGCTATATAAATAATTGCTTTAATACCGTATTCGGTAGCCTTAGAAAACATTACTTGTCGTTTATTATCCAAATGTAAGGGATCTTTTTTATTTAAGACAATTTTATCTTAAATAAAAAAGATAAACCTCAAAAGGTGTAAATCAGCTCAAGATTTCGTTTTACAGACATCTTAGTTAAATAATATCCTTTCTTGTCCAAAATTCTGGAATACATACCGTGATCTTTCCTCATTTTGTTTTTATTTAGTACCATGAAAAGCATTCTAGTCCTTTTTCTGATTTTCACAGCCTCACTGTCCTCCTTTGCTCAAAAGACAGATTTCATTATTCTCAAAAGAGGAGTAAAACAAAAATCTCAAATTCGGTATTACCCTGGTGAAACCATCACCTACAAAAGCACAAAAATTGACTACTTCGTCACGGATGTAATCAAGAGCATAGATAATAATTTCATCTACCTCAGCGAAAATATCCTCTCGCCAGAGAGTATCACAGAAGTGGATATCCGAGATAAAGACCGCAGAAATGGTACTTTAAGGGCGATGAATGTTTTAACCATTGGTGCTGGAGTAATATTACTTGGCGCAGAATCTATCAATAGTATATATCACGAGCAAGAGTTTTCCATTAGTAGCGGTGTAGGACTTGCTTCTGGGATTCTAATCGGAACTGGGCTCGCAATGCTCCCTTTACGCTACAAAACATTTAAGAATACAGGCCGAAATAAGATTCAGATAATCCAAATGCGAATGGATTAATGGATGATTACTGGTAAAAACAGATATTTTTTCGGACTTTTGCACCCTAAATTTTAACCTAGACAGATGACTTCAGAACAACTGAAAGACTTGAAAGCCCGCACATCGGCTTTGAGGAGGTATCTTTGACTACGATCGTAAGATTGCCGAAATAGAAGACTTAGAGGCCGTATCGGCCCAGCCAGACTTTTGGAATAATCCAGAGGAGGCAGAAAAAAGCATGAAACAGATTCAAGCCCGTAAAACTTGGACCAGTTCATTCGAATCTCTCAATAAACTCATCGAGGATCTCGAAGTATTGTATGAGTTCTACAGCGCAGACGAGGTTTCTGAAGAAGAAATCAAAGCTGAATACATCAAGGCTGAGGCCGAAGTGCAAGAGCTGGAACTCAAAAAAATGCTCTCTTCGGAAGAAGATCAGCTGAATGCAGTACTAGAAATCAATCCTGGAGCTGGCGGAACAGAAAGTAATGACTGGGCCTCCATTCTCATGAGAATGTATATCATGTGGGGTGAGAAGAACGGCTACAAAGTTCGGGAAGTGGATATGCAACCTGGGGAAGTAGCCGGGATCAAATCCTGTACACTGGAATTTGAAGGACCACTAGCTTATGGATTTTTGAAATCCGAAACGGGTGTTCACCGCTTGGTTCGAATCTCTCCATTTGATTCAGGAGGAAGAAGACACACCTCTTTTGCCTCTGTGTATGCCTATCCTGAAGTGGATGACACGATAGAAATCGAAATCAATCCTGCTGATGTGGAATTGCATACTTCTAGATCCGGTGGTGCAGGTGGCCAGAACGTGAACAAGGTGGAAACCAAAGTACAATTGACTCACAAGCCTACTGGAATCGTGGTGGTCTGTCAGATCGAACGTTCTCAGCTTGCCAACAGAGAGAAAGCCATGCAAATGCTTAAATCTCGCTTGTTCCAGATGGAATTGGAAAAGAGAAATGCAGAAATCGCAAAGATCGAATCTTCCAAGATGCGAGTAGATTTTGGTTCGCAGATCCGAAATTATGTACTCCATCCCTATAAACTGGTGAAGGATAACCGATCAGGACATGAGACGTCCGATGCACAAGGTGTTCTCGACGGCGGATTGAATAGCTTTATGAAAGCGTTCCTTCTCGCGCAAAGCGAAGAGCAAGTCGCGAAAGATTAAATTACTTAAGGCCAGGTTTTATTCCTGGCCTTTTTCCTTACATAAGCTTTTTATGAAAATACGGGCATCCTTTTTTTCAGCAGATTTTTCGCTACTCTGCCTGAGCTCGTTCTTGTTTTTCTCGTCTTTCAATATGATCATTCCAGAGCTTCCGGAATACCTCACTTCATTAGGTGGAGAAGATTATAAAGGACTTATAATCGCTCTATTTACGCTCTCAGCGGGTCTTTCTAGGCCATTTAGTGGAAAACTAGCAGACAAAATAGGTAGAATCCCAGTGATGATGTTCGGTGCGAGCGTTTGCTTCGTGGTTGGGATGCTATACCCATTACTCAGTTTTGTAAGTGGATTCCTATTCCTACGTTTTGCTCATGGATTCTCTACAGGCTTCACTCCTACTGGAGCTTCAGCTTACGTGGCAGACATTGTCCCCTATCAAAAGCGCGGTGAAGCAATGGGCATGTTTTCACTTTTCGGATCTATGGGAATGGCAGCCGGCCCAGCAATCGGTGGATGGCTAGCTACTTTCTTTTCTATCCAGACAGTTTTCTATGTATCAGCTTTCACAGCTATATTTTCTATTCTGATTCTATTAAGGCTCAAAGAAACGCTGCCTAGCAAAGAGCGTATTTCCTGGAAAATGTTTCAGTTGAAAAGAGATGAAATTATAGAAAAACGGGTGCTTGTGCCGTCTATGATTCTTTTCCTTTGTTGTTTTTCATTTGGTGTAGTTCTCACCATTATCCCAGATTTCTCTACTCACCTAGGTATAGAGAACAAAGGGCTATTCTTTGGAGTATTTACTCTTTCCTCTTTAGGAATTAGGCTTTTGGCAGGCAAAACATCGGATCGATACGGAAGAATTCCTGTAATGCGAGCTGCCAGCGCCACGTTACTTTGCGCTATGGTCTTGATTGCATTTGCTGAAAGTAAATTCGCCTTACTGGGATCGGGTGTTCTATTTGGATGTGCAGTAGGAATGTACAGCCCTACCACGGCTGCATGGGTCATAGATCTATCATTGGACAAATTCCGTGGACGTGCACTAGCTACGATGTATATTGCTTTAGAAGCCGGAATAGGCATAGGAGCACTTACTTCAGGATTTCTTTTTGCAAATAATGCAGACAACTTCCGCTTGGTATTCCTAACCAGCGCCGGTTTTGCTGGGCTAGCGTTCATTCTCCTTCTTTTTGTGAAAAGAGAAAATAGAATAGCTGAGACTGCTTAATACCTTAGATGCTTATTTACCCGTGGAATAGAAAAAATCTCCTTCTGGCGACCATTGTAATAAGTAACTTTTTGACCATCAAATAAGGCTCCTTCCTCCAGCATAATTCTCACGTCTTTGTTCCATTCCTTAACAAAAACTACAGCATTCAATTCTATAGCATAGCCAGTATTAGCGTGAAGTGGAAAGTCACCAGCTCCAGGTGTATCGCCTTGATTATCCCACATACCTATAGTTGGGCCAGCGGAATGCCCATAAAAGCCTAAGGGATGTGTATAGATACTTCCACGAATTCCTTCCGAATCCAACACTTTACGTGAAGCTCTGAGGATTTCATTTCCTGTTTTTCCTGCAACAAAATTGGAGGTCAAGATATCCTGAACTCTATTTCCTTGCTTGAATGCATTTTGTAAATAGACTGGAACCTCTGTTTCTCCAGCTTTTAATACATAAGCCATTTCCTGCGTATCGGTATTAAGTCTCAGATAGGTGATTCCAAAATCGACATGAAGCAAATCTCCGGGCATAATTACTGAATCAGGAGACTTAGTCGCGAAGTTTCTGTTTTGCTCATTGTTTGCAGGATCAGGCCGTTGAATATCCACTGATGGATGAAACCAAGTATCCAACTTCATCGCTTTGATTTTCTCTCGATACCACCAGACCAGATCTTCTGTAGTAGTCACTCCAGGAGTAATTACCACTGAGGAAAATCCTTCTGAAATAATATCATGTGCGATTTCCTGAATATGCTTGTAAGTAGCCATTTCAGGCGCTGTTCTAGTTTCTAACCAGCGAACAGCCAATGTTTGAGCTGAAACGACAGTTGCTTGTAGATTCTTAGGTAAATATTCCAAAAAAACTTGATGCTCATTCGTAGTCAATCCATCAGCATGCCCATAATCTTTGGCATAGTTCAAACCAATTTTCTTCGGATTCTTCGATGAAATCAATTCCATCAATGCCTTCCACTGATCGGGCTGTGAATCTGGATCCCATGCCCGTTTAAAGGATTTCCCTACATCATATCTAGCTACAGCATAAGTTTCTACTGGTGCATTTGCCGAAGGCTGATACATCACCAGAATCGTCCTCCTTCTAGCTGCCATCCATGTAGCAGGAAGCATAGTCCGGATCACTGGGTCTTCATTGTATTCTCTGGATATTACCACCCACATATCTACTCCAGTTTCAGTCATCAGACTTGGTAGCAAGTTCTGAATACGGAACTCCAACCAACTATCTATAACTTCGGCTTGCTCGCGTTGGGTAAGGACAGCCAAATCTTGTGCAGAACTAAAATTAGAAATTAGAATAAGAGAGAATACGAAGAGTAGCCTTTTGATCATATTAGGATGGATTAGTCCTGAATATAAAACAAAATGCGCAAAGTGATAATAGGATTGGGATTGAGAATACCTAAGCTGTGATAGTCGGCTTATTGGATGCAATCATCCTATTACTCAACTTGTGAAAGCGGTAAAATAGCACGACAGCAGTTATACTGAGACCAATTAATAAACCGTACCAAATACCCTTTTCAGCCATTCCTAGTTCAAAAGCTAAGAAGTATCCTAAAGGAAGACCAATAACCCAATATGCAACTAGCGTAATTACTGTTGGGAACTGAACATCTTGCATACCGCGTAACACCCCCAAACCAGCAACCTGAATCCCATCTGAAAGTTGGAACAGTCCAGCAATTATTAATAAGGAAGCAGACATAGCAACTACCTCATTATTATCTATATAGAGTGTAGGCAGATAAGATCGCATAAGAATAAATATCAAACCTGTAATCGCCATAAAAACCAGAGCCATTCCAAAAACCATCATTCCTGCTTCTCGCATGGTTTTGAAATTATTTCGCCCAATTTGATTACTAACACGTATCATTCCGGCAGTACTCAACCCAGAAACCATCATATAGCTAACTGAGGCCAAATTAATAGCAATCTGATGTGCAGCAAGTGCATTTACTCCTATCCACCCCATCATGATAGCAGCAGCACTAAAAGCACTTACTTCGAAAATATATTGGAACCCTGTAGGGACACCAATTTTCAGGATTCTATTCAGTAATAAAAATCTAAGTTTACCCAAGCCTAACTGAAGGTTGAACACGTTGTATCTTTTAGAACGCATCACATATAGCCCCATCATGATAGGCATCAGAACTCTGGAGATTAGCGTAGCAATTCCGGCCCCATTCAACCCCATTTCTGGAGCACCTAAATTACCGTAAATCAATACCCAGTTTAGAAACACATTGACTAGGTTACAAAATATAGTGACGTACATCGCTTGTTTTGTCTGGGAAATCCCTTCTGCCAGCTGTTTAAAAGACTGGAAAATCATGAAAGGTAAAAGCGATGCGGTAATTATATACAGGTAAGGGATTGTAAGAATCACCACTTCCTCGGGTTGATTTAAAAAATGTAAACCCTGAGACAAACCCACGACTACTACAGTAAGAAGAACAGCTGTGGCAATATTGATCCATAAGCCATGCTGAAACAAATGGCCGATTCTCTTGAACTTACCTTTGCCCTCAGCCACAGAAACTAATGGCGTAATACCCATTGAAATACCCATTCCAAACATGAGTATTACGAAAAATATACTGTTACCCAGGGAAGCTGCTGCCAGTGGCACTGCCCCCATTCGGCCAACCATCATACTATCAGCTACGCCAACTAAGACTTGGCCCAATTGGCTCAAGACTACTGGAAAAGCCAGAATGAAGGTTGTTTTAAAATGATCCTTAATAGTCATATTATAAGTTTAGAACCCTAGCAGCCTTGAGTATACCGGCAATACTGATTCCGTCTGTAATTTCTCCTTTCATCACCATATCTAAAGCTTCGATGAAAGGTAATTTCTTTATTTTGAGAACTTCAGTCTCTTCAAATGCTGTATCTCCTTGGATAAGATCTTCTGCCAAATACACAAATCCCACTTCATCAGTCACTGAATTTGACGTATGAATCTTCATGATTTCAGTCCATTTCTTAGCGGTCAAGCCTGTTTCTTCCTTTAATTCCCGCTTGGCACTTTCCAATTTCCCCTCATTCATTGGTCCTCCACCCATAGGAATCTCCCAGGCATATTCATCCAAGGTGTATCGAAATTGTCCAATTAGCCAAGTATTCAAATCTTTGTCAATAGGTATAATCGCCATTGCTCTATTCTTGAAATGTACTTTGCCATAAATCCCTTCGTTGCCTGCAGGATTTATGATATCATGCTGTTCAACTTTAATCCAAGGGTTTTCATATATCGGATTAATCTTGTTTGTTTTCCAGGGATTTTGTTCCATTTGTTCAAAAAAAAAGGGTGACTTACGCCACCCTTTATAAATTAATAAGGCTGTTTAAGCCGGGATTGGCATTACTTTAGAATCTTTGAAAGTAGATAAAATAACCATGGATTGCATGGAATCTACTTCTTTGATTTCTGATACTTTCTCAAGCATCAAATTCTGGTATGAGGTAATATCTTTTGCGATAATCTTTAGGATAAAGTCACCAGTACCTGTGATGTGGTGACATTCAATCACTTCAGGAATTATATTGATTTCACGCATGAAAGCATCAATATTTCCTTTGTTGTGACCGATCAAGCTCACTAACACAAAAGTGCTAACACCTAAACCTATCTTCTCTGGGTCTAGCTTTGCGTGGTAACTCTTTATGATACCGGATTGCTCCAATTTCTTCACTCTCTCCAAAGTAGGAGCAGGCGAAAGTCCAATATCCTTGGACAATTGAGCATTCGTGATTTTGGCATTAGCCTGAAGGATTTCTAGAATCTTCCTATCGATTTTATCGAATTTTATTCTTAAGCTATGATCCATGATCTCTTGCATTTACAAAATTTTATATGGTGCAAAGTTAATATAATTGATGATTGTTTTAAACCATTCATCAGAATTTTAAAGAGGAAATTCAAAATTTTATTAATATTTCCAAGCCTTAATACAAACAATCCTTTCGAAATACCTTGCCTCCTGTGGAAAATTCAAATTATCTCCTGTTAGTTAGGAGGTAGTACGTCACTTTTTAAGTTAAAGTTTATTCTTTTTGATATAATCCCGAGCTTCTTGATGAGCGGGATGTTTTCTCTTCGCATATTTCTTCACTTCTTTGAAGTACTGTTTTGCTAATGGCTTGTTTTTTTCTTCCGTAGCGAACTTCCCTAGTTGCAATAAAGAATGCAGGTAATACCCACTTTCTTGAGATTCAGATTCCTCACCAAAAGACAAAGTCTTGAGGTAATATTTTTTGGATTCTACCCGATCTCCCATGCGCTCATTGAATTGGGCGATGTAGAAGGCAGCATATCTCCCACTATTTGATTCGTATCCAGTTTGCTTCGCGTCTATTCGGTTCAAAATCTCCTTCGATTGCTGTACTGCTTCTGTCCAACGCCCCACTGCATACAAGTGCCTGGCATACGATCTATGGAAATATGGGTTATTTGGAAATTTACTAATCAAATACTCGGAAATCTGTAATGCTTTTAAAGGCTCTTTCTCCTCAGATGCATATAATCTGAAGAGAAAATACTGTGCTTCAACACGTGTATAGAAGGCATTACTGGCTACTTGCTCCAACTGTTGAAGTCCAAGTTTTTTATTGCCCTTAGGGAAAAGTGCCATGATAGGTTTTAACAGAGGATAATTCTCTGGAATCCATTGAGAAAAATAATTGAAGAGCGCATCGCCCAAAAGCAACTCTGGATTAAACTCCTCTTCACCCCTACTCAAATCCATATATTTCAAGGCATTACGCCCTGCCCAAGCTGCTTTAGTCCAGCTTTTTCTTTCAGAATATAGACGCGCTTGAAAACCGTAACCTGCAGCCAAAAAGAATGCAGCTTCCTTGTTTTCTTCATCTGCGTCAAACATTACCTCAGCTTTTGAGATAGCTCTGTCAAGGTATTTGACAAATGTTGCGTCATACTTCTCGTTAGTCACATCCACTTCTATCCTCCACCAGTAACCCAGTGCCACCAAGAATTCTGGTAATGGATGGTTAGGATATTGAATAGCAAGTACAGCATAATCTCTTTCCGCAGTAGGAAAATCAAAATTATACATACTGTTGATCGCCTTGGTAATTCTAAATTGAAGGCCTTTGTCCAGTAGCAAATACTTGGAAGGCGTGAATATCATAGAATCAGATTCTGCCACCTGAGCTTGGGCCATCCCAAATCCAGCTAACCAAATACTTAAAATCACAGCAACTCTTGCTAACATATATTTCTTTCTATTTAGACTCCAAAATTAGAGGTATTCCCAAACAAAATTTTAGATTTGGGCAAGATTCATCTTAAAAATGGCTAAAACTTTAACTCCAGAAGGACAACGTCTGAAAGAACTAATAGATTTCGACAAGCGAATTTATTTTTTAGTATTAGTATTCTTGTTTTTGCTAATAAGGTATCTCACTAACACTCTGATCCTTGAAGCTATCCCAGATTACGATAATTTGGAAGCAAGAGGTGATTTCATGATTTTTCACATTTTCAATGCGCTAAATTACCTCTGGACTCCTTTTGCCTTACTTTGGAAATTCACCGTCATCTCCTTCCTTTTTTGGCTTGGAGCTTTCCTGATAGGTTACAAAGTACCCTATAAAGAACTCTGGCAATTTGCACTTATTGCCGAAGTCGTTTTTATTTTCCCTGAACTAGTTCGGCTCTTAGTTTACATTTCTCCACAGACAGGCGTCACTTATACTGAAATTGATGAATTCAGAGCACTTTCCATGCTATCCCTCCTTGGCCCTAGTAATGTTGCTCCACAATTTCATTATGCATTAGCCACTCTTAATGTATTTGAAATCATATACGGAATCGTATGGCTCTATGGTTTTCATATGATTAGCCGTAGGCCTTTTGGAGAATGTACTATTGTCGTATTCGTCTCCTACTACATACCTCTGGCTATTTGGCTTACCTGGTATATGATGGTTTATCGAGCTTAACTATTTTGCAAAAAAAAGGATCAGCGCGAACTGACCCCTATTTAAATATTTAGTACAACCTTACTTAGAAGTATTACATCGATATCAGTTCCTTAAATATTATGTAAATCCCCATAACTAAAACAAACCAGCCAAAACCTTTTTTAAGGGCCTTTTCGTTAATTTTTTTGGATAAAGAGCTGCCTATGAAAATTCCTACAATGGATAATCCTGTAAAAATCAGCAACATATGCCAATCTATGGCTTGATTGGAAACATCACCCAAAAATCCAATCAATGATTTGGCTGCAATGATCAAAAGAGAGGTTCCCACGGCCATTTTCATAGGAAGCTTAGCAAGTAAGACTAAGGCTGGAATTATCAAAAAACCTCCTCCAGCACCTACTAGGCCTGTTATTAATCCTACAATGATTCCTTCGACTGCAATTAGAGGGATATTAAATTTTACCTCGTTTTCATCTTCAGAATCTTTCTTTCCATTTCCCCTAATCATAGAATAAGAAGCTGCAAGCATTATTACGGCAAAAAACACCATGATACCTATGCTTTTGGTCACTTGCATCTCTCCCATTGCAAACAATGGATCAGGCAGGGATGGCACTACAAATTTCCGTGTTAAGAAAACAGCTATAAAAGACGGCACTGCGAATACTAAAGCTGTCTTATAATCAACCAGCTGCTTTCTCATATAGGTAAATGAACCTACCAGTGAGGTACTACCTACCACAAATAGCGAATAGGCAGTTGCTAATACAGGATCGATTCCTAAAATGTAGACAAGGACAGGAACAGTCAAGATAGAACCCCCACCGCCAATAAGCCCTAAACTAACTCCAATAATTATTGCCGCTGCATACCCTACTAATGCTATGATTTCCATATTCAATTTTCTCTGATTTGATCTCACAAAAGTACCCGTGATCTCTAAGCTTAGAAGTGACAAATGTTACACTAAATTGTGTTTAGATAAAATGTCGCTAAAAATTTTCGAAATAAATGAGCGGGTGATAAATCAAATTAATTCTGACTACATCTAACAAGTACCTCCTTTATTCCTCTACAATTGACTAAATTAATCTGCGTAAACCAAAGGCTATGAAAATAATTCTCCCTATCGATTTTTCGGACAACTCTCTTAACGCATTAGATTTTGCAATTGCTCTAGCTGGCAAAAGGGATGGTGAAATCATCTTAGTTCATGTGATAGAGGCAGTTTTTGATTTTGCCTCGCAGGCGTCTGTAGCGATGGAAAGTATGCATCGGGATGCTGAGTCTTTGATGCAAAAGACGCTAGAAAAGCACCAAGATTCTATATTGAAGTTTAGCACAATTATCAAAGAAGGAACAGCCTCCATTTCCGTTGCTAGAATTGCCAAAGAAATGGATGCTACTTTGATAGTAATGGGGACACAAGGTGCAAGCGGTATTAAAGTAGCCCTTATAGGTAGCACTACTATCAATCTCATTAAAGAATCGGCTGTTCCTGTGCTAGTCGTTCCTGCAGAATCAAATGCTTCGGAAATACGCAAAGTTGCACTGGCCTTAGAATTTGCAACTCATGAAGAGAAATTCATAGACTGGGTAATTGATATGAGCAAAAGATGGGAAAGAGGTTTAGAATTTGTCCATGTACAAACAGCAAATGACTTCGAGGAAGAACCAGGTATCAAAAAATTAGAGAATTTCATAACGACAAATCACCCAGGCTTACCCGTAAAAATTCACACCTTTTATGCAAAAACCCCTGTAGAAGGATTAGATCAGTTTTTAGAAGAAAATGAGAATGTAATCCTAGTCATGTGTCATGAACACAAAAATCTATGGGAGCAAGTCCTCAGCAGAAGTCAAACAATAGAAATGGTTTTCCACTCTAAAGTGCCACTTTTAGTAATGACTTGATTACTTGCTGATCAATTCCTCAAAATCATCCCGTATATAGATTACATTTCTCCCCAGTTCTATCCATTTCTTTTTCTCTAGTTGTTTTAGCAATCGAGACACGACTTCTCGTGATGTTGTCAGTTCATTAGCTATTTCCTGATGTGTTGTATGAAGCTCATTGGCCTTGTGCTGCTTCATTTTAGTAACAATATACTTCATCAGGCGCTCATCCATTCTTTTGAATGCAACAGCATCTAGCGCAACAAGCATCTCCTGAAAACGACTTTGGTATGTGTTTGACACAAAGTCTTTCCATTGTTTAAAATCATTAGAAAACTGGTCTATGACTGTAATAGGAATACCAATAATAGTAGAATCCTCCTCGACTACTGCTTTAATCTCACTTGGCTTGGACGCAGAACAACAAGTCAATGACAACGCGCAAGTCTCTCCGGCATCTAGGTAATAAAGGAACAACTCTCTTCCTTCATCATCCATTCTTGAAATTTTAATAGATCCATCCAACACGATCGGAACCATCTTCACAAATTGCCCGGGTTCCATCATCACTTTGCCGGCCTTTAAATTCATAATTTGGCCCGTGGCTAATATTTGTTCCAACAATGCAGGATCAGTGAAATTTGGGAGTGCTTCCTGTAGTTCTTCTTTAGTCATATCGTAATAAAGTGAGGCTAAATTTATAGATCAAGAGATTCTCCTTAGGTGATTTATATCACAAGTACACAAAAAAATACTTTCAAAGAAACTAGATAAGGTTTACAACACTGTATTTCCTAGTGATTCCTACCCTGAAAAACAGAGATCATAAGTGCATGAATTTAAAATTTCACAAACAGTAAATGAGCATTCACGCAAGAGATGGTGAGTTTGAAGTACTACTAAAAAGGTGATTACGGCTACAGATAGAATCTGTAAGCTCTTTTCTCAAAAAAGTAATAACCATTACCGAAAGTAGCACACAGGTTTGACTAGATATCTGATTTAGCCTTGATGTTGGCTGGAATTTAACCCAGAATCGGTAGAACGATTTCAATAAAAAAGCATGCTTATTCAAAACATGACAAAAATCTTCTTTATTTTTCTTTAGATTCATTCCAAATAGTTCTATTTTTGCGTTCGGTCAAAAGACCAGCACAAATCTATGTTCATAACAGCTGATTCTATACCTGTCACCCGGGCAGCAATTATCCAAGAAATCCTTGATTCTCCCTTGAAAATCAATTTAATGGAACTTGGGTTTTTACCAGGAAAAACAATCATTCTCCAACATTCCGCCCCTTTAGGAGGACCTATGGCTTTCAAACTTGAAGAAACCATACTTGCCTTAAGAAAAACCGAAGCTTCTCTTATAGAAGTCCAATTGCTCTGAATTTCATGCCTGAGTCTACCACTCCTTCCCTAGTCAAATCACCAAAGATTGCTATCATCGGAAACCCGAATGTTGGTAAATCGACCATTTTTAATCAACTCACTGGATTGAGCCAAAAAATCGGCAATTACCCAGGAGTAACCGTGGATAAGAAAACGGGATGGATGAATTACCATGGAAGCAGTTATGAGATCATAGATCTACCAGGCACTTATAGTCTATATCCAAATTCTGAGGACGAAATCATTGCGCATCGCGTTCTAAATGAATTAAGAGAAGAGGAAAGACCTGAGTTTGTATTGATGGTGATTGACTCTTGCCAGCTTTCACGAGGATTATTTTTAGCAACTCAATTGATAGACCTAGGTCTGAACCTCGCTTTAGTGCTTAACATGGCGGACATCGCCACAAGAAAAAATATAGCGATAAAGAGTTTCGAAATATTCAAAGCGCTAGGTGTACCGATTTTGAGCACTGATGCTCGAGGAGAAAAAGGATTGGATCAGATCCGTGAATTAATTCACCAGCAAAACTTCAGTAAGAAATCCTCTTTCATCAATATAGAGGAAGTAGTTCCTACTACCCTACTCTCTGAAGTGAAAGATAAATTTAAGCTTTCAAATGCTTATCAAGCTTATCAAATGCTTCGATTTGGAGAGAAAGACAAAACATTTTCGCTCGATGATCGGAATTGGATAAAAGCTAAACTGGACGAAACTCAATTTGACTTAGATACAGCTCAACTCGAAGAAACAAAAATTCGATACAGAAAGATTACCACCATAGTTGAAAAGGCTGTTGTAAAAACTCCAGATGTAAAGCAGGAATCTGGAATTGATAAAATCTTGCTTCATCCGGTATTCGGATATTTAATTTTCGGAGCGATTCTGCTACTCATCTTCCAAGCCATTTTTGCATGGGCATCTGTTCCTATGGACATGATTGATGGCTTCTTTGCCGAACTTGCTGGATCGGTATCAAATCTTCTACCTGAAGGTCCGCTATCAAGTTTGATTACAGAAGGAATTATCCCTGGTATAGGAGGAGTAGTAATCTTTATCCCTCAGATAGCCATGCTGTTTGGTTTTCTCGCTATTCTTGAAGACACAGGGTATATGTCAAGAGTTGTCTTTTTGATGGACCGTTGGATGCGACCTTTTGGGCTTCATGGCAAAAGTATAGTTCCTCTTGTTTCAGGTGTAGCTTGTGCTATTCCGGGTGTGATGGCTGCTAGGAATATTGGTAATTGGAAGGAAAAAATCATCACCATTATGGTGACTCCACTGATGAGCTGTTCCGCTAGACTTCCAGTCTATGTCATTTTAATAGGTTTGGTTGTCCCAAATGAAAGGATATTTGGATTTATCAATATGCAGGCACTGGCATTACTATCGCTTTATTTATTAGGTGTAGTTGGTGTGTTGCTTACAGCACTACTTTTGAAAAACATCTTAAAAACCGAAGAGAAAAGCTTCTTGATGGTAGAACTTCCTACCTATCGTGCACCACGCTGGTTAGATGTTTTGCTGACGATGTATAACAAGTCAAAAACTTTCGTCTTCGAAGCAGGTAAAGTAATACTTGCTATTTCAGTTATTCTTTGGGTATTGGCATCATACGGACCACCTGAGCGCATGGATGCTATTCGAGCAGAAAGCGAAGTAAAGCTAGCTCAAGCTACACCAGATGAAATCCCAGTAATAGAAAATGAAACTTCATCCTTGTTATTAGAAAACTCTTTTATAGGAATCATGGGAAGAGCGATTGAGCCAGCCATCCGTCCCTTAGGATATGATTGGAAAATCGGAATTGCCTTGATTACCTCATTTGCTGCTAGAGAAGTTTTCGTTTCTACGATTGCTACCATTTATAGCATAGGAGCAGATACAGAGGACGAACTTACTATCAGACAGAAGCTAAACCAGCAAATCAATCCTGTCACAGGAGATAAAGTCTATAATACTGCTACTGCTTTTTCACTTATGGTATTCTATGCCTTTGCGATGCAATGCATGAGTACACTTGCTGTAGTCTATAGGGAAACTAAAGGATGGAAATGGCCGTTGATTCAGACAGTATACATGACTGCATTGGCGTACTTTTCGGCACTGCTTGTTTATCAAATTCTATCCTAATATGTGGCAAGAAATTTTAGTTGGAGTAATTGTATTAGCAGCATTAGGCTATTTGGTGAAGAAATATTTCTTCAAATCAAAGTCTGAAGCTGGCTGTGACAAATGCGCCAAACCTTGAATTTCTACTCAAGTAACTTCTTATTAGTAGTTTTTTGATACTTTTAAGCTCATGGGCAAAGTAGCCAAGCAGAGTATTCAAACCACCATTTTTTCGTACCTGGGAGTTGTCATAGGATATGTCAATGTACTTTGGCTTTATCCGTATGCATTGGATGCTTCCCAATTAGGAACTTTCCGTACCATTCAGGATCTGGGCTTGTTGTTTGTTCCCTTTGCTCAGTTAGGCGTAGGGCATGGCATCACAAGATTTTTCCCACAATTAAGATCCAATCAGTCAGCATTTCTGAGCTATGGTTTAGCATTTTCCATGGTAGGTTTTGCTTTGGTGAGCACTATCTTCCTTGGTTTCAAAACTCAAATCATAGAGCTTTTTGCTGTCAATTCTCCCGAGGTGATTGACTTTTTCGGAGTCGTTTTACTGATTACATTATTCTCGCTTCTGAGTAGCATACTAGATGCATATAGCAGATCCTATGTAAAAGTAGCTGTCCCTACCCTTATGCGTGAGGTATTCCTAAGACTTCTCACAGGAATTCTGGTAGGAGCTTATTTGCTCAAATGGATTAGCTTTCCACAGGTAATGCAAGGTCTGGTGGCTGTTTATGGGTTTGCCTTCTTAGGTGTTCTAGTCTATTTACTTTGGTTGGGAGTTTTGAAATTTGATTTCAGCTGGAACACATTTCCAAAAGGTTTCCGAACTTCTTTCATACAATTCAGCCTCATTACCTTCTTGGCTACCGCTGCATCAACATTGATCATGAAGATCGATAGTATCATGGTAAGCTCGATGATCAGCCTTGAAGCCAATGCGATTTATACCATTGCCTTCAGTATGGCACTGGTGATAGAACTGCCTAGAAGAGCGATCTCTCAGGTAGTGATGCCAGTCATAGCCGATCATTTTACTAAAGGAAATCATGAGGAAATCAACAAGCTTTATAAGCAGATATCGAATCGTCAACTCTATATCTGCTTGTTGTTATTTATTGGAATCTGGACCAATTTAGATGCGTTGTATTACTTCATCCCTAATCGTGATATCTATGAAGCAGGCAAATACGTGGTCGTATTGATAGGACTTGGAAAACTCTTCGACGTAGTATTTTCGGTGAATGGAGAGATTCTAATTTTCTCAAAGCATTTCCGCTTCAATCTCATTGCTACTATCGGAATGAGTATTTTGATTATTGGATTGAATTACCTGTTGATCCCTATCTATGGAATCGAAGGAGCTGCCATAGCTTCAGTCGCAGTGATGTTCTTATTCAATCTGGTGAAATATCTATTCCTAAAAATCAAATTAGGCTTTGAGCCATTTTCTTACGAGACGCTGAAGATAATTTTCGTGGGAGTCATTGCCTTCGCTCCCGCATACTACATTCCACTTGACCTCTCTCCGATTACAAATATCATATTGACCAGCTTATTGGTATTTGGACTATACCTATTTTTCTCAAGATTGCTGGGAGTAGGCTCTGAGGAATGGGAATGGGTAAAAAATAGAATAAAAAAGTCCGGATCTTAGAGTGTTGCAAACCTCCTACTTGACAAGATTTGAGCTGCCTGTTTACCGCAAACTTCCACTGTTATCCTGATTCTTGCGAATCGAGGTCCCGACAGAATCGGGATGAGGCCTGTTTTTGAGAAGGGCTTAACTCGGTAAATATGTAATTTGTGAAGTTTGAACATGTCGGCGACCCGGACAGTACAAATATACGATTTATTACACGACAGGTTGGCAAATTTGCTGGATGATTCCGATTATGCGTGTCTGAGAAATTGAAAATTTATGAGATACAGTAGCTTACATCGAAATATTATTTCAGATAATTCAATAATTCAAATTACAGAAAGCTATAAACATTAGAATTTTTGAATTATTCAGAATTTTATTTCACTTAAAACCTAAAGTTTTACTCGTTTTACCCTTAAATTTGTATTCCTAAAACCATTGGCGCTTTATGTATTTGATTAAAAAATTGGTCGTTTGCCTGGATCAAACTTCTCTGGATCAAACCCTGATTCAATATGCAGCATTTATTGCTCAGGTAAATCAAACCAAAAAAATCTACTTCGTAAATGTGATAAAGAACCTCAGTATCCCTAAAGAGGTTCTAGAGGAATTTCCGAATCTGGTAGAAAACATGGTCAATGAACGCCAGGAAGCCATGGAATCAATGGTTAAGGAACATTTCCAAAACCCAAAGGGGATTTCTTTAAACTACATAGTAAAGGAAGGGTCACTCTCCAAAAAAATATTAAAACTTGCTGAAGAAAAATCTGCTGACATGATCTTGATAGGCAGAAAGGTACATCTCCCTGGAACTGGAGTGGCTTCTTCGAGACTAGCTAGAAGGGCAAGCTGTTCCTTGCTGATAGTACCTGAAGGCTCGGCAACAAAAATGCAACGATTGTTAGTACCAAGTGACTTTTCTGATTATTCCAAGGATGCATTAGAAGAAGCCATTATGATTGCTGAAAAGCATGGTGGTCTCGAAATTGTATGTCAGAATGTATTCACTGTGCCGTCTGGCTATCATTATACAGGAAAAAGCTACGAGGAATTTACTCAAATCATGCGCATGCATGCCGAGATTAACTACAAAAAATTCATTCGTAAAATTGACACCAAAGGAAACAAAATCACTCCTGTGTATACCCAAGATGTCAATGATGATCCAGTAGAAGAAATTGTAGCTAAGGCAAGGGAAATGGGTGCAGATGGAATTATCATAGGAGCAAAAGGCCGTACAGCTGCCACAGCATTATTTATAGGCAGTATGGCTGAGCGATTGATTCAATACAACGATAGCATTCCGCTCTTGGTAACTAGGCCTAAAGGAAAGAATGCGGGTATACTAGACTACATCCTTGAAATCTAACGATTTCTATTTTTGAGATTAATTTTTTGAGCTGATAATCAACGCTTAATAAGCAATTCAGCATGCTCCACTAAACCATTTTCTATAAATTGGGTCTAAAAGCAGATGAAGAAAAACGGTGATCAGGAAATCCTCCAACTCATCCAAAACCCCAAAACAAGGGAGATGGGTTTCAGGCAGCTCATCCTGACTTACCAAAAGCGAGTCTATCATGTCATCAGGAGAATGGTTTTGATACATGAGGATGCGGATGACATCACCCAAAACACCTTCATTAAGGCTCATCATCACATTGACAAATTCCAAGGGCAATCAAGTTTATTCACCTGGCTGTACAGAATAGCGACGAATGAATCCCTTACTTTCCTAGAAAAGAAGAAAAAGCGATATTTCTTCTCGATAGAGGATCACCAGGAAAAAATGGAATCTTATATTGATCAGCCTGGAAATATCGACGGAGATGAAATCCAGCGCTTACTCCAAAAAGCGCTACTTACTCTTCCAGATAAACAACGGTTAGTGTTTCACCTGAAATATCAAGAAGAGCTTACATACGAGGAAATGTCTGAAATAACCGGCACTAGTGTGGGGGCTCTAAAGGCCAGTTACCACCATGCTGTAAAAAAAGTTGAATATTCCTTAACACATGAATAAACTATTGACCATCAACCCAGTCTAATCTTATACCATGCAAAAACTTCCAAAAATTCAGGATTTCAAGGCGCCAGAAGGTTATTTCGATAGTCTTCCAGATAAAATAATGGAAGAGATCAAGCCAAACAGGTCTATTCAATGGATTAAATACGCTGCCGCAGCTGCCATTTTGGTAGTAAGTTTGGGAGTCTGGCAATTCAATTCGTCAGATACGCAGTTTGAAACTCTATCCATGGATGAGGAAGTTAATTTCTTCATCGAAAGTCAATATTGGACTGCGGAGGATGTGCTTGCGATGGTAGATAATCCTGAAGAAATATTAGATCAGATCATTGCCGAGGAAATGGTATATGAGATAGATATGGTAGATGAAAAAGATCAACACTGGTACTAACAATTATGAAAAAATATACACTAATAGCACTCATGTTTTTTATGGCGATAGGGATTACTTATGCCCAGCATTCAGATGAAAAATATGACCGTGAAAAACTGGAAGCCGCGAGAGTAGCTTTTATTACAACTAGACTGGATTTAAAGCCAGAGCAGGCACAAAAATTCTGGCCAATATTTAATGTCTACAATGATTTAAGAGAAAAGAATCTCAAAGAAATGTCTGAGCTAGGCAGAACAAAAGACATCAAATTAACCGAAGCTGAAGCAAAATTAAGAGTCAGTAGAAAATTCGAAATTGAAAGAAAAATGATTGTAGATGAGGAGAAGTTTGTCAAAGATCTCTCAAGTGTAATTACCTATAATCAAATCATTCAACTTAATGGATTGTCCAGAGAATTTGCAAGACATATCTACCAAAGGCGAAGAGATGATGACAAGAAATAAAAAAAGCGGCTTAAAGCCGCTTTTTTTATTTCTTAACCTTTTTTCAGTAGGTCTCTGATTTCTTCAAGTAACACTTCCGATTTAGGCGGTGCTGCTGGAGGAGCTGGAGCTGCCTCTTCTTTCTTTTTCATGCTATTAATCCCCTTCACAGCCATGAAAATCACAAAAGCCACGATGATAAAATCTACTACATTCTGAATAAAAATACCGTAAGTAAGCAATACAGGTCCTAGTTCTTCTCCCGCTGGCCCTATACTATTTTCTTTTAGCACAATTGCTAGATCAGTGAATTCCACCCCACCAAGCAACATCCCTATAGGTGGCATTACAATATCTTTCACAAAGGATGCGACAATCTTACCGAAAGCACCACCTATGATCACAGCAACAGCCAGATCAACTACATTGCCTTTCACAGCAAACTCTTTAAACTCTTTAAGCATTCCCATAAGTATTTGGTTAATGGTTATATTATTTACTGAATATTTTAAAAAAAAAATTCCTATCCAAAACCTACTGCAGTTTGAAAGTCTTTTTAATTAGTAAAAACTGCAATTGATCACCTACTTTACTAAAGAAAAGAGAACTCTACGCCCATTTTTTTCCTTAACATTGCATCCTTAAATACTTTAGAAAATGCAGGCACCAAAAGCCAAAAAGATAGCTCAGCTCTTAGAAACACATGGTCATCAGCGAACCGACAATTATTATTGGATGCGTGAAAGAGAGAATCCTGAGGTCATAGACTACCTAAATGCTGAAAATGAATACCTCAAAACAAATTTAAAATCCACTGAAGAATTTCAAGAGAACTTGTTTCAGGAAATGAAAGGCAGAATTAAGGAAGATGACGAAAGTGTTCCTTACTTCAAGTCTGGCTATTTCTGGTATATCAAATACGAAGCTGGCGGTGAATACCCTTTGTATTGCCGCAAAAAAGGCAATTTAGACGCTTCTGAAGAGATCTTTCTAGATGTTAATATTCTGGCCGAAGGTAAATCTTACTACCAGGTAGGTGGCACAGCCGCTACCCCTGACTTGAAAACACTCGCCTTTGCTGCAGATGAAGTAGGAAGAAGAATCTATGAGATTCATTTCAAAGATCTTGAGACAGGGGAAATCCTATCTGATCATATACCTGCTATCACTGGAAATTTCGCATGGGCAGCTGACAACCAAACGATTTTTTACTCCAAACAAGATCCAGACACACTTCGCTCCTATCAGATCTACTCTCATAAGTTGGGAACTTCTACTGAAACTGACATCCTGATTTATGAAGAAAAAGACGAGGAGTTCTCCTGTGTGGTCCATAAAACTAAATCCGAGAAGTTTATCCTGATTCATTCAGAAAGCACTATTTCTTCCGAAATGAGGTTCTTGGATGCTGCCGCTCCGACTGGTGAATTCACGCTTCTTCAAGCTAGAATCCCACATTTGGAATATGCAGCAGATCACTACCAAGATCATTTTTGGATCAGAACAAATCACAAAGCTCAAAACTTCAAATTGGTCAAAGCCCCAATCGCTGCTCCTCAAATGGAAAATTGGGAGGACGTAATTCCACATAGGGAAACTGTGTTGTTGGAGGATTTTGATATTTTCTCTGACTTTCTGGTTGTTCAAGAAAGGTCGAACGGGCTTTGTAAAATCAATATCAAACCCTGGGATGGTACCGCTGGACATTCCTTAGAATTTGACGATGAGACCTACACTGCTTGGATCAGTACCAATCCAGAATACGATACACCTATCCTTCGATTTGGATATAATTCTCTTGTAACTCCTGCCAGCACCTTTGATTACCATATGGTAACCAAGGAAAAGACTTTGCTGAAGCAACAAGAAATCGTGGGTGGCTATGATGCCTCAGACTATACTTCGGCTAGAATCTGGGCAAAAGCTTCTGACGGGGTCATGGTACCCATTTCGCTAGTTTACAAAATAGATAAATTCTCTCCCGACGGCTCCAATCCTCTCCTACTCTATTCCTATGGATCCTATGGTTACAGTATGGATGCTTATTTCTCCAGCAGTCGCTTGAGTCTACTGGATAGAGGGTTCGTCTTTGCTATAGCTCATATCCGAGGAGGTGAAGACCTAGGAAGAGGATGGTACGAGGATGGAAAAATGCTAAAAAAGCGTAACACCTTCACCGATTACATTTCATGCGCTGAGCACCTGATCTCTGAGAAATACACATCTCCTGAGCATTTGTATGCTATGGGAGGTAGTGCTGGCGGTTTACTAATGGGAGCCGTAATGAATCTAAGACCGGACCTTTTCAATGGACTAATTGCAGCTGTACCATTCGTGGATGTAGTGACTACAATGCTGGATGAAACCATCCCGTTGACTACTGGAGAATTTCAGGAATGGGGAAATCCCAAGGACAAAGAATACTATGAGTATATGCTGTCCTATTCCCCATATGATAATGTGGAAGCCAAAGACTATCCGAATTTACTGATCACTTCGGGGCTCCACGACAGCCAAGTACAATACTGGGAACCTACCAAGTGGGTGGCAAAACTTCGCGAATTGAAAACTGATTCAAAACTTCTATTTCTCCACACCAATATGGAAGCAGGACATGGAGGAGCTTCGGGCCGATTCAATTCCCTTAAAGAAATGGCGTTAGAATACACTTTCTTACTTTATTTGGAAAAATTGATTTGAGCCTAGTAGTATGTAGGCTTTAAATACTATCAGCCAACCGATCAGGGAAAGATTTTTCCCTAACTTTGACACGAACCTATTTACAACACTATACCTAATGAAAATTGCTCTTATAGCCCATGATGGTAAAAAAGCCGACATGGTTCATTTTTTAAGTGGATTCCGTGAAAGACTGCTGCAGGCAGATGTGGATTTAGTCGCTACGGGAACCACTGGTTCTCATATAGAAAAAGCTGGATTTGAAGTCCAAAAACTGCTGTCTGGCCCTTATGGAGGCGATGCACAGATTGCCGCCATGGCAGCACAGAAAGAACTCGCAATGGTAGTTTTCTTCAGAGACCCACTTGACAAGCATCCGCATGAGCCAGATGTTCAAATGCTAATGAGGATTTGTGATGTTCACAATATCCCGTTGGCAACCAATCCGGCTTCGGCCGAACTTATGTTTAAAGCCTTTACTCAAACCTAAAAAATGGAAGCTAAAACCATTAAAAAAATTGGCGTTCTAACTTCTGGAGGAGACTCCCCAGGCATGAACGCTGCAATCCGTGCCGTAGTACGAGCTGGGTTGTATTACGATATAGAAATGTATGGAATCTACCGCGGATACGAGGGTATGATCCAAAATGACATCAAAAAGCTGGAATCCAAGCACATCACCCATGTGCTGGAGCGTGGTGGTACTTTCCTGAAGTCCGCAAGAAGTGCTGAATTCAGAACTCCTGAAGGCAGACAAACGGCTTACGATAATCTCAAAAGCCATGGCATAGACGCCCTTGTGGTCATCGGTGGAGACGGTTCCTTGACTGGAGCGCATTTATTCTACAAGGAATTTGGAGTACCAGCTATAGGACTTCCTGGCACGATTGACAATGATCTTTCTGGCACAGATTCAACCATTGGTTTTGATACTGCTTGCAACACGGCTATTCAAGCTATTGACAAGATCCGTGATACTGCTACTTCTCATGATAGACTTTTCTTTGTGGAAGTAATGGGACGTGATGCAGGATTTATTGCTATCAATGCTGGCATCGGTAGTGCAGCTGCTGCGATTCTTATTCCTGAGAAAAAAATGCCTATCGAGCACTTGGTGGACAAACTAAGAATAAGAACCAAAGCCAAGAAAGCATCCAATATTGTAATCGTGGCAGAAGGAGGAAAAAGCGGTGGAGCTACAGAAATTGCTTCTCTTGTGAAAAAGCACCTTCCATATTACGACATCAAAGTAACGATACTAGGACACTTACAGCGCGGTGGCTCACCTAGCTCTTATGATCGCCTGCTGGCTTCCAAACTAGGAGTGGCGGCAGTAGAAGGCTTGCTACAGGGTAAATACGACGTAATGGCTGGTTTGATCAACAATAAAGTGGTCTACACTCCTATCAAGAAGGCTATTGTCGATGACAAATCAGTAGATGAAGATGATTTCCGCGTAGCGAAGATTCTATCTACTTAAATCTTATTCCACCTTTGGGGTTTCAAATCCCGGAAGGTTTCAATTATTGACCTTTGAGTCCTGATTCATATCGGAGCTCAAAGGTTTTTTTTGGTTTAAAGACGTTTTTGAAATTTGAAGGCATGATAGTATTATAGCAACCTATCAAATAAATAAAATACGTAAACCCAGAATGGGTGACAAAATGTGGTTTATCTCCATTTACTATAAGCCTGAAAGCAAAAGCCGAAGGCTTGACAGTATTATAGTAACTACCAAATGACCAAGGATTCGTAAACCAATAATGGGTGACAGGATAACAACTTCTCCAATTATGGGTTCTGCTCCATTAGACGTCAAATTCTTCTATAATCGTAGCATCCCTTCGGGATTCCGGTAAATTCCAGACTTACCTAAAACCAAAAAAAAAGTCACCCTCACAGGTGACTTTTTGAATTCTTAGCGTAAGAAAATTTAATTTCTATTCACTGCATTAAGCATGTCAAAAGCAAGCTCAAGACGCTTCACGAAGTTCTCTTCGCCTTTACGCAACCAGTTTCTTGGATCGTAATATTTCTTGTTTGGGCTATCAGCACCATCTGGGCTACCCAGTTGAGTCTGAAGATATGCCTCGTTCTTTTTGTAGTTATTCAAGATACCTTCCCAGAATGCCCATTGCATATCTGTATCGATGTTCATCTTGATAGAACCGTAGCTATTTGCTTCTCTGATTTCCTCTACTGTAGATCCTGATCCACCGTGGAATACAAAGTTCAAAGGCTTACCAGTCAAACCATGCTTCTCTTTGATGAAGTCTTGAGAGTTCTTCAAGATAATTGGCTTCAAACTTACGTTTCCTGGCTTATACACCCCGTGCACGTTACCGAACGCAGCAGCGATAGTGAATAGATCACCGATTTCTTTCAAATGCTCGTATGCATAAGCTACTTCCTCAGGCTGAGTATAAAGCTTCGAAGAATCGATGTCTGTGTTATCAACACCATCTTCTTCACCACCTGTTACTCCTAATTCGATTTCGATAGCCATTTCAAGCTTTTCGAATTCTTTGAAGTAGTTGCAAGAAATCTCAACGTTTTCTTCTAAAGGCTCTTCAGAAAGATCAAGCATGTGAGAACTATACAAAGGTCTTTTGTGTGCAGCATAATATCCTTTACCAGCTTCCAAAAGCCCATCGATCCAAGGCAATAATTTCTTAGCTGCATGATCTGTATGTAAAATAACCGGTACGCCGTATGCTTCAGCCATTAAATGCACGTGATGTGCACCCGAGATACCACCCGCAATACTTGCCTGCTGCTTATCGTTAGCTAGAGATTTTCCAGCAAAAAACTGAGCTCCACCATTTGAGAATTGGATGATCACAGGAGAATTCAGCTTCTTTGCTGTCTCCAAAACCGCATTCACAGAATTGGTATTGATCACATTTACAGCCGGCATTGCGAACTCATTCTCTTTTGCGTAAGCATAAAGATCTCTAAGCTCTTCACCGTATTTTACTCCAGGTTTAAATTTCATATCGTATTAGGTTTGTTTATTTCAAGTTAAAGCGCCCGAAAAAGGCCCCGAGTTCTAACATAGAATTCAAAGATATAAATCCCTTACTTATAATTACCCACATCTAATTCTAAAATATCCTTCAAAAAAGCATTTCTATGTACGCAATCGATTTCAAAACATTAGATTTTGAATATTTGTGGAAAATGAAAATATTTTTAGTCAGGCAGCATCTTTATTGAAGGTGAATGCTTTCAATAAAACAACCCGAAGAAGCTTAAATCACATGAGAAATTTCACCCAAAATCCCTCAAAATTTTCTAGCTTCGAGATCAATCAAGTTTATTTCTCATCTACTTTTTTTACTTGTAAAACATGAAACTAGGCCAAGCTACCATTAAGGATATTGCTCGTGAGTTAAACTTATCGGCTTCTACTATCTCTAGAGCCTTAAAAGATTATCATGGAATCAGCGATGAAACGAAGCGAAAGGTAAAGGAAATGGCAGAGAAGTTGAATTACCGACCTAATGCAATTGCCTTATCACTACGTCAAAGTAGATCTTTTACCATCGGAGTAATCATCCCCGAAGTGGTGCATTTTTTCTTTTCTACTGTTATTAGCGGCATTGAGGAAATTGCCAATTCAAGAGGGTATAATGTTATTCTTGCCCAATCAAATGAGAAATTGGCTCGGGAGATCTCAACTATAGAGACTATGCTTTCCAATCAAATTGATGGCGTCTTAGTTAGTTATTCCAAAGAGACCAAGACTTTTGATCACTTCACAAAGCTGCTCGATCATGGATTTCCTATCGTCTTTTTTGACCGTGCTCCCGCTATCCCTGGGGCAATAAATGTAATGGTAGATGATTACCAAGGTTCTTTTGACGCAACAGCTCATCTAATAAGCCAAGGATACAAGAACATAGTACATCTCGCCGGACCAAAAACACTAAAAATCAGCATTGATAGAGAAAAGGGCTATAAAGATGCTTTGTTAAAGAATGGACTCGATGTGAATCCAGCTTATATTATTTCATGTCCTTTGGGGACTTTGGAAGAGAGTAAGGACTTGGTTTCAGAATTACTAATTTCTCTTCCAGACAGACCAGATGCATTTTTTTCCTGTAATGATATAGGTGCAGTTGGAGCTATGATGGCGTGTAGAGATGCAGGCTTGAAAATCCCTTTGGAAGTAGGAATAGTAGGGTTCTCTGATTGGCAATTTTGCTCTATGTTGCAACCTCAACTTTCTTCAGTAGCTCAACCAGGATTTTTGATGGGAGCCAGAGCAACAGAAATACTAATCGACATAATTGAGAAGAAACTAGATCCTAAAACAATGGAGCAATCCTTGATTTTGGAGACAAAACTTATGGAAAGGGGTTCATCCAAAAGATTTTAAGAAAAAATTTCAATTTTTTTTCCAAAAAAGTGCAAACGTTTGAATAGGGCTAATTTCCGTTCTATGGCATTTACCGTTTTTCCTTCAAGTTGAATTCAATGGCTATGATAAACTGAAGTGTTTTTAAGAATCAGTTTTGGTTCTAAATTAGTTGCGCTGCCTAAGCTTAAGAGCAACTCATACATGACCCAAATAAACCACGAATCATCCCAAAACTCATCCTCATCACGCTATCTCTCTATCGGAAAAATAGAAAATTGGTCTAAAACAGATAAGGGTTTTATTGCAAATAGCAAAATAGCGCAACTCAAAATAAGTGTTCTAAGAGAAGGAATTATTAGAGTACAGGCCTCTAGAAATTCATCTTTCGATCCAAATCCTTATTCTGTAGTATTGACTACAGAAAATGTAAAGTTCGAATTTTCAGAACATGAGAATTATCTTGAGTTAAAAACTACTCTAATTCAGTTGCAAGTTAATTTCACGAATGGCATCTGTGCATTTTTTGATTCAGATGGAACACTTCTCAGTAAAGACGACTCACTCGGCATCTCATGGATAGGTTCCGAAGTCACTTGCTACAAGGAACTTCAGCCAAATGAGAAATATATAGGACTTGGTGAAAAAACGGGGAATCTTAATCGAATTGGCAGAGCATATACCAATTGGAATACCGACTATTTTGGCTACGGGATAAATGACGATCCGCTTTACGCCAGTATTCCTTTCTATATGGGATTAGTGGCGGAAAAAGCCTATGGAATATACTTTGACAATACGCATAAAAGCGTGTTCAATTTTGGAGCTTCCACTGACCGTTTCACCTACTTCAATGCCGAAGATGGAGACATGGACTATTATTTTATCCATCAACCCAGTGTAGCTGCAATTATCAGTAGTTACGGAGATTTGACGGGTAAAATGAAAATGCCTCCAAAGTGGGCACTTGGCTACCAACAGTGTAGATATTCCTACTATCCAGATAAAGAGGTATTGACTTTAGCACATACGTTCCGAGACAAAGACATGCCGGCTGATGTGATCTATCTGGATATACATCACATGGAAGATTATAAGGTCTTTACCTTCGATGGAGAAAAATTCTCTGATCCAAAAGGTCTCATTGCAAGGCTCAAAGAAAAAGGTTTTAGAGTAGTGGTAATTTTGGATCCAGGCATCAAAACCCAGGCTGGTTATATTCCTTACGATGAGGGCATAGAACAAGGCCTTTTTGTTAATTATCCAGATGGAAAGGAATACAAAGCTCAAGTTTGGCCTGGCTGGTGTGCTTTTCCTGATTTCACTAATCCCAAAGCCCGTGCTTGGTGGATGGAGAAGCTGGCATTTTACACTGAAGCGGGAGTAGATGGCTTCTGGACTGATATGAATGAGCCAGCATCTTGGGGTCAGTTTACACCTAATTTGATTGAATTTGACTACGAAGGAAATACAGCTTCACATCGCAAGGCAAGAAATATCTACGGAATGCAAATGGCCAAAAGCACACAGGAAGGTTCACTCAAAAACCTCCCCAATCAGCGTCCATTTGTATTGACAAGATCAGGCTTTGCTGGCGTACAGCGCTACGCTGCGGTATGGACAGGTGACAATGTTTCCACAGAAGAGCACATGTTAGCTGGAGTTCGTTTGGTGAATAGCCTTGGCCTGAGTGGTATCCCTTTTTCAGGATATGATTTAGGAGGTTTTGCTGGAGAAGCGACCAAATCACTCTATGCCCGATGGATGAGCATAGCCGCTTTTTCTCCACTTTTCCGTGCTCATTCTATGATTAATAGCAACGATGCCGAACCTTGGGCATTTGGCGAAGAGGTGGAAGAAATATCTAGAACTTACATGAAGTTGCGCTACCATTTGCTTCCAACTTTGTATAGCAAATTTCGAAAAAGTAGTCAAACAGGGTTACCGATTGCTTCAAGTCTAGCAATAGATTATTCAAATGACCCACTAGTATTCCTCTCTGCTTACCAAAATCAATACCTATTTTGCGATTCTTTCTTGATAGCACCAGTCGAAAGCTACAAGGAGATCACAAAGGTATATTTACCTAAAGGTGAATGGTATTACTTATTTACTGATCAGCATTACAAGGGGGAACAAGTAATTTATCAGGATTGTCCATTGAACTATCTACCTGTATATGTAAAAGCGGGGAGTATAGTTGCGCTTCAAAATGATGTGCTACATACTGCGGGGGACAATGATGGAGTACTACGCATCCATATCTATGCTGGTGATGAAGCGAGCGAGTACATCCACTATGAAGATGATGGGGTAAGTTTTGATTTTGAATCAGGAGCATATCATGAGCGGATTTTCAGATTTTCTCCTGAGGAAAATAAGCTAATTATTCAGGAAGCAACGGGAAATTATCCAAGTCAATTTGATACGGTAAGAATGTATCTCCATGGTTTCACCACGGAAAACATTAGCTTAGAAGAGGAGATTATCAGTTTGAAACAAGAGAGTTTTGCCTTTCTAGATAAGTTGAGTGAGTTTGATCCTTTGCCAGATCTGAACTACCCCTATTTATCCATTCCTACTTTGAGGTACTTGGACCTGAAAATCCAACCTGAGAAAATGGAAATTGGTGGTTTAAACTAAGCTTTCAAAACCTATCTTTTCTTTAAATCCTCCAAATGGCCAATTATAAAAAGAAGTTAGATTTCTGGCAAATCTGGAACATGAGTTTCGGAATGATTGGAATCCAATTTGGATTTGCTCTTCAGGGAGGCTTTATGTCAAGAATCTTTCAGACTTTGGGAGCTGATAAGGACGCTATACCAATGTTGTGGATCGCTGCTCCATTGACGGGGCTTTTGATTCAGCCAATTGTGGGCTATATGAGTGATCGTACTTGGCATCCCAAATTTGGAAGAAGAAAACCTTTCTTTTTCATCGGCGCCCTACTAAGTTCCATTGCGCTCTTTTTCACTCCCTATTCATCAGCGCTATGGATGGCTGCCGGAGCCCTATGGATTTTAGATGCCTCCATCAATATCAGCATGGAACCTTTCCGTGCTTTAGTAGCTGACAAACTACCTGACAATCAAAGGTCTTATGGCTTTGTAGTTCAAACATTGATCATTGGAACTGGCACTTGGGTGGCTTCCAATCTCCCGTGGTTAATGACTAGAATGGGCGTACCAAATACTGCTGCTGAAGGTGTTGTTCCTGATTCTGTGAAATATGCTTTTGCAATCGGAGCTTTTGTGCTGTTTGCGTCCATTTTGTATACAATTCTAAAAACAGAAGAGTATCCGCCGGAAGACTTAGAAGAATTTGAAGCAGAAAAAGCTAAAACCCGTGGGATTATCATTGGTTTTAAGGAGGTACTAAAAAGCATTGTAACGATGCCAACAGTAATGAAACAGCTCGGAATCGTTCAGTTTTTCTCCTGGTTTGCCTTCTTTACGATGTGGAGTTTTGCAACTCCCGCAATTACCGAACATGTATTTGGAGCTACTGATCCTAGTTCCGCTGCCTATAATAATGCAGCCGATAGCGTAGGGAATTATTTAGGTACTTATGGATTGGTGTCCATGTTCGCTGCTTTGCTCCTAGCCCTATTCACTAGCAAATACCTCATCAATCGAAAACTACTTCATCTGGTCAGTTTGGTAGCTGGTGGTTGTGGATTTATACTGATCTATTTCATCACTGCCCCTTGGATGCTTCATATTTGCTTTGCATTAGTAGGTATTTCTTGGGCTAGCATTCTTTCCATGCCTTATGCCATGCTTTCTAGCTCCGTGGACCCCAAGAAGATGGGGATTTACATGGGTATTTTCAACATGTTCATCGTTATTCCACAGATCATAGCCGCGATTGGCGGAGTGAATTTCCTCTACAAATTACTATTCGGAGAAGCTGTAATTAATACTATGTTACTGGCAGGAACCCTATTAATCCTTGCAGGGCTAAGTAATCTTTTAATCACAGACAAAAAGGCTGCACACGACTAAATGAGGTGGTAATTTCTTTGAATGGAAAACTGGTTTAAATTTCAGTTCTTACCTTTGACACTAGTCTAAACATCACTTATGAAAACCCTAAGAATCACCGGAGTTCCTGAGCATTTTAATTTTCCTTGGAAGAAATTAATAGCAGCTCAACCTTTTGAAAAACAGGGAATCAAACTCCAATGGACAGATGAATCCAGAGGTTCTGGGCAGATGAACAAGGATTTGAGGGAAGACAAAACAGATATTGCGATTGTATTGACGGAAAGCTTTTTGAAGGATTTTGAAGCTGGAAATCCATCAAAAATGATTGGGCTTCATGTCAAATCTCCCCTAACCTGGGGAATTCATATTTCTGGAAACTCATCTGTAAATTCTTTAGATGAAATCATTGAACCAACATTTCTAATCAGCAGAATAGGATCTGGATCACAGTTAATGAGCTATGTCCTAGCTAAACGTGAAGGCTGGAATTCTGAAAAATTGGAATTTAAAATAGTTAACAATCTCCCTGGTGCTTTGGAGGTAATGACTTCCGAAAAACCAGAGATGTTTCTATGGGAAAAATACACCACTAAACCTTGGGTCGATTCCAAACAAATGAAGCGAATTGGTGAAGTCCCGAGCCCTTGGCCATGCTTTGCTATTATTGCTACAAATAAAGCTTTAGAGGAATTTGGTGAATTAATATTTCAATTGAGAGATCTGGTATACCTAGCTTCAGAGGAACTTCAAAACAGCGATGTTGCGATTGAAGATATATCCAGAAATTATGAGTTGAATGAAATCGATGTAAAAGTATGGTTTGAACAGACCGTATGGGCAACCGATTCGGAGATCTCTAAGACTCAATTGAGCGAATCCATGGACATCATGAAAGAACTTGGAATAATTAGCGACAAAATACCGGTAGAGGAATTCCTTGCTAAGGCTCACCTTTCAATTACTGACTAATATTTTACTGGCAGGAATTCTCACACACACTTTTGTTCCTTCTCCATCTTTGCTTAATATGTTAAGCTCTCCCCCGTTCATTCGGGTAAATTCTTTACAAATCTGAATCCCTAAACCGGAACCCTTTTCCATTTTGGTGCCCAACTTGGAATTGGTGATGACATAATCTGCCGAGAGCAACTCATCTATTTGCTCTTCCAGCATCCCAGCTCCTTGATCTTTCACACACCAGGTAATCATATTGTTTTCTATTTCTGCTGAAAGTAGGATCACATCGCCAGGTTTTGAGAATTTCACCGCATTATTCAAAATATTTCTGATCACTACCTCTATCAAATCCCTATCAGCATAAATCTCCAGGTCTTCAGGTAAGCATGAATTATCTACTTTAATTGACTTCTCTTTAAGCTGCGGTTTGATCAGTTTGATATTTGACCTTACCAGTTCGGAGAGGTTGAAGTTGACTTTCTGAAGCTTAAATCCCTCCATCTGTGCAAGGGACCACTTCAGGGTGTTATTTAGCGTGAAGTACACTGAATCAACATCTGTCTTTAAATTTTGAATCAGCTCGTCAAATTCTTCCTGAGTCAAATGTCCTTCTGTCAATAGATCTACGATAGATTTCACTTGTCCTACAGGACCTTTCAGGTCATGTCCCAAAATGGAAAAAAGTCTGTTTTTAGTCTGATTAATCCCCTCAAGTTGTTTTGACTTTGTCCCTAAGTCTTCGTTTTGAAGACGGATATGTTGCTTTTGCAAAATCAAACTTGAGTTGTATTTCCTAATATTCCGATTTAGGTAAAACAGCCATACCAGAAGTGCAAAAATCAGTAAAGACCCAGCGCTCACTATAAATACAATCTTTCGGTTAAAGGCCAAAGTACTCGTCTGATTTTCATACTGCGCAGTAAGTAGCTCAAGTTCTGATTGATTCAAATCGTCCTCGAACATTCCCTGAATCAAGGCTATTCTATCTTTGGTAGATTTATTTTCAAGCGAGTCATTTAATGATATGAATAGCGATTGCTCCTTGAAGGCTTCTTTAAAATTGCCTGATTGCCTATAATATTCTGCTAAATATTTATGGCTTTTTGAAAGTTCATCAAGGAGATTATTCTGACTGGATAGCTCAACTCCTTCAAGTAGGACTTTCTTTGCTTGTTCAGCTTTTCCATTAAGTAGGTATGCCTCACCTAGCCTATGCAAAAGACTTGCTTTAAAGGAAGTAAGCCCTCTGATTTCAGCATTTTCATATGCTTTTTCAAAAATTCTCTCTGCAGAATCAAGATGGTTATTCTTCAAATAAACATCTCCAATAACCCGGTTTGAAAAAGAAAGCAAATAAGGAGAGCCTGCGTTGTCATTAGTTTCTATAGCTTTCGAAGCATAATACATGGCTGAATCAAGCTCATCTAACTTAATAAAATTGAAAGCAATATTATTAAGACTTCTGATCATCGTGTAGAAATCGTCTGACTTGCTACTTATTTCATAGGCCTTCTTGAATTGAGCAATAGCCATTGAATAGTTTTGTTGCTCATAATACAACGCTCCCATACTGTTTAGCACCCGAGAAGCTTCTTCTAGATTATTAGACTCTATAGAAAGTTCGTAGGCTTCCTTGGAATAGGTGAAAGTCTTTTTCCATTGACCTCTGCGATAGTAAATCCACCCGATATTCTCTTTAGCTATAGCCTCACCGGATTTATCTTTGAGCTTTTGAGCAAGTTTTTCCGCCTCTGTTGCATAGTCAAATGCCACTTGCTGCTCCACTTCTCTAAGATGGGTAGACAATTCATTAAGAATAGTCAATCTTACCTTCCCCTTAGCAGTAGGCAAAATGTTTTTGAGGCTATCTATGTCTGGAATCTGAGCAAAAACTCCTAATGGAGCGCTCAGTATAAAAATCAGAAATATGGATAATTTACGATTCAAACGGCTTATTCTATTTAAGAGTGGTAAAAATAACTAAAAGCATTTAATCACACTCAAAAAAATAGAGAACCGCTGGATATCTACTTTTTGAGCTCCTCCCAATCCCAATCCTTATTCAATTGGGTAATTGCATGGTGCGCTGTCAAATCATATTGACAAGGGACTATAGAAACATAATTATTTGCTATCGCCCACTCATCATTATCCTCTCCTTTATCAAAATTCACAAAATTACCAGCTAGCCACAGATACTTTCGCCCATTAGGATCAAAGCGCTCATCAAACTCTTCCTGCCATTTGGCTTCAGCTTGTCGACAAATTTTAATTCCTTTGATTTCCTCATTTTGTTTCGGAGGGAAATTTACATTTAAAGCAACACCCTTTGGCATTCCATTTACTAGTACTTGTCTAGCGATTTTCTCGACCCATTCTTCCACATGTGAAAAATCAGCATTTGAAGAAAAATCACACAAACTAAACCCAATAGAAGGATAACCTTCCATTGCTCCTTCAATGGCTGCAGACATAGTTCCGGAATAAAGCACTGAAATAGATGTATTGGAACCATGATTTATTCCACTTACGATCAGATCAGGATTTCTATCCTTCATCACATAATGCTTAGCCAGCTTAACGCAATCAGCTGGAGTACCACTTGACTTAAATGCCTTTACATCTTCGAATATATCCTCCTCTTCTAGGCGAAGTGTTTCTCCGATAGTAATGGCATGTCCCATCCCTGACTGAGGACTGTCAGGCGCTACTACGACCACGTCCCCAAGTTTTTTCATGACAGATACGAGAACACGTATCCCTTTGGATGTGATGCCATCGTCATTTGAGACGAGAATTAAAGGTTTAGACATTTAGTTTTTGTTCAATTCGTTGTAATATGCTGTGATACGAAGGAGATCACCTCTCTTATCATAAGCTAGGCGGTTTTTCCGCATAAAAAGTGAGATCTGATCATCATGCCCTGGCAGCATTTCAAAAAGATCTTTTTTCTTCAAACTGTATTGCTCGATCTTTCCATTCTTCAAAAAGTAATACTTGAAAGCTAATTTATGACCCATCATTGATTGTGGGCCGTAAAATGGATTCATTCCATATCCGCCCATCATTCCATAGGAATTCATCCCTCTTGAGTCGGTGGCCACATATTCCCTACAAAGCAAGGCGATGTTATCGCCTTCGGTAAGGACTTCAAAAAAAATCGGAGTGTCGTAATCGCTATTTAAGGAATAAGGCAAGCTAAAAAACTTACGTACGCCTCCATAAATCTCATCGAACAGCTCAAAGTAAGTGACGTTAATCGCTGAGAACGTATCGATAGTTTTATCCTGAAGCTGAACTACATTGTTTTCTAGATCATACTTGATCTCGCCACCATAGACCTTACCGTCTGTGGTGTATATGTTTCCCTTATGCCAAACCTGCGAAGGAAATTGATTCTGCGCAAAAGATGTGGTCATACCCAGAAGCAATAAACTAAGCGAGAACAGTGCTATTTTCATGGTTTTCATCATGGCTTTATTTACGCAATAACTTAGAGTCAGGTTGAAACTCATTATAGATTATTAACAAATACCAAGGTAAGAACAGCGGGTTATTTCAAAATATTATGCCCCATTTTATCTCTTTTCGTTTGGAGATATTTTTCATTGTGAACGTTAGGAGCAATCTCAATAGGAACTTGTTCAACTATTTCAAGACCGTATCCTAGCAGTCCAACTCGTTTTTGTGGGTTATTAGAAATGAGACGTAATTTTCTTACTTCTAAATCTCTTAAGATTTGCGCTCCTACCCCATAATCTCTGCTATCAGAAGGTAAACCCAGAGCAAGATTTGCCTGAACCGTGTCCATTCCTTCTTCTTGAAGCTTATAGGCTTTCAATTTATTGATAAGGCCGATACCTCTGCCTTCTTGATTCATGTAAAGAATTACTCCTTTTCCTTCCTTCTGCACCATTTGCATGGCGCCATGAAGTTGAGCTCCACAGTCACATCTGCATGAACCAAAGATATCACCCGTCATACAGGAAGAGTGTACTCTCACCAAAATAGGTTCGTCTTTATCCCATTTACCTTTAATTAGGGCAAGGTGCAATTCTTGTGTATTCGTCTGGCGAAAAGCAATCAACTCAAAATCACCAAATTCAGTAGGTAACTCCACTCCTATTTCTCGCTGAATCAGAGATTCATGCTTCAATCGATAAGCAATCAAGTCTTTGATAGACACTAACTTAAGATTAAATCTTTTGGCAACTTCTACCAAATCAGGAAGTCGAGCCATAGTCCCGTCCTCATTCATGATTTCTACTAAAATTCCAGCAGGAGAAAATCCTGCCAAACGAGCTAAATCAATTGCAGCTTCGGTATGTCCTGCTCTTCTCAGTACTCCGCCTCTTTTGGCTTTCAGAGGAAAAATATGTCCAGGCTTACCCAATTCACTTGGATCAATAGAGTCATCTACTAGAGCTCTGATAGTCTTAGCTCTATCAGCTGTAGAAATCCCAGTAGTACATCCATGTCCGATCAAATCCACAGAAACTGTAAACGGCGTTTCATATGCAGCAGTATTATTCCCTACCATCAACTCCAGCCCTAGTTTCTCACAACGATCTTCTACTAAAGGTGCACAGATCAAACCACGCCCATGAGTAGCCATGAAATTGATGATTTCTGGTGTAACCGGCTCAGCAGCACATACAAAATCACCTTCATTTTCTCTATCCTCATCATCAACTACGATGATAACTTCACCATTTTTGATAGCTTCAATAGCATCTTCTATGGGATCCAGAATATATTTTTCCACGAAATTTGTGTTTGAATTAATTTTTAGAAAGGCAAATTTACACGCTTTCAAATCTTAAACAGGATGAAGCCAAATAAAGTTTGGTTTATCCAATGACTATTCCCAGCTCTTTATCGATCTCGAGCTGTACTTTCTTGAGTTCGAAGTAAATCACCTGAAACTCATGCACTTTATCGTCATCTAGGTGTTCTGCTTCCGCGTTTTTTATTTTCTCTTTCGCCTCTTCCATCAGCTTTTGCACCATTTTTCTTTTTAATCGTAATATGGATTTAAAGCCTGTAAGCGTAAGATCATCTGATTCTGTATTGATAATAATCTGATGTGTGTCAGCCCAGTGATGAGATACTTCATGGCGCACTGTTATTAAATCAATTACCTCTTTTTGTACTTCCTGATCACCTAGCCCTATAAAATATTCAGATGTAGGAATTTCTCCCTGCAACAGATTACTTCTATAGAGAGACAGTATCTTATTATAAATCGGCGTGGTAAACTCTAACTCTTCTGTCTCCGAAAGTAAATATTGACAGAGATGCATTTCTTCATCAACCAATTTTTGCCAACCGTAATTAACTAAAAGTCTGACCATCTCACGTTCTTGAATTCTGAGAATTTCAGAAAAAGAAGTAGCAGTCTCATCAGGAATCAGCTCTTCCATTGCCTGCTCGGCAAAAAGATCGTCCTGCTTATTATTGTAATGATCCTTCTGAGATTTGAGAAGCGTTTTATTCAGCTCTGCATGGATGATATCCTCTTCTATCCCCAAAAGCCCGGAAGCTTCCTTGGCATAAACGGATCGAATGATTGGATCCGGGATTTTACCAATACTCTGAACTACTTCGCGAATCACTTCAGCTTTTCGGATTGGATTCTTTACAAACTCCTCTTTGTACAAACCAATCTTAAACCCAATGAAATCACGGCTATTATTTTCCAAGTAATCCTGAAAAGCCTGAGACCCTACTTTACGAGAATAACTATCGGGGTCTTCTCCATCAGGAAAAACTACTGCTTTTACATTCAGTCCACCTTCCAGTAAAAGATCAATACCTCGAAGTGAAGCTTTGATACCTGCAGCATCGCCATCATAAAGCACTGTCACCTGATCAGTGAATCTCTTGATGAGTTTAATCTGACCATCCGTCAGCGAGGTACCCGAAGAAGCAACGACATTTTCTATTCCAGAAAGATGTAAACTGACCACATCAGTGTAGCCTTCGACGAGGTAACAATTATCTTTCTCTCGAATCGCTTTCTTCGCCTGAAACATCCCGTACAGCACATCGCTTTTGTGATATACTGGAGTCTCCGGAGAGTTGATATATTTTGGTTGATTCTTATCTTTGGTCAGGATTCTCGCACCAAACCCAAGTGGCTTTCCACTGATGTTGTGAATAGGGAAAATCACTCGATTTCTAAAGCGATCATACACGCGAGTGGCATCACCCTCTTTCTGCAGAATCAATCCTGCTTTCAGCAAAATATCCTCCCTAAACCCAGCTGATTTAGCCCCCTGCAGTAAATTATCCCAACCTTCCAGTGCGTACCCTAGATCAAACTTCTCAATAATAGCAGGTGTAAATCCACGCTCCTTGAAATAACTTAACCCAATCGACTTGCCTTCTGGAGTTTGCAGATTCTTGACAAAAAAGTCTCTGGCAAAACCCAATGCGATCAATAAACTTTCACGTTCATTTTGAGCCTCATTCTGCTCTGGTGTTCTCGTTTCGTCTTCCTCTACTTCGATACCATATCTACCAGCAATATGTTTGATAGCTTCCTGAAAGCCTATACCTTCTATGTCCATCACGAACTGTATAGGATCACCAGCTTTACCACAGCCAAAACATTTATAGATTTGTTTAGCAGGAGAAATCGAAAATGAAGGCGTTTTTTCTCCATGGAACGGACAGTTGGCCCAGAGATTCTGGCCTTTCTTTTTCATAGGCAAATAATCGCCGAGCACCTCTTCGATGTCCATGCGTTCTTTGACCCTGTCTGTAGTAAGTTTGCTGATGCCCATAGGAAAATGAATGAGGCAAAGTTAAGCGCTCTATCCAAAAAATGAGAACTTTCTGCGGTTTCATCTAGTTCAGAAGTACAATAGATTTAATTCATTCTTTATTTAGAAGTCTTTAAGCTCTAAATTGCGCAAAATTACAACATTCACCACATGCAGTTAACTAAGGATAATATCCTGAAAACACTTTCCCGAGTACAAGACCCCGATCTAAAGAAGGATTTGGTGACTTTGGGAATGATACAAAAGATAGAAATCAACGGTAATAAAGTCAGCTTCCATGTAGTTCTCACTACTCCAGCTTGTCCCCTAAAAGAAGTAATTAAAAATAATTGCTTAGAAGCTTTAGAGGAAGATTTTGGTATGGAGCCAGAATGGGATTTATTTATGACTTCCGAAGTTACTACGGTAAGAGAGGCAGCGCCTGTTTTGCCTCAAGTAAAAAACATCATTGCAATCGCATCGGGTAAAGGCGGAGTTGGTAAATCCACTACTGCTGTAAACCTTGCCGTTTCTTTAGCTAAAACTGGAGCAAAAGTTGGATTGATCGATGCGGATATTTCAGGCCCATCCATTCCTACCATGTTCAATGTAGAGGCTGAGCAACCAGCAATAAAAAAGGTAGGTGAAAAGAATATCATCATCCCTATCGAGCAATATGGTGTGAAGTTGATGTCAATTGGATTTTTAACGCCAGTAGACAGTGCAGTTGTTTGGAGAGGCCCTATGGCTAGTTCCGCTTTGAAGCAGTTTATTTCTGATGTGGATTGGGGTGAGTTAGATTACTTACTGATTGATTTACCTCCTGGAACTTCCGATATCCATCTAACTATGGTGCAGACAGTTCCTGTCACAGGCGCAGTGATTGTGACTACTCCACAGAAAGTTGCTTTAGCAGATGCTAATAAGGGATTATCGATGTTTCGACAGCCTCAAATTAACGTACCTATCTTAGGTGTTATTGAAAATATGGCTTATTTTACGCCAGAAGAATTACCGGACAATAAGTACTACCTATTTGGTAAAGAAGGGGGACGAAAATTAGCTGAAAAATACGATGTGCCGTTTTTGGGAGAAATTCCGATTGTACAAAGTATTAGAGAAAGCGGAGATTCAGGCTACCCTGCAGTACTTAAAGATGGAATCACACAAGAATCTTACATGAAGCTAGCTGAAGAGATCGCTAGACAAATTGCCATAAGAAATGCTTCTAAGGGTAAGACCGAGGTAGTAGAAATTAAAGCTTAACATTATGCAACCAGAACTTAGAGAACAAATAGAATTTGCACTAGATACAATTCGCCCTTATCTGGAAGCAGATGGAGGCAATGTAAGAATAGTAGAACTAACTGATGATATGGTTCTAAAATTAGAATTATTAGGTTCCTGTGGTACCTGCCCAATGTCTACCATGACGCTTAAGGCTGGAGTAGAGGAAGCTATTAAGCGTGCAATTCCAGAAATCGTACGAGTAGAAGCCGTAAACCTAACTGTTGCTTAATTAGATTTTAATGAAAAAAGGTTTCCGGATTTTTGACAAAGCCAGTATGCTCCTACTGGGAGCGCTTTTTGTGTTTTCAACAGGCTTTGCGCAGCAATTCCAAACCTTTGATATCACTGACCAGTCAACTACACATACACATCGAGAGAAATGTGGTCATGAGATCTTGGAACAAAAAATGGAAAAGGAATTGGGCTATTTTGGCACAAAACCTTATTTCGAAAAATGGATCAATGAGAAGATAGAGGACAAAACCAGTCAGCCTCAAATCCTAGCCAAAATCAATGCTGAGCCAATCCTAATACCAGTAGTAGTCCATGTGATACACAACGGCGATCCTGTTGGACTGCGCACCAATGTTCCCGTTTCCCAAATTGTAGAACAGCTTAGAATTCTTAATGAAGATTTTCAAAGGTTAAATGCAGATGCTTCTAATACTCCTACAGCATTTCTACCCTTTGCAGGCCAGACAAACATTGAATTTGTAATTGCAAAGCAGGATCCTTTAGGATTACCAACCGATGGAATCACACGTACAAAAGGATCAAAGACTTCCTATGATCCTAATACAGACGCTACCACTATCGGGCAGCTGATTCAGTGGAATCCTGATGAGTACATGAACATGTATGTAGTCCCTTTGGTGAGCCCATATATAGGATACTCTTCTTTTCCTGTTTCTGATTTACCAGGACTTAATAATGCTCCAACTTCATCTATTACGGATGGAGTAGTGATTGATTATAGGTTTTTTGGCATTGGTGGTAGTGCAATATCAGCATCTTTAGGACGTACAGCCACGCACGAAGTAGGGCATTTCTTTGGCTTAAGACATATTTGGGGTGACGGAGGTTGCGGAGTGGATGATTTCGTAGCAGATACACCTGAGCAGGACAATTCCAATAATACCTGTAGCCCAAATGCTACTCGCTTTAGTTGCAACTCAAATGATATGATCCAAAATTACATGGATTATACTCCTGATGCATGTATGAACTTGTTTACAAAGGGACAGGTAGAGCGATTTAACATAGTATTGGCAAATAGCCCAAGAAGAGTCACTTTAATTAATAACAGAGCCACTCAAGAACCTGTACTTGCAGATAATGATCTTGCAATTTCAAAAGTAATTGAGCCTAGAAACTTCGAATGTGACCCTCAGATCAACCCTTCTATTGAGGTTTTGAATGCAGGCAAAAACACATTGACCTCTGGACGAGTTGAGCTAAGAAGAAATGGAGAAGTCTTAGAATCGAAGAGATTTACCTTCAACATAAACACCGGAGAAAGTGCTGTTTTAAATTTCAAAGAATTTAGTCTAGTGGCAGGCACCAATACAATTGAGTTCAGAATCACTCAGGCCAATGACGCCACTGATAACGTCCCTACTAACAATAGCAGAACTGTCACTCCTATTCTAGAGCAAGCGGTAAATCTTCCATACACGTCAAATCTGAGTACTTTTCCGTCACCATGGACAATTACTAACCCAGATCAATTATTGACTTGGGAGAAAAGAAATCTAACGATTTCAGGCACTCCTCAGGATTTGGTTTATATCCGACACTACGAATACGAAGCGCAAGGACAGCTTGACTATTACACCTCACCAATTATAAATCTGACACAATATCCAGATGCACAACTCGTATTTGAATTGGCATATGCACCTTATGATCAGTCTGGATTTGCTGATAGATTAATCGTTGCCTTGTCTCAGGATTGTGGAAACACGTTTGACATCGCTAATGCACCTTATGACAAAAACAGTCTACAGTTGCAAACAACTGCTGTAACTCTAGATGAATTTATCCCATCTAATAATAATCAATTCAGAACAGAGATAGTAAATCTAAGCAAGTATTCAAGTCAAGGATCAGTTCGTTTAGCTTTCATCACAGAGAATGGATTCGGCAATAATATTTACATCCGAAATATTAGAATAATACCTAATAAAGAATTCGTTTATAAATTGGAAATAGATGATATGCTAGCTCCAAGTCCAATCTCTAATGGTACACATGAATCTGAAATAGTTTCTATTACCAATACAGGAAATCTTCCTGTATCAAGCTTTGTGTTTTCAAAAACCACTAATGGTGGTTCTAAGCAAACCTTTGTGGCAAGTGGCTCCAATGCTGCGCCAGGTGAGAGCTTTAATCTCACCACAGGCAAATCAACTTCAATTGGTAAAAACAGTCTCAAATTTGTGATTTCGTCACCAAATTTTGACCAAAACGGCAATAACTCTGATAGCTTAACTAGGTACATTATTGAAGATGCAACCACTATACCAGTGCCGTGGAGACAAAACTTCAATAATAGCAGTGCGCTAAATCCTTGGAAAACCATAAATCCTGAATCAGACAGTGAGGCCTGGAAAATCACTCCTATTTCATCTGGTGAAGGACCTAATAATGTTGCAATGCTTTCTACCAGTGCGTCCGGGCACTCGTATTGGTTAGGCACACCTGTCTTTGATCTTTCAGGAAGCCAACAAGCCAGTATCTTCTTTGATTTAGCTGCCGGACAAGTTGGCACTTCCACTACTTTGAAAATTCTTGCAAGTACAAACGGTGGAACTAATTACACGGAAGTTTGGGCAGCAAGTGGGTCAGAGCTTTCTACAGTAACTGTAGGCGAAGCCAATCCAAATAGTGCTAGTGACTATGTTCGTAAGTTTATAAACCTTAGTGATTTTGCTGGACCCGGAAATACAAACGCTCGCCTTGCTTTCGTAATTGAAGGTGGTAGTGTTTCAGATTCTCCAATTTACTTGGACAACATCGAGCTTTTCCTAAATGCCAATCCTGAACCGGTAATTCCTGCTGTGGGCATGTCAGTACTGTACCCAAATCCTGCTCGTGAAGTATTCAATATTGCGTTCAACTTGCCTGATTTTGAGGATGTAACAATTCAGGTGATCTCAAGTACTGGAGCCTTAATTCAGGAAATTGAATATCCAGGTACACTTAACCAGACTTATTCATTTAGCACTCAACTGTTTTCTAAGGGTGTATTTATTATAAAAATTTCGAGTAATTCGATACGGGAAACTCGAAGGCTGATTATTAATTAATCACAAATAAGCCGAAGAAATCCTCTTCGGCTTATTTTTTGCCAGTAGATTTCATCAGTTTTAGAGGAATCCTACGTTGTGAGGATTGAATTTCCCGCTTATCTTTAACTATTAAAATTTCTCAGGTACTTCATTCAGCATCTCTTTTGAAAAAGATCATAATTAACCTTCTAGTAATTTCCGGAATAGCAGTTCTACTGGGTTTCCTTTTTTTGAAAATGTACCTTCCTATGTACACCAATCATGGGGAATCGGTCTCTGTACCTGATTTATCCGGATATACATTCGATGAAAGCATCGACATCTTGGATCGGGCAAGCCTTCAATACGAAGTCTCCCTTGACTCTGGCTTCAATACTGATCTGAAGCCTTTTGCTGTGCTCAAACAAATTCCGGAAGCAAATGCACAGGTAAAAAGTGGTAAAACTGTTTACCTAACTCTAAATGCTAGAAATCCTCCTATGCTTAAAATGCCTAATTTGGTCAACACTCCTCTGAAAAATGTGCAGGAGATTTTGGCTAACATGGGACTTGAGCGTGGCGACATTGTTTACGTTCCAGATATCGGTATCAATGTGGTGCTGGAGCAAAAATACCGCGGTGTCACTGTGCGAGAAGGATTTGAAATACCTAAAGGTGCCAGAATCGACTTGGTAGTGGGTGACGGATTAGGCAATCAGATTCTTGCTGTTCCTGATCTTAAAGGTATGGATGAGGTAGATGCTGAATTCTTGATTTTAGGATCAAGCTTAAGAGTTGGTAATAAATACTATCTTGATACTGATTCTGTGGGAGCAGGAAAAGTCTTGAGACAAACTCCTCCTGCGTCAGTGCAAGTAAAAACCGGCGAATTAATAGATCTGTGGATCGCTAAGAATAATTTTTAAGCTACATGCTCCAAACACACCATATACTTCGAATGACTGGGCTATTCGTAGCTCTTTTCATATCGACTTTGGCTCATGGCCAATTGGTGGAGTTTGGTCCGGTTCAACAGCAAAAAATCAAAAATTACAGTTTAGCAGAACAAAACGCACGAATTTTACAAAATAACGTCATCCCATTTTGGGATGATTTTTCACAAGGTATAGACACCCTTAAGTGGACTCTAAGTGGAGCTTCTTATACTGAAACCATTGGTTTGAACGCACCGTCAATCGGCATGGTGCTGCTTGATGGTGTAGCTGCAAATGGCAATCCATATTCTGTCACACAAACTGATCAGGGCGAAACGGACTATATAACCTCGAAGCCATTTGACTTAAGCTCTCTCAATACATCTAACAGCGAAAGTCTTTATTTAAGCTTCTTTTGGCAGGCAGGAGGAAGAGCAGAGCTTCCAGACGAAAGCGATGAGTTGACTTTACAAATTCTTAATCCTCAAGGAAGTTGGGTGACGATTTGGAACCAAACAGGTGGAGTAGCTCTAAACAGAACCGCTTTCGCTCAAGAAATCATTAAGATTCTACCAGCTTGGCAACACGCTAATTTCCAGTTTCGCTTCTTTTCCCAAGGAAGACAATCTGGTCCATTTGATAGCTGGCTGATTGACTACATCTATTTAAATGACGGCAGAACAGCCACTACTCTTGATTACAAAGACAGAAGTCTTACCCGCATAAATGACCTTCGAATCGGAGATTATGGCGCCTACCCTTTTGTGCTTCTAGCTGATAACCAAAAAGGTCTTTGGAGTTCTGTCCAAAATGAATTCTACAATCTGGAAAATCGATTTAGAGCGATGGAATATTCTATCGTGCTCAGAGATCCTTCCACGATGACCACCACTCCTATCAACCTCAATACACCTTTCAATCCAGTTCCAAATGCCCTGGAAAGAAGAGTATTTGAAAGCAGAGAATTTGAAGAAATACCTGTTCCGAAGAATGAAACTACCATAGAAATCATTTCTTCAATTACATCCGGTGATGGGCTACTTTACGAAGTAAAATCAGGAGACACCACCTTTTTCTCCAGTGTTAATTATGAGCTGAACGATACGGTAAGGACTTCCTTTCCACTCTTAGACTATTTTGCCTATGATAATGGTTCCGCTGATTATGCTGCCGGCATCAACCAACGATCTGGCCAATTAGCTGTCAAATACACGACGCCTAAGGAAGTATTCCTCAAAGGAATTTCTATCAATTTCACTAATCCTAGGCAAGCTAATCAAGCTATAGACATCAAAGTTTGGAAGGATCTGGACGCAGATCCTATATTTACAAGAGAGGATTTGATTGCTGTTAAAGAAGCAGGACAAGAATTTCTTTACTACTCTCTCGATACCAATATTAAAGTAGATGGAGACTTCTACATAGGTTTTGCTCAGTACACGAATGATTTCATCCATGTAGGACTGGATAAGGTAAATGATACTGGAGATAAGTTATTTTATAACGTAGTGGGCGCTTGGGCTCAAAATGAGGAGGTACGCGGCTCATTGATGATCAGACCTCATGTAAGTATAGATGTTCCTTTTGAGGAAGCCTCCATACCAGCGGACCACATTCTGATATATCCAAACCCTGTAGAAACACTACTTAACCTAGAAGGTAGATTTAGCCAAGCAAGAATCTTTGATTCTTTTGGAAGAGAGATTTTTCTTGAGCGTCAACTTTCATCTAAAGGAGAAATTGTTAATTTTATTGGACAGCGTCCAGGCGTCTACGTTCTCAATTTGAGTACAGAAACCGGGATGCATTCATACAGAATTTTAGTTAAATAATAATATGGAAGATATAACTGTAGAAGACCTGAAATCCAGATTGGATAATAATGAAAAATTCGTATTCCTTGACGTTCGTGAAGAATGGGAATATGAAGATGACAACTTGGGAGCAAAAAATATCCCCTTGGCCGATTTACCAACTAGACTTGAGGAGCTAGAAGATTATAAAGACACTGAAATAGTAGTTCATTGTCGTTCTGGCGCCAGAAGCATGAACGCAAAAAAATTCCTGGAGACCAAAGGATTTTCTAAAGTTCGAAATACTACAGGCGGCATCTTAGCTTATAGAAACTTATAAGAAGCTCTTTTTAATGACAGACTCCCTTCGGGGAGTCTTTTTTATGCCATAATCAATTTTTTAAACGCTAGGCGAAAAAAGCCCTGATAATAAACGGGATCGTCAAGTGCCCGACTTCGTATATCCAGATTCAGTCGGAAGAAGTGCCAATTTTCCAATCCTTTTCTCTTAGAATCCCCTTATAGTTAGAAGTCCGATCCTTCTGCAAATATGAATGGCTCTGGAGAAAAACATAGAATAAAAACTACAATGGCTAGTATCCCCAGCGCTTTTCTCTTGGTATCCAATTCATGAAAACCAGAAACTTCAGGATGTCTAACGCCCATTATTCTACCTAGCAAAAAGCCGTAAAATAGCCATCCTTGATATCCATGAACTCCTGGTAAAACAAAAGCAACGGCATATTGCAGAGCTGCAATAGACAATACAAGAGTGATCCTATTCTTTAAACTGAGTCCTGATTTAGTAAAGCAAATGAACAGGAACCCTACATACAACGGAATCCATAGCATTAGATCTTCCACGGGCGAATATGGGCTAATCATTCCCATTCCTGCATAGCCAATAAACAGAACGTAAGCTACCAATGAGATCTCTCTGTGACGCTTCGGAAATAGGCCAAAAATCACATGGCCGCCATCCAGCTGTCCAATGGGAAGAAGATTCAATGCCGTGAAAAATAAGGCGAGAAAGCCAGCAAATAAATACGGGTAGTGGATTACTTCAGACATAGCTGGCATGCGATCAGGATCAGCGAAAACCTCTCCTAGGCCCCAGAATAGTAAGTTATTCCCAAGTTCAAAATCAAGTGCCCCTTCTTCATATCCTTGAAAATCTGGATCAGCATACTCTGGATGCACTGAATAGATGTAATCTAGCTCGGGAAGGGTAGTAAAGCCATAAACTAACACCACCAATGCTACCACAAATCCAGCCAATGGTCCGGCTACACCTATGTCAAAGAACTTCTTTCGGCTGTTGACAAAACCTTTCATCTGAATCACAGCTCCGAAGGTACCAATGGTTGGAATCCCTATAAACCCTAACCAGCCTGGAATAAAAAATGGCAGTGTACACTTCACCTTATGATATATCGCAGTAAAAAAATGTCCCAACTCGTGAATAAGCAAAATCCCTATAAAAGGGATCGAGAAGGCCATGGACATCCAAAAATACTCCCAAGTAAGGAGGCTCTCCCCTTCTCCCAACACTGACTTCCCATATACCCACTCTGCTCCTGCAAGAGTGGTGGAAATAAGAGTGGCGATAAATAAGATTCCGTGACGGAGGTATTCTTTTTTACTATACATTCTTAAAATAATCGAAAATAACTTCAGGGCCCGTCACGTGTACCGCCTGAATACCTACTGCTTTAGCTCCTTCCACATTGGCAATCAAATCATCAAAGAATATTACCCGATCACCAGATGTTCCAAGATCAACAAGCATTTTTTCATAGATCTCAGGAGAAGGCTTAGAAAGTCCCATTTCATGACTTAAAAATACCCAGTCAAAGATTGGATCGAAGTTTTCCAAACTATGGTCTTCCTTCAAAATTCTATTTACAGCATGAATATGTATCAAATTAGTATTGCTCAGCACGCCGACTTGATATTTTTCTCTCAATTTTGAAATTAATTCTAGCCTTTCTGCAGGAATTTTTAGCAACAAATCATTCCATAATTCATCCACTTTTTCATCATTCCATTCCTGTTGGAAATAGCCTCTAACCCCGTCTCTAAAAGCCGCAGAATTGATTCTTCCTACCTCATAATCCTTGTGAAAATCAGTTAGATAAAAACCATCTAGCTTATCATGAAACTCCACAGAAATTTCCTGTTTGATACGCTGCAATGCTTTCTGATAATCTATATCAACGATGACATTGCCTAAATCAAAAATCAAAAAGTCTGCATCCGGTGCATTTTTCATTCGAAATATGGGTTGTGTATTTGCATTCAAATATGTAACATTGCACTCCGAAAACCAAGGTTTACGGAGAATTACCAGCCAAAACTGGTAGTTTTAATAGTATCGGGCCTATAGCTCATTCGGTTAGAGCAACTGACTCATAATCAGTAGGTGCTTGGTTCGATTCCAAGTGGGCCCACCTAGTAATCAGACACTTACGATAAATATTTCGTGAGTGTCTTTTTTATTTGCACTAAGAAGGTCAATTATTTTTCTCTGCTATCAAGAATGCCTTGGATGTCGGTCTATTGATGGGTTACAAAAATTAGGGATTTGGTAAGGATATTTGTCCCAAACAAGCTGAGATAACAAAGCTGCTTCAAAAGTACATCAACTAAGAAAATTGATTATAAGGGGAAATAAGAGAACTCATTTCTTGAATTCTCCAACACCATATTTCCTCATTAAGAAGTATCAAATTACAAAAGACGTTGAGGGACTCCCCTTCTGAAGAGTTATACAAACAGCCGTCACAAGATAGGATCTGACGCCAAGGCAAGTTATTTGACCAGACCTGATTAAAACCCATTGACTTCCAAAAAATTAACTCTGGAAGTCAATGGGATTGCTAAATGCACTCAGTAACCATATTCATCAAAGAATTGCGCTACGTCCTTAATATCCTGAATTCCCAAAATCCAGCAAACCTCACTCAAATCCGAGAAATCCAAGCCTCCTTTGGCCACTGCCTCATTATTATATCTACCCTCTTTACCATTATACTCTAGTCCAATGGCCATAGCCAACTTCCAGATTTCTGCCAATTTCGGATCGGAAATCTTATCATCCCACTGACTGTACTCTGGCGAGCGAAAGCCTGGACTTCCATTTCCTACGGCATTTCCATCTGGAATTTTGTGATAATCAGTTGTTGATCTTACAAATTGTAAACTTTCTGGAGAAGTAACCTTTTCATTCCAGTCACTATGCTGAACCACGTGAATACGCTGGGAAACGTCTATTTTGGGCATTTCTGCTTGAATTTTTTTCACCAGCTTTTCTGTAAAATCCGACTGCCCTGCCTCTGCTATCCATACGTCACCCTTTTTTTCCAGCGCCTTCTTTACCTTTTTCATCACCTGCTCCACCGCCAATTCCGAATTTGTATGTGCATCTGACCATTTATCCCCAAATGCTAGTTGGAACAAATCATTCGGTGGAACATAAAGTCCTTCCTGAATCCCATAAGTACCAGCAACTGCATGATAATTCACTTTTTCAAATTTCGAATTGGACATAAGCGTTATCAGCGCCGCTGCGGTGTGAATATCATCCACATCAGTTTTGCTATCAAATTGAACTAGTAGCAAATCCCTCCTCATATCAAAGCCAACTTCTTCTGTAGTCTCAGCATGCAAGTTGACCGATTGAAAACAAGCAAAAAAGAATGCTAATACTGTTAAAACTAAGTGCTTTGATTTCATGATATTTTGGGATTTATGTATATCCGCTTTTTTACCCCTAAAGAGCCAAAAGCATACTAAGATTTGGTTAACTCAAGAATTTAGGCTACTTCAGTCACCCCCGCCAGTAGTCGGGCTGGCGCCTTCGGTCTTCTGACCGGGTGAGCAAAGAAATTTTGGTTACTGGCGATATTGCAGATAATCAGATTGGAATTTAAAGGTTTGTCCAAAGATATATTAAAATTTCAATTCTTGAACTTAGAAGGTATTGACCTTAATTTCAATCTCATTATGCCCCGGCTGAAGCCTAATTGCTCCAAAAGCCCTATTGACCTTAGTGCCATTTAGGAATACTTCGACTTCTGAAGAAGGGTTGAGTTCAAATTCTCCCAGCATATTGGCAGGCAACTGAATCGAGTATTTCTGATAATTTTGATTTACTCGGGTATACTTCCCTACGATTTCACCAAGAACAGTTGGCACGGTGATTTGGCTCTCTGTAAGTGAAGAAAGCTGAGGTTTGATGGTAGCTATCCCAAACCCTGGCGTCTTTGGCTGAATACCCCAAAGTCCTCTCGGAATAACATTAGCAGGTACAGCTCCCCAAGCGTGGTTCCAATCTGAATTGGGCTTATGCTTCATATCCCAAGCTTCCAAGGTAATGGTGGAGCCAATTTTTATCATATTCCACCAACTTCTATCATTAGTTGCAGTCAACAACTGTAACGCGTAATCCTCTTCCCCAGCATTGTACAAGCCATCCATTAGGTATTGGGAACCATAAACACTGCAAGCCATCCCTCTGGATTTCACAAATCCCACCACCGAATCCAGGTATTGCTCTGGCACAAGTTCAAAAGCCAAAGCCATCATATTGGAGTGTAGCGATGCATGATCTGTCCCCTCCCCATCTCGGTAAACTCCTTTTGACTTGTCGAAGAGCTTAGCATTTATAGCTTGTTTAGCCTTGATCGCATATAGCTCAAATTGCAGCTGTTCCTCTGGCTTATTCATTACTTTGGCAAACTCCGCCATGATTTCCATATTCCTGAAGAAAAATGCGTTTACCACCGTATTAATCGGCCTAAAAACAAATCCATCACGCTCTCCTTCTGCTGTAGCAAGTTTCCATCCTGTGTCTTTTTGAGCTGGTGGCCAATCCACTATGTCTTTTAGCTTGATTGAAGGGTCTTTGAACCCTAGCTTTTTCATGAATTCTGGAGTATTCTTTTCAGATTCCGAACTAATCAAGCCATCCTCTCTCACCAATTCCACTAACGTCTTATGCTTCAATTCTTCATAATATTTCTCAATCAGCTCTGTACTTCCTGTGTACAAATAATCCGCGTAAAACATCAAAGCTACATGCTGTTGCCACTCGGTAGGCCAAGTAGGATATTGCATGAAATATTCGATTGTTCTTCTCGCAATGGCGTACTCTTGATCAGTGGTATAATGACTAAGTTGATTTAGATACGCATCTGCTTCATAAGGAATTCGCTCTCGATCCCCATCGACATATAGGCCTGCAAATGTGGTAGCCTTAATTGAGTATTTACACAAGTCCCACACTTGATTTAACGTAGTATCTGAGCTGGAAAAATTGCTCGTTTGATCTTCGAAATAATTAAAATATGCTACCTGAGTAACATCCTGCTTCTTTACTTCACTTTTAAAATTAACCAGCTCTGCATAGCGGAAAGGCATCAAAACTGGGATAGTATCCGGCAGAATCACAGCTCCAGATTTGGTGTTCCTTTCATCTGGATTAAGCTGAAGTTTATAATGCTTCTGCTTGGGATCTACCGCTACTTTTATTTCTTGGTATCGAATATGCCCTTGTGGTTTTTGGTTGATTTTACCATCAGTCAATTGCTCTGCCAGCCGCACAATCACAGTGCCTTTCGTATCGGTATTGTAATCAAATTCAAGATTGGCAAAAGCTGCTTTCCCAAAATCTACCAGATAACTAGTAGAGCCTTGCTTTTCCACCTTTTGTGGTGCAATCCGCTCTACTTGAAAAACATTCGGAGTGGTCAACCAGCTTTCCAGATTTCGCTCTGCTATTTGAAATGATTGCGAAGCTGAATAGCGGCTGACGCGATTGTTTTCATCCCAAATCCTTACTTTCCAGAAGTACTTCGCACCAGGAGATAAAGGAGCTCGACCTAGCGTCACATCATAAGATGCATTGCCTCGAACTATTCCAGAATTCCAAATGTCTCCGATATTCTGAGAAGCTTTCTCCTCAGAGCTAGAAATCAAAATCTGATAAGCTGATTGAAATTTTGCCAAATCAGGCACTTTCCACCCAAACTCAGGTTGCGCATCGATGATTTTTACCTCAGAGGAGTTCCTTATTGACTCTACGGTTAAGCCAAATGGAGCCTCACTGTATTCATCACTTTTTTCAGCTATGAGCTCATCTAGCTTCTTTCTGAACTTAGGCAAAAGACCAGCATACTTTTTATCTGAAGCAAGATTCCTAGTCTCCTTCGGGTCATTTTTCAAATCATACAGTGCCTCAGCCAGGTGATCGTTGACATAACGGAAATATTTCCAATCCTTCGTCCGCACACCTTCGCTTGGCGGGATTTTATCAAACTCCCACAAATGCTCGATTAAAATCGTATCGCGATCTAAGCTATTGGATCGGCCCTCCACCAATGGCATCAGACTTTTGCCCTGCCAAGTCTCAGGCTGAGCCACCTTAGCCAAGTCAAGAATTGTGGCAGGAACATCAATATTCAATGCCATTTCATCAATGTCCTGATGCTGAGGATTGCGGGGATCGTAAATAATGAGCGGAACCCGGATAGAATTCTCATACATCAGCCACTTGCCAGCCAATTGCCTTTCTCCCATAAAATACCCGTTGTCTCCCATAAGGATGATGACCGTGTTTTTATCCAGCCCCTTGGCTTTTAGCTGCTTCCTGATTTTGGCGATTTCGAGATCAATACCACTTATCATTCGGTAGTAACCTTTGACGCTATGCTGATATTTCTCAGGAGTATCATATCTCCAGGTCCATCTCAAGCGATTAAACCCTGCCTTTACCGGCCCTGGCAACTCTTCAAAATATTTATCCTCAGACAATTCTGCATCTGGAATTGTAGTGTTTTGAAGTAAGGAGTTGGTTTCATTTTGCCAGAAATATTGATCTTCTGCGCCATCGTGAGCATGTGGCGCACTGAAACTCAGCGACAAGGAAAAAGGCTTAGATGTATCTACATTTTCAATAAAATCAAGCGCCTGCTGGCCCGTGTATCTCGTCAAATGAACGGTATCCTCACCTATTTTTTTATAGAAATACCCCCTTTTATCCGTAAACTGATTGTTACGATCATAATCCTCGTACACGTCAAAAAGCTTATCCTTGTCCTCGTAATTCACCCCGAACTTCCCGAAAAAAGCCGTGGTGTAACCAGACTCTTTTAGGATCTTTGGATAAGAATTGTTCATATACACCTCATTGATGGGTCCTGTCTGGAAGTTGTATAGATGGGCTCGCTCCTGAACACCGGTTAGAAAACTAGCCCTACTCCCAGCGCAAATAGGTGTAGTCGCAAAGGCATTCTTAAAATAAACTCCTGACTTTGCCAAAGCGTCCATTTCAGGAGTTGTGATTAGGTCATTTCCAGCATATCCAAGTGCGTCCCAACGCTGATCATCCGTCAGGATAAAAATAATATTGGGCGATTGTGTGGTCTGCGAATAAGCAAAACGCACACTCGCTAACAAACAAAATACGACTACACTAATGTTAAGCCTCATAGGTCATTAATCTTTTTAAATTTCTATATCTACCTGTTTAAAACTAGAAAAAAGCTCACAGAAGTGCTTTTAGCCGCTTCATTTACTTCTTATTCTATTTTTACGACACCATTTCAACTCCCAGTCAAAGCTGCTAACATTTCTATTATCATCAGATTTGTCAGGCGTTCAAATCACCCACACGAGCTCGTCCATATTTCCACATCTTTTTGCTTTCTGCCCCACGAAATAGAAAGGAAATTGTAAGTGGAAAAGGGATCCTATATAGCATGGTTTTGGGAAGTAATTGCTTCTATACAGCCATTTACTATCTAAAACTTGGAGCATCAGCCAGATATCCCTACTCATTTGGCTAAGTTTCGTGATCGTAATTAGGAGGTTATTTTAATGTTTGACAGCTAAAATATATCCATATGTATACACTTCTATCCTGTCCTATACGGTAGTAAACATTGGTCAAAAATGACCTGTGCTACAACTGAATCAATAAGTCATCATCAAAAGCGCTAAGAAGTCGATCAAAAATGAATTGAAACATCAATCTGATCCTTTAAAAATCTATCCCATTTATTGTAATACTATTCTCCCTTGGCTTTATGTGAAGTTATCTTTCTGGAGGAAAATCTCATAATACTTTGATAGTCTGAATTGTTGTAGATATGTGAAAGTCCCCATCTAAGGATTTCCGTTGGTTCTTTTTCAGTATCTGCATATCTGTTCAGTCCAATTGCATGTGGAGCCCCTTTGATGGAGGACATGATTTCAAAATTGATCCCATCTGGAGACCATTGAATAGTATTTTTCTCCGGGCCATCTGTAGTGATCAACGACGCTATTCCTCCATTGTAAGGCCAAACGCAGATTTCGTGGCCGCTATTACTGATTGGATTAAACTCGGATTTGACATAGGGACCCAATGGATTATCAGCGACGGCAACTCCATGCCTAATCTGACGACCTCCAAAAGTGATTTCTTCGCCCATTTGCTCACCCTTATAGTAGAGGTAGAATTCCCCATTGTAGGGAACAATGCATGGGTCATGAACTTTGTGACTGTCAAAATCACCTTTCTTCTCTACGGCAAATCGATCTTGCTCCTCACCTTTCCAGATGCCATTATCAGCCGGGCTAAGAATTGGTTCCACGCTTTTTGTCCAAGGGCCATTCGGCGAATCAGACCAAGCTAAGCCGATCTGATTTTTAACTCGAACTGTATAAGGCGACTTGACAGTCTGGTAAGACAGGTAGTATTTATCTTCATGCTTCATTATTTCTACTGTGAATACAGATCGATCGTCATAGGCTCCTGCCGCTCCTCTTCCCACAGCCATACCTTCTTCTTTCCAAGTCCACCCATCTTCTGAAGTAGCATACCAGATATCGCACCTGTCCCAGGGAAATACTTTATCCTTCTCTATATCTCCTGCAAATCCATCGGTAGCTCCTACACTCTTGCTATACCAAACGTAGTATTTGCCATTTTCGAAAATCATCGCACTTGGATCGCGACGTACCACTCCTTCTTCATAGGCAAGATCGCCTTTCAAAGGTTTCAAATCCGAAAACTCCAAAAACCATTCGTTTCCAATATTTGGCCAATTCAAAGCACGCTTTGAAGCAGCACTCAAATGCTCTCCATTCGTAATTCCTAGCTTGTCCAACTGCTCAGCAGTCACTTTAATTTCCTGATCAGAATTGGCTGATTCAGAATGTATTGATGAATCACAAGATTGCAAAAAGATGATTCCAGCGACTAGAAAAAGATTCCTGTTAAAGTTCATATTATTTATTGATTCTGGGTTTACTGATATATGAACATAAGGGAATTAGAAGTATGTAACAAACTCAAGATTGCATACTTGCTGAATTATTTAGAGAAAAAATATAGTCTAAAATTGAAGGATATAGCAAGATTCACAGATTTCCGGTTCCCGCCAAATAATTCGATTATCGGAATCGATACGGATAGTTAAACTATTTTCCCAGCCACTTCCATCTTTCTGCCCAATCCAATAAAAACTCTTTTTTGTATTTGGAAATAGTCTTGGCACCTTGCTGATCTTTTATAAACAGTGCAGCTTCTATCGAGTCACTATACCAATTACCTCCCAACTGGTAATCATCAGTTGATGCCTTTCTTGGCCATGGATCAGTACTCACGTAATTTCCTGCCAAAACTTTAATTCAACAATAGCGCTTCTAGTTATATAGGAGCCCTTTTCTGATTTTTTGGAAGAATACTTTACCCCATTAATTTCTTCTACTAGGTAATACCCAGGCCAGATCTGATTTTGAACTTCTAGTTCGAACAGGACAGAATCTCTGCCATAAAAAATGATCAAGGCAAATAAAGGACGTTACCATCCTGATCTCTGATCATCTTAAGTCCTTGTACCAAACCGATTTGATGAAACTGTTCTAAGTCAACATAAATGCTATCAACTTCCAAAGGAGTTGTATACGCATAAATAGAATTAGCATCTAACGTAATCGAATCAACTCTTGAGAGCAGCTTTTTGGATAAGAACCCAATACTTCCATCAGCAGTTTGGACCTGAAACCAATCAGAAGTCGCAGCTTTAATAAAAACAGGCGTATTCAATTTCAAGTTAGAAACCACTTCAGACTTTACAGTTGGTTTGCTTCTCATATTTGCCTGAGAAGTATTGACTTGCATCAGCTGAGGCAATTGCTGATCTGCAAGTTCTGGAGCTCTTTCAAAATTATCTTTGATGGCAGGAAAAGGATTAATCGCTCCATTTTGATAAATGCCAAAATGTAAATGCGGAGCGGTGGTCTTGGCATTTCCGGTATTCCCAACCAATCCCAACGTATCACCTGGATTTACCCGCTGCAAATTACTCACTAGCTGACTATCCAAATGTGCAAAATAAAGATTCCAGTCGCGTTCAGGATCTCTCAACCAAACCTGCTTGCCTCCCAACCCACGATCTCGTACTGCTGTGACCACGCCTGCAACAGGGCTAAGTACCGGGGTTCCGCGTGTTGCGAAAATATCCACTCCCTCATGGGATCTGCTTCCTCCATCACGCTCATCACCCCACACGCTTTGAATTGCTTTACTATTTTTGCCCTGCACTGGAAAAACCGCATAAGTTTCAATGCCACTAATTCTGACTTGAAAGTTGCCTTCTCCAAGTAGTTCAGGCTGAATACGAAGCATATAATATCCTGTTTTATCAGCTTCAAACTGCAACGAATCATTTTGTATCGTATAGGATTCTAGTTCCTTCCCTTCAACTCCTTCTAATAAATCCACAAATAACTGACTGCTGTCATTTGCTTGCCAGTTGACTAGGATAGTAATCGATGCGCCTTGTTCTAACTGAATTTTCCACGCTTTCGCCTCTATGCTTTTGGACCTGAAACTGCCTTGGATGGCAAAGGGGATTTCTAGCTCGGACGCATTTCTTAAAGCCATAGAAGCTGAGTTTTTCCATTCCTCGCCAATTTTAGTTGTGCCAATACCTGAATTCTTAAGTGTATTGAGATATTGGGTTCTTGCTGAACTTGATTTAAAAATTCTCAATGATTTAGTATTGCAAGAGGCAATCAGAATGACCAAACTAACACCTAGGGCGATAATGAGTTTTAATGATTTCATTGGGTAAGTTTAGCGTCTTCCTGAAGTTGGTACCATAACTCAGGGTTTTCAATAATTAGATGAAACAGATTCACGCTAACAAGGCCGAAAACGATATGAGCTAAAAATAAAGCTAGGAAATAATGGAATTGAGAGAGTTGCGGTGGATTGGAATGGACTGAAAGATAAGCTTTCCACACAACTATGGCAATTACTCCGCTGACTGCTCCAATCAGGATGGAGTCTTGCAAGTTAATTTTGAATACACCCCAATTCCATAGCAAGAAATAGCCAAAGGAAAATAGCACTCCTACTCCGAAATGGGCTATGGTACCTACAATGAATGCTTTCTTATTGGGAGAATAATAGTTACGCTCTCCAATGAGCATATTTCCTAGAATATGAATCACCTTAGTAAAATAGCTGCTTACGTAGGAATATAAATACATAAACAGCGTCATGGCTATGGTACCGATAACTCCAGAAAGTACTGTTATTAAGAAATGTCTACTATCCATTCGTTTGAATTGAAAAAAGGGCAAAATCAAACTGCTGATTTTGCCCCTAAAGGTTTAAACAGGAATTCTTTTAGCATCTTCTCTTTCCCAGATTCTATGTTGGGAAACAGCATCTATAAACGCCTTTGGATCTTGATTAAACAAAACCCCTTTTGGCTTAGGATTCCTTGAAGCATAGGTCATATCCCAGACTTGTTCGGCGTCGCCATTAATTGCAATAAATTTATAGTGCTTATATGATTCATCTACAAACCTAATTGCGTCCGGGTTTTTATGTAATGTGTCTACACTTTTCACTCCTTCTGGCACAAAAACAGCGTCAAATAAAACAGAGGCCGTCGTCAAGAAACTATGGTCAACTTTAATAGAATTACCATTACTATCGTTGATTGACCCAGAATGGGTGCTTATAATTTTGACATCAGCACCTTCTTGCGTCAAAGCTTTTTTATAACTCTCTAGTGATTTAGCATCTACTCCGTCATCAGCGAGAACAGCAATACTTCGGCCTTTTATGCCTTTGCCAGGCGAGGCCATCAAACTCAATTTCGGAGACTTTTCGATTGATTTCTTAACTTCTTTTGGCTGATAGTCCTTTGGATCTGCATCAGCTGGGAAGCTATGATTTAGAGGATCTTTTGGCTTGTTAATAGCTTTGATACCTAATCCTTCAGCGACATCTTTGGCCAAATCATCATTGATATAACTCAACATTCCCACCATTCTCATTCGAATATCCTCAGTCATTACTTTACCAAGTTCAAAACGTAGTGCTTCCACGATGTGCTCCTGCTCCACTTTAGTCTGACTTTCAAAGAAAAGTTTTGCTTGACTAAAATGATCCAAAAAGCTACTACTACGCGTTCTGATTTTATGCCCATCTATCCTTTCATGATGAGAAGTGAATCCTCCTTCTGCCATCTTAGCTTGAAATGGACATCCACCACCTATGCTATTCGGATGATAGCTGCTTTGTCCTTTATTAATCGTTTGTCGAGAGATACCCCCGCGCTGATTGTTATGCACTGGCGCGATAGATCTGTTAATAGGGATTTCGTGGAAATTAGGACCACCCAGCCTTGACAGCTGTGTATCGGTATAGGAAAACAACCTACCTTGAAGTAGAGGATCATTGGTAAAATCAATACCTGGAACTACATGCCCAGGATGAAAAGCAACTTGCTCAGTCTCTGCGAAGAAATTGTCAGGATTTCTGTCCAACACCATTTTACCAATTAGTTTAACCGGCACTAATTCTTCGGGAATCAGCTTGGTTGGATCTAATAAATCAAAATCGAATTTATGTTCATCTTTTTCTTCCACGATCTGAACGCCGAATTCCCACTCTGGAAAATTGCCATTTTCTATAGCGTTCCACAGATCTCTTCTATGAAAATCAGGATCTTGTCCTGAGATTTTTTGAGCTTCATCCCAGGTGACAGAGTAAGTTCCTGCGACAGGCTTCCAGTGGAATTTTACGAAAAACGATTCACCTTGCGCATTTACAAATCTGTAGGTATGGACTCCAAAACCCTCCATCATACTTAAACTTCGTGGAATAGCTCTGTCACTCATAGCCCACATGACCATATGCATACTCTCCGGCATCAGTGAGATAAAATCCCAAAACGTATCATGAGCGGATGCTGCTTGTGGGATTTCATTATGTTGCTCAGGCTTCACAGCATGGATCAAGTCGGGAAATTTCATCGCATCCTGAATAAAAAACACAGGCATATTATTACCCACCAGATCATAAATCCCCTCTTCGGTGTAGAATTTGACAGCAAATCCTCTGACATCTCGCGCCAAATCAGTGGATCCTTTAAAGCCAGCTACCGTACTAAATCTTGCAAAAACAGGAGTTTTCTTACCTTTTTTACCTAAAAATCCAGCCTTAGTAAACTCAGACAAATCTCCATATGATTCAAAGTAACCATGTGCACCCGCTCCTCGTGCATGGACGATTCTTTCAGGAATTCGCTCGTGATCGAAGTGAGTCATTTTCTCACGGAAATGAAAATCCTCCAAAAGTGTCGGCCCCCTCTCTCCCGCAGTCAGAGAATTCTGATCGTCATTGATCTTCAAACCTTGATTAGTCGTCATCGCCTCTCCACTTCCATCTTCTGTGTTCATGTAGAGGTCATCGATTTTTGGATTCTTACCTTTTTCTTCAGCTTTTTCTTTTTCAGTCATAATGAAATGATTTAGTGGTTGTGTGTTCAAATCACACTAAAAACATTCCAAGCAAATCATGCTGGTTTTTCAAAAAACGTACTTTTAGCTGAAATGAGAATTGCCAGTATTCACAATGAACCCAAAACCAGAACAACAAAAGTAAAAATGGCCCAATTAAGGAAATAGGCGTATCTCAGCGTTTACCATAGAGAAAAGAGGCTATTAATTTAACTGTTGCTTTCACCTAATCTTTATAAAGAGAAAGCAAAATTTATGAAAACAGTATTTTCTAATTTTTCAAAAGTGAATAAATTATTCCTCATAATGAGGACGAAAATCTATTCTCATAAAGATTTTATAATCCCCTTATAATACTATCATAGTGCAAAAGAAAAATACTCCAGAACTAAGAGCTGCACACCTAATCGAGCTTAGGCCATTATAATGAGATAGCTACTTTCGCTACTCATCTAGCTTTTCTAGCGCTTTCTCTATACTGATTCCCTTACCAAGAACTTCCTTAAAAAGGTCTGGATATTTTTTCACTCTATCCCTCACAGTGAAAATTGTAAATTCATTTTTATCCAATTTATTATTCACTTCCTTCCACAATAAAGGCGTGGACACCGTAGCTCCAGGCTTCGGACGAACACAGTAAATTGATGCAAGCGTTTGACCAGAGCGGTTCTGAAGGTAGTCTAGATAAATCCTGCCTTTCCTAGCTTTTAGAGACCTTTCCATGGTGGTCAGTTTCGGTAGCTGCTCTTGTATGATAGTACACAACAGCTTGCAAAAGTCCCTTCCTTCCTCAAATGTATATTTTGCGCCTAGAGGTATGTAAATATGAAGACCACTGGAACCCGAGGTTTTACAATAGCCTTCAATTTGAATCGTATCTAACAATTGATGAAATGCCTGCGCAACTTCTACTATTTGCTTAAAATCATTTTTTTCAGAAGGATCTAGATCAATCACGATATAGTCAGGCCTATCAAGTGAACTGACTCTTGCATTCCAAGGGTTAATCTCAATGCAACCTAGGTTCGCCATATAGATCAATGTGGCCTCATTTTGACAAAGCATGTAATCGATATCTTTCTCTGAGGACTCAGAATAAATACTAGTAGTATTTATCCAATCCGGATAGCCTTCAGGTGTATCTTTTTGATAAAATCCATCTTTATCTATTCCATTGGGATGACGATGGAGATTTTGAGGACGATCTTTTAGAAAAGGTAAAATATATTTAGAAACCGCTAGGTAATAGTCAATCAAATCATATTTGGTGATTCCCTCTTTAGGCCAAAGTGGTTTTTCTAAGTTTGTTATATGAACATCAATCCCGTCAATTTTCAATGAATCTTTTAAACTGGCCCTTGATTTCGTTGATGCACCGCTACTCTCAATTGTTAGTTCTTGTGGAAATTTATCCTTTCTTAACCCTTTAAATACCGGTTGACGAAGTCTATTATTTTCCGTCCATTCGGCGAAAGTCACTTCTGCCACTAGGATAGGATTAAGCCAGTTTGGTTCTCTTCCATTAAGATTAATTTTCTCCAAAAACGGGGATTTAGGCTGCTTAATTTTCTTAAACTGAGAAACTAGCTTCTTTTGCTGGGCTATTGAAAAACCTGTACCGCAGTTACCTATATACTGCAATTCGTTGTTGCGATGCAACCCTAAAATCAAGGATCCAAAAGGTCGATTTTCCGATTGGGTGAAGCCACAGATAATTATTTCCAAACTTTCCTGAGTTTTGAACTTGACCCAATCTTCTGATCGAACCCCAGGATAATAGATTGAATCAGCCTTTTTCCCGATGATTCCTTCCAAACCTTTTGCCTTCGCTTCTTCGAAAAAAGCCTTCCCGCCCCCTACTAAATGTTCACTATAACGAACATGAGAAATATCCTCGACCAAAGCCTCCAATAATTCCTTACGTTCTTCCAGCTTGAGGTGAATAATGCTATGGCCATCTAGGTAAAGCAGGTCAAAGACTATATACATCAGATCACCCTTTGGCTCTTCTCCGTAATGCTGAAGCCATTGGAATTTAGATATACCCTCCTTGTCCAAACTTACTACCTCTCCATCAAGTATGGCGTCTTTGGGAAGCTGTTTTAAGCTAGTAATCAAGTCAGGAAAAGTTGCAGAGTAATCTACTCCATTTCGGGAATAGAGAGAAGTACTTCTCGAAGAGTGATTGCAAATCATCCTATACCCATCCCATTTGATCTCGTATAGCCAATTCTTGGAAGTGCTAAACTTGAGATCCTTGCTGCTTGTAGCCAACATGGGTGACACTTGATGTTTAAGGGAAATATTTTTGGAGAGCTTAGATTTTTGGTCTTCTACCGCGTTTTCGTTAAGATGGAGATTGGCATCATATTCCAAATCTGTTGCAAATTCATCCTTCTTTTTGATCAATAGCCAGTTGGGCTGTTTCCCTTCAAATTTCGTCCTCACCAAAGCAAAATTTCCTCTCAACTTGGTTCCAAAAAAAGTCAGCTTCAGATCTCCATCTTTTAACATGCTGTGTTCAGCATTTTTGTCATCCGACATGGGAACGTAGGTCCCTGAATCCCATATGGTCATTTCCCCAGCACCATAATTCCCCTTGGGAATTGTGCCATGGAAGTCCAAGTATTTCAAGGGGTGATCCTCTGTTTGCACAGCCAATCTTTTATCTCCAGGATTCAGTGACGGGCCTTTGGGCACAGCCCAGCTTTTGAGAACTCCATCCATTTCCAACCTGAGATCAAAATGCAAATGGCTTGCATCATGACGCTGCACCACAAACCGAAGTTCCCCAGTCTGTAGAGCCAACTCCCCCAAAGGTTCATTAGTATTCTTAAAATCCCGTTTCTTATTATACTCCTCAAGAGCCATCAGGAAGCTTTTTTACGTTTTTCCAAACTTGCTTTCAGCTGCGCCATCAAATCTTTGGAAGGTGTGTTTTCTGGTTCAAATTTCTTGACCACAGCTTTTTTCCCTTTAGACTTTGCTTTGATCACCTTCATCAGCTGTTCATTGTACTGATCTTTATACTTGGATAGATCAAACTTTTCGCTGTACTGCTTGATAAGAGATTCAGCCATTTCCACTTCCTTTTTGGTGGCTTTGGAGCTTGAAATTTTAAGATCCGATGGACTCCTTATTTCATCCGAAAAACGGATTACATGCAGCACTAATGCATCTTTGTAGATTCCGATAAGACAGAGATTTTCCTTCTGACGCATTACGAATGTAGCTAAGCCAAGTTTTTTGGTTTTCTTAAGCGCATCCCGAAGCAGATTATAGGCCTTGCCACCTTCTTTCTGAGGTTCGAGGAAATAAGGTTTTTTGAAAAGCATATCAGCCACATCCACTTCATCCACGAATGCCTCGATTTCCACAATTTTACTCTTTTTCGCATTGGCTTGGTCGAAATCCTCGTCTTCAAGAATGATGTACTTATCATCCATTTTATAGCCTTTCACGATGTCTTTCCATTCCACTTCTTTACCAGACTTCTCGTTGACACGCTGATAACGAATCCGCTCATGATCTTTAGAATCAAGCATATCTAAATCAATCCTTCTATCCTCAGAAGCTGAATACATTTTGATAGGGATATTTACTAGACCAAAACCTAATGTGCCATTCCAGATTGATTTCATATATTTTTGAGTTAAGAATAAACAGTGTTATCAGATACTAGGTGAGCGCCAATTGTTTTGATATTTCTCAAAATTCACCCGTGTATTTTTTTACACATGATACCTATCATTTTCATGCTAAAAGAAATTCAATCAGCTGAAACGTTAGAAGTCTTGATGACAATATTGGAAATAGAATTTCGCCCAAACACGTGAGGAATTTATTGTTAGTATGAAGAGACCTTTTAAACCAGCTCTGACGTGAATTATTGATTAGAAGTAGTAGATTTTCAAAAACAATAGGATGTTCCCATTCAAAAATCACTCATGAAAAATTTATTGGGTGAAAATGTTCGAAAGAGTATTACGCATAAAACACTGAGGAAATTTATGCCAATTTATTGTAGACATTTCTACATTTCATGATCAAGGATGTTAAAATCATGTTATAGAGAGATCGATAATTATTACATTGATTCTGTTGTGTTGATCTCTCCATTTCCTTTGGTTTCAAGTATAGATATATCTCCAGTACTTTCTAAGATTATTAAATGCACCTCATCCAAATTGGAAAACCCTTTCAGTCTACATTCATTATAGACTTCCTCTTTGGTCAAGCGCTGCTTCTTTAATTCATTCTCGAGAAAACAACCTTGATAAAAAACTACAACGGGATTACTGGTAATTAGGGATCTAAACCCCTTCACATGCACAGATAAGTAGGTAAATGTGAACTGCATCAAAATAAATAAAGAGAATGCTACTACCCCGTCAGTTAAGGTAATATTCTTATTAAGTGAAATCGATGCTAGACATGAACCCAGCGCAATAGTTACTACGAAGTCAAATGCATTCATTTTGGAGAGGGTCCTTTTTCCAGAAATTCTCAATAAGAATACCATTGCTAAATAACCTAGAATCGTAAGTACTACAGTCCTAAAGGTGCTTTCCCAACTTTCAAAAATAATATTATCCATTATAAACAATTTATAAGTTCAGCTAGTCATAATCCATCACCATACCATTCTAGTAATGAGGATAAAAAATTTATATCAAATGTCATATTCTATTCACACTATGTGATTTTCATCATTATTGATCTTTTAAAAATGATGAGCTGTCTATCTTCTCTGTTGGATATTCTTTCAACATAAGATTTTCGGCTAAGGGAAAAAGGTGAGCACTAGATTCAAAAAAATGCATCATATATCCTGCTGTATTCACAAAGAAGACTACGTCTCCTACTTCAGGAAGTTTGTCGAGATTTATCTTTCGCTTCAGCAACACATCTCGCTCTAGACAATAAGCTCCTGTGAAATACACTCCAACTGAATCCTCGGTCTTCGTATCATCTTGATAGACAACATAAGGATCCAAAAGAAAATCAGCACTTCCACTGAGCATCTGGGTCATGTTCATTTCAAGTCCAACTAACCAATCACCCGAAGAATCCATTTTGCGAAAGGCTACTTTTGCTACAGTCATTCCAACTTGATCAAGCATGGATCTACCAGGCTCCATCCGTATCTCCACACCCATTTCTCTAGCCAAATCTCCAACTTTTTCACCCGAAAGGTTTTTATAAGATAATATTCCCCTTAGAAAATCGCCTTTTGAATTAGCATTCCAAAAGGGGTAGGTTTTTAGTTCACCACGGATTAATCCATTCCAGATCTCAATACCCAATCCATTATTTCCGTAGGTGATTGGAGCCGTTTTACTACTAATGGCTTTACGGAGTTGGTAGTGAAATTTGTCCCACTCCGACTCACTTTCTAAATAGTTCATCAAAAGTCCTCCTCCAATATCAATAAACTCAGTGGTCAGCCCATTTTTCTTCAAGAACTCAGCTAATGACAGACATTGATTAAGCGCATTTCCCCTCTCCTTGATAGAATATCCATTTAAATGAAAATGAAGCCCTCGATAAGTCAGCTGATTAAATCTCTCAGATTGGAGAAAATTTTCATTTATAAATAATTCAAAATCATCTGCATCCAAGCCAAATCTACTATAGAGCTTTTTATCATCTACTGTAAAGCCACTAACCCGGAAACCTACATTTGCACTTTTACCAAGCTCTAAAGCTACTTTTTGAACTAGCTTACATTCATCTTCATTGTCTAAAATCAGTAGACTTCCATTACTCACTGCCAGCTTTATAAGATCCTTATTTTTGATGGCTGCGGTAACAATTATTTTATCGGGATGAAGACCTAGTTCTAAACACTGGGCATATTCCTGCAAACTGGCTGTATCTATACCCACTCCAAGCGCTGCAGCTTTCCGAACGACGCCTTTTGTCTTATTTGCTTTTCGAGCAAAAAACACCTGATAATCCAACTTGAACTCTTCAAACACTTCCTGATAAGCCTTATAATTATCCTCCATAGAGTCAGGATTGTGAATATTAATAGGTGAACCATAGTTTACCAATAGTTCATCTATCGTTGGCTTATCCTGCATTAGGCGTCTCATCCATGGACTCGTGATAGGACTTAATCTGGGAATTTGCATCATTGCTTTTGTTTAACTGGCTGTAATTACTGAGCTACACTTTTGTTTAGGTATAGATTTTATTTCGTTCGCGATTTGGCAGGCCCAACCACTTACGAAATCATTCCTCTTTCTAGAAAGTGTATCGTTGTCGTAGGTAAGGCCTTCAGTTGGAGTTCCTGTGAAAGTTATGGAGCGATTACTTAGACCATTTGCCTCCACAGGATTACCCTTTTCATCGATCGCCACACAACCTTGAAAATAATCAGGCTGTGAATCCATGCGGTTTACATAAGGCATTACCATATTTCTAGCCAATAGATTACCGTAAAATTCACCGGTGCATTTTTGAAGTTGAACCTTGGGGATTCTGGCATCAACGAGATAATCTACGGTAGCGCTCATATTCAATGTAGAATTTGTTAGTTCTAACCTTTCGTTTTCAACGAGTTCTGAATTCTGAGCAAACGTAAAATCAATGAATCCTGCTTTAGCTATAGCTTCCACCTTCTTCATATTTTGAATAGGTGGACCATATGAAATCCTATTAAAATGACCTGCATAATTCTCTATGAATACCTTTTGAGATGCAGGTGTCAACCCACCGAATTTGTACACCTCATTAAACAATTCACTTAAATGCCTCCACAAGCCTGCAGCAGCTGCTAGAGCACTTACGTTCTCCCCTCTTTCAGCCTCCTCAATGGATATGCACAAATACTCTAAAGAATTGTAATTCAACCCAGTACTGGTAAATGGTTTCCTCAAGAAGCTTTCCAAATCGAAGGGCTGATATAAGGGAAACTCCACATGAAAGCTGTCTATTTGCTTATGAATGATTGAGAAATCATTGTCAAACTTGAGATTCCAACCTGCTTCAGAAAATAAGCGAGAATAGTACACAAACATGTATTCCTGCTCGATCAAAGGAAATAATTGCTTAACAAAATCAAATTTCCCGACGCTGGTTTCCAAGTCGTTCAAGGCCTGTTTGGTAAAGAAAACTGGTTTGTAGGGAGGGATTTCCAGCGTATTCCCCCTAGGAATCATGAGAAGTCCTGATTTTGAAAATGGGAAAATCACTGCCGGCTCTAATCCGGAAGCCAGATATCTCAGATCGCCGTTATTTAGCACTTCGAAACTCCCTTTCCGTCCTTCTGTCAGGCCTAAAATTGCATCTACAAAGGTTAATCCCATTCCGCGAATCGCGATACTATCCTGTGATTGGATAGAGGAAAATTTAGAATCTACTGGATAAATGAAATCGATATGATTACTCTTGGAAACCTTGTCTACGTCATTTACGCAAGGATGTCCCGTAGCTATCAATAACTTATTAATCCCGGAAATCTCAATCTCAGTAAAATCAGCATTTCGGAAAATGATAGAGTAATCGTCTAAATCTTTTTGCAGATCGATAACTTCCCCAATGTGTTTATAGATAGAAATATGATCGGGACAAGCCTGAATTAATTGATCAAAACCATCTGCTAAATATCTTCCTACAGTAGCTCTTGAAGCAAATGTACCGGCTCCAGCGTGTGGAAACTCATCTCGATGAAGTTCTAGCCACTCTACAAAAGTCAATGGATCGGAAACAATAGGATCTGGCTTTGCCTCTGGCCACATATTGATATAGCCGTTGACATAGTTCATCAATAAAAAATCGGGCTGGTTTGTATCATAAATACCTCCGGCACCGAAAGAACCTGTCTTGTTGAATAAATGAATCTCAATTGAAATGGAATCTTCTAGCAGATTAAGGTTTGCAAGAATGCGCTCTAATCCATAAAGTCCTTTTGGGCCCAATCCTACTAGAGCTATTTTATATACATCTTGATTGTTATACATATTGGGAAATTAAAATCCTGAATTTCTGGCTATTTGAGATCATACCTGCACTACCTCTTGGCGAAGAATATTTGACATCACCCATTCTTCATTGTAAATGGTCTCTAAATATCTATCTCCCCTATCACATAGAATTAATGCCAGTGAGGCCCCCTTTGGAATAGAAGGAATATATTTCTTCACCGCACTTGTGACAGCTCCAGAGGATCCTCCACATAGCACAGCTTCACTATTCAAAAGATGATGACAGCCGTTCACGCATTCTTCATCATCCACATGAACTACATCATATATAGCATTCCTATCCAAAAATTGAGATTTTCTACCCGCTCCATGCCCGGGAATTTTTCGTGTACCAGCAGGAGCATCAAAAATCACACTTCCAGCAGCATCAACTGCTATCACCTTGGTATTCAATCTATTCTTCCGAATATATTCAGCACACCCCATTAGAGTACCACAGGTACTGGTCGCTGCAAATAGATAATCCGGCGCATGTCCCAGGTCTTTAATAATCTCATGCATTGTCTGTCTATGAGCTATTGGGTTTTGAGGATTACCATATTGATTAGTCCAAAAACTTTGAGGATTAGAAGCGAGTAACTCTTGAACTCTATCCAATCTAGCCTGAAGAAAACCACCTGAATTGGCAGGTTCCGTTACGTAATTGACTTCAGCCCCATAAGCTTGAATGATCTTTACATTCTGCTTATTGACCATAGGATCCACCACGACTATCAGCTTCAATCCAAAATATTTGCAGGTTTGAGCCAAACCAATAGCCATATTTCCTGAGCTTGATTCTATTACCATGTCGCCCTTTTTGAGCTTTCCGCTTTCCATTGCATGGGTGATCAATTGGTAGGCTGTACGGTCTTTTATACTTCCTGCTGGATTAAAAGATTCCATCTTTCCATAAATCCGCAGTTGGGACGAAGGATACAATCGATGAAATCTTACCAGAGGCGTGTGTCCAACGGTATCCAATATTCTTGAAAAAAGTTGACCTGTCATCTTTAGTTAGGTTTAGTCATTAGTATAGAGTGGGTTATTAAAATCTGACAGAGTTGAAATAAGCCCATAGAAATCCTTGATTGATAGTTCATGAGCTTTGATACAATCACTTTTGTATTCAGTCACAATACCTATAGCTTTTACGATCTATTTTCACTGTAGAAACCAAATAACTAGCCATTTCAAAAAGTAATTGGAATACCTCTCTCTGAGTTAATGGAGGTCGATTATGTAACGAGGGCTGTGGATTAAATTAATTTCTTAGGGAAAAATATTCTCAATGTGTAGAATAGAATCCAAGAATGAGCTTAAGTTAAAGCGGAGCTAATTTCCAGAGATGAAAAGACGGGATTGTAAAAATGATGATGGTTCAAAAGGAGACTTTTGGCTTTTGTCTCGCTGAAAAATATAGAAGTAAAAGATAAGGAGGTTACTCCTTATTTATCGATATAGACGAAGTTGTTAAACTCAGGCATGAAGTCTTGCCAATTTATTTTAAGGGTATGTTCGATTGATTTTCTTAGTTCCGTGAAACTACTTGGCTTCGGAACATAGTAATTAGCTCCCAGCTCATGAGCCTTACGTATCACCAAAACGTCATTGGTCGTGGATAACATAATGATAGGAAGCTGAGCGTATTTCTCGGATTTTCTAATTATTTCCAATAACTCTATGCCATTGAATCCTGGCATATTGATATCCAAAAAAAGTACTGAAGGGCATGGAGGTGGGTTATCGAGGGCATCAAGTAATTGTGTACCGTCGAGATGTGTTATCACTGAATAGGATTCGTCAATTAAACGAATGACTTTTTTAAAAAATTCTAAATCATCCTCATCGTCATCCGTATAAAATATTGTCATTTTCCCGTCCATCATCTATAACCTGTCCTGCAGCGTCCCCATCCAGTGAAACAAATGTAATTAAAATTTAAGTACAGAAATGAAGCCTTAATAACTCATTAAAGAAAGTATTACTTTCTTTTTGATTATCAACAGAGTAACATACTAGAGAAATTTTAAGTAAGGATCAGTACCGCATGTTTTGAATGGTACTATTTAGCCCAAAACTCTCCATAGCCTTCAATCAATTGAATTAGAACGCTGGGATATAAATATCAAAAGTGGCTCCTTTACCCAATTCACTTGTTGCGCTAATAAAGCCATTATGGTTATCCACTATTTTTTTGACGATGGCCAAACCAATCCCGGTACCTGCATATTCCGCTTTACTATGAAGCCTTTGAAAAACCTCGAATATTTTTTCGCTATACTTCTCATCGAAACCTATTCCATTATCAGAAATCGAGATATGGCTGTATCGTTGGTTTTCCGTTAATTGACTTAATCCTGACTCCAGTCCAGTGATCATCTGACAGGTAATAGTAAGCTCAGGGCTTCTTGCCGGATCTGAAAACTTAAGCGAATTGCTGATTAGATTTGAAAGTAATTGCTTGAATTGAAAAGGAATGATTCGTACGGTACAAGATGCATTTATCTCAACTAAAGCACCCTGATGCTGAAGTTCTTCTTTCAGGTTATCTTTTACTTCATTGGCTATCGAATCGAACTTAATATCCTCGAAGATCCTATCCTGACTATTGGTTCGGGAATATGCCAATAAATCCTGAATTAGGGTTTGCATCCTATTCGCAGCATTTTGCATTCGATCAAACATGTCTCTGCCGCTATCAGTCAGATTATCGTATTCATCGGTCACCAGTAAGCTTGAGAATGTCTGAATTTTCCGAAGTGGCTCCTGCAAATCATGGCTTGATATATAAGCAAAAGACTGAAGCTCCTTATTCATTTTTTCTAGGTCTATATTCTTTTGGTTTAACTCCCTAGTCCTATCCTTTACTTGATTTTCCAGTTCTTTGGTGAATACCTTATGTTCTTGAATATCTGTACTTGAGCCAACCCACATTTTCACGTTTCCTTGATCATCTCTCTGAGGTTTTGCGCGACTTAATTGCCAGCGATAAGTTCCATCAGCCTTTTTAAACCTATGTTCAAAGTGAAAATTATCTCCAGTTAAAATAGAGTGAGTCCACTTTTCAATGTTTTTCTTTCTGTCATCAGGATGTACCATCTGCAGCCATCCCTCCCCTTGCAACTCATTAAGAAGCATACCGGAAAAATCATAAACCGCATTATTGAAATAATTAAGAACTCCGTTGCTGTCTGAAGTCCAAACCAATTGAGGCATAGAATCAGCCAGAAGCCTAAACTTCTCTTCCCGCTCCAATAAAAGCTTGTGGAAATTCTTCTCCTCTGTAATATCCCGGATAGTACCCACCATTCTCTCCGGCTCATTGGCTTGATCAAAAAACACTTTTCCTTTTACTTCAATCCAATGTCGAGAGCTTTCTTCTAGTACGATTCTACTTTCATAAAATAAGCTACCAGACTGATATGATTCTTCATAGGCTTGCTTTATAGTCTCTAGATCATCTGGGTGAAAAAGAGCAATCAACTCAGCGTTTGATACATTCGCATCTCCTGAGAAGCCAAAAATCTCCTTACACCTATCAGAAATAATGCTATCATCCTTCTTCAAGTCATATTCCCAAACACCAAGGCCACTAGCAGTCACCACGATGTTTAATCTCTCTTCATTTTCTTCTACCTTCAGCCTAGCTTCTACCTTATCTGTCACATCATTAACTGTGATCATGATACCAGAAATAACTTCTTCGGTATCAAATAAGGGGGCATATTCAAAGTCCAAATAGAATTTCTTAACTCCGTCGTCTCCAGACACTAAAGCAACCGCTTCTTTCTCACTATGGGTTTTACCTGAGGTATAAACCATTTTTAAGAGTTCGGGATATTTCTGCTGCTCAAGTTCCGGGAAAGCCTCCAAAATAGAAACTCCTATGACTTCTTCTGCTTTCCGACGCCACACCGTATCTATCATTACTTTATTTGCAGATTCTATGATGAATTTCTCACCCCTCAATATAGTCATTGGGATAGGTGACTGCATGACCATATTTCGGAAATGCTTTTCACTCTCTTCTAGTAAATGCTTGGCTTTAACGGTATTCGTAACCTCGGTGGCAACCGCCATTATTCCACTTATTTCACCATTATCTTCCTTAAGGGGGTGATATACAAAATTGAAATAAGTGAGTTCACTTTTCCCATATCTATTTAAAGTAACAGGAAACTCACTTCCATAAAAAGGATTTCCTGTGGCTTTGATATCTAGAAAAATATGCTCAATGGTATCTTTAACTTCAGGTAACGATTCAAAAAGTGGCTTTCCAATAAATTCTTCCTCGCTCTTATCCACTAAAAGCAGGTAATTAGCATTTGCCATTTCCACGATATAATCATCGCCTCTCAGGATTGTGATCCCCAAAGGTGCTTGCTGAACTGAATCTCTAAATCTTTTTTCGCTCTCCTCTACCTTGAGCTTTGCCAAGTGAATGTCAGTCACTTCCGCAGCTGTATTCATTACGCCATATACTTGCCCGTCCGTATTGTATAAAGGCGTAAAACTATAATTAAAATAGAATGGTTGTAATTGACCTTTAATTTCTAAATCAACACGTTCGTTTTTTGCATGAAAAGGTATTCCAGTAGCAAAAACACGGTACACTTGATTGAAAATTTCTTGATTTTCAAGCTCAGGTAAAATAGCTCTATACGATTTCCCTACCACATCATCCCCTTTCCCCCAAGCATCCATTATTGACTGATTGGCTAGTGTAATAATCAGATCACTTCCTTCATATACTGCTATTGGAAAAGGAGCATTTTCTACGATAGAACGAATTCTCTGCTCACTTTCTTCGATGTCTTTTCTATCAAGTTCTCGCTGTGACAGCAAATTTTCTTCAATGACTTTCCTATCTGTAATTTCAAGAGCGGTTTTCCACACACCGGAAATCTCTCCTTCTACACTTCTAATTGGGCTATAAGTACAATCGTAAAACTGTTCGTTTAAATCTCCATTTTTATTCACTAAGGAGGAATCAGAAATACGCACAGAAACTCCATTCATTACACTTTTAAAGGTAGTAGAAACAGCTGCCCATTCTGCTCCATATGTTTCCTGAGCTCTTTTGGCAAATGACTGGTATGCCAAAGGATCTCCCAGTGCTTGGAGATAACTGTCATTATAGAGTTGAATTAAATTATCCCCCCAATAAATGCACATAGGTATTGGACTATCCAACACCATTCTAAGCACAGTTACTAAATTTTCTGGCCAATTAGTATAATCGCCTAGGGAAGTGGCAGGCCAATTAGTTTGTTCAAAAAGCGCTTTAACCTTACTATTTCCAGGAAGATGGGCCCAGCTATTCTTAAATGTATTCACGAAAAGATCTTATGTGTTTAACAAATATATCTTGTAAAGACTGACCCTACCTCATCTAAGCAGAGAAAATATTCTCAATTATTTGATGTGAATTAGTCACTATTTATATGGAATTTTTGCTCAAAAACCCAACGACAAACAGCGGATAATTGTTTATCCTTTTGATTCTAGGGAGAATAAAAGTATGGCTTACTTCCATTTAAATGCAAAATAAGTAGTTGGCTCATCGCTGGTATTTCTAATTCCATGATTAGATTCTGACTCCATAAAATAAAAGTCACCGGCTTTGGCTGTATACTCTTTTCCATCGATGAGCTGTGCCGTTTCGCCTGAAATCATTAAGATAATTTCAGTTTCTACATGGGAATGAGGGTCGTGACTTGGTACTTTTCTATCCAATGTAGTCACATGCATTTCTAGTCGCTCACACATGGCCGTGGATCTATCAAAATAGGAACGAACGCCTCCTACACTCGTAGGTCTGTAAGCAAGTGAATCTGCATTAATCATCAATGATCCTCCAGAGGCAATTCCTCTTTCTACGTTCATCTGTTTTTTAGACCTATATCTAATTACATAATAAGTGAGAGGACTATCACCTGCATTTTGCATGGAGTGCATCTGAAGTGGCATCAATGAAATCACACCATTAGCCCCTAGAATAGAGCTCTCTCCATCGATAGTCACCTTCATAACCCCTTCTTTGACAATTATGAGTTCCTCAATATCCTCGTTAGCATGAGCAGTGCTTGCTTTTGCTCCTACAGCTTGAGTGGTAGCATGCATTTCCAGGTAATCAAAATGAGTAGAAATTCCTTCCAGAATTGCTCTGCCTTGTCTATCTCCATTAGATTTTACTTCAAAATCATTCCAATGGAATACACCAGATTTTATAGGTTGTAATTGTGCAAACGAAGAAAGTGTCATAAGGCAAAAGATGGTAGCGAATATTAATCTCATAATGAAAATTCTAGATGAGTTCTTAGTAAGACAAACAATTGAAAGCGATTAATATAACAATAATTAATTGCCATGTACTCAAGAAAACAAGCCACAATTCAGTTTTTCATAAGTGATATGCACATTGATTAAGAAGCCAATTCAAAATTCAGCTACAACTTCTGTTTGATTCAAAACAAGAAAAAGCCTCACTAGATATGTCTTTGTGAGGCTTATAGGAAAGTTTCTAGGATGTGCTAAAACTCTAAACAATTCCGATTATTTGAAATTGTTTAGTTTATAATAAATTGAATTTCTAAAGAGGTAAACGCTGATTACCAAATACCTACCTCTAATTCAAGTAATAATTCGGATAAAAAACCGAAAGGAACTTGATGTCACTTTACACTAAAAATTATTGGTTTGTTTTCAAATTTGCAGCAATTCTGACAAAGTCCCACCTGATTTTTTAGTGTCATCGCCTTTCTCATTGCTTCGTTGCCGGTATTGAAAGGACCTAGGTAATCCCGATCATAGCTATTTGGAATATGTTCACAATCACGATCGTGCACCTCGTGTAAACCACTTTCGTTTGGATTGGACGCTAAATAGAAGAATTTCATAGAAATGCTTATAGGTTTTTACTTATTCAAAAGTACCACCCAAACTCTCAGGAAAACATACCCTATACAGGGTATTTATTAGATTTTAAATTAAAAATAGCAGTATAAGACATGGAATAACTAAAGTAAATATTGGGTAAGCAACATTTCCCACTCCTCTTCTAAGTTTAATTCTGGGCATGTAGCTCCCGCTCTTCTATACCAGTAATCAGCATTCCATTGATCGCCTTCCTTTCTATGGAGATATGCATGAATTCTAGCAGAATCTTTTCCATCCATACCATCCACCTGGTCATGTGCCTTATCCCAATCACCATTTCCGTCATACCAAAGAGCCTTAAGTACAGGATTGTAGCTTTTGATTTTATCTTCTGATTTCAAAAAATCAGCAATTTCTCTTTCGTCTAGTGCCATTTCAATTATTTTTTCTCCCAAAGAAAAGAAGCTCAGAAATAAAACCTTTACTCTTTCGTGACTTTTTTGTGATACCCTAAGAGCAATTTTGAATCAATCAAAACCTCAAAATCATGAAAAAAGTATTTATTCTCTTTTATGTCGCCTTTTTAGGCCTAGTTTCTTGTTCAGATGACAATGATCCTGTTACTATTGACCCAACTCGTCCTACTGGTGCGTTGAATGTATTGCGTAGTGGAAACTTTGTGGATCAAAATTCCGCAGGATCTATGGGAGTTGCTGGAATAGGAACAGACACGCAAGGCAAGGAATTCCTACAGTTTAGTTCAGACTTCAACACGGCTCTTGCTACAGGAACGGTCACTGTCTATTTATCCACTTCAGACACCTTTATGGCTGACCCTGGAAATGGAAATCCTAATTTATTGGTGGTAGGACCAGTTAGAATGGCTGGGGAGAATTTCTTCGCTATTCCATCTGGCATAAGTACGGCTAAATATACGCATGTGCTACTATGGTGCGGATCTGTAGGGATACCATTTGGAAATGCTCCACTTCAATAACAAAAAATGCAATTTCAAAACACATTAATAGCAAGACTCAAGGCCGTTGGCCTTGGGTTTATGTGCTTATTTGCGCTGGATGTAGCTGCGCAAAGTGGCTGGACTAAAGAGAAAACAGAAGGGTTTTATCAATTGAATTTTCAGTCTCTGAAATCTGACAACTATTTCACACTCGATGGGGAACAATTAGAAACAAACCAGTTTTCTCAGCAATCGCTTGTCTTCTATGGTGAGTATGGTGTGACGGACAAATTCACCATTATCGCCAATTGGCCACTTCAAACTTGGAATAGTTTTGAAACTACCGAAACAGTGAGTGGAATTGGTGATTTGCGTTTAGAGTTTAAGCATGCATTGCTCAAAAAGTATTTCCCACTGAGTATAGCTGTGGCTCCAGAGATCCCAATTGGAAAAGCCAATCACTTTGCAAAAAGTAAAGTCAATGATTTCGAACAAATCAACCTACCCTCAGGTGACGGCGAGTTTAATGTTTGGACTACGTTAGCAACTTCCTTTGCACTTCCTAACATTCCATTTTATGGTAACCTATTTAGTGCCTATAATTTCCGAACTGAATACAAAGGAGTCTCATTCTCAGATCAATTTGCCGTTGGAGCCGAGATCGGCTACCATATCGCGGATTTTGTTTGGGTAAATGCCCGTCTCAATGCACTGAAATCAGTCGATGAAGTAGAAGTTGCGACTGACTTTGTGAGAGGAGATGGTTCCGAATACACAGGCTACAGTTTCGGTGCGAGCGTACCTGTTTACAAGAACATCCATGTGAGTTTGAATTACAGAAATTATACTGACTGGGTGTTTGAGCGCAAAAATATTTATTCCTCAGGCGTACTTGGCGTAGGCGTTTATTATGAACATAAACCTAAGAAACCATGAATACTAGTTTAGCACAATCCTACAGAGAAACAATTCAGGTAACTTTCCCTCTATCCAGAAGCTACTCAAAAGGTCAAGCAATCTATAAGCAAGATCAGGTTTCGGAAGGTTTCTATTTGGTGAAAAAAGGAAGTTTAAAACTTCAAAAAATGCTTCCAAATGGTCTTCAAACTATTCTGAAAATTGCAACGGAGGGAGAAATAATTGGTGAAGGTGATTTTGATTCTTCAGTTCCAAGAAAAAACCTCAGCTATGCAATAGCGCTCGAAGATGGCACCTTAATCCAAAAACTAGATAGCGCTCCTAATCTCCTGCCAGAGATCAAGTCGCATCTGACACAGAAACTAATAGATCGGGCGCTGGAAGCTTCTCAAAGACATGAGCGATTGATTTCCTTAGACGCGGAGCAGCGGATTAAATCTGTTCTAAAAGAACTGGCTCTTAAAATCGGGCATAAATATGGCGACGAAACATTACTCAAAATCAATCTTACTCATGAGGATTTCGCGTTGCTTTCTGACTCCAGCAGACAAACGGTAACCAAAACATTTTCTACCTTGAAGCGACAAGGGACAATCAATTACAGCAGAAATAGAATCCTATTTCGTAATCTCGAAAATTTCAAACCCTAAAATCATGAAGCTTACAATCAACTATATACTACTCATAATTCTTGCTATTTCACTTGGTTCCTGTAGCAACTCGGAGGATGCTCTTCCCAAAAATCCAGATGACACCGCTGGATCCCCTGACAAAACTGACATGGTCAAAGTCATGGGAAATGTAGAAGTCCTTAAAACGGGAACATTCACATCTCAAAGCGGCTCAAACACAAAAGGAATGATGGATCTGGTTAAGGATGAAGGAGGAGCCTATTTTGTAAATCTCAGCAATGACTTTAACTCAAGCTTCCACACCGGAACAGTCACCGTTTATCTTTCCAACTCTAAAGAATTGAATCTTTCAGAAAAGACCAGCTATCAACTGGTTGCTGTAGTAAATGAACCAGGCGAGCATTTTTTCAATTTATCAAGTTTTCCCGATGCTAAATTTTCTCACGGAATATTATGGTGCGGAGCAGCTGCTATCCCCTTTGGCTTCGCAGAGTTTAAGTGATTTAGCAAAGTGAATTCCCTACTCAATTAAACCAAAGAAGGCCAGCAATTAATTGTTGGCCTTCTTTGGTTATACCTAAAGTGATGATTTATTTTAAAATAGTATAAGTCACTGTAATATAGATAACTTCAAGTATTTTGAAAATCAGTTCAATAGTTTCTACTTACTGAAAACAGGACCTAATTCACAGCTTTACTTACCACAACTCATACAACTTTTCACTTCTACCTTTTCACATATTACCAATTACAACTTTTACGGTTAACAACTTACCATTTGGAAATTATATGCATTAAAAATCTAATTGGATTAGAACATCAAGCTTCCACTGGCAATTGGAAGATAAACTCAGTGTACGTATCCGAATCTGATTCTATATGTATTTCTGAACCGTGAACCTCTAAGATCCGCTTGACAATCGCTAAACCAAGTCCTGAGCCTTCCACTCCTTCCCTTTCCTTATCTATCATATAATATCGATCGAAGATTGACTCTAAATCTGCCTGTGGAATGCCTCCTCCACTATTTTTGATTTTGACTTCTACTCCACCAGCTACTGAATTTGCTTCTATGCTTATTTCACCGTCTTGAGGCGTGTATTTCACCGCATTATCAAGTAGGTTTTGGATCACACGATCGAGCAAGTATAAATCAGCTTTTACCAGAGGAAGTGTTGAAGAAATATTGGTTTCTATGACGATATTTTTTGACCTGGCCAGCAATTCATATTTCAAACTACTATCATGAAGTAATTCCTGAACATTCAGATTTTCCTTCTTCACATGCATCTGTCCGGATTCCAATTTGGATAGATCAAATAGATCGGCTACAAGTTTGGTCAGCTTATCTGTGCTATTACCTATAATCTTCAAGTAGCTCTCTTTCTCTTCTGCTGAAATAGATTCACCTTTCATTTGCAGTGTTTCTATATAGCCGTTTATTATTGCCAGAGGATTCCGTAGATCATGCGAGACATTCGCAATCAATTCTCTTCGCAGACTATCGACTTTTTTGAGCTCCTCTATATTATCAAGAATCCTATCCGCCATGTGATTGAATGTCTCCCCCAAAACGGAAAACTCAGAATTAGTCTTGTAATCGGGCACTCGAGCAGTGAGGTCTCCATCTTTGAAACGCTCCACAGTCTTTACAATAGTTCTTAGGTGTCTAGTCAACCAGGCGATTAATACCAATCCAATGAGTAACGCCACTACAAGCGTAATCAAAATAGAATTGAACGTAAGCTGCATCCAATAGCTTCCTAGTACCCCAGAAGAAATGGTCTCATATTTTTCACTTGCCAAAATGATATAAACATACCCAAGTAATTGCTTCTCTTCATAAACTGCTGTCGCAGAAAAAACAGATTGTTCGCCAGGATTTCGGGGATCATCCCCCATCACAAAGCCGTCGCCTTTGGTTTCAATAAATGTCTTTACAGGAGCGAGATCCACACGTTTCAGCTTGACCAACTGATCTAATACCACATAGGACAAGATCTCGCCTGTCGGGTCTAGTAAATAGACCTCGATCCCGGGATTGACAGCCATCATGGAGTGCATAATGGTGCCTAAAGCAGCCTCATTCACTTCACCATTTTCAAAGGGATTGACCTCCTCTATCATGTATTCGGCCACCGTGGCATTCAGTCGCTGAGTGGTCTCCTGAAAATATCGTTGAGCCGTGATAGCCGTAATAAATACATAGGAACAGCCAACGATCAATAAGACCAATATAAAGATGAGTGAAATTCTCAGGAATAGACTTTTCATGGTTTCGGCTTAAAATTCATCATTGAATCTATATCCTACACCCCAAGTGGTTAGAATATAAATTGGGTTGTTAGGATCCGCTTCGATTTTCGCACGAAGGCGGTTGATATGTGCATTGACTGTATGCTCGTACCCTGAGAAATCATAGCCCCAAATCAGCTCTAAAAGCTCGGATCTAGAATAACTTCTTCCTGGACTCTTTGCCATCAACACCAAAAGATCAAATTCTTTGGGCGTCAGATCCACTCGTTTTTGTTGAAGGATTACTTTGCGTTTTTTCTCATCAATTTCCAGAGATTCAAATTTGATCAGCTTGACATCGTTAGCAGCAAGCATTGCAAATTGATCTTGACGTCGCATTATCGCCTTCACTCTGGCAATAAATTCACGGATCTTAAAAGGTTTTGTGATGTAATCATCAGCTCCAGATTCCAAACCAATGACTTTGTCTATCTCTTCCGATTTGGCCGTAATCATGAGTATCGGAGTGAAATTATCCAATGCGCGCAAACGCTGGCAAATAGCAATCCCATCCATTTCGGGAAGCATTATGTCCAGAATAATCAGATCATAAGCATTGGTATTGGCTTCTTCAAACCCCTCCCTACCATTATTTCTTACCTTGATTTCATAGTCCAAATCCTTCAGATGAATCTGTATCAACTGGCTGATATTGGGATCGTCTTCTACTATAAGTACTTTTTTCATCTGAAAAATAAAGTGATTTGGAAAGGTATAATCTAATCATCACGAAACTATCACGATGAGCAATCAAGTAATCATACTACCCTAAAAAGCACGAAAAATCAAATTAAAAACAGAAGTTAAGATACTGATGCAAGGGTTGTGGCAAAGTTGATTTTCCCTATAATCTGGAATTATTTCAGAAAAGATCATCCTTCTAAGTAAGCTGACTTCTATAGAAAACCATAAAATCACAATCCAATTAGCAATATGACTAAATCTCTACCTTGGCTAGATCTGCTATTTTGGATTGTAAAAATGCTAGATTCTCATCCTTGCCCGACTGGTAATATTTAATGGCATATTCAGTATGATAGTGATGGCTTTTCATGAAAACCTCACTATTCCTAAGCCAATCCAAAAGCACAACAGATCTCTCATTCAATTGCTCATTTTCCTTTCTCAATAGCAAGGTTTGATCATAACACTGGTCTGAACTCAAATGATACAGATCAGCATCGCATAGTATAGAGTCCATAAGACTCTTAGGCTTTTGTGGCACCTTCGTAGCGAGTATAGCTTGGCAAATTGCTTCTATCCTATTTTGTGATATCCCAAACTTGGGCAAAAAATCCTGTGCAAAATCAGCCCCTCTTTCTTCATGGTCCAGCGCAACTCCACCCCAATAACCCACATCATGTAGCCATCCTGCTAGAAACAAATCCTCTAATTGAATTTTACTCATTTCGTAATACAGTCCAATTTCATTGACCTTGGCTACAATAGATAAGGTATGATCTAAATTATGGTAGCAAACCTTAGGGTTTAATCGCTCTGCAAACATTTTTCTAATACTGCATTCAAAATTCTTGAGTTGTAAATCCACAGGCTTATAGGATGGCTATTAAAAATTATACAGAAACTAATTTACTATTTATATTGACTTCCACCGCTTTAAACAATTGAATTTTAGTTATTTAAAATATTCAACACTTAAATCTGAGTGAAAACAAGGTTCAACCGCACGTATTATAGCACCACTAGTTCTAGCCATGGACTTTAAATATTTATACAATTCAGACAATTCTCATTTTGCCATATTTCAATCAATTCTAGAAATTCTAGCGAGAGTCTGACATCAAATTATGATTTCATTACACAATCTTCAATAAATTCTTCAAAAACAGCGATTTAAACCATAATAATCTGCAATTGGTCGGTAAATGAGAAGTTATATATTTGCTCAATTAACAATTTCAAAATTAACAGTACGACATACTTTATGGAACAAGCTTTGATTTATGTAGTCCCCGCGTTGGGACTGGTGGGCCTGATCGTGATGGCCATTAAATCCGCCTGGGTAACCAAGCAGGAAACCGGTGACAAAAACATGATGGAACTTGCCGGCTACATAGCCGACGGGGCTATGGCGTTCTTGAAAGCCGAATGGAAAGTACTTTCCTATTTTGCAGTTATTGCCGTAATTCTTTTGGTATGGTCGGGTATGTCAGTAGAGACATCCAGTCCAGTTATCGCCATTTCCTTTCTTATAGGAGCTGTATTTTCAGCTTTTGCAGGATACATAGGAATGAATATCGCTACCAAAGCGAACGTACGAACTACCCAAGCTGCTCGAACTAGTTTGAAGCATGCTCTTAAAGTGTCATTCACAGGTGGATCCGTAATGGGACTAGGAGTTGCTGGTCTTGCAGTATTAGGACTTGGCTCCCTCTTTATCCTTTTCTATCATTTATATGTACAAAGTGTAGGTGCTGGAGTGAATGGTGTAGAAATGGAAAAAGCGCTCGAGGTACTTGCTGGTTTCTCTTTAGGAGCTGAATCTATCGCACTTTTCGCAAGAGTTGGTGGTGGTATTTACACTAAAGCTGCAGATGTAGGAGCAGATTTAGTTGGAAAAGTAGAAGCAGGAATACCTGAAGATGATGTGAGAAACCCTGCGACTATCGCTGATAATGTGGGTGACAACGTAGGTGACGTAGCTGGTATGGGTGCTGATTTATTCGGTTCGTACGTAGCCACAATCTTAGCGACCATGGTTTTGGGGCGTGAGATTGTTTCTATAGATAATTTTGGAGGAATTGCTCCTATCCTACTTCCAATGGTATTGGCTGGTTTGGGAATCGTATTCTCTATAATGGGAATGTTCTTTGTGACCATTAAAGATGATAAAGGCGATGTACAGCATGCCTTAAATATGGGTAACTGGTCTTCGATTGTTTTCACTGGGATCGCTTCATTCTTCGTAGTGAAATACATGCTTCCAGAGACATTGTCTATCCGCGGTTATGATTTCACCAATATGGATGTGTTCTATGCGATCATTCTTGGACTGGTCGTAGGAACGCTGATGAGTATCATCACGGAATATTATACAGCAATGGGCAAACGTCCAGTGCAATCAATCATCAAGCAGTCAGCAACCGGTCACGCAACGAACATTATTGCCGGTCTAGCGGTAGGAATGGAATCCACTGTGCTTCCTATCCTTGTTTTGGCTGGTGGTATCATGGGTTCTTATGCTTTTGCTGGACTTTACGGAGTAGCAATAGCAGCAGCAGGAATGATGGCAACTACAGCCATGCAACTTGCCATCGATGCTTTCGGCCCTATCGCAGATAATGCGGGTGGTATCGCTGAGATGAGCCAACTTCCTGAAGAAGTAAGAGATCGAACTGATATTCTGGATGCAGTGGGTAATACAACTGCCGCGTCTGGTAAGGGATTCGCTATCGCTTCTGCAGCATTGACTTCTTTAGCTCTCTTCGCAGCATTTGTGGGTGTAGCTGGAATCGATGCAATTGATATTTTCAAAGCACCTGTACTGGCCGCATTATTTGTGGGCGGTATGATTCCATATATTTTCTCTTCCCTAGCTATAGCGGCTGTGGGTAGAGCCGCCATGGACATGGTGAATGAAGTAAGACGTCAGTTCAGAGAAATCCCAGGTATCATGGAATACAAAGCCAAGCCTGAATACGATAAGTGCGTGGAAATCTCAACTAAGGCTTCACTTCGTGAAATGCTTCTTCCGGGAGCTATCGCATTGGTCACTCCTCTTTTGATAGGTTTCGGTTTCCAAGGCGTATTTGAGCAAGTATCATCTGCAGAAATGCTAGGTGGATTACTAGCAGGTGTAACCGTATCGGGTGTGCTCATGGGAATGTTCCAGTCCAATGCCGGTGGTGCTTGGGACAATGCTAAGAAGTCTTTTGAAAAAGGCGTAGAGATCGATGGTGAGATGTACTATAAAAAGTCTGAGCCACACAAAGCTTCTGTGACTGGTGATACCGTAGGTGATCCATTTAAAGACACTTCCGGACCTTCTATGAATATCCTTATCAAGTTGATGTCTATCGTGGCTCTGATCATTGCACCACATATCAGTCAGCGTCCACATACAGGAGCTACGTCTGAAAAAGTGGAGATCAAAAAAGAAATTAAATACGAAGACGGAAAAAAAGTGGTGACTGAAACCATCACAGAAATTAAGAAAGTGAATTAACTGATTTACATTTTTAATCTTACCGAAAGACTGCCTTACACAAGGCAGTCTTTTTTTTTAATCTCATCTACAGCCACTTAGCTCATTATTGCTTGTATTCAAAATATAATACTGCAAAAACACGCAGGAACAAATATTATTTGAATTGAAATAAATTATTGCTATTTCGTTAAAAATCACTGCCTAAAAATTGAAATAACCAATCCATTATTCTTAATTTATGAAACATTGACACTTAGATTAACCAAAATCTGATAGATCATTGCTCTTTTTTACAAATGAAGGTCCGTTTAGTGGCAGATGGGTAAAGTTTTAATACGTCAAAGCAGTTTTGTAATTTATCCCGATAATCCGAAGTCACCGCACTGACCAATTGCCGTTTATCACTTCAAACAAAGTATAAAGAGTGCAGTAATTTGCCAGATATCAAAATAATAATAGCAAACCAATAAATACATAGTAAACAACTAAACACATGAAGAAAAACTACGCAATGACATTGCTTTTTCTTTTAGGGTTTCTGGCGAGTATTCCACTCTACGCTCAGCAGACTATAAAAGGAAAAGTAACCTCACAGGAAGATGGCATGCCACTTCCAGGAGTAAGTATAGTCGTACAAGGTTCCTCTAAAGGAACTGTGTCTGACTTAGATGGAAATTACTCCATCTCGGTACCAGGATCAGAATCCGTGCTGGTATATTCCTTTATCGGATATGAAACCCAAAGAAAAATTGCAGGTAACACTACTGAAATCAACATCCAACTAGCTGAAGACGTTTCTCAGCTTGGCGAAGTAGTGGTAACCGCCTTAGGCATTACCAGAGATGAAAGATCTATCGGTTATGCTACTCAAGAGGTAAAAGGTGAAAACCTTACCTACACAAAAGAACAAAACGTATTAGGTTCTCTTTCTGGAAAGATTGCTGGTGTACAAGTTACTGGCTCTTCTGGAGCAAGTATGGGTGGTACTCAGAAAATCAAAATCAGAGGAGTCAACTCTATTTCCGGTGGCGGCGAACCTTTAATGGTTGTCGATGGTACACCTATTTCCAACTCAAACTTCTCCGGCTCTTCGGGGCAAGATTACGGTAACCTAGGTCAGGATATCAACCCAGAGGACATCGAGACTATCAACGTATTGAAAGGCCCTGCGGCTTCTGCGCTTTATGGAATCAGAGGTCAGTATGGTGTGATTATGATTACTACCAAAAAAGGTAAAAAAGGTTCCGACGTAAAGGTAGAATTGAACTCTGCAGTTTTCGTAGATAATGTAAGCAACCTGATGCCTTACCAAAACCTATATGGTGGTGGATCTAGCCAAACTTGGAGAACTCTTCCAAATGGTGACAAGTATGTAGACATGTCAGTAGATGAAAGCTGGGGCCCAAAAACAGACGGCACGCTAGTTCGTCAGGTGATGAGTTTTTATCCTCAGGATCCTACTTACGGGCAGTTAACTCCTTTTGTAGCATATCCTGACAACATCAAGGACTACTATGAAACTGGAACAAATGTCAATAACGGCGTAACAATTACAGGTGGTGGAGCTAGCTCTAATTTCAGAGTGAGTTTGAACGACACGCGTATTCAAGGTGTAGAACCTAATACTTCCTTGAAGAGAAATAACGTTGGCGTCAGCTTGGGTGTTGATCTAACCAAAAAACTACGTTTATCAACCAATGTGAATTATGCTGCTAACCAAGGACGCAGACCAGGTCAAGGTTCAGAAGATGGTTCAAGATACTTAGGGCAATGGTTCCAAAGATCAATGGACATGAACAGACTTAAAGACTACAAGTATGATGATGGTACATTCCTGAACTGGAATTTAAGAAGACCAAGCACTTCCACAGGAGAAGTCACAAATTTCAACCCGCTCTATTGGGCAAACCCTTATTTCTTAGCTAATGAAAACTTTAGCGATGATAATAGAGATCGATTCTTCGGAGATGTAGGACTTTCCTATCAAATTTCATCTGAATTGAAAGTAAGTGCATTTGTCAGATCAGATATGTACACTCAAAACATCAATTCAAGAGCATCTTTCGGCGGTACAGGAAACCCTGGTTATTCAGTGGGTAAATATCAAAACACAGAGATGAATTATGAGCTGTTAGCTCAGTACAACAAGGTTTGGAACAAATTCTCTCTTGATGCAAACGTCGGTGGTAACATCTATGACAGAGACTACAGTTATCTGTCTATGGCCACGGTAGGTGGACTTTCCTCCCCTGGTTTCTACAACATTAATGCATCAATTGACAGACCAGTAACCTCTTCTTATCAGCAGAACAAGCAGATCAAAAGTGCTTACGCAATGGTTTCTTTGGGATATAAGAACACCTATTTCTTAGATGCCTCCCTTAGAAATGATAATTCCAGCACACTACCAGTTGACAACAACTCTTACTGGTACCCTTCACTTTCTACCTCGGTGGTATTTAGCGAATGGATCAAGTCTGATGTAATGACGCTTGGTAAACTTAGATTGAGCTACGCGCAAGCGGGTTCTGATTTGAGTCCATATAGCACCACTTCTTTCTTCAATGTAGGTAGTACTTACACTGGTTCATCCACTGTAAATACACTTTCTGTTCCTGACAATCTTAACAACCCGAACATCAAACCTTCATTTGCACACTCTTATGAAGCTGGGGTTGATTTCAAATTTTATGAAGGAAGAGTAGGATTATCCTTTACCTACTATAACCAGAGAAATGAAAACCAGATCTTAAATCTTGACATTTCAGGGACTAGTGGATATGGTTCTGCGACCATCAATGCAGGTGAAATCGTAAACAGAGGTTTGGAAATAGCACTAACAGCTACTCCGTTCAGGTCAGACAATTTCAACTGGGATATGTCATTCAACATCAGTAGAAATAGAAATGAAGTAGTTGAGCTTTATCCTGGTATCGACGTGTATCAGTACGGCAGCACGACCTACTCATCTACTTCTAGCTACTTGAACTCTTACGTGGGCAAACCTTTCGGTAGCCTAGTAGGTCAAGCGTACCAGAGAGACGAAGCTACTGGCAAAATTCTTTTAGGCAGTAACAACTTGCCACTTTACACAGATGCTACGCACGACTTCGGAACAGTCCTACCTGATTTCAACGGTGGTTTCCAAAACGTTTTGAATTATAAAAACTTCCAGTTGGCAGCGATGATTGACTTCCAAGCTGGTGGTCAATTCTTCTCCAGATCTAAAATGCTGGCAGTAAGAACTGGACTAGACCCGCTTTCTGCAGCCATAAATGACAAAGGCATGAATGTAAGAGATCCTTTAGCTGATGGTGGTGGAGTGAAAGTAGAAGGTATTTCAGCAGAGACCGGTGAAGATGTAACTGCCTATGTAGATGCTAAAGCATACTACGGAGTTGTTGCACGAAGAATCTACGAAGACTGGTTATATGATGCTTCTTATATTAGACTAAGAGAAGTTAGTTTGAGCTACAACTTCAACAAATCTCAGTTTGCGAATCTTCCTGTAGAAAACGTAAAAGTGGCGCTAGTTGGCAGAAACTTGGGCATGCTATTCCAGAATGCTCCTAAAGGCATCAATCCTGCTGAGCTATCTACCGGATCACAAGCTATCGGCTGGTACGAATCAGGCCAATTGCCAAGTGTACGTTCGTTTGGTTTCAATCTTAACGTAACATTCTAATTACAGAAATCATGCAAAAACTTAATATACTAATCGTTACAGCGCTTCTATTGGTAGGTTGTAATAATTTCGATGAGGACATCAATATCAATCCAAACGTACCGAGTCAAGCATCAGGGACGCAATTAATTGCGAATGCCATGCTGTCTCTATCTGGACTTAGCTCCTCTCCTCAGGGAGAATTTATGTCTCAATACCTTTCGGAGACTCAATATGTAAATGCGTCTTTATACCCGCAATCAAGCACAAGTTTCTACTGGTTATATCAGGGTCCATTGATGAATTTGCAGACAGTTCTGAACTCTGCTGATAAACTAAGCGGAACGGAAGGCCCTGTGGCTAATCAGTTAGCAGTAGCTAAAATCCTAAAAGCATACTACGTATGGCATGCAACTGACAGATGGGGAGATGTGCCTATGTCAGATGCGTTGAGAGGAGCAGATAACTTCACACCGAAGTATGATATTCAGGAATCAATTTACACTAGCCTCTTCACTTTATTGGATGAGGCAAGTAGCGCAATAGTACCAGGTAGTGTCTCGAATGACATTATTTACAATGGCGACATGACCAAATGGTCAAAACTTGCGAACACGTTGAAAATGTTGATGGCTTTGCGTCTATCAGAAGTAAACCCTAACCTAGGAAAGGAAAAATTTGCTGCTGCTGTACAAGCAGGAGTAATGACTTCAAATAGCGGCAACCTTGTTTTCAAACATCTGGCAGATGCCAATAACCAGAATTACTGGTTCAGTCAACTTAATCAAGGTAGAGAATGGTGGGCAATCAGCTCAACTTTAATGGATAAGATGAAGCCTGTAGGTGATCCTCGATTGATGGTTTACGGCAATGCAAACCGAACTGATGGTGAGTACACTGGGCTAGTGTTTGGTGAAACTGTTAATATTGACACTGAGAAGTACGCGCTACTTGGTGATGCAATTACTGCTCAAGATGCTCCTGTTTATCTGGTGACTTATGCTCAGGTTTTATTTGCGCAAGCTGAAGCAGCCAAACTAGGCTGGATAGCCGGCGGTGATGCAACAGCTGAGGAAAAGTATAACATGGCTATCTCAGCATCCATGAATCAATGGGGAGCTGATACCAGCGAACTAGATGAATTCATGATGCAACCTGAGATTGCTTACAATCCTGCTAAAGCTATTGAGCAAATCGCAACTCAGCGCTGGGTTCACTTGTTTATGCATGGATATGAAGGATGGGCAGAATACCGAAGAACTGGCTACCCTAACAACATGGTAGCACCAGGTGGCGCTGAAGTACCAAAAAGACAGATTTACATTGAAACCGAGCAGTTCAACAACACAGCAAACTACAATGAAGCTGTTCAAAGACAATTCGGAGGATCCGAAAGTCTTTATGGCAACGTTTGGTGGGATGTTAACTAAATAGAATTTGCTTAAAATTAAATCTCCTGAAATTTCTCAGGAGATTTTTTTTGCTTAAATATGAACACAATGAAAAACACCCTACTCTTTATCCTTCTGATATGCTCCTCCTGCACTGTGCAGCGTATCAACAAGTCCCTAATTAAATCCGATGTCTTCGACAAAGGACATTTGGGTTTTATGCTAGTTGATCCTGATAAGGACAAAGTGCTGGTAGACATCAACTCAGACAAGTACTTTATACCGGCGTCTAACACCAAACTTTTTACATTTTACACCTCCTACACCATTTTGGGAGACAGTTTGATCAATGGCCTGAATTACTTAGAAAAGGGAGATTCTCTTATTTTCTGGGGCACAGGAGATCCAAGTTTGCTTCATCCAGATTTGAAAAATACTGTCGCCTTGGATTTCCTAAAGAATCAAAACAGAAAACTGTATTTACTGGACAATTTTGATCAAGTGGATGCTTTTGGTTCAGGCTGGTCATGGGATTGGTACAATTCCTACTACGCTGCGGAGCGCTCTGCTTTGCCCGTTTATGGAGATATAGTTCGCTTCGCAAAAAGTGAGGGTGATTCCACTTTTACGGTTTACCCACCACGCTTTGAATCGTCCATGCAACTTACTGAGCCCAGAGGCAGCTCAAGCTCAAGTTTCCGAAGAGAACATCTTGAAAACAAGTTTAGCTACTTCGTAACATCTGAAGCTACCGACAAACGCTTTGAAACCGATGTCCCATTTATTACTTCTGTTGATTTCGCAGCAAAGCTTCTTTCTGAAGAACTAGGAAAAGATGTGACAGTCATCCGAAACCCATCTTACTTCCATCAGCAGCCTAAGAAACTTCTAACGGTAGCAGCTGATAGCATCTATTCACAGATGATGAAGATCTCTGACAATTTCCTCGCTGAACAACTATTGCTACTAGTTTCTGATCAGCTGGACAACAAACTAAGCACTGCAGACGCCATCGCTTATGCTAAGGAAAACTTGCTTTCAGACTTGCCTGACGAGCCTATTTGGGTGGATGGCTCAGGACTTTCCTCGAAGAATATGTTTACTCCACGAAGCATTATTACCTTACTGGGTAAGATTAGAGCTGAAGTTCCTTTGGACAAGATCAAAGCCTATTTTCCTGCAGGGGGTGAATCCGGCACGATACGAAATTGGTATCCTTCAGATCCTGGTCAGCCGCCATACATCTATGCTAAGACAGGAACGCTCTCCATGAGTAATGCACTGAGCGGCTATCTACTTACCAAAAGCGGAAAAATCCTCCACTTCTCCTGCTTGATGAACAATTATGCCATTTTAGGAAATGCGCTAAAAACGGAGTTGACCAAAGTGCTTTATTACATTCATGATAAGTACTAAATTTCATAGATTAAGAAAATGCTTCGACTACAACACATCCATCACATAGCAATTATCTGCTCTGATTATACTCGTTCAAAAAGATTCTACACTGAAATTCTTGGTCTAGAAATAATAAGAGAAGTCTATCGAAAAGAGCGAGACTCGTACAAACTTGACTTGAGTCTAAAGGATGAGTACGTTATCGAGTTGTTCTCATTTCCATCTCCACCAGATCGTGTTTCCAGACCAGAAGCAGTTGGTCTCAGGCATTTAGCTTTTGCTGTAACTGATCTTGACGCCTGTGTGAAAGAGCTAACAAAGAATCAAATAAAAGCTGAACCTATTAGAATTGATGAATTCACTGGAAAACGCTTCACTTTTATCGCCGATCCAGATGAGCTACCAATTGAATTTTGTGAAGTTTAGGATAACTATAAACCAAAAAAAGCCCGAGGAAATTTCTCGGGCTTTCAAATTTATTGGTTTTCCTTAAGAAGGATTTTGAACCATATTTTCATTAGCATTCAACTCATCGATAGGAATTTGCCACTGCCAATTATTAGAACCTGCAGGCTCTGTGAATTTACCATTCACTACAGATTCCACATGGTTTGCGCCAGTTCTATCCAAAGGCATGTTAAGACGCTTCAAATCGTAAAATCTGAAACCTTCACCCCATAATTCTATTCTACGTTGAGTCATGATTTCTTCAATCAAAGCAGCACCAGTTTTAGTTGACTTTGTGTAAGCATCATCTCTAGCAGATGCCAGTTCGTACAGTACATCAGCAGCCGCTGCATCATTACCCGATCTAGCCAAAGATTCAGCTTCAAGTAGAATCATTTCTGCAGCTCTCATGTAAGGCACATCACCGACAGAGGAAGCATTACCTTGAGCGATAAACTTACGATTCATGTAGTCTCTTTTTGAGAAGCTAGAAAGTGTCATCTCATCAATGAAAGGATCTCTCAAAGCAGGATCAGAAGCGTTTGGATCCCAAAGTCCCTTTCTTGCGTCTGTGTCAGGAATCATAGCATACAGCGTACTGTTAATTGCTTTAGGATTGTTTCTGATATTAGTCGAGCTAAAATTCAGAGACATATAAGCAAAGAATGAAGCAAAATATGTTTGCTGATCATCCACCTGGTGACTTCCCCAGATCCATTCTACGTTGTCTACATTATTGAATCCATCATACAATGCACTCTGAGACATTAGCGAATAGCCATCTCTTGCTTCATTTGCCAGCGTAGCAGCTAATCCATAATTACCCTGAGTCGAAGCTACACGAGCTTTGATGCCTTTCACCACATTAATATTCAAGTGCGACTTAGCATTTCTGCTTTCATCAAGCAAATTAATTGCTGCATCCAAATCAGCATTGATTTGAGTATATACTTCCTCTACTGTATTTCTAGCTCCGCCTTCAGTGATTGGCTCTGTTACTATTGGAACACCCAATTGGCTGTTTCCGCCAGCTGCATCATAACGCTGACCAAACAATTGAACCAAGTTGAAATGTGCCCATGCTCTATAAGCCAATGCCTGTCCTGTGATTTCATCTTTTTCAGACTGAGGGCCTTCAGCAGCTTCTATCCCTGCTAAAATCATATTGGCATTGCCTATAATTTTATAATAGTATCTCCAAACAAAGCGAGCATCTCCACTTGTCTCCAAATTGAGATTTTGCCATCTAGTAATAGAAATGTACCAACCATTCCCTGTGGTAGTCATCACGACATCATCAGCTAAAACATCACGCATAATCATGACAGCTCCTTCAGCAGCCTGTCCTTGACTATCAAATCTTAATAACAGCATTCTGTGAATACCATTCAAAGCCGCCATGGCATTTTGGGTAGAGGTAAACACTGAAGATGCTGATACTGCATCTGTAGGAATAGTATCCAAATAATCCTCTGCGCAACTAAAATTCATTAAAAGCGCAACTACAACTATTGATTTAAATATCTTCTTCATAATAATCTCAGATTAAAGGTTGACATTAAGACCAACCGTAAAGGTTCTTGCCGGAGTATAAGTGTTTGATGTAGTACCATTGAAACTACCTGACACATACATTCCTTTTCTAGCAGACATCCATCCTAAGTTTTCTCCTGCTACATACACGCTTGCACCCGCTACGCTGATTCTTTGCAACAAAGTCTTTGGCAAACGATAACTCAAATTCACTGAGCGTAAATTAAGGTATGACCCATCAATTAACCACCTATCCGATGCAGCATTCGTTTGTGCAGCACCAGTAACATCCATTTTTGGAACATCTGTAACGTCACCAGGGTTTTGCCATCTGTCCAACGCATCTATATGTAATGCATTTCCATCAGCATCAGCATTCATCAAACTAGCATATACACCATCATACACTTTACCACCTAGTGAGTATGACACTAAGACGTTTAAAGAGAATCCTTTATAGGTGAATGTATTTGTCAATCCACCAAAAAGATCTGGAATTGACGTTCCGGCAAAGTGATATTTGGCGTTGTTAGAACGAGTAGTTAAGGTGTCTTGACCCACGATTTTGGTCGTAGCATCATCTTCAGCATATTCCTCCGCTCTATATAAGCCTTCTCCTGTCTCAGGATCTACTCCATACCAATCTCTCAACCAGTAGTCATAGATAGATCTACCAACTACCAATTTTTTCGTTCCGTCTATTTGCTCTTCAAAAGGAAGTTTTTTGAATTCGTTTTTAAATGTTGACACATTGACACTTGCCGTCCATTTAAAATTGTTATTCCTGATTATATCACCTTGAATACTGAATTCAATACCTGTATTTGCAAGTGTACCAATGTTTTGAAGTTTGTCAGAAAGACCTGTAGTCAAGGACAATGGTACTTCAAATAGCAAATTTTCAGATTGTCTATTATAGTATTCCAATGTACCGGAGAATCTACGAGCAAAAGCAAAGTCCAACCCTATATCAAAAGTATTATTTGACTCCCAAAGTAAATCTTGAGCTGAAAGACTTGCCTGAAGAATTCCTGGCTCAGAAGCATTATTATAACCTAAATCATAAAGTGCCTGCCATGGATAGTAACCTCCGATAGCATCATTACCTACTTGACCATAAGAACCTCTTAGCTTCAACATATCAAAGAATTCTACATCGAAGAAGGATTCCTTATCGATATTCCAAGCTGCTCCTATAGAATAGAAATTACCCCATCTTACGTCATTGTAGAATTTAGACGATCCATCTGTACGGAATGAACCTGAGATTGAATACTTGTCGTCAAAGACATAATTCACTCTAGAGAAAACCGACTCTATTCTATGTCTATCTACTCTACCATTTGCAGAGCTAATAGTCACAAAGTTTCCTGGTTCGATATTACCTTCCAAGATCTGATCCTGCTTCGCCAAATATTGATAATTGTATTTATAATCGTAATTCTCATGACCCACCAAAACTTCTACAAAATGCTTTTCTTTGAACGTGTTTGTATAAGTCAACAATTGGTTGAACGTGTAAGAATTCGTACGTGAATTAGCACGGTTAGTACGTCCTGCTGGAGCACCATCACCTACAATAGGATTGTCATATCCGATATCTAACAAAGATGTCACGTCAGTTGCGATGTTTGTTCTCAAAGCGAAATTCCTTAAGAAAGTAATTTCTGCATAGGCACGAGCTGAAATAACATCTCGGTCAATTTGATCCACATTCAAAAGCGCTTCCTGATAAGCATGACGTCCTGGAGATCCACCAGTACCTCTTCTTGGAAGTCCCATAGCTATTAGATCTCCCGTATCGAAAATTCTATTTCCGAATTCATCCAACATATATCCACCCGTCATCGGTGTTTGCGCATATACAGGATAGATCGGTCCCATGTTTCTTGCGAAAAACATTGGGTTGACATAACTACTACTTCCACCAGTTCTAGCATTGTTGCCTTCACTCATTGTAGCAGAAAGATTCACTCCTGTTTTGAACCAATCTGTAGCCTGCGTATTGATATTAAGACGACCAGTAAATCTTTCGAAATCTGAGTTGATAATAAATCCCTTTTCATTCAAATAACCCGCTGAAGCAAAGTAGTCCGTTTTACCAGAGCCACCGCTATAAGTCATGTTGTATTCTGATCTACCACCTGTGCTTACGATATCATCAAACCAATCAAGGCTTTGGAAATTGTTCACTGCGGAAGAATTCAACATCCCGTCTGTACCCACAATCTGGTTGTCTGGAACATTATACACATTGTACCCCAATACACCAATCAGGTTCTCAGATGCATAAGTGTTTGCAGTTGCAAGATCCTTTCCTCCAGTTAGCTGACTGTTTCTCAAAGACTCCCATACTAGAGGATAATACTGCCCTGCATCAACACGGTCATATTCTGGCAACGCTCGACTAGCTGTACCCTGTTGAACTCTCAACGTAAAGTTTGATTTGTTTAATTTCCCTTTTTTAGTTGTGATCATAATCACACCATTCGCTGCTCTAGAACCATACAATGCAGCCGAAGCAGCATCTTTAAGGATAGTCATATCTTCTATATCCTCTGGGTTCAAGTTTGAAATAGCAGCATCATAAGGCACCCCATCTACTACGTAAAGAGGAGAGCTTGATGAATTCACAGAACCAATACCTCTGATTCTAATTGCTGGAGTAGAACCTGGTTGACCTGAAGCAGACGTGGTAATTACACCAGGAGACTGTCCCTCTATCGCATTAGCGACGTTATTTATTGGACGATTTGCAATCTGATCTCCTTTTAAGGATACAGCCGAACCCGTAAAGTTTCCTTTATCAGCTGTACCATAAGCGGTAATGATTACTTCATCAAGATTCTGCACATCAGTTTCCATAGTCACATTCACTACAGATCTATTTCCAATGACTTCTTCACGAGAAAGGAATCCGATGTAACTAAACACTAAAGTATTTGAACCCTGAGGCACCTGAATAGAATAGGTACCATCAAGATCAGACACTGCACCAATGGTAGTTCCTTTTACCAAAACGCTGACTCCAATGAGTCCTTCCGGATCTTCGGCTGAAACTAACTTCCCTGTAACAGTTCTGCTTTGGGCAAAAACTGCTGTAGTTACTAGTAAGCCGAAGAGTAAACTGAGTAATGTTTGCTTCATAAGTTTTAATTAATTGTTTACCATCACAGCCCCGCTTTGAGACTGCTTTTTCGTTTTCAATATGTAATTATCTGATTTTGTTTTTTAGTGATAGATCTGAGAATATGGAAATTTGTAACAGCCAAAAATCAAGTATTTACTATCCAAAATCTGTCTCATAATCTTACATTTTATAGGGTCAAACTTCGAACTTTCTAAAAATTTACAAAAAACCATTTTATTAAATTCTGACACTTTTTCTTCTTTATATCTGGGTTAATTAAACATGAATTTAACAATTAATACTTTTTAAGACAATTTAACCTACAAAAAATACCCAGTTTATGTAAAAAAAACAAATTACCTAATAAAAAACCTCACTAATCAATGCGTTATTATTACTGATTTGGAAACAAAAAAAAGCCTCCTTTCCTACTTCGCAGTAGAAATGGAGGCCTGAGTTGTTTAGCCTTTTTTAGCTTTTATTTCACTTTTTCTAACTCATTTTTACTCTTCACATATTTCTCCAGCCAGGTATCCATTTCCCATAACATATGGTTAATAGACTCTTTTGCAGAATACCCATGGCTTTCATTTGGCAAGAAAACTAATCTTGCTGTTGCGCCATGACCTTTCAAAGCATTATAATATCGCTCAGACTGAATTGGGAAAGTCCCCGAGTTATTATCAGCCTGACCATGAATGAGCAAGATTGGAGTTTCCACTTTGTGTGCAAATGAGAATGGAGACATATTGAAGTAGACCTCTGGCGCTTCCCAATAGGTTCTCTGCTCATATTGAAAGCCAAAAGGAGTCAAAGTTCTATTATACGCCCCACTTCTAGCAATGCCTGCAGCAAACAGGTTTGTATGTGATAGAAGATTTGCGGTCATAAATGCACCATAAGAGTGACCACCCACAGCGATTCTGCTACGATCTCCAATTCCTAAATCTACTATTTCGTCTATAGCAGCTTCTGCATTTGCGACCAGCTGATCTATAAAGTAATCATTTGGCTCCTTATCACCCTCACCTACTATCGGCATTTCCGTTCTATCCATGATCGCATACCCTCGGGTTACCCAGAATAAAGGTGAGCCATAATTCACTCTCGTGAAGGCATATTGGGAACCTCTAACTTGTGCAGCCACTTCCTTTGATTTGTACTCTCTAGGATAAGCCCACATCAAAACAGGTAAAGGCGCATCTTTACCTGGTTCAAAACCTTCAGGAGTGTAAATCACCGCCGAAAGTGTCAAGCCATCATTTCTTTTATAAGTGACCAATTGCTTTTGAATGCCCTTAATGGACTCAGAAGGATTATCAAAATTTGTAAGCTGTTGAGGAGCTATTCTTTTCTTAGTATTTACTAACCAATAGTTCGGCTGGATATCCGTGCTTTCCTTGATCGTAATAAATTCTGAAGCATCGTCATTTAATACTTTTGCCACCCGCTCATAATAAGGAGCCTGAGATCTCCAGATGATTTTCTCCTCTTGAGTCTTACTATTGAAAGTCGACAAATAAGGCATATTCCCTTCTGGGGAACCACCTGGGCTCGTCATATATACTAAGTCGCCTTTTCTTAACAATACATTTTCTCCGAATTCATTTTCCACCATGACAGGATCTCCTGGATCATTGTACAAATCATCAGAAGAACGTTCGATAATTACCTGCTTGGCCTGAGACGGGTTAGAAGGATTTATAACGGATCGAATATCCTTTCTACTTCTAGACCAGCGCTCGCTCATGATAGCGAATGAATCATCTGACCAATCAATCCCAGCAAATCTATACGACGAAGTAGCTAATTTCTGTTTTGTTCCTGCGAATGGTGCAGCCAAAGTGTAAACTATTTCACGCTCCTTCATATCCACTCGTGCATCCCCGCCATCTTGCGCTTCTACCCAATAGAGAACTGCTGGCTTATCTGCTCTCCAACTAATATTTCTCGGCCCAGTCACCGTGGCATCAAAACCTGTCGGTCTATTTTCATCCAAGGGGATTTGTGCCAATGCTTTAACTTTCTCGCCAGCTTTTGTCCAAATTTCTACATCATATGGAAATCTATTCGCTGGCACTAAATAGGAAAACGGCTTTTTGATCAAATCCACCATTATATAGTTTCCGTCAGGTGATAAATCTATTGACTTAATCATCCCAGCAGAGCCGATTGACTTTTTGTTTCCATCCAAACCTACTTCCATCAATTGCGAGTCCATGAAATAAGCAAAAAGCGTTTCATCGTACGGATTCTCAAGCAGATCTTGATAAGTTCTACTAGGTGCTGCATCTCCAGTAGTTTCTTGGATAATAGGTCCTGCAGGAGCGGCTGGCCTTATTGGGAAAGCGCCGCGAGTTGGATTCACAGCTTTCACAAGCAGTTTATTATCCGGAGTCCAAAGCACAGAATTCCCATAAACATCATTGACTATTTTATCGGTCAATTTCCTAGCTGAATTAGAGCTCAAATCAACCAGCCATAAGCTAATGCCATCAGAATCCGTCTGAGTGAAAACCATATACTTTTCATCATGCGAAAATCTGAAATCGCCCATATTTGGCTGAGCGGGCAATCCCAAAATCTGAATCTCCTCACCTGATTGAGTTTTCTTGATTTTGATATTCTCCACACCTATCTGACGACTAGGTCCTGAAGTAGCAGGATTTATTCTCATCCCCGCAATTTTCAATTCAGGTTCGGACAAAACCTCAATACTTGGATTGTCCGACCTCTCCATCAGAATCATCCAGTCACCATTTTTACTAAACCTTACAGAAGGTGTACTTGGCGCATTTATTAAGTCAGCAATTGACTTTGGAGGAGTTTGATAAGTATTTTGTGCTGTGACTTCAAACCCAAAAAAACCGAGTAGAACAACGAACACAAAGATTATTGTAGCTCTTAATTTCATTATATTATATTTTGGTTAGTGTAAAATACTATAAACTTTTCATGAGCACAGTTAGATTGAGATGAAAGGCAAAAAAATCGTTTGAACCACAATTTATCATATAAATCAGGTAAAACTCTAGGATGATATGCCGTACACACATTAAAAACCTACTTATTGACATAATTTTTAACCTAAAATTACAAAAACCCTAAATTGAGCAATTATGTCAGAAATCAAAACCAAGGCTACAACTGATTCAGTCGAAGACTTCCTGAATACCATAGAACATCCAGGCCGAAAAGCAGACGGACTAAAACTATTGCAACTTTTCATAGAAGTAACTGGTGAAGAACCAGTCATGTGGGGACCAAGTATAATTGGTTTTGGAAAGTATAATTACATATACCCGTCGGGAAAAGAAATGGAATGGTTCCCTGTAGGTTTTTCTCCTCGAAAACAATCCATATCCATCTATGTTATGCTAGAAAAGAAGGATTTGGAACCTTTTCTAGCAAAACTTGGTAAACATAAAAAATCGAAAGGTTGTATTTACATCAACAAAATGTCCGATGTTGATGAAGAAATTTTTAGAAAAATGATCCATACATCCATACATTTAATCCAATCTAAAAAACAATAATATGCTACATGTTTTGAATGGTGATTCGCTAGCAGATTCATTTCCAGCCAGTATTTTAGGAAATATTGCTATTGTTCGTGAATGCCTTGTAGATGGTCCAGTGAATGCTGAATCTATCGATGAACTCGCTGTCATTCGCGCTAAATACTTATCTAAAACTTATCCAGAAGCTTCACAGGCCGATTACAATACCCATGTAATTCCAGATCTTGAAAAAATCCTTACTGCCACATCTGCTACTCAAGTGTATCTCTGGTTTGAGAATGATCTGTTTTGTCAGGTGAATTTATGGTTTGTGGTAAACCTCCTGAAACATCATAAAGGTCAACTTTATCTTGTTAGTCCTACTACGGATCTTATTGAAGGGTTTGGTGGAATGAATGAACTTCAACTAGAGCAAGCCTATAGGGATGCCCTGCCCCTTACTCCTAACGAAAGACACATTTTGTCCGATATGTGGAAGCTTTATCAAAGACCTGATGTAGCCGAGGCACTTACGCTTTCTAAGCAAGTCAGTCCTGAGTTACCTTTTCTACACCCTGCTGTCCAAGCTTGGAAAGATTCCATTCCTCACGGAGATTATCTTGGCAAGCCAAAAGAAGGACTCAAAGAAATCGCTGCACAATTAGACACCGATGATTTTGGAAAAATCTTCCGGGCATTTCATATCAAATACGCCATATATGGCTATGGAGACCTACAAGTCAAACGACTTTGGGAAGAATTGAAAAGTGAAAAAGTGAAAAAATAAGTAAACAGGAGCTGCTCAAAACAGCTCCTGTTTTCATTTCAATTAATCTAATTCACTAAGCATTTTTTCAGAGGCTTCAATTGTTCCTTTATATTTTTTGTAAACAAATCGCGTGAGTAAGAACATAAACACTACCCCAGCTGGTATATAAAAGATCCAAAATAAAGGATTCTGGATCTTTTCAATCGAACCATTCAGCTCAGTAAGTGGAGGAATAATCGTGATCAAAAGTATTGCACCAAATATCAGCCCGTAGCGCTGTACCTTCCAAAATCGAATCTTGCTTTTATTAAACTTATCCAAAATCGTCGCTGGTGCCTCTAAATCTATTCGCACACTTCGCATTCCTTTTATGGCCGTCAAACTAGCCGCTGGAAGAGCAATCATAATAAATATACTAATCAGCGCAAAAATCTGATTGTACCATAATTCCAAATTAGAAAACTGAGACAGCAAGTACATGGCATAGCCCACACATATAAATGAACCAAGGATTTCAGGAATTCTGACGGCGTTAAGCTTATTTCTAAATTTCTGCTTGGTGATTTCCATAAGTAGTTTTTTTTGAATTTTATCTTGCTTTTCCACCTGCAGACTGAGATCTGCCCACAGTGATTTCATTTCATCGAGTTCCATCCGTAGTTGATTTAGGATTCATTTCTGATTTTAGTTTTTGCCTGATTCTAGACATTCGAGTTCCTACATTGCTCACTGAGATCCCGGAAATCTCGGCGATTTCTTCGTAGGTTTTTTCTTCCAAAAAGAGAAAGATAATACCACGATCAAGCAGGTTCAGTTTTCTGATCTGTGCATAGAGCAATTGAATTTTCTCCTCTTTTTCTGAATCAATTGATTCAGAAAACTGAATAGTCACCTGATCAAAAGGCAGAGTATTCAATTGCTTTTTGGACTTATTCAAATGAGTAATAGCCGTGTTCATCCCTACTCTATAGAGCCATGTACTCGGTTTAGAAGCTTTTTTAAAGTGATCAAAAGACTTCCACGTCTGGTAAACGATCTCCTGATACAAATCATCCTGTTCGACTTTTTCCTTCGCATAAATCGTCGCGATCTTATAGATCAGGCCCTGATTGTTATGGATAAGATTGACGAACTCTTCCTCTTTACTCATTTGATTTCATTTACTCCATTAGTCTATGAACTTTGAGAAAAATCACAGAATTGCTGAAAAATTTTTAGAAAGTAATAAAATACTAGCAGAAGAGCCATTCATGGAGCACACGAACGTAAACGTACAAAAAAGTCCAGCTTCTGGAGAAACGGAACAACGACTATTGAACTGCTAAAACAATCCTTGGTGCTCTCTGAGTAACTCCCCGTGCACTTTGCGGAAAAAACGCGAAATCCGTCACAAATTCTTAATTTCGGGTATGCAATGGTCTACCGATTTCACTATTCCTGAATCACAATCCCCCTTCTCTCATCAGAGCAAAATCCTAAGTATGGGTTCCTGCTTTGCTCAGACGATTGGGCAAAAAATGATTGATGCTAAAATGGATTGCTTAGTCAATCCATTCGGGACAATCTTCCATCCTATGATTCTTGGTGATCTGCTGGATCATGCGATGTTTCAGGACAAGCTGGAAGAAAATGGGATTCTGGAGCGTGATGGGCTGTTTTTCTATTTGGGAGCCCACTCTGATCTACATGCTGAATCGCCGGAGGAGCTAAAACAGAAATATGCTCATCAACTTGCAGTTGTCAAACAATACTTGGAAACCGGCACACATCTTATTCTAACCTTGGGTACAGCTTGGATTTACGAGACAGAAGAATTTGGCAGAGTAGCCAATTGCCACAAACTTCCCCAAAAGCAGTTTCGTAAAAAGATCGTGCCTCTGGAGGAAATGGAATTACATTTTAGCCACATTTTTGGAAATATCTCCAGAGTTTTTCCCAATCTAAAAATCATCCTTACAGTAAGTCCAGTCCGCCATACTAAAGATGGGATTCCTGAAAACCAGCTCAGCAAAAGCCTGCTACGGGTACTCTGTTCGCAGTTGGAAAACCAGTTTTCATTTGTCTCTTATTTTCCAGCATATGAGGTGATGATGGATGAATTGCGTGATTATCGCTTTTACAAAAAAGACCTAATTCACCCTTCTGAAGAAGCAGAGGATTACATCTGGGATAAGTGGAGTAAGTCGCATTTCAATTCAGAGACGCAGGAAAAAGTCAATCAAATTCAAAAAGTGAAACAAGAACTTGTCCATCGCCCACTCAATCCAAAAAGTGATGCATACAGGAAATTTCTACAAAATCTTCGCACAAAGCTGGAACGATTAAATGAGGAATTTGATTTTTCAAAAGAAATATTAGACGTTCAGAAAAAACTTGAATTTTGATTTATTTACGAATTACGAAATACGATTGACGAGGAGAAACTCAGTGTTAATATAATTTTACAACCTCAACATTTTCTAACTCAAACCATCGCCTTCCACCTCCAAACTTTACAACCCTTCGACTTCGCTCAGGGTGACAATTTTCAGCTTTTAACCTTTAACTTTTCAAAACTAGAAATGCCAAAACACAGCAATAAACTCTCAGAAAGCCAATCCCCCTACCTCCTTCAGCATGCCCACAATCCTGTCAATTGGATGCCTTGGGGAGCTGAAGCTTTGGACAAAGCGACTAGTGAGAACAAACCGATTCTAGTTTCTATAGGATATTCGGCTTGCCACTGGTGCCATGTGATGGAGCGGGAAAGTTTCGAAGATGAGGCTACGGCTGAGATCATGAATGCTCATTTTGTCTGCATCAAAATTGACAGGGAAGAGCGTCCAGACATCGACAACATCTATATGGATGCGGTTCAGGCAATGGGATTGCAAGGAGGTTGGCCCCTGAATGTGTTTTTGATGCCAAACCAGAAACCATTCTATGGCGGCACTTATTTCCCAAATCAGCAGTGGAAAGGTCTTTTATCAAACATCGCCACTGCCTTTGAGAACAATGAAGATCAGCTGGCTGAAAGTGCGGAAGGTTTTGGCAACAGCCTCAATAGAAAGGAAACAGATAAATATGGGATTTCTGCCGGAAATCAGGACTTGGATCCGGATGAGCTCGCGGAAATTGCCACCAAAATAATCGCTCAATTCGACTCAGAATGGGGCGGAATGAATCGCGTCCCGAAATTCCCAATGCCCGCAATCTGGCATTTCATTCTTGACTATGCCGTTCTGAGCAAGAATGATGGGATGCTCGAAAAGGTTTTTTTCACATTGAAAAAGATCGGCATGGGCGGGATTTACGATCAGCTGAGGGGTGGCTTTGCTCGCTATTCCGTGGATGGAGAGTGGTTTGCGCCACATTTCGAAAAGATGCTTTACGACAATGGACAGCTGCTAGAATTGTATGCAAAAGCTTATCAAGTGAGTAAAGATGAGTTTTTCAAGGAAAAAGTCACTGAAACTGTCGCATGGCTAGAAACTGAAATGCTTAACGGAGAAGGTGGATTTCATGCAGCTCAGGATGCAGATTCTGAAGGAGTAGAAGGCAAATTCTATGTGTGGACATACGAGGAACTTCAACATATAATTCCAGAGGAACTCCCTTGGCTCAGCAAATTGTACAATCTCAAACCCGGCGGAAACTGGGAGGAAGGAGTAAATATCCTTTTCCAAACAGAAGATGAAAAAGTAATCGCTGAAGAGTTTGGAATGGATTTATCAGATTTCAAATCAAAGCTGGAAAAAGTAAAATCTCAACTTCTCGAAGTGCGAAACCGACGTATTTATCCTGGAAAAGATGATAAAATCTTGAGTGGATGGAATGGTCTGATGAGCGTAGGATTGATTCAGTCTTACTATGCCACTGGCCAGAAAAGCATGCTGGATTTAGCTATTGGAAATCTGGAATTTCTGCAAGAAAAATTAGTAATAGATGGTGTGCTTCACCGAGCGTATAAAAACGGAAGTGCTTACACTCCGGGATTTTTGGAAGACTATGCTGCGGTGATCAGAGCGTCTATGATGGCTTTTGAAGCAAATGGAGATGCTCGCTGGTTGGATTTTGCGAGGTCATTGACTGACTTCTGTATGGCAGAGTTTTACGATGAAAGTGATGGCTTTTTCTATTTCAATAATCCCAAAGCAGAAAAACTGATTGCCAATAAAAAAGAGCTTTTTGATAATGTGATTCCAGCTTCCAATTCTATTATGGCAAGGAATCTTCATCGACTTTCACTGTTCACCTACGAGGAGAAATACTCTGAAATCGCATCAAAAATGCTCGGCGGCATGAAAGAACTTATCCTTAGAGAACCCGGATTTCTGTGCAACTGGGCAAATCTATTTTTGGAAAAGCTGGTCCCAACAGCAGAAATTGCAATTGTCGGAAACGGAGCATCGGACAAGGCTAAGGAATTTCAGCAGAGCTATTCTCCTAATATGATTTTAGCGTATTCAGAAAGTTTGACAGAAAATGCCGCAATTCTCTCGGATAAGACACCCGATCCGCAAGGAAATGCCTTAATTTATGTTTGCTTTGATCATGCCTGCCGCAAACCAGTCGGCACGTATGATGAAGCCATTTCACAACTCCCCTATTTAGCCTGATCCTTGGAAAGCCTGTTTGGAGATCAAGATTTGTACCCACCCGAAAGCGGAAATAATTTCGCAGATATCATCCTGCCCGTTCCGATCCCGAGGATGTTTACTTATAGCATTCCACATACCATGCAGCCCGAGATAAATCTTGGCGCTCGTGTGATTGTACAGTTTGGGAAGAAAAAAGTACTAACTGGAATCATAGGAAAAGTACACAATAAACCTCCGCAGGCGTATCAGGCCAAGCCAATTCTGGAAGTTTTGGATGATACACCCAGCGTCAATCCACTACAGATTCGATTTTGGGTTTGGATGGCAGAATACTATTTCTGTCACATTGGGGAAGTCATGCATGCAGCTTTGCCTTCCGGATTAAGATTGAGCAGCGAAAGCAAAGTTCAGCTCAATCCAAATTTCGATCGAGAAACGAGCAAATTTCCATTGGATGATCGTGAGATCATGATCTTAGACGCTTTGGACTCCAAGCCTGAGTTATCCTATGAAGACTGCGAAAAAGTACTTTCGATCAAAAGTATTCACCCAATTCTCAAGAGCCTTGTCAAGAAAGAAGCGATCCTGATTTTTGAGCGTCTTCAAGAAAAATACACCCCAAAAGTAGAGACCAGAGTTCGTTTGACTCCTCCGATTGCTGAAAGTAAAAGTGCATTGCAGGAAGTTTTCGAGGCTTTAGCAGGCAAAGCAAAGCAGGAATCCATTCTATTAAAATACTTGAGAGATGTACCTGTTCTTCAAAAACCAAAGTCCAACGAAAAAGGAGTAGACAAGGCAACTTTGCTAGAAGAGGGAGATTCTGAAAGCTCACTAAAGACGCTGATCAAAAACGGGATTTTCGAATCATTCAAAGTAGTAGTAAACAGGCTTGCTGAAGAAGAGCCAGAATCCGAACCAGCCGTTCTTTCGACTAGCCAGCAATCTGCTTTCGAGGAAATCAATCATCAATTTGAAAGCAAGCAATCCGTCCTATTACATGGTGTAACCGGCAGCGGTAAGACGGAAATATACATCCAGATGATCATGGAAGTATTGGAAAGTGGTTCTCAGGTTCTGCTTCTTTTACCTGAAATCGCGCTCACTACCCAGATTGTGACGCGCCTGAAAATAGTGTTTGGAAGCAAAATGGGCGTGTATCATTCCAAGTATTCAGACAATGAGCGCGTGGAAGTTTGGAATGGCGTATTAAGCGGCCGATTCTCCTTTGTGGTTGGCGTGAGATCATCTATTTTCTTGCCTTTTGATAGTTTAGGGTTGATTATAGTAGATGAGGAGCACGAATCTAGCTACAAGCAGTTTGACCCAGCACCAAGATTTCAGGCAAGAGATTCTGCGATTATGCTTGCTTATTTTCATCAGGCAAGAACGCTTTTGGGATCAGCGACTCCTTCATTCGAGTCCTACTTCAATGCTACACAAGGCAAATTTGGTTACGTAGAATTGACTAATCGATTTGGCAATGCCAGCATGCCTCAATTCCACTTGGCGGATTTGGCAGCAGATAAGCGAAAGAACTTACTCAAGCTAGACACCACACGCATTTTGCGCGAGCGAATCCAGGAGGCTCTGGCAAAGCAAGAGCAAGTCTTGATTTTTCAAAACCGTCGAGGGTATTCACCATATATACAATGTGAGGATTGCGGCTGGACAGGGCAATGCGTGCAGTGCGACGTGAGCTTGACTTACCATCAATTCTCCGAAGAACTCCGCTGCCACTATTGCGGGTACAAAGAGAAAACACCTAGCGCCTGCCCTGCTTGTGGGAGTACTCACTTGACTACCATGGGCATGGGAACTGAGCGGATTGAGGAGTCTTTAAGTTTACTTTTTCCTGAAGCCAGAATTGGTAGAATGGATTTGGACACGACCAGAAACAAGCATGGCTATCAGCGCTTACTGGATGAATTTGGATCTGGAAATCTGGATATTCTGGTCGGAACTCAGATGATTACCAAGGGGTTGGATTTTGGAAGAGTAACTGTAGTCGGGATTTGGGATGGAGATCGTATTTTGAATTTCCCTGATTTCCGTGCAGGAGAAAGAGCCTTTCAGCAAATCACCCAAGTCGCAGGTCGAGCAGGACGAAGGGAAGTTCAGGGACAGGTCATCGTGCAAACCAGGGACCCAGAAACACAGATTTATGCTCAGGTGATCAAGGGTGATTATTTTGAGTTTTTCAACCATGAAATTCACGATAGAAAGAAGTTTTATTACCCGCCTTTTGTAAAACTGGTAAAGATCACGACACGTCACACAGACTTTAAAGTCGCAGAAAAAGCTGCGCTAAATTTACATCACGGCATGGCTGAAATTCCTATCAAGAAAATCGTGCTGGGCCCAGAAAAAGGTATCATCGCCAGAATAAAGAATCAGTATCAGTTTGAGAGTTTGATCAAATTAGATCGCTCAGGAAATACTCCGGTAATTTTCAAAGAACACCTCTGGAAAATCACTGAAGAGCTCAAATCAAGACCTGAGTTTCGCTCCGTGAGGTTTGTGGTGGATGTAGATCCTTCTTAAAGTATTGGAAGATTAAAATATTCTAAAATTGAAAAATTATTCAAATTTTAGATTCTTGCCTATCAATAAGTTAAGAACCATATCATATATTCATGCGTATATATTTACAATCATACGCATTGAATCATGAAGAAGAGGCTCAATATCACCATAGAAGAAAATCTGCTGGATAAGATCAAAACTTATGCGGATCAGAATGATACGAGTATTTCAAGTCTAGTAGAAGAGCATTTCGAAGCACTAATCAAACCAAGGCCAAAATTGAAAAATGGAATGAGCTTGGTGGAATACATGAAATCTTTGCCGAAATTTGATATTCCTGACAATTACGATTACAAAGAAGATTATTATAAAGCCAAAGCAAAAAAAATGGGCTATGAAGATCTTTTTTGATGTTAACGTACTTCTTGATATTACTATTAAAAGGACTTCTGATCCAGAGAAATTTTCGGTATTACTAAATCACCTATCAACGGGGAAGATTCAAGGTTTCATTACAACTGGAGTTGTGCAGACCTGTGCTTACATTTTGCTGAAGCTTTTAGATTATGAAAAAACAGCTGAAATATTAACTAACATGATTCCTAATTTTGACTTTTTAGAGGGCAAAAAAAGTCATGTTCAGAATGCTTTGGCAATGAAGTTTGCTGATATTGAAGATGCTATTTTATATCAAATTGCACTTGATCACAATATAGATGCTATAGTAACATCTGACCGAGATTTTCTCAAACTCTCAAAACCTTACCTTCCTGTAATTACTCCTGAGGAATTGATTGATCGTTTGGTGAAGTAAGATTTAAAAATTCAATTCTCCTCAATAAACCCCAGCACATCCTTATAGACCTTTCCTCCAGTCCATAGAAACTGAGTGATCATTGGAATATGTTTTTTCTTAGGATAAATTTTAACAGTCACATTTTCGATTCCTTTTTCTTCAATACGCTTCATGAATCGTTCTCTACTATCTTGAATGCTAGGATATGTGCGCTCGCCTTCCAAAATCAGCATTGGCGACAAATTATCATTCAAAAAATACATCGAAGAAAATTCCTTCCAGACCGCAGGATCATCCGTAAAAGCATTCAAATACTTTTTGCCTTCTCCCTCACTCGTTTCCTGCAGATACCCATACATATCCAATCCTGCAGCGTCTATGAGAATAGAACCCGCCAACTTCTTTCCATTCTCTGAAGATTTCAATTCATCCTCTTTCACAGCAATCAATGAAGCCAAATGTCCTCCAGCAGAATGCCCCGAAACAAAAATCTGATCAGGATTGCCACCATAACTTTCAATATTGTCCTTGGTCCAATTCACAGCTGCCAAAGCAGAAGCTTGCATTGCTGGAATCTCATAATCAGGGGACAATGGATAATCAGCAATCACAACGATCACATCCCTCCTAGCCAATCTATTTCCAAGAAAGTGATACATCTCCTTGTTACCCGACTTCCAACTTCCTCCATAGAAAAAAACCAACACAGGTAAGTTATCAGCTTTCTTAGGAGCGTATACATCCAGATTCTTATTGGGCAAATCCTCCTGAGTAGTGGCAGAAATGTAGTTGATGTCTTTGGTTCTGTTTAGGGTTTGAAAAGCGCAGGAGCTTATCAAAAAAGTAAAAATGGATGCTAGGAATATTTTGCTCATTGAATAAAGTGTTTTTTTTAAGAAACGATGCAAAGAGAACTTCTAGATCAAATTCAAAAAATAATAGCTCTCGCAAAGAGATAGAGGAGCAAAGATAAATTCACCTTTGCGCCATCGCGCCTTTGCGAGAGCCAATTCTTTATACCGCCGGTTCCTGCTGACTCAAGCAGTGAAAACTGCCCAAACCCCAGATGATATCTTTGGAATCCACTCCCACGACTTTTCTGTCTGGAAAACAGTCCGAAATAATATCCAGCGCTTGTTGATCTTTTTTATCCCTGAAAGTCGGAACTACAACGGCATGATTAGCAATGTAGAAATTGGCATAAGAAGCAGGAAGTCTCTGATCATCCCAAATCACCGGATCCGGCATAGGAAGTTCTACCACATTCAATTGCTTTCCATTTGCCAAGCGCATTTTGTGCAGTCTCTCCAGATTCTCCTGAAGTAAGGCATGGTTCTCGTCTGATTTATTTTCTTCCACCACAGTCACCACCGTGTCCTCATTGACAAAGCGGGTGATGTCATCGATATGTCCGTCGGTGTCATCCCCAATGATACCATCTCCTACCCAAAGGATCTGATTCACTCCGTAAAAATCCTGAAGGAAACGTTCGATCTGATCTTGGTTGAGATGTGGATTTCTATTTTCATTAAGCAAACAAGCTTCTGAAGTCAAAAGCGTTCCTTTTCCATTAAATTCCACCGAACCACCTTCCATGACGATCCCAGGTTTGAAGCAAGGAATACCCAATTCAGCAGCGATTTTGATCGGAATCTGATTATCCAGATCATGAGGAGGATATTTATTTCCCCAGGCATTGTAATCCCATTTCACCAAGACCTTCTTCACATCCGCATCTGGATTGATCAGAAAAGCAGGCCCATGGTCTCTACACCAAGCGTCATTTGTTGGGAAAAAGTGAAAACGGATATTCGCCAATTTCACTCCTGCTTTTTCTAGATGTACCAAAGCAAAAGCCTTCATCGCCTCATCAGCGACATTGATATTGACGATTTCGCCTAGTGCCACATATTTGATAAACTCAGAATACGGAGCGTAAACGCTGTCAATTTTCCCTGGCCAAGATTCCTCTTTATGAGGCCAACTCAACCAAGTAGCTGTATGTGGGGCAAATTCCGCAGGGAAATAATAGCCTAATTCGGCTGGTGTCTTCTCACCCGAATTGGCTAAAGCAAAGATGTCTGTCATACTCATTATTCTTCGTCCAAGTATCGCTTGGTGATCGGCTGATAAGAATCAATTCTTCGGTCTCTCAAGAAAGGCCAGTGCGTTCTGTATCGGTCAGATCCAGCGAAATCAAGTTCTTCCACATGTACTTGTTCTTCGTCATGAGATGCTTTAAATAACACTCTACCGAAAGGATTGGAGACAAAAGAACCGCCCCAGAATTTCATATCACCTTCGATACCAATTCTATTTACAGAAACTACAGGAATACCATTTGCAACAGCATGTGAACGCTGAATCGTCTGCCATGCGCCGTATTGTTCTTCGTTGGTTAGTCCGTCCTGATCCTTGTGCCAGCCGATAGCTGTAGGATACACCAAGAAATCCGCTCCTTTCAATGCCGTGATTCGTGCAGCTTCCGGATACCACTGATCCCAGCAGATCAACACGCCGATTTTACCGAATCTGGTAGGGAATACTTTGTATCCCAAATCACCTGGCGTGAAGTAGAATTTCTCGTAATACCCAGGGTCATCTGGGATATGCATTTTTCTGTATTTGCCCAAATAGGCTCCATCCGCATCCAAAACAGCAGTGGTATTATGGTATAGACCTTCGGCTCTTTTCTCAAAAAGAGAAGCCACGATCACCACACCAAGTTCTTTGGCGAGCTCGCCAAGTGTATCGGTGGATGGGCCAGGAATAGCCTCGGCCAATTTAAAATTTTCGTAATCTTCCACGTCGCAGAAGTACAGAGAGCGGAAAAGCTCCTGCAAAACTACAACCTGTGCGCCCTTGGCAGCAGCGTCACGAACACCAGCGATGGTTTTCGTCATATTTTCGGCTACATCAGAAGAGCAACCCAACTGGACTAAGCCAACTTTTACAGTTTTATTTGCCACAATAGATCATTTTGATGAATGAGGTGTAAAGATACTTTTGCCCGTTGCCATTCACAAATGGAGTTAATCAAATTCATATTGCGGTAATTTGAAAGGCAAGGATTGGAATAACGGAAGGAAGACGAAAAAGATTCAGTATCTTTTTTCCCTGTAGTAAATTTAGAAATGCTAAAGCTTCCTTCAAATTGGATTACCAGATGATTGATAAAAAAAAACTAAGCCTTGCCAAACCCAATCTCTCCTTAGATGGATATAAAAGATGAGAAGACGATGATGTAGAAGGGTTTATTTTTTTTGATTTATTCATAAAAAATACCCTGTATAAGGTATTGCAGATGAAAGCTAACGGGACTTTCTTGTATTTCGAAAATTCCCGTAGCTATATTCGTAAAGCATAACCATTTGGATGTCTTATGCGCAAGGACAAACTTTAGAGGGCATTTTAAAAGACGAAATACAATATATAACGACAAATATCAGACGCAAAAAGCAATAAGTAAGACTTCAATAACAGGAAAGCTGGTGTTTTTATGTGCTTCATTACAGCAGAAGTTATTGGAGACACGGACAACTTTGGGTGATATCAAACCTTACTTTTCCTTACTCAAAACAAGGACACAAAACGCTAGCAAGGATAACTATTATATAGAAATAAAAGAATATTCACACCTTAACTATAAATCTTAATTATGGGATTATTTGACTTTTTAAAAAAGAAAGAATTTACTGAAATCAAGCTTCTTCGTGAACAACTTGAGAAATATGCACCAATCTCTGAAATTGAAACTGAAACGAAACATAGGAGACAGGAATTAGAAGATAAAATTTTTGAAAAAAATCAGGAATTCCAGTTATTGATTGATAATAAAATAGAGGCTTTAAAAAATGTTCAAGATGAATTCGATAAGTTAAGCACTAATTATAAATCATCTATTGAGCTATATACTAAACTACGAAAAGACATTAGTCTATATGAATCAAAATTAGATTTAATTGAATTTGGAATATATGAACCTGTTTATGATTTCGAAAAATCTGAGGATTATAGAATTGAACAGAATCGAATTAACGAAATGCAAAAAGCTATGGTTCAATCAGAAACGGCTGCAATCTGTCGTACTAAGTGGACAATTGATGGCAGCGAAACCAAAGGTCGTGCTTCAACCAAAAAATACATTAAGCTTGCGCTTCGTGCTTTCAATGGTGAGTGCAGTGCATCAATTTCCAAAGTAAAATGGAATAACATCAATCAAATTAAAGAGCGTATTAGAAAATCGCATCAGACGATAAATAAGCTCGGCGAAAGCCAAACAGTTGTAATCTCAGAAAAATTTTTAGAGCTCAAACTTAAAGAGGTAATCCTAGAACACGAGTTCCAATTAAAGAAGCAAAACGAAAAAGAGGCTATGCGCGCAATTCAGGAAGAATTAAGGGAAGAAGAAAAAGCACGCAGAGAATTTGAACAGGTTCAAAGACAAGCTGAAAAAGAGGAAGAAAATTTTCAAAGAGCTTTAACAAAAGCTAGAAAAGAAGTTGAAAATACAACAGGAAAGTTACAAGACGAATTAAATACTAGGATTTTAATTTTAGAGCAAGAACTATTTTTAGCGCAAGAAAAGAAAGAGCGCGCAATATCAATGGCTCAACAGACTAAACGAGGGCATGTATACATAATTTCAAATATTGGCTCTTTCGGAGAAAATATTTATAAAATAGGAATGACAAGGAGACTAGAGCCTAATGATAGAGTAAGAGAACTAGGTGATGCATCAGTTCCTTTCACATTTGATGTTCATGCGATGATTTATTCAGATGAAGCAAGAACTTTAGAATATGAATTACACAAAGCATTTTCTGATCAAAAGGTTAATATGCTAAATTATCGTAAGGAGTTTTTTAACGTTAGTTTAGAAGAAATAGAAAACAAAATTGCTGAATTGGGCTTTGAAGCTGAATTTACTATACTCCCGGAAGCCATGCAATACCGTGAGACATTAGCAATATTAGAAAAAATGAATTCAAAAGAGATCCCCAAATCTATTGAAGATATAATTTTAGAAGAATATCCCAAAAGTCTAATTTAACGATAGCATCCCCTTCCGAGTGTAGTTAGACTTTGATTGTATAGAGAGACTTTGACTTGTCGTAGGTGCTAACTACGTCTTAGTATATTTGGTAGAAATTGCAATTCGACTGCTAAGCAATATTCTACCCTTTGCGTCTGAACGTTCACTCTACAATACTTAATCATCACCCTTTTTACCTCAACTACAGATCCCAATTCAGTAAATACCCATTCTATATTCTTTGTGGTTCTCTTCTTAAAATGATCCTGACTACCTCATGGGAACTATAGGAAATAAGGCTGACGAAAAGCGAACATTCAAGACAGCACAGGACAATTCCTGGAGGTGGTTTTCATAACTACTATCCAAATTCCTATTATGCAAAAATCAAGTTGTTTTTTACTACTACTGATCACCCTTTTCTTTCTTGAAGTAAAACCACTGCTTGCTCAGACCCTACCATCAGGAGGTTCTGGCAAAAGTGCTGGGCGGGGGGAAAACCGTGCCGTCGACCCAGATTCGCCGGTAGTGAGTTTTGGAGCCACACCCAAACATGCGTTACTGCTAGGCGAGAAGGCTGCAGGACGTCTGGTGATAATCGATCCCGAAACACTTGAAGTAGTAGCTCGTATTCCGGCAGGAGGAAATCTTCATGAAATCGCAACCGACGGGCGGTATGTGTACATAGGCTCGAATCTGCCTGGAATCACGGTAGTGGATGCGATTGCGCAAAAGCGGATTGAGCCCATTGACATCGGCGCATTTGGAGACCGTCATGCGATTACTTTCGCAGGAACACATCTTTACCTTGGCCATGAGACCAACCGCCTGATCACACGTTATGATCCGGCAACCAAGAAGTTTGACGAGGTTATTGGACTCCCCGGTGGATCACACATGCTCATCGTCACTCCCGATGAACAGCGAATCTTTACTGCAAGCAGCATTGGCAGTGTGATTTCTATTGTCGATCGGATAACAAATGAAAAAGGGCAGAAAAATTTTTCTTTCACTAATTTCCCTGGAGACACCCGCATGGAAGGCATGGCGCTTTCACCCGACGGCAACGAGTTTTGGGCCCTTCACATGCATGCGAAAGAGATATCGATCATCAACGTGCTTGAGATGAAACTGGTCAGCACTATTTCGTTTGAAGGCGGTTTGAACAACCGCATTAAGTTTACAAAGGACGGAAAATACGTATTGATGAATGAGCTACAGGGCAACGAACTGCGTGTCTGGGATGTGGCAACACGTAAAGAGGTGAAACGTATTGACGTAGGTGCTGGTGGAGAAGGCATTCTCATCGATCCAGTACGCCCACGGGCATACTATACAGTAAGCGCCGGCAATAAGCTTGTAGTGATCGACACTAACACCATGACGGTGATCAAAGAAATAACCGACCTTCAAAACCCGGATGGTATGGCTTGGTTCAGTTCAAAATAAACTTCACTGTTGTTGAGGAAAGCTGATTTAGATAATAATAGCTGAAGTTTCCATCCGCTGGCCACGTTGGCTGTAGCATTTTAGGATACACTAGGTCAAAACACCATGGCACTACTTATGGTTAATAGTATCCCTAGTACTAATTCAACATAAAAATTCCCCATTTCGGGATATCAGTATATGGACAACTCCAAAAAAGACAAAATAAAAAAAGTAAAGCAATTCGGCTTTTACAGTAAAGGATTAGTATACGCGCTAATGGGTATTCTAGCTGCAATGGTTGCCTTCGGATTTGGTGGAGACATTAAAGGAAAATCAGGTATTGTTTTATTTCTTCAAGAATTACCTGGCGGAGTAATACTCACAGCAATTTTAGCATTAGGCTTATTGGCTTATAGCTTATGGCGCTTTTATGAAGCTGCAGTCGATCCCAGTGGCGACGAAGATGAAAAAAGGATTGGTCCTAGACTCCAATATGCCTATTCAGGAATATTTTATGCAATCATTGCCTTTTCATTTGCGAAACCACTTTTTAGTATTGCAGGTTCGTCAGGCGATGATTCTAAAAAAGCAGCACTGAGCCAATTGCTTGAAAAAGAATGGGGAGTTTGGGCTATATGGATTATTGCCGTAGGGATGGCTTTAAATGCAATATGGCAGTGCTATTTAGGATTTAGCGGCAAATACATGAAGCAGATTGATGAAAATCCCAAAAATAAAAATGAATACAACTTGGTTAAACATAGCGGAAGGTATGGTTATTTAGCAAGAGGAGTAGTTTTTGGAATCATTTCTTTTTTTATAATTAGAGTTAGCTTGGCTCACGATGCCAATGCCCTAGAGGGTACAGAAGGTGCTTTGCAATATTTATTAAGTTTACCTTATGGCAACTTTCTTATGGGGGCAGTCGCACTAGGAATGCTGGGTTATGGAATCTTTTGTTTCATGGTTGCGCGCCATTCTGATATTGCTGACTTGGGTTAGGCAACTCTTTCAAGTGATATCAACACGAATGATTTCATTTTAACTACATAATATATTGACAAATAGAATCGAATAGACATGACAATTAAAGTGTCTTACTAAGTAGTCAGTAGAACATATTTCGATTAATTTAATTATTTCAAAAAATGGATACATCGGGAAGTAAATTACCCATATATGCAGCGATTGTTGCAAACCTTGCGATAGCCGTAGCTAAATTTATAGCAGCAAGTTTTAGCGGAAGTTCGGCGATGATTTCTGAAGGAATTCACTCTCTAGTAGATACGGGTAACGGGGGATTACTTTTATATGGAATCCATAAAAGCAAAAAACCGGCTGATGACAATCATCCATTTGGTCATGGTAAGGAACTCTATTTCTGGTCATTGATTGTTGCAATTCTAATTTTTTCAATCGGTGGTGGAATGTCTTTATATAAAGGGATTTCTCATATATCTAACCCTGTTCCATTAACGGATCCATTCTGGAGTTACGTCGTGTTGGGACTTGCCTTTTTATTTGAAGGATCAGCACTATATTTTGCATTGAAAAATTTCAAAAAACAAAAAGGAAAAAACAGTTATTGGAAAGCTATCAAATTAAGCAAGGATCCCGGGAGCTTTGCTGTGATATTGGAAGATTCAGGTGCGCTCGTAGGTTTAGTAATAGCTGGTCTAGGCTTATTTCTAGGACATTATTTTGAAGACGCACGATATGATGCCTATGCGTCTGTTCTTATCGGTCTTTTACTTGCGGTAATAGCCTTGATATTGGCAATAGAAAGTAAGGGCTTACTTATAGGAGAAGGTGCGAATCAAGAAATATCATCCAGTATTCTAAAAATTGTGCATGCAGATGAGGCGGTAGAAAAGGCTAAAAAGCCCTTAACTATGTATTTTGGTCCGCATAATGTTTTTTTAGCTATTGACATTCGATTTAAGAAAAATCAATCTTCACTGGATATTGAGAAAGCGGTATCTAGACTTGAAAAAGAGATTCGACACTTCCATCCTATTGTACAAAGAATCTTTATTGAGACGAGTAGCTTAACAGAGCAAAAAAACACAGGATAGAAAAGTAGTATTATACAGAATCTTATCCTCAACTATATACTCTTTGCTTTTGAACTCGGTAAACCAAGTATAGTAAAAACCAGAAAATCGAATTTATATTGGTATGCTGATTCAGCTATTAAGCAAGCGGATTCCTATTCTTCATAAAAACTTCAATACAGGCAGTAAATGTCTCTTCTTCGTAAATCCATCTTCCTGCTTTCTATGGGTTTCCTGCTTTGCTTAGCTGCTAAAGCTCAGGATGAAGCATTACAAAAAGGCAGAGTGTTGGCCGAAAGTTACTGTGGCGCCTGTCATGCTTACCCTGCTCCTTCCCTTTTACCCAAAGCTATCTGGAAGCAGCAAGTTCTTCCACTAATGGCAGCGATGATGGGTTTTAAGGCGGCTCAGGATAGTTTGGGAGTTTACGAGAATAAATCCGCAGAAGAAATTGCCATCAGTAAAAAGTTTGGGGTGTATCCTTCCACCTCTATGATTACTACAGAGGACTTTCAAGCGATTATGGATTTTTACGGAGCTGAAGCTCCAAAAGAGTTAGCTTTCCAACAAGCAAAAGAATCTCCACAACCCTTACATAACTTTATAGCAAAGAAGCTTTTCATAGAAGGTATTCAAAGTCCAAAGACAAGTCTAGTAGCGATCAATCAAGAAAGATCTGAGCTTTTTATCGCAGATGCCACTAGCAATCAAATTTATGTAAAAGTGCAAAGTGATGAGCTTTACACCCTTCCTCAAGCTTCAACCCCGGCGATAAATTTCATTAAAAAAGCTGTTAACGTTTACAATTTCATTTCCATTGGATCCATAGCCCCGAGTGATCTTTCACAAGGTGTGCTTTATGAAATGGACTTGAATTACGACTCTTGGACTCAAGTTCTGGATCAGTTGCCCAGACCTGTTTTTGCAATCTGGAAAGACATAGAAATGGACGGAAAACCCGATTTCTTGCTTTGCAACTATGGCCATCATGGCGGTGGCATCACTATCTATCCAGATGGAAATCTTAGCTCAAAACCGATTCAACTCGGTGGAGCTGGTGCTAGAAAACTAGAAGTTGCTGACTTAAATCACGATGGAAAACTGGATATCGTAGCTCTCTTCTGCCAGGGAAATGAGCGTATCTCCGTTTTTTATAATCAGGGAAATGGTGAATTCGCTGCTGAGAAGATTTTACTGAGATTTTCACCTGTGATGGGTTCCAGCTATTTTGAGCTACAGGATCTGAATGACGATGGAGAATTGGATCTGCTCGTCAGCAACGGAGATAATTGGGACTATTCCTCCGTACCTAAACCTTACCATGGTTATCGTATCTATGAAAACAAGGGCAATGGAAATTTTGAAGAAGCATGGTTTTATCCTCAGTATGGAGCAGTCAAAGTAATGGCTTTGGACTTTGATGAAGACGGAGATTTAGACTTGGCTACGATTGCTTTTTATGATGAACTCGAAAATCCAGAACAGCAATTTCTACTTTTTGAAAACACAGGAAATATGACTTTTAAGCCCAAGTACATTCCTGAAGCTGCCTTAGGAAAATGGATGACAATGGATGTGGGAGATCTAGATGCAGACGGAGACATGGACATCGTCTTGGGATCTTACCTCCACACTACGCTGGAGTACACTAAATTGGTAATCCAAGGCATAAACGAACTGCCTAATGTGTTGATTTTAGAAAACGGAAAGTATCAAAAGAAGTAAATATGTATCGCCGTGGTATGTATTGCTGCCACCATTGCCTGTGTCCTCACAGGCCACTTGTGTTTTTGATCCGCGAGGAATTGCCTAACAGCAAAGCAGGCACTGACCGAGGTGAAGGATTATCTTCAGCTTTCTGAATGAAACCTACCTCGGACAGTTAAACTTTCTGACTTGAATCTTACATCTTGGATCTTAATACTACCTACTTGACTATTCACTTTTCAGCGAATTCACAGGATTAGCTGAAGCAGCTTTGAAAGCCTGAACTCCTACCGTGATCACAGCTATTAGAACTAATAAAAAGCCAGATCCTGCAAAGATCCACCAACTTAAACTTGTCTGATAGGCGTAGGTTTTCAGCCAGTTATTGGCGAAATACCATGCCAGTGGAACGGCGATGATGATAGATACTAAGATAAGCTGCACGAAATCCTTAGATACCAAAGTCAGAATGCTAAAAGTGGAAGCTCCCATTACTTTGCGAACGCCTATCTCTTTCTTTCGTTTTTCTGCAGTAAACGCCGCCAAACCAAATAATCCCAGACAACTCAAGAAAATTGCCATTACGCCGAAATACTTTGCCAGTTTGGACACGCGCTGTTCGGAAGCATAAAGTGACTGATAATCCTCATCCATGAACGAATAATCCATAGGCTGAGCGGTTTGCTTTACAAAAAGCGCATCAATTCTAGCAATAGTTTCCTGCTGATTTTGAGGCTCAATTCTCACCATAAGTCTTTGTGCAAAACCCGGATCGTACTTCAGGAAAGCAGGTTTAACAGTCTCTTTGAGTGATTCGAAATTGAAATCCTTGATCACTCCAATCACTTCTTTGTCCTCTCCCCAGAGATTCACAATTTGTCCAACTGGATCATCAAATCCTATGGTCCGAACTGCGGCTTCATTCAAAATTATCTTCGACTCTTCCTCTCCAAACTCTGGCGAAAACGCTCTACCGCCCACCAATTCAAACCCCATGGTTTCGATCAATCCCATGTTGACTGAAACATTTTCAAATTTCACCTGCTCTTCAGGGTTTTTCCCTTCCCACGTAAGACCAATAGTTGCGCTATTCAAGCCAACCAAAGGATGGCTCAAACTCGAAGCATTCTCGACTCCTGGAGTATCATTGAGTTCTGCCAAAAACGATTGTAATTGATTAGGATTGACCGTAGATGCATTGATTTGTAGTAGTTGGCTTTGATTGTAACCCAAATTTTGGTCTTGTATAAAAGACATCTGCTTGCCAATCACAGAGATCCCGATGATCAAAAGGAGAGAAATAGCAAACTGAAAAACCACTAGACCTTTTCGCGCCAGCAATTCTCCAAAACTTCCTTTGATATTAGATTTCATCACCTCCACAGGCTTGAACTTGGAGAGGTAAACAGCTGGATAAATCCCCGCTAAAAAACTAGTCAATAGCCAAATTCCGAGCAAAATCAGAATCAACTCAGGCTGAAATGACATGCTGAGTGTTTTGGAAGTAACCTGATTGAAAAATGGTTGTAACACATATGTTGCAACTATAGCCAGAACCAGCGCCATAAATGTCAATAGTAATGACTCCACCATGAATTGTCCAAATAAGCCTCCTCGACTTGCTCCCATCGATTTTTTAACCCCTATTTCCTTCAATCTACTCATCGATCTGGCCGTCGTTAGATTCATGAAATTGATACAAGCGATGATCAAGATGAAGATTGCGATAGCTGAAAAAAGCTTCACATAACTGATCCTTCCACCTGCTATTTTTCCATCTTCATAGGTGCCATAGAGATAGGTATCGCCATAAGGCTGCACAAAAGCAGACACATTACTTCCTTCATCTTTTGCTTTGATGAAACCAGCGATTTGCTCATTAAAAGCAGCTACATCCGTATCGGGACGAAGTAGCACATAGGTAGAAGCATTGAAATTACCCCAATGAACACCTTCGCCAAGCATCTGTTTGAAGTAAGAAAAGGAAAGGAAATAGTCAGGCTTGTCCACTTCCATGGAACCGAAATCTTTGTAAACTCCAGTCACTTCCACGTCATTGTGATAGTCAAAAACTTGCCACTTCACAGATTTTCCCAATGCCTCCTTGGGTGAGCCGAAGAGTTTGGTAGCCATAGTCTCTGATATCGCCAAGCTATTGATTCCCGTCATGATCTGACTTGGATTTCCCTCCACAAAATCAACTGAGAAAATATCAAAATAGGCCTGATCTACATAAAGACCAGCTCCAGTCATCTTGGTATCCCCATTCTCAAAAGCAATTCCCTCGATAAACGAAGATGTGCCTGCGGATAACTCCACTTGAGAAAGCTCAGCCTTCATAGCTTCCGCCATATCTCCCGGAGTGATTCCGATCGTCACAATCCCACCGCTGTTATCATGATTGGTCATCACTGCATAGATGCGATCAATGTTCTCATGATTACGACTGATGCTCAGCTCATCCTTCACCCACATCATGATCAAAACCACAGTCGTGAGTCCTATCGCCAACCCAAATAAGTTGATGGCGAAGATCTTTTTGAACTTCATAAAACTGCGAAAAGCGAGGGTGAGTTGGTGGCGAAGCATATTATGGATTTTTGATTTACGATTTATGATTTACGAGATCCATTTGAACCTCCGACCTGGATTTTATTGCTTCCGTTAATGAGTCTCCCCTACAGTTGTCAGGAGCGAGGATATAAAGAAATTAAAAACGCTTTATCCTTAGTCTTGGCTGGTGTCTTCAAGAGCCTTAGATATTCCAGGCCGTGAAGACACAGCTTGGAGCGAAGTTATTAGGTGTTAGTTGTTGGTTTTGTCATGCGATGCTCGTCATTGGGAGGAACGACACTATCTCTTTAATAGAATGCTTCGTTTCTCGCAGTGACGTTGCTCACTTCGGTCTCCTGTCTCCTGTCTTCGGTCTTATTACACGTGAAACTGCTCCCTGATATTCTCAGTCACCACTTTACCATCGAATAGATTGATAATTCGGTGTGCGTAGTTTGCATCATGGGGAGAGTGAGTTACCATTACGATGGTCGTTCCTTCGTTATTGAGTTCTTCCAAAAGGCGCATTACTTCTTCTCCATTAGTAGAATCCAAGTTACCTGTAGGTTCATCTGCAAGGATCACAGAAGGCTTAGCTACAATCGCTCTTGCAATTGCCACTCGCTGCTGCTGACCACCGGAAAGCTGCTGCGGGAAGTGATTTCTTCTGTGCATGATATTCATGCGAGTAAGCACCTCTTCTACTCTAGTCTTGCGCTCATCAGTCGGGATTTTGAGGTAAAGCAATGGTAGCTCCACATTTTCAAATACAGTTAGTTCGTCGATCAGATTAAAGCTCTGAAATACGAAACCGATGTTTCCTTTTCTGAGGGAAGAACGCTGTCTTTCAGAGAATTTGGCGACTTCATTTTCTAAGAAATGATACTCGCCAGAATCTGGGTTATCCAGCAGACCAAGAATATTCAGCAATGTGGATTTCCCACAACCTGAAGGTCCCATGATAGCGACGAATTCACCTTTTTTGATTTCGATTTGAATACTGTCCAAAGCTGTAGTTTCTACCTCCTCAGTGGAGTAAAGCTTTCGGAGATCGACGGTTTTGATTACGTTCATGTTTGTTATTGTTAGATGTCGGATGTCGGGTGACCGATGTGGTTTGAACCTCCATCCTTGGTTTTTTTTTTGTTAAAGGTCGTTATGTCTCAGAGCTAGTCATTATTACCTAATTTAATTTTGATTTGAAGGATTGCATCATGTTCATTAGATGAAATGCCTCTGCATATAGTTTATTAAACTGTTCTTGGTCAATATATTTTCTTCTCACGGCTTTATGCAAGCAAGTGACTACTTCAGCTAAAGATCGAATTGCATAGCCCAAGAACTTCTTGTATTCAGGGTTACTTTGGGAGATAGAGCCTTCAGCAATATTTAAAGCAATTGAGTCGGTAGCACGTCTTGCCTGTGAAATCAAGTTAAATAATTCATCCTTTGGGAAACCCTTAGAAACACCAAATATATCCTCTCCAAAATCCATCGCCTTTTGCCATATTTGGAGCTTTTCGAATTTAAAATGTGGCACGTATTCTTCCATATCTTTTAAGTTTGAAATCAGAAAACATCAATCTTTAAAAATCAACAACATCCATCACCTGACATCTGACACAAAACATCGGTCACCCGACATCCAACACCCAACATCAATTGAGATCCAAAATCTCATTCTTCCCGAAATTCTCATAGCCGGAGATGATTACTTTTTCGCCCTCTACCAGGCCTTCCAGCACTTCGTAGAACTCAGGGTTTTTATTGCCAAGTCTGATATTTCTCTTTTCAGCATTTCCTGAAGAATTGATCACAAACACCCAGTTTCCACCCGTATCCTTGAAGAATCCGCCCGTTGGCAGTAGCAGACTTTGCTCGCTATCACTCAGCTGCAATCTGATTCTCACACTCTGTCCTCTTCTGATTCCCTGTGGGCTTTCACCCGTGAATTTCATATCCACTTCAAATCGACCATTAGTGATGGTTGGATAGATCTTCATGATTTCCAGTTCATGGTCCACGCCACTTAGCGTAAACTTTCCTTTCAAACCACGTCCAATTCTCGGCAAATACAATTCATCTATCGGCACTCGAACCTTGAATTCATCCTGCACATCGATCTGACCATATCGCTCTCCTGAGTTGATCGCCTGACCAACTTCGATTTGCTCCATCGCCAACTGTCCCGCTATTGGCGCTTTAATGACCAGATTATTCAAAATCTGCCCAACACCATTTAACGAAGCATTCATTCTGCTTTCTGACTGGCGAAGCTGCGCCAATTGATATGATCTGGCGATTGAATCACTTTTATAAGACTTATAGGTCAATTCCTTTCTTTTCAGATTGTACTCATATTGCTCGGCCACTTCTTCGAATTCCCGATCTGATACCAGTTTTTTCTCGTGAAGCTCCTTGAACCTTTTATACTGAGGTTGAAGCAAACTGATCTGATAATCTATCTCTGCCAGCTGTCCCTGCTGACTCAAATCATTTTGATCCAGAAATAGTCGAGTTTGGCGAAGGTTGTTGATTTGCTCGTAAAGCATGGTTTCTCGCTGCATTACATCCAACTGCAAATTGGAATTGGCCATGATCAAAATCGTATCTCCCACCTCTACTATCGCTCCAGATTCCCGAACGATCTGAGCGACCATCCCACCTTCTATGGCATCGAGGAAGAATGTCTGTGCAGGTTCGATCTGCCCTGACACTAATATATAATCGGTAAACTCCCCTTTTGAAACTGTTGCGATACTTAAGCGATCCTTCTCCACATTCATCGTGGATCTATGATCTGCATATCCGATTTGATAAATAATTCCGGCGACTAAAACGACTCCACCTACTATCCAGGCGATTCTTTTAGGGGTCCAGGTTTTCTTAGCTAATTTTCTATCCATTGTGTGTAAATGCCATTTCCGGGCTATCCCCAGTATGCCAAATGGTATGCCATGCAAAAAATCGCCTTTACAAGCTTCTTTCGTTGATTTATGAAAAATCACAAGCTAGACTCGCGAACATTATCGTCCGCAAGCGAACAAAATCATTCAAAGTCGAATATATTTTTCCTAACTTATAAACTCGTCCACCGAATCAAAAACATGCTCATCTTGTCCGAAATCAAACGTTTTGAGCCAAAATACCTCACTCCTATTTTTCGGTATGCTTTTGGAACAAGTGGGCACAGCACGACGGATATTTTTCCGATCTAGACCTAATTCTTTTAATCATGAGCGAGCAACGTACCGGCAAGATTCTTATAGTAGATGATAATGAAGACCTATTAAAAGCAGCAAAAATTTTCCTGAAGCGACATTTTTCTCAAGTGGATACAGAGACCAATCCTGACCTGCTTCCTATCCTCACACACAACGAGTCTTACGATGTGATTTTGCTTGACATGAACTTCACTAAGGATGTGAGTTCTGGACAGGAAGGCTTTTACTGGCTGGATCGAATTCTGGAACTTGACCCTTCAGCCGTGGTGGTTTTGATCACCGCCTATGGAGATGTCAATCTCGCCGTGAAAGCGATCAAAGAAGGTGCTACCGATTTTGTGCTGAAACCTTGGGAAAACGAACGCTTACTCGCTACGCTAAATTCTGCCTTGCAGCTTCGCAAAAAGAAAATGGAAGTGAATCTGCTCAGGGATCAGAAGCAAACATTGCATCAAGACATGGACGATAAGTTCAAGGACATTATTGGTCAAAGCGAGTCCATGCAGAAGGTTTTCGAAACCATAGAGCGTGTCGCTGTCACTGATGCAAATGTTTTGATTTTAGGCGAAAACGGTACTGGAAAAGAATTGATTGCTCGTGCTATTCACAGACATTCACGGAGAAACAGAGAAGCTTTCGTTGGAGTGGATCTAGGCTCTATCACACAGACGCTTTTTGAATCAGAGCTTTTTGGCCATAAAAAAGGATCATTTACCGATGCAAAAGAAGATCGTGCAGGTAGGTTTGAGCAGGCGCACAAAGGGACACTTTTCTTGGATGAAATAGGAAACCTTCCGATGCCACTTCAATCAAAGCTTTTGGCAGTACTCCAAAATCGCCAAGTAACACGGGTCGGAGCAAATCGGCCGGTAGATGTGAATATCAGGTTGATTTCAGCGACCAATATGCCTATTCATACTATGGTATATGAAAATGGCTTCCGCCAGGATTTGCTTTATCGTATCAACACCATAGAAATTCAGCTTCCACCTCTGCGGGAGCGTATTGAAGATATCCCGCTTTTGGCGGATCACTTCATTGCCTTTTATTCCAAAAAATACAACAAAGACATTCGCAAAGCTTCCGAACCGCTAGTGAAACGAATGACTAAGTACCACTGGCCTGGTAATATCCGTGAACTCCAACATAGTATCGAGCGGGCGGTGATTATGTCTAACCACAATGTGCTGCAGCCTGAAGATCTCTTCTTGCAAAAAATGGCACAACCAGAGCGTCAAGATGAGTCGGTTAGTTTGGAGCATTTGAATATCGAAGATGTGGAGCGAATTCTTATTCGCAAAGCATTACAAAAACACAATGGTCATATTACTAGAGCCGCTGAAGAACTCGGACTGACTCGATCATCTCTTTATCGCAGATTGGAGAAGTATGGTTTATAAGCGCTTTTCTCTTGGTGTTGGACTGAGAATTTTCGGAATTATCATTAGCATTTACCTGGGACTCTGGCTATACTACAGTCAGGATCTTTGGTTGGCGCCCGCTATTCTAGGCATAATTGCTTTGATCCAGGTTGGAGAAATGATTTATTATGTAAACTCGATCAACCACAAACTTGCCCGTTTTCTTGACTCCATTCGCTACGCTGATTTCTCAAGTTCCTTCACTTCGGACAGCAAAATGGGAAGCTCATTCAGGGAGGTGAATACCTCATTTAATGAGGTGATGGATGTTTTCAAGCAAACCCGTGCCGAAAAGGAAGAACAAATGCTTTTTCTTCAGGTCATCATTCAGCACATCAATACCGGAATTATTTCTTTCAATGACCAAGGCAAAATCGGTGTTATCAATAATGCTGCGAAGCATTTGCTTCAGATTCCACAGTTTCGGGACATTACTGATTTGGGCAAGCTATCTCCAAAGCTTCTGGAAGACGTGATGGAAATGAAACCGGGACAGCGAATTTCCAAAAAGGTAAATCCTTCGCTCCATCTGATCATTCAGTCCACTTCTCTCAAGATGGGCGGTCAAAGCTGGACACTACTCTCCCTTCAAAACATCAATGCTGAACTTCAGTCAAACGAACTTGAAGCTTGGCAAAACTTGACCAAAGTGCTTCGTCATGAAATCATGAATTCCATTACACCGATTTCAAGTTTGGTGGAATCACTTCGAACCATTTTGGATGAGGATAGCTACGTACAGCAAGAAGGTTTTTTGATCAAAAGAGATGGCTTTATGGATATGCAGGAAGGTTTGGACACAATAGCCAATAGAAGTAAAGGTCTGGTGAACTTCGTGAATGCATACCGTGATTACACGAATATACCTGCTCCCAAAAAAGTAAAAATACCAGTCAAGCAGCTCTTCGAAAATGTACTGAATTTGATGAAAGAGGATCTAAAATCGGCTGAGGTCAAAATAGAAACCAAGATCCATCCAAACGACTTGGACATCCATTGTGATCCGGATCAGATCACTATGATCTTGATTAATTTAGTGAAAAATGCCTCTGAATCTTTGCAAAATCAGGCAGACCGCACGATATGGCTTTCATCGATTGGACAGGGCGATCTAGGTTTGATGATACAAGTGGAAGATTGTGGCCCTGGGATTATCCCTGAAGCTTTAGAGCGGATCTTTGTTCCTTTTTATTCTACCAAAAAGACTGGAAGTGGCATAGGACTCGCAATCTCTAGACAGATTATGAACCTACACAATGGTAGCCTTCAAGTGACTTCCATCCCAAATGAACGCACGGTTTTCACGATGAATTTCAGGTAACTTTTGGGGAGAGCCTTCGACTTCGCTCAGGCTGACAATTAGACTTCGCTACGAATGAAAGATTCTTCCAATGAAACTGAAAGCTTGTCAGTCCGAGCGGAGTCGAGGACCTTACGACTCCCTTGCACCTATTCAAGGCATCACCAAAAGCTATAAGGAACCGTTTTTTCCTTCCACATACAAAAAATACTACGCCACCTTCATTTCATTGTTTATCAAGACTTTGTATCTTATACAAAACTGTAAAGGATATGAAGAATAATTTTTTGACCCAAACCCAAGTAGCTTTTCACAATTTAAATGGCTTGGTAAATGGTATCGCCATGGATGGCCGAATTACCATCAGTGAATATGAGGCGTTGAAATCCTGGTGCACGACACACGAAGGACTTTGCTCTGAGGAACCTTTCCATTCATTTTTTGAGGAAATCTCTAACAAAGTTAAAACGGGCACAATAGGCTCAGAGGAGATCATCGAACTCAAAGGAATTCTAGAAAAACATGCTTTGAATTTCGAAGAAAAGGATAAAACAAAAGCAGACTTGCATTTTCTCCAAGGAATATGCTACGGCATCATGGCAGATGGAGATATCAACAAATATGAAATCGAAATGCTAAAGAAATGGATGGATAAAAATGAGCATTTGAGCGCAACCTACCCATTCAATGAAATTTATGAGGTTGTAGAAAAAGTAATTGAGATTGGCAAAATTGACACGGAGGAATACAAGAATTTAGTGAAGTATTTTAAAGATTTCCTGAAAATAGAATAGCTGTTTTCACCCCACAAAAGTTGAATATCCGCCATAATAAAGCCTCTGAGATCTATTGATTTCAGAGGTTTTGTTTTATGGGTTTTTCTAAACTAGGACTGCACCTGGAAAAGCAGGTCAGCTTTAATCCCGAACTACTTAAAACTTATACATTGCCGTCAGTCCGAAAGTCGCTGGATTTCCTAAGTGAGAAGGACCAAAGTTGTATGCATAGTCTATATAGGTCGTGTCGAAGATATTTTTAGCCCAAACCGTAAGTTCCATAGTATCTGAAACTACCCCAAACTTTGCGTTGGCAATCTGATACGCATCTTGGCTGATGGTATTTTCTAAATTGAAAAACTGCTCTCCGAAATACAACCATTCTCCTCTTAGCATCCAATCAAGCGAATTTGAGTTGAAGAACTGTGGAGTCCATTGCGCAGCGACCATCGAAGTGAATTCAGGAGTAAATATCTGTCTGTTACCAGCATAATCCACTTGTCCTGACTCTCCAGGTAGCATCAAATTATCATAGGTAGCTTGGGTATATCCAAAGCTCCAGTCAATGCTCAAACTATTGGTTGGGATAGTATTGATCTCCCACTCTATGCCAGTACTAGTCAAGTCACCCGCATTGTTGGTCACAATAAACGCATCTGGCAAAATCAAAGCAGGGATTTGCACATCTGATATGGTGGAATAGAAAATTGAAACATTTGCCCGAACTCTTCTATTGAAGAAGTAATTTTTACTTCCGATTTCAAAATTGTTTGAGAACTCAGGATCGTATGAAAATAATGGTGGGTTACTTGGATCAGAACCAATCTGAGTCAAGCCTCCAGGTCTAAAACCACGACTATAGCTACCGTAAATTTCATTCGTACTTGCCAGTTGATAAGCCAAAGCAACTTTTGGAGAAATTGCATTGTAACTCGCATTTGCTAAAGTATCTGGTTGTGTCACTAATGGGTCACCTTGTCCGAAGTCTAACTCTTGCGAAACAGTCAACTCCTTTTTCTCATAATCAGATCTCAATCCAGCAGTCAGCTTCAATTTGTCAGTTAAGCTGTAAGTAGCTTGACCAAAGAAAGCTAATCCGTACCCTGAAGCAATGTTTGTATTGATGGTGGTGAAGTTGGAAATCGGTGATCCAATCAGTGCTGCATCGTCTCCAAAATACACTCCTTGCTTAGTCGGAGCATCGGAGGTAAATCCAAAAAATCCAACTTGCCAATTCAGCTTCTGACCAGTATTTGCGGAAGCCAATCTAAATTCCTGAGTCCATACCGAAACAGTATTCCAATCCGATCCATAATCATTGACAATGGAAACTGCATCTATCGGAGAGAAATCCCCATCAATCGGAGTTTTGTAATAGCGGTAATTATTTTGGTATGCTGTCTGTGAGGAGAAGTTGAATTTTGGCCCAGTATTCTTAAGTACCAATGAGATATTCTGGCTATTGTCCACCATTTCAGTGGTAGCATTTTGATTGACTTCATAAGGATTTTCTATTGCCGAATCAGGATCTGGAGCCAAAGAAAAAGGACCGTTATTTCTTCCTGCATTGGATTTGAAGTTCAAGATTGCCTCCCAGTTCTTCGCAAAAAGGTAATTCACATTTCCGGCAAACAGGGTATTCTTCTGTTTGTCAAAATTGCTATCGTTATACAAATTGGTATAATATCCATCCAGCTTATCCGATAAAACAGAGAAACCCACGTATAGCTTTTGCGGCAGCACCATAGTCTTCAGTCCCGCCGCTATTCTAGAAAAGCCATAATTCCCAAGATCAGTACGGATAAAACCTGATAGATCATCAGACTTAGGTTTGGTAATCACATTCATCACTCCGCCCATGGCGTTTCGCCCATATAACGTTCCTTGAGGCCCTCGCAAAACTTCTATTCTCTCCACATCATTCAGCAGGAAAAAGTAGGTGTCAAGACCAAACTGATTCACTCCATCTACATACGTAGCCACAGCAGGCTCATAGGAAGTAGTAGTGATACCACGAATTGAAATCACGTTTCTATTGTCTCCAGGATTTGAAGAATATAAGTTTGGAATGTATCCTCGCAGGTCTTTTGTCTGCCATAAGTTCATTTCTTCTACCTTTCGATCATCAATTGCTGACACACTGAAAGGTACTTTCTGGAGGTTTTCTGTTTCCTTTTGAGCAGTCACCATTACCTCTCCAAGCTGTGTTTCGGGAATGGTATCGTTGGTTTGGGCAAAAGAAATTTGCGAAGCTAGGCTGAGACCAGCAAAAAGTGAAAGCTTAGCCAGAGTTTGGGGTTTGATAATAGACATAATAGGGTTGATACAGTTTCAGCCCCGAATTTACGTCTCGATGGATTAAAAACATCCTTATTAAGAACTAATTCCTCTTATTATACATAAATGGGATTTATCATAGACAGTATACAACCTAATTCAGGAAATGTTTATGAAAAAAAATGGAGGGTATAAAGATCTAATTCTGAGTGCTGGCTATCCATAAAATTTAGCTCAAAGAGCGCTATGAGCGAAGCACAACACAACTTTATCGACTTGACTGTATCAATTAGCGCTGGATGCTAAGCTTTTGACATAGTCAATTGTTGATTTGGCAACGCCAAAGCTAGATGGAAGCGAAAGGTAATCGAGCTGATTACAGGCAATTTTGATCAGCGCCTGATGATGAATGCAATGCTCCAGATTGTAGCAAAGTTCGCGATTGTAACTGCTTCGGATCGTCTCAAAATCTGTTCCTACAGCCATTTTTAGAATAATCTCCTTGTCTTCTAATTTGAGATTGGATTGGATCTCTTTTACTTTAGCTAAAGCAAATGCCACATCTGTTTCCAGTCTCTTGTCACGCTTTCTATCATCATAGCAAACTATTCCTGACTCATATTGAGACAACATACAGTCATACAATTCCAGTATATGGCGAACGTGCTGACCTATACTGGAAGTCCTCAAAACAGGAGAGCAATCGGCAAAATCTTCTGATTTCAATTGAGCCAAAAAATCTGATAATTCTCCTAAAACTTCCGAATTCAAACTAACTAGCATAGGTACTTTTTAAAAAGGTTAGAATATGATTTTTTAAAATAACACAAAGAATTAAGCAAGCCAAGAAACAGGTGACCGCAAGCGAGAAAAGTGCTCCCCCATCTCCTCTAAACTCAATTCCAATAATAAATAAATGTGTAGAAATTGCTCCTATCATTAAGAACAATCCCAGTATCGCGCCAAAAGCAGTTGTTCTCGGAACCAAAATCAAGATCGCAGTAATCAACTCAGCAATGCCAAGTCCAATTCTACCATAGGGCTCCACTCCTAGTTCGGTAAATAAAGCGACGGAATCTGGATGCGCTCCAAATTTGAAATATAGCGTCTGCACCAAAATCCCAGATGCTATCAACCGCAAAACCCATATCAGGATTGTCAATTTCTTATTCGATTGAGATGTATTGGGTATCATAATAGCTGTTGGGTTGATATGTAAATATCGCGGTTCTACTAATCTCAAATTGTCCGCAAGAATACTTTTAGACAATGAGGATTCACTTTTTCAAATACTGCATTAGGCTTCTCCACGTATCTGTCTCCCGAAATTGACGTCTTCTGCCGACCAAGTTATGCTTCGCCATCATGCCCATATTTTGGAAATAGGAATTGATCGTTTTCAATCCATCATGGTAGTTTTTCTCTGGAGAGTACATATGAATAGGTTCAGCATTTGCACCATTCACTTCAAGAATAATGATATTTTCTGGATCACAGAGGTCGCTCAGCTCATCTACTTTCACATCCAATCTGCCATAGTTGATCCCTTCTACAGCTTCAAAAATCTGCTCAAAAGAGGCAATCATTTCAGAACTGATATAAGAGCTGTAATCCAGAAAAACTGCTCCTTTGCAGTGATTTCCCATCGGACTCAGCTTTACCACTTCGTTGTGTAAGGGGATATGATTTGAATCTCCTGCTTGAATTAGATTCTGATAGCGGCTTGCTCGGGGATGGTTTTGTATCAATTCGGAAATGCTGGAAATACCATCACCAATCACCTGAAGGGAGATTTTTCTAGTTAGAGAAGGAATTGAAAACTTTCCAGTCATAGGGTTTTTAAGGAAAAACACTCCGTATTCCTGAGCCTTCTCGATAAACTCCTGAATCAAATATGCCTCAATGGGTTGCTCAGTCAAATAAATCTCAAGCTCGCCTTGATTTTGAATAAGCTTCACTCCCTTTCCTCGCTCTCCAACATCAGGCTTTATAATGAAAGGATAGTTCAGATTTCCGGCATTTATCTTACTCAGAATTACATCAAAATTCTCCTCGGAATGAATCAAACACGTGTTAGGAAGATTGATTTTTGGAAAGTGATTTTGGGCTTCAAATTTTGAATAGTTATACAATCCTCCATTACCCAAGGAAGGATTTACAGCTGCAAAGAAATTGGCTTTCCGAAGTCGAATAGCCCAAGAAATCCCCAACACAAACATTGGGACGTGAAACCACCAAGCGTGTGCAAACTCAAAGGAATTATGCATCCTCGTGGGATCAGGCATCCTTTCCCAATCGGTTGTAGAGACTTCAAATGACTCAGGACTTTGTTTGACTTCTACCTCCATACTTTATTTTTCTTTCTTGACGTTCGGCCAGTTTTTATCTGCTTTTTTGATCATCTCAGCCTGATCAGTATTCCAGTCTGCCTGCACTTTCTTGTTGTAATTCAGGTACAATTTATCATTCACTATAGTCCAAGCTTCTGGGGAAATGGGTGCTTTGTAGCCTTCAGCCAATCCGAAAGCGCAATAACCACCATATTGAGGCATGTATTTCGTCGGGTTGGACTTGAATAGCTCTAGACTTTTCTGAGAAGAGAAATACCAATTCGCCCCTGCATAGCTGAACTTAATATCATCCTTACCCATCACAGGTTTGGAATCAGTGAAATACGCCACTGGATCATAGCCCTTTATCGCTTTGTCCTTCTGAGAAAACACATCAGCTTTCTGCGCATAGGAAGTGAAAATCAACAGAAGCAGCACAATACTGAGGCTCACTCTTTTTAAGTATTTATTCATGCTTATTTAAGTTTAGGATAAAGCTGACCCTCAAGCCAACAACTCCCATTTAAACTCATAACAGTTCAATCAGGCTGGATTTTCGTGTCGTACACAGGACAAATTGGAGAAAAAAACTTTTCAATAGGTAACCGTTTCTCAAAAAAACTGAATACAGCTTTACTTCAAAAGCTTAGGTTCCAGCCAAAGTAGTGTTAAAGTCAACACAAAAAGTGTAAACCAAAGCCAATCCGAGACCTTCTCCTGAGACGTAAAAATTTCTGAAGTTGTATCCCTTTTAGAATGCGCTTTCATGAAATCAGCTCTCCACTTTGAAGCTCGCACAGTTTCCCACTCATCTGGAGTATAGCTATAGAATTCTATGCTATCAGCAATTGAAACCCACCCAGAATCCATACTTACAAACTCAGCAGTTTTAGAAAAAGGGTTGACAAGCGATTGCTGCAGGAAGACTGAATCTGATTCAATGTTTACAAAATCCTTCATGAAAACCTCTTGGTTCGACTTAATGTCAGTTCTCATATCAGTAAAAACTGGCTGATTAAGATCTATTACCCCTGATTCCTGCGGAATCATTGCACCTATCATCTTCTGCCAAATCGCTTGGTAGTGCAAACTATCACCAGCCAGTTTGATTGGAAAAGTCTTACCCAATAGACTCACACCCACCTTAGCATTTCCGATTTGCTGAACTGCAAAAGCATTCTCAAAAAGCAGTTTCTGAGCAATCACCGACTCCAATTCGTAAGGTAAAGCTTCCAAATCAGCCTCAACTTCCCGACTCTCCTCTGTTGTAATTCGCTTTGCTTTGAAGTTGGTTTCAAAGGCTTTATTGATCGCAGGAACATCCCTTCCAATATCATCCAAATTAATCACCAAAATGGACGCTCCATTCTCAATTGCATCTTGGGTTGACTTCTTAGTGAGCTGTGCTGGATCGATGATCAGAAACTGAAGGGAATCGGATTCAGAACTTCCAGAGCGAATAGTTGAGTTTTTCGAAACATCTATTCGCTCCTGTACCTTCTCACCTGAGTTGATCAAGTATTGAGTCAAAACCCTAATTTCGGCATCAGGAAAAGCAAATTGCAAACTGTATTGAATGGGTTTGGCTGGACGAACAAAGAACTTGATGCTTCCATATAGGCTATCATTCACCATCAGGTCCAACTCATTTCTTCCCAGAACTTTCGCTGAAAACTTAAGGGAAAAAGCACCTTTATTTAATTCTGAGATGGTTTCAGCTAGTATTTCACCTTGCTGAGAAATGGAGATTTTCAAGGATTCGCTTGACTCTATCCTGCCATTCACCGTCTGCATTTCTCCTTCTCGCAGTATTCCTTTCCAATCCAGAAAAGAAAGTGCCCCATCTTCAATGTCTGAAACCCATTGAATATCCCTATCTCCTATTTTCAATAACTCAGCCTCTGAAAAGTCAGATCCAAGCAAATAAACAGGATTTCCCTCACCTTGGAATTTTCTGATATCAACAGATTTCTTGACACTCAAGCTATCTTTCCAAAAGCGTACTTTCTCCTTCGTAGTACCCGTGGAATGTATCAAAACTGCTTCTTCCGGCTTACTCGAAGTCCATATTGGTTGCAAAAGATAACCAAAGAGAATAAGTGAAAACAGCGCATTCAAAGCGATTTTAATCACTTTTCTGGAAGTTTTCAGATCAGCATTAAGTATCCAAAATAGCTGAACACCTAAAATAAGGATAATCGCTGCAGCGAATAGCCATGTCCAAGTTCCGGAAATCAAAGGTTCGAAGTGAATCATTGCAACTTGCTCCAAAAGGCTTTTTCTAATTCTTTTTGTTTGAGTGAAGACGCATTCACACCTTCACTTTGGGCTGTCAGAGGATATAGTTTCTGAAACAACTCCTTCTTTCCCTCCTCAGTAATTTTGCCTGCATTCAACTCTTGAAGTCTTAGCAAAACTGACCAATCCTGAATGCCGGAATAGTTCATGCGTGAAGTCCAGAGTTCTCCGAGTTTCTGCACTGCAGCTTTATCGACTACAGAAAGCTGAGGCTTTGGAAGCAATCCCAACACCTGTGCAGCTAGTGGCGCCAAGCTCCTAGTCAATGCTATTTGCTCGATTTCGATTTGATTTTTCAATTTATCCAGATCACCTGTCAAGCGCTTTTCTCCTTCCTTGATCGGTGGTGGATCAAATCCTGAACGCTTTACATAAACTCTTGATTTTTGCTGTACAGTCTTCAGATATTCCAACGCCTTTTCCTGAAAGGGTAAAGCCTTTTTCGGTTCAAAAAGCCGTAAATGCAACTCAGATTCCCACATCTGGTCTAAGGCAAGTTTCAAGAGATTCATCGAGGAATTCTCATCAATTTTAGCTTGTGTTGAGGACTGGCTTTTATTTAAAAATGCGCTCATAAGTCCTCCCATTCCATCCTCAAGATCATTCTCAACCACCTTCTGAGAGCTGCTATCCGATTTACTCGTTTTAGGTTCTATTACTAAATTGACCACACCGGCTTCATGGGCATGATCATGATCGTGACCGGCCAGGAAATCCACCGGTTCAGAACCGTTATTAGCTTCTGAATTCTCCTCACCGAGATATTGACCATAACGCATCCGAAGAAGCTTCTGATCGCTACCTATTAGATTAGAAGCAGAATTGAATTCTTTCTCAGTCTTACTCTTCTGAGTAGCAAGGAGATTTTCAGTATCAATAATAATCTGCCGTTGGCTACGGAAATACTCAGGCATAACATGAATCGCCATCCCTATTATGTCCTCCTCTTGAATCCCTGAAGTATCCACGTAATTGAGAAAATAAGTGTCCGAACGGGAAAAATTAGGTTCGGGAGTACGATTATCCATAGCTGCCCAATAGTAATACAACTCATCACCAGGCCTGAAATCGAATGACTTCAAGTCTAACTTGACACTGAGATCCGCAGATTTAAAATCCTTGTTTGGTATCGCTATTCGATTCTCTCTAAATTTCACATTTTCACCAGAACCTCTTGCCAACGTAGCCACCAGGTAAAGCTCCTTTACTTTGAAATCATCAGATACCTTGGCTTTCACCTGCATGACCTGAGGATCCTTCGTGAAGTGGTATTTATAAAGCTCTTTTTCGCTGGGCTGAATCACCGGAGCAAAATCATCAATTGCTTCCAATGGGAAATAATCAGATTCATAAACCACCTTCTCATTTCTACTTGCACGAAGCGCATAAATGCCAGATCCTATGACCTTATCCTTAAGAATAAATTTCTCTCCAGATTTGGAAAAAGGTAGGCTTTTGCCATTCGAATTAATCAATTCCAAAGTTGCTCCTTCACTATTTTTTATACTTACAATCCACTCTATATCAGATCTTATAATAGTCCTGATCGAAAGCTCTGATTGAGAAGTTTTTGGCAAGCCTGTGTATGCTGGGGGAATGATGGAAATTTCTAAGGATTTCAATTCCACAGGTAAATTCGCAACTGGAATAGCATCTACTTTATCTTCCAATTTAGCCTGAATATGGGGTGAGTTTTCATCGGAAAGATTCAAATATGATAGTCCATAAACTCCGAACATAAGCAGTAGCGCTACCAAAAATGGCCAGGTATTTTTGTGCCAAAGCTGGACTTCCCCACCTCGAAAGTTAGCATTCACTCGCTCCCATTGAAGTTGCTCAGCTACATTTTTACTGGGCTTATCCAAGAGTTCCAAACTGAATTCCAAGTCTGGAAATCTATCATGAAGTACCTGAATAGCTTGCTTTCGCTGAGTTACAAATAATCCCAAATAGTATCCAGCTACGAAGAAAGCTAGGATAGCAAGGACTAGGATAGCTGCGGGAGCAGATGTGAAAATCAAGCCAAATACCACCAGTGATAAACTTATCAATAATGCTTTTAAGCCAATTTGCACACGCAATTGCAACTCAATTTTGGCGATATAGCTTTCGATTGTGCTCATATCCCTTGTTGATTTGCAAAGTAACGTTCAGCTGCAAAACAGAGCAGAAATAGACCTAAAAGGATCACGTTAAGATTAGCTCTCTTGCTTTGGCTTTTCGGACTATCTACCAAAAATCTATGCTCAAGCTGAGTTTGACTCAACTTCACATCTTGCTGCTCTACCCCATAATAAGCTAGAAATCTCTCCAAAATAACTTCAGGCAACTTTCCTGTTTGTACCAATTCAGAATGATCGAAGTCCAGTTGATCTGAAAAAGTGATCAGATTCGATTGCTCAGAGAAAGAGAAATTATCCGAGATGAAGTAAAGTTTATTACCGCCTTTTTCTATTGGCAGCTCATGATCAAAAATCAGGTTTGCATCTTCCATGCGTTCCTTTTCTAAAAAGTCAAATCCGTAAACATCTTGAATAGCTTCTAGAGATGCCTTGATGAAAAGACGCTCTGAGGAGGAAATTTCACCCATATAGTAAGCGAAATCGCTCTTTCCTATAGTAATCGAAACAGGGCCATTTTGATCGTTTGCGATGGAGTCCAAAACCCCATTTTGATTAACCTCTAGCTTTTTTCCTCCTTCAATGGAAATGTTCTGAGGAGCTGGATTTGCCAGATCAGCTATTCCTAAAAAGAAGGTTGGTTTGATTTTACTTAGATAATTCTTCGACCCTAAGCTGTTTTGAGAGTTGATCAAATACAAATTGAGCTGGGTAGTTTCATCCGTAATTTTATCCAAAGAGGATTGAAGCTTAAGAGACTTTCCTTCTGCATTCAACTCATCCAAGCCCTCAATTGCTGTGAGATGCTCATCAGCCCAATATACTTCCTCACCCTTTTCCAATGCCTGCTGAAGCTCAAACTTGTACTCCTCGGTGATCAGATTACTTGGCTGTACCAGATGAATAATTCTCTCCTCGGAAACCTTGCTTACCGATGGAATAAAGACCTGACTCAACAGTAACACCAGCAAAACTAGCAGTAGAATTCTAAGTAATAGCACGAAGATATTCTCCAATCGGAAGCCTTTAGCCACAGAACTTTCCTGTGTGGCGAGCCAGTGCATCGCTGCCCAATGGAGGACTTGCCCTTTCTTTCCTCGCCAGAGATGTATAAGGATAGGGATGCTGATTCCAAGCAATCCCCAGAGCAATATAGGTTGAAGAAACTGCATCACGAAAGGGATCTTTCTGCAAGAAACTTGCTGATTAGGCCGGCGATTGAATCCGTCAATCTTGCTTGAAACAGATGAACTTGAGGTAGAATCAACGATTGCTTAAAACCTGACAAATAATTCTTTATAGAATCGTTATAGGTTTTATCTATCGCCTTTCCATCCAAAATAATTGAGCGATCTGACTCCAAATCATGAAAATGAAAATTACCCTTCAAGTCAAACTTTTCCTCCTGCTTTCCCAGAATCTGAAACAACACAATCTCTTTTTTGGGATGCCTCATTTGCTCCACTATGTCCAGCCATTCGTTATCTTTTTGCAAAAAATCAGACACCAGAATTATCAACTCCCGTTGCTTGCTTTTCAATACAGGAAACTCCTTTTTCAAGACAGGCCAGGTTCCAGCAGCAGTTTCAGTTTCCAAATAATATAAAATGCGTTGAAATGACTTAGGTGATGCGGACACCTTCTGCTCTATCTTTCCATCCTGAAAAGTAAAATAGGTCAAGGAGTCTCCTTGCTGATGGGCTAAGTATGAAAGTGAAGCAATGAGGTTTTTAGCGTAATCAAGACGTTTGATTCCATCCTCCTCGTAATTCATCGACCCAGAGAGATCAAGCATCACACGCACGTGCAAATGGCTCTCAGTCTGTGATTCTTTGATCATGTACTTACCGGATCGGGAAAAGTACTTCCAATCAATCCTCTTGGGATCATCCCCTGGCTCGTAATACCTGTACTGTTCAAACTCAGAACCAACTCCCACGCGCTTGCCTAGGTGCACCCCATGCTTGAGTTGCTCGCTGATGATTTTAGCAGCCAACTTCAGGTTATTGAGTTTGATGATCTCCAGATTACTTGCTTGCATGGATTGGTAATGCTTCAAGGATTTTGGTGATGACAGCATCTGGCTGTATGTTCTCAGCTTCTGCTCTGAAATGTAAGGAAAGCCTATGCCTTAAAACTGGATAAGCTAGCGTCTTGATATCATCAGGTGTGACAGCAAAGCGACCTTTTACCAAGGCTCTCGCTTTGGCACATAGAATCAAAGCCTGACCGGCTCGTGTACCTGCGCCCCACTCTACATAATCTATAACTGACTGTATTCCTGAATTATCAGGCCTTGTAGCTCGAATCAGCTTATTGATGTAAATCAGCAAACTGGAATCAATATGCACCTCTCTAGTCAGCTTCTGAAGTGTTTTGACATCCGTACCCGTGAAGACTACATCTGGTTTTCCTTTGTAAGTCCCTGTAGTTTTTTCCAGGACTTCCAACTCCTCCTGCTCAGATGGATACCCCAATTTGATATACAAAAGAAAGCGATCTAGTTGTGCTTCTGGCAGTGGATAAGTTCCTGATTGCTCAATTGGATTTTGCGTAGCAATAATCAAAAAAGGATCTGGAAGAGGATGATGCTGCCCGCCATAAGTCACTACCTTCTCTTGCATAGCTTCGAGCAAGGCAGCTTGGGTTTTAGAGGGAGTTCTGTTGATCTCATCTGCCAACACCATATTCGCGAAGATCGGCCCACGGTTGAACTGGAAGAACTTCTTGCCAGTCGCATGGTCTTCCTCTAGGATTTCTGTCCCTAATATATCCCCAGGCATCAAATCAGGCGTGAATTGAATTCGCTTAAAGTTCATATCCATTCCTTGAGAAAGAGAATTGACCATCAGCGTTTTTGCCAAACCAGGAACACCTTCCAGAAGGCAATGCCCACCAGCTAGTAGTGTGATGATGATTTCTTCGATCACAGACTCCTGACCGACGATGACTTTAGCTATTTCTTTTTTGAGCAAGGGAATTTTACCCACTAGCTCTTTATATGCTGTTAAATCTGTGTTTTCCAAAATCATTGTGTTAATGCATAAACCACTATGTTGACACCAAACTTGGTATTGTCAACCTTTAAGAATCGCTTATTTCTGAAGTCATAATCCCACTCGCAGCCATAATCTTTGTTGCTATAAAGGACTCCTATCCTACCATTTACAACAATTGCTTTCAAGTAATCATGAATCAGGTCATCTCCCCAGCCATTAAGCTCAAATGAAGTGGCCGGAGGGCCATCATCAAATTCAAAGAAGGAAGAATAAATTGGGTGGTTATTGGGTATTTTTTGGAGCGCATCTTCTCCAAAGGTTTTAGCCATTTCGGCTTCGAAGGATTTTGCGAAAAGTCCATCTATGTCATGATTGCAATCATCGGCAAAGACGAAGCCTCCGTTTTCTACATAAGTCTTGAAATTCTGTCGCTCTTCGGACGAAAACTCTACCAACTTATGCCCACTGATATAGCAAAAAGGACTTTTGAAAATCTCCTTACTACTCAGCTCTACTATTTTTTCCTTTTCATCTACAGGAATGGTTGTGTATTCCACCAGTGAATTGAGCAAGTTGATAGGCATACGTTGATCAGTATCCCAATTGCCGGAATTGTATTTGATTCTAGTGAAAAAGAAAGGTTGCATTTCAGTGGTCAGTTTTCAGTATTCAGTGATCAGTGATCACCTCTTTAAGCAATAAGCAGTACCCAGTCAAAGTAAATAATTACTGTAAACTGAATACTGCTCACTGTGAACTGATTTAAACAGCGTCAGATAAGCTAGTGAAGGTAAAGTCTCTGATCTTCATTGGCGGAATCAAGCTTCCTCCTACTCGCTGAGGCTTACCCATAGATTCTATGTTGTTCAACATGATAATCGGGCTCTCATTGAATCTAAAGTTCTTCACCGGGAATTTGATCTGACCATTTTCTATGTAGAAAGTACCATCTCTGGTCAAGCCCGTGAATAGCAGGGTTTGAGGATCTACCGCTCTGATGTACCAGAATCTGGTAACCAGCACGCCTCTTTCAGTGCTTTTGATCATATCGGCAATAGATTCATCGCCACCGGAGAAAATAAATCCGCCGCCGCCAAATCCTCCAGCACCTGAAAGCGGTGTTACTCCTTGCTTTTCTGCCCAATAGCGAGAATAAGAAAGGTTTTTCACTACTCCATTTTCTACCCAAGTAGTTTTTTGCTTAGGCAACCCATCTCCATCCCATGGTGATGTAGGGATTTCTGTGTTGAAAGGATCTGAAATGATCGAAACTCGCTCATCGAATAATTTTTCTCCCAGGCGAGTTCCTCCACCCTTTTTACTCATATAGCTTCTTCCTTCGTCTGCACTCCGTGCATCAAAACCTCTTGTCAGCAAGCTCAATAAATCTCCAGCCGCAGTAGGCTCAAGGATAACAGTATATTTTCCCGGCTCTATTGCCTGGGCATTTGCAGATGCTTGCGCTTTCTGCATTGCAATGCTAGTCACCTCTTTTGAATTCAGGAGATTGACATCATTGAAATCTCTAATCGCATAACCAGATCCTGTGCCATCCGTCGTTCTCACTGTAATGGAGAAATCAACTGATGTGCTGGTATTGTAGCCAAATTGGCCTTTGCTATTCCCAGAAGCCACAAAGCCAGAGAAATCTTCCAAATAACCCGCAGCGGTAAGATCACCTGTACTGGTCACTTCTATACTGTCCATGGCCAATTGCGCCCGGAAGTCTGGTGTGATCTTATCTGTCGCCGGACTGAATGTAGCCGTCTCAGGATAAACTTGAGGCCCGAGCATAGGCATGTACTCAGGATTCTCAGGAGCCAACATAGCGATTTCCTCTGCACGTGCTACTACCTTTTTCAGTGAGGCATCATCCAGCTCATTGGTAGATGAAGATCCCACTTTCTTGCCAAATACAGAGTTTACACTTAGACGAATTTCATTCGTCTCTCCACTTGTGTTCACTGTATTTCTAGCATATCTGATATTACCGGTTTTTCCTCCAAAAATGGACACTTCCATCTCGTCCGCTTTTGAATAGGAAAGCACCTTATCTATAATTTTCTTTGCTTCTTCTTTAGTTAATATGGCCATAATTTCCGCGTTGAGGTTAAATGTTTCTTCCCGTATTGATCACGTTCACTCCGTCAAAACGGGTAGTGGAACTGCCATGAGAAACTGCTGATGATTGTGAAGGTTGGCCTTTGCCGTCATTGAACGAGCCGAAAAACTTGTAATCATCTTTGTCGCAAATCTGCGAGCAAGAATTCCAAAACTCTTGAGTATTGGACTGGTAGGCTACATCTTCGAGCATTCCCACGATCTCCCCATTCTTGATTTCGTAAAACAACTGACCTCCAAACTGGAAATTGTAACGCTGCTGATCAATAGAATAAGAACCTCTTCCAAGAATGTAAACTCCTTTTTCAACATTCTTAACCATTTCAGCAGGACTGAGTTTCTCCGTACCTGGTTTCAGAGAAACATTAGGCATACGCTGAAATTGCACAGAACTCCAACTGTCTGCAAAAGCACAACCGTTAGATTCATTTTCACCTAAGATTTTGACTTGGTCACGAATTGCCTGATAGTTTACCAAAACACCGTTTTTGATCAAATCCCACTCTTTACATTTTACTCCCTCATCATCGTATCCTGTATTTCCCAGGGAAAAAGGCTGAGTCTTATCAGCGACGATATTTACTTTATCAGAGCCATATTTGAAATCGCCTGATTTCCATTTGTCCAAAGTAGCGAAGCTAGTTCCGGCATAATTCGCCTCATAACCCAACACTCTATCCAGTTCTAGCGGATGCCCTACGGATTCATGAATCGTAAGTCCCAGGTGATCTGGATCTAGTACTAAGTCATACTTCCCAGGAATAACTGATTTTGCAGTGATTTTTTCTTTTGAATGCTTGGCTGCACCTATCGCATCCTCTACCATATCGTAGGAATTCTTGTAGCTATTGAAGCCAGCAGGATTCATGATTTTATCCTCAGCAAGACCATCCAGGTATTCGTAACCCATACCCATTGGCGCACTAAGTGCCTGTCTACTTCTAAATCCACCCGCCCCTTTGTTCACAGCTGTCACTGAAAACGTCGGCCAGATACGATGGATATCCTGATCAATGTAAGAACCATCAGTGGACGCAAAATACTTCTGCTCGTTAATGATGAAGAGAGAGGAATTGACGAAGGCAACTCCATTATCCATAGCAGAATTGTTCACTTTCAGAAGAAGGTCAATTTTATCCTTTACAGGAACTTCCATTGCATTCTTCTTGATTGGCGTATTCCAAGTCACCTCTCCATGTCCTTTTTCAGGAGCAAGGACTACAGGTTCCTTTTGCAATTTGGAATTTGCTTTGGCGATGGCTACTGCAGTTTCTGCACAGCTTTTGATCCCGTCAGGGGATACATCTGAGGTTGCCGAAAAGCCCCAAGTGCCATTAGCAATCACTCGAATGCCGACACCAAACGTCTCTGAATTTGAGATGTTTTGGACGTTTTTCTCTCTTGTGCTTACATTTTGGCGCAAGTATCTTCCTATTCGAACATCTGTGTAGGTAGCGCCTTTGCCCCTGGCAGCATTCAATGCAATGTCAGCAAGTACTTTTTTAGCCGCTGGATCCATTCCTGGCTCAAGCAATTGCTCAGCCGAGACAGGATTTCCCATCATGACTAGTCCGGATGTGGCAAGGGCTCCAAGCCCCATTCCGGAAAGGTGGATAAAATCTCTTCTTTTCATGTGTTAGTAATTGTCTTTTTGGTCATCCCGATAACTTTCGGGAGAAATCTCGCATGCATTAGTCATTCCACGGTGTGTAGTTTTTCTTCATACCTATCTGCCTCCGGCAGGCTCGATTTCAATTGATCTCCTGGTTAAAGTTTATGGTTTATATTCCTAGTGATATTAATGGGTTTAATAGTTCTATCAAAGTACTGCTATCCTTGGATTAAGAAAAATAAAAATACAGACTCGGTAAAATTTCAGGGTACAACTTGAAAAATACCGTTTGACAATTAGAGATTCATGGATTTTGTACCCTATGCAACAAAATAAGACAATTTTAAAAAGTAATGTTTTGTACGATTTCCCTATTGAAAACTTTCAAATTCTGAACTATGAAACTTAAGAATTGAATAGGAGGTAAGAAACCGAATGAAAAGTTTTAATAGGTTTCCTATGTTTGCTTAAATGATACGACAACTCTCCTTTTTATTTTTTCTATTGCTAGCGCAAAATGCATTTGGGCAGAAAGTCAGTGCCGAATTACTTAAAAACGTTCTCTATCAGCTAGAAATCGATGAAGACAAATGCTTCATGACTTTAGTCAGCTCCTTAGAAATCCCCAATGATGAAACAATTGTGGTTATTCCTGAAATTGAAGAATCTGGAGAAGAAACCGCTGTACTTAATAGCCACATTTTAATAGTAAATACCTCAACTGGAAACATCAAGTCTAGCTTTTACAAACAAAATGCCTGGTACACTGATGCCATTCGTATTAATCGCATTGAAATCAGCTATCAACCTTTCAAGCTAAACTCAACTTCTCAGTCCATTGCAATTACGATTGGCTATGAAGGAATTAGTAGAATAAATCTAATAGGAATTGAAGAGCTAAGTTTGTACGAAAGGAATGGCGCGGAAATAAACCTTCTTTTGGAAAACTTTCCGAGTTACCGGTTCATTGGAGAGAATGACGGAATAGGAAATGGAGAATATGAGGAACATCAGAAAAAAATTGAACCTAGCTCAGGTCTAACTAACGGCTATTATAATTTGGTGGTAAAGGATTCGGTACGAATATTTCAAACTAAAGATGGTGATGAGAAAATCATAGAAAAGAGGCTAGAAACCGAAATATTGAAATTCCAAAATGGTGAATATCGAAGTGAGAAAAACTGATTCAAACATTTAAAATCTTATTCCATGGTGAATTTTTGCTCAGAATATAAGCAGTCTGAAGACTGCATTATATTTAGTCCAAGTGAGACTTGAACCAGCATAAGACAAAAAAATCACCTCACTATCGTTCGGAAAGTCAAATTGATTCTGGGTTTAGAAACTAGCTTTGTGGGTGGAAGTCGATGCATCCAATGCGTCTGAGTAGTTCCTTTCATCACCAGCAAACTCCCATTTTCTAAAATCTGTGAAATGGTCTCTTTTGTTGCTTTATGTTTGAAAGCAAATTTCCGTTCCGCTCCAAAACTCACCGAAGCGATTGCTCCATTCTTTTTCAGATCCGTTTCTCCGTCGCTATGCCAAGCCATTCCCTCTGATCCATTATGATACAGATTCAGCAAGCAGGAATTGAAGGTTTCCCCCGTCTTCTTTTCTACCAGATCCTTAAGCTCCAGCAATTCCTTAGTCCAAGGCAAGGCTGTTTTTGTAGTATTGGAATAAGTGTATTCAAACCGATTTTCTGCATACCAAGCCACTTTACGCTTGGTTTCAATTCGTTTTCCAAAAATAATCGCCACGTCATTCTTCCATTGAATCTCGTTCAGTAAATAGTCTAGGTAGGTCAAAGCCTTAGCCGTAGGCATAATCTTGCCATAGTAATTCACCGTGCCGTCTTTGGGCAGCAGGTTAAAACTTTCAACTGAATCCTGATTGAATAAATCCATGTTACTGTGTTATCATTCTCTAGTTTGCTGGGCAGCTTCCCAACCTATTATCGCTGACTTCCTTGTATTCCCCCACATGTAGCCACCGAGTTTACCGCTAGACTGAATCACACGATGGCAAGGAATCAGAAAAGCAACAGGATTACTACCGATAGCAGTTCCAATGGCGCGTGAAGCTTTTGGTTTTTCTATTTCGCCTGCGATTGTTCCATAGGTAGTCAGATTTCCCATTGGGATTTTTAGCAGCGCGTCCCAAACTTTCAATTGAAACGGGGTGCCATGCAAGTGCAACTTGATCTGATTGAGTTTGCTCCAATCGTGCTGAAAAATAAACAAGGCTTCCTGTTGAATTTTATCCACAAGCTGATGATAGTTCGCTTTTGGAAAGCGTGCTTTCATAGTTACTTCTCCTTCTTCTTGGTTTGAGAAAAAAGCCAGGTGACAAATACCTTTCGGAGTAGAAGCCACGATGATTTCTCCGAACGGGCTTTCAGCAAAACTGTAATTGATCTGGAGGTTTTCTCCCCCATTCTTGAATTCACCTGGAGTCATCCCTTCAATTCTCACAAAGAGATCGTGAAGCCTTCCCGTCCCAGAAAGTCCGGTTTCTTGCGCCGCTTCAAATAGAGTCGCTTCCTTGCCTTGCAAAAGCTGTTTCGCATATTCCACGCTGAGGTATTGCATAAACTTCTTGGGACTCACCCCTGCCCAATCGCTAAACATCCGCTGAAAATGAAAAGGACTCAGATGAACCTGTACCGCAATTTCCTCTAGGGAAGGTTGACTTTTGAAATTGGCTTGGATATATGCAATCGCTTCGGCAATACGTTGGTAATTGATGGATTCACTCTCGCTCATGATCTAACTGCTAGGTTACCCAAAAGTAGGTTGATTCATAGAATAGCAAAACCCGAATCTTGCGGAGTTTACGTTTTGTTAGCCTGCATCCAAAAGCTTTTTCTTTTTCAACAGGTAGTTTTTTTCTAGCTGATTTGAACATTTAGCTATAGCCAAGTCAATTTGCTCCATCGCTCTTCCCAACTCTCCCAGCTTTTCAAAATACTCCGCGTAGCAGCCATGGAAAAGGTATTCACGCTGGATCAAGGACTCAGGTTTAATTCTGTTCAGTTCATTTTTCGCTTCTGCAAGTTTTTCGAGTTGCAAAAAAATGGTTGCCTTTGAAAGCAAAATATGATCTGAAGGGATCATCTGATACATCTCATCATAGTAATCCAGGATGCGCAGCCAATTCGTATTCTCAAATTGAACAGCCCGCACATGCTCAGAAGCTATAGCCGCTTCCAAGTGATAAATAGAGCGATCTTCAAATTCAATGGATTTTCTCAAAGCATCATTTCCGAGAACGATAAGAGGCAAATACCACTTAGAGCGATCCTGATGCTTAAGATCTATGATTTCAGAGTTGCTTATTTTCGATTCCAAACGTGATGAGTGAAAGCACATAAGTGCAAAAAGCGCATAGGTCCCACCTGTTCTGAACTTCTCTTTTCGAAGTAAAAGCTTGCAGAGTCTAATCGCTTCTCCACAAAGATCCTTCGAAATCAGCTCGTCGGCTTTTGTGGAATGAAAACCTTCATTGAAAATCAAATAAATTATATGAAGAACTCGAGAGATCCTAACTCGAATTTGATTTGGATCAGGAGAGGAAAGCGTAATCTCTAAATCCTTGATTTTCTTTCTGGCACGCACCAAGCGCTTTTTAATAGTTTCCTCTTTTTGAAGAAGAGCAGCAGCTATTTCTTTCATTGAAAAACCCGAAATGGCTTTCAAAGCAAATGCAATCTGCTCCTCCTGTGAAAAGCTGGGATGACAAGCCACGAAAATCATTCGTAACTGGCTATCTGCTACTTCATGATCTAAAAAGTAATCATTGATCTCTTCGTCAATTGATGCTTGATTAAAGCTTAAGTGCCTATCATTTGTTGCGTTTACCTGCCTCAAAAGATCTATCGTACGATGCTTAGCAGCTTGAGTAAGCCAAGCTTCTGGATTATCTGGCAACTCATTTCTCCACCGAAGAGCTGCCTTCAAAAAAGTATCTTGAACAGCATCCTCGATCAGTTCCAGATTGGACAGGCCGAAGATTTTGGACAAAATAGCGACCATCTTTCCATATTGATGTCTGAAAAGATGGTCAACCAATTTACTTTCGTTACTACTCTTCAAATTTCATCACTTCTCTGATTTCTACTGAGCTCCCTAAGTCGTAATCTGGGAAATCCTGAGCAATTTTAACCACCTCATCAAAACTCTCAGCACTCACTACATAATATCCTCCTATCATCTCCTTGCTTTCAGTATAAGGCCCATCAGTCACAATTCGATCAGGACCAGAAATGGTTTTGGCTGCAGCATGTAATGCTTCACCACTCTTTATAATCCCCTGATTTTTCATTTTTTCTCCCCAGACAAACCATTTGCCCATGCGTTCCTGAAGTTGCTCTGGAGACAAACCCAAATCCTCGTAATCCTCTCCGATAAAAACCATCATAAATTCTTTCATACTTTTCTTTTTAGTTGTGTTTTATACAAAATTGATCATTTAAAAAACTTCTCGTATCGATAAAATATAAGAATCATTTGGAGGAATGGAAAGCTACTTTATTTCCTTCAGAATCGATAAACTGACCCATGAAACCATGTTCACCAAGGGAAGTTTTGGGGATAATGATTTTCCCACCTGCGGCCTCCACACGAGACAGCGCCAAATTGAGGTCATCGCCACCATTTAAATAAACCAGTGACCCTTTCTCAGATGGCTCACAACCCGGACCAAAAACAATTGATCCTCCTACTCCATTTTCCCAATCGGATGGGAAGAATGCCATGCGCATCCCCATCTCTTCCATAGGCATGGTCTCCATAGTTGTAGCAAGTACAGCTTCATAAAAAGACTTAGCTCTTTCGAAATTTTTCGCTGGAATCTCAAACCAGTTAATTGCATTTTTCATCATACAGTGTTTTAGGATTAAACCTTATTTGAATCTATGACGAAACTGATTTTTAAAACAGGGACAAGTTTCTTATGAATTTGTAAATTTCAAAAGTAGCATTTATGAAGAATTTCAAAAACCCAATTTATGAACCAAGGAATAGCCTTACCCAATGCAGGTCTAGTTTTATTAAATAGCTTTTTCCCAACCTTATTTGAGCGACTTGGGCTTATTCAAAATGGAAAATTTATTGATGAGTATAGCCAATCAGATGCTGTTCAATACCTTCAATTTTTGGCAACAGGTAACTCCGGTGCAGAAGAAACTTTCCTTTCTTTAAATAAGATTCTTTGTGGGGTACCTATATCGAGTCCTTTAAAAACTTCTATTAGCATTACTCCAGAATACTCAGAACTTATTGATGGGCTTATTAAAGCAGCTATTGGTCACTGGCCAGCAATAGGAGATACTTCGGTCGACGGTTTTCGTGGAAATTGGTTGGTTCGCGATGGGATACTTATAGAGCACCAAGATCATTGGGTATTAATGGTAGAAAAAAAAGCATATGACATTTTGATTTCTAAAGCTCCTTTCTCTTTTTCGATCATAATGTTTCCTTGGATGGAAAAGCCTATTCATGTGGACTGGCCATATTGAATAAATGAAACCAAACTTTTAACATGTCTTATTGGGATTGACCCCTTCTCCACATACCCCACCTTCAAGAAAGAATAGCTGGTTGGTTCAGAACTTTGCACATCCACACTAAACCCTACTCTTGGTTAAAAACCCTATTGTGAAATAAAGGAAGTATCGAACTCAGCAGTGTTTTCAATTTGTATTTGCTGCCAAGCCTATATGCTTAGGAATCAAAGGATGATATAAATATCCGGCACTGGATATCTCCTCTTACTCCTAATGCTCTCTGTTCTTATCACAATTTTGTATTTAAGTATTTGCTTAAATAAGTAATAAATGTAACCTTGTGCTATGGGAAACAATTCTTGCATAAGGCAGCAGGCTGATTTTGAACAAATAAATCGTTGTAAAGACACAGTTACGGGATTAAGTGACTCATTTGACCACCTAGCAAATGGACTTTCATTGGCCGGAAATAGTGTCAGACTTAAAATACTTTATTTACTCTTTGAGGAAAAAAGACTTTGCGTCTGTGATTTAAGCGACATTTTGGGAATGAATATTTCCGCTATTTCTCAGCACTTAAGAAAAATGAAAGACCGAAATCTTTTGGAAACAGAAAGAGAAGCCCAAACGATCTTTTACTCTCTGACACCTGAATATGAAAAGTTACTAAATCCATTTTTTGAGATCCTTGACAACAATAAAACCTTAATACCGGGATGAAAAGTGAAAACAAAATAATTGGTGCAGGTATGCTAACCGCAATTACAGCTTCATTATGCTGTATCACTCCTGTATTAGCTCTAATCGCAGGAACCAGTGGAATTGCTTCAACATTTTCTTGGGTAGACCCTTTTAGACCTTATTTGATTGGGCTGACTATTTTAGCTCTTGGTTTTGCTTGGTATCAAAAACTTTTTCCCAAGGCGACAGAGACACAAAAGGAAATCGACTGTGAATGCGCAACCGAGGAGAAAAGGAAATTTATACAAACCAAAACATTCTTAGGAATAGCGACATTGTTTGCTGCGACTATGATTTCATTTCCTCATTACTCCCACATTTTTTACCCCAAACCGGAGAAAGAAGTAGTCATCGTTAAGGAGTCAAATATTCAAAAAGTTGAATTTAAAATTAACGGAATGACCTGTGCAAGTTGTGCCGAACATGTCCAACACGATGTAAATAAGCTTCCTGGGATAATAGTAGCGACTGCGTCTTACGACAATAAGAATGCAGTTGTAGAATTTGACAATTCTAGAACGTCTCTTGCTGACATACAAAAAGCAATTGATGGGACAGGTTATAAAGTTATTGAAACAAATATTAAGTGAAATGGACGTACTAACGAAATCAATTATTACCTGCCCAAGCTGTGGACATAAAAAGGAAGAAGAAATGCCCACAGATGCTTGTCAATTCTTCTACGAATGTGAAAACTGCAAAAGTGTAATCAAACCAATAAAAGGAGACTGTTGCGTTTATTGTAGTTACGGCACAGTTAAGTGCCCTCCAATGCAAGAGAATAAAAGTTGCTGTTCTTAAATAAGTTCAGACAGACCAATCGGTAATTAAATCATTTACCTCTACTTCACCTTCAAGAAGGTATAGCTAGTTGACTCGGAACTCTGCTTAGCCATTCCGATTGTACATCCCAAAGCAAGAAAGTAGACGTCGATTAGTATAAGTTGAACTTTATCAATCTAAAAAAATCGGAGAAATTGCTGCTGCATCAATGTCTTTCATGGTTATGACTGCGAATAAAGACATCAATGAAGAGCCAATTACCAGGCTTTTAGAGGTGAATTAAGTTTGTGGTAATAGATATAAGAAACCATTAAAATCACCAAAATAATCAATGGAAATATGGTCTGAAACCCAAAACCATCCACAGCATAATGGCTAATGCAGGCAAAAATAAAATCAAAGGTAAAACCCGCATAAGCCCATTCTTTCACGCGTTTAGGGAATTTGGGGATCATTAGGATCAGCGAGCCACAAACTTTGAAAACCACGAGAGCATTTCCAAAATACATGGGGTAGCCTAAATGCTGAATACCTTCTTTTGCAAGTTCTGTTTGTGAAGTCAGGGCCGGCATGACTCCCTCGAAAAGGAAAATAAGAGTTGTGGCTGACCAGAAAATGATCGTGTTTCTTTTTGTAACATCCATGTTTTTGAGTTTTAAATGACTCTCAAATATCAATACTCTCCTACTTTTCTACGGGGTAGCATAATGACAAAGTACAGGCGCTTTGCGAACCAGTGAATTGCATATCAAACTGCTCGTATTGAATACTGAAAGTACTTAACACGATTCCTTCCGGTTTTCATGATTATTTTCATATCCACCTATGGAAAAGTGTGGGAAGAGATAGGACATGAGCACTAAGACCCTTTACTTTATCTATAGATAACTTTGTAACCTATTCCTGACATGTCAAAATCCGACTTGAACAGCTCGAAAAATAAAACTACTAATACACAAGATAGACGAGCATTTTTACAAAAAAGCGCTTTAGCAGCTATGGCGACGGTTTTGGGCGCAGATATAGTTCACGCTGCCAGTATGCCTAGAGATTATATTCCTGTGGGCTTGCCGGCGGATTTTGACCCAATGAAAGGCAAAAGCAAAGACATGATTATCCGTAATGAAAAGCCTTGGAATGTAGAGCCTATGCCACATCTTTTAGATGATGCTGTAACTCCATTTTCCAATATTTTCATCAGAAATAACGGACTGATGCCAGAAGATGTTGACGCAGCAAACTGGACTTTGACTATTGGCGGTGAATCAGTCACCAAGGAAAAAACATACACGCTCGATGAGCTCAAAAACAAGTTCAAAGCCTACACCTATCAATTGGTTCTTGAATGTGGTGGGAATGGTCGTGCAGGCTTTTATCCTCCTGCATCTGGAAATCAATGGGAAGAAGGAGCCGTGTATTGTTCAGAATGGACCGGCGTAAGATTGAAAGATGTACTGGCTGATGTCGGTATCAAATCCGATGCTGTCTATGTGGGGTATTATGGAAAAGACAAACATCTAAACGGCGATCCAAACAAAGTTGTGATCTCCCGAGGTGCTCCTATGTCCAAAGCAATGCAAGACGAAACACTACTGGCCTGGGCGCTTAATGGAAAAGATATTCCTCTTCAACATGGATTCCCACTTCGCTTGGTTTGCGGCGGCTGGCCAGCTTCCGTGTCTGGCAAGTGGCTTCATAAACTAGTGGTAAGAAACAAAGTGCATGATGGTGAGAAAATGATGGGTGACGCCTATCGTGTTCCAAAGTATCCAATAGCTCCAGGAGATAAGGTGCCAGAGGAGGATATGAAAATAATAGAGTCCATGCCTGTAAAATCGATCATCACTCACCCAAAATCCGGGGCGATGTTTGACAAATCGAAAAAATTAAACGTACGAGGACATGCTTGGGCTGGTGAGCAGGAAATTAAAGAAATGCAAGTGACCACAGATTTCGGGGCTACCTGGCGAACATGTTCATTGAAAAAACCTGCAAATCGTCTGGCTTGGCAACAGTGGTCCATAGATCTGGATTTCCCTCAAGCAGGATATTATGAGATCTGGGCAAAAGCAACTGACGATCAAGGAATCTCTCAGCCAATGGTGATGCCGGGCTGGAACCCTAAAGGCTATCTAAATAATGCCTGTCACAGAATCGCGGTGAAAGTAAGCTAATGCACATGAATAATCTTCCAAACAATAATCCCAAGACTTCAGACAAGGAAAACTATCAACTTTTCAATGGATTGATTAAGTCTGTAGCTGGACTGGTAGGAGTCGTAGTTCTCTTGGTAGGTCTTGTGCTTTCGTTGGTTTTTCTACCAGAAATCTCTACCCGATTGAATTCTACCAGCGCTGAACTGTCCTCAGCTAGCCCTGAACCATTAGCCGATTCTAGTACTGAGGTAGTAGATGGCAAAGATGTGGAAACGGGACTGATTGCAGGGAATGGACTGGAGCTTGTCAAGGCCAACTGTACCGCCTGTCACTCTAGTGCACTGATTCTTCAAAATCGATTTACCCGTGAAGGCTGGCATTCCAAGATTGTATGGATGCAAGAGACTCAGGGTCTTTGGGATCTTGGTGGAAATGAAGCTATTATTCTGGATTACTTGGCAGAGAATTACGCCCCGGAAGAATCACATGGACGTAGAATTCCGCTAACTGGAATTGACTGGTATGAGCTGAAGGATTAAGATGTTGAGTTTATTTTTTCTTGTAATTTCTCCATCCAAGATGCTCTTTCCCCAACCACAAAATCAAATTCAGAACCATCTGTTGTCTTAATTCTCAAACCGTTATCAATCAATTTCCCCGTTTTCCTGGCTCGGATATCTATAATGGTCTCATATGGAATATTAGATTGGCCAGTACGAATATTGAGTTTGTGAGACTTAAAAATCAACCGCTTGTTTGTCAGGAATAGCTTCCCTCCTACGGCTTCCGCACCACGTAATAAGTTGGCAGGTCCTTCTGTTGCAATTTCCTCGCTTGTAAGTAACTCTGGATGAATACTTTCCCCAAGGCTAACTCCGAGTCTATTCGCTATTTTCCCAAAAACATATGGAAACCCAAATGCCATAAAAACACCAAAGAATACGCCTTGAAAAATCAAGACATACCAGTCATTAAATTCGCCTTCCCACAAATAATGACTCAGGACAAGCAATACCATAAATAGTCCTCCATTGAGAAGAACTAATCCGGCCTTTTGCCTCCAGTTTATTGGGTTGATTTTAGTTTTCATCTTAAGTCAATTATTCTTTGGAAATCAATGCTTCACAACCTTCCTTATCAATCGTATAAGTCAGGTTGATAATCTTCCAAATCCCATCTTTCTTGAACAAAGTAAAGACATCCACTCCACAGTGAGAGAAGTCCCCATTAAGTCTAAATTCATAAGGAACCCAAGCCATGGCCATTCCTTCATGGATTTTCACATCCATGCTTAGTCCTGTTTCCAGGTAGGAATTCTTGGATTGAAAAGATTTCAAATCGTCTTTGAAAAACCTCATGCGCTGTTTGGCTGGGCTTACGGTATTGTTTACTGTCCAGATCTGCCCTTCCATAAAAGCCACTTGCTGTAGCAGTACTGTGTCCTGCTTTTCCAAAGATTCGAAAAACTGATTGACCACAGACTTTACTGCAGCTACTTCCGTCTCTTCAGCTTGCTGAGAAAAGCAATCAAAGCAAAACAGGAGAGCGAATGCTAAAAATATATGTTTCATGGTTATACTGAGGTTCAGGTCTTTGTGAAGGTTCAATATAGGAATTACTAGTTTTAGTTAATATTCAGAATTTCATCCAACTCAATTGTGAACACATTGTGTGCACAATTTAATCAGCAAAGCAATCAATCATGTCCCATGCAGCAGTCCTTAAACTTCCCTCCATCACCACATGGGCAAGGGTCATTTCGACCGATCGTTCGCTTTAGCTTGTTATCTCCTACCTGACTATTGGCTAGATCAGTTTGAAATACCGAGGAAAGTACCTCGTATAATTCCGGATGTTTTTCTTGGAAAAGCTTTGGTCGTTCAAAAAAGTATTCACTCGCAACCGCCAAAAATTCCTGCTTATTAGTCGCTCCGTAAATATTAATATCACTTTTCCCGGCAAGCATTTCTTTGGTGTTCTCAGAGATCAAATGCAGCCATGGTAGCACCGCTTGATTTTTCATAATCATCTGCGGAATGCCATCGATTTCACCGTCTTGCTTGTCAAATAGATGCACAAACTCGTGAATTCCCACATTCATTTTGTCACTCGTATTATCAAAACCCTGATGTAAAGCAGGCTTGGAAAAGATCACCACATGATGCATTACTCCTCCACTTCCCACCATGCCTGAGATATTTCGGTCTTGCTCGCTGAAATCATACTTCTCAGTAAATAAATCTGGATACAAAAGCACTTCATGTAAACTGCTGTACTCCCATTCTGGAAAGGAAAAAACCGGAATAACTGCACTACTGGCAACCAGGAGACGTTCTTCATAATCCACGGTAGTTTTGATTCCAGTGATTCTCACTCGTTTCAAAAAGCGTTTCACATCAGCTTCAAAGATCACTTTATCCTCTTCATTAAGTGAAGCATAGAAGTTTACTTCCTTAAGTAGATATAGCCTCCATTTTTCTGGAAAGATCTCAGGGACGTTGAATCCACTTTTTATGCTTTTAGGGCGGAAAAGTAAGAATAGTATTAAGGCAATAAATAATCCTACTAAGATTTTAACAAACAAGATTTGAAGTGTTTTAGAGTGAAAGAAACGTGAAATAAGTTTTTATCAGAATTCTTCAAAACTACGGTTTTGCAGATTCCTCCAGTTGAAAAGCGCGGTCATTTTACTATTTAATCATAGCCAATAAGATTGGCTACTTCAAAATTTTAAAGTTAAACACGAGTTTTTTGGTTTGGATAAGAGTTCGCCAGTCAATGAAAAATAGACAAAAAAGCAAAACCAAGGCTAATAGAAGGCTTGCAATAGATTGTAAGGAAAATGCATTCTCCAATAAAGCCTCGGCATTTTCTACGGCATATTCTCCTAGAAATAATGCCAACGTATCACTAGTAAACTTACCGATGAGAAATGCCGGGATAATATATTTCGCCTTCAACTTTGAAATCCCTGCACCAAGAAAAAGTGGCGTGGTAGGTAGTGGCAATAATGAATACGCAAGCACAAAAAGTTGACCTTTCCATTTATTCTCATTCATTTTCTCGCCTAGAAATTGAATGTCACTATTCTTTGAAGTATTCAAATACTTTCCTGCTAGAAATGGAGTATATAAAAGCAGAATATATCTACCCAAAACTGAACCGGCTACTCCTATTACTATTACCCACCATACATTCAGCTGAAAAATGATTTGTAAAAACATCATTATCGTAAATGCTGGTGGAAACGGAAAAGGCACTATATCAAATAAAAGTGCACCAAAAAATACTAAGAGATACTGCCACCACATGCTTTACACATTTTTTTACTGGAAAATTCTATTTATAAATTAAGTCCATACATCGAGAAGTGCTTACTCTACATTCCTCGCAGGGCAATTCAATCTAGCTAATCTGCTTTCATTTTGAGTACAAATTCACTTTTAAGGTGTCCATTTGCCATATACTTAATTAATCTTGATCAAAGATAAATGACCAGAAAAAGAGCACTTTTACGAGAAAGCATAGGCTTTAAATTTGATGCGAATTTAGAATGAGGCCATCGGAAATCCTTTTCAAAGAAGTCCTTGTCTTTCCTTGTTCATCTACCTCACAAATCCTATAACTCGGAAATGGATTGCCCCAACTCCCACCGAAGTGCCCTGCCCAGAAGTAGGGCTTTTTTTGATTCCAAATGATACCATCCACATCATGATCATGGCCATGAAAAGTCGCTTTTACATTCGGATAGCTGGCAATGAGATCGAGTACGCCTTGACAATTCACACCATGTCTTGTCCAATCTTTCTGCGAAATATGGATAAAGATGAATACCTGCTTTAGACTTTGGGTTTTAGACAAAGCTGTTTGTAAAAAATCCAGATCTACGCATAGGTAATCTCCAGCCTCATTGGATGAATTGAGAATAATCATTCCGTAATCATCCTTGACCGTAAAAAATGTATTGGAAGCTTTGCCCCAGATTTCAAGCCATCTGGCATCGGATATTTTGTCGTGATTACCTTTCACTACATAGTAATTCAAGGGTAACAATTGATCGTACACTTTCTTCACTTCAGGCATAAAGACTGGATTATCGTGAATCAAATCTCCATTGAAGACGACTAAGTCCACATCAGATTCTCGCTTGATCGCCTGAATTAAGTTTTGGTGAGAAGTCTTAAAATCAGTATCTGCTTGTCCGTAATGACCGTCTGAAGCGGTGATAAATTTAAACACAGGTAAAAATGCTTCCTCCTCCGCAGTTTTGGATAGTGTAACTGGAAAGCCTGCTATTGGCAAGGCCACCAAGCTGCTTCCGAGAAGTGATAAGTTTTTGAGAAAGGGGCGTCTATTCATACTAGGCTAGTTTTCTTGAAAAATACGTTTCTTATTTTTCTGGTACATTATTTCAGTATTATACTTTCACTTACATTCTTACTATTCAATGGGGTGAATAAGCAACAACTGAAGATTTGACTTAGGATTTAAAATAATAATTCATTGTTTATTTCCGCTTTTCTACCTGCAAGGCAATGAAAGCAATATAAACTAACCCTAGATTTTAGAACTATTCGATCCCCGTCTTCTTTCTTCTGTCCAGTAAAGCAAATAAATTACGGACACTGGCATCAGTGAGGTTAATCCTATAATTCATTACCATACCTCTCTGCTGTGGAAATTGAAGGATTGCCTTCTATTGAGCACAATTTCAACCAAGCTAAAACAACTATCAAACCCTTCATCCTATGAAAAAGGAGTCACCAAAAATGACTGCTTTTATATTTTAACCCCTTCAGTTACTTTGTACTTATAAACCAACTTCATTGAATAAATGAGAAAAACTACTACTCTTTTCACAGCCTTCTTTATCATGTTAAGCCTAGCAAGCTTTGCGCAAAAGAAGAATAAGAAAAATGCTGAGGCAGCTCCTGCTCCGCAAAGCCAGGTTGCTAAACCTGCTAAAAAAAGTGCTTTCAAAAAGTACAGCGAAATTGTAACTGAAGAAGCCATCTCTGACGAAGGACTATTTGTAGTTCATAAGATTGGAGACAAGAATTATTACGAAGTTCCTTTTGACCTTCTAGGCAAGGACATGCTGCTGGTCTCTCGTATTTCCAAAATAGCCGATGGTATTGGAGGTGGATATACTACAGCAGGTTCTAAGTCTAATGAACAAGTGGTTCAATGGACTAGAATGCAGAACAGCATTCTTCTTCGATCGATTTCATTTGATAATGTAGCTGCAGATTCGCTTCCTATCTACCTATCAGTGGAAGCTAATAACTACCATCCGATTTTGGCTTCCTTCAAAATCGAAGCCTTCAATTCAGATTCAACAGCTGCACTGATCGAGGTAACTGATTTATTTCTTTCTGATATCCCTGCACTCAGTGGACTTTCTGCATCTCTGAGAAAGCAGTATCAAGTGAGAAATCTCGATAAAGAAAGAAGCTTTATCACCAGAATGGCGAGCTACCCAGAGAACATTGAAGTACGTCACGACATGACTTACAATGCCGCTACTCCCCCTTCCAATTCAAGATCTGGGACTATTTCTATGGAATTAAGTCAGTCTATGTATCTCTTGCCATCGCAACCAATGCAGGCAAGATTGCATGATCAGCGTGTAGGCTGGTTCACGACACGCCAGATTGATTACGGCTCTGAAGCGCTGAAATCAGATGAAAAAACATACATCAGACGATGGAGGTTGGAGCCAAAAGATCCTGAGGCTTATGCAAGAGGAGAATTGGTAGAACCAGTGAAGCCGATAGTTTATTACCTAGACCCGGCAACACCAGAAAAGTGGCGAAAGTATTTCCGTCAGGGTATTGAAGACTGGCAAGTGGCTTTTGAAGCAGCGGGTTTCAAAAATGCAATCATTGCAAAAGACGCTCCTACTAAAGAGGAAGACCCAGATTGGAGTGCTGAAGACTCACGTTATTCCACCGTTCGTTATGTAGCTACTACCGCTCGAAACGCCATGGGGCCAAGTGTATCTGATCCACGATCCGGAGAAATCATAGAAAGTGATATTGTGTGGTTCCACAACCACCTACGCTCGTACCGAAACCGCTACTTACTAGAAACAGGGGCTGCAAACCCTTCTGCGAGAACGTTGAACACACCAGATGAGGAAATCGGTGAAATGATGCGAAGAGTGATTTCTCACGAAATCGGTCATGCCATCGGACTTCCACACAACATGAAGGCTTCTTATGCCTACCCAACCGATTCATTGCGCTCAGCTTCTTTCACCCAAAAATGGGGACTTGCTACTACGATCATGGATTACACTCGCTACAATTACGTCGCTCAGCCAGGCGATGAAGGAGTTCGCTGGGTGAGAATGCTCGGACCGTATGACAGCTATGCAGTAAACTGGGGATATCGATACATCCCAAATGCAAAGTCTCCGGAAGCTGAAAAGCCAACGTTGAATAATTGGATTAGAGAAAAAGCTGGGGATCCTATATACCTATTTTCAGGAGGTAATTCCTTTGATCCAAGTGCTCAAACCGAATCTGTAGGCGATGATGCTGTAAAAGCAAGTACTTATGGCTTGGCCAATTTGAAAATCGTAGCGCCAAATCTTGCAAAATGGACAGCAACAGCTGGCGAAGGTTATGGTGATCTTGAAGAAATGTATGGAGAATTGATTGGTGTATGGTCTCGCTTTGCGAATCATGTGGTCACCAACATCGGAGGCGTTTACGAGCAATATAAAACGACCGATCAAGAAGGTGTCACCTATACTCCTACTTCCAAAGCTGAGCAGGTAAACTCAATGAAGTTTTTGAACGAGCATGTTTTCACCACTCCTGATTGGCTACTTCAAAAAGAAATTCTTAACAACATTGAGCCTAGTGGTGCAGTATCTTCTATTGGTAGTTTGCAATCAAGAATTCTGAGCAACGTTCTGAGAAAGGACCGATTGGAGCGCATGATTGACAACGAAGCTTTGAATGGATCAACTGCGTATTCGATGACACAAATGCTAAGTGATTTGAGAAAAGGTATTTGGTCTGAACTTTCTGGTTCGAAAGACATTGATGCATTTCGCAGAAATCTACAGCGTTCGCATGTGGAGCGTCTTGCTTCTCTAATGACTCAGGATGAAAAAAGCCGTTCTGATATCAGTGCTGCTGTTCGAGCAGAATTGAAAACTATCCAAAGCACTGTTCGATCTGCAAGCTCTAGATACAGTTCAGGAATGGTTCAAAATCACCTTCGTGATATTGATGCTCTGGTAGACTCATTACTAGACTCCGAATAAACACACATGTCATTGCCTTTCTACGGAAGGGCAATGACATTTTTTCAATCTCAATACATTTTTTAAAAATTTCGTAAGCCTATTCATAGATATCCTTTCTGAGTCTTACAATCTCATTTTTACCTAATTCTGAGATTAGCACATTTCCTCTAGAGGCATCAATTATTTCAATTCTTAGCTCCTGTATCTGAGAATATTCACATTGCTTTTAAAAATATCTCAAGAATTTATTGAAGGATTCCTTTGTGAAAAAATATTTTTAAGTCTTTTATAATCAGGTGATTGGTATAATGTGTAAATTTTCATATACCAAATACATTTTTAATATGAAAAAGATTTTTAAAATTTTAGCATACGCGATTGGAGTTTTCCTAGTGTTTGTAATCTGTGGAATTGCTTTTGTTAATTTCACCTACCCAAAAGTCAGCCCTGCCCCTGAGCTCACGATAGATCATGGACCTGACCGCGTAGCAAGAGGGGCCTATCTAGCAAATCATGTCGTAGTATGTGTGGACTGCCATTCTACCCGTGATTTCTCTCTATTATCTGGACCAATCAAACCTGGTACTATAGGAGAAGGTGGAGAATTATTCGATCACTCCATGGGATTTCCAGGTGTATTTTACTCCAAAAACATCACTCCAACTGGGATTTCAGATTACTCGGATGGGGAGTTATTTCGGCTTATTACTACCGGAGTTACCAATGATGGAAGAGCAATGTTCCCAATCATGCCTTACCCTTATTATGGCAAAATGGATCCAGAAGACATCTATGACATCATTGCTTACATCAGAACTTTAGATCCCATCGAAAGTGAGATCCCTGATTCCAAGGCGGATTTCCCAGTAAGCCTAATTTTAAAAACTATCCCTAAGGATGCTGACCCTCAAACCAAACCAGCAAAAACTGACCAAATAGCCTATGGTGGATACTTGGTAAATGCTGCTTCCTGTGGAGAGTGCCATAGTCCTGTCGATGCTCAAGGAACACGACTTCCCGGGAAAGATTATTCTGGAGGCAGGGAGTTTTCATTCCCAGATGGTTCTGTAGTTAGATCTGCCAACCTCACGCCGGATGCCTCCACTGGCATCGGAAGCTGGTCCGAAGATATGTTTGTAGGGAAATTCAAACAATACCTTGATTCTGGCTACCATTTACCTAAAGTGCAGCCCGGAGAATTCAACACCATCATGCCTTGGGTGATGTATGCTGGAATGGAAGAATCGGACTTAAAAGCAATTTATGCATACATCAAAACGCTTACTCCAATCCCAAATCAAGTCGTGAAATTTTCTCCTCCAATCACTTCAGAGTAAATTTTGGATTGAAAATAATAATCAAACCTACCTTCATACTTAACGTAAAGAAGGTAGGTTTTTCTTTATCATATGAATTACCGACTTTTGCTAATAGTATGAAATCACTCTTCTCATCTTTAATGCTCCTGTTTTTTCTGACGGGTCAAGTCAATTTGACTTTGGCAGCACATTATTGTGGAGAGGAATTGAAAAGTACTGAGGTGACTATAATGCCTGAAAGATCTGATTGCTGCGGAATAGACTTGGTTCAAGTCCCTGAGGCAGATTGCTGTTCAGATGAATATACCTCATCAGATTCAGATGATTTTTTCGGAAAAACACAATTTCAAATCCAACTTTCAGCAGAATTTGTGTTGGCTTACGTGCTCACAATTCCAGGTATTCTACTTGAAGACATACAGGTTTCCAAACCTGAGTATCTTTCTCCAGATCGTGCAATTCCCGATCTTACTATTCTCCATCAATCTTTCTTGATTTAAAATCAGCTTGTTTTTTTATTCGCTTTTGGCGAATTGTAATCTATTTACACACAAGCAATTTCTCATGAAATGCGCAGACGCATAGTTTCCTCAAGCTTAAAGAGGGTTTGACTAAGTATAATGCGAATTCCATGAGAGCAATGGGATAATCTTAAGTACATGAAATCAACAATTTTATTAGTAGCATGTTTATTTGCGCCAGCACTAGTATTTGCTCAAAACAGCATAAATGGCAAGGTACAATCAGCTTCTAAAGAGCCTCTTATTGGGGCTAGCATCAAACTTCAAGGCAAGGATCAAGGTGTAATCACCAATCTAGATGGATACTTTGAGTTAGAGAATGTGCAAAAAACTGATCGATTGGTAGTGAACTACCTTGGATATGAGCCAGACACATTGGCTCCTGTTTTTGACAAAGCTATGCTAATCACCTTGCATGAAAGTGGTGAGGCAATGGAGGAAGTTACCATTAGGGGAAGATCTCAGTCTGTCGTAGACGAGGCTCCCTTTCTAAACATACTCATCAGCGAAAATGAGCTCCAAAAAGCCGCTTGCTGTAATCTATCAGAGAGTTTTGAAACCAATGCCTCTGTGGATGTATCTTATGCAGATGCTGTCACTGGGACCAAAATGATCCAGATGATGGGACTGGATGGTCGATATGTTTTGATCAGTAGAGAAGGTATTCCGAACATTCGAGGATTAAATTCCAGACTAGGAATAACATTTGTTCCTGGCACTTGGATTCAGTCTATTGATGTGGGAAAAGGGGCCGGAACTGTCATTAATGGTTATGAGTCTATGACAGGCCAGATCAATGTAGATCTTTTCAAACCTGAAAGCATGGACACCTGGTACCTCAATGGCTACCTTAATTCTTTTGGCAGAATGGAAATCAATGCAAATCATCAGGTTCCAATCAGTGAAAAATGGAGTTCTGGTGTGTTATTTCATGCCAGTCAAATGAGCACTGAAATCGACGGGAATGATGATGGATTTATGGATCTACCCAAAGCTAGACAGCTAAATTTCCTCAATCGTTATAAATATGAAGGAGATCGACTGATGGCACAAATAGGTGTAAATCTATTTATGTCTGACAATGCTGGCGGGCAAAAAGGGTTTGGTTTCAATAGTGATCTTTCCACAAGTAGCATGTATGGCTATGAAATGGATACTCGAAAAGCAGAAGTATTTGGTAAGCTAGGTATGATCTATCCCGAAAAACCTACACAAAGCTGGGGATTTCAGTATTCCCTCTCCTATCAGGACTTTAATGGAGGAGCTGGAAGAAGAATTTACCAAGGAATAGAAAAGACTGCTTATGGTAATTTTATTTATCAAAATGTTTTAGGATCAAGCTTTCACCAGTACAAAACAGGGGCAAGTTTTCTTTATGATGATTTTGAAGAAACCTTTAATTCCAATACTCCGACTGGCCTAGATACAGCCATGTATAGAACGGAAAAAGTACCAGGGCTTTTCTTCGAATATAACTTCATTCCAAATGAAAGAATTACAGTAGTTGCAGGAGCCAGAACTGATTTTCACAATCTATTTGGCACCTATTTCACGCCTAGAGTTCACGCCAGATGGGAATTTATTCCAAGCTGGACCGTGAGAGGATCTATTGGAAAAGGCTACCGAACCCCAAATGCCTTGATGGAAAATAGCTCCGTATGGATTTCTGCCAGAGAACTAGTTTTCAATGCAGAACTGAAACCTGAGGTGTCTTGGAATACCGGAGTCAGTATTGCTGGAAGTTTAACTTTGGATGACCGCCCTCTTAGTGTGGTAGCAGATTATTTCTTTACGGATTTCACAAATCAATTGGTATACGATATGGATGTAAGTTCAGAATTATTAGTAGTAAACAATCTATCTAATGGATCTTATGCGAATAGTTTTCAAATAGAAGCTAGCTATCCTATCACCGAACGCCTAGATGCTAAAGCAGCTTACAAGCATTATGAGATGATGATGACCACGAATGGAGTTCTTCAGCAGATTCCCCTTCAGAGTCAAGATCGATTCTTTATGAATGTGGCCTATGCTACGAAGTACGATAAGTGGACAGCAGATATGACGCTGAACTGGAATGGTCCAATGCGTATTCCTAATACCAGCGAAAGTCCAGTGGAATTTCGTCAGCCAAGTGAGTCGCCTGATTTCTTTATGCTAAATGCGCAGGTGAGTCGAGGATTTCGATGGGGCAGTATTTACTTAGGCGGAGAAAACATTTTAAACTTCAAACAATCAAATCCTATCATTGATCCTGAAAATCCTTTTGGCTCGAATTTCGATGCTTCCATGACATGGGGCCCGATCGCCGGAAGAGTTATTTATACTGGGATCAGATATAAAATCAAATAACCATTCGCAATTATGACTGTAGCTATTATCTCTTGATCTAGTGGACGGAAGACCGAAGACGGGTGACCGATGTAGCCTCAATGGAGAGTTGGCCAAATCTAAAAATGCTTTCATCTCCTTTCTGGTAAAAGCTAAAATACGTATAAAATAAACTAACGAAATAATGAAAAAATTAATCTTAACCTTCTTTATTGCGGCTTTTGCCTTTGCTGCGCAAGCCCAAGTAAAAACAATAGGAATTAAAACATCAGCTATCTGCGAGATGTGTAAGGCAACATTGGAAAAAGATCTCACCTTCGAAAAAGGAGTGAAATCTGTTAATCTAGACTTGGAAACCAAAGTTCTGAATATTGCATACCTAGATTCTAAAACTGATCCAGACAAACTCCGAAAGCGAGTAACCATGGTTGGCTATCATGCAGATTCACTAAAACGCGATCCAAAAGCTTATGCAAAGCTTGACGAATGCTGCAAGGATGGCGCACATGATGATGACGAACTTCCTAAGAAAAAGGACAACTAACTATCCGAAAAGCTTCTCAGAAATGGGAAGCTTTTTTGTTTTTAAATTCACTCAGTTCGCAGGGGTCATAGTTCTAGTTTTAGCATTTCTAGAAACTGGAACGAAGTCAGAATACAGAAAAGCCAGTGAGCAATAGTTAAATGGTGCAGAATGATATCACCCTTTCAGGGTTTTCAATCGAGTTTGGGGATCACTACTGTCTACAATATTACCCCCTCTTCGAGGTTCTTTTTTTAAAATAAAAACCAATCCCAAAGGGATGACATGAGTATAGAATAAGCAGTTAACAAACTTAGGGAAACCCTACAAGGATGGTATTATTTCTCCCTTACTTTTAGCACGTTATATTTGGTGAAAAAATACTTACCCATCTATTATAAGTATACCAGTATTTCACACGCTGCTACAAAATCATTACGATCACACCAGCACCAAGTCAAACGGTCGGAAGGCATCCAACAGTGGATCTGAAGGATCAAGTTCTGTCACTAAAGTATGAACTGCTGTCATATCGCAGGTCTTATATTTTTGGACGGAATGCAATTTATCTGATACAGTTAAAATTACCGTCTTTTTCGCCGCTCTGATCATGGCCTGCTTCACTTGGATCACTTCCCAATCGAACTCTGTAAGACCAAACTGCGCATCCAGATATCCTGTTCCTAGTATACACATATCCACTCGAAGCTGTGAAAGTGCATTGACCACTGTCCCTCCTATAGCGAATTTAGCATCGTGCAAAAGCTTGCCACCCAAGAAAATAACCTCCACATTCTCATGCTCAAGTAAGGCCATCGCTACATGAAGACTTGGCGTAAACACCGTTAGAACCAATTTCTTTGGAATCAGCTTGGCGACTTCCATATTCGTCGTGCCACCACTCATAAGTATTACTTGCCCATCGGTGAGCAAGGAAACAGTTTTCTCCCCAATAGAAATTTTCTTTGACTTCAGATAGATATTCCCATCATCCTTTGTGAAGGTCATAAAGCCGAAAGAAGTCGCCCCACCATGTACTTTCTTGAGCTTTTTTTCTTTGTCCAATTCCTTCACATCGCGTCTCACAGTATCTATTGACACATTTAGAGAATCGGATAAATCATTAAGCAAAACTCTATGATGCAAGTGCACCTGATCCAATATATACTTCTGTCTTTCTTCCTTCAGCATGAGATAATATTCTATGAACTCGGGAAACTAACGAAAACAGCAAAAACTTGCAAAAATATTCTTGAATTGAAATTTCTGGCAAAAAATTGCTAGAAATTCTTACCTATCCTGCCATATTCTAGGTAGTTTAGCTGTGAAAAGCAACTTTCAACTCATTGAATTCGAAGATCAAACACACCTGAAAAGCTATGAAAATCAATTCCTTAACTACTATACTTTTGTTTTTCGGAATCAGCCTTTTTTCATTCTTTCAAGTTTCCTGCAGCTCCAAATCCACTTTCAGAATAATCGACAAACCTATTACCTGGAATCAGGAGCGTGAAGTACTTTCACTCAGCTACTTAAAAGACCGACATGGTCTGGATAAAAACACTGCCACCATTGACCCCAGAATGGTAGTAGTTCATTGGACTGCAATCAACACGATAGAAGTCACTTTTGATGTTTTCAATCCAACTACGCTAGCAGGAAGAGCTGATTTGACAGGAGCAAGTAACCTTAATGTTTCGAGTCAGTTTTTAATTGACCGAGACGGCACGATTTTTAGACTATTGCTGGACACTACTTTTGCCAGACATACCATCGGTTTAAATTACCTGGCAATTGGAGTGGAAAACATAGGTGGTGATGACATGCCGTTGACTAAAGAACAACTGAAAGCCAATGAAGAATTGATCAGATACCTGGAAAGAAAATATGAAATTGACTACGTAATTGGTCATCATGAATATCAAAACTTCCAGACAACTGACCTTTGGAAAGAAGCTGATCCAGACTATCGCACCGTCAAAACTGATCCGGGAGAGGCCTTTATGAAGAAACTCCGAAAAAACTTGGCTGACTTAAATTTGAAACCTGTACCAACGCTCTGATTACCCATTTATGAAATCCTTTTCTAGGCATCTCTTTGTTATTTTGGCCTTCGGCCTACTATTCTCCGCCTGTAAATCTCAAAAAAACACTCCAACTTCCGGCAGACCATCTGGGCCGGTGATCACATCACCCAATCCTAATAATGGTGGAAATCTTCCTGTAAAAAACTTACCGATGGCTCCGGTAGCTTTGCAGCCACTCACCTTCCAAATGCCAGAAATGCCCCGTGAATTTCGTGGAGTTTGGATCGCTACAGTAGCGAATATTGACTGGCCTATTTCCTCCACAGATCCTTATGAAAAACAAAAAAGGGATTTCCTGGAACTGTTGGACTATTACAAAAACCTCAATTTCAACGCTGTAATCGTGCAGATCAGAACTGCAGGGGATGCTTTTTACCCAAGTAATCTCGCTCCATGGTCTAAATATCTCACCGGAAAGCAAGGCCAAGCACCAAAAACAGACGAGAATCCACTTTCTTGGATGATCAAGGAATCCCATGCGCGTGGATTAGAATTTCATGCTTGGCTAAATCCTTACCGTGCTACGATGAACCTCACCACAGAGGGACTTAGCCCTGATCACGCCTACAATCTTCACCGAAATTGGATGCTGAAATATGGCACCCAGTATTATTTCAACCCTGGTTTACCTGAAGTTAAAGCACATTTACTTTCTGTGATCAAGGAAATAGTAGACAATTATGACATTGACGCTATACACTTTGATGACTACTTTTATCCATACAAAATTGCCAAACAGGATTTCCCTGATAAATCTACCTACGACAAATACAAGAAGCCGGGCCAGTCTCAAGATGACTGGAGAAGAGAAAATGTAAATCAGTTGATTCTTGCGCTCAACCAGACAATCAAGCAAAGTAAACCTTGGGTGCAGTTTGGGATTTCGCCATTCGGAGTATGGAGAAATCAAAACATGGATCCAAAAGGCTCTCCTACTCGAGCTGGACAGACAAATTATGATGACCTCTATGCAGATGTACTACTTTGGATGAAAAATGGTTGGGTGGATTATATGCTACCACAACTATATTGGAGTATGGATCACAAGCTTGCTTCTCATAAAGTTCTCAATGACTGGTGGGCAAAAAATCATTACAATACCAATGTCTACATAGGCAACGGACCTTATAAAATCCGTGAAGATTCAGATGTAGCTTGGAACAATCCCCGCGAAATCAATTCACAAATCTCCTACACGCGTACGCTTCCTACTATACAGGGTAATGCCTTTTTCTCTGCCAAATCCATGAAGCTCAAGAATCAGGATGTTGCACAGTTACTGAAAAGCGAACTGTACAATGAGCCTACTTTGCCTCCTGCATTTCAACCGAAAAGCCCATCGATAATTGATACTCCCGTTGTATTTAGCGTAGAAGCTAACTCAGCATTGACTTCGATCCGCATGGCAAATCCACTTGACCCGGCTATTCGCTACGCATTGATTCAAGGGGCAAACGAATTAAATCAACTTGCGAATGCCAAAATTCATCCAGTTTGGGTGGGTGGTCAGCGTGCGCGTACTTTGGAAGTAAAAAGTCTGAATACTAAATACCTCGCCATTCGATGGATTGACCATTATGGGAGAATCGTCCAAACTCAAGTGTACCAAATCCCTTAAATAACTAAATATGAAAGACATGCTTGTCCGATTGATCGGTTTGCCGGATGCTTCTCTCGAAGAAGCACGACTATTGAAAAAGGAGAAAGTTGTCTTTCGAAGAGCCATTGCGCCTGAAAAACACTTAATCAGCAATTGGGTATTGAAGCATTTCGGTGAGTATTGGCAGTCTGAAGTGGAAGTAGCATTCAGCAGGCAACCTGTAGCATGCTGGCTCGCGCAAAGAGGAAACGATATTCTAGGCTTTGCCTGCTATGAAAGCACAGCCAGAAATTTCTTTGGGCCAACTGGCACGATGGAGTCCGAACGTGGAAAAGGAATTGGGAAAATTCTATTGATAAAATCTCTCGAGTCCATGAGGGAAATGGGTTATGCTTATGCAATCATCGGCGGAGTCGGTCCTGCAGAGTTTTATGAAAAAGCTGTAAATGCTAAAAATATAGATGGGTCAGAAGTTAGTATCTACGAAAATCTGATCCGAAAATCATGAGCAAATCACCCCAAAGGACCCCATGGGTATGGATCCCATCGCTATATATGTCGGAGGGAATTCCATATATAGTCATCATCGTCGTGTCGGTGATTATGTACAAAAAGCTAGGAGTTTCCAATTCTGACATTGGTTTATACACAAGTTTGCTCTATCTACCTTGGGTGATCAAACCGATCTGGAGCCCTATTGTAGATCTTTTTGGCACAAAGAGAAAGTGGTTTCTCAGCATGCAATTGGTCTTATCGCTTGCCTTTATTGGAGTTGGATTGACTACTTCAGGTAGCAACTTTTTCTTTATGACCTTAGCTTTTTTCTGGATGGGAGCTTTTGCTTCTGCTACGAATGATATTGCTTCTGACGGCATGTATTTGATAGCTCTGAAGCCAGAACAGCAATCGTTCTTCGTTGGTTTGAGAGGAACATTCTATAGAATCGGAATGATCACCGGACAAGGTCTGATCGTCATGGTCGCAGGTTATCTCGAAACTACTTTAGGAGACAACAACAAGGCTTGGTCCTATACCATGATCATTGTGGCCCTTTTGATGCTCACTATGACTGCCATTAACTTCTTTTCTACGCCAAAAGTAGAGGAAGAATCAAGCGAAAAGACATCCCGTGAAGCGAGCTTTGGAAAGGTATTTAGCACCTTTTTCACCAAGAAAAACATCGGAATCTCATTGGCTTTTGTACTCCTCTATCGATTGGGCGAATCTCAATTGGTAAAAATGGCCTCGCCATTTTTACTGGAAGAAAGACAGACAGGCGGATTGGGTTTAAGCACCTCTGAAGTTGGTTTTATGTACGGAACGATTGGAGTAATCGCATTACTTCTTGGCGGTATTTTGGGTGGAATCGCCATTTCCCGCCATGGACTAGGCAAATGGATGATCCCAATGGCACTTTCCCTTAACCTTCCAAATTTACTTTACATCGCCTTGGCGTACTTTCAGCCCGACAATATTTTCTTCGCAGGTACAGTCGTAGTGATCGAGCAATTCGGCTATGGCTTTGGCTTCGCCGCCTACATGATATTTCTGATATACCTCGCCGAAGGTCTTTTCAAAACTTCCCATTACGCATTGGCAACCGGCTTTATGGCTCTGGGAATGATGCTTCCGGGAATGCTTTCAGGCTATATACAAGAGTGGCTAGGTTACACTGGATTCTTTATCTGGGTAGGAATAGCCATGATTCCCGCGCTGGCAATTGCTGCAAGTGTGAAGTATCCACGGGAGTTTGGGAAGAAAACGGATTGATTTCAGATTTACGATTTACGAGGCTCTCAGGTACTCCGATCCAATTTCCACTTTCAAACTCTCATTACTTCATTATTCGAAATTCATCATTCATCATTCGTTATTTAAATCTCAAATGATGAACTCAGAATGTTGAATGTCGAAATTTGATTACTCCAGTCTAACTTAGTAAACCATGAATTCAAACCAAAAAATAGCCCAATGCTTTTCTCCTGCTGCATTTATACATGATACAGAGGAAAATTACCAAGCCATAGAAAAGATAATTCAAGAGCAGGAAATAGGTGGATTGACCTTTTTCCATAGTCGCCATTCTGCTGCTGCCAACTTCGAAAAGCGGGCAGAAGTGTTAGATGTAAGTGGGACATTGGAAAAAATGATTGGATTGATCAATCGATATCAGGCAATTTCAAAAACACCTTTGCTCATCAGTATAGACGGGGAATATGGTTTGGCTATGAGGATTGAAAAAACTCCTCAGTATCCATTCGCTATTACGCTCGGAGCGATCGCAGATAAAGCCCCAGAACTTATCGAGGAAGTTGGTTATAGAATGGGTTTGGATATGAAAAAGGCTGGAATCCATCTGAACCTTGCCCCTTGTGCAGATGTAAACACTAACCCAAACAATCCGGTAATTGGTTACAGGTCTTTTGGGACAAATCCGGATAAAGTAGCCGAGCTATCGCTGGCAATGTATTTAGGAATGAAGAGAGCCGGAATCGGCGCTTGTTTGAAACACTTTCCTGGTCATGGAGACACGCAGACGGACTCACATTTGGGTTTACCTGTGATCCAAAAAACCAAGGAAGAACTGAAAAAAGAAGAACTTATACCATTTCAATATGGCATTGACCACGGTGTAGAAATGATCATGGTTGGGCATTTGGCTGCTCCAGCACTGTCTGGAGGAAAGGAAATCGCTGCAAGCATCTCACGTGATATTACTACAGACTTGCTGAAGACCGAGATGGGATTTGATGGAATCGTCATCTCAGATGCACTGAATATGAAGGCTGTGGCGGACTTATTCCCAGAACCTGGCCTACTAGAATGGGAAGCTTTTCATGCCGGAAATGACATATTGTGCTTTTCGGATCATGTGAAAGAAGGGATTTCAACCATTTCTAAAAATGCTTCGAAGAAAGAAATAGATATCGTTTTCGAAAAGATTTGGGCACTCAAGAAAAAATTGGGAGTACTTGATTATAAGAAATTGGAGATTCCTCAATTCGATTGGGAAAGCCATTCTGAACTTCAATCTAAGCTTGCAAAAGAATATGTATCGATTGTTTCTGGGAAAACAGATTCTGCGGAGTTGAATAGACTGGCAAATGAAGGGAAGCTTTCACATCAGTTCTTTTTTGGAAATAATGACACAATCTTTTCGAAAAAACTGAATCAGAAATTCGATTTAGATTTAGGCAAAACCTCAATCGATAAAGCCGAAAAAGTGATCATTTCAGTTTTCGTTCCGTCGCACAAGCCACTGAATCAATTTGGAATGTATGAAGAGACCTTAGCAGAAATCAAACTACTCGCACAAGCTAAATCCTGTATCCTAGTTCATTTTGGAAATCCACTTGCTTTAAAGCATCTAGGCAATCTAGAGGATTTTGAAGCGGTGATTTGTGGGTATCAGAGTTTTGAGGAAGCTCAGAAAGCGGCCGCAGATTTATTCCTAAAATAAGTCCTGCTTCTGGAGAAGCAGATCAACTCTAATTCGATGCTCTCTGCGTATCCATATAGCTATTTGGACTCTGTGAACTAAGTGGTTTAAAAACAAAAAAAGCCGGCTCTCTTACGAGAAACCGGCTCTAAAGAAATCATCATGCATTTACAGCTGGGTTAATCAGCGACAATTACATTTTGACTTCTTATAGATTTTCTAAATCCACCTCAGCTTTTACTTTGATGGCTTCAGCTTTATGGTCTTTCACTTGATTTAGTGTCTTATCAGCATATCCCTTAATTGTAAAGTTCTCGCCGTTATCAATTTCATTTTCAAACATAGACTTATAATCATCCAAGACCTCGATTTGAATTCTGATAAAAGCTTTGTCAAATGCTACTCCAGATAGGGCTACGAGTTCGTCGTATTTAGCTTGCATATCTGCATTAATGCCAGCAGAAAGTTCTACATCCTTTCCTTCAACGATACCTTCTAGCTCAGCTTTACTTAGCATATTATCATCTACAAGTGCCCTTGAGTATTCCAAAATGGAATCATCTTCTCCATTAGCCAAGGCTAATTCACCTAAGCTAATCTGAGCATTCACGAAGGCTGAGGAAGACAAAGCGAAATTTTTATCCTGCTGACTTATTGTATCTACGATTGGCTCATCGTCTTCATTTTCGCAAGAAGTCATGCCTACCAGACAAAATGATGAAAGTAGTACAGCTCCAGTGATTTTTGCTTTTCTGCTGTAATTGTTTGTTGCGGGTTGGTTTACATTACTTGTTCTCATAAGAATTTTAGTTGGTTTAGTGTTCTCCAACTATACCTACAAGGACCATTCCCATGACGTTTTACGCCAAATAGAGCGATTCTAGCATATTTCGCTGTGTAAAGTGTACGCAGTCTGTTGAATGAAATCCACTTTTAGCTGATCAAAATTTTATCCCATCAAGCTAATTAGAGATGAGAACATTAATATCTGCACATGTCAGCCATTTAACTTTTTAATGGAAAATGGTAAAATAAATAGCCTATTTCTCCACCCCAAAACTATAAACTATCTCATTTACGTATTTTCCTCCAGGAGATAAGCTTGCAGATGGAAAGTTCGTCTTATTTGGACTATCTGGCCACGCTTCTGGCTCTAAGCAAAATGCGTAATGCGGCTGATAGGTCTTGCCATCGGCGCCAGCAAAATTCCTCACATGGTTAGCCGTATAAAGCTGAACACCCGGAGCAGTGGAATAAACTTCCATCACACGTCCACTTTCAGGATGCTTTACAATCGCTATTTTCTTAAGTTCTGATGAATTCTCTCTTTTGGTGACGTAATTATGATCAAAACCTTCACCCAAAGCATCCAACTGTGCGCCTAAGTTTTTGGGGGTTTGAAAATCAAAAGGAGTTCCCGCAATTAATTTAATTTCTCCAGTAGGAATTTGCCCTGGTCCACCGGGGGTAATAGCATCTGCAAAAATCTGTAGCTCATGATCCCGAATATCACCAGTAATTCCGCTCAGGTTAAAATAAGAGTGATTGGTAAGGCTTACTACAGTTTTCTTATCTGTAGTGGATTCAAATCGAAGTTTCAGTTCATTGCTACTTGTCAATTCCATCCAAAGGGTAGTATTCAAGTTTCCCGGAAAACCTTCTTCACCATCCTTACTGAAGTAAGTCATTTTCACTCCTACGGAATTGTCAGTCTTATAAACCTCTGGAGTCCATACTTTCACCCCAAAGCCTTTGGAACCTCCATGTAAGGTGTTTTCTCCGTTGTTTTTGGTGATAGCAAAGGTTTCTCCATCCAAAGTAAAGGAGGCTGTCCCAATTCTATTGGCATACCTTCCCACTGCAGCTCCTAGATAAGGCCCGTTTTTGGTGAAGTAATCTGAAATATTTTCAAGTGCCAAAACGACATTTTCAAGCTTTCCGTCTTTGTCTGGAGTAATTATCCTAGAAATGATTCCACCATAATTGGTCATTTCAACCTGCATGGCACCATTGTCAAGAGTATAATGAAAAACATCTTGCCCTTCCCAAGTGTCTACTTTTTCTCCTTTGATAGTTAAGCTAACTTCTTCTTGAATCACTGTTGATTTGGTTTGAGATTGACAGGCAGTGCCTGAAATAAGTATAGCTAATAGTACGATTTTCAGTTTTAGATTCATGGGGGTGGTTTTAAAAATTATAATCTTTTAAGAATTAAAATGCCTGCTAGATGTAGAGTAATAAGGTAGCCCAAGATAATTTAAAGTCCACTCATCCCTTCTGTCTCCTAGATTCTGTTAACAATTTATCGTTTGTGATTTGCCTCTATGCTATCCAATTGTTTTTTCAGCTCGCTCCTATCATAAACCTTTCCTTTCATCACTACCATAAATGGCATTCTCAAAGTATTCAGATCTTCCAAAGGGTTTTTCTGTACCAATACAAAATCCGCAGAAGCCCCTTCTTTTATCACTCCCCACTCCCCTTCCTGATCAAAATATCTGGCTGGATTGACTGAACCAGATTTCAATATCTCATAGTTTGACATTCCTGCCTTTGACATCAATTCTATCTCGTGATGAATAGAAAACCCGGGAACATTAAATACTTGTGGAGAATCTGAGGTCATCAACATAGGAACTCCGGCTTGGTGCAAAGTCATAAAAAGCGTATTTCGAAATTCCAGGTAAGGTTTCACATGTGCCTCAGTCAATACTCCAGATTGCTCATAAGGAGTCTTTGCGTTGATCCAACTTTGTACTTGCTCAGCAGACATGTATTTCATTTCTGGAACATTACGATATTCTTCAGCTGGTTTTGATCCAAAATACCGATCAAAAAGCGTTAATGTAGGTGCAATCCATGCTTTTGTTTCCAAGGTCAAATCCACCAAGGCAGGAAGCCTACTCAGATCTGCCTCGTGGACCAAAAGCATGGTAAACGGTCCAGCGATTTTGGAATTCAAAACTCTGGAATAATCTGGAATCAGAGCTTCAATATACCCATCCATATGCTCAATGGATTTATAACCTCCTTTTAAACTAGCTTCCAAACCAACATTCAAAGAGACATGTCCTCCAAAAGGAATTCCGAGTTCTTGGGCTGTTTTAGCTATCGCCCAAAATTCTTCCATCTCCAATCCGGGGTGTAACTTTAGATGATCAAACCCCGCAGCATATTCATCTCTGACCATTTGTGCAGCTTGCTCAGGAGAAGACACTGAACCTCCACTAAATGAGGGGCCAGACAGAAACAAACGTGGCCCATCCAATTCTCCGGCATCTATCTTAGCTTTCAATGGTAAATGTGATGCATGTCCTATCATTCCTCTCACTCGCAAAACTCCATTTGCCAAGTACATCCACATAGCCTCCTCCTGAAGTTGTGTGTCACTATTTTGTGCTACTGGAATATGGGAATGAAATTCTGCCAGACCTGGATATACGTATGATCCATTTCCATCTAATACTTGATTGACTTTCAAATCAATTGGCTCGTTCATAAGGGCTATTTTTCGAATCTTGCCATCAACGATCAGTATTGAATGATCTTTAAGAACCTTATCATTTTCCATGGTAATAATATTCACATTGGAAACAAGGTAGCTCTGTGAAAATCCAGGGCTGAAAACAAGTAAGAATAAAAAGACAAAAGAGAAGAGTATCTTTTTCATGTAAGCTATTGAAGACGAGAAGAATTCAATTTCGACTTTAAAGAGTCTTAATGCAATCCTTTGGAAAAAAAATACGGAGAATGACAAGAAGGTGCCATCCGTCTACCTCAACAAAAAATTATCTACTAATTATTTGTCACTCCTCATCGGGACTCCCAAATATTTAAGGGCTTCAGCAAGCATCTCCTCAGGTGTTTTACAGATATTAAGTTTCAATCCGTAGTTGGGCTCTTCCCAAGTTGCAAATTGCGAATCCAACATGGATGCCTTCATGTAATGGTTCTTACGTGCAAGCATACGCCTCCAGATCAATTCTCGATCTCCTTTTAGGTGTATCCAAAAGATATTCTCCTGCACTTTTAACAACTCTCGATAGCTTTCTTTCAATGCTGAACATGCTATAACCGCTCCGTCAGTTTGCTCAGATTTTGTTAATAGATCTGCCAAAGTTTGAAGCCATGGCAATCTATCTTCATCATTTAAGGGAAATCCAAGGCTCATTTTTTCGATATTCTCTGCTGGATGGAAATTGTCAGCGTCGTAAAATGGTAAACCCAAAGTATCTGCTATGTCGGATCCAACAGTGGTTTTTCCTGTTCCTGAGACTCCTGTTATTACAATTAGCATGTATGCAAGTTAAATGTAAAATATGTTTTTAGTTCTTAATAATCATACAGAAACGAACAAGAAGGAATTGAAGCAAACCAAACTCCCCTACCGAAACGAGCTATATTTTTTTGTAAAGTACTAAAAAATTGAAATTTCTCTTTCGAACTACCCGTCGAAATCAAAATCCAAGACCATATCCTAGGGACGAAAAATAATATTCATAAAACTTTTATAAAAATTTTGTTAAAGTTCGTTTTATTAAAAAACATTTTTTAGATTTGCTTAAGTGAAGAGTCAAAGTAAATTATGTTCATATTGTACTATTCATCTGAATAAGTAAGTAAAAACATGAAGAGCTAAAATAAACTCAACTTATTGATTAACAACTAATTAAAAATAGTTTTTCGTTAAACAGTCCCTATAAATAAACCTATCCGAACAGTATGCTAAGTAAGTATCCGCTTTCAGAAGTCGAAAAAAGTTTTCTTAAAGAATCTGGTGTTGAGAAAATCAGCACTCTAATTCCTTACCTTCAAGTTGACAATTTTCCTAAACTTGGCTTGCTTACGGCTTGCCGATTTTTGGAATGGGCAGCAGCAAATCCAGAAGGTGTAATCAGTTTGCCAACAGGTAAAACTCCTGAATTCTTCATCAAATGGACTCAGTTCCTGCTAGAAAACTGGGACAATAAAAAAGGAAAAGATGTCAGAGAAAAATATGGCTTGGGTGATACCAAAAAGCCAATTTTAAAAGATTTGACATTCGTACAAATCGATGAATTTTATCCGATTTCTTCCAAGCAGAACAATAGCTTTTTCGATTATGTAAATAAGTTCTACATCAATGGTTTTGGTCTATCTAAAGAAAAGGCGATCCTAATCAATTCTGATGAGATTCCTTTGGCAGATGGTCTTCATTTCAGTAAGGTTTTTCCAGACTTGAAAGTTGATCTTTCCTTAAGATTCCGCGATCCAAAGAACGAGCTGGAAAAATTACAGCAGCAATCTATCTACCTCATAGATCAATGGTGTGGTGAGTACGAGCAAAAAATCAGAGATGCAGGGGGAATAGGTTTCTTCTTAGGAGGAATTGGCCCAGATGGTCACATCGCATTTAATACTAGAGGTTCACATTTGTTCTCTGTTACTAGATTAACAGAAACTAACTTTGAAACTCAAGCGGTAGCTGCCGGAGATCTTGGCGGAATAGAAATTTCTTCAAACCGACTAGTAATCACTATTGGATTAGATACAATTGTATACAATCCAGATGCAGTAGCAATTATCATCGCAGCAGGAGAAGCAAAAGCGGGAATCGTAAGAGATTCTCTTGAAACTCCACTAAATAATGTCTTCCCAGGAACAGTACTTCAAAAACTAAAGAACGGTAGATTCTACGTCACCAAAGGTGCTGGAGTAAAACTTACTGACTCTATAGACGCTTATTACGAAAAAGGCGAATGGATTTGGGAAAAGACGGAGAGATCTGTAATTGACCTGTGTAAAAAACTAGGCAAATACGGACATAGAATCAAATTATCTGACCTGAAGGCTGATAAATACACCAGATTAATTCCTGATTTGTCTGAAGAGACAGTAAATCAGGTTATGGCAAGTATTGAGAATAAGCTTTCCAAAGGTTTAGAGCAAGAGCGAGACGAAGTTCTACTTCATACTGGCCCGCACCACGACGATATTTCATTGGGCATTTTGCCACATATCACAAATCAACTTCACGAGCCTACAAACGAAGCACACTTCTCAGTGTTGACTTCTGGTTTCACTGCCGTGACGAATACGTTTGTAATTGACACTCTACAATCAACCAAGAAACTTTTGGATGATGGTAAGATTCAAATGGTTCACTTTGAGGACTTTTTTGAAGTAGGCTACAATCTTAAAACAGATAAAGACGTTTACCACTACCTGACCAATGTAGCATCTGAAAATGCAGATCAGCGATTGAGAGGTCTTTGTCACCGAGTAGTGAGAGCATTGGTGATCGTGTATGACATCAAGAATAAAACACAACTCAGAGAAACGATCAATGATGTCATCAGCATTCTGAAGAATAGCTACGATGGAGAGAAAAACTCATCCAAAGTACAGAAGCTTAAAGGCATGATTCGTGAGTTTGAAGAGGAACTAGTATGGGCTCACTTCGGAGTACAAGTGAAAAATGTCCATCACCTAAGACTTGGCTTCTATACTGGAGATATTTTCACTGAGCAGCCAGACAAAGATCGCGATGTAGAACCGATCGTGGAAATGTTCAGAAAAGTAAATCCTACAAAGATTAGTTTAACGCTCGATCCGGAAGGTTCGGGACCAGATACTCACTACAAAGTGCTTCAGGCAACTGCCGCTGCTGTGAAAAAGTGGGGAGAAGAAAAGGATATCAGTAAATTGAGAATCATTGGTTACAGAAACGTTTGGTTTAAATTTGAACCGCATGAAGCGAATGTAATCGTTCCTGTTTCTCTTGGAGACATGTCTGTGATGGAGGATTCTTTCGCCAATTGCTACATGAGCCAAGTAAATGCTTCGTTCCCGAGCTATTCACATAATGGTAAATTCAGTACCGTTGCCAAAAGAATCTGGGTGGATCAACTAGATGCAATTCAATTATTGCTTGGTAAAAACTACTTTTACCAGCACGAGCGTGCAAAAGTAAGATCCAGCCATGGACTGATTTTCTTCCGCGACATGAATGTGGAAGAATTCCTAGCTACTGCGAGAGAGCTAGAAAAGTCTATTGAAGGAATGCTTTAAGAGTAAAGATCAAACCGAGCTGTGACTGATAGATAAGCTGATCAGTCACAGCTTTTGTAATAAACCTAACAACCTTATTATTTGTAGCGAATGGAAAAAGCCATTTTAGGATTAGACATAGGAGGCACCGGCATTAAAGGTGGCGTACTAATAAATGGACATCTTGAAGATATTCGATCCATTGCTACTCCTGCAAGAGAAAGTAAGCAGTTCATTCTAGAGACAATCGCTGAATTTATAGAGACTTATACAGCCTATGACTTGGTTGGAATTGGGGTTGGTATACCGGGTCTGGTAGATGTTCGCGAAGGCATAGTTTTAGGGCTTTCAAACATCCCAGCGTTTCAGCATGTGGAATTAAAAAAGTTTTTAACAGAGCGTTTTTCAAAGCCTGTTTTCATAAATAATGATGCGAATTGTTTTGCATCAGGCGTGCATAAGTTCGGCGTAGGTCGCAAGTTCAATCATCTGGTTGGACTTACACTTGGTACAGGCATAGGCGGAGGTATCGTGATCAACGGTCATCTTTATAGTGGCGTTAATTCAGCCGCCGGAGAATGGTGCAGTGCGACTTATCTCGATCATGATTTCGAGCACTATTGCAGCGGTAAGTTTTTTGATAAATACTACCATAGCAAACCAAAGGCCCTTGCCAAATTGGCATTGACTGGAGATCCTGTCGCTATCAAAGCCTTTGAAGAGTATGGTCACCATCTAGGAGAACTTATAAAGCACATCCTATATGCCTTAGCACCAGAAGCAATCATATTGGGTGGATCGATCAGGAAGACCTATCCCCTATTCAAGAAATCACTTTTAAAGTCATTATCTACATTCAATTATCCTACAGTCATTGAAAGACTACAGATTTTACCATCTGAAATGGATGAAACCGCCATTCACGGAGCTGTGGCTCTGGTGGAATTGGAAGATGTAGTAGTTAATAGTTAGATGTAAATTGGTTTGTGGTTAAAAAAGGTGGCTTTCATAAAGCCACTTTTTTTCGTTTATAACCAATATATACACAGCCCGATTTTTCGGAAATATTGGAGCGGGATATAGTGTTTGGATTGAAACTACCACGGTCTAAAATTCATGAAAACTCAGACTTTTATAAATTCAGCAATCTCAGTTTTAATGCTTTCAAAGTGCTTTTTCAAGCTCTCAAAATCTTCATCACTGACCAGCTTTTTGTCAATCAGCGAACTCCCCATACCAACTCCGTAAGCTCCCGCTTGAAAGAATGATTTAATATTATCCTTAGAAACTCCGCCTGTAGGAAGCAATTTAACTTGATCCAAAGGTCCAAGCACATCTTTGATAAACTGTGGGCCTAATTGAGTCGCGGGGAAAAGCTTGACAGCAGAAGCTCCCAAAGACCAGGCTTTATAAATTTCCGAAGGAGAAAATGCACCAGGGAAAATCGGGATGTTTTCGTCTACGGCATGCTCGATGACTGTCTCATCTATGATAGGCGTCACGATAAACTGCGCTCCGGCATCAATTGCCTCCCGGAGGTCGTCCAACTTGCACACCGTTCCAGCGCCGATATTCAGTGAGGGAAATTCACTTCGTAAAGTTGAAATCATTATCGCTGCTCCAGGAGTGTTCATGGTGATCTCCAAAGTAGTAAGTCCAGCATCTTCATAAGCATGAGCTATTTTCAGCACTGCTTCTAGGGACTGCCCGCGTATAATCCCTACAATTGGCGCTTCCTTATAGCGTTTCCAAAAAATTGAAGTTGAAGTTTCCATGTGGTTTTGGGTTGCTTGATAAATGGGTGGTTGATTCTACAAGATAAAAACTGCCAGCTGAAGTTCAAGTAATATATTCAAGGCAGGTAGGAAAGCTAAATTCTCCAGATTAAAGCAAATCCTCTCGATTTTATAGAAAGTCCAGGGCTGCGTCAAAACCTAAAAAGCCCGATCCTTTCTCTGAATCGGGCTTTTGTTTATTTCGGAAATTCAATTTTCAAATTCTCTATTTCGTCAGCGGCTTATCTCGCTGCATTTGTACCATATCCACTGGAGGAGGAGTATTGTCTCCCAACAGATGCTGCACGAAATAATCACCCATTTTCCAGAAGAAATACTCAGTCATATCTCCAAAACCGTGACGCTGACCAGGAAGTAGTACTAACTCAAAACGCTTTCCAGCTTTCATCAAAGTGTTTGCCATGCGGATAGTGTTGGCAGGATGCACATTATTGTCTACGTCTCCATGAGAGAGCATCAAATGTCCTTTTAGATTTTTAGCCAAGTCAGGATTCTTATCGATTTGATAGATGAAAGTGGTATCTCCTTTGGCATTGATTTGCTCTTTTACTCCGTGGTGCTTCTCAGACCACCAGCGATTGTACACACTATTGTCATGATTTCCTGCAGAGGAAACAGCCACTTTGAAGAAGTCTGGATAAACCAACATCGCTGCAGTGGACATAAATCCTCCACCTGAATGTCCGTGAATACCAACCTTAGATCTATCAATGAAATCGTATCTGTCTGCCAACTGCTCTACCGCAGCTTTCTTATCCGCCAAACCATAATCTCTCAAATCTCCATAACCATAGTTATGATACCACTTAGAGCGGCCTGGATGTCCACCTCTATTACCGAGCGTGATCACCACAAAACCAAACTGAGCCAACCGGTCAGTTCGGTCTAATCTTGCTGAGAAAGCTTTATCTACAGCTTCCGTCTGAGGGCCAGGATACACATACTCGATGATTGGATACTTGCGCGTAGAGTCAAAATCAAATGGCTTGTAGATTACACCATATAGATCCGTGATTCCATCATCGGCTTTGAAAGTGAAAGGCTCAGGGAATTGATAGCCTGTGGCAAAAAGCTGTGATAAATCAACCGTCTCCAAATCCATCACTTTGTTGCCAGCTTTGTCTTTTAATACGGCAACCGGTGCAGTATTCACTCTGGAGTAATTATTCACAAAGAAGCTTGCGTTATCATTGATCTCGCTGGAGTGGTTGAAATCACCTGAGTTCAATAGCGCAATCGCACCACCATCCAAGCTCACGCTATAAAGGTGTTCGTAATAAGGATCTTCACCTTTCTCACGACCATTTGCTACGAAATACAACTTTCGGCCTTTTTCGTCTATCCTTGCTACCCGATCTGAGTGAAATGCGCCCGAAGTCAATTGACGCTTCAGCGTGCCATCCTTTCCATACAAATAGAAATGTCCCCAGCCGTCTCGCTCAGACCACCAGACGATTTCATTGTCCAAAATCTCAGGTTTCAAAAAGTCTATATAGGTATTGCTTCGTTCCTCGATCACCAATTCCTTTGCGTTAGTAGCAAGGTTCCATCTATAGATATCCACCTTTTTCAAATCTCTGGAAGCTACTGAGAAGTAAAACTCATCCATGTCGCCTAACCATGTCGCAGGTCGGAAATCATCGTCTCTTGAACTTTCAGTAGCGCTGGTATTATACACATTCAGCGACTGATCTTTATATGTAGCCACAGGAAGACTGGAAAGCTCTTCCGAGTCAAAAGAATAGTGCAACAAATAGGAAATCGGCTGCTCCTTATCGCCTGGCATGGCATACTTATAACTCTCTAGCGTTGGACGTGGACTCTTGGTGCTGTGAATCACCCAAAGGTCTTTCACCTTGCGCTGATCCGTTCTAGTCATCACAAACTGCTTGGAATCTATACTCCAATAAGCACCAACTCTCTGGCGCTTCTCCTTATTTTTCTCAGTCTCCTCGTTGTCTTCTCCCCTTCCACTGAAGCCATATTCGAAATCTTCCTCTCCATCCTCAGTCAACTGATGTTCAACGATGGTACTGTCTTTCTCATCCTTTACTGCCTTCAGGAAGTTTGCCTTATCCATCCAATAGAGATTACTTTTCTTTGCAAAAAGCACCTTGGAAGAATCAGGAGCAATATTCGCCCAAGACATACGTGAAGGATCCTTCACAGCATCCGTGATTTCTGTCAGTTGCTGATTCCCTATGTTATAGTGAAAAACAAAAGTCTTCTTTTCCATAGAATCCTTCTTGCTCTTATCTTTTTCTTTGATCTCAGCCCAGTCCTTTTTCAGCACATCTTCAGTTCCTTTTACCTTGAACTTGATCGTGTTTTCATCTTCGAGAAACTTCAAATCATCCAGCTTCAAATGCTGTCCATCGACAGGATCTTTAGTGATTTTGGTGATTTCCATGGCCAGCTTATCCTTTTCAAAAAGTTGATTTTTGGTTTTTCTAACTGGATCTACCAAATACCAGTTTTTGCCATTGCTAGTTTCGAATTCATACCAAAAGCGATCTGATTTCTTCAACCAATGTGGGTCAACTCGGGTAGAGAAAACCAGTTTTTTCATTTTCTCAGGAGAGAATCGTGCTGCAAGCTCATAATTACCAGAATAAACCTGCTCCTGCGAGTAGCCATTCTGGAAAATCAAGAGAAATGCAAATGCGAGTAACGTGTGCTTCATAGTTGTTCTATTTGGGAAAACGAATCTAGAATAAACTTCACCTTCTGGAATAACCACTAGTATAAAATCACTAGCCCATTACTTCAATTTCATTGAAAATGCTGGCTGATTTTCTCCTTTAAACTGATAGAACGGGATTTTTCACATCAAATTAACACTGGGATTACATTAGCACGTAAAGCCCAATCAATGTTACTAATTTTTTAATAATGTGCTGACACTGAGTTCAATTGGAGGTTATACCTTTCAACCAAAACCAATAGAGTGAAAACCCAATTCAAAACTATCGTCGTTTCAGACGTACATCTGGGCACTAAAGGTTCGAAAGCCAAGGAAATCGCCCGATTCCTCAAGCAGTACAACTGCGAAAACCTCATTCTCAATGGGGATATCATTGACGGCTGGCAACTCAAAAAATCAGGTTCCTGGAAAAGGAAGCACACCCGCTTCTTCAACAGAATTCTGAAAATGATTGAGAACCATAACACCAAGGTCTATTACTTGCGTGGAAATCATGATGACTTTCTGGATCAGATTCTCCCTTTTCAAATGGGAAATCTATCCATCCAGAAAGATATGATCTACGAAAGTCATGGTAAAAAGTACTTCATCACGCACGGTGACGTATTTGACAGCATCACAACCAATCTCCGCTGGATCGCCTATTTGGGCGATATTGGTTACACTTTTTTGCTTTGGCTGAATAGCGTGGTCAATCACTACCGAATCAAACGCGGGCTACCCTATTTCTCGCTTTCGCAGTATGTGAAAGGCAAGGTAAAATCAGCCGTTTCCTACATCGATCAGTATGAGGAAGAGCTTTCCAAAATGGCTAGGGCAAAAGGCTGCGATGGAATCATCTGTGGGCATATTCACAAGCCTGAAAACCGAATAATCGACGGAATAGAATACATGAATTCAGGCGATTGGGTAGAAACGATGAGCGCTTTGGCAGAGGATCATGAAGGCAACTGGCAGTTGATCTATTACAATGAAATCAACTTTAAAGAAGCCAAAGACGACAGCCTAAATCAATTCTTCATTGGCAAAGCAGAAGCTCCGGTAATACCGATGCGTGAGGTTTCATTTGAAGCTCTAAAAGATGATCTAGAACCACCAGCATTTACTTCCATCCTATGAAGTTCATTTTTATAGTCCAGGGTGAAGGTCGCGGGCACATGACCCAAGCCATCGCTTTCTCACACATGCTGCAAAATCAAGGGCATGAATTGACAGGAGTAATCCTAGGTAAAAGCAAACGAAGAGCTATTCCAGAGTTTTTCGCGAGAGAAATCTCAGCTCCGATTCATTTGGTAGAAAGTCCCAATTTCGCTTGTGACAAAGACGAAAAGCAGATTTTGATTGGAAAAACAATTCGTCAAAATATAGTAAAAGCTGCCATTTTCTGGAGAAGTCTCAAGCAAATACATGAAGTTGTAGAAGCTGAACAGCCCGATATCATTCTAAATTTTTACGATTTATTGGGCGGGATATACAATGGAATTTTTAGACCAAAAGCTCTGTACTGGGTGATAGGTCATCAGTATTTAATTTATCATCCCAACTTCAAATTTGCTCCATCAAAAGGTTTGAACAAAACCTTTTTCAAGTTCAACACTAGAATGACAGCTATCGGAGCATCTGAAAAACTCGCACTTTCCTTTTATGAATTGGAGTCTACGGATAATATCACTGTAGTCCCTCCACTGCTGAGAGAAGATGTGAAGAAACTCACCCCGACCAAAGGCGACTTTTTCCTCACCTACATGGTCAATGCAGGCTACGGACACGAAGTAATCTCTTTTGCTAAAGCAAATCCTAACTTAAAAATACGCGCTTACTGGGATAAAAAAGATGCTGCAGAAACCGAACAACCTTTGTCAAACCTGAGTTTCCATAGAGTCCATGACAAAAATTTCCTTCGGGATATGGCGGCTTGCAAAGGACTGGTAAGCACTGCTGGATTCGAATCGATTTGCGAAGCGATGTATCTAGGCAAGCCAGTGATGGTCATCCCTGTGAAAGGTCAATACGAGCAGGCGTGCAATGCGCTGGACACGATTCATGCTGGAGCAGGCATAGCCTCAGACAATTTTGATTTCTCCAAACTTGAGCATGTCATTCAATCACGAGAAATATCGGAGAATACTTTCCAAGATTGGGTAAGCACCTGGCCAAAAACATTCAGCCAAATTCTCCCAGAAACAAAAATGACTGAACCAGATTTCATCCTGACTCAGTCATTTTCATAATTTATTAACATGGTTATATGGAATGATGCCAGTAACCAATATTTCTTTGCTCACCGGGCCAGAAGACCGATGACCGAAGCGGCCTAAACTTTAGTGTTAGTCAAAGCTTGTAATGCTTTTGCTTCTTTACTGGTAAAAAAGCGGATATACATATTTGTTATTTCAAACTAGCAGTTATTCAAAGCTCTTTGCTCTGGAGTGAGTTCGGATATGGCTTTGAACACTGTTTTGCCATTTTCTACTACTCGATAATAAGGGAAATTGACCATTTTGACTTGTCTTCTCTCAGGAGCACCCATATTCAGGAATATAACTTGGAGCTCATTGTACATAAGAAACAAATTATTTCGCTCCTCCATGGATAAGGAAGCATCATTTCTGCTTTTATTACGCATCAATTCATATTGGTAAGAGACCTTTTTATAAGACTCTACTAGTTCTGCAGGCGTAGGTGGTGGAGGAGGTGGACCCAATATACTACGCTCTTCAGCAGTGAAATCAATTGCCTTTTTGTAATAAACTTCGCCTTTGGATGTCAATTTATAGTAAGGAACATAAGGTAACACTGCGCGCCTGACCTTTGGCTTGTCATGGAATGCAACCTGGAAGTACATACTTCCAAGTTCAGAATACATTTTGGTTAACTTCTCTTGCTCAGCTTTGCTTCTCTCTACAAAATGCGGAGCTTGCTTTCGAAGTTTTTCGTAGGCTGCATAGGCATCTATGTATTCTTGAAGATCATTCTGTACCTGGGCTGTTTTCACTGCTGGAGGCCATTTTTCTGAAGTATCTTCTTTCTGTTCGGTCACTGGATACTTTTCTTTTTTTACCCAAGGTTTGCCATGATTTATTCTTTTGTCTTTTGGATAGATATATAGTTTGTTAGCCTCATTGAGAGGTTTCCCAAAATTAGATTTCGAACCATACGTTGTTTCATATGCTTCTAGGGTATATAAACTAACTTGATGCTCCTGCGGGAAACGCTCCGAACGGGCATTTAGATGAACAAAACTGCTAGTGTAATAAACGATATCTGTAGGGCTCATATTCTGTAATTGAGAATTAGGAATAACCTTACCGTCCAACCAAAGGGCAAAATCTTCAGATTTCTTCCAAGATTCAAAATCACTTCTGCTTAGTTGCTTTTTAGCTGGTGTCTTCAAAGGAGGCATCAAAGAAGCTTTTACTGGTTCAGATAGCTCACTATAAGTTTTAGCAATTAATTCTCCCGCTTCATTCTCCACAAAAATTGATGCATTTCTGTAATACTTTTCTTTCTCTTCAATTTGTTCGGCAGTAAGCTTAGGTAATTGATCTTGGCTTTCAATCGTATACTTATCTACTTCACCAAACTTTTTATTTGTACTATCATTTACATTTTGATCATAAGAAACATAATGAATCCTCCGGATATCAACATCTCTTAATAATGCCTGGAAATCACTCAACTCTCCCATAGAACTTGCTGAGGAAGTGATCAAGTTAATCTTTACAGCATCAATTGAATTTTTAGTCTCAAGAATCAATTCCTTTACAGCTTCCAGATCATAATCCTCATTTTTATATTGAATTGCACCATTTGTTTTTAGCGCAAAAGTCAGATTGAAGTCCATTTCTTCATCATATATTGTATTTGGAGCATTCACATAAACCTCACTCATTTCAGTATCCGCCTGTGCAGATACTCTTTCAGAGAAAAAGTACACCAACGCTCCTACTACTGGCACCAAGACCAAAAGTTTGATCCAGCCATTTGCACTCATTGATTTTTTCTTCATCATTTCAAATCGTTTTTTGGTTAATGAAAAATTCAAACTACTGACCAATCCATACTTTTGGTTAGAAAGCATCATGGCTAGTAATTGACTCTCGTATTTTTCCAGAGGAGTGCTGCGCAAAGCCACTGCATCTGCAATAAATTCATGATTGAGCTTGATACTTGCCTTTGCCCAATGCAATCCCGGATGAAACCAAAGCGGCACAAGCAATGCCTCAATAAATAGATTGTCCCAACTATGTTTCTCTTCTATATGTGTGCACTCATGTGCAAAAACAGCATCGGTAAATTTCCCATTTTCCAGATCTGCTTCCGCCACGAAAATGTATTTGAGAAAGGAAAAAGGAAGGGAATCTACCTGGAGTAAAACCAGCGTTTGGCCACGATAATTAACTTTAACATTTCGCTGAATCTGATTCACCAGGATTTTGATATTCCTCACAAATCGATACAAGAAAACAAGGGAAATCAAGCCATAAAACCCAAAAAGAAGGTATTCCCAATTAAATTGAGATTCAGGAACCGCCGTAAAAACCTGCTCCTGACTAGAATCCTGACTTGCCGCTTGAAAGTAAACAGGCTCAGAAATCACGTCGGATGGGTCAGCTTCAAAGTAAACAGGCTCAGAATTTATTTCGACTGCAGCGGTTGCTATTTCCACAGGAACTTCAATCGTGTAAAGTGGAATCAGAAAGGACGCAACTACCGAAAACAGTAGAAAGAATCGGTTGAATCTATGCATAGCTTCTCTCTGCAAGAGCAGTCGATGCACAAGAAGCAGAATTAGCAAGCAGGCTATGGATTTGAGTAGATAGGTGATCATTTCTTCTGATTTAACTGGTCATCAATTATACTTTTCAGATGTAGTAGCTCCTCTTCGGAGAGTTCTGTCTTTTTAGTAAAAAAAGACGCAAACTGTGCTGGTGAATCATTAAAGAAGTTCTTGATCAAGCCCTTCAGATGCTTGGAAAAGTAATTTTCTTTGGTCACCATCGGATAATACTCCCTCAGCTTCCCACTGGCTTCATACCCCACAAAATCTTTATCCTGCATGCGCTTCAAAAGCGTAGAGATAGTCGTAGAAGCTGGTTTTGGATCAGGATATGATTCTATCAGATCCTTCATAAAAGCTCGCTTCAGCCTCCACAAATGATTCATCAGTTCTTCCTCAGCTCTAGATAGTTTCATCATATTAGAATTAAATTACATCTACAAATGTAGAGCAATTATTGAAATCTACAAGTGTAGATGAAAAATACATGAAATAATTTGTGTTAATACATTTTCCGCATCCTACTTACAATTCGTAGTTTTACGCGGTCAGTAAACAAACCTGACTGAGAATAGACCCAAACTCCCCTATTGTTCATAAATTGAGCAATTGCTTGATTTATTATCAAATCATAAAATAATCACCAATCTATTAAATGAAAGTCCAGTTATAAGGCTATAATTAATAGAAATTGATAATTAAGGACAATCCTCCTTTTAGAAATTACATGTCAGCTGAAAATATAAGATTACAAGAAGATAGGAACTTCACGAAGCATTGGAAGAAATGGGGGCCATACCTCACCGAAAGACAATGGGGAACTGTGCGTGAGGACTATAGCCCAGATGGATCAGCTTGGGAAAATGTCACCCATGACGATGCCAGAAGTAAGTCTTACCGATGGGGTGAAGAAGGAATAGGTGGAATTTCAGATCACAAACAGAAGTTCTGTCTGGCATGGGCATTTTGGAATGGAAAAGATCCATACATAAAAGAACGCTTATACGGCTTGACTGGAAATCAGGGAAATCATGGGGAGGACGTAAAAGAAATTTATTATTACCTAGACTCTACGCCTACTCATAGCTACATGAAGATGCTTTATAAGTATCCTCAAGCCGAATTTCCCTACCAGGAACTTTTAGAGGAAAATATCAAAAGAGGGAAAACTGATGTTGAGTATGAATTGATCGATACGGGGCTTTTCGACGAGGACAAGTATTTTGACATCTTCATCGAATATGCCAAACAAGACGTCGAGGATATTATTGCGGTAGCGACAATTCATAACAGAGGACCTGAGGAATCAAAAATATGGGTAATGCCTACTCTTTGGTTTCGTAAAACTTGGTATACTGGGCACGAGCCTTTTATGCCCAAGCTTTCCAAAGCTGGAGACAACAGCATCAAAGCTTTTAATCCAAAGTCTGGTAATTATTCCATCACCTTTGATGGCAATCCTGACTTAAGATTCTGCGATAACGAAACCAATCGCGAACGAATCTATAACATCGGTAATGAGAAGAAATTTCTCAAGGATGCTATTAATGACTTCGTCGTACAAGGCGATACAAAACACCTCAACCCAGCTAATAAAGGGACTAAAGCAGCAGCCATCTATGAGATCACCATTCCAGCTGGTGAAAGCAGGCAGGTTAAACTTAGACTGCAGCACCAGACAGAAGAGAATCCACTTGAAATATGTGATACCTGCCTAGAGCAGCGTAAAAAAGAAGCGGATGAATTCTACGATAACCTCCAAGAAAGAGTAACAGATCCTGATCTAGCAAACATCCAGCGTCAGGCTTATGCCGGAATGATGTGGTCTAAGCAGTTTTACTATTACGATGTAGAACGATGGCTGGAAGGTGACCCTGGCAGGTTTGTCCCTCCAGTAGAAAGAAAAAAAGGCAGAAATAGCAATTGGAGACATTTGCAGAATTATGACATTATCTCCATGCCTGACAAGTGGGAATACCCTTGGTATGCAGCATGGGACCTCGCTTTTCACACCATTCCAATTGCTAGATTAGATCCGGAATTTGCCAAAAACCAACTGATCATCATGCTAAATGAGTGGTATATGCATCCTAACGGACAGATCCCTGCGTACGAATGGAATTTCTCAGATGTAAATCCACCAGTGCATGCCTACGCAGTTCAGCGAGTATACCAAATAGATAAAAAAGCGAATAATGGTGTTGGTGATCACGAGTTCCTAGAAAGATGCCTGCACAAACTGATGCTCAACTTCACCTGGTGGGTCAATCAAAAAGATAGTGATGGCAAAAACATCTTTGAAGGCGGCTTCCTGGGCCTGGATAACATTTCAGTATTTGACAGAAGTCATGCCCAGAAATACCATGGAAAATTAGAACAAGCAGATGCCACCTCTTGGATGGCTATGTTTTCTCTGAACCTGCTGAGAATCTCTCTAGATCTCTGTGAGTTCAACAAGGTTTATCAATTCACTGCTACCAAATTCTTAGAACATTTTCTCTACATCGCCGGGGCTATGAGTAATATCTCCAACGAGCACATTTCACTGTGGGATGATGAGGACAATTTCTTCTACGACGTATTCCATATCCCTGGAAAGGAACCAAGAAAAATGAAAGTCCGGTCTATCGTTGGTCTGATTCCACTTTTCGCCGTGGAGCCGATTCGAGAGGATCTATTTGCAAATCTCCCTGAGTTCAAAAAACGTCTGGATTTTTTCCTTAGAGAAAAACCAAAATTAGCATCATTAGTCTCTAGTTGGATTCAACCTGGCTATGATAAGCGCAGGTTGTTCTCCCTATTGAGAGGGCATAGAATGAAAAGCGTCTTACAGAAAATGTTGGATTCTGATGAATTCCTAAGTGACTATGGCATCAGATCCCTTTCCAAATACCATGAGGAGAATCCATACTCCATGAAAATCGGGGGAGAAACTCTTACTGTGAAATATACTCCAGGTGAGTCGGACACCGTCATGTTCGGAGGCAACTCCAACTGGAGAGGGCCGATTTGGTTCCCAATCAACTTCCTTCTTATAGAGTCACTTAAGAAATTTGACTTCTATTATGGTGGGGATTTCTCTATTGAATATCCAACAGGCTCTGGTAAATACATGACCATGGACATTATCGCAAAAGAGCTCTCTATGCGCTGCATGCGCATTTTCATGAAGGATAAAAATGGAGAGCGCCCGGTATTTGGTAAAAACTCTAAATTCCAGACTGACCCACATTTCAAGGATCACATTCTGTTTTATGAATATTTCCATGGAGACACCGGCCTAGGATTAGGAGCATCTCATCAGACAGGCTGGACGGGATTAGTAGCAGAGATGATTCACAAGTATTACAAAATCAGAGAAGATAAAGATCATGATTCTAAAACCCTTTTTAGAAGCTAATCGAATAGAGGCAGGATGTGATGAGGTCGGTCGGGGATGTCTGGCAGGCCCAGTAGTAGCGGCGGCGGTGATTTTGCCCGCCGACTATTCTAATCCTTGGATCAATGATTCCAAAAAACTAGGCAAAAAGCAACGGGAAGATCTTATCGAAGAGATAAAAGATAAATCACTGGCCTGGCAAATTGCCGAAGCAAGTGTAGCTGAAATTGACAAAATCAACATACTCAACGCTTCTTTTCTAGCTATGACTAGGGCCGTTCAAGGTCTTGGCCTTCTTCCCGAGCATTTGTTGATCGATGGCAATCGTTTTAAATCCGCTTTAACTATTCCATTTACCTGCATAATTAAAGGTGATGGCAAATATGCCAACATCGCGGCAGCATCCATCCTCGCTAAAGTGCATAGAGATAAATTCATGGAAACCCTGGCCGAAGAGTTCCCGCACTACGCATGGGAAAGAAATGCTGGCTATCCTACCAAAGCGCACCGTAGTGGAATAGAAACTCATGGTGCCTGCATTTGGCATAGAACAAGCTTTCGATTGCTAAAGGAGCAAATAATGTTAGAACTTTAACTGCTAACCTTTGCTATGTGCCTTACGAACATTTTGATAAACACTTGATTTCTAGTGTTGAGTCATCTTAAGGGTAATTCAGCCTTTATCTTGATCAACAAACTCCCTCCTTACTCTTCCATAATCACATCATGTCGGAGAAACTCTATCAGCTATGAAAAACACTTCATTCATTATCCTTGTAGTAGTTGCATTCCTTTTCGGTTGCAATGCCAATAATTCCAACAATACCGGAGGTACGACAGAAACTCACATTGATACGCTAACTACGCATTTGAAGCCCTTTAAAAATGATTTGCCGACGATAGGCTTATTGATATACAATGGAGTACTTATCACAGAAGTGACTGCCTCCTCAGATGTGTTTACGAAGCCAACTGAGAATGGCAAACAACTTTTCAATGTAATCACAATAGCCGAAACCAGCGCTCCAATTGTCTCTGAAGAAGGTTTGAAAATAGTACCTGATTTTACTTTTGATAACGCACCCAAGCTAGATGTGCTTTTTGTACCAAGTGCCTACGATATGTACTCACAAGTGCACAACGACAAAATAGTAACCTTCATTCGAGAAAGAAATAAGGAAACTACTTACACGGTAAGTAATTGTGCTGGTGCGCAATTGATTGGAGCTTCGGGTATTGCAGACGGTAAAAAAATCGTGACTTGGATAGGCGGAGGTGAACAGCTTCAAAAAGACTATCCCAATCTCCTCGTTCAAGACGAAAACACCGTTAGCTACGTAGAAGATGGTAAATTCCTTTCTTCTAACGGAAATCTGGCCAGCTACATATCAGCTTTAGAATTGGTAGAGAAGATGACTAGTGTGGAGCATAGAAAATTTGTAGAGTCTTACCTTTACCTCGATAGACTTCAAAACTGGAAAAAGTAAGTGATTACTAGCCCAGTGTATTCTATGACTACTCTTTTTTTCTACAAAATTCTAGGTTCATTGCGTCAGCTAGCTTTTCAGGATTGCTAACTTTTAAAGTCACACCTTTCCCTTGATATCCTGCCAGTTGCTGATCAAATATTAATTCGTTCCAACTGATAACTAAACTTTAACCTCAAACTGTGATCTTTAAGAAAGCTTTGTGATATTCGCCCTTTAATAAAACACTCTATGAACTGGATACTACTTATAATCGGCGGTCTATTTGAGGTAGGATTTGCGTCATGCCTAGGAAAAGCAAAAGAAGCCACGGGAATGGCGGTATATGGCTGGTACGGTGGATTTGTAGTATGCCTAACCATAAGCATGTTATTGCTGATCAAAGCAACCCAAACGCTACCAATAGGCACTGCTTATGCAGTATGGACAGGAATTGGGGCTGTCGGAACAGTATTGGTGGGTATTTTTGTATTCAAAGAATCAGCAGAATTCTGGAGAATTTTCTTCCTCGCAACGCTAATTGGATCCCTCATCGGATTGAAATTCGTTTCTTCCCATTAGAGGAGCAAATGATCATTGGTAAAATTCAATGATCAAGAATAAGTACTTCGTTTCTCTAAGAAGGTAGCACAGCATCCAAGCTATCATCGATGATTTGACTTTTTTTGATTTGCTGCTTGCTTCCCTTGGTTAGTATTTCCTTCAAGTCCATTCCAGCTAACATATTGCCTGTTCCTGTTCCCATGCCCATGATTGTACGCATAGCATCTTGGGTTGTAGTATCTAGAAAAGTAATAAGCTCCCTCGGTACATGATAAATATTACCATTGGTAGGATTTGGAGCTGTAGGAACAAAAATGGTGTAGAGATCATCATGAATCTGATCTGTGACAAACCCGGTCATCATAGTACCTGATCTGAAAGGATCTAAGAGTACTACTTCTGAGAAAGGCAGTTTTTTCAGTCCGACAAACTGATACACAGTTTGGTGAATAAGATTATATAGGGGGATTTTTGTTAGGTATTTTTTTTCAAAACTTTTGAAATAAACCTTACCTACTTTGTTTCGAACTAGGACCCCAATGATAAAAATAAAAGCGCAGAAAATTGCGAGTGAAAACACATTGACAAGCCAGTGTGGATCGTCAGAACCTGGATCCAAAGCCGCACTCAATGGTGAAACAATCCCAAAAATAAAATTGAAAACAATAGAAAGAAGGATAAGAATAATAGTGAGCGGAAGAAGGATTAAAAACCCTTGTAGCAGGCTATCTAAAATAAACCCTCTTGTAGTTTTTTTTTCAATAATTAAAGGGGAGTTGGGCTCAGAGTTCATGGTTCAAGTTGAGATTCCTAAAGTCGCACGAATCCATTTTTTCAGGAATCGTGCGACCGTTGGTTGGTTAGTGGTTAGTGGTTTTTTGATTGTCAAACCAGGTAGTTAGGTTTTTCTCACCAAATGCATAATCAAGGAAATGACAAGCAAAACCAAGAAGATGTAAAAGATGATTTGAGCGATAGAAGCTGCACCAGCTGCTATTCCTCCAAATCCTAAAACGGCTGCAATCAATGCGATTACTAAGAAAATTAAAATCCAGCGTAACATAATTTTTATTTGTTAATGGTTCGATCAAATTAAGTTCAAAACCATACCAATAGCCTATATCGCCTCTCAAGGCCATTTTCGACTCTAACATCGTGGTTTTTAGGAATTAGCTTGGGGAATAGAAGCCCCAAAATCAGCAAATCGATTGCTCAGTAAAAGGAGGAATCAGAGATAACTATTTTCTATTTCAGCTCATTTAATGATTTAATGAACGTGTTGAAAACGTAGGTATAATATCTAATAATTTTAGAAAAGGAAATTATCTAGCTGTTTCTGCGACACTAACCTATAGCTCGACGTTAAAAATTGGAGCTTATACTAGCCATTCTAAATACACGAACTGTGACTAGGATGAAATTAAAGAAGGGCTAACAAATACACTTGTGATTTCGGAGAAACCTCTGTGCACATTGCGGATAAAAAATATTATTTAATTCTTTCGAAAACCAGTTTACCGGATCCAGGATTATTACTGACAGGTTCCAACACCATTCGGGCGTTGTCAAACTCTACAATTTTGGCTTTTCTGGTCTCTGCTCCTGTATGAATTATCAACATATTATCGCTGCTGATTTCTACTTTGGCTTCCTTCTGCACTACTTCTTGTTTCACGTAGTCTGTATATTTCAAGGTATCTCCGGGGATAAATTCATAGACGGTATTTTCAAGTCTATTTTTAATTTTATACTCGATACCTCCTCGCATAGCTGCATTAGAATTCTTGTATTGAGGTGAATTTCTAAGGTCATCCATAGCATCAAAGTGAACCAATTGCCAAGTACCAATAAGTTGCTCGAATTTGATTTGGCTGGTTTGAAGCACAAACGCCAATAAAAGAGTGGGGATAATCGAAAGATACATATTCAAAGAAAGGCAATTATTTTGCCACAAAAGGAAAGCCTTTGAAATTTGAAATCAAAAGTTAGCGCTGACTTCTTACTGCACTAATCTAGAATTCAAAAAAGGCAACCATTCCTCTGCTTGTCTTTCTGCATATTCAGATAAAAAATGAGCTAATGTAGGTTTAAACGGTTGCGTTTGCATGGTTAGACCAGCTTGCTCAGGACTTTTGTCGCCCTTCAACACATTGCATCTATGACAGGCTGTTGTCAAGTTCGTCCAGTTGGACTTCCCTCCTTTGGATCGTGGGATCACATGATCAATGGTGAGTTGTCTTCTGCTCCCGCAATACTGGCATTCACCACGATCTCTTCGAAATAGATTCACACGATTAAGAAGTACTCCTCGGAAAGGGATGTTTTTGTAATTATTCAAACAAATCACAGCAGGATATTCGAAACTACGACTTACTGTACGGATCTGAAGAAGTTCATAGACAGATAAGCAATTTGCCTTCTCCAACATTAGCAACACGATGGCTTTTTGTGGAGAGACTACCGCCACGGGAGAATGATCTAAATTCAATACCAATACCCGTTTTTCCATGTGTTAACTAATTATTGATCGAGTTTCTAACTCAATGAGTTTATCCTTACTATTCCGTAAGAAGGCTTCCCATTCACTCAAGTCAGAAACTGTTATTCGATTGTCCATCCAAAATACTTCTTCCGCTCCAAGATACAAGGCATATTTGACTTGCTTTTTCTCTAACTCCCTGAAAATAAATAAATCACCTGGCAAAACGAGTTCGGGATCAATTTTTCCACCAGGAATTTTTCCAGACTTCCACGAATAGCCAGCAATATTAAAAATCAACTCAAATGCCTGATGCTCATCGAGTCCAAAAATACTCCTTCCTCCTGCCTGATAGGGTGAATTGACATACTTAAGTGCAATATCTATCAACTCCTCTCTTTTGGCTTTTACCGAATGACTACGTATCGAGCCTGTAAACCCTAAGTGATCCTGCCAATTAAAAAGCTCCAAGTCGGAGAAATGGAGCCTACTGCCCGGAAGCAAATAAAGGTTGGAGCCAAGATATTCTATAGCTGCGATCGGACTGGTGACAACTTGAAAATCATTATTGAGAAATTTGTAATAGTCGTTCTTCGGGATTTCCTTGAGTGACTGCGTAGTAATCCAGCCCTGGTTTCCCGTGTCTTCATGAAGTATTTTGAACCATTGCTGATCCGAGGTCATTGCTATCGTCTGATAGCATTCGCCAAAAAGTAACTGCGTAACCAGTGCGGAATCAAAAGTGGGTCTGCGATAAAGGGGTAAAATTGTTTGCCTGCAGATCCCAAAAGCGTCAATCAAAGGCCATTCGCTGGATTTCTCTTTTTGCATCTTTTTCTTTCAGGTCCTGTCTTTTATCTTGAGTTTTCTTACCTCGTCCAAGCGCAATTTCCATTTTCGCCATCCCTCGGTCATTGATAAATATACGAACAGGAATGATAGTCAGCCCTTTTTCCTGTGACTTAGTTTCGAGTTTATCAAGTTCTTTCTTATTCAGAAGCAGCTTTCTATCACGTATCGCTACGTGATTGTAGCTAGCTGCCATGGAGTATGGTGATATGTGCATCTGCCGAACGTAAAGCTCTCCGTCCAGAAAAATGCAGAACGCTTCAGTCAACGACACTTTTGCTTCGCGGATAGACTTGATCTCAGTGCCTTTCAGCACCATACCTGCCACATAGGTATCCACGAATTCAAACTGAAAACTTGCCTTTCTATTCTTTATGTTGATGACTTTGTCAAACTTATTATCCTTAGCCATGCTTAGATTTTCATTTTTGCGAGAGGAGTCACATCCATAGATGAGAATTCTCCTTTCAGGTATTTAAAATGCGCTGCCATGGCAATCATGGCGGCGTTGTCTGTACAGTATTCGAATTTTGGAATGTACAGGTTCCAGCCTCTTTCCTTAGCCAGCTTAGTCAACGTATCTCTCAATCCTGAGTTGGCAGATACGCCTCCAGCAATGGCGACCTCTTTCACCCCATACTCCTTCACCGCCAACTTCAATTTGATCAGCAACATTTCCACAAGCGAATATTGTACACTGGCGCAAAGATCAGCTAAATTCTCTTCAATAAATTTCGGGTTTTCCTTCAACTGATCACGAAGAAAATAAAGTACTGCCGTCTTGATCCCGCTAAAGGAATAATTCAACTCCGGCATTCTGGTGATTGGAAATTGAAAAGCTTTTGGATTACCAAGCTTGGCATATTTATCAATAAGCGGACCTCCAGGATAAGGTAAGCCTAGCAATTTTGCTGTTTTGTCAAATGCCTCTCCCACCGCATCATCTTGTGTCTCACCGATCACCTCCATAGTCAAAGGATCTTTGACCAAAACTAACTGCGTGTGTCCACCGCTCACTGTCAAGCAAATGAAAGGAAAATTTGGCTTTGGATCCTCAATAAAATGTGCCAAAATGTGCGCATTCATATGATTCACTTCTATCAGTGGAATATTTAAGGAATAGGCAAATGCCTTGGCAAAACTCACTCCTACAAGCAAGGATCCCATTAGACCTGGGCCACGTGTGAAAGCGATTGCTGAAAGTTGAGACTTAGAAATCCCCGAGGTCAAAATAGCCTCCTGAACAACAGGGATAAGGTTTTCCTGATGCGCGCGCGATGCGAGCTCCGGAACTACACCCCCATATTTTTCGTGTACAGATTGTGTGGCGACAATATTATTAAGTACTTTGCCGTCAGCTATTACAGAGGCAGAGGTCTCGTCACACGAGGATTCAATTGCTAGAATAAAGATATCGTTGGTAACCATTGGAAAAGAACGCGAAAGTTACGGATTTTTTGCACAAAGCGTTTCGGATCCTACTATGGATCGTCTTTTCGCTTGTCATGCTACTTATAATAGTAGCTCTTACACTACAGATCACTTGGGTTCAGAATAAAGCAATCGACACTGTAACAGGTATTCTCAATAAAAATTCAACTTTTCATACAGAAATAGGAAAAATTCGAATTACCTGGTGGGATGCGCTAGTCTTAGAGAATGTAGTGATCCGAGATCATCGGGATAGCTTGATGATCGGCGCCAAAAAGATTAATGCTGACTTTGAACTGTTATCGCTGATTCCTCCTGGCATCACCACCATCAATGCCGTCCGGATGGAAAATGCTAAGCTGCACATGCTTACGCATGAAGGGGATTCTGCAATGAATATCAATATCTGGATAGAAGAGTTAGCTGATATGTTCAGTACTAGCGCTACTTCAAGTGGGCCAACTCAGTTCAAAATTAACACTGTTGAACTCAGAAAATCTGAAATATTTCTCGTCAATGTAATCACTGATGCAATCACCAAAGGCCTGGATTACAACAAGCTACGATTTTCAGATATAACGCTAAATGCAGAAAACTTTTATCTGGAAGGGCCTGAGATTGGAGCTGACATTAAAATGTTGACTGGAACAGAACTGACTTCAGGCTTTGAGATCAAAGAGCTCAAAACGGACATGAAGTACGGGCCTGAATTCTTGGAATTTGATAAGCTCAGCTTGAAATCCGATAACAGTCACATCAAAAATTTCCTTCGTTTTGAATATGCCACACCTGCAGCGTTTTCCAATTTCGTAGAAGAGGTTGTCATCATCACCAATATGGATGAAACCAAATTGCACCTGGGAGACTTGAAACTATTCGCTTCTTCATTGCCAGACATTGATGATGAAATTTACCTTTCAGGAAAAGTATCCGGTCCTGTATCAGATATCCGCTCAGAAGAACTACTGATCAGAATAGGTGAAAAGACAGCGATTTTTGGAGCTTTCAGATTGGATGGCTTACCGAATATCGATGATACTTATATCAATCTATCGCTTAAAAACTCAACCATCTTTTCCAGAGACCTTGCTCCATATCTTCCCAGCAATGTCTCTGCACAAATCAACAAATTCAACACCGTCCGCCTAACTGCAGATTTCGCGGGCTATTTACATCGCTTCGATACCAATGGAGAATTTAAAACCTCCATTGGAGACATTGTAGGCCGAGTGAATTTTGATTTAGTAGAAGGTTTACCTACCACCGTTTCTAATATCACAACAAAAAATCTCGATTTGGGAGTTATTGTGGGAGACAGAGAGTCCTTTCAGAAAGTCAGTCTTAAAGGCCATGTAAACACCAAAGGTAATTCAATAGACAACCTCCTACTCGACGTGGATGCAGATGTCACAAGATTTGGTTTCAATAACTACGACTACACCAACATTAAAACGGATGCAACCTATGGACGGGATCTCTTCAAAGGAAACATCAAAGTCACAGATCCAAATCTGAAGATTGCCGCAAATGGTCTGGTAAACCTCCGAGAATCAACTGACTCAGTGCAGATGAATCTACAGATCGATACAGCTTTTCTAGATCGATTGAATTTCACAGAAAAAGCTACGTTCATCAGTGGAAATCTAATCATTGACACCAAAGGAATTAAGCTTGATGATATTCAAGGCATTGCAAGGTTCAGAAATATTGAAGTCGGCTACCTAGACCGGTACTTACATATTGGTGATTTCAATTTCCAATCTCTTTTTGCTGGAGGCACACGAACCATGTCACTTAATTCTGACTACTTAGTTGCAGCTGCCTCGGGGCAATTTAACCTGGAGCAAATGGGCCGGGATCTAGATATTTTGGTCCAGCAATACATAGCCATTATCTTAAATGAAGAGCAACCGATTGCTGATCTCGAACGGGATTTCTCTGAAATCTACAACCTCGATCTTAACCTGCGTTTAATTAATATCAATCCTATTGTTCAACTTTTTGAACCAGATCTAAGCCTTTCAAAAAACATGGTTTTGGAAGGTGCTTTCTATCAAACCCAAGAAAATACCATCTTCAACTTCTTCACCAGCATTGACACACTTAAATATAAAAATAACTCAGCCCAGAACATCAATATTGACTTTAACACTTCCAAGCTTATCAATAGCCCGGATATTCTAGCCTCATTCTACGTGTACTCCAAAACACAGGAAATAGGAAAATCCATACAGTTTACCAATTTCGGATTTGAGGCTATCTGGGATAAGGATGAAATGGATATCAACCTGACGCTGGATCAGGACTCTACCCAAAGTGCGGCTAGAATCAATGCTTCAGCTCGTTTTACAGCGCAAAACACTCAACTCGCTTTTGATCCCTCATCTCTAAAAGTTCTTGATCGGGAATGGAAATTTGATTCTCTGAATCTAATCACCATTACCCCTGCCGAAATAGTAGTGGATAGCTTAAAAATCTACAATGAGAGCCAATACATTTCTCTTCAAGGAAAAGTCAGTCGCCAACAAGAAGATCGCTTAAATCTTAAAATCAACAATGTAAATATTGACTTGCTCAATACGCTGTCTCCGCAGGATTTTGATGGCACTGCAAACGGATCTATTTCCTTCGAAAACCTATTTGACAAGGCACTGATTGAAGGAGAATTCACACTTGATCAATTTGCTATCAACAAGTTTCCGATTGGCGATATGAGTGCAAAAGCTAACCTGGATTTGGAAAGGCTAAATATCTCCATGTCCAATGTAAACCAAGGGAAAAAGACGATTGACCTTAATGGCTTTATGCTGGTGGAAAATCAAGAGCTGGACATGAAAGCATCACTAAACGATGCAAGTTTGGTGATACTAGAACCATTTTTATCCAATTACCTCTCTAGCATGGGCGGTACTGTATCAGGTAAAATGGATTTGAAAGGCACCATGGCAGAACCTCAAATTGATGGAACAGGCAAATTAAACAATGGCAGATTTACAGTAAACTATCTCAAGACCACCTATCTTCTAAACGGAAATATACTCTTCAAACCTACACAAGTCAGTTTCCAACAATTAGAACTCAAAGACCTATATGGTCATAATGCTACACTTAGCGGTGGAGTGTTTCATCGAGGTTTTAACGACATTAGATTGGACATAAGAGCCAACCTCAATAATCTGCAGGTGATGAATACCACCGACAATGATAATGAAACTTTCTATGGTACCGCCTTCGTCACAGGAACGGCTTCGGTAATCGGAACAACCAAAAACCTAGATATCAATGCCCGCGCTACTAGTCAGCCAAATACGCAGATTTTCATCCCATTGAATAATAGCAGTACTCAAGCTCAGGAGGATTTCATACATATGATCAACATCCAGGATACGGTAAGAATCAAGCAAATCGCGGAGGAAGTGAATAGACTGGAATTGGAGAATGTGCGGATGAATTTCGTGCTAGATATCACTCCTGATGCTTATGCAGAGATCATTATTGACCCAAGAACTGAAGAAGGAATCTCAGGTCGTGGTCGAGGTGTATTGACCATGAACATAGATACTCAGGGCAATTTCACGCTGAATGGTACCTACGAGATCACGGAAGGCAAGTACAACTTCTCACTCTATAACGTGGTGAAAAAGCAATTCAACATCAAGCCTGGCGGACGTATCACCTGGTATGGAGATCCATACGCAGGCATCATGGATATCTCAGCAGAATACACAGAGACAGTATCACTACAACCTCTACTTGCCTCCACGGTAACCTCTCAAACTGAAAGTTCAACTTCCAGCCGACGATATCCAGTGAAAGTATTGTTGAACTTAGATGGGGAACTGCTGTCTCCAGACATTTCTTTTGGCTTTGATTTCACCGAATTCCCAAGCAGCGGGGAAACGCAGACAACTATTTCTTCTTTTCAAAACAAGATCGCAAATGATGAGCAAGAGATGAACCGACAGGTTTTCTCTGTCATCATGACCCGCTCATTTTCTCCAGAAGGACAGTTCTCAGGTGTTTCCAATATCTCCTCAAGTTTGGGACAATTACTATCATCCCAGCTCAATAGCTTCTTGGGTCAGGTGGACAAAAATCTAGAGGTAGATCTCGACGTTGCCACGTTGGATCAAAATGCCCTGGAAACCTTCCAGCTAAGTGTTGCTTATACATTCTTGGATGGTCGCTTGCGTGTATCTAGAGATGGTGGATTCACTGATAATCGTGGCAATGCCGATGCTAATTCCATCATTGGAGATTGGCAGGCGGAATACATGCTTACCGAAGATGGAGTCTATAGAATGCGGGTTTTCAACCGAAACAACTTCAATACGTTCACCTCTCTCTCTCTCTCCAAAAACGTATCAACTTACGGCGTTTCTGTTTCTCAAAATGTATCCTTCAATTCATTTTCAGAGCTTTTCAAGAAAATAACAAGAAAGAAAAAAGAGAAACTGATGATCAATGATCAGGATGATTTCTTGCGCTATCAGTTTGAAAACAAAGAAGAATGGAAACCGATCAAACTGGATAACATCGAAGAACGGCTAGACTCGCTAGATCGGGAAAGAAAGATCAGAATGCTGGAAGAAGGGAAATTTTAAGGATTAATCCCGCAGATAGGAGCTGACAAATATCGCTGATCAGCGCTGATTCTTTTATTGAAATTGGCACCTAAAATCGGCGATAATCTGCGGGAAATCATTATCTCAAATCCGCAAGAAACCATCACATCGCTCAAAAATATTTTAAACAATCCCACTCCTTTCTCGATTACGTCTATAAAATCAAAATGAAGAAAGTCAGCATTTTTTGGTTTCGAAGAGACCTACGGCTAGAAGACAACCATGGGTTATACCAAGCTTTGAAAGAATATGAAAATGTCCTACCCGTTTTCATATTCGACAAAAATATACTCGATGAGCTAGATAATAAAGCCGATGCCAGAGTGGAGTTTATCCACGATCAAATCAGACACATTCATCAGGAATTAGAAAAAAAAGGAGCTTCGATTTTAGTCAAACATGGAGATCCGGAAGACATTTTCAACGAGCTACTTAGAGAGTATTCTATTGACGCAGTTTACACCAATCGAGATTATGAGCCGTATGCGACCAGTCGCGATGAAAAGGTCGCTAAACTGCTAAATCAGCAGGATATTCAATTGCATCGATATAAAGACCAGATGATCTTCGAGCCAGGAGAAATATTGAATGGTTCAGGAGAATTCTACAAGGTCTTCACTCCTTTCAGCAAGGTTTGGCTAAGTAAGTTTAATGCTTCCAAACCGGAAGAGTTCAAACCCATGCATTGGAAAAATCTAATGCAGACTTCGGCTTTGGAGGTTCCCTCCTTGGAGGAAATCGGTTTTGAAAAAAGTGAAATATCCATTCCTTCTAAAACTGCAGATGAGGAAATCATCTCACACTACAGTCAAACCAGAGATTTCCCGGCCAAGAATGGAACTTCAAGACTAGGAATTCATTTACGCTTTGGCACTATTTCTATAAGAAAGCTTGCGCTAAAAGCCTCCAAACTCAATGCTACTTTTCTCAATGAATTGATCTGGAGGGAATTCTACATGATGATCTTGGCATACAATCCTCAGGTGGTAGATCAGGCTTTCAAGCCAGCTTACGATCGAATTCCCTGGAGAAATAATGAAGAAGAGTTTGCTGCTTGGTGTGAAGGAAAAACTGGATATCCTATCGTAGATGCCGGAATGAGAGAGCTCAATGCTACTGGCTACATGCACAATCGCGTGCGTATGGTGGTGGCTTCGTTTCTCACCAAGCATCTATTGATCGATTGGCGATGGGGTGAAACCTACTTCGCGGAGAAATTACTGGACTACGAATTAGCCTCAAATAATGGTGGCTGGCAATGGGCAGCAGGCACTGGCACAGACGCTCAACCTTACTTTCGGGTATTCAATCCTACCTCCCAGCAAGAGAAGTTTGACAAGAATTGGAAGTACATCAAAAAATGGAATCCTGAAATAAACTCAGATAAGTACCCAAAACCGATAGTAGATCATAAATTTGCAAGGCAACGTGCAATCGACACCTACAAATCAGCCCTGAATCAATGAATATCGGAGACCGAGTAAGACTACTTCACGGAAACGAAGAAGGAATAATCCGCAAAATTTCCTCTAGTGGAAGAATGCAGATAGAAATCGAGGACGGATTCATCATTCCTGCTTTGAAATCAGAATTGGTTTTAATCAATGCAGCTGAAAAGCAACATTTTGGAGATAAGCCAGTGGAAGAGAAAGAAATCGACACGCCTCTTCCCATTTCAGGCCCAAAAGATCAGGGACTTTACCTTGCTTTCGTTCCTATCAACGATCAAAGTCTCAGCCTATATCTGATCAACGACAGCCGTCAGGCTTATTTGACACATGCATCGGAAGTGTTCGGTACTAATCAGCGCACACTGCTTGCAGCAACACTGAATCCTGGTGAGGCGAAGAAATTTGATGATAGATTGCTGAAGGAAATGGATGAGTGGCCAGCATTTTTACTTCGCTTTATCCCGATTCACAACACTTTGGAGAAAGCAATTCCTGCTTTTGAGCGTCAGCTGAAAATGAAAGCAACTCAGTTTTTTAAGCATCTAAGCAAAGCACCTCGCTTGGATAAAACTGCTTACATTTTTCCCCTAGAGCAAACTACCAAGGAACTCGATATACGTGCGCTCAATCAGGAACTGGATGAAATCAGGCCAAAATCTGAAACTCCAAAAACTCCTAAACCTGCCAGATCTATTGATCTGCATATAGAAAAGCTAGCGACAGATCCCAAAGGAATGAGCAATTCCGAGATGCTTCGTGTGCAACTAGAGTCTTTTGACCGAAATCTGGATCAGGCGATGGCTTCAGGAATGGATGAAATCACATTTATCCATGGCATAGGAAATGGCGTTCTTCGCAAAGAAATTCACAAGCGCCTCAGTCAACTCCAAAATATTAAGTACTTTCAGGATACGCAAAAAGATCAATGGGGCTACGGTGCTACCTTGGTCAGAATCTCCTAATCTATGCAGGCAAAAGTATCCCCTGTCTTTCAGCTTTTTGAATCGCAGCACCAAGAGGCTAAAGCACTGTTTTTGGCTTTGGGAAAGCAGATCAAGTCCAAGAAAGCAATAGAACTTCTCGGGAAAATGGAGTTCCTGGAACTCTATGCAGATTTGATGGCAAAGGTTCACTTTGAAATCGAAGGCTTGAATTTTAATATCTTCTCGGATTTCAAAGAGATGAAGAGAAGCCTGCGGAAAATACATCATTTCAAACTCGCAGAAAAAAGCCTGAATGATCGCGAAGAAGAATTAGGTTTCAAATACGGGGGATATCGAATACATCTGGATAAGTACAAGAAAAAACTTTACACCGATGCCTTTGATCTGATCGTAGGCAGCACGCTGAAAAGCTGGGATGAGTTTCATCAAAAAGCCATGACCGCCAGCCGAGGTATTAAACCTCTGGCTATCCATACCGCGGTGAATCAGATCATTCAGGAAGAACTGGAGTTTTTCAATCTAGACCATAAAGGCGCTATGGACAGCAAGGCCTTGAAGGATACTTTTGAAGGTTTGCGAACCATCATCATGTTGGAAAACACCTTGATCCAGATGGGTTTCAACTCTATTTTCATCACTGGAATACATGAGGAAATCGGAATCCTGAAGAACAACCTCAAACCTTGGTACTCCAATCACCTGTCGCTACAGTCTTTGACACATTTCCTAGGCACCAAACAGGAAGTATCTAAGAAGTACCTAGACTGGGTAAAAGAGCTCAAAGCAGAAAAGAAGATTCTTTCTTCCCAAGCCGAGAAACAAGCACATCAGTTGTTTGATAAGATTTTGGGGTGAGTGATGATTGATTCTTACCGATCGTGCCTTTGGCACTCTAAAAAAACACGCTTCTTTTAGACCCAGAATTGCATTCTGGGCAAGTATTGGTCTTGCCGTTGGCAAGATATTTACCACTCTACAAGCGAACATCAAGTCCCAGCAAGTTCAATTTTTCTCTCATAATATCACCATTGAATGCCAACGGTATTTCAAGTCCCCACCCTGAATACAGTGCAGCGAAATTCCGGGTGATAGAAATCCTAAGATAATACAGAGTGCCAACGGCAAGATCAGTAATAAACTGGCCAAAACATGGTTATCAACCTACCATAGAATATCAGATATCGAATCCCTCGAATGCCAACGGCATTCCCAGTCCTAACCCCGAATACAGCGAAGCGAAATTCGGGGATTCAAAATCAACAAGCTAACCCAGAGTGCCAACGGCACGATCGATATCAACTCAGCTATCATTTTCAATGAAAACATCTGATTGGTAGACTCTTTTTTTTATTTTCATTTTGGTTACTTTACGAAGTCAAAAGTCCTTTTACTAAGCGCCTATTATAGTTTAAAGTAATTTTTAAGTCTGATTGAGCACCTGTAGAGGTATTATAAAACATTACAAAACACCCTTCTCAATACCATGATTTTCACCCCCTTATTCATGAAAAAAGTAGCAAGAAATATACTAATGCTACTTTTCACAATTTTACTTTTCAATTGCTCAAACGACGATAAGGGCAGTTTTTCTACTGACTATTTTAAAATTGAAATCAACCCCAAGGGCTATATCACCAGCATGGTCAATATCTCAAAAAAGCCATATCGGGAATTCAGTCCTCTCGAAAAACCATCACCATTACTTCAGCTTTACGATGGCAAAAAGAAAATGTATTATCAACCTATTGATGCGAAGTTCAATCAAGCAGATCGCTCCATTACACTAAGCTATTCCAATGGTTCAGTTGCTCAAGTCCTCTTATCGACGCAAGAGAAATACCTGAAATTCACCCTAGAGTCTCTTAGTCCACGAAATGAAATCGATGGTATCCAATGGGGACCATACCATACGAATATCACAAACCTATTTGGAGAAATCATAGGAGTTGCACGAGACACAAGTGCGGTAGTCAATTATGCTATTGGTATGCTTGCGCTCGATGACAATACGATTGGAGGCACTTCTGAAACTATCGCTGATGCAGCACCTTTTCAGTACATAATTCATTCGCCTGACCCGGAAATCTACCCACTTCCTGACTCCTTGCATGAGGGGCAAATTTTCACCCTTGGCGGAGATGGAATTAGTGATGTAGCCTTTTACGCACATAAAGAGCCCTACTACAGAATCATGTATGGTAACTCTGCCTTAGTCGACGAAAAAGGCCAGATTTCTATTAATTACCACTCCAGAGACAGGACATTTGAGAGAGAAGTTTATTATTCACTTATTCCCAATATGCCAGCCAATACACCAAACCATCTGGAAATTCAACCCTTGGCAGGTGTGGATTTTATAGGTTCTTCTATTGCTTTATGGGGTAGCCCAGACAGTTCCGCCTTACTGGATGTGATTCAGGACATTGTTTTGAAAGAGGGCTTGCCCTATCCAACAATTGATGGCAAATGGGTGAAAGATCCGAGCGCTTTTGTGCCTGATGCGATGACCAATGGAAACTTGAATGATAGTATCATTTCTTATACATCAAGAATGGGTTTTAAGGCAATCAGTTTGTACGACCAAGGGTTTATAAAGCCCGATCGTGGAAATGAAGGCTACCTAGACGGAAAACAATTTGAGAAAAAGCCCATTCAGTTAACGTCTGGAAACAAATCCCATAAGGAGTTTTCGGAGATGGCAGCAAAACATGGAATCAGCATAGGAAGAACGCCGATAACCAATGCACTAGCTCCCGGAACAAAAGACGCTAGCCCCCTACCAAATGACAGTTTGTGTTATCAGCAGAAACGTTTATTGGTGAACAACATTAGTCAAACTGACACCATTCTTATCGTGAATGACCCAACCCATCTTGAGGAAATCGCCAGTTGGGAAGGACATGCCGAGAACCTCAACATGATAAAAATCGGCAAAGAGCTGATCTATTATCTTGGAGTCTCTCAAGAAAAGCCCTACCGACTTTTGAATGTAAAACGTGGATATTGGGAAACTACAGCAACCGAACATCAATCCAATGACACTATTTATAAGCTCCAGGTTACGCTGAATTATGGCTATGATGGGTTGATTCCCAATATGCAGCTCCAGGATAAAATTGCAGAATACTATGCTGATGTCTGTTTTATAAACGGCTTAGGCTACTATGATTTTGATGGACAAGAATTTCTATTTAACAATGGACACGGCTATTACTCTGCTAAGCGATTTTTCCGCAAAATGTTTGAAAGGGCTGAAGTCCTAGGCATTCCTACTATTCGTTTTACTGGTGCCACCTTATCAGAAGGATCATGGCATTACCAAAGCATCTGGAATGTAGGCGGAGGGAAAAACCTATATGATGTGGAAACGAGGGAATGGGGCAGCACTACAAGCCAGGGGAAAGATCTTCGGGATGTTACCTACGCCAATTTTTTCCCTATAGGGATGGGAGGCAATTTTCCAATAAACGCAAACTCAACAGTAGAGCAGTATGAGCACATACAAGCTATATCTGTTGGACTTGGAACCACATACAGTCTAGTCCTGAACCAAAAAGATGTGGAAAGCTGCCCTGAGAAAGATGCTATTTTCAAAACAATAAGAACTTGGGAGGATGCACGTGCCGCCGATGCCTTTCCTCTAAGTGTGAAAAAAATGTTAGCTGACCCAAAGAAAAACTGGAGGTTGAATGAAGGCGAAAAGAAGAATACCTGGGTACTCAACGAGTTAATCGATGGGCAAACAAATAAGACATTTGCTTTGACTGCAAGTGGTAGGAAGTAGACAAATATGAGTTGCGCAACTGCCAGAAACCTTTGGCTTACAAAATTCCCCGCAAGATTAATAGACCAGCCTGAATCCACCGAAAACACTAAATATCTCTTAGCTTAGCAAAGCTATAAAACCACTCAAACCTATGGATACCTCACACAAAACCTCCTTTCAGTTTATCAGCGAACCATCGGACATCAATTTCGGTGGCAAAGTACACGGAGGAGTCGTGATGAAATGGATAGATCAGGCTGCTTACACTTGCGCCAGGACATGGTCGGAAAGCTACTGCGTGACTGTCTATGTGGGTGGTATTCGGTTCTACAAACCCATCAATATTGGTGAGGTAATCAAGGTAGATTGCTCTGTGATTTATACAGGAAGTTCTAGTATACACATCATGGTGGAAGTTTATTCCAGAGATTTTTCACATAAGGAATTTGAGAAAAAGACTCACTGTATCATCATTTTCGTATCGGTCGATGAAAATGGATCTCCTAAAAAAGTGAAGCCTTGGGTTCCACAAACGGATCAGGAGAAAAAACTGGAAGAGTATGCTACCCGACTAAAATCCCTCAGAGAGGATATTCACAACGAGATGAAGCCTTTCTTTAATGAATAGTCTTCCAGTGAGAATTAGTGAATCGTAAATGGTGTTAGCTGTAAGTTCTGTGAGTAGTAAATAGCAGGCTTCATTATGTCATAACGGACAATTCGTCTATAGAAAGGAATGGATTTAAACTTACTTCCTTCAATCGGAACATGTGGTAAATGAAGTTTCCTCCTAGTTTAGGACTTAATGAAAGGTATGTTCAGCTATCAAAAAGAAGTCCTGCTTCTGGAGAAACAGGACTTCCTTCATTGACAAACTTCGTGGTCTTGGTGGTTAGTAAAAGTGAAGTATATAAGACCTTCGAGGTTCTAAAAACCTCAAAGGTCATATGCTACCTTATTTATTCTTCACATCTCCACTCATATTCAGGCTATTTCCTTCCTTGATTTTTTGTAGAAATAGATCCTCCACATAGAATTGCCAGTCCGAAAACTTAAGTGCCTGATTGGCTAAATGAGCATGATGATCCTGATCCAAAATATAGTCATCTGGCTTGTTCAGCTCTCGGGTTTTACCATATACTTTCTCCAATTCCACCAACTGAGACTTCCACTCGCCTTCTAAATTCATAAGCTTTTCTTTGGCAGCTTCTCTTTCCTCAGCCGTTTTGGACAGATCCCACTCTGCAAGTAGTAACAGAGATTTATTTGAAAACTGAGTTACTTTAGCCACTTGCTCATAGACTTCAAGCGTATAGCTGTTTCTAACAGCTACCTTTTTAGAAGCTTCAATTTTATACAAAACGGAATCAACCTTCACCTGATTTTCCTTGGCTTTAGCCAGTTTCTCTTTATTTCTTTCCGTCCATTCTCCAGGAGAATTTGCCTCTGGCAAAGTCAAAACTGCATCCTGAATTGGATTGTCCATTCTTCTCAGTTGATTTCGATCCTTTTTATCCAGTAAAGCATTTTTCCAAAAGGCTACTGGACCTTCCAAATCATTGATAAATGAAAAGTCAGCTGAGGCCAATTCCGACCCAAAAGTTCGCTGTCTATAAGCAGTATGTAGTTCTTCAGACGTCCTCTTTCGGCCTGACCAGGTGTATTCTGCAAAAATCGCTATGCCTCTTCCATACAATTCGAAATGCGGAGAATCATCATCCCAGAGTGTCAGTAGTAACCCGTCTGCTTTGTTTTCAATGGAAATCAAAGCGAAATCCCGAATGTTAGCCGTATTACTCTCTTCTAGTGGCATAAGATTCCAGCGTGTTTGACCAGCTGTAGCTCCCATCACTTGGAAACCATGATCAGTAAACCATTTCATTGCGCGATTATTCCCAGGCGTCTCAGGCATGCTGTAGTTCCATCGCATGTACACGCAATTTTTCGGGAACAAATCCACATATTTATTCAGGTTAGGCTCGTTCACCGTCCAGATGCTATCTACCTGCGCTTCTGTCAATTTTCTGTTGAAAATTGATCCATATACTCCTGCATTTTGCAGTGGCATATCATCCCAGAAAATAGGTGTCACTCCATGCTCTTCTGCATATGCACTCACTCTGTTCAACCAGGTCAACTGCAATTCCAACGCTGATTTTCCGCTTCCTCTTCCAGTTGTATGAACTTCATCCCCTCCTACATGCAGGTATTGTGCATGAGGAAAAGCGGCTAATGCATCCGAGTACAAATCAAATTGAACTTCGTAGGTGCGCTCATCCAGAGGATTAAATGCCCAATCGCTTTCTGGATCATCACGAAGATTTTTGTATTCCTCATGTTTCAAAATAAATGAAGCGTGTCCTAGTCCTTGCACCAAAGGAGAAATTCTGATGTTTCTAGCCATGGCATAATCACTCAGTTTTTTCCATTCTGCAATAGACCAAGCGTCCGAAGAACCCACTTTTGGTTGCTTTTCGAAAGCTAACTTATCTTCAATTTCCAAGATTATACCGTTGATTTTCATGTCCGCCAAGCGATCCATCAGCTCGTAGTAATAATCCTGCTTTTCCAAATGATGCTTCACATCGAGTTGCACAGAACGGTACTTCAGTGCTGGCTCATCTCTCACAGAGATCAAAGGCAATGCAGCATCTTGATCCAGCGCATCCTGCACGAGCTGCCCAAGCGTAATCACTCCATACCATAGACCTTCCTTTGTACTAGCCTTGATGGCTATCTGATCTACAGAAATATCAAGTGTATATGCTTCTGCCTTCAGGTCAGAATTTGTATCTAGACTAAAAGTCAAAGACTTATTATTAGAACCTTCAAGGGCTTTACCCGATATAAAATCCGCTTTTGCCTGACCCACTAGATCCTCAATATTGGAGGCTAACAAACCAGAAATCCCTGATATTTCTACTGAGGTAGGGCTTGGCAAAATCTTGAAGTCACCTTCCTTCTTGGGTCCTGAGTTGCAGGAAGCAAGTATTAGTATGGTGATCAGCAAATTGAACGTTGAAAATAATCGCATGCAAAAGAGGTTATTTAGTATAAAGAATTTTGAAATGGCTAAAATACCAAATATTCAACCCTAGTGCAGCCACTCAACAAACAATTCAAAACCTATTATAGCTTCAAGCTTTAATATTCCCTTTTTTTCCCTAATTTTTAGGTTGAAGGATCTAAACGCTACCTGTTTAGAACTCTTTTTTAAAAACCCAACCTAACCCAAAATGCTTACACTTCTGATCATCCTTTTTGCCTTGGCATTGATTCTTATTGCCATCGTCAAATTCGACATACATCCATTTCTAGCTCTTTTCTGTGGTGCCATTCTCTATGGATTACTAGCCGGAATGCCGGGAGAATTGATCTTAAAATCTATTTCAGATGGTTTTGGAGGGGTATTAGGAAGTATTGGCTTACTTATTTTGCTCGGTGTGATGATGGGTACTTTTTTGGAAAAAACAGGAGGAGCCATCGTCATCGCAGAGAAGATCTTATCCTGGATCGGGGAGAAATCTGTGACGTTTGCCATGATGATTTCAGGTTATATACTCTCTATACCGGTATTTGGTGATAGTACATTCATCATGATGAACCCGATCAGCAAGTCCCTTTCGCTGAAAGGAAAAGTACCCTATGCAGCCACTACGATTGCATTGGCGCTAGGAGCAACGGCTTCTCATTCGCTTGTCCCTCCTACTCCAGGACCAATCGCTACAGCAGGAATCTATGAAGCTGACCTTGGCATGATCATTTTCTATGGACTTATTGTGAGTTTGATCACGTTGATTCCCAGCTATATTTTTGTCAAAAAAGTAGTATACAAAATTCCTCTGATGCCCAAAATGGCTGTCAAAACTGAGGAAATCGACAAAAAAGAAAGGCCTTCTGCTTTTGCTTCTTTCCTCCCGATTATCGTTCCATTGATTCTGATCATAGCCGCATCTATCGCGAAATACCCTACTAAACCATTTGGCGAAGGTACTTTTTACACCTTTATTCAATTCGCAGGAAGTCCAGTCATCGCTTTACTTTTAGGTTCTTTTATGGCTTTTACCTTGCCAAAAAAATTCGATGCTAAACTCCTTTCTTCCTCTGGATGGATTGGCGAAGCCATTTTGATCGCAGCGCCGGTGATTCTGATTACTGGTGCAGGTGGTGTTTTTGGGAAAATGCTTCAGAATTCCGGAATAGGCGATTTGGTTAGCACGAGCATGAGTGGTGCCAGCTGGGGTATTTTTCTTCCTTTCCTGATCGCTTTTGCATTGAAAACGGCTCAAGGTTCTTCGACTGTAGCGATGATTACTACGGCATCGATTATCGCTCCGTTACTCGGTTCATTGGGGCTTGACTCGGAAACCATGCGTGTTTTTGCCGTTTTGGCTACAGGTGCTGGCGCAATGGCCATCTCTCATGCCAATGACAGCTTCTTCTGGGCGGTAACTCAACTTTCTGGCTTGTCCATTAAGCAAGGAAATCAAACTCACAGTCTAGGTACTCTGATTATGTCAGTGACTGCTATAAGTGTGATTTATTTGATTACGTTAGTGGTGGGGTAATAATTAGGAAAGAGTAGAGATTAAATCCCACAACGAAAGATAAATTCATTCAGAATATATACTGATATAAATGACTGGAGAAACAAGATTAGCGCAACTAGTAAAAGGAATGACCCCAAAACTGAATGAAGGGGAATACATCTTTGCCACAGTAGACAACATAAATGAAATTGACCGAAAGGATACTATTTGCGAATTTAAAGAAAGTGAAGGGACAACGATTATCATGGAACGGCGAAAAGCAGACGCGCTGAATCTATCCTATCAATACGTTTCTTCTTGGATTACCCTGATGATTCACTCCTCACTTGAGGCCGTAGGGTTAACTGCACTTTTTTCAACTGAATTGGCGAAAAATGACATTAGCTGTAATGTCGTAGCTGGATATTATCATGACCACATATTTGTGGATAGTAAAGATTCTGCGAAGGCACTTGAGGTACTAACTCGATTGGCTATGGAGTACGAATAGCGTCAAAGGTGCAACAAAGGTTGCTGTTAAATTTTGTTAGTAATCTGGGTCAACTATATAGACGCATGTATTCATTCGTTTTATTACGGCTTCTATCAAAGGCCTGTCTATAAAGAAACTTATATGAGACATTTGAATAACTACCTAGGATTGATCTTTATCCTACTTGTTTTGGGCTGCGCCAATAATTCTGATAATGCCATTCTTGAAATGGCAGACTCTGAAATATTTGCTACGGAAGAAGAGACGGAAACATCGGAACGAAAGTTAATCAAGGAAGGGCAAGTTGAATTTGAATCACAGGATTTGAACTCAACAAGACAAACCATCTTTAAAGCTGTAGAAAAACACAAAGGGTACATTTCTTCTGATCAGGAATTCAAAACTCCAGAACATCGAAGCAACACTGTAGTTATTAGAGTCCCATTTGATGAGTTCGATGCTTTTCTAACTGACGCAACTCAAGGCGTAGAAAAATTTGACAGCAAAAATATAAACGTTAAAGATGTTACAGAAGAGTTCCTTGACATTGAAGCGAGACTTAAGACGAAGAAGGAACTTGAAACACGATTTTTGGACCTACTGAAACAAGCTAAAACAGTATCGGAGATTTTAGAGATTGAGGTTGAATTAGGGGAATTACGAGCTGATATAGAATCAACCGAAGGCCGACTCAATTATCTCAAGAATCAAGTCTCGTTTTCAACCTTGAGAATGACCTTTTACGAAGTTGTTCCCAATCAAACAGAATTTGGAAGGCAGTTTAAGAACGGATTTAGAAATGGTTGGGATAATTTGATATTGTTTTTCGTATTACTGACAAATATTTGGCCTTTTATACTTTTAGGACTTGGCTTGGTACTTGGTTTTAAGTTTTACAAAATGAAAAAATAAATACATAGTCTTAGAAATCCCTTTCCATCAAACCCCGATTTTAGAGATGCCTATTATGTGGATATAAGTTACTAGTGTGATTTATCTGATTACCTTGGTTGTTGGCTAAAAACTAGATTTTAGGATAAAGGCCAATAATTGAAGCAATTATTTTTCCAGATAACACCTTTAATCAAACATTTCCAAAACAGACATCATGCGAAAAAAATGGAGTAAACTTCACCTAACATTGAGAATTGGGCTCATTGCTTTAATCATAGGGATCAGCCCTTTATTAATTTTGCTGGGGCTCAATGAACTAGGAGTCATAGATGCTGGAAATGCAATTGGCCCAGGAATTCTTGCCATGTTAACTTTCTATCCTTCCATCATATTGATTATAATAGGTTCAGTTTTGACTTATAGAAATAGAAGAAAAAATATGGTTACGGAGTAAACTGTTTGCTTTAAATAATTTACCCCTCATGAAAAATCTCATTGTCTTACTTTTTATATTTTCATCTGTTACCAACAGTCAGGCCCAAATCCTCAAAAAACCAATCCCCGATAAACTGGTCGTCTTGACCTTCGATGATGCGCCGGCAAGTCATTATTCTATTGTGGCACCTATGCTCAAGGAATTTGGGTTTGGAGGGACTTTCTTCGTTTGTGAGTTTCAACCAAATTATGCTGACAGTACATTATATATGAATTGGCGACAGATCAAGGCATTGGACAAGATGGGTTTTGAAGTTGCAAATCATACGCATACCCATGAAAATGTGAGTAAACTAACCCAGGGAGAATTCAATAGTCAGCTCACTTACATCGAGGCTAAATCTGACTCACTCGGAATCCCAAAACCTACCAACTTTGCTTATCCTGGTTACGGATTAAACGCTCAGTCTTTAAAATATTTACAGGAAAAAGAATACGTCTTCGCACGGGCAGGTGGCAGTAGAGCTTATGATCCTTTGAGTGATCATCCCTTCCTGATCCCTAGTTGGGCGACGGATGAAACTAATAAAGCTGAGATCATGAAGGCCTTTGATCAAGCCAAAGATGGAAAGATTGTCATCTTAACTATTCACGGTGTTCCTGATCTAGAGCACCCCTGGGTGAATACACCTCCCGAACTTTTTAAAGAATACTTACAATATCTTGACACGAATCACTTCATTGTTATTTCCATGAAAGATCTGGAAAGCTACATCGATGTAGAAGCCGCCAAAAGGACCATCACTCCAGATTTTGATAAGAAAAACAGCAACTGATTTTAGACTAGTAGGATTATAAACCTCGCTATTATACCTGCACAATTCATCCCCTCGAATCGTAAATCTCATTTTGCCTTTTTTATTTTCTTGCTCGTAAAAAAAGAAAATGAAAAAATGATGTAAAGAATGATCTTCTTGTGTAAAACCCGAACTGTAAATTAATACAGCTAGGTTCTAACTACCAAAATGGATAAGGATCAGGAGGATAAGGACGAGAAAAATCAATTCGAAGAAATGATTCAAGGCCTAATCGACAATAAGTATGGTTGTAGTAATAACTTCATAGATTTTAATACTGTTACAGGTCTTCGGGACAACCTTCAGCGTGAAAACCAGTCTGGTAACCTGCAAGTTTCGGGAACAGGCAACAAGCAAGATTATAAACAAAATGCGCTAGTAAGAGGTGATAAAATCAAATGGATTGATGAGAAAAGTATCAACCAATTTGAAATGATCTACAATAAAAAAGTAGGCAACTTTATTTCACACTTAAATAAAACATGTTTTACTTCTATCAAGAGTTTTGAAAGCCACTATGCCAATTACGAGCAAAAGAGCTTTTATAAAAGGCACTTGGATCAATTCAAAAATGAAAAAGGTAGGAAATATTCCATTGTACTTTTCTTAAACCAAGACTGGCAAACTGAAGATGGCGGATTGCTTTCTCTGTATCCTGAAGGAAGTGATCAGCAAGATATCTCCCCTATTGGCGGAAGAATGGTATTCTTTCAAAGTGATGAAATGGAACATGAAGTTCATCCCTCCTTTACCAGAGACCGGAGAAGCATAGCTGGATGGCTCAAGGATTAGCTTACCTATTATAATTTGACTATTTCAGAAAAAAAGGTGACCTGTTTCCAGATCACCTTTTTGCTTATCTAAGAAATTTTAATTAAGCCAAATCATAGCGATCAAGCATCATTACCTTATCCCAAGCTGCAACAAAGTCCTTCAAGAATTTCTCCTTGGAATCTGAACTTGCATAAAATTCAGATAAGGCTCTCAGCTCAGAATTTGATCCAAAGATCAAATCAGCTCGAGTTCCTGTCCATTTCACTTGGCCTGTCTTGCGATCTGAACCTAAGAAAGCATGCTGTCCTTTATCTGCAGCTTTCCAAGTAGTACCCATATCTAGGACATTGACAAAGAAGTCATTGGTCAAAGCTCCAGGTGTGGTGGTGAAAACGCCATGCTTGGAGTTGTCATAATTCGTTTCCAAAACTCTCAACCCTCCAACAAGAACTGTCATTTCTGGAGGAGTTAATTTGAGCAATTGAGCGCGATCTACCAACATTTCCTCAGCAGAAGCTTTATGGGTAGGTCTAAAATAATTACGGAAACCGTCCGCTGCTGGCTCCATAGCTGCAAAAGATGCTACATCTGTTTGAGCTTGAGAGGCATCAGCACGTCCTGGAGTGAAAGGCACAGTAATGTCTTTTCCAGCATTTTTAGCAGCTTTTTCTACCCCTGCACATCCTGCCAATACAATTAGATCAGCCAAAGAAATTTGCTTTCCAGAAGCATTGAATTCCTTCTGAATCTCTTCCAATTTCCCAATTACTTTTCCAAGTTGAGAAGGATTGTTTACTGCCCAATATTTCTGTGGAGAAAGACGTACACGAGCGCCATTGGCACCCCCACGCATATCGGATCCACGGAAAGTAGAGGCAGAAGCCCAAGCAGTAGAAACTAATTCAGAAACAGAAAGTCCCGAATTTAAAACTTTTGCTTTTAGAGCAGATACGTCTGAATCATTTACTAATTCATGATTGACCGCTGGAATAGGATCTTGCCAGATCAATTCCTCTGTAGGAACTTCTGGACCCAGATAACGCTGAATTGGACCCATATCTCGGTGAGTCAATTTGAACCAAGCTCTTGAGAAAGCATCAGCAAACTCATTAGGATTCTCGAAGAATCGTCTGGAAATCTTCTCATATGCTGGATCCTCCTTCAAAGCCAAATCGGTAGTTAACATAGCGGGCGCATGTCTTTTTGACGCATCATGTGCATCAGGAACAGTTCCAGCTCCCCCACCAGCTTTCGGTGTCCACTGATGTGCACCTGCTGGGCTCTTAGTCAACTCCCAGTCAAAGCCGAATAAATTTTCAAAGAAAGTATTATCCCATTTTGTAGGAGTCTGAGTCCAAGTCACCTCAAGACCTGACGTAATCGTATCTTCTGAGTGACCTTTTCCGAAGGAATTTTTCCAACCTAAGCCCATCTCTTCAATACCCGCCCCTTCTGGCTCATGACCTACAAACTCCCCTGGATCTGCTGCACCGTGAGTCTTACCAAAGGTATGACCACCTGCGATCAGCGCCACAGTCTCCTCGTCATTCATTGCCATACGGCCGAAAGTCTCACGGATATCGTGTGCCGCTCCGATCGGATCAGGTTGCCCTTTTGGTCCTTCTGGATTCACATAAATCAATCCCATGTGAGAAGCTCCAAGAGGATTTTCTAATTCTCTTTCTGCACTTCCTGCATATCTATCCTGATCACCAAGCCATTCTCCCTCAGATCCCCAGTAGATATCCTCTTCTGGCTCCCAAACATCTTCTCGACCACCAGCAAAGCCGAATGTTTCTAATCCCATTGTTTCCAAAGAGACATTTCCAGCAAGAATCAATAAATCCGCCCAGGAAAGCCTATTGCCATACTTTTGCTTGATAGGCCAAAGTAAATAACGAGCCTTATCTAGATTGGCATTATCAGGCCAGCTATTTAGCGGTGCAAATCGCTGAGAACCTGATCCTCCACCACCTCGGCCATCAGCGATACGGTAAGTACCTGCACTGTGCCACGCCATCCTGATAAAAAAAGGTCCATAATGTCCAAAATCTGCCGGCCACCAATCCTGAGAATCTGTCATTAAATCAGCAAGATCTTTTTTCACAGCCGCTAAATCCAATTTCTTAAACTCTTCAGCGTAGTTAAAATCGGGATCCATAGGATTAGACTTTGAAGAATTCTGACGCAGAATATTCAAATTCAACATATTTGGCCACCAGTCGCGATTCTTAGTTCCGCCGCCCGCAGTTTGGTGAATTGCTCCACTAGTAAAAGGGCATTTTGCTTCACTGTCATTTACATCCCATACAGGATCTGTATAGTCATGACCGTTTTCTTTGTTATCCATATGATTAGGGTTTGTGTTTATATTTTATGAAAGCTAATTTACAATAAGCATTGTACATGTAATCAAAAATTCAATTGATAAAAACTATGAGTCTTTTACACATACGATTGTGGATGTCATTTTTGCGGAAAATGACAGACTTTCAAAATACCTAAAATCTTGGAGACTTCGTAATTTGTAGCCTCTGATCACCAAACTTCAATTTGCTTATTTTCTTGAGTTTTCAATAAAAGTTGGTATTTTGAAATCGTTAAATCATGGAGGACTATACTTTTTAACATCTCTATCTTAAACCCATTTTAAATTCAACCCATTATGGTAGCACTTCTCATTATTGCCGGAATCATTTTGTTTCTGAGCATTATTCTAATTGGCATTTTCAATCAATTTGTAAAAAACAAAAACACCGTAAAAGACGGCTGGAGTAATATCGATGTAGCACTTAAAAGACGCTATGATCTAATTCCTAATTTGGTCGAAACAGTAAAAGGCTATGCAAGTCATGAAAAAGAAACGCTTGAGGCAGTGATACAAGCTAGAAATGCAGCGATGGCAGTTCCGTCTGATGACATCAATCAACAAATTCAGGCCGAAAACCAGCTTCAAAAAACCCTGCGAAGCATCTTTGCTTTGAGTGAAGCTTATCCCGACTTGAAAGCGAACACCAACTTTCTCCAACTACAGGATAAACTCAACGAGATCGAAGAAAATCTAGAGCGATCAAGACGCTATTACAACGGAACCGTTCGTGAAAACAACACCTATGGAGAAAGCTTCCCTGCAGTAATTGTCGCTGGCATGTTCAATTATCAGCATTTTGACTATTTCGAAGCTGAACCGGAAAGCCGTGAAAACGTGAAAGTGAGTTTTTCTTAATTGTAGGATAAAACCTCAAACTTTAATTGCGCTCTGCAGGTACATGAGCACTAATATGAAAAAATTCGCATTTCTATTCCTACTATTTTTTACACAGCTTGATACCTATGCACAGGATTTCACCGTCACTTCCTATTCAGTGGATATTACTATCCACGAAGAAGGTTACTTTGACGTAATCGAGAAGTACGATATCTTTTTTAAGGATCCGAAGCATGGAATCTATCGGGACATTCGAACTTCATATGACTTACTTACAGAAGAAGGCACACAAGATACTCGGAAGATTAAACTAAGTAAAATTGATGTTCCCGGTTACAAGTTCGATGCTCCTGCTGCATTTGCACAGAAAATGTCCGACAACCTTCAAATCAAAATTGGTGATGCAGACATTTATCTCGAAGGTCCTCAACAGTACGAGATCAAGTATAGGGTCGAGAATGCCTTTCTCCATGAAAAAGAAGCAATCCAGTTCTATTGGAACATCAAGCCAAGTGATTGGTACGCCCCTTTCAATACTATTGAGTTCAAGGTTCATTTACCTGAAGGAGTCACACTAGATGAAGGGGATTATTTTCTCTATTCCGGCGCTATTGGCACCGCTTTATCCTCATCTGATTTTGACACTTCTTATTCTAATGGAGTCTTCTCGGGTTCCACCAAACCCGATGTGATTTCTTTTGACGGAGAAGCAGTTACAGTACTGTTAAAATTGCCTCTGGGAAGTATCAAAGAAATCAAACCCATCTGGCCATTTTGGACAAATTATGGATGGGTAATCATTCTGACCTTAGTTTATATCGCATTTCATGCCATCTGGAAGAAGCATGGTAAGGACGATCATGCCACCACTACAACGAGCTACTATCCGCCAAAAGGAATGGATCCAGCGATGGTAGGCTACTTAATCGATGATTCCGGCGATACGGCAGATTTGATTTCTCTTATTCCATTTTGGGCCGCACGCGGTTATTTGACTATAGAAGAAATTGATGAAAAAGGATGGTTTGCAAAAGATGATACTAGGCTTAAAAAATTGAAAGAGCTAGAAGATGAAGCGCCATTATATCAGCGCCAACTTTTCAATGGGTTATTTGCGTCCAAAAGTGAAGTGCTTGTCAGTAGTCTCAAGGAGAAGTTCTATACCACAATGAGTACTGCGACGAGTGGCTTAAAAGATGCAGCCCAAATTTACTACGTGAACAAATCACGCAGAATAAAGAATTACACCATTATAGGACTAGTCGTATTACTATTCATTCTAGCCCCTAGTTTTCTCTTCTTTTGGGGGATACTAGCTGCAATTGCGGTTGGAGTTTCTCTACTTTTCTTAATGGTCATGAGCCAGTTTTTGATCAAAAAGAACAAAGAAGGCACGATGATACTATCCGAATTGAAAGGCTTTAAGCAGTTTATCAAAGTGGCTGAGGAAAATAAACTCAAAATGTTGCTCAAGGAAGACCCTTCCTATTTTGAATCTACCATGAGCTATGCGTTGGCATTTGGAATGTTTGACAAATGGGCAAAGAAATTTGATTCTCTAAATCTGCAACCACCCACTTGGTATTATTCTTCCACAGGAAGGATGATGTCTATGAATCATTTTTCCAAATCCTTCAATAATTCCATCAAATCCACTCAATCCACTATGGTAAGCTCACCTGCAAGTTCAGGCGGTTCCGGTGGTGGATCATCCGGAGGAGGTTTTGGCGGAGGTGGCGGCGGAAGCTGGTAATTAAAATTTATAACCATCTGCAATGGTGCCAGTAGCCAAAATTTCTTTGCTCACCTGGACAGAAGACCGAAGACAGGTGACCGAAGCGACCTCAATTTAAGTGTTAACCAAAGCCTCTAATGCTTTTGTCTCATACTTGGTAGAAAAGCAGGTTTACATATTTTTATTTAACTAAAGTAATACATGAAAAGATCAATCATTTTTATCCTCTCATTCTTTGTCATCTCATTGACTGTAAAGGCGCAAGATTCAAGAGACCAATACCTGAGCAAAGTTCAAACACTTGACAGCACCATCGAAACACTTTATGGAGTGATTTCTGGCAAAAAAGGTGAAGAGAGAAATTGGGAGCTATTTAAATACCTTTTCCATCCAGATGCTAAGTTGATTCCTACAGGGAAAAATCAAGCTGGTGCAATCGGAGCCACCTTCATGACCCCAGAAGATTACATAGCTAGAGCTGGAAAAATGTTGGTAGACATCGGATTCTTTGAGAAAGAAAGCCACCGAAGCGTTGATACCTTCGGTAATATCACACAGGTTTTCAGTACCTATAATTCCTATAACAATGAGTCTATGGACAAGCCATTTATGCGAGGAATAAACAGTATCCAGCTACTCAATGATGGCAATAGATGGTGGATCATTAATATCTACTGGATGCAGGAATCTCCAGAAAACCCAATTCCAGAGAAGTATTTACCGAAGAATTAAACATCTATTTACTTTTTAGGTTGGATAAATTGAAAAGCACAAGTCAGGAGACCTTGCGCTAAATTCACCGATTCACTTGGCAATTTATTAAATCTGAAATCCTATGAAAAACAGCGTATTTATAGCCACCAGCTTGGACGGTTTCATTGCCGGAAAAAACGATGAATTAGACTGGCTATCTACTTTTCCTGAAATAGATCATATCGACACTGGATTCAACGAGTTCACTTCCCGAATCGACGCCCTGCTGATGGGAAGAAATACCTTTGAGGTTGTCGCGGGTTTTGAAGGTGGATGGTTTTACACCAAACCAGTGTTTGTGTGGAGCAATTCCTTGACAGAGATCCCTGAGAAACTCAAAGACAAGGCCTTCCTAGTCAAAGGAAGTATCGCAGAAGTACTTTCGGAAATTCATGATAAAGGCTTTCACGATCTTTATATCGATGGAGGCAAAACCATTCAGAGCTTTCTAAAAGAAGATTTAATTGACGAAATGATCATTACTACAATCCCTGTGTTATTGGGATCAGGCATTCCAATGTTTGCAGAATTACCGAAACGATTGGTATTTGAATGCATCAGATCAACCCGGTTTTTAGACAAAGTCGTACAAAACCATTTCGTCAGATCTAGGTAAAATTACATCGGAAGAATAAGTAATATTTGAGGTTCTATTTATCTAATTAAACTACTGCCTTACTACAGCTTTTTTCTCATTGGTTGATCTATATTAGTCTGTTTAGTTACAACTCGTCTTCTTTTTGATCGACACTTTTTAACTAATCCTTATGCTTAATGAGGTCGTTTGAAATTTCTTATACGTCTATAAACTTTGCGCCGTCGCGCCTTTGCGGGATCATTTCCCCACTTACCTCGCTGTCCAGCCGCCATCAACAGTCAGCATCGAGCCCACCATATAAGTCCCGGCAGCTGAAGCTAAGTAGATCGCAGCTCCCTGAATTTCTTCCAATCTCCCCCATCTGCCAAGTGCAGTAGCACCCACAATAAACTTTTTCCCTTCTTCCGTATCGGCAATCGGCGAGTTCATCTCCGTCAAAAATGGCCCAGGACAGATCGCATTCACTGTTATATTGAATGGTGCAAATTCCAACCCAAGTGCACGGGTCATCTGAACAACTGCGCCCTTGCTAGATGCGTAAGGCGTTCTATTTGATAAGCCAACCAATCCCAGCGTACTTGCAAGATTTATAATACTTCCTTTGCCAGCTTCTTTCATATATGGAGTCACAGCCTTACAGCAAAGCCAAGTACCTGTCACATTGATATCCATTACTTTGCTAAATTCCTCCAGTTGCAATTCATCGATCGCACCGCGAATATTGATTCCTGCACTGTTGATCAGGATATCTATACTTCCAAAAGCATCAAAAGCCGCTTTTGCCATGGCTTCTGTCTGATCCTTATTCACTACATCCGCTTCAAAAGCAATTGCTTGCACTCCATATAATTCAGCGATTCTCTTTGCCGATTCCTCACCTTCTTTCAGTGTTCTACTTACTAACATGACATTCGATCCAGCTGAAGCAAGTCCCTCCGCCATGGCTAAGCCAAGTCCTTTTGAGCCACCGGTGATAATGGCTGCTTTTCCACTCAAGTCAAAAAGTTTGATTCCTGGTAATTTTTCAGACATGATAGTTATGGGTTAATGGGTTAATAGGTTAATGGTTAGATATTAATTATTGATTTATATGTATATCCACTTTTCTGCCAGTATAGCATTAAAGGAAGTGGTTAAAGCTAGGATTGAGGCTACTTCGGTCACCGGTCTTCGGGCCAGCAAACCAAAGAAAATAAGACTAGTTGCATCATTACGGATAATCACATTGATTTTACATATTTTTTAGAAAACACTTAAACCAATCCTAAAGAATTTCTGCTGTAACTCAAGCAGGAAACAACGTTCTGCTCTTCATAAGCTAATTGGTCTTCTTTAGACATTCCTGTTACATGCGGCAATTCACCTTTGAACTCATTTTGTTGGATCAAGCGATCTATTCTTGCCACCTCAAAACCAGACAGGTGATCGAAGGTGTTATAATAGCTTTCGGTCAAAGTTGGGATTTCTAGTGGATCACGTGTGATCATTTCCAGACTAAAGTTGATGTCTGGATTATGCTTTTTGCATATGGCAACAGCTGATTTCAGATCAACGACTCCCTCGCCCAAGGGCACCTCAGAAAGCAAAAATCCATCGGTATAGCTTTTCACACCCATATCTTTCACATGCGTAGAAAAGGCATAAGGAGCCAAAGTTTCGATAACTTCATTTGGGTTCTCCATGAAAGATAGATTATTACCGAAATCCAAGGTCACTCCCACCCATTCGCTTCCCAGGTTAACAATTATTGCTTCCAGCTCTTTAGCCGTCCAATCCTTATGATTTTCTACCGCCAACTTAATCTTGTGTTTTCTTACTATAGGCTCGGCCAGTTCTATGGATTGTAACGCGTTTTTTCTAAACTCCTGAAATTCCTCTTTTGTCTTAAAATTCACGTATCTACGTCCGCTCAAACAGGCAGTTCTAAGTAGGCTTGCACCAGCTTCCTTCGCAGCTAAAACTTCTATTTCAAATTTCGCCAACTCATCTTTTGACTTGGGAAGCGCAATACTTCCTTCCAGATATAAACCAGTTTTTTCGCGTACATCGCGCACTTGTTTTACAAAATCAGTAGCCCATCCATTCACGACTGTCTGAACCCCTCCAGCTCCTATTGCCTTACAATGCTGCATCAAACTGAGTGCATTTTCAAAACCGGGATATTTTGAGCTAGGGGTATCAGAATGCCATCTAGCAGCATAGGAATGCACGACTATTCCCATCGGAACATCCTTTAGAAAATCCGGAATACTAGGCATTGGAAAGCTAATCGCCATTGCTCCCAAGCTTGCGGTCTTGATGAAATTTCTTCTGTTAGAATCAAAACCGGTAAAATTGGCATTCAGGTCTTTCATAGGTCAGGGTTTTGGGGCTTCCTCAGGAGGCAAAGCTTCGATATACTCATTCAACTCAGCCGCTTTCCAAGGATACACTCTCCCTTGAGTTGTGAGGCGAGTTTTGCTGACTGTACGACCTGATATTGGTGGAGCTTGATTGCCCCACTCATTTCTAATATAAGTCAAAATTGCTGCTATACTTCCATCATCCATGGTAGAATGAGCTGGCATAACAGGAAGAATATCAGGTGCATCGTAGGTTTTTCCAGCCACATCAATCGGACCTTCCAAACCATGCAGTAAAATCATCGCAAGTCTTCGCTCGTCTCCCAATACCCACTCAGAATCCGCCAAAGGTGGCCCCATTCTGGTAGCTCCTGCTCCATCAGAACCATGACATCCTGCACAAGTGACCAAAAATTTCTGTCTACCTTGAGCAAACTGCTGCATTCCCTTTTCATCCAATTGACTTTCGGAAACTGCCTTTTCTGAAGGCACAAACCCAGGCCAGGAAAATATTCGCATTAGCATATCCAGACGATTTTCATCTATCGGGAGGTCAGTTCGTTTGAAAAGCGCAGGTTCTGATTTTAGCGCTATTGGTTCTTTACCTTTTAGGTTTGCTGCCTGGATAGACATTCCGGAAATCAATATATTCTCTTTCCAACCAAGTTCTTTAGCATCAGCCAAGGTCAAAAGACCGTTGACTTCAGATGCTTTCCCATTTTTCAAAACTGAGGTAGCAAGTGTTTCAAGAAAAATCTCTTTGATCTGATCCTGATTTTCCCAATCCGAAGAGCCCCATAACTTTTGCAAGAAATCATATTCTCTTCCAGCCAAACTGCTCATCATTGCATCCCGAATCAGTGGATCTTCTCCATATTTATTGAAAATGGCAGTAAGCACCTTTTCATCATCACTCGCAGTAAGCACATAGCTACTCAAGGCCAGCTGAAGAGCTTCTGTATGTGTTGCTTCCGTAGCCGCATCCTGCATAGCTCTTGCTAGTTTGGATCCTGTAGCAGAAGATACTTGCGCAAATGGCTCTAACAGTCTAAGCGCTGTACTCTGAATCAAACCCGAAGATTGCTCGAAGATTGGAAAAAGAAAATCTTCGGAAAGCAAGTTCAGACCTTCCAAAGTCCAAAGTGCATGGAATCGGCCCATTTCACTAGAATTTGAATCAGAAACGACTTTCATCAATCCTTCCTTCACACTTTTATCTTTTCTCTCCACCAACAGTCGCTGAGCCATATCTCTGTACCAGCCATCTTTATCAGAAAGAAATCCGATTAATTGCTGATTACTTGCTTGAGAAAGTTTAGGCATCGCTCTGGTAGCTGCTCCCTCAGGAACAATCCTCCATATCCTACCTAAATGGACTGGCATCAATAGACCCCGACCAGCTGTTTGCTCGGTGAGATAAGGAGTCAAATATTCGCCGTGCTGAATCAAGCCACGATACATATCTGCTACATATAATGCGCCGTCTGGTCCGGTTGCAAAATCGGATGGCCTAAAACGCTCATCAGTGGATGCCAAAAATTCTTTGCCCGGATTAGGATCGTTGCCTATGATGATATTCCCATTCTCTGACAAGACATTTCTCTTTATCAAATTACCGGCAGGTTCTGCCACGAAGGCATTTCCATAATACTCCGAAGGAAAAAGTGTACTTCTGAATACCAATGGAGAACATGCTGCAGTGAATTCCATGAGTTTCTGATTTTCATCTAGAACTCCCGGAATATAGCCCCTATTCACAGCCGGCGTAGGACGAATCGGATAAACTCTGCGATCCTGCGCCACTCCATAATCTATCCCTGTAGATGGGCTATGATTGGGATTTCTTGAAAGGTAATTTGGCGGAACTAGATCTGCGTGAAGCTGTGACCAGTTGTAATTGTAAAACAGTCTTCCCTGATCATCCTGACTGATCCCCCACTGCCCACGGAATTCGGTCAATTCTCTGATCCATTCCCCATCCTGATATTTATATCTGATTTTTGACTTGGCATTGTAATACCAGTTGTCCACGTTTCGAAGCAAGCCATTGTCTGAGTGCTCAGGATTTCCCGAAGAAGCATAAGTAGAATCAAGAAGAACCTTAGTATCAGCTTTCATATCTCCATCCAGGTCTTGAGTCACCCAAAGCGCTTTGTTTTCTGCTACCAAAACTCCATCCGCAAAAAATCCAAGGGCACGAGGCATAATCAAGCTGTCCATATAGATGGTGCTTTTGTCCATCACGCCATCACCGTCTAAGTCCTCCAACACGGAGATTCTGCCTATGGGTTTATCCTCTTCAGACCCCAATGTATCGGTCATAAATCCGCGCATTTCTATCACCCATAGTCGGGCATCCTCATCGAAAGTGATAAATACAGGGTCTTCCACCATAGGTTCGGCGGCAACCAATTGGATTTGAAGTCCAGGTTCCAATTGAAAAGTCTCTAATTCTTCCTCAGCAGTTCTTGCAGGAGAAGGGTTTGAGGGGTCTTCCGTTACATTTTTGGAGCAGGAAGCTAGAATAAGCACTATGAAAAAATAAGCAACAATACGGGTAATCGACATACTACAATAAGGAATTTTTGGGTTTGAGCAAAGCTCCCTAGGTAAGCAGACCAATTCAGATTTGGAATACTTAAAAAAGGGACTGTACAATTTGAAACATATTCGGCTGATACACAAGCTAGATTTTATGAATGTAGAGATAGATACCTAGAAAAACTGGCTCCTCTCGCTCTCATTTTAACTATATTAAAAATTCTTTAAAACATATTCCTATGGTTAAAAACAGTTTGCTTGCCGTTATCCTACTTCTTTTTTCATTCTATGTAATTAAAAAGGAAGTGCTGGAAGTCGCTGCTCCAACTTCCGTCACACTCATCGAATCAGAACTTTCATGGAATGGAGATTCTTTGCCACACTACCCACTTTCAAAGCCCAAGATTTCAATTCTTAAAATCACTATTCCTGCCCATTCTGAACTCCCACTGCATTTTCACCCCGTGATCAATGCCGGCGTACTCCTCACAGGAGAGCTTTTTGTGATAGATGAAGATGGAAATGAGCTCACACTTAAAGCGGGTGATCCCATCGTAGAAGTCGTGAATAAAAAGCATTTGGGAAGGAATACGGGTGATGTAGATGCTGAAATCATTGTCTTCTATGCTGGAACGCAGGGAATGAAGATTACTGAAAAAGTACAATAATAATTTCCAAGCCTTAACTTTGCCGAAAATACGCGCACATGAACTTTTCAGATTTAGGACTTTCCAAGCAAATACTTGATGCAATCAAAAAAGCAAATTACGATAGCCCATACCCTATACAGATAGAGGCAATCCCCGCTATTTTGCAGAAGAAAGATGTGCTGGGAATCGCGCCTACGGGTTCTGGAAAGACCGCTTCTTACATTTTACCTATACTCCAAAGACTTCAGGAAAAAGCTCCAAATAAAGGGCGTATGATTCCGATTTTGGTACTGGTACCTACTCGGGAACTGGCAAGTCAGGTCGCTGAAGTAACTGAGAATTTCGCACGTTTTCTGAATAGACCGGTAAAAGCATTGGCTGTTTTTGGTGGCGTTTCTATCAATCCACAGATGATGAAAATCTACGGAACGGATATTTTGGTAGCCACTCCGGGCCGATTATTAGATTTACTCTCTAAAAACTCGCTTAATCTTAATCAAGTGGAAGTTCTAGTTTTGGACGAAGCTGATAAGGTTTTGAATATGGGCTTCAAAGAAGAAGTGGATCAAATTCTAGAAAAACTCCCACAAAAGCGGCAAAACATACTCTTCTCAGCAACTAGTGAGGAATCTGTAGAAGGCTTGATCAATGAGATGCTCCATGAACCAGTTCGTATCTCTGCTGAACCGGATACTGTTTCTCCGGATCTTATCGAACAGTATGCGTACCGTGTTCCTATGGAGTCAAAAGGGCCCTTTCTTCGTTATTTGATCAACTCAGGCGACTGGTCTCAGATTTTGGTTTTTGCTTCATCTATCCGTGCAGCAGATAATATTGTCACCAAATTGGGGAAAAATGGCATTGATGCACTGGCATTTCACGGGGACAAAAGCCAAGGTGCTAGAACGGAAGCTTTGCATACATTTAAATCTGGTAAAACGAGAATTCTTGTAGCAACTGATTTGGCTGCGAGAGGAATTGATATCAAATTTTTACCCTTAGTGATCAATTACGAATTGCCTCGTTCGCCAAAAGATTATGTGCACAGAATCGGTAGAACTGGCCGTGCTGGAGCAACTGGAGAAGCTATTTCCTTGGTATCAGAGGAAGAATTGCATCACTTCAAAATCATCCAAAAGAAGATGAAAAAGCATGTGCAGCTGAGAAGTATTGATGAGATTGAGTTTTAAGGATTATGTTTCCCGCAGATTTTCGCGGAAAACTATCGCAGATTTCCGCAGATCTTATATCGTTTTCACTTTGAGTAGAAAATCAAAAAATCCGAGTCTCTCTGCGTGTCTTTTCTGCGTTAATCTGCGGTAAATAAATACACTCATTCAGTCACAGGATAGCTATTCTCTCAAAAGAATATATTTTTAGACTATTGTTACCACCTAACTTTAGTCTGATGCACATTCAACGTTCCCTTTTTACCTTTGTATTTTTCATCTCCTTCAGTTTTAGCTTTGCGCAGCAAAAAACTAAATCTCCCAATGTAATCCTTATCATCACCGATGATCAAGGCTACGGCGATCTGAGGTCCACAGGAAATCCTCATATCAACACCCCAACATTGGATACTTTTGCATCGGAAAGTATACGATTTACCAATTTCTATGTGTCTCCAGTTTGTGCTCCTACACGAGCTAGCCTGATGACAGGAAGATATTCCCTGAGAACAGGAGTTCGTGATACCTACAATGGTGGCGCGATGATGGCTGATTCAGAAATCACGATTGCGGAGCTGTTGAAATCGAAAGATTACGTAACTGGGATTTTTGGCAAATGGCATTTGGGGGACAACTATCCTATGCGTCCAAGTGATCAGGGATTCGATGAATCACTCATTCACCTTTCTGGTGGAATGGGCCAAGTGGGTGATTTCACTACCTATTATCAAGGAGACCGAAGCTATTTTGACCCGGTTCTTTGGCATAACAATGAGCAGGAAAGCTATGAGGGATACTGCTCCGATATTTTCGCAACTGAGGCGATCAACTTCATAGAGAAGAATAAAGACAAACCATTTTTCACCTATTTATCCTTCAACGCCCCCCATACGCCACTTCAGGTTCCTGATGAGTATTATCAAAAATACAAAGACATAGATCCATCAGCCGGTTTTGGCGAAGATGGGAAGCCATTCTACCCGATGTCTGAAGGGGACAAAGATGCTGCGAGAAAAGTCTACGCGATGGTGGAAAACATCGATGATAATCTGAAAAAACTTTTCCAAAAATTAGAAGACCTTGGAATCAAAGAAAACACCATAGTCATCTTCATGACTGACAATGGTCCACAGCAGCAGCGCTATGTAGCAGGACTAAATGGTCGAAAAGGCAGCGCTTATCAGGGTGGAATAAGAGCTCCATTTTTCATTCGATATCCTGCAGGATTCAAAGGAAATAGAGAAATCTCCGCTTTGACTGCACATCTGGATGTACTTCCTACCCTAGCCGATCTATGTGGTTTTGAGGTGCCAAAAGACAGGAAAATAGACGGCCACAGCATGGTACCATTGATTGAAGGGAAAAATTCTGCCGCTACTGACCGTAGTTATTTCGCGTATTGGACTAGGAAGTATCCTGAGCTTTATCAAAATATCTCCATCCAAAAGTCAGGTTGGAAATTGATAGGAAACACAGATTACAACTCAGAGATCACGAAATTCGATTTGTTCAATCTGAATGAAGATCCTTATGAGCAAAACAATTTAGTAGCCAATAACAGCACTAAGGCAAAAGAGCTGAAGTCCGAAATGGACGCCATTTATATCGAACTTATCAATGAGGAAAACCAAAAAAATCCACCAATCATTCAGATTGGCAATGCCGCAGAAAACCCAATATCTCTAAATAGAAATGATGCTGCAGGAGAGAGAGGAATTTGGGCCCAGGAGGATATTTTCGGATACTGGAATGTCAGCGTCGAGCCGGGAGTTTACGACATACGAGTGAAATTCGTGAAACCTGTGCCTCCACAGGGCAAGATGACTATCGAGACTTCCAACTACGCCAATATCGCTTATGACAAATCCACTGATGAGATAGATATTTTGGAAATGAAAGGGGTGACACTTCAAGCAACCGAAGGACAATTACTTCCATTCTATGAGGTGAAAGGGCAGCGTTATTTTCCATTTTGGATAGAATTGGAGAAAAAGTAATGTGCTTAGCCCCTTCAGATAGCTATCGGATGATGTCAGTCCTTAAAATTACTTTGCTTATCGAGCGGCAAAACCGATGACGGGTGACTGAAGTAGCTTATATGATAATGATAACCAAATCCTATAATGCTTTAGTCTCTTTATTGGTATAAGCAGATATACATATAAACAATCCACTACACTCATTTATAAAACTCAAGGATGCCATGAACAAAAACAGGTTAGAAGCTTTCAGCGATGGCGTTTTGGCGATTGTGATCACCATCATGGTATTGGAGATCAAAGTTCCCCATGGAGATCAATGGGCTGATTTACACACGTTGATTCCGGTATTTTTTAGTTATGTCTTGAGTTTTATTTACATCGGGATTTATTGGAACAATCATCATCACATGATGCATGCAGCTTCCAAAATAAGCGGCAAGGTACTCTGGGCAAACCTGCACCTTTTATTTTGGCTATCGATGATTCCTTTCGCTACTGGATGGATGGGAGAAAATAACTTTGGCGCAGCACCAATGGCTCTTTATGGTGTGGTGCTCCTATTGTCAGCCATCGCATACAAAATCCTGCAAACAATTCTTTTGAATTGCCAGGAGCCCAATTCTATTCTCGCCAAAGCGGTAGGAAAAGATAAAAAAGGGTGGATCTCACCCCTACTTTACTTGATTGCAATTGTGGCAACTTGGATTCATCCTATGATAGCAGGAGGAATCTATGTTTTAGTTGCACTGATATGGTTAATCCCAGATTTAAGAATTGAGAAAGTAATGGAATCTGAAAAAACCTGACTTTTTACAAAATCTATTCTTTGGTAATCTTATCTGCAATCAAAACCTTTCACTCTACCCATTTTGCTTTTTGCGAAGAAAACTAGGCAATTAAAGATTCCTCAATACATTCTAGGTAAGGCTAATTATTTCACAAAAAATTAAGCTGATATTTACGAACTCATTAACATTCAAGCCTGTTTACCCCAGATAGTCAGAGCAAAATATTTTTAGAGTGGAAAAGAAATACAGTAAAAAGGAATACTTCAAAATTATCCTAGTATTAGGGGCTTTATGTACTATTAGCCCTTTTTCTATTGACATGTACCTTCCGGGTTTTCCGGAGATGGCAGTGGCACTCAATACTCCAATTTCTAACATTCAGCTTTCGCTAACTGCCTATCTCGTTGGTATTGCCATCGGTCAACTATTTTACGGACCGCTTTTAGATAAATATGGTCGTAAAAAGCCTCTCTATGCAGGACTAGCTATATATATCTTAGCATCAATAGGCTGTGCTATGTCCCAGTCGGTAGAGAATCTGATTTTCATGCGCTTCCTTCAAGCTATTGGCGGTTGTGCTGGAATGGTATCTGCACAAGCTATAGTTCGTGACATTTTCCCTGTAGAGAAAATCGCGCAAGCTATGTCTTTGCTTGTTTTGGTGATAGCAGTTTCTCCTATGATCGCTCCTACTTTAGGTGGATTTGTGACAGCAGCTTATGATTGGCATTGGGTATTTATTATTCTTGCTGCTTTGACAGCCATTATTTGGATAGCTACCGTCATCGTACTTCCAGCAGGGGCTCTTCCAGATAAGGAGGTTTCCCTAAAGCCAAAAAAGGTATGGAAAAGCTACATTAAGGTTCTTCAGAACCGCCAATTTTTGGTTTACATGCTTGCCGGTGGAATTGCCGGTGCTGCACCATTCGCATACATAGCCAGTTCTGCAGATGTTTTCATGAACATTTATGGTTTGACAGAGCATCAATTCGGTTGGCTTTTCGCAATTCTGGCATTTGCGATGATCGGATCCACTCAGTTGAATCACATTTTGCTTCGTAAATACACGAGTCAGCAGATCATCAATTTCTCCCTTCACTATCAAAGTATAACAGCTCTTTGCTTGATATTGGGGGTATATTTTAATATATTCAATTTGTATTCTCTGATAGGAACGATGTTCATTTTCCTAACAGCCCATGGTTTGAATGGCCCAAATACCACAGCCCTTGCCATGGCACCATTCTCTAAGAATGCCGGATCAGCCTCTGCGATGTTAGGAAGTATGCGAATGGCAATTGGCAGTATAGTCACTGCAATCGTAAGTTTATTTCATGCGAGTTCAGCTTTTCCTATGGCTGCAGGAATGGCAATATGTGCATTTGGAGGCTTTATAATATTGAAGACTGATCAGCATATACCTGGTACTATTAGTAGAAAACAAAAATCCGAGGCATTTGCCTCTTAATACCTATTAAGCCAAAAGCCGGAGTTCTTGATGAATTCCGGCTTTTTTTAACCCTCTAAAATTAGAAATTCAAATAGGGTTTCAGTTTCCTATTTAGGAAAGCTTTTATTGCCCCGCACTGATAATCGCCTCAATCAAATCTGGATATAATTGAACACCAGAGCTTCGATTAAAGAGAGCAGAACCATAATCCCCACCAAATCCATTATCCCAGTAAAATGGCACTAAGCCATGTTCCTTGGCACTTTTGCTTAGGTGTTTCAAGTAGTATTTTCGGTAAGTATCATTGTCTTCAGCCTTTTTATCTGTAGCAGCATATTCTCCTAGCAGAACTGGAATACCATTATCTACAAATTTGGTTTTAACCTGTTGGAATTGCCCGTCTGCATAAGATTCCCCACCCCAAGAAGCCGTCTTGGAAGGATCTGTCGCATGCTCACCCCACTGGGTGATGACTTCATCTTCTTTAAGGGAAAATTCATACGGATCATAATAATGTACTTCCACCATCAAGCGCCTTTCCGTATCATCCTTTGGCATTATAAAGAAATTCACGCCATGATCAATATTGGTATTGAAGGTCTGAACTACAAGATTTCTATAGGTATTCCTGCCACCAGTTGATCTCACAGCATCTACAAAAGTCTGATTAAAGGAATTCTGAACCTGATAGTATTCTGGCTTGGGAGTGCTGTAATCTCCATCTACCATCACTTCGTTTGTTCCTGCAAACAGTAAATGATCATCGTAATCCCTGAAATTCAGGGCGATCTGAATCCACATTTTCTCCAGTCTATCATTGACATAGTTTTGCTTCGCAAAAGTCGGCTGCATCCAACCCTCGTCCCAGTGAATATTAATGACTACGTACATATCATTGTCTACCACATAGTCCACGACCTCTTGTACCCTAGCCATCCATGCAGGATCAATTTCGAATGTTTCTGCATGGGTGAATTTGCTCCAGGCCACAGGAATTCGTACGGAGTTAAACCCAGCTGACTTGATGACCCCGATAAGCTCTTTGGTAGTTTTTGGATTTCCCCAAGCTGTTTCTCCACCTATTGCCTCCAGTGAATTCCCCAGATTCCACCCAATCCCCATTTCCTTAGCCAATTCCAGATTAGAAATATCTCTCATACCTGTCGCGTCGGAAGGAATATAATACGAAGGAAGTGATGGAGCTTTTGCATCCTGCTTTACAGAAATCAGCTCAACTTTGGCCTCAGAACTTAATTTCACACTTGCTTCCCTTACCTCCGACAAAGTAGTTGATGAAGCTTTTAAGGTTATTTGACTATTTCCTGTGCCTGACGTAGGGGTGACTTCTAGCCAGGATGATGCAGCCTCGATAGTCCAAATAGAATTGCTTGTAATGGAAATAATTTGGCTTCCACCTTCAGCTTCAAACTGAACAGCATTGGTCGAAACTGCAAAAATGATAGGCTTTGGATCTTCAGTTTCCCCACAAGAGAAAATAGCTAATGCAGCTAAAAGAAATAAGCCTAGAAATCTAAAAGGGATATTCATAGGGTTAGTTTTGCAGTTCTAAAAGTATTCAATCCGTTCCTACCAGAAGGGGTGTATATGTTAGGTAAAAGGGATTCATTTGTTATCTGATATGAGGAAACGAGAAAGAATTCGTTGTTATCAGCCATTTCCATCCAAAATAGAATAATCCCTACTTTTGCCATTCTCTCTTTAGTTCAACCCATGAGCAATTCAAATCTTGCGATCAGAACAGTCATTTTCAGCATGCTGGGAAATGTTGTATTGGCAGCAATTAAATTTCTAGCAGGCATATTTGGCAATTCCTATGCGCTAATCGCAGACGGAATAGAGTCTGTGGTTGATGTTTTTGCTTCAGTGCTGGTTCTCTTTGGATTGAAATATTCTTCACGACCGGCGGATGAAAACCATCCTTATGGCCATGGAAAAGCTGAACCTTTGGTGACTTTTTTGGTCGTGGTGTTTTTGGTTATTTCGGCAGGCACTATTGCATGGCAAGCCTATGAGCACATCATTACTCCACATGAATTACCCAAGCCGTTTACGCTTATTGTACTGGCAGTAATTATCATCTGGAAAGAAATCTCTTTTCAAGTAGTAATGTCACGAAGCAAAAAGTTGAAAAGTAGTGCCCTAAAAGCCGAAGCATGGCATCATCGAAGTGATGCTATTACTTCTGTCGCAGCTTTTATAGGTATCACAATTGCAATTTTTGGTGGAGAAGGATTTGAAGTAGCGGATGATTATGCTGCTCTTTTCGCAGTAGTTTTTATACTTTTCAATTGCTATAAAATATTCCGTCCAGCGCTTGGGGAAGTCATGGATGAAAACAATTACGAAGAACTGACCGAGCAAATCCGACAGGTTTCCTTGACAGTTCCCGGTGTAAAAGGCACAGAAAAATGCTTTATTCGTAAGGCCGGAATGGAATATCATGTCGATTTACATGCGCTGGTAGAAGGCCAGCTTACAGTCACTGAAGGTCACGACATTTCACATCAGCTCAAAGACAAACTCTGTGACGTAATCCCAGAACTCGGGAATGTCCTGATCCATATTGAACCTTACTAGATGGAGATCAATCAGATGACAAGAAGAATGATATAACTCCACTTCGATAGCATACATGGCAGTTGAATTTGTTATTTAAAACTAGCCTAGCTTACTTCGTATTCGCGAAAAACATCTCCTTTCACCTTACTCAAGTCAGCAGTTGAAATTAAAGAGAAGAAGAAATCTGGTCAAAGCACTTGACATTCTTGACCAACCCATCCGATTCAACCCATTCCTATTTAGCCGGACGTTTCTACTATGGGCTTTGCTGGGCTTGATTGGCGGGGCGATAGCAGGTGTTTATTGGATTGTGCTGGAATTCCTAACTCATAAAATTTCGATTTTTGAAGGCTGGGAAGTCATCCCAGTTATGGCTGTTTGCGGACTTCTAGCTGGACTGGTGATTCATTTTATAGGAGATCCAGGCGAAATACATCTGATAGTCAACAACATTCGCTTCAATAAAGGAAAGCTTGATCCGAAGAACAATCCTTCCATGATTATTTCTTCTCTTCTGTGCGTAGCTTCGGGCGGAAGTCTCGGCCCGGAAGCTCCATTAGTGCAAGTAACCGGCTCTACAGGGACTTGGCTAGGAAAAATATTCCGTCTAAAGGGTGAAGATTTACGTTCGATGAGCATTGCTGGAATGGCTTCAGGTTTCACTGCTTTGTTTGGCGCCCCCCTGGGAGGCAGTCTTTTTTCATTGGAAATCTTACATCATAAGCATGCAGTAGAATATTACAAGGCGATAATTCCAGCTCTAGTTGCGAGTTGCTTTAGCTATTTGGTCTTTGCTATTATTATACAACTTGGACTGGGAGCCACATGGAAAGTCGCATCTTATGAATACGCCGGTGTATTTGATTTTGGGTATGCTGTATTATTTGCTATGGCCGCTACTGCTATAGGTTGGGCGTTTATTTTCTGTATCAAATTCTTCAAAAATCTCTTCAACAAAAAACCACTTCCGATCTACGTCAAAACACTGATAGGAGGAATTCTTTTAGGCCTGATTTCATACTATTTTCCTATTACAAGATATTTTGGTCATGAGGAAATCAATGAACTACTAGCCGGAGACTTCGCTCTGCAAGCCTTAATTGCCATTTTAATTTTCAAAATTCTCGCAATTTCTATTACCGTTACATCTGGATGGAGAGGCGGTTTTATCATCCCTTTATTTTTTGTCGGAGCGACGCTGGGATTGATAATCCATACAATTTTCCCAGAAACAAACCTCACGCTAACCATCGTAAGCTGCATGGCTGGAATCAATGCATGTGTAACAAGGACGCCTATGAGCACAACAATTTTACTGGCTACACTCACGGGTTTCACCTATTTTATACCTATCCTTTTTGCTAGTTTGACTGGTTATTTCCTTGCCCCAAGGATTCCTTTCATTAGTTCGCAATTGGAAAAAGTGAAAGAATAATAGCTCAACAATAGGTTTCTCCACACTTGTCACGCTTGGTTTGAAGGCTTTCCGCGAAAGAATACCTACTTTATAAGTAATTTCTATTTTGCATTAAAACCCATTCTGGCAATGAATATCCTCGAAAATTTAGCATTCGGCAATGAGCGTCCATCTGTTTGTCCCATACAGCGAACTGATAAAATAAACTATTTCGCCATTGGACTGCTCCATAATCAAATCCTAAAAAAGCACACCGCAAATGTCCCTTCCTTACTGACGGTTCTCAAAGGTGAACTTGAATTTTTTATCAATGGAGAGACTTTGCACCTCAAAGAATTTGACACGTATGATATTCCTGTAATGATAGAACATGAGGTAAAGGGTGTAAAAGAAAAGAATATTTTCACAATTGTACAGGAGAAATAAAAACAAGAGTATCTGTTAATCAAATGACAGATAGATCAATCGTGAATACGCAGTAAAGTTTCAGATCTAAAATTGAACAGCTATTTAAATAATTTGTAGCCCTTGTTCTACAAAGGGTTACGCGCTGCTTTACACTAGAAAGACGGAAGTTGTTTTACTGCCTAAGACCTGATAATTAACACATCACCCTAACATCCCAGCTATAAAAAAACCCGCATAGGTACCCAAGGCATTCCCCAAACTTCCCACTAGCACCCCTGGAATAAGCAGATCAGGCCGATTTAAACTTTCCGCTGAAGCCAAAGCTGTAGTATTTCCTCCCACATTTGCCTGTGAAGCTACAGCGATGACATCCCAATCAATTTTGAGAAGAGCCCCTAGTCCAAAAATCACCAGGCCGTGAAATAAAACTATTATGGAAACAAAAAGAATCAGAGTTCCTGCCAAATCACCTAATCCAGAAAGTGTACTTAGATCGCAAAGTGTACCTATCGTTGCTAGAAAAAGTAGAATAAGGAAAAATCCAATGGTATGTGTGCCTGATAATTTTTTCACAAAGGATATTTGTGCCAAAATCAGAGCCAAAGTAGTGAGTGTTATAATCTCAGGTATCTGAGGAATCGCCTGAGCAATAAATTTGGAAATTGCCATGGCTAAAAATGCTAAACTCAGAATGCTTGCCAAACCTGCGATACTGATTGATTCTTGTGGCTTAATTTTTTGATTTTCATTTGTTATTGGAAGCAGTTTTTTTCTAGGAAAAAAAGTCTGCAAATACTTCGGAAGAATTAATGTAGCTATGATCCATGGAGTTCCGATCAAGTTATCTACCACTGTCGTAGCGGCAAATAAATCTGCATTTTCATTTACATGATAACTCAATGCGACCGCATTGAAATTAATGCTTCCTCCTATATAAGTACCCGTATACATTCCCGCCACAGCATTAGCCATAGGTCCAATTTCCGCCGCTGGCTTTACTAGAACCCAAGCGACTAGCACCCCGACAATTGTCCCCAATCCTCCCAGGCAAAACATGAGCAGAATTGGGCCACCTGCTTTTTTGAGACTTTTTAGATCTACTTCCAGCAATGCTATAAAAATCCCCATTGGAGCCAAATACACGAATACGCCAGTGTAAACAGGATTGCCATTGGTAGCTGTAGGAATAATTCCAGAGTTAGCCGCTATTGCCGTGATCAGTATCACCAAAATAGGTGTACCGATAGTTTTCCATCCTTTGAATTTTGCCAGCCACAGTGCAAGCAGTACAAATGCGCATAGCATACCACTTACATATAGTGGGTCTTGAGTCCAAGTCATTGGGGAAATTAAGTGAAAAAGTCCTGAATAGCCTTAACTACATATTCTATTTCCTGCTCTTTCATCCATGGATTAAGTGGAATAGAAAGCCCTTGGTAACTTAACTTTCTGGCATTAGAAAAATTTCCCGCACTTTGAAAAGGCTTCATATCCGGTAAAATATTCGGATAATGAAGCGCTGTTCCGATTCCTTTTTCCCTCAGAAATAGTTTTAACTCATCTCTACGACTCGTCTGAATCACAAAAAGATGGGCATTGTGATTTTCTTCCAAAATTGATGTCGGAAGTTGTAGACCATCGATTCCTGAAAGACCTTCCAAATACATGCTTGCAAAGTTCTTTCTTTGCGTTTGGAACAACTCGAATTTTTCAAAAAAGACATTTAGAAAACCTGCTTGGACAGAATCAATCCGGCTGTTTCTACCTACTAACTCATGTTCATCACGAACTTGCTGACCATGATTAAGCAGTAGTCTCATTCGCTCATTAAGCCTCGCGGAAGTTGTCATGCACATTCCTGCCTCTCCAAGCGCACCGAGATTTTTTGTAGGGTAAAAACTCAGACATCCTATATTCCCAAAATTCCCTGCGGCTTGGCCGTTTTGAAATGAGCCAAAAGATTGCGCGCCGTCTTCAATCACAAAAAGGTTATGCTTTCTAGCTTTTTCCATCAATGACTTCATATTAACCATCTTTCCGTAAAGATGCACTGGGATCACAGCTCTGGTATTTGACTTGATCGCTTTTTCCCAATCATCCGCCAGAAGCCCATCTTCATCCGTATCCCAAAAAACTGGCTTCGCACCTACCATCACCACTACTTCGGCGGTAGAAACCCAAGTCATCGCTGGAACAATTACTTCATCACCCACTCCAATTTCAAGCGCTCGCAAGGCAAGCTCAAGCGCATCAGTTCCATTTGCACAAGCAATTGAAAATGGAGATTTCAGGAAATTAGAAATTTGAGACTCAAAAAGATTCACTTCAGGTCCTCCAGAAAAATTCCCTTGATCGAGCATTTCGGTAAACTTGGATTTCAAAGCATCTTTCAGCTCCTCATCCATTCTTTTCAAATCAAGAAACGGAATCTGCATCCAATAATTTGGCTAGTTGAATACTTAGATTTCTTCGGGAATATTGTTCAATTCCTCTCGCAGATTCGGCCTTACCACTTCGCTCAAACAACTTTCTCAAGCTAACCTGAATGGCCACATGATCCGAATGAGAGAAAACCTGACCTGCCTCAGCCTCTTTCAAAATCTTGGCAGAATCCCCTTCTGGATCTCCTAAAGCCAGAATAGGCAAAGTCGTCGCCATGTACTCAAATAGCTTCCCAGGAATATTTCCCTTCGCATTTTTGGTGTTGGTAAGGATCAATGCCAACGCATCGGCTTTCTCATAAAACCCAAAAACTTCCTGATGAGACACATAACCAGCAAAATGCACGTGGGCTAAAAGCCAGGAATCCGCTGCTATCTCTTCACGAACTTGGTCACTCACTCTGCCTACAAAAGTGAATTTAACCTCTCCTTTTTCCTTAGAAAACTCCTCTCGCATAGCTTTCAGCAAAGGCATGGGATTCCTAATCGAATCTATAATCCCAGTGTAAACAAGGTGCAAACTGTCCCCTTTTTTCTCACCAACAGAAAAACCCTGAGGAATATCAGTCTCATCAAACCCGTTGGTAATCAGATTGATTTTGCGACGTGCTAATTGTTCCAAATCATCTTGGAATGTCGGAGAAATCGTAGTTACTACGTCTGCTTCATTAAGAACTTCCTGCTCCAGTTTCTTATGCTTATCCCGTACTCGATTCTGCATAGGTAGCTTATCCAAGAACTCCCATTGCGACCAAGGATCGCGAAAATCAGCCAACCAAAAAACACCTGTTTTCCTTTTCAGATCCCTTCCGATCAAATGCATGGAATGTGGCGGACCGGTAGTAATGATTGCCTGAAACTGTCCTTTTTCAATCAATTCAGTTAAGAATTTAACGGAAGGCTTCACCCAGAAAACTCGTGGATCAGGAACCATCAGATTTGCTCTAAGCCAGATCGCGGCTTTTTCTATAAAACTTTGCTCTTTTTGTTCTAGCACTCTTCCTGGATGCGATTCTTTTTTCCCTCGAATTCTATCCAACAACTGATAAGGTTCCCAAATCGGGAATTTCATTACCTCTAACTCATTCGAGATTTCCTTTTCAAGACTTTCATCTTTCAGGTCAAAATCAGGATTCTCTGGTGTAAAAATAACTGGCTCCCAACCAGCTTCAGGTAAATATTTGGCGAATTTCAGCCAACGCTGCACGCCGGAACCTCCACTCGGCGGCCAATAGTAGGTGATAATTAAAACTCGTTTTTTCATAAGTGTACCATGTCCTAAGTACAAAGTACCAAGTAGCTGGCCATAAAATCAAATTTGAGGAAAAACATTAATTCGCAGTCTCAGTATTCAGTCAGAGTCGTAAACTTGATCATTGAATTTTGAATTTATTTAAACCACATAGCCACATAGGAAGATATAGCCATGTCCTCAGTGCATCAAAACAGATATATTCTAATTTCAAAACCTTAAGCTCTTTCCAATTTTATGGTCAAAAAGTTCAACCACAAAAGGGACAAAAATAAAAACTATGGAAGTCTGAAGACTTCATTTTTGTGGATCCAAGCCCGCCTGGCATCGGACAGGTCTGAAGACTTGAACCAAAACCCACTACTCTTCAAAAAGCAAAAAGGGAGCAGGTCACCCCACTCCCTCTCGAAATTTTAAATTCAAAATTTTAAATTCTCTTACTCTCCCTGTGCAAGAGAATATCCTCTTACGCCATCGAATGAGTAAAGATTTTCAGTTTTGATGAAGTCAAATCCTAATTCTTCTACTTGCTTCAGCAATTCACGAATCTGAGCATGTGAGATGGTAGACTGCTCAGCATTCTGGAACCTACATCTCCAATGATCTGTACAGAAAGACTCACGCATACCGTCAGGGAATACTTTGATTCCACGGTTAGTGATCAAAGTCAACTGAAGTCCATCAGCATTTGCCTGACGAAGTTTCTCGCCTAGCACCTGAGGGTTTCTTCCTGGCTCATCCCAATCAACAAACACATCCACGCCGATTAACTCTTTTTTAGCTTTAACCACTGGCGAAACAAACACATTCATAGGAGTAGTATCCTTGTCAAATGATGCTGGAACCATCGTAGATGGCACTTGACCCAATCGTTCGATTACTGCATTTGCAAATTCCTCTGTACCGGCTTTCTTGGTAGAAAGACCTTCTTGGTAGATATCACCAGTATGGATACCATCTTCCAAAGTTTTCATCCAAGCATTGGAGATTTTCTCTGCGATCTCAGGCTGACCGATGTGAACCAACATCATGATCGCACCATTCAACAATCCTGATGGATTGGCGATGCCCATTCCTGTGATATCCGGAGCAGAACCGTGAATTGCTTCAAACATGGCTACTTCTTCACCTACATTGGCAGAACCTCCAAGTCCTACAGAACCTGTCACCTGAGCAGCAACGTCAGAAATGATATCTCCGTAAAGATTCAGCGTTACGATTACATCAAAAGTCTCCGGCCTATCTGCAATCAGTGCAGTTCCGATGTCGATGATTTTGTGATCAACTTTGATCTCTGGGTATTCCTTAGAAATCTCATCAAATGTTCTGTGAAACAATCCATCAGCAATCTTCATGATGTTATCCTTAGTCATACAAGTCACTTTCTTGCGACCGTATTTTTTAGCATACTCAAATGCATATCGGATAATTTTCTCAGAACCTGGCTTAGAGATCAATTTCAAAGACTGGCAAACTTCCTGAGTTTGTCTGTGTTCAATTCCAGCATATAAATCCTCTTCATTTTCTCGGATAATCACCAAGTCAGTCTCAGGAAAATGCGTGTGGATGAAAGGAGAAAATGATTTACAAGGTCTCACATTTGCATACAAACCAAAAGAAGTTCGTGTGGTCACGTTGAGCGATTTAAAACCACCGCCTTGAGGAGTAGTAATAGGTGCCTTCAAGAAGATTTTCGTTTCTCTAAGTGATTCAAAAGCATTCGGCTCCATACCAGAGCTGATTCCTTTAAGATAAACTTGCTCTCCGATTTCGATTACATCGTATTCGAGCTGAGCTCCAGCTGCTTCGAGGATCGCCAAAGTAGCCTTCATGATTTCGGGACCGATCCCGTCACCATAGGCAACCGTAATTTTTCTTTTGGAAGACATATTAATATAGCGGATTAGTTAAAATTCAATTTTGAACAAAAGTAAATAAAAATGTGGAAGCAGGTTTTTGACCTAGGACAAAATCCGCTTTATCTCCACTTAAATTACAAAAGGGGTAATAATCCTTTACCTTAGGTTTATGATTTTATAAGTACGCAGTTTGGGATTGAATACCCTGCTTGTATATTTGTTTTATACTCAACGATGAACTATGGCTGATTTCAAAAATATCCTAACTGATGTGAAGAATGGTGTGCTCCATTTGACCGTCAACAGAGAGGACAAAATGAATGCATTGAATTTTGAGACTTTAGATGAATTAAGGGCGATTTTTGAAGAGGTTTCGGACACAAAGGAAATCAAAGCTGTGATCATCACAGGATCAGGTGAGAAGGCTTTTATTGCTGGTGCCGATATCAGTGAGATCGCTACCTTGAATGAGGTAAATGCCAGGAAGTTTTCTGAGAATGGTCAGGAAATATTCAGCATGATAGAAAACTGCCATAAACCAGTAATAGCTGTAACTAATGGTTATACACTCGGTGGTGGATGCGAATTAGCGATGGCTTGTCATATGAGAATAGCAACTGCTAACGCGAAATTTGGTCAGCCAGAAGTTAATCTTGGCATCATCCCTGGCTACGGAGGCACTCAGCGACTTACTATTCTAATAGGAAGAGGAAAAGCGAATGAACTCATGATGACAGGCGACATGATCGGAGCTGAAGAAGCAAAGTCATTAGGCCTAGTAAATCATATACTTCCTACAAAAGATGAGGCTCTCGAGAAAGCTGAAGAAATCATCGCTAAAATACTAAGCAAAGCGCCACTCGCTATTGGTATGATCATAGACTGCGTCAATTCGGCCTATGTACCAGACGAAAATGGTTTTCAAACAGAAGCAAACAGCTTTGCCAGATGTGTAAAATCAGGTGATTACAAAGAAGGAACTTCTGCTTTTCTAGAAAAAAGACAGCCGCATTTCAAAGGAGAATAAGTTCCTTTAACTTGAATGAGCAACCTCAAAAAATTAGCTGGACAAACAGCAGTATACGGACTGAGTAGTATCCTCGGTCGATCAATTAATTTTTTAATGATTATCGTGTACACCGAATACCTCAGCAAAGAGGCTATGGGGTCGTTCACGAGTATCTATGCGTTAATCGGGTTTCTGAATATTGTGTTCACCTACGGGATGGAGACTACTTTCTTCAGATTTACAACTGGCAAAAATCTAGATCCAAAAAAAGTTTACAATAACACACAATCACTGCTGCTTACGAGTACAGTGGTGCTCGGTTCTGGACTTTTCTTGCTTGCTCCTTGGCTGGCACAATGGTTAGAATATCCTGGCCAAGCCTATTTATTCAGATGGACTGCGCTAATACTTTCCTTTGACGCGATTCTAGCCATTCCTTTTGCTAAGCTCCGATTAGAAAACAAAGCTTTGATCTTCGCCGGAACGAAGATCTTCAACATCTTCCTGAATATTTTCTTTAATCTCCTTTTGATCGTCGTATTTCCTTACCTGATCTCGAACGGAACGATTTCAGAAGGATTCCTAGGCTACAGATCTGACTGGGGAGTCGAATATATTCTACTTTCTAATCTACTTGCCAATGGTTTGATTATTCCATTCGTTTGGTGGAAAGCAGGTTTTTTCAAATTCCAATTGGAAGGAACTGTCATCAAACCTATGTGGAAATATTCCATTCCACTACTATTCATGGGATTGGCAGGAGTGACCAACGAGTTGCTTTCCAGATTCTTATTCGAATATGTATTACCTCCAAATTTCTACGCTGGACTAACTGCCCGCGAAGCAGGAGGTGTATTCGGAGCCAATTTTAAACTGGCCATATTGATGAACTTGGTGATTCAGGCATTTAAATATGCTGCGGAACCCTTCTTTTTCAAACAATCTGCAGACAAAAACTCACCGTTGCTTTACGCCAAAGTAATGCACGTGTTTATCCTATTTTGCACCCTATTGATGATTGCCATTTCGGTGAATCTAGAGTGGATGGGGCCATTATTTCTAAGAAAACCTGGGTATGGCGAAGGGCTTTTCATTGTCCCTACCCTATTGATGGGATACCTGCTTCTCGGTATATATTTCAATCTTTCGATTTGGTTCAAAATCACCGATCAAACCAAGTACAGTTTCTGGATTACTTTAGTCGGAGCGATTATTAGTATAGCTGTAATTTTCATTTTTGTGCCAATTTTGGGGTATATGGGAGGAGCACTTAGCACCATATTATGTTACTTCGTGATGTGTCTGCTCTGCTATCTATATGGACAAAAATATTACCCTATACCCTATCAAACAGCAAAAGGCCTCTTTTACCTTCTGGTTTCATTTGTTATTAGCTACTTGGGTTTTTACTTGGACTTAGGCGAAGCTGTTCTGAATTTCTTTGCAAAAAATAGTCTCATCTTCCTTTATCTTGGACTTATTTTCCTATTGGAAAAAGAGCATATCAAGTCTTACTTACCCAAATCCAAAAAGCTTTAGCCTTAATTTTTACAAACCGGGGATCATTTTTGGGTCAACTAGCGTTAACCAACCTAATAGCCCAAATAATCTACCTAAGTATTTCAATCATACGTACAAACGAAGCCTAATTGCATAAAAGGCATTATGTTTGTGAACTCAAGCTGCAGTCCAAATTTCCCGTGAATTTCAAAAGAACACTCCTTATATTTCTAGTAGTCGTTTTAGGCTTCTCCTCAGGTTTTGCTCAAGACAGACTTTCGAAGAAAGAGCGTACCGCTCAATTAAACGAAAAACAAGGCACCCGATATTTCATCGAAGGTGAAAAAAACCTTGTGCTTGATGATTTAGAAAAAGCTTTTTTCTATTTCCAGAAAGCGCTAGAATTCTCACCAGAAGAGCCCGCTATCCACTACAAAATTGCTGAGGTATTGGTGAAAGCAAATCAAGCCGAAAAAGCAATGCCCTTCGCTACCAAAGCGACAGAGCTGGATGGTGATAATAAGTATTACTCTTTGATGCTTGCAGAGATTTACACCAACCTCAAGCAACCACTTAAAGCTGCTGAAATACTGGAAAATCTGACTGCTGATGGCGAAAACAACCAGCAATATAATCTTGACTTGGCTTCTATTTACCTTAATGCCAATGAGCTAGACAAAGCATTGATAGTATTGGATCGTGCAGAAGAATACTATGGTGTCATGGAGCCTATCACCATTCAAAAGCAGAGAATTTATTTGAATAATAACAACCTCAATCAAGCTATCGCTGAAGGCGAAAAGTTGGTAGAATCCAGACCGGGCAATCCAACTTACGTCATGAATGTAGTAGAGATTCTATACAATAATAACCGCGTAGATCAAGCATTGGAATTGGTTTTTAATGAAATCGATAAATACCCAAATCAGCCTGAATTGCAGATGGCTGCCCATAGCCTATTAAAAGACAAAGGTGAGATCAAAGAGTCTAATCATCATCTTTATCTGGCTTTTGCAAGCTCTGATTTAGATCCTGAAGTCAAATCGAAGGCTTTTATCAGTCAATTGAATGACATAAAAACCCAAGAACGAGATGTATTACTGGATAGCTTAGAGGTACTAATGGCTACTTCAAGTCCCGAAAACGCCGATATCTATGCTGCACTTGGACAGCGAAGGATTCAAGATCAAAAAACGAAGGAAGGTATAGATTACTTTAAAAAATCGCTTTTGATAAATCCGAAAAACGCTAGTATGCTTGAGCAAGTGATTCTGGGTTCTTTTGGAGAAGATGTAGATTTCGTTGAGCTTGAAAAATTCACCATTCTTGGCGTCGATGAATTTCCTCAAAATCCAGAATTCTGGTTTTATGATGGCGTAGTAAAGTCTGCTCAAAAGAAGGATGAAGAAGCAGTTGTTTCTCTCAAAAAAGCAATCGAGCTAAATTCTAACAAAAATTCTCAATTAGATCAGGTGGCTTTCGGATCTCTTGGAAGTTCACTTTATAACTTGGGAGAGAAGGAAGAAGCTTTTCGGAATTTCGATAAAGCACTGGAGATCAATCCTAATGACGAACAAGTACTAAACAATTATTCTTATTTTCTTTCCTTAGAAAAGAAGAATCTAGAAAAGGCAAAAGCAATGTCTGATAAAGTTGTTAAGAGATTTCCAGACAATGGCACTTTCCTTGATACACATGCATGGGTTCTTTTTCAGATGGAAGATTACGAAGGTGCCAAGAAGTTCATGGATTTAGCCATGAAGTATGAAGAGACGCCAAGTGGAGTGATGCTAGAACATTACGGAGACATTTTATTTCATCTTGGTAAAAAAAATGAGGCCCTTAGTTATTGGAAAAAAGCAGAAGGAAGTTCTGAAGCGTCGGATAAACTTTCACAAAAAATAAAAGAAGGAAAATACCATGAATAAACTTTTTGCAGGAATTGTGTTTGTCATAGGCTTAGGCCTACTTTTCTCCTGCTCCAAAAAGACGATAGTCTATCAGGCAGATGGGAAAATGGAAGATTTTTCTCCCGTCTATACTGATTACGAATACATGAGCGCCAAAGCGAAAGTGGTAATCGAGGAAGAGTCTGGTAAAATCACTCGAGGAAGTATGAATCTACGGTCAAAAAAGGATTCGGTCCTTTGGTTCATGATTTCTCCAGGCATGGGAATGGAAGCAGTGCGAGGTCTAATCACTAAGGAAAAAATCCAAATCAAAGACAGAATTGGAAATGAAGAAGTAAATCTCACCTTCGAAGAATTTGAGTCTATTTACGGACTAAAATTATCTCTTGAAATATTTCAAAATGTACTTTTCGCCAATCCTCCTCATCAGGTAGATTACAAAGACCGGTTGGTTAGAGTTGGGAAATCCTTTGAACTGACACAGGTTCGAGATAAAGTGAGGTATTTCTCTAAAGTTGATGTAAATTATAGAAAAGTCTCTGAGATGGTAAGCAATTCCTTAGATGACCGAGGCTCCTTGCTTGCAAGTTATGCTACATTTCAGGAGGTTGACACCAAGCCATTTCCGTTTGAAGTCCTTTATAAGTTAGCTTATCAACTTCCAGAGGGTGGCCAGAACACTATTATTCATGTGGAATGGACTTCAGTAGATCCTCATTCTGCTCCACTAAGCTTTCCCTTCAAATTTTGAATTGCATGCTCCGCAAATACCTAATTCCATTTAGTCTGTTAATTGGATTACTATTTTTTTCGGCACCTGATCTTGCTGCGCAAACAAAAAAAACACGTGAGCAGCTTGAGAAAGAGAAAGCTGACGTCCAGGCACGATTACTAGAATTTGACAAAATCTTAAAGCAAACAACAGCAACAAAGAAAAACACCATTGGTGAATTGAATGCTGTCACCAGACAATTCCAGACTCAAAACAAACTGGTCAATACACTGGATCGAGAGGTAAAACTGATCAATCAGGAGATCAAAGAAACGGAGACAAAAATAACAAGCTTGGAAAGTCAGCTGAAGGAACTGAAAGCCGAATATGGCCGGATGATTTATAACGCATCAAAGCTAAACAGAGGACTTTCTATCGTTTCTTTTGTATTCAGTTCAGCGAATTTTAACCAGCTTTATTCTCGACTGATGTATTTAAAACAATACACGGACAGTCGTAAGCAACAGGCTGCACAGATCGAAAAATTAAGTCATCAACTAGCCGAAGAGCGAATTCTTTTAGATCAGAAAAAAGCTGATAAAGAAAAAGTTTTGGTAGAAGAACAACAAGAACGCGCGCAGCTCGATAAGATGAAGCGTGAGCAACAAGGTATTGTCAATACACTTTCCAGTAAGGAAAGAGACATCCAGAAGCAAATCGCCGCTACTAAAAAGCAGCAAGATCAATTGAATAAAATGATCAAGCAGGTGATCGAGGATGAGATTAGACGTGCGGAAGCTGCTGCTAAAAAAGATAATAGTACAGCTACGAAGTCTTCTGGAAGTAGTATGCCGATGACACCAGAAGTAGCAGCACTATCTAATTCCTTTGCAGGAAATAAAGGAAGACTTCCTTGGCCAGTAGAAACAGGCTTTGTGACGCAGGGATATGGAACCTACCCTCATCCAACCTTGAAAGGTATTACTATGGAAAGCGATGGAGTAGATATCCGTACACAGCCTAATTCCAACGTAAGAGCGGTATTCGATGGAACTGTAACCAAAATCACGACTATGCCTGGCTTTGGTGGAACGGTGATAATCAAACATGGTGAATATTATACCATGTATAGCAAGCTGAAAACCATTACTGTAAAATCGGGCCAAACTATAAGCGCAAAAGACGTAATTGGTCAGGTTGCTACAGGCGCAAACGGCGAAGCAGAAGTTCATTTTCAGACTTGGAAAGGACTGACAGTTATGAATCCTTCTAGCTGGCTTACATCCAAGTAGTACTTAATTGCGTATATTCATAAAAAAGATAGGATGCTTTCCTCCCACAACTTTGTGTAAGCGGATCACAATTATATCTTTGTAAACTCATTTACCCTTAAACACACACCATCATGACTACATTAGGTTTCATTCAAAACATGGGCGGTGGCTCGATCGTATTGATCGTATTGGTCGTCCTTCTATTGTTTGGTGCTAAAAGAATACCTGAATTGGCTCGTGGCCTTGGACGTGGTATCAGAGAATTTAAAGATGCTACAAAGGACATTCAGAACGACCTAGAAGAGGGACTGAAAGACGGCAAGAAAAAGTAATCTCTTAATCCAAGACAATTGGAAAAATTTATCTCATTCGACGACATTAAAAAATCGCTCGAAAAGAAGGAAACGGATTGTCGTACGATAGTCCAATATTACTTATCAAACATTCAGACGAAGGCGCATCTCAACGCCTTCGTCGAAGTTTACGAGCATTCTGCCTTAGAGCAAGCTGATCTTATAGATCAAAAATTAGCTAAGGGAAATGCAGGGAAACTTGCCGGTATGGTCATCGGTATCAAAGATGTTCTTTGTTATACTGGCCATGAGGCTAATGCTTCTTCCAAAATTCTTAAAGGCTTCGAATCTCAATTCACTACTACAGCTATCCAACGATTGCTGGATGAAGATGCTATTATCATCGGTAGACTCAACTGTGATGAATTTGGAATGGGAAGTTCAAATGAGAATTCTGCTCATGGCAAAGTTTTGAATGCTGCAGATGAATCTAGAGTCCCTGGAGGATCTTCTGGAGGATCCGCTGTAGCTGTTCAAGCAAATCTATGTACAGTTTCTTTGGGAACTGATACAGGAGGATCTGTTAGGCAACCTGCTGCGTTCACTGGTGTTATTGGCATGAAGCCAACTTACTCACGTGTATCGCGCTGGGGATTGATCGCCTATGCTTCCTCTTTTGATTGTATAGGAGTATTTTCCCGCACGGTAAAGGATAATGCTGTAGTGATGGAAATCATGGCTGGACACGATGAATACGATAGTACCTCATCGAGAAAGTCTGTTCTTCCTTATAGTGAGCTTTTGCATTTTGAGAAAAAGGCTAAAATTGCCTACCTCAAAGAAACTATTGAATCCCCTGCCCTTCAGCCAGAAATCAAAGCCAACACATTGGCTGTTTTAGAGAAATTGAAATCTGAAGGTCATGAAGTTGAAGAAGTAGAATTCCCGCTACTGGACTACATATTGCCTACTTACTATATTCTTACTACAGCCGAAGCAAGTTCAAACTTGTCTCGATTTGATGGAGTAAAATACGGATACAGAACTCCAAACGCACATAATCTAGAGAGCATGTATAAGCTGACTAGAAGCGAAGGTTTCGGTGAGGAAGTAAAGCGAAGAATCATGCTTGGTACTTTCGTGCTTAGCGCGAGTTATTACGACGCATATTTCACCAAAGCCCAGAAGGTCAGAAGATTAATAAAAGATTTTACAGAGAATCTTTTAAATGATTTTGACTATATTATTATGCCAACTACGCCATCTACAGCGTTTAAGTTTGGTGAACATAGTGGTGATCCAGTAGCTATGTACTTAGAAGATCTCTTCACCGTGCAAGCATCAGTCTCAGGAGTACCAGCTATTTCTCTACCAAATGGAAGAGATGAGCAGGGAATGCCAATTGGATTGCAAGTGATTTGCAACTCCTTCAAAGAAGCAGAGCTTTATGCTTTTAGTAATTATTTAACCGAATTGACATCATAAAACCCATTACTCCAATGAAAAGACCTTTGTACAGAACCATCACACTTGCGCTTATCACATGTTTGATCCCACTGTCCAAGGCCTATTCTCAGGATGATGAGATGGTAGCTGCAGCTCCTCTTCTTGACGAGGAGGTCTTGCCAAATTATCACTACGAGTACATTCCAGATTTCACTTATGAGCAAATTGACCGTCGTGTAAAAGCGATGGATCACGAGATGGCCTTTGAGTTGAATGATAAAGTTTTTTCATTTATCCAGTACTTTACAGTAAGAAACAGAGACTATACTAAGATGGTCTTGGCTCGAAAAGAGCTATTTTTCCCGATGTTTGATGAGATGATGACAAAGCATGATATGCCTTTGGAAATCAAATATCTTTCCATCATCGAATCTGGTTTAGATCCTCAAATACGTTCTCGAGTGGGTGCTATGGGACTTTGGCAGTTTATGCCGGCTACAGGCAGAATGTATGGCATGAATACCAACAATGACATAGACGATAGAATGGATCCAGAGCTTTCTACTGAGGCTGCTGCAAAATACCTGAAATCACTCTATCGAATGTTCGATGATTGGGAAGTCGCTATGGCAGCTTACAATTGTGGGCCTGGCAATGTGAGAAAAGCAATCAGAAAATCCGGTGGTAAAAAAACATTCTGGGGTATCTACAATTATTTACCTAGAGAAACTCGAAGCTATGTCCCTCAGGTACAAGCTATGTTGTACATTTTAAACCATCTTGAGGAACATAATTTTCATCCAGAAGACCCTACATATGTGGTGGAATATGAGAAAATCCGTTTTGACAGGGCGTTAAGTTTAGATAAGCTAGCTGAACTCACCAATCTATGTGTGTCGGATTTGAAAACTCTGAATCCTGCTATTAAGAATAAAAATCTTCCGGAAAGCAACCGGAGTATGGCTCTCCGTATCCCAAAATCCAAGGTTCCTTATATCAAAGAAAACCTAGCTTGGTTGAACGATTCTCTTAACAATGCCCCAACGATATTGCTAGCTTCTAACTTACACCTACAATCCGTTGAAGCCCTTGCTCAGGACATTAGACAAAATGGGACTAGTTACAAAGTGAGATCAGGTGATGTTTTAGGATCGATCGCTCAGCGTCATGGTGTGACAGTTACCCAAATTAAATCGTGGAATAATCTATCTTCTAATTTGATCCGTGTAGGTCAGACACTCCATATCAATTCTGGAATGTCAAATACCATAGCTTCCACTCAAACAAACTCTTCAGGCCAGACTACATACACTGTGCAACCAGGGGACTCGTTATGGATCATCTCTAAAAAACATGAAGGTCTGACCGTGGAGCAAATTAAGAGATTGAATAATCTTAATTCCAATAATATTAAGCCTGGTCAAAAACTAATAATTGGATAATTGAGGCCATAATCCAGCTTAGTTTGTTAATTTTTTTTAACTAATGGCATTATTCAATCCGAAATAAGGATATGTGTTGTTATGTCATTAATTTGACATAATCCAAAACCAAACAACCAAAATGAAAACCTTTTCATCCTTGCTTATAGCCCTAGTATTGGGCATAGTCCTAACATCTTGCAATTCAGATGGATCTACAGCAGATAGTGCCAAGCCAAAAGCAAGAGGCAACATAGGTGAAATAATTTTAGTAATTGACTCTGTAAAGTGGGCAGGCCCAGTTGGAGACGAGCTAAAAGAGATTTTTGAATCCGACATTCCTGGAATGCTTCGATCAGAAGCTAAATTCAAAGTTAATACTGTGGATCCAAGAGCAATGACGCGCATACTCAAAATGTCAACTAACTTGATTTACGTCACCACTTTTGACGACAAAGGATCTGCTAGTCAAACGATTAACGCTCAATTCTCTAAGGAATCAAAGGAGAAAGCTATGAATGATAGCAATATGTATTCTTTAAGGATTGAAGATGAATATGCGATTGGACAAGAAGTTTTATACTTATTCGGAAATACTGAAGACCAACTTATCGCAAACCTTAAGAAAAACGGAGGCCGTTTACAGAACCTTTTTGAGGTAAGGGAAAGAGGCAGATTGGAAAAAATTCTGCTTGCCAGAAAAAATTCCGCAGCTGCTTTTGAAGCTAAAAAGAATCTTGGAATCGAAATCAATGTGCCTGCTTCTTATCAGGTGGCAAAGTCTGAAGATGATTTTCTTTGGGTGAGACAAATTACTCCAAGTGCAAATAGAGCTGATATTAGCTTATTTTTCTACGAAACAGATTACACCTCAGAAGAGCAAACATTCCCTGCAAACATCCTAGCACTCAGAGACTCTATCACGAGGCAGCACATTTTTGGAGATCCTGAAGACCCTACGTCTTATGTGATATCTGAAAAACAAATCCCTCCAGCTTTCAGAAACATGGTGATTAATGATAATTTTACCACAGAAATGAGAGGTTCCTGGAAAACCAACAACATCAGCATGGGTGGATCCTACTTGAGTTACATTATGGTTGATCAGAAAAAAGGAAAACTTTATTACATTGAAGGATTCGTATTTTATCCTAATGAAATACACAGAGACGCCCTTCGTGAAATAGAGACGATTCTTCTCAACACAAATGTGAGTTGGAGTGAAGACCAGGGGGCTTAAAACCCAAATTATACTAGCTTTTTATGGCAATCAAAATCCGAAAGGAAGACGCACTTAATTATCATACGCAAGGTTCTCCTGGCAAAATAGAAGTAAACCCAACAAAACCACTTTCCAGTCAGATGGATCTTGCTCTTGCCTACTCTCCTGGAGTAGCCGAACCATGCAAGGAAATCGAAGCAGACGTGGAAAATGTTTATAAATACACTGCCAAAGGAAATCTGGTGGGGGTAATTACTAACGGAACAGCAGTGCTTGGATTAGGCGATATCGGGCCAGAAGCTTCCAAGCCAGTAATGGAAGGAAAGGGAGTCCTTTTCAAAAAATTTGCTGGGATTGATGTCTTCGATATTGAGATCAATGAAAGAGATCCGAAAAAGCTCATTCAAATTATAAAATCGCTAGAACCTACTTTTGGTGGAATAAATTTAGAAGATATCAAAGCACCCGAATGCTTTGAAATTGAAACTGAACTGAAGAAGGAAATGAAAATTCCTGTCATGCATGATGATCAGCATGGCACAGCTATCATCTCTGGAGCAGCATTGCTAAATGCTCTAGAGATTGTAGAAAAAGATATTTCCAAAATCAAATTGGTGGTAAATGGAGCTGGTGCTGCAGCAATTTCCTGCACACGCTTCTATATATCTCTAGGCATAAAGAGAGAAAATATTGTCCTATGTGACATAGTAGGTATTCTGCGAGCAGACAGGACTGATCTTGATGAGATTAGAAGAGAATTCTGTACCGACAGAGATCTTTACACGCTCACAGATGCTATGAAGGATGCGGATGTATTTTTAGGTCTTTCGGCGGGAAATATAGTAAGTCAGGATCAGCTCAGACTAATGGCGCCAAATCCAATAGTTTTTGCCTTGGCAAATCCTGACCCAGAAATCTCCTATGATCTTGCCGTCGCTACACGCGAGGATCTGATCATGGCTACAGGACGATCTGATCATCCTAATCAAGTGAACAACGTTCTTGGATTCCCATACATTTTCCGTGGAGCCCTAGACGTCAGAGCTACTGCAATCAACGAAGAGATGAAACTGGCGGCTACTCACGCTATAGCTAAACTTGCGAAAGAGCCTGTACCAGATATTGTTAATAAAGCTTACGGTGAAGATAAACTCGGTTTTGGAAGATTGTATCTTATCCCAAAACCACTTGATCCTAGACTGATCACTACCATCGCTCCTGCTGTAGCTAAAGCTGCAATGGACTCTGGCGTGGCTAAGTATCCAATAAAAGATTGGGATTCCTACGAGCTAGAGTTGCAAGAACGCATAGGAATAGACCAGAGACTTATGTCTGTGGTGATAGCGAGAGCCAAAAAAGACCCTAAGCGAGTAGTATTCGCGGAAGCAGATAACAGAAAAATCCTTAAAGCAGCTCAGATTATTAGAGACGAGAAAATCGGTGAGCCAATACTATTGGGTAACCGAGAGAAAATTTTGTCTTTGATCGAAGATAATTCTCTTGATTTAAGCAACGTCACTATTATTGATCCAATGGAGGAGAAAGAGTTGCTGAATAAATTCGCAGATATGCTCTTCCAGAAGCGCCAAAGGAAAGGCATGACAGTAGGCGATGCTGCAAGGCTGGTGACACAAAGAAATTACTTTGGAGCTTTAATGGTAGAATCCGGAGCTGCAGATGCCTTTATTTCCGGTCTTACACGTGATTACCCTAAAACTATCTTACCATCACTTCAGACTATAGGTGTGAAGCCAGGTGTAAATAGAGTGGCAGGTATGTACATCATGAACACTCCAAAAGGCCCATATTTCTTTGCGGATGCTACAGTAAACTTAAATCCTTCCGCTGAGGAACTGGTAGAAATCATTGGATTGACGGCAGATGCCGTAAGATTCTTCAATATGGAACCGAGAATTGCAGTCCTTTCTTATTCCAACTTTGGGTCTGCCAAAGGAGATATTCCTGATAAAATGGCTAGAGCAACTGCTATCGCTCAGAAAAAATATCCAGATTTGGTTATCGAAGGAGAAATGCAAGCAAACGTTGCGATCAACGAAGATATTCAACGGGAGATGTACCCGTTCTCTAGGCTCATTAATAAGAGAGCAAATACATTAATCTTCCCAGACTTAAGTTCAGGCAACATTGCCTATAAACTTCTGGCTGAACTTGGAAACTCTGAGGCAATTGGGCCTATTCTACTAGGAATGAACAAACCTGTTCACATTTTACAACTAGGTAGCTCAATCAGAGAAATTGTAAATATGGTGGCTGTTGCAGTAGTAGACGCTCAATCCACCAATACCTTATGATCGATTATTTAAGTGGAAAACTTGTATTCAAAGACCCTACCTATGTCATCATAGATGTAGGTGGAATTGGGTATCACGTGAAGATTTCACTTCAAACCTACACAGAAATCAAAGATGAGGAGCAGATCAAGCTCCTCACTTTTCTTCATATCAAGGAAGATGCTCACACACTTTTTGGATTCAAACAAGAAGATGAAAAACGTCTTTTTTTATTATTGCTATCAATCAACGGAGTTGGGCCTAGTACGGGCTTAATGATTCTTTCATCGCTAAGTTCAGTAGAAATAGAACAGGCTATTTTATCAGGCGATGTCGCTACTATTCAGCATGTCAAAGGGATAGGTGCTAAAACCGCCCAAAGAATAATTTTAGAATTGAAAGATAAGGTCGGAAAAGCCGGGTCAGATGCTGGTACCGCTTCACTTGGATTCCTAAAATCCAGCAATAAAATACGTGAAGAAGCGTTACAAGCACTTATAACGCTAGGTTTTCCAAAAGCAGCCGCTGAGAAAAATATCGCAACGGTCCTCAAAAAAACCACTGGAGAAATTTCGTTAGAAGATTTAATTAAAGCATCTTTAAAGACATCATAATTTTACTTTGTATTGAACTTTTGGAGTGTACTGACTTTTTGCGGGAGGAGGTTCCTCGGTAGTTGGCCTAAATTATTCATCCTTTTTGGTCTACTACTGGCCTATTCCACTTCTGAGGCTCAACAAACCAATCCTGACAGTGTTCAGTCTCGGATTGATTCTTTGAATCTAAGGAGGCTATCTCCCTCATATTTGCTTTGGCAAAATATGAGGACGAATCCACTATATCCCACACGCAACCCATTCCTACGATCTCAGAATCCCTTTTTCCCAACTTCCCCTATTACTCAAAATATAGAAGTAAAGATAGATTCTACCCTACGCTATAATGTGGTCGATCAGATAGACACAGTACGAGTGGGTAACGAGCAAGAATACGACTTCGAACAATTTTCGCAGATTCAAGAATATAAAGTCAGGCAAAATTACTGGAGAAGTAGAGCACGTGGTGGTGATGGAGAAAGTGCGGTGGAAGGCCGAGGACTGATTCCTCCCTTGACCGTTAGTCCTTCATTTGATAGACTTTTTGGGGGTAGTGAAATAAATATTGTACCGTCTGGTTATGTCAACTTGGACTTCGGTGCTATTTTCCGACGAGTAGACAACCCTACCCTACCAATCAGACAGCAGCAAAACGGCGGTTTCAATTTTGACCAGCAAATTCAAATGGCGGTGAATGGGTCTCTAGGTGAAAAAGTGAAAATTGGCGCCAACTTCGATTCAAACAACTCCTTTGACTTTCAAAATCAAATGAAGCTGGAATTCAATGGATTCGAAGAGGATATTATTCAATCTGTAGAAATCGGTAACGTCAGCATGCCTGTGCAGAACCGGTTGATTCAAGGAGCACAGAACCTTTTTGGAGTAAAGACCCAACTTAAATTTGGGAAGCTAGGTGTCACCGCCGTTGCGTCAACTCAACGAGGTAGAAGAGATAATCTGACTATCGATGCCAACGGTCAAGGGAGGTCATTTGACATACAAGCTTCAAAATATGATGATAACAGACATTTCTTTATTGGTCATTTCTTCCGGGACAATTATGAAAAATGGCTGAGAGGTCTTCCTCAAGTGCTATCAGGCGTGAATGTGACTAGAATTGAGGTCTACATCATGAACAGGGCTGCCAATACCGAAACACTTAGAAATTTCGCCGCGTTCATGGATTTGGGTGAAGGAAGAGTGATCTATAACCCCACTAACCCAAACATTGGCCAAGGAACTCCTTCTGCTCCGGCGGGGAATTCAGCAAACAACCTTTTTTCAAACATTACTAACAACCCTTCTTTCCGTCCATTTGACACAGGATCTCGAGCGATGGAATCAAGCTTGGGAATCAAAAAAGGGGTTGATTTTGAGCAAATCAATGGTGCGAGAAAATTGCTTCCGACTGAGTACTTTTTCAATCCTCAACTGGGCTATTTATCCCTTTTCAGAAGACTTCAAAATGATGAAGTTCTAGCGGTATCTTATGAATACACCTATAACGGACAAGTTTATAAAGTTGGCGAGTTAACCGAGGACTACCAAAACAGACAAGAAGATGAGATGATTTTCATGAAGCTTCTTCGTCCTGCCCGAATCAACACCCGAACTCCAACGTGGGATTTGATGATGAAAAACGTCTACAGCCTGAATGCTAATCAGATTACCAGAGACGGCTTTCAGCTTCAGGTTATATACAGAGACGATAGAACTGGACTAGATAACCCTTCACTCCTAGAAGGTGTGGAAGTCAAGGATAAGCCTCTGATAAGGCTCACAGGGCTAGATAACTTAAATCCTCAAAATGACCCTGCGCCTGACGGAAATTTTGACTTTGTCGAAGGACTCACCATCCTCTCCGATCGCGGACTTCTTGTTTTTCCTGTATTGGAACCCTTTGGGTCCACGCTGGAGAAGTATTTCCAACCAGGCGAGGTCGTGCTGAAAGAAAAATACGTTTACGACACACTTTACCGAACGACTCAAGCAGATGCGGAGCTCGTTACCAGACTTAATAAATACTTCATAAAAGGTCGACTGACAGCTGGCTCAGCTAGTGAGATCCAATTGCCCGGCCTAAATATTTCTCCGGGTTCTGTAATCGTTCAAGCTGGTAACATTCCACTGACAGAAGGCATAGACTTTACAATAGATTATAATGTAGGCAGGCTCGTAATAATCAATGATGCAATCCTACAATCAGGTAAGCAAATCAATATAAGTTTCGAAAAAGCGGATTTGGTATCCTTCCAGACAAGAAGTTTGCTAGGCACAAGGCTAGACTATCTTTTCAGCGACAAATTCAATATAGGAGGTACTTTCCTTTACTTAAATGAAAGACCAAATGTCACAAGAATTGCCACTGGTAGTGAAACCTTAAGAAATAGCCTTTGGGGATTAGACGGAAATTTCAGTGACGAATCACGCTGGTTAACTAAAATGGCAGATGCTCTCCCATTTACCAGTACCAAGGAAACCTCGCTTGTTAATATTAGTGGGGAATTTGCACATCTTATTCCTGGCACATCTAACCAAGTAAATGGCGAACAAGCTTCATATATTGACGATTTTGAAGCAGCTATCACTCCTTATAATCTTGGAGGAGCCGCTAATCAAAACTGGAAACTGGCTTCCACACCACAAACTATTGACGACAGATTTGACCTGAGTAGTCAAACGGAAGATAATCTTGGAGCAACGTATCGAAGAGCAAGAGTTGCTTGGTACAATATTGACAACATCTTCTATAGAGAAAATGGCCCGGGTGTTCCATCCAATATTTCACGGGAAGATCGTAGAAATCACTACGTAAGACGGGTGGTACCACAGGAGATTTTCCCTCAGCAAGATCGAGATGTGATCGTTACTCCCGAACCACTTTTTGAGCTGGCATATTTCCCTAGCGAACGAGGGATGTATAATTACAATACCAATCTGACTACAGATGGATTACTCCCTACTCCAAAGAAGAACTACGGTGGAGTCACTAGAGCGATTACCACCGAAGTTGATTTTGATAGGACTAACATAGAATACATAGAGTTTTGGCTATTAGATCCATTTATTGGAGGCGAAAATGGCCGTGTATTAGATGGTATTTTCAATCAAAACAATACTACAGGAGGAAAGCTTTTTATCAATCTTGGAGATATATCCGAAGATGTGATGAAAGACGGTCGACATTCATTCGAAAATGGATTACCTGCGGATGGCGATCCTGCAGAAACAGGCCAAAATGAGTGGGGAAGAATTACGAGAGAGCAATTCCTTTTACCTGCTTTTGACAATTCTGAAACTTCCAGAAAAAATCAGGATGTAGGTCTTGATGGATTGAAAAATGAAGATGAGGCAAACTTTTTCCGTTCAAGATTCTTGGATCGACTGAATGTAAACACCACTGCTAGGAACGAGATTCTCCAAGATGTTTCAAGCGATTTATTCAAGTATTATCTGGACGAAAATTTCGATCAAAACGATGCTAAGATTTTAGAGCGTTACAAGAAGTATAATGGCATGGAAGGCAATACGCCTGTAACTGCCAATCAAAACCTTCCTTATACTCCATCAGGATCAAATACGCCTGATAATGAGGATTTGAACACAGACAATACCATCAACGAGCTGGAGAATTACTATTCCTATGAGATGGATTTGAAACCAGGTAATATGGTCGTAGGCCAAAATTATATAGTAGACAAAACCACTCATAACGAGTCCGGAGAAAATGTGGATTGGTACTTATTCCGTATTCCTGTTCGCCAGCCAGATCGTGTAGAAGGAGATATTACAGGCTTTAAATCTATCCGATGGATCAGAACTTATTTGACTGATTTTGAGCAACCGGTAGTACTAAGGATGGCTAACTTCCGAATGGTAGGTAGCCAATGGAGAGTCTTTCAGGAATCTCTATTCGAGAGAGGCCTTTTCGAAATTCCTGAACCTGATAATTCCAATGTAACTGTAGATGTAGTAAGTATAGAAGAGAATAGTCAAGGAAGTTCTACCGAAAGTCCATATGTTTTGCCGCCTGGCATTTTCAGAGATAGGGACAATACCTCTACTGTGGAAAGAAGACTAAATGAGCAATCACTCCGAGTTTGTGTGGAAGACCTTGCAGCAAAAGATGCTAGAGCTGTATTCAAAAATGTCACCTTGGATTTGGTGCAATTTGAAAGAATAAAAATGTTCTTACATGCTGATAGCGAAGACGCCATGGATGGAGAAATTTCCGCGTTCTTGCGACTAGGAACAGACAATACTGACAACTATTATGAAATAGAAGTTCCGTTAATGATCACTCCAAAAGGCACGAGAGATCCTAATCAGATTTGGCCTGAGGAAAATGAAATAGACATTGCGATCCAAGATATAGTAGGAGTAAAAGTAGAACGTGATAATCAACATGTTCCGCTGAACATTCCTTTTTCTCAACAAATTGGTCGCTATAAAGTAACCGTAGTAGGTCGCCCAGAGCTAAGTCAGTCCCAATCCTCTATGATAGGCGTAAGGAACCCTGGCACAAGCGGTGGCGGCAGTAGAAGCATCTGTATTTGGGCAAATGAGCTCAGAGTTACTGGGTTCACCAAGTCTAATGGTTGGGCTGCAAATGCCCTGATGAATGTGAAAATAGCAGATGTCGCGGTGGTATCTGCTTCCATCAGACACAACTCCATTGGCTTTGGAGGTTTGGAGACCAGACTTTCTCAACGATCAAGATCTGCAACCACACAATATGACATTTCTACCAACGTAGATATCCATAAGCTATTGCCAGAAGCTTTGGGCGTGAGCATCCCAATGTATTTCTCCATAGAAAATAGCACGACTAAACCAGAATACGACCCACTGAACCCAGATGTTCCTTTCGAAGTAGCCCTTCAGAAATTTGATACTCAGGGTGAAAAAGATGCTTATCGGGAAATTGCTTTGGATCAAGTAAATCGCAAAAACATCAGTTTCAACAATGTCCGGAAAATCAAGACTAATCCGGACGCAAAAAGTAATTTCTATGATATAAGTAATCTCTCATTTTCGTATGCTCTGGGAATAATGAGCCAGACGAATGCGCAAATTCAAGATTACACATACAAGACCTATCGTGGAAATATCACTTATAGTTTTCAGCCCAAACCGCTTACCATAGAACCTTTTAAAAATGCCGGTTTCTTAGATTCTAAGCATTTACAATTGATCAAGGATTTCAATTTAAACTTATCCCCTACGCTAGTTTTAGCTAGGTTGGATGTTGATCGTAAACATTTGAGATCCCAATACAGAAATGATCAACTGGGTACATCCGGAGTAGATCCGCTTTTCCAAAAAAGCTTCTTTATGAACCGCTTTTATTCTGTGAATTGGGATTTGACAAAAAATCTACGTGTGGATTATACTGGAAGTATTATGGCTATAGTGGATGAACCTCAAGGCGATTTAGACACCGAACAAAAATCAGATTCAGTGAAATATAATGCTTGGAGATTCGGACGAAAGACTAATTATAACCATAACATATCTATTAATTATACCTTACCTCTTGACAAATCCCCGCTTACGGACTGGATAAAAGCAGATTATAAATATATAACGACCTATACTTGGTTGACTGGTGCAATAGGACAAAAAGATACGCTAGGTAATTCCATTCAAAACACTAGAGATCAATCACTCAACGGTAAACTAGACCTTATAAAGCTCTATAATAAAAACAAAAAATTAGCTGCTTTAAATGCTCCCAAGCGACCAACCATCCCAGGTAGGACGGGAACGCAAGCGGAAGATACTATTGGCACACCTTTCACCAATAAGGTTTTGAAAATGCTCATGATGGTGAAAGAAGTAACCTTCAATTATGGTAAAATTGAAGGCACTTTCCTCCCGGGCTACATGCCTAATACGGGGCTCTTAGGAATGGATCGAGCTTTTGATAATCCTGGCTTAGCCTTCTTATTAGGCAGCCAAAACGCCGGTATTAGGAATGATTTCGCACTCGCAGGCATCATGGCTCCAAGTAGTGAACTCACTCAGACTTTCAGACAGAGTAGTGTAGTGAATATGAGGTTTGGTAGTTTGATTGAGCCTTTCCAAGATTTTAAGATAACCTTGAATGCTACTAAACGGGAAATTGGCGACTATCAAGAGATATTCAGGAATTCTATGGATAATCCTGGAGTCTATGAATCTATAAGCCCAAACAGACTTGGGGCATACAGCATCACCACGATAATGTTTGGAACTGCTTTTAGCAAGGATGGTTTTGACAATGAATCCCCGCTCTTTACTGAGTTTGAAAATAACCGAACTATCATCAAAAACAGGTTAGACGGTTTAGATGCCGGAGGAGAATATTCGATAAATGGGCAAGACGTATTAATACCTGCATTTTTGGCGGCATACAGAGGAAAGGATGCTTCTACTTTCAACATGAATCCATTCCCTAAAACACCGTTGCCAAACTGGCGACTGGATTATCGGGGACTTTCTAGGCTGAAAGGGCTGAGCGATATCTTTAGCAGTATCAATATCACACATATGTATACTTCTACCTATGATGCGAGCAACTTCTCCAATTCACTGCAATACCAACAAGGCCTGGAATTGTACAACACGTTACAAAATATCCCTAGACCAACACAGGTGAACACTGAAGGTCAATACATACCTATTTATGTATTGAATCAAGTAGTTCTTACAGAACGGTTTGGCCCACTGATTGGCATTGATATGTTAACAAAGGATAGATTCAATATTGCAGTGCAATACAATAAAGAACGGAATCTGGGCTTAAATTTCTCTAACTCGCAGGTGACAGAGCAAAAAAGCAACGACTTTGGATTGACTTTAGGTTATACAAAAGCAGGAGTGAAAATTCCTTTTAAGTTCCAAGGAAGGCAGTCCGTTTTGAAAAATGACTTGCAGTTCAAACTAGACTCCAAGGTAGTTAGCACCACTCAAATTCAGAGAAAGATCGAAGAGGGAAGCACTGTTACCAGTGGTAATTTGAATATTTCAATTAGACCCACCATCTCTTACTTAATTAATCAAAATCTAAATCTTACCCTATATTTTGACAGAACGATCAATGATCCTAGGGTAACAACCGCCTATAAGCGAACTTCCACAGCTTTTGGTGGTCAACTTCGATTTAATTTAGGCCAATAGATTTTATCCTTACTTGATTCCTATTAATTTTGACTCCCTTATAAATATTTACAAACATGGATTTCCCACAAGAACTAAAGTACACCAAAGACCACGAATGGGTTAAAATTGATGGTGATGTTGCAACTATTGGAATCACTGAATTCGCGGCTGGCGAACTAGGAGATATCGTTTATGTAGAAGTTGAAACAACAGGTGATACCTTAAACACCAACGAGGTTTTTGGCTCTGTAGAAGCAGTGAAGACAGTTTCTGATTTGTTTATGCCTGTTTCAGGAGAAATTTTGGAAGTAAATCCTGAGTTGGAAGATTCCCCAGAATTAGTAAATGAATCTCCATACGAGCAAGGCTGGATGATCAAGGTAAAAATCACTGGTGATTTACCTTCTGATCTACTGTCTGCAGCTGAGTACGCTGAGCTAGTAGGAGAATAAGAATCTATTTTGAGATTAGGACTTGCAATAGCTTGGCTTTTATTTATTGCCATTGCCATGTTGACTCCCGGGAATAACTTCCCCGATGCTTCCTTCAACTTTCAAGACAAACTGATTCACTTTATATGCTTCGGCACTTTAAGTTTTCTTTGGTGTGGAGTTGGTGTAAAAAGAGTATCTGTAAATGGCGTCAATGGGCGAGTTCTTATCAATTTCCTGATTTTTGGTATAGCCGCTGGAATAGCTCTAGAATACGCTCAGCTATTTATTCCTTACCGATCTTTCGAGTATATGGACATGATTGTCAATGAAATAGGCGGAATAGCAGGTTTATTAGCATATTTTAAGATTCCGACCAGCAAGATTGGCTTGGATTAATGCCTATTAATTATTACAATTGTTATTCAGAATAAGAGCAAAATTTAACCTTTATAAACCAAACTTACCATGGAAGCAAAAAAGACTCCCAGCGCTGATCTAACCAGAAAATCAGGAATGTTCCTGAACCTTGGTTTGGCCGTTGCTGTAGGTGCCACTCTTGCTGCCTTCGAATGGAAGTCATTTGACGATGGTTCTTTGAAAGACCTTGGTCAAGTAACTGATAACTTCGAAGAATTGCTAGATATTCCAATCACGGAGCAGCCACCACCACCACCACCACCGCCAATTGAGCAGCCTATCATCCAGGAGATTCCTGATGAGGTTGAAATTGAGGAGAAAATCGAAGTTAACTTCGATGTGGATGTGAAGGAAAAAACAGTAATTAAAGAAATTGTAATTGCTGAAGCTCCAGTTGAGGAAAAAGCAGATGCGATCTTTGATGTGGTAGAAACTCAGCCTGAACCTCCAGGGGGAATGTCAGGATGGAATAAATACCTTTCAAACAATCTTAAATACCCTACTCAAGCGAGAAGAATGGGTACTGAAGGTACTGTGATTGTAGTATTCGTTGTAAACACAGATGGTTCTATTCAAGACGTTGAAGTTTTGAGAGGTATCGGTGGAGGTTGTGATGAAGAAGCGGTAAAAGTAGTAAGTGCCGCTCCTAAATGGACACCAGGTAAACAACGAGGTCGTCCAGTACGTACTCGAATGAGACTTCCGATTAGATTCAAATTGAGCTAATCATCAAGTAATAATAAAGACCCGATATATCGGGTCTTTTTTTTGCCTTCTATTTAACAACTTTTAGCTTAGTTAAATAGTGTTAGACGATTAGTATCAATGAGTTAGGTAGTGTAAATTATTAGAGTAGTTTTTTTCTAACCTCTAATTTTACACTCATGGAACTCAAAAAAAATCCAAAGTCTGATCTTAAAAGATGGTCAGGTACATTGTTTAACTTGGGACTGGCAGTCAGTCTCGGTGCAGTATTAGTAGCTTTCGAATGGAAAGCCAATGAGAAAGTTGTGATACAAGATTTCGCAGGAATGGAAGATGATTGGGACATCCTCGATATCCCTGTCACTGACCAATCTCCCCCTACTCCCCCGCCTCCTGCTCCAATCGAGGTTGTAATAAAGCCCGATGATATCGTAATTGACGACATTGATTTAAAGACTATCGACATCAATACTACTGAAACCTCAGTAATCCCTGTAGTAGAAATGACTGCTCCACCTGTGATCGAAACAGCAGATGTGATCAATGACTTTGTCGAAGTACAAGCTATGTTTAAAGGGGGTATGGACGCGTGGTACGCTTATCTTAAAAAGAACCTGGATTATCCTTCACAAGCCAGGAGAATGGGGACTGAAGGCGTTGTAATCGTTCGCTTCGTCGTCAATACTGATGGCTCTATACAAGACCTCGAGCTATTGAGGACGATAGGTGGGGGATGTGATGAAGAAGCGATGGAAGTCATCGCAAACTCTCCAAACTGGACACCAGGCAGAATCAGTGGAAGAGCGGTAAGGTCTAGAATGACTATGCCAATTCGTTTCAGACTAAACTAATCATAGAGCACTCATAAAAAAAGGGGCTTAAGCCCCTTTTCTATAATACATTTAACGATTGTTCTTTCACTTTTTCCAGCTCATCCTTCATCAGGATTACGTGCTTTTGCATTTCTGCATCATTAGCTTTAGAACCAATAGTATTGATTTCTCTTCCTATCTCCTGACTGATAAAACCAAGTTTTTTTCCTTGGCTGTTTTCTTCATTCACACTTTTTGAAAAGTATTTTAAATGAGTATCAAGTCTTACTATCTCTTCAGTAATATCTAACTTCTCAAAGTAATAAATCAATTCCTGCTCGAATCGATTAGCATCAAAAGCGTTCTCGTCCAGCCATTCATTGAAATGATTACGAATCTTTTGCTTAATTCTATCTTTTCGGTTTCCCTCTTCCTCTTCAATTCTCTTCAAGCCACTGGCTATTTTATTAATATTTCCTTGCAACTTCTCCTCCAAGGAATTGCCTTCATCCTGTCTAAATGAATCACATTTGTTCAAGGCTATTACCAATACTTTTTTGATTTCCTCCCAATCTGCCTGATCATCTCTTTGCTCTCCGGTCACCTGAGTGATTACACTCGGAGATTGTAAGGCAAGTTTGAATAAGTCTTGAGAATCGTCTTTAACGCTATCAGCAAGCCCTTTATACTTTAAGTAAAAGAGATTAAAAAGATCTTCGTTAATGCTTACAGGCATCTCCGCAGAGCCTTTTGACTGAAAATCAATAGAGATACTCACTTTACCTCTATCCAATATGGATTGAACAAGGTTTCTGATTTCTAGCTCTTTATCATTAAACTGTCTAGGGCTACGAATAGAAAGGTCCAAAAATTTAGAATTGAGCGTTCTCACTTCCACTTGGATCACCATCCGCTCATCCTCAAATCCGGCGTTTCCGAAGCCGGTCATTGATTTGATCATAATAAAATTTGTAGTTAGAAATTGAAGCCCAAAGTTACATAGAACTTTAAGTCTTCTGCTTCATAATTTCGAATTGGTCTTGCCACATCAAATTTGACATAATAATTAAGTAAGACCGTACGTAATCCAGCCCCATAACTTTGTAACCAAGGATTGTTGAAATTATTCAGAACAATAGTAAATGGAGAACCTTGCGTATTGATTACTTCTGTATTTTGATCATTTACTCGCTCCCATGGAGCAGAATCATTCCAGGCTGACCCTATGTCGTAAAAGCCCACCAATTGGAAATTACGGATGAAATTTGAAGTGATATTTCCACGTGTCAAATAAGAGAACACAGGAATTCTAAGCTCAGTGGTGAATGTCACCACATTTCTACCTCGGATTTCATCGTAATCATATCCTCTCAAATCTACAAAGTCAGCAAAGAGAATGTTGGAATTTTCTACCCCTGATGGATTCCTTATCGGAGAAGATTCAGGTCTGTTGGATGGTGGACTATAGAATGCATTGAAGAGCCAATTATCCATTCCACCTACCATATAAGTCTGAGGATTGTTGCCCATAAAAGAACCAGCATACAATCTTGCGGCAAGAACTATATTCTTGTGGATCTTTCTGTATTCTCTCAGGTCAAGATAAAAATTACCGAAAGAACGCTCCTTATTACCTAGTGACTGATATTGAGTATATCCAATTTTTCCTTTGAAACCAGTCTGAGAATATAAGCCTACAGGCTGAGTCCGGTCGTAGACAAACTCTGCCCTTCCTCCAACATAATTAATATTCAGACGATTTTGATCAGGATTTTGGCCATTTATCAAGGAGTCAGAATTAAGATTGAAGTACTGGGTTTTTGCAACAAAAGGAGACAAAGAAACCCTTGCGTTTGCATTTAGCGGGTAGGAAACACCTGCTTCAACTTTGGTCAAGACATATTTCTGAAAGGTGATATCACCTTCAGAGACCCGAACAGTCTTACGATCATATCTTGCCTTGAAGTCAACTCTACTTTTCAAATATTCATATTCAAAGAAAAGATCTCCCCCGGATCGGAAATCCAACGTAGTCAATACGCCGCCTTGGAATACATGATTGTCCAGTAGATCCGTCATTTTCCCTGTAAGTCCTATTCCAAAGCCTCTCAATGGATCTACCACGAACCTTGTATTGATGCTGTTTATGAAAAACTGAGGCTCCATTTGTCTAGGCCCTGTAACTCTCTTTTTCAAACTCTGCTTTCTGAATGTCTCCAGCAAATTCGTTTTAGACGCTGAAGCTGAAGCTACTGAAGAACTAAGATTACTTGGCAAAGTGTCAAATGTGTAATTATCAGTGTTGAGCCCATTTTTAGACTCAAAACTAAGTCGCTTTAAATCAATAGAAGAGGTTGTGTTTTTTGCTACCGTATCAAGTTTTACCGGTTCTTGAGAATTCGGCCTCTGGTTCTGAGACACCTGTGGAAGATTGGCTTTCGCCTCCCTTTCTTCTAATAATCTTCTGGCGGCCAACCTCTCATTCAGGCTTTTGGCTTGCTCCAGCTGAATTCTTGGTGTGCTTGGAGTAAATTGGTCTGAATTTGAGAATCCTTCTAGCACCAGATAGCTCTCCCTACCATCCCTGATAGAATAGGCCATTTTATTCATCCTGCTGTTTACGTCAAATGCCTCTATACTCTTATTATAAGCAGAAATCTGGTTCGACACCTGATTTCCTATACTCATCCTCATCAAGTTATTTATACCACTAAGATCACTCATGTAAACAATTGAATTACTGTTTACTTTTCGCGGACTAACGTTTTTGCTATTGGAGTTGGTCAGTTGTTTGGTGATGATTGTATCAGTCACCTGCACCATGTAGAGGTTGTAATAATTAGGTAAAGATGCCAATTCAAGATTTTTACCTAACAGGGAATCTGGCAAACTAGTAGCATTGGAAGAGTAAATAATAGTGGAGTCATTCAAAAAGACTGGAGTCAATTCGTCAAATGAATCATTTGTCAACCTTTTGCCGGCACCTCTTGCATTCAATGTATATATATCTGACTTCCCATTTGAAATAGCGGAAAGGACCATGTTTTTTCCAGTGCTATTGAAATCAAGACTTAATATTTGTGTGATGTTCCTTAGGAAAATCTTATCCTGATTTGAGCCATCAAGTGATCTCAATCTCAGCGTAGTAAAACCTCTTTTAAATGAAGCGATAGCAATATTCGCTGAATCTCTCCAAGCAATAATTGGGGAGTAGAAGTTAGCCTCTTGATCCTGCAAGGATGTTCCCCCAGAAAATATGGTTTGTTCGCGGCCAGTACTTACCTCTCTTACTTGAACTTTATATTTTCCTTCATTATTGATTACGTAGGCCAAATTCAAGCCATCAGGACTAAACTTTATATCATTTATAGCTCCAATAAATTTCGGAGACGTTTTGGCCACTATAGCACTCTCGTTAGGATTCTTGAAATTGGAGGAAACTTGCTTATTTACATCCAAGTAATACTTTTTCCAATCTTCAGTGAAGGTCTTGTAATTCAACCCAACGGTATTTGCAATACTGTTTTCCTCATTTCTGTTTATTCTAGACAGGTTTAGAATACTAGAAACATACCTTCTTCCATATCTTTCAGCTATGTAATTCCAAACGGACTGTCCGACTAAAGCGGCTTCTCTTTCTTTTAACTTAAGAATTTTTGGATTTTCATCTTCCTTGAAATAGTGACGAACAAAATCATCCATTTCCCTACTCCAACCTTTTGCCAGATATAATGCTATACCGTCCACATACCACTCCGGAAAACTATTTGTCAGATTGGACTGAAACGCATCGGATACAGAAGAACCGTACAGCATTTCTTCAATAATCACCTTTGTAGTACCGTAAATCAAGTCGGCCTTAAACAAATCAACTTCTCCTTTATAAGAAATCTCAGCTAAAAGCCGGTTGAAATTGGTTTGCCCCTGCTCGTTATATTCTTCTTTGTTGAGATTGATATTACTTTGCAAAAGCTCCTCCGGGGAATTATAAATGTAAATTTTTGGCTTAGTGTAAGCTACATACCCAATCATCTGCGTGAGTCGATCGAACTCACTTTCCAGATAATCAATGGCCATTTTGGCATTTGCGCCTCCACGGTCATAGTAATACACCTCAAAATTATTTGAGGAATAAAAATACCATTCAAACTGCTGGTGCTGAAGTCTGTTTTTCCCAAAACGCTCTTGATCAAACTGAGCGAGGGCAAAAAATGAATTCAACCATAACCCAGCAAAAACTAAAATTCGGAATAGGTGATATCGCATTCGGTTTGCTGAAAGATGTTTTTAAATATAATTAAAATACCTAGCTATGTCCACTTCAGAATCAATAGCCTTACTATTAATTAGATGTTCAACCATTTGTTTACTAAAATAAGGAATTAGTGATACGCCTTTGGCTCCAAAACCATTGAATATGTAAACGCCTACCTCGGTAGGATGTTTTCCCAAAAATGGTTTTCTATCTCTAGTAGCAGGTCTAATCCCTGTCTTATGGCTAATAATTCTCTCCACTGGTAGTCTCACCAAATCTGTCAACTTCTCCAAAATCTCAGTTTGCGCGGCATCTGTCGCCCCTACGTCCAAATCGTGTTTCGTATAGGTTGATCCTACTCGATGGATTCCATTTCCCAAATGAACTCTGAAAACTCCTCGGTTGACCACATAATCCGGAGTAAATGCTTGCTGAACTTCCAAAATCTCACCCTTAACAGGAGCAAATGGAAGGAAATTGAAGAACCTAGAATTCATAGCTCCCAAGCCGTTGCAATAAATTACTGCTTTTGCTTTAAGCCCTCTATAAATCCAAAAATCATCCGCACGTGAAAATAAACTCTCGTCGAATTTTTCCAAAATCAATTCCTCTTTAAAATACGAAGTCATGGCATCAAGTAGATTGTTGATATTCAACCAACCAGAGTTGCGAAGCATAACTCCACCATAAGGATCCTTGAGAAACTCAGATTGACTCTCTTGATAGATCTTATCCAGATAGGTTTCAAAACCTGGATCAGCGCTATGCCCCATCCATTCATTGAGCTCTTCTATTGATAGAAAAGGCCTATAAATTGCTTTTTCAGTGAGAAATTTGCTTCCAGTTGCCTGTTCGAGTTCTTGATAAAACGGCTTGATTTCTGGAAAAAGTGAATCAGCCTTCCAAGTTTTCACCATCTTCCTCCCAGTCACTGGATTAAAAAGCCCAGCAGCAATTCTACTCGAGTTATTAGCTTCAGGCTGATCAATTATTCTAATTTTCTTTCCAGCTTGCTTCAGTCTATAAGCCAACGCTGTACCAGCGAGTCCTTGTCCAATCAGCAAAAAATCAATTTCCATAGCCCAAAATAAAGGTTTAATTCCTTATTTTGTTCCTTTACACCGATACATTTCCCATGCTTTATATTAAGTCTTTTACATTCAACCCTTTTCAGGAAAACACCTACTTGTTATATGACGAAAATGGCAATGGAACATTGATAGATCCGGGCTGCTTTGATCTCGCTGAGCGAAAAGAGTTGTTAGATTTCGTGACGGAGAAAAATATACGAGTGACTCAATTACTCAACACACACTGTCATATTGACCATGTCTTGGGAAATGCTTGGGCTAAAAAAACTTTTGGAGTGGAACTCTTAATTCATAAAGAAGAAGAAGCTGTATTGAAAGCGGTGGAAGTATATGCTCCCAACTACGGCTTTGTAGGCTATGAGTCAAGTGAAGCGGACGGATTTCTAAAAGAAGGTGACGAAATCAAAGTGGGCGATGAAGTCTTGAAAATCATCTTTGTACCAGGACATGCGCCGGGTCATGTGGTTTTTCACCACGAAGCTACCCATCAATGCATCGCTGGCGACACGCTTTTCAGAGGGAGTATTGGCCGCACTGACTTACCAGGTGGAGATCATGAACTCCTTTTGAGCAAAATCAAATCGCAACTTTTCACACTTCCTGAGGAAACAGTTATTTACCCAGGGCATGGACCTGAAACAACAATAGCTTTCGAGAAAACACATAACCCATTCGTGGGTAAAAACGCAAGACCTTGAAAATCAAATCACATATCCCAAATGCAATCACACTCCTAAATCTACTTTCAGGAGTAATTGGAATTATTTGGGTAATCAATGGAAACATAGTTTCCGGTGCATATTTCATCATTTTGGCAGCTGTATTTGACTTCTTTGATGGGTTTGCAGCTAGACTACTCAATGTGCAAGGTGAGCTTGGTAAACAGCTAGACTCATTGGCTGACTTGGTTTCTTTTGGAGTACTTCCTGGGCTGATCCTTTTCCAAATGGCCAAAGTTACTACTGAGATAGAATGGCTTCCGTATCTTACTTTGATTGTACCTCTATTGTCTGCAGTTCGTTTAGCCAAGTTCAATCTTGACACAAGACAAAGTGACAAGTTTATTGGCTTACCCACTCCTGCAAACGCCTTGTTTATAAGCACGTTGCCGTACTTCGCCATAAAATGGACTTGGGTGGGCACTTGGGTCACGTCTCCATTTTTTCTGGTTGTGATAGCATGGGTGTTTGCAATATTATTACTCGTTGAACTTCCACTAATCGCTTTGAAATTCAAGTCCTACTCTTTTGCGGACAATAAATTTAGGTATGCACTTCTACTAATTGGTCTTGCACTGATTTTGTTATTTGGTTTAGCAGGAATCCCAGTACTCATCTTAGCATACCTTGGTTTGTCCGTGATAGAAAATGGTATGAGTACAGAATGACATCCCCCTGTCAGAAGCTCCTTGTTTATCTATTTGTCAGCTTTTTGTTGATTGGATCTGCTTCTGGCCAAAATTCATTTTTCAAATTTAAAATCACCAAAGAAGGCATCTATAAAATCAGTGCTAGCCAAGCTCAAAAACTAGGTGCAAATTCATTGAGTGAAATTGCGGTTTACGGATACCCAGGCATGCTACCTCAACTTCTGGTAAGTGAGAATTTAGACTTGCAGGAAATTCCAGCATTAGAAAAAGATGGCAATCTGTATTTCTATTTATCATCTCCTAATAGCTATCACTACACAGAGAATGCTATAGAATATCACCCAAATCAATTTTCAGATTCAATCAGTTTTCTAATTGGCACATCGGAAAATGCAAAAAGAATATCAACCATCTCCGCTCATTCGGGTCCCTCCATCCCAGCTGTATTATATCAATGGAATTGGCTAAAGGAAGATGTAAACAACATGCTGAATTCCGGAAGAGCTTGGTATTCAAGAGCTGTAGCACCTGGCGTAACAAGAGGTTATCCCTTACCTCTCTCAACTGAATCAACTGACAAATGGAAAGTTTCTGCAAAGCTAATGGGAGCTTCAAGTTCAGAATCAAAGATCAATTTGGCCGTAGATGATATGACCATTTCCGAAAGCCTTATAGGTGGTATTCCCACCAGTACTTATGGCATAAAAGGTCAAGAGATTCGGGTTAGTGAAGAGTTCTCTCCTCTAGGAAATAAAGTAGAAAGACTTAGAATTTCCTTTCAGGCATCAGATCCAAATGCAAGTGGTTATTTTGAATACATAGGAATTGGTGTGCCTCAATCAAGCAAATCATTACATGAAGGCATTTTTTCAATGGATCAGAAATCTTCTATTTCTATTGCTCTATTGGCAGGTTTATCGGCTTGGGAAATAAGTGATTTCTACCAACCACAAGCTCTGGACTTCAGCAAGGGATCAAACGTAACTGGAAAGAAATTCATTGTGTTCGACGAAGCAAAAACACCAGAAATCGCTGAAATTGAAAAAGCTAATCTTTCTCTGAGAACACAATCCCCCTGGCCGGCCTTACTTATTATAACGCCGCGACTTCTTAGTAATTCTTCAGAGAAACTCGCCCTTCATAAAATAGGAATGGGTATCTATTCCGAGGTGGCATATCTCGATGAAATCTACGATGCCTTTGGCTATGGCAACTCTGACTTAAATGCCATTCGCAATTTCCTGGCATGGCATTATCATCAAGGAGGGAAGCTTAAAAATGTCCTCATTTTAGGGAAAGGAACATTTGATTACAAAGGAATATTAGGAGGCAGACCAAACCTTGTCCCTATTTACACCAGCAGAAACAGTCTAAATCCATTGACAACATTCAGCTCTGACGATTATTTCTCTTTGCTAAAGTTTGGGCAAGGCGAATGGGAAGAAAGTCGTGAAGGTGACGAATTAAATCAAATTGGAGTGGGGAGACTGCCAGTGATCAATCCTCAGGAAGCCAAAATTGTAGTGGACAAAATAATTAACTACGAAAGCAACCCGAAAGCTGGGGATTGGAAACAAACCGTGACTTTTCTTGCTGACGATGGAGATAACAACATTCATTTACGAGATTCGGAAACTCACGCCAAGTTTCTCAGTGACAATCATAAGGAATTCAAGCAGGAGAAATTGTACTTGGATAGGTTTGAACAAGAGAAAAATGGAGAAAGACAATCTTCACCTCAAGGAAAAGCTGCACTGGAAGAAACACTTGAAAGCGGCATATTGCTCTTAAACTATATAGGTCACGGAAATGAAACTACGCTGACAGCCGAAGAAGTTTTTATGGTCTCTGACATTGCTAATTGGGCTGACCAAGATCAATTGGCGCTCTGGATGACTGCTACCTGCGAATTTGGAAGGCACGACAGTCCATTTGTACGATCCGCAGCAGAAGAACTACTAACAGCTCCCAATAAAGGCGCAATAGGGCTTTTAAGCACCGGAAGACCAGTTTTCAGCAGTGTAAACTTCTCTTTGAATGAAGCATTTATCGAAGAAGTCTTCAGACTGGAAGAAGGGACCCCACAAGATTTGGGAAGCATTTTCAGAAACACTAAAAACAGAAGTCAAAATGGTGCACTAAACAGAAACTTTAGTCTCTTGGCCGATCCGAGCATGAAGTTAGCCAGACCTGAATTTAATATTAGTTTTACCTCCTTCAGAGATCCAGAAAATGAAAATTCTGTAGATACACTTTCCGCTTTGCAGGAAGTGGAATTCGAAGCTCAAGTAATTAATCCAAGCACAGGTGGAGTAGCAAGTAATTACAATGGTTCCTATAGGATAGAGGTGCGGGACAAACCTGTGAAATCAAAAACTCTGGGAAACGAAAGTAGTCCAGTGGAATTTGCAGAGGAGAAAATCCTACTTTTTAAAGGAACAGGGACAATTGCGGCAGGACTGATTAAAGGAAGGTTGAAAATTCCAAAAAACATAGATTTAGAGCTTGGAGAAGGCAAAATCCGCATTCTTGGAATAAGTGAGGATCAAGCTTGGGAAGCATTTGGATTTAAGACCTCAGTAATAGGTGGAAGTGCCAGTAAGCCCTCACTAGACACGGAAGGCCCCGAGATCAAGGCAATTTTTGGAGAAAGAGATGTAGCTCCATTTACATTTTCATCTACATCTATAGCGATGGAAGCTCTATTTTCAGATATAAGTGGCATTAATATTTCAGGCTTTTTACCATCGGAAAATTTGACCGTTCAAATAAATCAAAATGATATAGTAGTATTAAATGAGTTTTTTATATCAGTTGACAACACGTTTACATCTGGAAAAGTGAATTTCAAATTAACAGGATTAAAAGAAGGCAAGAATTTGGTAACTATCAAAGCTTGGGATATCTTAGGTAACCAGAGTGTGTTCAAGCAGGAAATTATAGTGGAAGGAAGTGATAGACTTCGAATTTTAAATCACAAGACTTATCCAAATCCGGCTCATATTGAAAGTCATTTTGAGCTTGAGCATAATCAACCAGGAGAGAATTTGATTCTTACATTGGTGGTTTATCAAACAGACGGCAAGATACTATTTACAGAAAGTGAACGTTTAGTCAAAGCTGACGCTCATATAAGGGATTTGTCTTGGTTTTTTTTACAAAACCAAACCAAATATCCAGCAAAAGGAACTTATATTTACAAATTAACGCTACAGTCGGAAGGTAATAATTCGGTAGCTTCAGTGAGCGGACAAATCGTGATTCAATGAAAAAAATGGCCATTCTAAATAGGAAAAACTTACTCGTTGCAGTTTTTACCCTGGCTACTTTATCCGTGTATGCCCAGAATAGCACTATTATTTCCGGTCAGGATCCTACCCGTAGAGTAATCACCACTGCTGTACCATTTTTGAATTTCGCACCAGACTCCAGACATTCAGGTATGGGTGATGCAGGTGTTGCTACTTCTCCCGATGCAAATTCAGCACATTGGAATGCAGGAAAACTTGCTTTCGTAGAAGACGAAATGGGTTTTTCACTTTCTTACTCTCCATGGCTTGGCAAGATAGTGAACGACATGTCACTGAGCTATTTAACCGGCTACTTCAGAGTTGACGAGGTTTCCGCTTTTGGATTTGATTTGCGCTATTTCAATATGGGCGACATTCAATTGACGGATGGACGAGGAAATTCACTCGGAGAATTCAACCCACGTGATATTGCAATTGGCGGCACATACTCTAGAAAGCTATCCTCCTATTTAGGTTTGGGGATTTCAGCACGTTTTATCTACTCAAACCTTTCTGGTAACATCTCTTCCGTCGGTGGAAGTGAAGCTAAGCCAGGAGTCAGCGTAGGTACAGACGTTGGCCTTTATTATTCAAAGCCAATGTTTGCTGGAGCAAAAGATGCAAATTTCTCTTGGGGACTTAGCATAACTAACATCGGCCCTAAGATTACTTACAACTCTGCTGACGACCTTGACTACATCCCTACTAATCTTAAAGTGGGAGCAGCGTATTCAATCGATCTTGACGACCTAAACACATTAACCTTCGCGTTAGACCTTAACAAACTACTTGTCCCAACTCCACCTATCTACTCTACAAATGAAGATGGGACTTTGGAAACAGATGAGAATGGTAATTTGGTTATCTCACAAGGGAAGGATCCTAATCGTCCATTGATTTCAGGAATGTTCGGTTCTTTTGCTGATGCTCCAGGTGGATTCTCAGAAGAACTACAGGAAGTCATGATTTCTTTTGGAGTAGAATACAATTACGACGATAAGTTTGCACTACGTACAGGCTACTTTTACGAAAACCCAAATAAAGGTGGAAGAAAATACTTCACCATGGGTGTAGGTTTTGATCTGAAAAAACTTGGATTTGACTTCTCCTACTTAGTTCCTCAAAAGCAAAATCACCCACTCGCAGAGACATTAAGGTTTACTTTAATGTACGATATCCCCAATTAAAAATGGTTTTAGACAGGTCAAAAGCTCCGGAATTTAAGGTTCCTGAGGATTTTGAACTATTGCCTCCATCGGAGTTCAAACTTTCCAATGGAGCAAAGTTCTTTTATGTTCCTACCCCTGGTTTAAACGCCGTGAAAATTGATGTGATTGGTAAAGGTCAGCGAAACTCCCTCCCACTCGATCATTCATTAGTTTCTTCCTTCACTCTTCAAATGCTACAGGAAGGTACAGATGAAAAGGATGCTGGTGAACTTGCCGAATTCTTTGATTTTTATGCTTCGGAGGTTCATCCTATTTCCACATACTCTCATGAAGGCCTTGGACTTTTGTCTACCAAAAAACACCTATCTACTGTATTAGATATTTTCAATTCTCTATTTACAGAGGCTACTTTTCCAGAGAATATGCTAGAAAAGAGGAAATCTCAGCGTAAACTCAGTATTCTACTTGAGAAAGAAAAAACAGCATCAAGAGCTAGTACAGTTTTCAGAAAGTGTCTTTTTGGTGCGAACCATCCTTATGGAGCAGACGTCGAGGAAAGCCATGTGGATAATGTGACCAGAGATCAGCTGATTTCTTATTACGAAACTAAGCTTTGGCAAGACATAGAAATTTTTGTTACCGGGGATTTCGATTCTAAAGAACTTGAAAAACTCTGTTCTCTTTTCGGGAAATTGCCAAATCGAGCCGTCTCTGATTCCATACTATTACCAGGAATAAACACACTTTTGGCTGTAACAGAACCTAAAGAGAAATCTGTTCAAAGCAGTATTAGAATTGGCAGCTGGTCTATTCCAAAAACACATCCAGACTTTATAGCACTCACTGTTTTCAATACAATTCTAGGTGGCTATTTTGGCTCTCGCCTTATCAAAAACATCCGCGAAGACAAAGGTCATACCTATGGAATTTATTCATCATTAGCCGAAATTGGAGATTCTAATTTTTGGGTAATTGCAGCTGATGTTCAAAAGGCCTTTTACCCAGATGTAATCAAGGAAATCTACCACGAAATTGAGTTGTTGACGCGAGTGAAAATTGATGCGGATGAATTGGAAGTAGTGCGGAATTACCTAATCGGTCAGATGCTTAAGCAATTCAGCACTTCGTTCGACTTAATTGACAGATTTCAGGCAGTGCATCACTCAGGAATGGATTTCGATTATTACGCCCAAAAACTGGCTTATCTGAAAACATTCACCGCAGATGACATCATTACAGTGGGTCAAAAATACTTTGCCAAACCACCATTCATTGAGGTAGTTGTAGGCTGATCAGGTTAGATTGACATAAAGCCAAGAGATATCAAGTCGAACGCGAAGCCACAGTTTATATAAATTAAACTGAATGCCTTGTATATTCATCTCCTCCGCAAGCTTTACAAACCCTTTAGCAACCTCAAAATTTGCAGACCATAGCGTATGCTTCAACTCAAATAAAATGCGTTCTGCAAGTGCATCATTTTCAATTGAGCTTTTATTCATCTCCTTGATTTTTTCACAAACTCGAAGTGTACTCGGAAGCATTTTCGATTGGTAGCGCTGGTACTGGCTTGCTGACAGAGAATCCCCGTGTTTCCTCTTCAAAACGCCTATATGCTCGGAAAAAACTATAGAGAAATCTCTAGACAATCTTAGCTGAACATCAAAGTCTTCGTAGGCAAGTGAAGCATCATACCCTCCTATTTGTTTGAGAAGATCTGTATTGAAAACTACAGTTGGAGCTGAAATATAACTTCTTCGAATTAGTATTTCATACATCCTATTGGCCTGAGTTTCCTCTGCCAACTCCTTATAATCCTCCCGCTTGTAGAAAGTGCTCTGCTCACCATTTTCATCAAGAATCATAGCATCAGAAAAAACAAAAGCGGCAGTTGGTGTCTGTTGTAATTTGGCAATCGAAAGAGACAAATGGTTTTCATACAAAAAGTCATCTCCAGACAGATCAACCACAAACTCACTTTCCACCCGACTTAAAACCTCATTGAACAACTGACAATAGGGTTCGGACTTGCTCTTATAAATCGCAGTAACAGAGAGTTTATCTGTATTATTTTTTACCCATTCCTTGATTATATCTGGGGTCCGATCTTTACTTCCATTATCCACTACGATTAACTCTCTATCCTCAAAATCTTGCAACAATACACTTATCAGCGCCTTTTCCACCCATTTTTCATGATTGAAAGCAATACAAATAATAGTAACTCGATTTGTAAACTTCATGTTAGATTTTCTTTACCCAAATGATCTTATTACAAACATCATTAGAGAATCGTGATTTAAAGAACATCAAACTATGATTTACACCTTCTTCAAGATCTGAGGACCCTAAGTCTATAAAGTTCACTTTCTGCTCCACAGCAAGCTGAAAAAGGGCACTCAGTATAAGCTCTCCTCCATTCTTCACCCTGATTTTTGGATTAATCGCTGAAAGAAAATAATATAGAGAATCACCTGTGAGTTTGACACCAACTGAGTATCCAATTGCTTCACTATTTTTTCTAAGTGTAATTAAGAAATACCTATCTGGATACTCCGAAACTTGCTGAACCATTCTATTGTCATCAATTGCGACTTCATAGCCTTTTTCAAGATTCCAAAATCGTATATCATTCAAAAACCCAAAGTTTGAAATAGGTGAATGACTGACGCTCAACCCAGCAATTTTACTCTTAGACTGAAGCTTTACTACCTCTTTTTGAGCTAACTTTTTGATCTTCTTTTTACCTATGAAAAAATGATGACTTAATACTTTCCCTTGTTCAAATCCATTTTTAAATAAAAGGTAATTGATCAAATCAGACTGTGGCTCGTATGGTTTGGGTGACTGCGTCAGAGAAATAGAGCGTATTCCTCTTAGCTTCATTTCCGCTTCAATAGCCATTATAAAAGCTTCCAAAGAAGTCGAGCTCAAACCTTCCTGTATCCAAAATCCACCAAAAGGTGATTGAGGAAGTGAAACTGCTTGTGCATCATTAGAAATTGCAAACGTAATGTTTGCCTTAGCTTTATGTTTTTTCTCCCAGATAAAGTCCAAGTGTTCCTGACATCCATCAATTGGGAAATTGCTTAAAAAATAATCCTTTGCCTCCGTCGAGGCCGATATCACACGAAGCTCGTGGGGATCACTTATTTCTTTCTTGAAGCTTTCCAAAATTATCTAGGTCTCTGATGTAATCATCTTCTGAAAAAGCGCGATCTGACATCCCAAGTAATACTGAGTTGGGTGAAAATCTAGCGACTAACCAATTTAAAGGGGGAATAAAAACTGCTTGCCCAGGTGAATCTATGTCAAAATAATAAACCTCACCTTGTGCAGACTGAATTTCTAGCTGAACACTTCCGGCTACAGCTACGATCACTTGTGACTCTTGCCAATGCGCATGATTCCCTCTCGTCTCACCTTCCTTCACACCTGATATCCAAAAACATCGCTGAATACCATCAGGAAAGAGTTCTAAATTCTCCCAAAAGTGAAGACTTCCAGTTTCGCTGGAGTTGCCAGGAAGTGAAAAAACATAAGGTGCTTGCGCAGTGATTGATTCAGGCATTGGTTAAGATTTCCTCTAGCTAAAATTAAGATAATTCGAACGGATAAACCGTTCCCCATTTGTTAATTTTCTAAATTCGCTTCTCATCTACTTTAGCAAATCCATGTCAGACTTCGGCGACGAGTCAGCATTCGAAGATACATTTTTTACGATTTCCGGAACTAGCGAAGGCCTGTATAAAGACAGAAGCAGCAAGTTTCTCTATTTTTCCTATCCAGTAAAAAATGAAGAAGAAATCAAAAATCACTTGGCTGAGCTTCGAAAAAAATACTATGATGCAAGACACCATTGCTTTGCATGGACGCTAGGAAAGGATGGAGATCACTTTAGAGCCAATGATGACGGAGAGCCCAATCACTCTGCTGGAGACCCGATTTTGGGACAAATCAGATCAAATAACCTTACAGACATCCTAATAGTTGTAGTTCGTTATTTCGGAGGAACTAAGCTCGGAATGAGCGGATTGATTCAAGCCTACAAAACTTCCGCAGCTTTGGCTATCGAGGAGAATGAGATCATCGAAGAGCAGGTGAAAACATCCGTTTCTATTCACTTCCCTTATCCAGTGATGAACGACGTAATGAAACTCATCAAAACTCATGATCTGCATATCCTATCGCAGGAAATGACGCTGGATTGCCAAATAAATTTGGAGTTCAGAAAAGGATTGGAAGAGCTAATCGTCAACTCTCTTGAGGAAATTGAAGGACTGGAATTAGCAGTTATTTAAACAACTCGTCTAGGTAACCTTCGGCTTTTAGCTTTTTGAATATTTCCAAACATCCCCAAGCATCAGTGGCGGCATAGCGTTGTTGCTTGATCGTAAGCTTTTCTGCTTCCCAATTTGAAACTTGCTCGGATTTAGAAATACGCATTCCAAGAACCATCGCACACAGGTTTCGCACACCAATATTGATAAAACCAACTCTTTTCAGCTCGTCATTTAGATCGAAAAAAGAATTTGCATAAAAAGAGTCCGTGAGCTTTGACAATCCTTTGATATCATCATGAACGGCTGCACCAACTTTCACAATACTCTCTTTTTCTAGGATGTTCCGAATGGAATCAGGAAAACCAATTTCATTCAATCTAAATAGAAATGCTTGGGTAGAAGTAGAAAGCTGCAGTAAAGAAACTTGATTGGTCACACCCTTTTGAAAGGCGGGTTTAGTCTCCGTATCAAAGCCGATCACTCGCTGCTGCACAAGAAACTCAGCCACCTCCTCTACATCTTCAAGTTTATCAATTAAAAACATTTCGCCCTCAAACTGTCCCAGCGGAAGAGCGTTTACCTCATCTTTTGTAATCTTAAATGGAATCATACCAATTTTTCTTCTTCTACGTCATCGTAATAAGTGATCCCAATTTTGAAATAGCCATATAGAATGGTCATAAAGGGACTAATAATATTAAAAAAGCAATAAGGTGCGTACGCCAAGGTAGCTACACCCAAAACCGAAGCCTGTGTTGCTCCACACGTGTTCCATGGCACCAGCACCGAAGTTACTGTACCTGAATCTTCCAAGGTTCTACTTAGATTTTCCGGTGCTAAACCTCTTTTCTTATACACATCTGCATACATTCTACCGGGAACTAGGATGGCTAAATACTGATCGGAAGTAGTGATATTGAAGAACACACAAGTTGCAACAGTGGATGCAATCAGGGAGCCTACGCTGTGAACCTTCTGAATTATCGCTTCTGCCAGAACTCTTAGCATTCCACTTTCTTCCATGATTCCGCCGAATACCATTGCAGCTATGATCAACCAAATCGTGTACATCATTCCGGCCATTCCGCTTGTCATGAGCAATTCATTCACGACGTCATTACTTGTAGTAATGCTGATTTCTCCGTAAAGAGACATCATTACTGCTTTGAAACTCTGATAGGCATAAGAAGCATTTTCATTTGCAATCAGGCGAATGATGTCTGGTTGGAAAATCAAGGCAAACAGCCCTCCCAAAAGAGCTCCAGTTAGCAAGGCAGGAATAGCAGGCACTTTTTTAACGATCATTACTATGACCAATATTGGCACAATAAATAACCAACCCGTCACATTGAATTTCTGCAAAATCACATCTGAAATAGCCTGTACGTCATTCACAGAACCGTTGGTCTCATAATTCAAACCTATCACTATGAAGATAATAAGCGTAATACTGATGGACGGAATAGTAGTCTTCGCCATGTACCGAATGTGAGTGAATAAATCTGTTCCTGCCATGGCCGGAGCAAGATTAGTCGTATCTGATAATGGTGACATTTTATCTCCGAAATATGCTCCGGAAATGATCGCTCCGGCAATAATCCCTTCTTCAAAACCTAAAGCTTTGCCTATACCCAATAGAGCAACGCCCACTGTGGCAACTGTAGTCCAGCTACTTCCTGTAGCTACGGAAACGATAGCACTAACTACACATGCTGCAACCAGGAATATAACCGGGCTTAAAATCTGAAGACCATAGTAGATCATGGCTGGCACAATACCACTAAGCAACCAAGTACCAGCAAGCGCACCAATAAGGAACAGAATCAAAATACTGGACATCGCAGCACTGATACTTTTAATAACTCCATCTTGGAGCGTCTCCCAATTGAAACCTAATCGAAAGATTGCTACCAAAGCAGCAACCATAGAAGAAAGGATAAGTACGATTTGGTTAGAACCCGAAAGCCCATCTGTGCCAAAAACTTGAATATTCAATACCAAAAGGACAATCAAAAAAACCAGGGGAATCAGTGCGTCAAAAACTTTTGGAGAGCGGGTAAAACCTTGCATTAATTGGGGTTTGGTGAGTTAAGAATCTGAATCTAAGAAAAAAAATTAATTACATCTTGGACAAAAGTGTAGAAAGCTCCTTTCCAACTTGCCAACCTATAGCTACACCCATTCCGCCAAGACGTACCGCAGCAACTGTTTTGTCTCCCACCTGCTGTATTAGCGGAGATTTTATTTTGCCAAAAGCCATAATACCAGTCCATTCAGTATCCCACTCAATACTTTTTCCAGGAAAGATCACTTCTCGTGCAAGTTTGTCTAAATGTGATTTTATTTTTGGATTAACTGTAAAATCAGTGCTTTCCTCACCTTTAAAATCCTTATTCCTAGCTCCACCTAGTAGAAGTCTTCCGTCAACCTGTCGAAAATAAACGTAGCCTTTGTCCATGTGAAAAGTTCCTTTCCATGGTGCCTTGAACTCCAAAGGTTTAGATAGGAGAATCAAACCTCGACCTGGCTGAATATCTGATTCTGGCAATAGCTTCTTCGTGAATGCATTGGTGCAAATAGCAATTTTCTTCGCCTTGAATTCCAGATTTGTTTCTCCGTTACCATCCTCAGCTAATACTAGTCCTTCATCTTTCCTTATTTCGCAAACTGAAACACCTGTTAAAATTCTGACTCCTTCATTCTGAGCGAGTCTCCAAAGCGAATTCATGTACTTCCCAGGGTCCAATTCCCCTTCGAATTTATTTTTCACTACCACTTTAATCTGTTCCGCGAATCCCATTTTCTCCGGACTCTTTACCTGAGAAAACACATCTTCTTTAAAAACAGACTTGAGAAGTTTATTCACTCCAGTCATTTGATCCACAGCTTTCAATTGGCTTTCCTCTAGAAGTTCGTAGCCATTGGTATGCGCATACCCCAGTTTTTTATCTCCAAATTGCTTCCTAATCGACTTCAACCCTTTATACCTGCGCTCAACCAAGGCCAACACTTCATCTTGAGTCATGTTCCAGAAATCATCCAAAATCTCGGTCAAACTTCCAAAGCATGCAAAACCAGCATTTTTGGTACTTGCTCCAGTAGGAAAAACTCCTCGCTCTACCACAAGCACATTTGCCTTGGGGTGTTTTTCCTTGTAATGAATTGCCGTAGATAAGCCCACGAAGCCTGAGCCTACCACGATAAGATCGTACTCAAAAAAGTGTTTTGTCTCCCAATAGCTGAACATTTCGAATTTTAGAAAAAGGAATTAAAATAGATTTAGTATTTTAATTCAATCTAAACGATATAATCCCAAAATACCATGAGAAAAATTGATGCATTATTCCAAGAATACGGGTTGAGTCATCAAAACATGACAAATAAGCTCATTCACTGGTTTTGTGTGCCTGCAATTTTCTTCAGTATCGTGGGCTTGCTTTTTAGTATTCCAGTGGGTCCCTTACCCGATTTGATGCCCTTCCTCGCCAATTTCGCCAATTGGGCCACCGTAGCTTTGGTATTGGTACTCATTTATTACCTCATGCTCTCTACTCCACTTACGTTGGGGATGTTTCTTTTTTCTTCCCTATGCCTTGCCGTCGCTAATTATATAGACTTGACTTTCCCAGGAAAGCTGTGGATGTTTAGCCTTGGTATATTTGTACTGGCTTGGTTCATGCAGTTTTACGGTCATAAGATTGAAGGCAAAAAACCCACATTTCTTAGAGATCTTCAATTTTTGCTAATAGGCCCTGCATGGTTGATGCACTTTATATATAAAAAGTGGGGGTTTTCTTATTGAGCATCATCTTTTGTCACTAGCACGCTATCTTCCATAATCGGCTGATTTTTACTAAACAAATCCTCCAGACGCTTCAGTGAGCTTTGATTTTTAAGCGTATAGACACTTTCAAGAATTGACTTTTTCTCTCTGGCAGTCAGACGCCAATTTAGAGACGCTCTCTGCATAGTTTCTTGACTGACTGTCAATTCCTCCGCTTGCACTTTTTCAGGCGCGTATTCAAACTCTATTCTTTCCAGATCAAAGGGCATGGATTCTGCCATATAGTTGAAAAGAACTTCGTTTTGTATGGTTTGCACATTGTCCCAATTCGCATAAATATTTTTAAGAGGGGTAAAAACCTTTTCGAAAATTCTCGGAGGAAAACTTGGAGCGATTTCCGTTATTTTCTCAGAATCCCGAATAGTAATCAATACCACACCGCTTGTATTTTCGTTTATCCACGATTGGAATACATACATAAACCGAAGTGCATCCTGAATCCCAAAATTATCAGACAATCCTGTATCCATCGTTTCCATGATTGGCTCCGTAGGAAGTTCGATATTAGGAGTAATGAATGGAAAAGTAGCACTCATGCGCAATGCAGAGAGAAATCGTAGATTTTTTGAGTCATGACCTTCGAAAAATCTTAGGAAGTCTATTGTTTGTTTTTTCTCATCTGACCCCATTTTCCCTAATAGTGAGGTTCCGAAAAATGACATGGAGTGAGGAGAAATCACCAGCTTCCTACCATCATTGGTAATCAAAGTAGTCACTGGCAGCAGAGGTATACTTCCAGTGAATTCAGGTTCTTTATAGGCAGAAATAGGCTTATCCAAGATTCCATTTGTGTTCTTATTTAACTGGTCCTCAAAAGCAAACCCTCTATCCTTAAGATATTTATGTCCGTTATACTGGAAATTTTGATTGCGAATCAATAAATCATTCACCAGCAAAGTGAAAATAATAGGGTTCAGATTATCAGCAGATATTTGATCTAGATACTTCGGATCCATTGGGTCTACGGAAGAATCTGTCAGTGACCTAAGGTAAACTTCCCTGAAAAAAGCTTCGCCCAGCACTCCTCCTGAAGCACCTGTAAGAAGTTCAGTATGTTTTAGCACCTCTCCTTGCTCAATTTCATAAATACTCTGCAGTACTTTAACAGTCCAAAGTGCTGCACGTTGTCCTCCTCCACTAGCGGCAACCATCACTAGTTTTGGTTTACTCTCCTCAGGAAACTTAGACTTCCAATTTTTCAATATTTCCAGAACATTATCTCGATCCTTTTTGACAATCTCTGGAGTCAAAAGTGAATCCATATGAGCCAAACTATAGGTCACTGGAGGCACAGAATAATCTAACCCATAAGCTTCGTGTGGACGATTTAGAAAATTGAAATTGCTGAAATAATTAGCCAGTATTACAAAGGCAAATACGGCAAAAGTAGACCACCTTCTCAGCCAAAAACTAACCGCTCCCACCAGCATGATCAGTATCGCAAACAATAAAGTCGCACTCATAGCTGCAGGCAACTGGAGATATTGATTCTCTTTAAAAAAGCCTAGAAACAAGACGAAAAGAATCAGGGCTATTTGAATAATGAACAGATTCAAGTGATTCTGATCGAAGACTCTCAGCAGCTTGGTCCCTTCAAACCTAGAAATATCTGGCCTCACTTTCTCAGGCCTTAGATTGATATTTAGATAGTATAAAACCTTGTAATTTTGGTTTTTAAGATCTTTATATTGACTGAGGACATTCGCTCTGGTCAACCTGACTTTACGCAATCTTTTATCTACTGTCCCCGCAAATAAGATAAAGAAATCCTTATTCGTAAGAGCAAAATACCCAAATATGAGCGAGTAGGTTATTATACCTCCTCCCAAAAATCCGAGAAAATAATACAATACTACCCAGTCATTGGAGAGATCATTTCCCAATTGAAAACTTACAAATCTGATAATATATACTAAATAAAAAATCAGAGGAATGAGTCCATTATTCACGCAATAATGAATAAATGGCTTATTGACTATAGCTAGAAAGGGAAAATGTCTACCATCCATAATATAGGTGGACATATGAAAACCCATAGTCAAAACAGCAAAGCCCACCCCCATCAGGAAAAAACTTACCCAAGAAACCTGATGCAAATATTCAGGATCAAGAAAAAGATATGGGATACCTAACATTACACCTAAGTATTCTAAAATAACGCCCAACAGGACCGCCCAAATAAGTGTAAGGCCTAAATTTTTTCGTAGGTGAAGTAAAAATAATTGTACAGGAAAGCTGTACCAGATTTTATCCCGCATGTAAAAGGTTTTGCGATAATTTACTGCTTTTCTTTTACTCCCCACAATTAGGGCAGCTTTCAGTCAGTTCAATTTCTAACCTTTTTTTAAGGTCAAATAAATCAACTTGACTATCAGCCACTTAATCTTCATGACAGTAGATTAGGTAATTCTTTGAAGGAAAATACTCTTGTCCTTCTAAGGATAAATTTTACCTTCGAAATTCAAATAGAAAGATATGAGAACCTGGTTTTTGTGCAAAGTCAAGTACGCGAAAGAAAATGAACAAGGATTGCTGAAGAATATTTCTGAGCAATACCTAGTGGATGCGGTATCCTTTACCGAATCAGAAGCAATCCTTTATGATAGGCTAGCTTCTCAGATAAGAGGAGATTTTCAAGTGACCGGAATCAGCAAGAGTAATATTGTAGATGTATTTTTCTACGAGGATGCTGATATATGGCACAAGTGCAAAATCTCCTATATGGTTGCTGATGGAGAAAGCGGAAAGGAAAAAAAGGTTACCCAATACATGATTGTCACAGCAAATGATGTCAAAGAAGCTTACGATAGAATTCAGGAGAGTTTAGGCAATATGTTAGTGAGTTTCAGAGTGCCTGATATTGTAGAAAGCGCAATTGTGGAAGTTTTCCCATATGAAAGAGACGAAGTAGCTGAGCAACTGCCAGAAGGAAACTTCAGACCTGTTTCAGAAGTGATTCAAGACGAAGAGTAGTTTAACTCAAGCATTAAATAAAAAAAGGCCGCATTAGCGGCCTTTTTTGCTTGCTTAAAAGCCGTATTTATACTCTCCCTAATTGTGTGATTTCAAAAATATTTTCCCTCTATCTGCTCTGGAAAATAAAAAGCACAACTATATTTTTCACAGGCTTCATCTCCTGGTTCACTTTCTCCTTGCCTTTTTAAAGTTGATCAACAAATGCTCCTACAGTTGAGGTATTTGTGGTGCATAAGCTATGCGCTCTAAATATGGCAAGCCATTCATCCTCATCACCAAGACAATCAAGACCTATTAATAGCTATTCAAATATATTATTATGCATTTCATACTATTTATTATGTTTTTTAAAGCATTTAACCGCGGGATTCTTTAAATTTGTTTTATGAACAATTACGATCCTATTCAGGCCCTAAGTCATCTAGCGGTTGTATCCGATTATTTTTTGCAAGTCACCTTAGACAAAAATGGCAAGGTCATTTCTTCTGACTCAGGCATAGGTCCGATACCTACTTTTTTCGATAATAAAGAGAAACCAATATATTTTGCGGATTGCTTTGTGCCTTCTAATTGGGGTAAATACGAGAGTCAGCGGATTAAAGCCTGGAGAAATTCTCACCAATCCTTCACCGTAGACCTTCAAAAAATAGTACACCCTCAGGGTGAAATAGTAGACACCAAATGGGAATTCTTTTTTGTCTCTGATGACTTTGGTACATGCCTAGGAATAGGACATCCATATTCACAACCAATGCCTTATAATTTAGGATTAGGTGATTTTTTTGACAGCACAACTAGTGAAGGCAAGCAAATTATTGACAGTATATTAGAAGATAAACTCCTTGGGTTTTGGGAATTTGATCTCACAAATAAAGGCGACAAAATCAGTCAGGGACTAGGCCATATGTTAGGCTATACCCAAGATGAATTATCTGGAACAACCCCTATTTCTTGGCAGAAGCATATTCATCCGGAGGATTTCCCAAACTTGCTTCGGGATCTTGGCAGTCATTTTAAAACTACGGGAAACATCCCTTTTAAAAAGGAATTTCGAATAAATCAAAAAACCAATCAAACCATTTGGGCTTTAGGCTTTGGTAAAACAATAGAATGGTCAAGCACCGGACGTCCTACCAAAATATTGGGATGTATTCTAGATATTTCCGACAGAAAGAAACAAGAAATCTGGTTAAAGGAACATCATTATTTCCTCAAGGAATTGGCTTTTGAGCAGTCCCACACCCTTCGCGCACGAGTGGCAAATATTCTGGGAATTCTAGAGATTCTTGATAGCGAACCTCAAAACAATGAATCCAAAAGACTGGTACAACTAATCAAAAGAGAAACTAAACTTCTTGATCAATCTTTAAAGAAAAGCATCAAAGAATCAGTATCCAAAAACAAATCTATGGAGGATGTAATCTCTTAATAAGCTTTGTTAGATCGAATCTATTTAAGATTCCGCTTTTTGCTTTACAAATTTCTGATTTTCCACTTAGCTTTTAGATAGCCCCAAATTACTTTGGGGCTCATTACTTTTTTCCCCTTGAAGCTTCCATCATGTCCCACATTTCATCTGGTATTTGATCCAGATTATTAAATTCCCCTGCTCCTTTCAACCATTCTCCTCCATCAATAGTCATTACCTCTCCATTCACATAAGAAGAATAATCCGACACCAAGTAAGCTGCCAAATTTGCAAGCTCCTGATGCTCCCCCACTCTGCCTACAGGAACTTTCTTAGCAGGATCAAATTTCTTTACCAAATCTCCTGGTAATAATCGACTCCATGCTCCTTCCGTAGGAAATGGACCAGGTGCAATCGCATTCGAGCGAATATCATATTTAGCCCATTCTACGGCTAAAGAACGTGTCATTGCCAACACACCGGCTTTGGCAGCAGCTGATGGAACTACATACCCTGAGCCAGTCCAAGCGTAGGTAGTCACGATATTAAGAAAAGTGCCCGGCTGCTTATTTGCAATCCAGTATTTACCAGCAGTGAGGGTCACTTGTGAAGTGCCTTTCAACACAATATCTAAAACCGTATTGAATGCATTTGTCGATAGTCGTTCGGTTGGGCTAATAAAATTCCCTGCAGCATTGTTAAGAACTACGTGGATTTGCCCCAACTGCTCTGTGGCATCTTTCCACATAGTTTCTACTTGGTCTATCTCACGAACGTCGCAGGCAAGAGGAATTACTTTCCCTCCCTTCGCAGCCATCATTTCCTTGGCAGTTTCCTGAAGTACGTCCAGTTTTCTGGATGTAATTACCAAATTGGCTCCCAACTCCAAAAAATACTCTCCCATCGATTTCCCAAGTCCTGTTCCTCCTCCAGTGATTACGATGTTTTTCCCTTTCAGTGCTCCAGGTTTGAGCATACCTTCTGCTAAAATCATAAATTTGTGGTTTATCGTCGATTTCGAAGATAGTTATTTCGGCTTGGTAATTGAAGCAGGAAAATTAAACCATCTCTGATATTTTCAAAATTCATTCAATGAGAAAAATACTTTTCGGACTTATTGTCCTATTACCAATCCTGATGAGCTGTGAGGAAGATGAATCAAAAGTCATCCAAACTGATCTTGCTTTAGAAGCTGAGCAATTGTTCGAGACTTCTAGCGCACTAAGCGAAAGTGCTGTTTTCGCCCTATTTGGATGGAACAATTATCAAACCTTGGATTCACTTGCATTACCAGGTTGCCCAACAGTCACTATAAATAAAAATCTAAAGCTGGTCACTCTTAATTTCCTATCCAGTACAACCTGTGAATCTTCAAAGAAATACGCAAGAACTGGAGAAATTCAACTGCAATATGACGCGCTCTCGAGCTCTCCTGAAAGCAATGTGATTTTAAGTTATAACAACTATAAATCCGGGGCTTATTACTTAGAAGGCTCCATGTTTTTCTCCCAATTCAATTCTACCAATGTACTAGGCTCATTCAATGAATTAATCATCCGATCAGGAGATAATAACATAACCACTCAAGTTTCAGGTGATATGATCCATGTGCTTACCTTGCAAAATGGTAGTCTTACCCAAATCGAATCCACCGGTGAAATGGAAGGAATTAACCCTGTTGGAAGGACACTTGACATCAAAATCACTACTCCCAAGGTTCAAAAAATGAGCTGCTTTAAACAAAACCTTGTGCAGCATTCTGCAGGTCAAGAAACTTGGTCAGTGGGAAGAGGTAATAATTCTAAAGTCTCCTATTCAGTGAGCTACGAAACTTCTGCTACCTGCACTACCAGTGTTTTCGCTATTCTTCCAGATGGCAGAAAACTCTTGCTTAATCCAAGTGAATAGATAAAAAAAGCCCCGATTTCCATCGGGGCTTCATATTGACTTTTTAGTCTATTAATATCTGTAATAGTCAGGCTTGAATGGCCCTTCTACAGTTACTCCGATATATTCCGCTTGCTCCTGAGAAAGCTCTTCAAGCACAACTCCTAATTTAGAAAGGTGCAAAGCAGCTACTTTTTCATCCAAATGCTTAGGCAGAACATAAACACCTGGCTTATACTGATCCGTATTATTCCAAAGCTCTAATTGTGCCAAAGTCTGGTTCGTAAATGAGTTGGACATTACGAATGATGGGTGACCTGTAGCACAACCTAAGTTTACTAGACGTCCTTCTGCCAAAACGATGATTTCATTTCCGTCTACATTATAAAGATCGACCTGAGGCTTAATCTCTATTTTAGTATTACCATAAGTTCCGTTCAACCAAGCCATATCGATTTCATTATCGAAGTGACCGATGTTACAAACGATAGTCTTATCTCTCATCAGTCTGAAATGCTCTTCAGTGATAATGTTTTTGTTTCCAGTTGCTGTAACTATGATATCAGCTTCTTTCACAGCATCTACCATTTTCTTTACTGCATATCCGTCCATTGCCGCTTGAAGTGCACAGATCGGGTCGATTTCAGTAACGATTACTCTTGCTCCAGCGCCGCTCAAAGAGGCTGCAGAACCTTTCCCTACATCACCATAACCGCCAACAACAGCTACTTTACCAGCCATCATCACGTCAGTTGCTCTTCTGATCGCATCTACTAATGATTCTTTGCAACCATACTTGTTATCAAATTTTGACTTCGTTACTGAGTCATTTACGTTGATAGCAGGCATAGGAAGAGTACCATTCTTCATTCTCTCATAAAGTCTGTGAACACCAGTAGTAGTCTCTTCAGAAAGACCTTTGATCGCTCCAACAAGCTCAGGATACTGATCCAAAACCATGTTAGTCAAATCTCCACCATCATCCAAGATCATGTTTAGAGGCTGACGATCTTCTCCGAAGAACAATGTCTGCTCAATACACCAGTCAAAATCCTTCTCATTCAAACCTTTCCATGCATACACAGAAATACCGGCAGCAGCAATAGCAGCAGCAGCGTGATCCTGCGTAGAAAAAATATTACAAGATGACCAAGTCACCTCTGCTCCAAGAGCAACCAAAGTCTCAATCAAAACTGCAGTTTGGATAGTCATGTGAAGACAACCTGCGATTCTAGCTCCTTTCAAAGGCTGAGCATCTCCATATTCCTCACGAAGTGACATCAAACCTGGCATTTCAGCTTCCGCCAATTTAATTTCTTTTCTTCCCCACTCTGCCAAGGAAATGTCTTTTACCTTGTATTGAACGTACTTTTCAGATGTAGTTTCTGACATAATATTGATAGTTAACGTATTTTTTCACTAAAACCTCTGCAAAGGTACCGCATAAAATTTGGAATCTAAAATAGAGGCCTACTATAGAAAAGAGATCTCTTTTAATCCAAAAATGGCTATTTCACCATCTTTCAATTCCACCTGAAGTTTCCCGTCTGCATTTATTCCAACTATTTTACCTGAGAATTGTTTCCCTTCGGCGGAATAATTTGCCCATGAATCCATTCTATATAAATGCATCAGGTATTCTGCCTTTATCTCGTTCCACTTTCCTTTTTTCAACTGAATATAGCCCTGCTCCAGTTGAGTGATTAATAGACGAAATATCTCTTCGAGTTCAAATTGACTTCCTGTAATAGTGCTAATCGAGGCAGCATTTGCGGATTCAAATTCACGCTGATTAATATTCAACCCAATTCCAACAACGGCATATTCCCATTCTTTACCTGAAAAAGTATTTTCAATTAAGATCCCTCCAACCTTTCCAAACCCAGGCACGATTAAATCATTCGGCCATTTCACTTCTAAATGTGGCACATAGTCCTGCAGCAAGCGCCGGATACTATTCGAGACAGCCATATTCAAATAAAACTGCTCAGATAGATCCATGAAATCTGGCCGAAGCACCAGCGAAAAAGTTAAGTTCTTCCCTGCATGAGATTGCCATAAATTGCCTCGTTGCCCCTTCCCTTTGGTCTGATGATCACAAATTATTACGCTACCTTCATCAGCCTGCCTTTGCCTGACCAAATTCAATGCGATGTCATTAGTCGAATGACACTCTGGCAGGAAATGAACATCTTTCCCTAAAAAAATCGTATTGGCAAGAATTTTATACATAAATTTTGAGTTGGTCGAATAAGTATGTTTTTTATCTTCGGCATTGTAAAATTAAATGAATAATATGACAGCAGAAGAGCTGAGCAAAGTAATCATCAAAGGAATGGAGGAGAAAAAAGCTTCTGACATTGTGTTGATGGATCTTAGAGATGTGAAAAATACTGTAACAGATTTTTTTGTTATTTGCTCAGGCAACTCTGACACTCAACTCGATGCTATCGCGGATTCTATTGAAGAAGAAGTGATAAAAATCGGTCAAGGAAACCCCTGGAAAAGTGAAGGAAAAAGTAGTCGACAATGGATTTTGGTTGACTATGTGAACGTTGTAGCACATATTTTCCTTAAAGACAAGAGAGCATTTTATGGATTGGAAGAGCTATGGGGCGATGCTAAAGTTACCCAAGTAGGTTAATCCCTGCAAACTTTCATCTCCCTCTTCCGTTTTACCTTAAGTTTATAGAATTACCCTAACAAGAAATGAGCGACACAAAAAATAAAACTAAAAAATTCACCCCGAAGACACCTCAAAAGCCCAATTTTCAGCTTTACCTGATTATTGCTGCAGTAGCTGTCCTACTTGGACTTACTTATATCCAAAACAGGAACTCGGTGGTTGACATCACTCAAAAGAGATTTGAGGACATGTATTTGGTGGGAGATGTCTCTAAAGTGACCATGGTCAAAAACATGGAACGAGTGGACATTACACTAAAATCATCTGCTTTATCTACTGATAAATACAAGACAGAATTGGAATCCAATTCTTCATTTTTCAATCCCGCAGGACCTCACTATTCTTTTCAGGTAGCTTCTATTGAGAAATTTGCAAATGATTTCGATACTTTGAAAGAACAAGTTCCACAAGAGGATCGCATAGAATTGTCGGTTGCAACGGAAGAAAACTGGGGTAGCTACTTCAGCAGCTTTGGCTTCTTGATCTTACTATTTGTTCTTTTCTGGTTTATGATGAGAAGAATGTCTGGACCATCTGGGCCAGGTGGACAGATATTCAATGTGGGCAAATCTAAAGCTCAGTTGTTCGATGCTGAAAACAAAGTCAAAATCACTTTTGACAATGTTGCTGGACTTGACGAAGCAAAAGAAGAAGTTCAGGAAATCGTTGAATTCCTACAGAACCCAGGGAAATTCACCAAACTAGGCGGTAAAATACCTAAAGGTGCGTTGCTCGTAGGCCCTCCAGGTACAGGTAAAACCTTGCTTGCAAAAGCTGTTGCAGGAGAAGCTGGCGTTCCATTCTTTACTCTTTCAGGTTCTGATTTCGTAGAGATGTTCGTAGGTGTAGGTGCTGCTAGAGTTCGTGACTTATTTAAGCAAGCCAAAGAAAAAGCACCGTGTATCATCTTTATCGATGAGATAGACGCAATCGGTAGATCTAGAGGTAAAGGCCAAATGCCAGGTTCCAATGACGAAAGAGAGAATACGCTTAACTCTCTATTGGTAGAAATGGATGGATTCGGAACTGACACAGGTGTAATTGTAGTTGCTGCAACTAACAGACCAGATGTGCTTGATAGCGCGTTACTAAGACCGGGACGTTTTGACAGACAGATATCAATCGACAAACCAGACATCAATGGTCGTGAGGCTATTTTCAAAGTTCACTTGAAGCCAATCAAAACGGCTGATGATGTAGATCCTAAGAAGTGTGCTGCTCAGACTCCAGGTTTCGCTGGTGCTGAAATCGCAAACGTATGTAATGAAGCCGCTTTGATCGCAGCTAGAAGAAATAAGAATGCAGTAGATATGCAGGATTTCCAGGACGCAGTCGATAGAGTAATCGGTGGTTTGGAAAAGAAAAATAAAATCATCTCTCCAGAGGAAAAGAAAATCGTTGCCTTCCACGAAGCAGGTCACGCAGTAGCTGGCTGGTTCTTGGAGCATGCGGACCCTTTGGTCAAAGTAAGTATCGTTCCTCGTGGAGTGGCAGCGTTGGGCTATGCTCAATACCTTCCAAAAGAGCAGTTCTTGTATCAAACGGAGCAGTTGATGGACGAAATGTGTATGACTCTAGGTGGTCGTGCTGCTGAAGAAATCATCTTCAAGAAAATTTCTACCGGAGCATTGAGCGATTTGGAGCGAGTGACAAAACTGGCCTACTCTATCGTATCTGTCTATGGTATGAACGACAAAATTGGTAACGTTTCATTCTACGATTCTAAAGCGGACGGGTATAAAATGACCAAACCTTACTCTGAATCTACCGCTGAGGTGATTGATGAGGAAGTGAGAAAACTGATTCAGTCGGCTTATGACAGAACCAAAGAATTGCTGACTCACCGCATTAAAGAATTGGAAATATTAGCTAAAGAGTTATTGGAAAAAGAGATCCTATTCCAAGCTGATTTGGAGCGTTTGATTGGTAAAAGACCTTTTGAAAAGGAAACTACTTACCAAGCTTTCACCAATAAAAAGGATAAGCCAAAAGTACCTGACTTGATTTCCTCAGAAGGTGAAGATGAAAATCCTGAATCATCAGATCCACTGATTGATCCGATTCCGGAGCCAAATTCTGATAATAGAATTTTATAATAAAAGCCCCGACTAGCTCGGGGCTTTTTTGTTTTAGTATCCGCAAGTTTATCTTTGGCCATGCAATCAAACCCTTTGGACTTTCCGCTGAAAGGAAAAAAACTCTATTTCGCATCTGACTTTCATCTTGGAGCGCCAAATGATGTGGAAAGCAAGATCCGTGAAAAAAGAATAATTCGGTGGCTTGATTCAATTGCAGATGATGCCGCTGCCATCTTTTTGGTTGGTGATATCTTCGACTTTTGGTTTGAGTATGGTCAGGTAATTCCAAAAGGTTTTATTCCATTTATTTCTAAAATAAGTCAACTCAGAGATCGTGGTATTCCTATCATTTTTTTCACTGGAAATCATGATTTATGGATGAAAGATTACTTCACCATTGAGCTCGGAATCCCTGTATACACCCATCCAATAGAGCTGAAAGTTGAAGGAAAATCAATCTTAGTTGGCCATGGAGACGGTCTAGGTCCTGGAGACAATTCTTATAAGTTTCTGAAGAAAGTGTTTACAAACCCAATAGCTCAATGGCTTTTCCGTTGGTTTCATCCCGATCTTGGAATGAAACTCGCCAAATCTTGGTCAGGACATAGCCGCATTACCAATATCGAAAAAGATGAAAGCCACTTTCTTGGCGACGACGAATGGCTTTGGACGTATTGCAAGGAATTGGAGGGAAAGAAACACCACGATTACTATATTTTCGGGCATAGACACCTGCCATTGGAACTTGAAGTTGGATCAAACTCTACCTATTACAACCTTGGAGAGTGGGTTTCTCAAAACACCTACCTTGAATTTGATGCTCACGGAACAAAGCTCATTACCTTCAAAGGATGAAATCGCTAGGGCTGCTTATTTATTTGTTTCTGCCTCTTGTAGCTACTGCACAAACGCCACCAAAGCTTGGTGCCCCACTTGCAGAAATATCACTTGAAACTCTTGACCTGATTTCTTTTGACACCAAGGATCAATTATTCGCCAGCAATACTTCTGGTGACATTTATCTTTACAGCCAGGAAGGAAAGCAGCTCAACCTATTTTCTCCTGCCCGTCAAGGGAGATTAAATCAATTAGAAGCTAGCTGGACAGTGAATATTTTCAGCTTTTCGGCAGACCTCCAAGAGTATAGAATCCTCGATAGATTCCTGAATCCTTTGGCAGAAAAAGGATTTTCTCCAACTGAAATCAATTTAGCCAAGGCTGCGACACTCGGAAATAATAATGTCATCTGGGTTTGGGATGAATCTGATCTGAACTTGAAGTCATTGGATTACCTACGAAATCTGATTATTCAATCTCAACCGCTCAATTTAATTTTAGCATCCGAAGATCTAAATGTCTCAGAAATCCGTGAATTCAAAAACAGGCTATTTATCAATGTGCCTACTACAGGAATTTTCATTTTTGATAATCAAGGTAACCTAATGCGAAAAGTAGCAGTCATAGGAATCAACAAATTATGCTACTACAAGGACCATCTGCTATGGATAGAAGCTGGAAAGCTAATGGCTGTATCTCTATCTACCAATGAAACTCTTACTCTGGCTCAGTTGGATAACTCAGAAGCCTCTTACCTTCAAATCGGACAAGAAAGGCTTGCCATTGTCTCCAAGGATACAATTAGTCTATATCACCTACCGAGCTGGCTAAAAACCATACAATAAGAAGGCGTCATGAAATTCACAGGGAAAACAGGGGAATACTTTGAGGCACAAGAAATCAATGATCACAACTGCCTGCATTTGAAGGAGACTCAGCCAGAAACTTTGCGCCTTCTATGGTTCACCTCCGATCACAACCGAATCAAAATAGACAGAATACCCTATACTTTCAACAAGAACGACATAGTAACGCTCACGCAGTTTCATCAACTAGAATACGAGCATATCAACACCGTTAATCTACTAAGATTCAACCGACCATTTTATTGCATACTAGATCACGATAGCGAAGTAGGCTGTAAGGGTATTCTATATTATGGCGCTGCCAAACTCCCTATTATCTCAGCTTTTGGGATGGAACTTGAGGTTCTTCAAACAGCATGGAAGATGGCCAGCCTCGAATTTGAGATGGAAGACAATCTACAGCAGGAAATGCTTCAAATGATGCTGAAACGTATTCTTATCCTTTGTGCCAGAATATATAAAAACCAACCTCAGCACGAAGAACTCAGCAAATCCCAACATGATCTGGTAAGGGAGTTCAATTTCTTGGTAGAATCTCATTTTCGAGAGAAACACAGCGTGGCAGAATATGCCGATATGCTTTATAAATCTCCAAAAACAATTACTAACACTTTTAAGAAAATAGGGCAAAAATCACCCTTAAAATTTATCCAAGAGCGGATACTGTTGGAAGCACGAAGGATGATATACTATACTGAAAAGGACGTTTCTGAGATTGGCTATGAACTGGGCTTTCAAGACATTCAAAGCTTTAGCCGTTTTTTCAAGAACAATGAAGGATGTTCACCCAGAGAGTATAGAGATATGGTCCATTGATCCTATTTTTTCACTGAAATCACACTCAAAAAGACTGTTCGGGAAATATTGCCAAGTACTAAGGAATTGCAGCCTAACTCATCACCCTCCACTTCCCTCATCTTTGTATTGTAATTAATACTAACAATAAAAGACGAACAAAATGAGTACTACAACAGCACAGTTCAGCATACCAACAAGAGACGAAGTTTCCGAAAGCAACCAAGCTATTTTTGACCAACTCAAAAAACAAATGGGCATGGTGCCAAACCTATACGCCTACTATGCGAAAAATGAAACCGCACTCCCTGACTATTTAGCTTTACAAGGAAGAAAGTCAACATTAAAAGCAAAAGAAAGAGAAGTAATTAATCTTGTAACCAGCCAAATCAATGGATGTCGCTATTGCCAATCAGCACATACCGTATTAGGCAAAATGAATGGATTCACGGAGGAGCAAGTGTTAGAAATCAGAAGCGGAGTAGCAAGCTTTGATAGCAAAATAGACGCGTTGGCAAAATTCACAGCCATAGTTGTTGAACAAAGAGGACAAGCCAGCAACGATGCAAAGGCTGATTTCTTTAATGCAGGTTATACCGAAGCAAACCTCATAGATGTTGTCATGGTGATTGGCGACAAAATCATTAGCAATTACATTCACAACCTAGCTGGTTTTGCAATTGATTTCCCTGTTGCTCCAGAACTTTAAGCAAAATATAAGGTGGTGAATTTTAAATTCATCACCTTTTTTCAAGCTTGAAATTGGTTTTAAGAAAAATAGGCTACTTCACATATGATTTAAAACATATTAAAAACACTACTGAAGGTATTAGTGCAAAAGAAAAAAACAGGTGAAGCTAATAGCTACACCTGTTTAAATACAAGGTTATATTAGAAAATTACATAGAGCAACTATCTCTAAATCTATCTTCTTTTCCGTGTTTGTTTAGCTTCTAGTTTTTGTTGGATTTTTTCCTGCTTTTTAGCTTTTAAGTCAACACTTGGCGATTTTAAATCTTTACCTCTTGCCATGATATTTATACCTTTTTATAGTTATAATTAGAAATATATAAAACGACAATCCTCTTTTCTGAAAATTTCATACACGAGCACAAGTGTATAGACTTAAAGTTCTACACATCAAGTAATTAATGAAATTTAAAGGATCTTTTTAGCATGCTCGCAAATGCTAATTAATACAGAAAGATGAGCTGGGATTTACGGATATTCAGCAATAGCTTATGCTTGAAAGCAGAAAAATCAAGCTTACAGATAGCATCCAAAAGAGATGCAATAAAAATAAATAGGGCGATATGTGAACTTTTCAATATCATTTCTACTCAATCTAAAAACAGTTACTAACTGCCCTTTCATTTAGATTAACATCAAACATAGCCCCGATTATCTACTATTCCAAATTGGAAAAATATATTGGGCATAAAAAAAACAGTTCTGAAAAATCAGAACTGTCTTCACTCTAAGTAGAGTATTGAATATTAATTGACTTTCACCAACTCAATATCAAAGATCAAGTCTTTACCAGCCAACTGATGGTTTGCATCAAGAGTGACTTTCTCATCGTCAATGGCTACCACCTTTACAGGCATTGGCTGACCATTTCCACCTTGAAGCATCAGATCAAGTCCAACTTCAGGTTTGATGTCCGCAGGTACCTGCGCCTTTGGCACTTCAATCATCATGTCATCTCTTCGCTCACCGTACGCTTCCGCAGCAGGGATAGTCACGGTAACCTTGTCACCCAATGTCATGCCATCAACAGCTGTATCGAAGCCCTTGATCATATTTCCGTCGCCTAAGGTAAATCCTAGCGGTTCGCGATTTGCTGAAGTATCAAATACGCTTCCATCTTCTAATTTACCGGTATAATGCACTTGAACTGCATCTCCTTTTTTAGCTTGCATAGTCTTTTGTTTTAGTAAAGTACAAAGGTACAAAAATCTCTTAGGGTAGAAAACCGAACCCGATTGTCCGATTTCAGAGTAAAACCGTACAATACCGAACACTTTTATCTCTAAAACCCATTATATGGGCTTATATTAGGGTTGGCATCATTTTCCCCTTAAGAACACCAAACAATTCACCATGGAAACTCAAGATTTAGGCAAGATTCTTATCATTGATGATAATGAAGACTTACTCTTTGCCGCCAAAATGCTTCTTAAAAAGCATGCTAAAGAAGTCATGATAGAAAAGGATCCTCGACGAATCCCTTTTCTGGTTAATAACAATAATTACGATGTAATCCTTCTAGACATGAATTTCCGGGAGGACACCACTTCAGGCAAGGAAGGTTTTCACTGGCTGAAGCAAATCAAAGAAATTGACCCAAAAGCTGTAGTGATCCTGATCACGGCATTCGGTGATGTGGAAATGGCTGTGCAAGCATTAAAGGAAGGTGCTACTGATTTTATTCTGAAGCCTTGGCAAAATGAGAAGTTGATCGCTACACTTTCCGCTGCTATCAAACTGAAGGAAAGCTATAATGAAGTCGATAAGCTGCAAAAGAAGCAAAAGCAGATGCAGACGGACATGAAGAAGCCGTACACGGACATTATCGGCCAGTCTGCTTCTATGAAAAACATTTTCTCAATCATCGATAAAGTAGCTCAAACTGACGCTAACGTGTTGATTTTGGGTGAAAATGGAACAGGAAAAGAACTTATTGCGCGCGCGATTCATGACCGCTCACTTCGAAAAGATGACATTTTTGTTGGGGTAGATATGGGTTCTATTACAGAAAGTTTATTTGAATCTGAGCTTTTCGGACATAAAAGAGGTGCATTCACCGATGCAAAAGATGATCGTGCAGGTAGGTTTGAAATAGCTGACAAAGGCTCCTTGTTTCTGGATGAAATCGGAAACCTGTCCCTTCCACTACAGTCAAAACTCCTTACCGTTCTTCAAAGAAGAGAAGTCACCAGAATAGGTACCAACAAAGCCATTCCAGTAGATATACGTTTGATCTGTGCTACCAATATGCCATTGCATGAAAGTATCGCTGACAATACCTTCCGTCAAGATTTACTATATAGAATCAACACGGTGGAGATTTTCCTTCCACCACTTCGCGAAAGACAGGATGACATACCAACCTTAGCTAATCACTTCCTAAAAAGCTATAGTCAAAAATATCGTAAAACCTTCACTGGATTCACTTCTGCTGGTATGGAATTGCTTCAGAGATATGGCTGGCCAGGAAACATCCGTGAGCTGCAGCATGCTATCGAGCGTGCAATCATTATGGCTGAAGGTGATGAACTGGATTCCAGAGATTTCTTCTTTCTTTCTGCCAAACCAGCTTCGGACAAAGCGCCAGTTTCAGTGACGCTTAACCTCGATGATATGGAGCGTACTACGATCCAACGAGCAATAGACAAAAACGGAGGAAACATCTCAAAAGCAGCGAAGGAGCTTGGATTGACACGAGCTTCCCTGTACAGAAGGCTGGAAAAATATGGACTATAAAGTTGGTTTACTTGGGAGAATCGCCTTTTTAGCGGCCTCTCTTTTTCTTCTTGCATACGCTATTATCGATAGTTGGGGAGTTTTCATGATTTCCCTTTTTCTCATTTTAGTCGTATTTCAGATCATTTATTTGCTTCGCTATTCCGAAGGCTCATTTAATAAAGTGCGCGTTTTTCTGGACAACATCAAGCAGGACAAATACTCCCAACTCTATCCTGTCAAATTTGACGGGACAGAAACGGATGATCTACATATAGAATTCAATGCTATTCTAGCCAAACTAAAGGAAGATCAAGCCGAGAAAGAAGCAAATTACCAGTACTTCCGTTCAGTGTTTAAGCACCTGAGTATAGGTCTGATCACCTTCGGTGAAAATGGCGGAATTCAGATTGTGAATACTGCTGCAAAGAGAATTCTCGATGTGGAAGAACTGAAAAACATCGGCGATATCGAAGGCATCAACAAAGAGTTGCACCTAGCAATCAATAACCTACGAACTGGTGGATCTGAGTTGATCAAGATCGCGCATCCTGACGGGATCATGCAGATTTCTGTCTATGTGATTGAATTGCTGATGCGTGGCGAAAAGTTTAAACTCGTTTCTCTTCAGAATATTCAATCCGAATTGGAAGAAAAGGAAATGGAAGCTTGGCAGAACCTTGTCAAAATCCTTACGCATGAAATTATGAATTCAATCGCGCCTATTTCTTCGTTGGCAGGAACGATCCAAGGGGAAATGGAAAGCAAAATAGACAACGTGGAGCAAATCACGCCTTCAGAAATGGAAGACTATCTGATGGGAATAAGCACGATTGAAAAGCGTAGTCAGGGCCTGATCAGCTTTGTGTCTGACTTCAGAAGTTTGGCTCATATTCCAGCACCAAAGTTCAGCAGTATTGCTATCGCAAAGCTCTTCCATCAATTGGAAGTTTTACTACAAAACCAACTGGACACCTATCAGATTGAGCTAATAAAAGAAATCAATCCAAAAGAGTTAATCCTATTTGGAGACCAAACTCAGATCGAGCAAGTCATGATTAATCTTGCCCAAAACGCCATTCAGGCGGTAGAAGATTCTGAAGTGAAACGGATAATTCTAAGGGCATTTATCGATGAGGCTGGAAAAATAATTCTGGAAGTGGCGGATACCGGAAAAGGAATTGAAGAGGAAGCACTCTCCAAGATTTTCATCCCATTCTTCACCACCAAATCCAAAGGCTCTGGAATCGGCTTAAGTCTTTCCAAGCAGATCATGCGTCGCCACAAAGGCAATATTCAGGTTCGCTCTATCCAGGGTGAAGGGACTACGTTTAAGTTGATATTTAACGGGTAATTTAAAATTCAGAAAGCTTGAGGACCTGGCATTGTGGTCTGTGAACACACAGACCACGGAACTTAGATTTTTCCCATCTTCTTAATAACTCCATGAACCAGCGAAACTTATTTTTATTTGGATTCATACTCATCAAGTTTATCCTTCAATACCTGCTGATAGATTCGGGTTACGATCTCCATCGGGACGAATACCTGCATCTAGACCAAGCGCATCATTTGGCTTGGGGATATATCTCGGTACCGCCTGTGACTTCCTGGTTTTCTTACCTGATATATCTTCTTGGTTATACAGAATTCTGGGTCAAGTTCTTCCCTGCGCTCTTTGGAGCACTGACTATTATGCTGGTTTGGAAGGCAACAGAAAGACTTGGTGGCAGATTATATGCTCAGTCTTTGGCAGCAATTTGTCTGATATTTTCTTCTTTGGCTCGGCTGAATATCTTATTCCAGCCCAATTCCTTTGATATTCTAGCTTGGACTTTTGTGTTCTTCGCCTTGCTTTGCTTCATCCAAACTGGCAAAAACAAATGGTTGTACTGGTTGGGAGTCGGTATAGGTTTTGGCTTTCTGAACAAATACAACATCGCCTTTCAAGTACTGGGATTATTACCCGCTTTACTACTGACTTCAGAGCGGAAGATTTTCAAAAATCCACACTTCTATGCTGCATTTGGGTTAGCTTTTTTTATTGCGCTACCGAACCTGATATGGCAGTTGCAAAATGATTTCCCTGTGCTCTGGCATATGCGCATGCTGAGCCAATATCAGTTGGTGAATGTAAACCGATTTGATTTTCTGAATGATCAGTTTTTCTTCTTTTTCGGATCATTTTTCGTTCTCTTTCTAGCGCTGATTTCGTATTTCACTTATCCCTCTTTTCGCAAGTACCAAGTTTTCTTTTGGACGACATTTTTCACTTTGGCGATCTTCACTTACCTCAAAGCCAAAAGCTATTACGCCATCGGCCTCTACCCTATTCACTTTGCATTTGGAGCGATTTATCTTTCTCACTTGCTTCGCAAAAGCTGGGGGAAATACCTGAAGCCAGTGGCTATGATTATTCCTGTATTCCTATTTATCCTAGCCATTCCTATAGCATTTCCGATAGGTAATCCAGAATACCTTAAAGGAGTACAATCCCGCCATCCTGATCTGATGGAAAACCGCTGGGAAGATGGTGAAATCCATGACTTGCCTCAGGATTTTGCAGATATGCTAGGCTGGAAAGAGCTGGCAGGAAAAGTGGATTTGGCCTATTCCAAAGCACCTGCTGATGAGTACACGGTGATTATTTGTGACAACTACGGACAGGCCGGAGCGATTAACTTTTACACCAAAACCAAGGGATTACGAGCAGTCACGATGAATGCTGACTATGTCAATTGGATAGATCTAAGTCGAGAAATCAAAAACGTAATTCTGATCAGAGATGCCTCAGATGGTATCAGCGAAAGAGAAATATCCTTCTTCGAAAAATCAGAAGAAATAGGAACTATCAGCGACCCTAATGCCCGTGAATACGGGACGATCATTCAGCTACTTCTAGGAACCAAATCGGATATCAATGCAATTTTAGCAGCTGAGATAGAAGAAAAACGGGCTGAGCTAAGAGAGTAAAAATCTTAAGAACTACCAACGAGAATAAACCAACGCAATCCTAAATGAACAAGACATCTTTTTTCAAATCAACCCTTAAACAAGGGATAATCATGGGCCTTGCCTTTTGTCTTTACACGACCTTGATGTGGTTGACAAAATTAGACACCACCTATCTGAGCATTGGGCAATACGTTGACATGGCCATCATACTACTTCCTATAGTTATGATCTTTTGGGCAATCAAACAGGAAACCAACTCTTATCGGGTTTCAATCATTCAAAGAATTGGAATTGCCATTTTCGTCAGCGCAATCTCTTACCTTATTTACAATCCTTTTTTATATACCTATCATCATTTCATCAATCCAGATTGGTTTGGCGCAGTGCTGGATTTGAAGGAGATAGAACTGACCGCAGTAAATGTCCCACAAGAGGAGATTACCGCAACATTAGAGAACATGAAAACTTCGTCTGTCGCTCAAGCGGATCTATTTAGGCTTTCATCCCTGATCCCTTCAGTTGTTGTTATCCCTTCGCTAGTCGCGTTGCTGTCTTTGATTTTTATAAAGAATAAGGTAAAAGGATAAAATATTTTGTGTGGGCACAGCCAACTGCGATGGAATTAAAAGTCCAATAAGCCAGTTTTTACTCTTCACTTTTGTTCCTTTGTCTTCAGAAGAACCTCACCCACTTCGTTCTTACTTACCAAAGATCAATTCCTAGTACAACTCCCATTCATGAACATTTACAAACAAATAGAAGCTGAAATTCTAGCAGCATCAAACATCCTCATTACTGCCCACAAATCTGCCGATGGTGACTCTGTCGGTTCTTCTTTGGGGCTTTTGCATTTTATAGAAAAGCTAGGAAAAAAGGCAACCATCTGTCATCCTGACAAAGCTCCAGATTTTTTGGATTTCCTTGAGCTCTCTTCCATCATCGTTATGGATCAGGAACCTGAGAAAGTAACGGCAGCATTTCAAAATGCGGATCTCATTTTTTCTCTAGATTATAATGCAACAGACCGTGTAGGAAAAGGAATGCAACCCTTGCTGGAATCTGCAACCTGTACCAAAATCATGATCGATCATCATCTAGATCCGCAGGACTTCGCTTCTATTACAGTATCCGACACCTCAGCATCCTCAACGGCTGAGTTGATCGTGGAATTGATCGAGCAATCTGGAAACGTCGCTCTATTGGATGAAAAAATCGGGAATCCCCTATACCTAGGAATTCTGACTGATACAGGAAGTTTTCGCTTCAACTCCGTCAAGCCAAGGACTCACGAGGTGCTAGCAAAATTGCTTGCTGCAGGAGTAAAACATCACCTGATCCATGAATTGCTTAATGATACGAATACTGCATCTCGTCTACGTCTTCAGGGATTTGCGATGAGCCAAAAAATGGAGATCATGGAGCAAAACGCTGTGGCTATCATTTCTCTGACTAAAGAGGAACTGGAAAAGTATCAATACCAAAAAGGAGACACTGACAGCTTAGCCAATCTTGCACTGTCTATCAAAGGAATGAAAGCTGCCATGGTCTTTTCGGAACGGGACGGCATCATCAAGATATCTTTCCGCTCAAAAGGCAAAGAGAATCCAGTAAATGGTTTGGCTGCGAATCATTTCGACGGAGGTGGACATGCCAATGCTGCCGGAGGAATGAGTGCGCTTTCTATGCCTGAAACTTTAGATAAAATCAAAGGACTAGTTCCTGAGTATTTTCCTGTAGTGTAATTAAGTTCTCAAAGTTTGATTGGAATTAAACCAAGAATTTAAGAACAGTAGAAAACCCATGGAGGTTTTGAAAATCTCAAAGGTTATCAAAACGTTGCGCCGCGGCGCCGTTGCGAGAGATTAGATCATAAAAAAACTCCGTGTGAAATCAATCACACGGAGTTTTAAGTATCAGACTTAATCGCTTTTAGATTAGTCTTTCAAAGTTACTGTTCTAGTTACGTCATTGAATCCACCTGGGATCAAAGTTCCGTCTGCATCCAACAATTCCAATTTGATAGTCACCTCACCTTTTGCAAGGCCTTTGATTATATAAGGAGCCCATTCTGTGATCATGAATTCCTGACCGTTGATGGTTGCTCTTACTTTATTTCCAGTTTCAGAAAGTGTGGTGTTTAGCAAGAAGAAATCAAGTAATAAGTTCTCAGTATCTGCTCCGCTATACTCACCTTTTGGACGGCTATAGATCATAGTAGGCTTAGAGAAATCAACATTCTTATCGTCGCTTGCCTTACCAACAACTATTTTTTTTGCGATGAAAGATTTGTCATTCTTCACCGACTCATGATATGATCTACTAAGAAACGCTACCAAGTAGTGTGTTCCTTCTGGCATCTCACGCTTGAATTCAGACTCATAGTGAGCAGAATAAGGCTCATTATCTAAGATAAAGTGGATGTGCTGACCTTTGTCAGAATTAGCCAAGTTCTCAGCCATACCGTTACGTTCAGTCACTTCTCCCAACTTGTAGTCTTTCACATCGAATGCGAAATCCACTTCACCTGCTTTCGCAATTGTTGTGCTAGTTGGTTTTTTTAAAGTTAAAGTTGAAGTCAAATAGGCAGGAGAATCAGTGAATTTCTCAATCGAAATCTCCGCCGGAGCAACGATCTCCATCTCTGCTACTTCTTCATTCTCTATTTTTTTTGGTTGGCAACTTACCGCTATCAATAATGCCGCAGCAGCTGTACCTAATATTTTAACATTCATAATTTTCAGTTTTTGATGATTGTGATTTTCATTAGTAGTCTCAAATGCCATTCCATCGCTACTCAGAATAAAATGCTTCTACAAAGTTATTGATATCAGAATGGAATGCACCTTTTACTGCTATTGATTTCCTTTCAAAATGCATCTAGATAGGTCTAGAAACTAGCTTTTGGGTGATATCCATCTTTTTCTTAAGCTGAGCCCTAAGTAGCTATTAGTGCAATTGAAGAACAATAAAAATTGCAAAAGATTGAATCCACAAATTGCATTGTGCCTAATCTCCCTGAAATGGGGAAATGCTCCCCCTGTAAATTGAGATTCACCAATAATTCTTCCAAATCATATTATGTATTTTTCCTCAAAAGAACTTTCACCAAATTCAGCTGAGAATAAGTAAATAGAAACTCTCTGTTTCCCCCAATTTTATAGAAATTAAAAAAAATATTTCGAGCAAACAGAATATAATTATCACCAAAAGCGATCGTAACCATATGCTCCTACCCCGATTACAAGTCACCAAAAACAAATCAATTATCTCTTCTGAAATCACGGCCTTCCAAAAAGCTTTTTACGATGAGGAAATGCTGGAGGAATATAAAGAGAATGGAGAGGAAGATATCTACTTGGAGATGTATGATCATGCACACGCTGCTGTAATCAACTACGATTTCTACAGCAAAATAATTGGATTTGAGCATAAGATCATTGATAGTTACACTAACAGGCTAACAGAGCAAATCAAAGTGCTTCTTGAGTTTTCTGGAGTAACATCTTGTTATGTGCTTTCTCATATCAAACTGGAACTTTGTGGGGATAAAAAAGATGATTACAAGCCTTTGGCTCTGGCCTATGAGAAGCTGGAAAAAATAGTGGGAGCGGATACCTATTCAGAAGCCTTTCATGTGAACATGGAAGAGCTTGATGATTTATTAGAGATTTTCTTCTGGACTGTGCGGTGTGATCCAAATAACCCTGAGTATATTTTCTTTTTTGATGAAGCGGAGAACCTAAGATTCAATATCTGCAAATATGGAAACATCCACCTTACCGAATTCAACCAAGAAAAACTCAGCGATAAGGTATTGGAATCCTTAGGCTGGACTGTGATCACTGGCCCGGAATACGATCAGTTCACAGAAGAAGGTGGAATAGAAGGTAGACGGATCAGTTTGTGAAAGGCATCGAAGTAGACACCATGGCTTGGTGAGTAATCCGGAAAGAAACAGATCATTGCAGAGGAATACGGTTAGGAAAAAGGACTACAACAACACCTTCATAATTTCAAAAACCTCCTGAGGAAATATTCAGTCCCGCTGCATTTCCTTAATTTCTCCTATTAGCTCGGCCAAACGATTCCTAAGGAGAGCTGGCTCCATGACCACCACCATATCTCCCAGTGCGATTATCCAGCGCACAAAGCCCTCGATGGAAGAGTTCATAAAAGTCATCACGGTTTTTTTCCCTACTCTTTCCTCAGACACAAATCCATTATTGTATTTCGAATTGACGAGGTATTTCAGAGAACCATCAGGCACTTCCAGAATGATTTGATGTAGTTTTTGTTCGCTGGCTATTTTGTCCAAATAAGACTGCAAGGAAGGGTGCTTAGAGGTGGAATAGGAAAGATCTGTCACCTGAAGTTTACTAAAGCGATCCAGTCGAAAGGTACGGTAATCACCTCTCAGGCGGCAAAAGGCCATCATATACCATTGTTCATAAGAATGAAACAATCCTATTGGCTCAAGATCTCTTACTGACATCTGCTCTGGATCAAAAGTGACGTAGGTGGTTGACAGTACTTTTTTCTCCGAAATAGCCTGAAGAATGGCTTGAAAAGCCTTGCTGGATCTATTCATAATTTTCGAAGAACTCGACTTCAAAACTTGGATCGTATCCTGCACTTCTGCCAATAAATCCTTTTCGGAGGACTTCAGCACAGCCTTAATCTTAATCAGCGCTTCCTTAAAAAACTTACTACTTTGATCATCAAGAGATTTTTCCACCAACTTCTCAGCAACTAAAAGAGCCAATGCCTCCTCCCTACTAAACATGATGGGTGGAAGTCTATAGCCTTCCATCAGAGAATATCCCTGTCCTGCCTCTCCGATAATTGGAACGCCCGACTCTTCCAGAGATCTCACATCTCTATAGATAGTCCGCAAACTCACCTCAAAACGAGCCGCAAGTTCGGAGGCCCGAACAGTTCGCTTGGATTGGAGATGAGTAAGTATGGCTGTGAGTCGGTCTATTCTGTTCATAAAAAATGCATAATCCAGATTGAAAGTAAAGAAAGTGGAAAAAAGTCAGAAAATCTTTCAAATCCCATAACCCTACTGACATAGGGCTGACACTATGCGGTTGTTTATTTGAGTATTCTTAAACAAAACATACCCACAATGGAAACGACAACATCATCAACAGGCGCTCAACTCATCAACAAAGATCAATTGCTCACCCACTGGCTAGGACACCGCAAAGTCACCCGCAGAACGCTGGAAGCTTTTCCTGAGAAAGAACTTTTCGAATTCAGCATAGGTGGAATGCGGACTTTTGCGCAGCTGATGAAAGAAATGCTGGCTATGGATAGTGCGACAGCTAGAGGTCTGGCTACTTCTACCTGGGAAGCCCTGGATGAGGAAAAAGCTGAACTGACTACAAAAACTGAACTTCTGGCTAGTTGGGATAAATCCACAGAAGAAATACAACAATTTTGGAAGGATATTACGATGGAAGAATTCCAGAAGCAGATCAAAGCCTTTGGACAATATGATGGCACAGGTTACAGCATCTTATTCTACATCATAGACAATGAAATTCACCACAGAGGACAGGGCTTTGTCTATCTGCGCGCTTTAGGCATCACTCCTCCAAACTTCTGGGAGCAGTATTAAAACTTTGGTTTAAGCGGTCTGTGTCATCACAGGCCGCCACAAGTAGGTCTTTGAGGACAGAGACTTCTGTCACAAATCCTTAAATCTTTATAAATAAGCAGCTTATTTAAATCTTCATTCTTTCTGTAGCGAATAAAACTTATCATGCGTCTTGGTTCTGATTTAAAACAAAAACCAACAAATACATATGATGAGTATAAAATCATTTGCGACTAAGAATCTTAGATCTCTAGCTTCCCTAGCTTTACTTGCAGGTACTATGGGCCTGACAAGCTGTATGGATGACAATGACCCCATTGAATATCCTGCCGCAGGTTACATATCTATTTACAATGGTGCACCGAGTAATGCAGGAGTAATTGTCTACGCCGACCAAAATCAAGTGAACAATTCCCCATTGAGGTACTCAGAAGTATTGCCGTACAAAAACTTCTATCCAGGAGATAGACTCTTCAAGTTTTCAGAAGCAAACTCTGTGACTTCCCTTTTAGAAAAGGAATTTGAGATCAAAGTAGATTCCGTTTACTCCCTGTTTATGGTAGAGAATTCGGGAGCACTGGATGCTGTTTTGGTAGATGATGACTGGTCGGAACCAACTGCTGCTGAAGCGCAAATTAGAATGGTAAACCTCTCGCCAGATTCAGGAACTGTATCTCTTATGATCGACGAAGTGGCAACTGCATTATTCTCTGATTTGACATTTAAGGGAAATTCAGAGTTTAAAAGCCTAGCTACCAAAGTTTATAATTTGAAAGTAGTTTCCAGCACTGGAGAAACTATTGCTTCAGCTAATAACCTAGAACTTAAAGGAAACAGAGTGTACACACTTGTATTAAGAGGATATGAGCTGTCCACTGACACTTCCAAAAAGCTTGATTTACAATTATTGACCAACTATATAGATTACTAAGTAATCTAAGTACCACAGTTCAAAATCCCGATCTAGATAGATCGGGATTTTTTTTGATGCTTTTGCCATCACTTTAGCGGCGAATAGAGAATCTTTCAGACGATTGCTAGCTACACCGGCGCGAAGAATCTCCTTGAAGGTTTTAAAACCGATTTGTACTACTGACGCAATTATGATAGTAACACACTAATTCCTTTTACTAACTGAATACAGATAAAAGGATGAAATTTTCAAAGCTCCAAAACGGCTTTCACTGCATCATAAGCATTTACAAATCCATGTCCACTTTGGTAATCAAACCCCTTATCACCTATATCTTCAGCTGTCTCTAGTAGAATTTCTTTGATTTTCCATGGCAGTAAATCTGGATTTGCCGAAAACATTAAGGACACGATGCCAGCCATATGTGGGCTAGAAAGTGAATTCCCATTAGCAAAATTTGCTAAGTTACCCTCTGGATCTATACAGGGTATCTCGAAGTTTAATGTCGCAAAATCCGGCTTTTCTACCGTACCATCTTTGTAGTAATCAGTATTCCATTCCACTGGCCCCTGACTACTGAAGATAGGCCGTTTCCCATCCTGCCCCACTCCTGCAACTCCTAAAACCACATTTGGAATATCCTCTGGGGTACGCATCTGAACAGGAATTGGAGCTTCACTTTCCCCTGCTGCAAAATTTCCCGCACCTGAAATAAACACAACACCACACAAAGTCCCTTGTTCTAGTACCTTTCTCCAATGCGTTCGGAATTCACCAAGATTTGGCTGAGAGAAACTCATGCTATAAGTATCAGCACCTTGCTCTATCGCCCACTCTACCGCTTGTTCAAAATTCGAACTTCCAATTACTGGCGCCCATTGAGAATCCGGAGAAATCCCCACAGACTGCTTAGTATTTGTTTCAAAGGTCCCAGAAATCAGCGCAGCACACATATTACCGTGAATGTTGGTGCCTCTTCGAATAGTAGGTTCGTTTAGATTGGCAAGCTCAGCATCAAAATTATAACCATGATAATCATCTATGAAGCCATTATTATCATCATCCAAACCATTACCAGGAATCTCTCCATCGTTCGTATAAATAGTATCTGCCAAAGCTGGGACATCTAACTTAAACCCAGAATCATGAACCACATTTAGTGTTCCTTTTCCTGTGATCCCAAACTCATTCCATACTTCTGGAGCACGGATTTTTTCAATATTCCAAGGATATGATTCTACACTTTTGACATCAAAGCGAGAAGCAGGTTTGGTTTCTATAAACTCAGGCCCCATATCTTCCCCTTTAGAATAGGAAGAAGGTCTTTTGATAAATATTTTGTCTACCCCTTCTAAAGTTTTAATAGTATTGAACCCTGCTGTTGTAACAGTACAGGTGAAGCCGTTAATAATCCAATGCTGTGTTACTGCCAATATCTGTTCAGAATTTTCTGGAGCGTTTAACTGATTCTTAACTTTATCAAAAGATGAATTGCTCAAGGTCTTCAATGATAGCATCACTTCTTTCCTTAATTCTCCCCGCTTTCTATCGTTGAACTCTTCCGCTTTTTTCAGAAAAGAGTCCGCATTCTCTAAATATTGATCTTCAAACCAAACGACAATGGTTTGTAAGCTGTCAGTCGCAGTATATGCAGGGTCAACCCACACAGTATTCTCATCATTTACAGTACACTTTGTAATGCTAGAAGCCCACAAAGCGGTAATGACAACTATTATTGAGATTTTCATAGTTTCTAATATAGTAATTAAAGAGAAATAGGCTTTTGAAGTAGATAAAATGGATGGTATAGAACCTAGTATCGTATAATTTTCGGCAACCAAACCAGTCTACAAATTAAAAAAAATGCAGATAATCGAGGACTGAAAATAGGCAACAGACCACAGAACTTTTTCTAGAACTACTGTCTATCGAGACAAGTCCAGTTTCTGAAGAATCTGGGCAACTCTCTGTCTATACCCAACACCAAAAAAGCCTTCCCGAGATCCAGAAAGGCTTTTTGAGTAATTAAAACTTAACTAATATTCAGGAAATGGTTCAAACAGCGAGGTAATACCTTCCCTTCTATTCGGATCTGTAGGATAATTATTGCTCACTGTGACTGCGACTGATCACTGAAAACTGAACATTTTCGCCCCTACTTCCCTCCAAAATTCATCTTGAAGCTAGCGCCAAATAAACCATAAGTATCTCCATAGCCAGAGACCTGCTTCAGCTGGTAATTGTAGAATGGCATAACCACATAGTTGGCGCCTTTGGTCTCCAAGACTCGTAGATTGACTCCAAAATTCAGCGTGGCAAAAGGATAGAATTTACCACTGTTAGATTCTAGCATAGAGCTTTCTGTCACTGATTGCTGACGAAGGGAGACCGAAGAACTACCCAATGCATCATTTGCATAAAAAGCAGATTGGCGCTCCGTGGTATTTTCTTGACTAGCTGTTTGATTTAATGCGTAATAGTTTGAAAAACCAGCCTGTATGGAAACGGAGTTATTTCTGGTTACAGGATATTTCACGAAGACAGGCACTTCTACCTGCATCTGACGTACTTCCAGTTTCTGTACCTGCGGATAGGTATTGCCTAAAGACATCACCGTGCTTTCCTGTTCATTATTTTGGTTGAGGTAGTTCAGACCAAGACCAGAGCCTAAGGTAAGCTTGCCCGGAAGATCTATATTTACCAGCATTCCCAATCCAATCGTTTGAGCTGTAGCTACTTGATTATCGCTTTGGATCGCTCCGAAACCTGGAGAAAGCCCCATCCCTAGCCCTACCGATGCTTTATCTTTTTCAATTATAGGAAAGTCATTTTCTGCTACAAACTTCTCCTTTTCTACAGCTTTCACGGGCTCTTCAACTTTTGCCAAAGCCAACGTCTCCTCTGGAGCCTTCAACTCTTCTAGCTTTTCCACTTGCTCCACTTTGGTTATAAGTGTCTGCTGTTCTGAGCTTTGTTTTTCAGGCACTTGAGCTACAGCTTTTTCATTGGAAATTATTGGTACCGTAGGCACCACGTTTTCCGTTTTCACAGGCTTTTCTATAGCCTTTTTTACAGGCTGAGGAACAGTAGCTAAAGCTTTTGTATCAGTAGGATTTGTCTCAGACTTTTGGACTTTCGGAGCTTCCTCTGATGCTTTAGAGCTCGAATCATTTGTTTCTGGAGCTAACCTTTCTTGAATTTCAACAGCTGAATTTTCAGCAACTGCTTCAGTTTCCTTGGTAATTATTTCCTCTACTCCATTTTCAGAAGGTTTCTCAGCATTTTCTGTCAGCTGATTTTCAGTAGAACTTGGCGTATTCTTTTCAGGGGTATCCACAGTATTAAGCCCCACTGCGATGAGCAGTAGAGACGCAGCGATTCCAGATGCCCAATAGGCAATAGCCCTACGTTTGCGCAGTGCGCGTTTTTTCTGAAACACTTCCCATGCACCCAGTTCGTAGGGTACGGAGGCTTCGACTAACTTCTTTTTAAGGGAAGCAGCGATTTCCTCATCTAGCTTATCTTCCTTCATATTCTTTCAAGTGTAATGATACTAATTGGCGAAGTTGAGACTTTGCTCTAGCCAGATAAACTCTGGAGGAGCTTTCCGTCAGGCCCAGCTTTTCGCCAACTTCTTTATGACTATAGCCTTCGATCTCATAGAGATTGAACACCATTTTGTGATCGTCCTGTAATAGATTGATTAGGTTTACTATATCCTGAAATGCTAGATCCTGCAGCGCATTCACTTCATGGAATATGCCAGTTTCCTCTGACACGTCGGTTTGATTTTGAAACTTCTTCTGCTTACGAAAATAGTCTATCGAGGTGTTTACAGTGATGCGGCGAAGCCAAGCCTTTACAGACTGGAAGTCTTCGAATTTCTTGATCGAACCAAAAAACTTCATAAATGAGTCGTTGGTGATCTCATCGGCTAGAGCTTTATCTTTGGAATAGGACAGACTGATCCCCATGACATAGCCATAGTATTTTTTATAGAATACCTCTTCGTACTTAGCCGATTTTCGTTTGCAACCTTCGATCAGCTCTTGGTCAGTCCAATTCAATTCAAACCTATTAATCTATAATTAACGACATTCCTTTTGGAGTCGCGATTTCACTTCTCAGCTATTCATTTACTCAGTCCCTCAGAGGATATTACTATTGAATTTCCCCCCTTAATTACCTTGTTTATTGCACGTTCCTCTAGTTGAACTGGGGAACTCATGCAGTCAGCAATTCCATCGAGATTCTGAGGATTGCGAGGATTGCGAGGATTTGCAGCAAAATTAGATGCTTCTATCGGGAATCCCTTGTTGATCAAATCATTCTCTGGGCCCGCGTTTAATGCGCTGCTCGCAAATATCAAAACCAAATAGATCCTTAGAAGTGTCTTCATCTTTCTTTATTACCCTGACGGAGTTCTTCCTCGAGACGCTACAGGGGAAGAGAAATATTTTTGAAAGGGCAATTAGAAATGGATGAATTTAAAATTTAATGTGATTATCCGCAATGATGCCAGTTGCCTTAGATTCTTTGTTTATCTGGTCGGAAGACCGATGACCGAAGACCGAAGTGACCTCAATTATAAATTTGAACAAATTCTAGATTTCTTTTCCCTCTTTACTGGTAGAAAAGCGGATATACATAAAATTTAAAATGGGAAAACAGATGCAAATAGTTATCGGTTGCTAGTGGCTAGTTTTTCAATGTTAATGATCAATGTTCAGATTCAGAGAGCAATTATCAAGTTGACGACTAGTGGAATTTACAATTGTCGCAATGTCTCCTTTTGCTAACACCTGTGCACGCTTCGGTAAAAAACCCGAATTCACAAAACATGACGAAAGTCAGACCCAGCACTGAGACCTGGCAGGCAAAGGGGCTGTCATTGGGCCTAATTTTACTTTTTCAAATAAGTGCAAATTTCATCTTAGGTATATATGAATTCTCCATCATTAACACACACATTCCACATCCCAGTTATGGGATTAGGATATACTGTAGACACTCCGATCAAAGTGGCCAAATATGGCATTTCAAGTGTGATCTCCATTATGGATGATCATCTGCTCGAAGACATGCGAAAAATCTACTCGAAGAAATTTGTGCGTGAATTCATTCCTATCTCAGACACTGAAGAGGATTATCGGGCAAAGCGAATCACTGCCTACCTGGATTTGACTCAGTCTCTCGTGGAAGAGCAATTCAATAAATTAATCAATGCCGACTGGCAAACCAATACCGAATTCAGAAAGTACTTGGACCTTTTGCCTCAAAATACTGTGCTATTAGACTTGCTGGCAAAGATGGAAACAGCTTCGGATTCTGAGAAATTTCAAATCAAAGAAGAATTGAAATCCAAGCTGAGCATAGGCGCTGTAGACGTGAATATCATGACGAAGGTGGACAAGATAAACATCGATAAAGCAGGCAATGAATTACCACGAGAATACTCAGATGCCTTGTCTGCATTGAGAGGTTTTGCCAAGAGCAAAGCCAATGGATCGGTGGTATTTTCTGCAGGAATGAACCCGGCTCTGTACGGATATGCAGAGCAATTTTCAGAATTTTACCCAAATCAATTCGGAGAGATTTCGAAAGGAATCATCCTAAAAGTAAGTGACTATAGATCTGCTTTGATCCAAGGGAAATTCTTGGCAAAGAAGGGACTTTGGGTTTCCGAATTCAGAATAGAATCTGGTCTGAACTGCGGCGGCCATGCATTTGCAACGGATGGCTTTCTGATCGGACCGATTTTGGAAGAGTTCAAAAACAACAGAAATGAGCTGTTTCAAACACTTTTTGACACTTGTCAAAGTGCCTTGGAAGGCAAGGAAATATTCAAACTTTCAAACGCACCAACTTTCAAGATCACCTACCAAGGTGGAATAGGAACGGCAAGCGAGGATAGCTTTCTACGCGAGTACTATGAACTCGACGGAACTGGTTGGGGAAGTCCTTTTCTTCTAGTGCCCGAAGCAACCTCTGTGGATGGCGACACTTTAGACCGACTCTTCCAAGCAAAAAAATCTGACTTCTACCTGAGCCATGCCTCTCCACTCGGAGTACCTTTTAACAATCTCCGAACTTCCTCAGGCGAGGAACAGCGAGTAGCAAGAATTGAGAAGAACAGAGCTGGAAGTCCCTGCTACAAGAAGTTTCTGATGAATAATACCGAGTTCACAGACAAGCCGATTTGCACAGCTTCCAGACAATATCAAGACCTTAAAGCAAAGCAATTCGAGGCTGGAGAAATAGAAGCGGAAGAAATGGAAAAAGTAGAAGCTAAAGACTGCCTTTGCGAAGGACTGAGCGCTCCCGCAATTTTGGCAGCAGGTGAAACTCCGCGACGTAATCTCAATGCAGTTACCATTTGTCCTGGACCGAATCTGGCTTACTTCAAAGGTACTTTTTCACTCAAAGAAATGGCAGATCATATCTATGGCAAGCTTTCGCTAAAAGTGGATATAGACAGACCGCATGTTTTTGTGAAGGAATTGCAACTATATGTGACTTATTTGAAAAAGGAATTTGACACCAAAGTCACTGAGAAAGTAGCCAAGAAGGAAGCTTACTTGGAAAAATTCAGAATTAACCTGATTCAAGGAGTAGAATACTACCAAGAGTTGATAGATAAAGTAGAGGTAGATTCCAGTGCAATCCTTGAAAAAATGGCAGATCAGTTCGCTAAAATCAAATGCGAAATCGAACAGTTAAGTAAGCCTGTAGAAGCTAGCATGACCTAAGAGACGATCTATGTTATAATTGTAACCCAAGTAACTAAAAAGCGCTGAAAGCTACTCCAACCACCTATCGGCTAACTTGCGATCTCGTAAGGGAAATGCTTTCAGCTCACTTTTTAGAACCAAAAGGTTTAAGATAAAAATCAAAGCCCGCAGCCAAGTGCTATCTGTGAGCATTGCGTATTTGGATAGCCTAGGAAGCATTCTCCAATCTCCCAAAAGGGCATCTTTCATGGCTTTGAAGCTTTTATAACCTTTAAAAGAAGTTACAATCGCCAATACTTTTAATGCGCTTATTGTGGCAAGCTGATTTCTTGCCTCCTGCAATTGACGCATATCATCGACTGTGATTTCCCCATTGATCACATAGCTTATCAACCCTTTTTCCTGAGAATAATTAACCTCCATATTTCTATTAACCTCAGGTGGAATAAAGTGTTTAGGTAGCGATTTGGGTATCCTACCTTCCCTTTTCTTATTCCGCTTTGAGAATCGTAGCCGGATTTGCCTTCACTATTTTCAAAATCTGAGATCCAACCGTCCCTGCGACGACAAGCAATAGAATCAAAAGACCTAAGCCTATTGGAATCAAACCTACCGCTGAGTGGAAAGCAAAGAAGGTATTTAGAAAAGCTGAAACAAGAACTATCGATATTCCTCCACCAAGCACCGAAGCAACTCCCCAAATAATCAAATATCTCTTCGCCAACTTCATGGACAGATCTCCCACATCGGCGCCAAACACTTTTCTCACGCAGAAATCTTTGATACGGGAATTCATATTCAAAGACACCAATCCAAAGAGTCCGAGAGCCGCCAGAACCACTGCTAGTATCGCAGAAAACAACAGAATATTACTTACTCCATTCACGTCACTGAATTCACGGTCAAATACTTCAGTTTGTAATTTTCCCTCAAATAGTCCTCTGGGAATAGCTTCATGCCAGATTTTCTTCACTGACTCCATAGAAGAATAAGCTGTTCCAGAAGTCATTTTCAGCGTGAGGTAGTTGAACGTAGTATCTGGAGAAGCCCGGATCACCATAGGATCAATAAAACTTTGGAAGAATATGGTATGAAAATCCTCCACCACACCTACCACGTCATAGCTTGCACTATCTACGATGATTTTTTCAGTTAGGGGAAAAATCAGTCCTAGTTCATCTAAGAAAGTCTGATTTACGAGAACTGATTCCTGCGTATCAGAGATCAGTTCTGTGTTGAACATTCTGCCTTGCTTTAGTTTCAAATCCAATAATTCAGGATAATTAGCCTCTGCATTCAAAAGGCTGATTTCATACTTTTCCTCATGAAAAACAAGCTCTTCTTCACGTATCCAATTCCCCACATAATCTTGACTTCCACTGACTTCGATCACAGAAGCCAGTGCTGACAATTTGTTTTTAAGCGGCAAGTAGTCCTGAGAACTTGGAACATTTACAATAATCTTATCTGAGCTATCATATCCCCAATCGCGATTTGCATTGATGTGATTGGTCTGCACAAAAGCAACTCCCGCTACAATACTGATGATAGCAAGCGTAAACTGGAAAGTTAGCAAAACACTAGTAAAGACACTTTTGCTCCCCATTTGCTGATTCCCTTTCAGGATATTGATTGACTTAAATGAGGTGATATAAATCGCTGGGTACAGTCCAGAAACTAACGTAATAAATAGCAGCATAGCACCTAAAAACATCCAGACTAAATGATCATTTAGCAGATCAATTTTGATGTTTTTCGAGGCTATTTCATTGAAGCCTGGAAGGAAAATAAAAGTGGCTAATAAGAGTCCCAATACGATAGCCATGAAGCAGACCATGAGATTTTCACTGAGAAACTGAGCGATCAGTTGCCCCTTATTGCTACCAATCACCTTACGAACACCTATTTCTTTGAGACGTCTGGAAGCCATCAAAATAGAAATATTGATGTAATTGAACACTGCCAAAATCAAAATAAAAATCCCGATTGCTGATAGTAAAATCTGGGGTGCAACTGCCAAGAAACTAACCACACCTCTTTCTACATTCTCAGAATTCTTCACCAAGTCGTTGAAAGATTCAAGCTGAAGACTCAGGTATGGATTTTCAGGATTGATCTTATTCTGCGTGCTTACCATTTGTGCTAGTCCAGTGGATAGACTACCAGCATCCACATCTTTTTCCAGCTGAATGAATGTCCATAATTCTGACGCCCAGGCTTCTTTTATAGGTAGAGTAAGGCTCTCATTTGAATGAGTTGACATGTTCACTAGCAAGTCAAAGTTGAACATTTCCATATCATTGAATGACTTGAAAACCCCTCCCACTTTGTAGAGCTTTTCTTCCCCATTAGTAATCAGCGCGATGTCCTGTCCAATAGGATGGGTATTGCCAAAGAGTTTTGTAGAAAGCTCCTCAGTCAAAATAACCTGTTCCGGTTCATTCAATGCGCCGGGGTAACCATAAAGCATGGAATAGGTAAACATCTCCATATAACCTGGATCCACATATTGAGCGCGTTGGAAATAGCTCTCATTTTTGTGAATAAGAACAGGGAAATCAGTCAGAATTCGCGTTTGAGCTTTGATATTCGGCAATTCATCGCTAATCAATTCCGAAATCGGCTCGGCTACAGTGCCATAGCTAGTCTTTCCGTTTTCACCTTCGGCCGTATAAGTAATCTGGTAAATCTCATCTTTATTCTCCTGATGCATGCCTTTGAACCAAACTTGCTCAATAAATAGATAAGCCACCAAGCAGCAACCCACAGCAGCTGCTAACCCAAAGATTGAGATGAAGGTCGTTCCTTTTTGCTTGACAAGATTTCTCCAGCCAATTTTCATATAGTTCTTAAACATAGCTCCTTGGTTATAGGTCTGATAAGAAGGTTTTGATCGTCTGATATTGCCCCATCTGAAAAAACTGAGTACATGGATGAGAAATCGGAATCTTGCGTAGCGTATGCCTCGCTCCTCCAAATTCATATAAAAAAGCTCATATGCATCTCCCTGTATCTGCTCCAATCGACTGGGACTGCAGTAGAATTCCAGAAACCGATCTGGCCATTTGGGTGGATGATGCTTGAGTTTAGTGTCCATAGGAAAAGTCTAAAGCCAAGGGAGGAAGTTGGTCGAAGAGTTTATTTCTGACATTCTTGACTTCTTCTATAGCAGCTCTGCCCGAAGCCGATATTGAGAACAAGCGTTTTCTCCTCCCACCTCTTTCCTCAGTCGCACCTCCCATGTAGGATTTCAAAAAGCCCTTTTCTTCCAGTCGGTTCAAAACAGTATGAATCGCTGAGATATTGACTTTTCTGCCGGTTTGGTTTTTTATCTCTTCCAGTATAGCGACTCCGTAAGCCTCCTGATCCAAGATCCCCACAGTCAGTAGAATCAACTCTTCCAATTCACCTAAATTATAGCCCTTCATAAACGTCTTCTATTATATTTACAAAAGTAAATGTAATAGATTACTTTCATATTTGTAGATGATATGTGAATAAAAATATTGCACGCAATTTTTACTTAGATCTCAAACCTGAATTGAGTCATCAGAAAACATGGTGGGTAGGAGTATTTCGCTCCTTCAGAGCTTATGCAATTGAATGATCTTTTTCAACCCAGCCCTATCGGACTGGGCTAGGGTATTTTGGGCTTTCAGCCCTTTTCCTTTATAAAAAGCTTAAATATTTTCTTCAAGGAAGATCCGAAGGATTGAAACAATTCATAACCCTCGGCAAAGCCGGGGGCAGAGAAAATATTAGTAAAATCAAGCCTCGAAGGGGTGCAACCATTAAGTCCTACTCAACCATTCGTTTTACTTGAACGATAACAATACTAATTATTTTACGCTATCTGCATAATCCTCCATGTCCACCGCGGTTAAAAACTTCCAGAAAAGCTACTTTTCCTGAGTTAGAATCTGCTTCTCTTCATCCAAAACCACCTTCAAATCGGCATAGCTCAGATCCTGAACAGCAATTCCCTGATCGATTGCCAAGGAAGCTGCAGCAGCGGCTGACTGTCCCAAAATCATAAAAACAGGTTCCATTCAGATCGAGCCAAAAGCTGTATGTGAACTCGAAACGCACACAGGAACAATCAGATTGGTGCATTCTTCTTTTTTAGGTAAAAGCGTACCGAGAGAAATAGAATAAGGATCCTCGGGATGAACCCCGATATCGCCCTCATTCTGCACAAAACCATCTGCAGTCACAAATCGCTGCGCATTATGTGAATCCAAAGAATATGAACCCATTCCAACTGGCTCAGGAACAGTTTTGGCGCCAAGCACATCGTGCTCAGTCATCACATAAGCTCCGATCATTCGCCTAGCTTCCCGTACATAGATTTGATGTGGCCAATTGCCATTATCCGTAAACTCATCCTTCGCCAATCCCCATTGCGCCATTTCCTCACGAACTTCAGCCGGCACTTTAGGATCATTTGTCAAATAGTACATCAAGCCTTTCTGATAGTCAATATGCTCTTGAAGAATCTGCTTTCGCTCTTCATAGCTAGCTTCAGGATAGGCATAATTCTTTCCTATATAATCCGTCGAGAAAGGACCGTGATTATTTGTATCAGTTTTGAGATTTGGAATAGGATCATATTTCTCAAAAGTATCATCCCGTCCAGCTGCATAGACCCGAGCAAGAAGTTCATAGCGAGCGGGGTCGTAGTTCTCTGGCTTCGCAAAAGGCACACGATTATCAGGATGGCGACTTAGTGCCATTCTGTAATTGTAAGCCTGCAGTCTCTTATCTCCTTCCCCATTCTCTCCAGGAGGATTAGTCGATATCTCAGCCAGCAATCCGCTATTAGGATCATCAGCGATCACATAAGGGCTAATATTCTCATTGAAATAATGCTTGTGCTGAAAGACACCCACTTGCACTCCGTTCCACTTTTCACAGTAGGTCGCATTCGATTCCCTACCCACATGATAGCTTACTCCAGCCGCAGCCAGCAGATCTCCTTCATAAGTCGCATCAATGAATACTTTCCCTGAATAGGTTTTGCCTGAGAGCGTTTTGATCTGAGTGATTTTGCCATTCTCTTTCGTTACTCCTGTTTCTCTATCCAACCATTCATTTCGGTGAATTTCCAACTCATTTTCTCTGGAAAAATCCTCGAAAACCTGCTCCGCCACATGGGGTTCAAAAATCCACATGGTTCTATTCTCCCCATCCATCGCTGGAGTGCCTTGACCCTTATTTCCATACTCATCCTTTTTCTGCCATTTCCAAGCCGAGTCCGTCTGATAATGCATATATACGCGATGGTAAAACTCACGAGCCAAACCTCCAATCACAGACTTATTCCCTGTATCGGTATAGCCCAAACCACCGGAAGACAATCCTCCTAAATGGGTATCCGGAGAAACTATAATGACTGATTTCCCCATCTTCTTAGCCTGCACAGCCGCTGTAATAGCCGCTGAAGTTCCGCCATAAATAATTAGATCCGCTTCGTAGTCAGAAGCATTTTTTTGGGGTTGGCAAGAGAATAATAACAGTAGGACAACTAGGCTGGATAAAAATTTCATAGTGAATAACTTATTTCGGGTGAGTGAATTTTGACAGTACGGATGTTCGCCTCTCAAAATAATGTATTTTATCTAGGTCTGCTAACACAATCCAATTCAGAAATCTAATAGCATCATTTCACCAATTGGTAATCCATCCCTGCTCTTGTTTCAAATTCAACTTCCTTGGCATCATTACCAGCATTTTCTCCCAACTGAGTTCCGCTAGCATCCAAGATTTTCATCCCCGCTGGAAGTAGCACTTTACAGTCCAGACCTTTTAAGGAATGAATTTTCGCACCTGCTATTCTGCCTTTTGCCCAACTGAAATCAACTACAAATGCACCTCTAGCGTGCATTCCTTTTACTGATCCTTCCTGCCAGCTTTCACTGCTAGGAAGAGCTGGAATCAAGCGGATGACTTCATCTTGACCATGGCTTTGAAACAGCATTTCTACAATACCTGCGGTGCCACCAAAATTCCCATCAATTTGAAATGGAGGATGCGCACAAAATAAATTGGAATAGGTTCCCCCATCTCCCCAAACGATTTTAGAACCGTCTCCACCAATTGGCTGAAGTAATTTTTTCAACAGCAATAAGGCATGATCACCGTCACCTAGTCTTGCCCAAAAATTAATCTTCCAAGCTCTACTCCAACCTGTAGCATCGTCTCCTCTATCCTTGAGTGTCTCTGTCACCGCAGATGCCAAGTCAGGTGTTGCCCATGGCGTGATTTCATCATAAGGATGTAGGCCGTACAAGTGAGAAATATGTCTGTGATGCGGATCAGTCTCCTTCCAGTCATGTAGCCATTCGTTTAGATCTCCAGCTGCCCCGATCTTATTTGGAGCCAATCTCGCTCTTTTCTCTGCCAGCATAGCTGTGAAGTCCTGATCAATCCCTAAAATCTCAGCTGCCTCAATAGTATTTCCAAAAAGCTCCCTACCTATCTGCATGTCCATCGTCGGCCCCATCGCGGTATGCCCACGGTAACCATCCGGTTTGATATAGGAATTCTCGGGTGAGTTGGATGGTGCTGTCACCAAATAATGGTTCTCAGGCTCCTCAATGAGTATAGATGATAAAAACTCAGATGCTCCTTTCAACACTGGATAATAGGCCTTCAGGAAAGCTGTGTCCTGAGTAAATCGAAAATGCTCCCACAAATGCTCTGTCATCCAGGATCCCCCAGACATTGTAGATCCCCAACCCGCACCTTCACCTGGAGAGGTATAATACCAGGGATTACTAATCACATGAGCAACCCAACCAGGAGCATCATAATATGCTTTTGCTGTCTTCTCACCACTCTCCACCAAATTGGCAGTAAATCGATGCATAGGCTCAGCTAAATCCCCCAGTCCTAAGGGTTCGGCCAACCAGTAATTCATTTGAATATTGATATCCAAATGATAATCTCCATTCCAAGGAGCCTGATATTCTGGCGCCCAGATCCCTTGCAAATTTGCTGGTAACTGCCCCGGCTGTGAAGAGGAGATCAGCAGATATTTCCCATAGTTATAATAGAGCACCGGAAGCTGCGCATCCTCATTTCCTTCCGCATATCGCTGTAGTCGCTCTGGAGTAGAAAGTTTAGAAACTCCTTTGTCTTGACTTGTCAATTGAAAGCTATTCCTATTAAAGTATTCCTGATAGGATTGCATATGGTTTGCTCTGGCTGTAGCGATTTTAAAGTCAGAAATCGTTTTGGAAACCTCCTTTACTGGATCTCCTATAGGCTCAGCAGGTGCATCAATGTTATAATCCGTCGCAGCGGCAATAATCAAATAGCAAACATCAGCTCCATCTACTTCTAGCTGCTTCCCCGTATTCTTGATAGTCCCTCCTTCTTGAACCACCTTGAGCATAGCCGCATATTTCATCCCAGCAAGATCTTTATTTGGCAATTGCCCAGTCATAAGTAAAATATCATCTCCGGCTGAAGAAAAAGCTACGTTTTCCTTTCTATCCAATCCAATAGCAAAACTCAATTGTGCTGCCTTGGATGCAGAAAGTTTGATGACCATTACATCATCAGCAATACTGGAAAAGGCTTCCTGTGTAAAAGTGACTCCCTTTCTCTTCCATGTGGTAGTAGCAATAGCATCCTGCAAATCCAATACTCTGGAGTAATTCTCATATCCTTGAATTGTATCCGCCCAACTAATCAACAGATCTCCAAGTGTCTGATAACTTCCATAGTGCTCATTGGCTCCGATGCCTTCTCCCGAACCCACTCCTTTACTGACAAAATGCTCTTGGAGTAAAGCCTCGGCCTCCTTATTATTCCCATTTAACAGAAGCGTTTGAATCTCACTCAAGTACTGATGCGCGTTTTCTCGATCTGCATCCTGTACCCCTCCAGACCAAAGTGTTTTCTCGTTTAAAATAATTCTGTCCTGATTTGGGTTCCCAAATATCATCCCCCCCAAATGCCCATTGCCAATGGGTAATGATTCCAGATGGTTGACTGCTGGCTTTTTGAAATACAAGGATTTATCTGTCGATTGTGCCTGACTAAACTGACATCCTAGAATACTGAAAAGAACTAAAAAACAGGACTTTTGAAAAAAACTACTTATCATAATACTACTGAGTTGTTACTACTTATAATCATACTACATACTGATCTATTTCTTTAGACCTTTAATGCTGGTCTTGAATTTAATCTACTATAGTCGAGATATCGAAGATTTCCTCATAATCTTTAGGAGAGAAAAGTTTAACCCAAAGGTTCACCGAATCTCTCTGAGAGTTATTCAGAGAAAAGACAAGGTCTGATATTGCCTTTTTTTTTGCTTGCAATACGGCTGTAATTGCTGTTGAAGTTCCTATGTAGCTAAGCAAATCAGCCTCATAGTCAGATGTGTTTTTGGATTGTCAAGAAAAGAATAATACAAGGGCAACAAGTCTGGACAATTATTTACTCGTGAATAACTTATCTTGGGAGTAAGGATTTTGACATTTCCTGAATTCAACTTTCTGAATACTATGATTTATTCAAGCCTATAATAAAACTTCTATCACATGCCCCTTCATACCATTCTCGGTGCCAATGGCAATATTGCCAAAATCGTTTCTGCAGAGCTAACTAAGTCAGACGTACTTGTTCGCCAGTTCAGTCGCAAACCTCAAAAAGTGAATGAAACTGATGAACTATTCTCTGGAGATTTGTTGGATGCAGCCGCCTTGTCCGAGGCCGTAAAAGGATCTGAAGTTGTTTATTTATTGGCTGGCATACAGTATAAGTCCTCAACCTGGGAGCGAGACTGGCCAAAAATCATGAGAAATACGCTGGATGCCTGCATAACCCATGGAGCAAAATTGGTTTTCTTTGACAACATGTATGCTTGTGATCCTACCCATATCGGGCATCTCACCGAGGAGACTCCTTTGAAGCCAGAAAGCCGAAAAGGCAAAGTAAGAAAACAGATTTTGGATATGCTTTGGGCAAATGTGAAAACTGGTAAACTCAAAGCTTTGGTCGCTCGTGCACCTGACTTCTACGGTCCTGAAGCCAGCAATTCTTTTTTAAACGAATTGGTAGTTAAGAGAATGAAAGCAGGAAAAGGTGCACAATGGCTCTATTCAGGAGACAAAAAGCATTCATTCATTTACATTCCTGATGCTGGCAAAGCCACCGCATTCCTTGGATTACAATCAGATTCTTGGAATCAAACCTGGAATTTGCCAACCGATTCTTCTTACCCTACGGGAAAAGAAATCGTGGAAATGGTCAATCATCAGCTAGGCACCCAGCTCAATATCCAAGTGATGCCAGCCTGGCTTGTCTCTACTTTGGGGATTTTCATGCCTGTAATGAAAGAAATTATTGAGCTTCGCTATCAGTCAGATTCAGACTATTGCTTTGACTCTTCCAAAATCGAAAAAGCATATGGTCTCCAGCCTACTTTGATGAAGGAAGGGTTGTGCGTTTGTCTGAAAAGCTGAGCTTATTATAGACTGGTATTACTTGAGTATTTATTTCCGCAAGGAGATTTCTGTTGAAAGGAATGAAGACACATCATATGACTTCCTGTTATTTCCAAATCATAGCATTTAAAAAGTCACTTGCTCGATTTTCAGAGTCGTAGATTACAAACTAATTTTCAGCTAGAAACCACAACTAAAAGATTTTAATCTATACCCGAATCAACTCATGTACACGGTCACGGAGCGTGGGGACCACTTCCTCCTCAAACCAAGGATTTCTGCGTTGCCACATGCGATTGCGCGGAGAAGGATGAACTAAAGGAATATACACTGGCGAATACTCTTCAAAAGCCATGACGGTCTCTGTAAGTGTCCTCTTTCTAGTCGCTCCCAAATAGTACTTCTGGGCATATTGCCCAATCAACAGGGTCAACTGAACCACAGGCATCTGAGCTCTCATTCTCTCATGCCAAGTAGGAGCGCACTCTGGCCTTGGCGGCATATCTCCCCCTTTTCCCCTACCCGGATAGCAAAAACCCATAGGCATAATCCCAAAAATCTCCGGATCGTAAAACACATCTCTATCTACTCCTAACCATCGTCTCAATTCATCCCCGCTTGGGTCATTCCATGGAATACCTGTTTTGTGAACCTTAGTTCCGGGAGCTTGACCTATCACCAGAATCTTACTTGTAGGACGTATAGAAAATACTGGACGGGGACCTAGCGGCAGGAATGATTCACATAATCGACAAGCCTTCGCTTCAGTTACTAATTTCTCAAAACTATCCATCAGCCGACATTTTAGTGATTTAATACTCTTTTCGAACGAAAAAAAGAAGGAAATAAAAATCAGAATCTTATTTATACTGAAATTATGGTAAATTAATAAGCTATTCACCTGAACTACAATCCATTAATTTAAACATATTGGTGTTAATTTTAGTTAAATCCACCTGACCCCTCTAGTTCGTACATAGTAAAATATCTTTCAACCACTCATTCCCAAATGCCATGAAAAATACTTACTTACTTTTCACCCTCCTTATTTTTATCTGTGTGGGATGCTTTTCTTCCAAAGATTATGTCACCGACTACGACTACAATTACCAAGCTTCTTTCAAAAAGTATAAAACCTTTGCCTTCGTAGTTCCTACTGAAAAGGACACAAGCATGATATCTCCAGTATTGAGCGCTACCATAGGTGCTAGATTAGGTTCTCAAGGATTCAGAGAACAAGATAATAAGCCAGACTTATTGGTGAGTTATAAAATCTTCATGGATTCTATTCGCTATCGTGGGTATGTACAGCCGGAGTTTGACTATTGGCTGAAGCGCGTAGGAACGGTACCTGAGAAAGAAAGTGGCGAACTAGATAAGGAGCAGGAAAAAGACGAGACTTATAATCAAGTAAGATATACTCAAAACCAAGGAATGCTCGTGATCTACGTGATAGATAGTAAAAGAGGAAATACAATTTGGCAAGGATACACTGCTGCTAACTTTGATTCAGATTCTCCAAACTTTCAATCTGACGTCACTCGGGCTGCCTATAGGGTTATGAATGAATTTAAAGTCATCAACCGACTCATGGAATGATGTCTACTTGTTTCTGAGTAATATGTTAATCAACCTGTGTAGGTATTCCACAGTTTTTCTAAGAAGTCCCAAATAGATATTGGGACTTCTTTTTTTTGTACAAAATGCATCCATTGGCTCAAAATGCGTGTTTCGAACTCATTTTTAGTAGAATAATATCGGTTTTCAGTTGTGGCAATAGCTTTGAAATAGTAGATGGAAAGACAAAGAAATCAACTATGAAAAAATCACTTATTGTAACCGGACTATTGAGTGCTACTATAATGGTATCATGTGTGTCGAAAAAAAAATACACTGAATTAGAAGGCAATCTTTACAGCACTCAATCCCAACTTGCCGCTACTGAGCAAGAGAAAGCTGAGCTCGAGGAGAAAATGCAGATCATCGAGAACAGAGTTGCAGAATATAATTCAAGAATCAACTCGCTTCGCGATACCAATGATGCATTGACCATGCAGAATGACGGAATGCTAAGTATAGAAGGCGCCACGGTAATGTCCAAAAACTCTAAGGAGAAAATGAAGCAAACCTTAGCGAATGTGGATCCAACTTTATTGGCTCAAGCGCAGACGTTGGAAGATTCAGTAAATCTTGCCGTTGAATACAACCTTAAGAAAAATATTACTTCTACAACTGAAGCAGGACAAGAAGATGAAATCAATATCAGTATAGACCAGACAGTCGTAATGATTTCGGTTTCTGATGCATTACTTTTTAATACAGGTAGCTACAGAATTAATTCAAAAGCTGATCCTTTACTACAGAAACTTGCTGAGCTGATCAATGCTGAACCAAGTCTTCAAGTAATGGTGGAAGGACATACAGATCCAAGAACAATCTCAACAGGAGTAGTTCAGGATAACTGGGATCTTTCTGTGAAAAGAGCAACAAGTATTATCAGAAAGCTTCAAGAGCAATATAACGTGGCACCAGAGAAAATGATTGCTGCAGGTAGAGCGAGTTATATGCCACTTGTGGACAATGACACTCCTGAAAACATGGCTATCAACAGAAGAACAAGAATCGTTTTGATCCCAGATTTGGACATGTTCTTCGCGATGCTATAAGCAAATAACAACCAACTATTTTAACCACCACAACCGAAAAGCAGGCTCCAGAGCCTGCTTTTTTTATGTTTTTAGCTTAAGAAACAATGAGTAATAAATAAAAGTCAGATTGATCGCACATTAACAGGGTTTGTAGCCAGCCATCTTAAAAACGTGCTAAAAGGTTCTGAATTTCATTTTGAAAATTCCTACCTTTTAATAAAAAGATGAGATCAACCCAAAAAACAATTGACAACCTCTCATACCAAATCATTGGGGCAGCAATAGAGGTTCATAAACATTTGGGTCCAGGTCTTTTAGAAAGTATCTATCATAAATGCCTTGCAATAGAATTAGAAAACAAAGACATAAAATTTGCAAGTGAATTAACCATTCCTATTGATTATAAAGGTCACTTTTTAGACACTCAACTTCGATGCGACTTTTTGGTAGAAGGCCAGGTAGTTGTTGAGATAAAATCTGTATCTGAAATCCTTCCAATTCACCATGCGCAGATCATTAATTATCTCAATTTATTAAAAGCTCCAAAGGGAATACTTATCAATTTCAACGTAGTAAATATTTTCCATCATGGTCAAAAGACATTCATTAGTAAGTACTATGAGATACTTGATAGAGAATAGCCTGATAAGAAAATGTAACATATAACTGTTACTTCTAAGTCCTTTTCTTAGGGAAGAGAAAAAATGAAAACCACATAGACACATAGTAAGCATAGCCTAATAATTCAAGAAAATGCTCTGAGCCTTTCCTATGAAATCTATGTGGCTATGTGGCCAATAAGAAACCGCCTTCCTACTCTAAAGCAAAATTGAGGAAAAACACACCCTGATTCATTTCAACTTCAAAAGTTATTAAACCACATAGGAACATGGAAACATAGGTTCAAAAAATGAGAAAATGTTCTCAGCCCTTACTATGAAATCTATGTGGCTATGTGGTTAAAACGGAAATCCTACTCCAACACCTCCAACGTACCCAACGCATGCTGCATCAATACTTCTTGGAAGTACAAGGTGTAAATAGCCTGAGCTTGATCAGCCTGAGCGCTAACCAGTTGCTGATTGGATGTAGCCAAGTCGACGAAATTGGAAATCCCTAGACGGAAACGCTCGCTGATTGCATTTTTAGCTTCTGTAGCTGCCATCACTTGTATGCCTGTGTTTCCCTCCTTTTTCACTGCGGCCATATAGTTTAGATAAGCAAGTTTCACTTCTTGGTAGATTTTTCTGTTGACCGATTCCTTTTGCAAAATCTGATTTTTATAGGCCACTCTACTTCTACTTACATCCAGTCTGTTTTGAAAATTATTGAAAATTGGAATTGCTAAACTAAGTCCAAGTGTGTTTTGAGGGTAAACCTTCCACAGTTGATCCTGTAGATTTCTATCATCCAAAGAAGTAAAGAAGGTATTGTAATTGTAAAAAGCTCCAATTCTCGGGTAATACATGGCTTTAATCGCTTGCATATCCTTCTTGTAAGATGTCTCGAGAAGTTGCTGCTGAGTGCCATCAGCTCGGTTCGCCTGTGCTATGTCATACAACTCCGGCATGCTCATTCCTTCAAATCTTGATTCATCAGACCTAGGATCTACAGCCTCCAAAACGGGCACTACTCCTGCTTCCAGTTGCAAATACTCTGACAAATCCCAGATATCATTTTGGTACTGCAGCTCTGCATCTACGAGCACAGATTCCAATCTAGCAACTTCAGATTGCTGGTTGTATTTATCCGACATGGTTCTCAAACCCGCTTCCAAAAAACCTTCGATTTGCCGTAATAACTCTTGCTGATTCTCCAGGTTCTCCTTAGAAATTCTAACTATCTCCTGATCCAAAAGCACTTGGAGATATCTCCTGGCCACATCAAACATCACTTGCTGTGCCGCTCTATCCAAACCTTTGCCTCCCGCTTCGTAGGCCAACTTTGATGACTGAGTATCCAAAATTCTCCTGCCAGCATTGAAAATAGGCATACTCATATTTAGCCCTGCATTGACAACCTCATTGGTCACATTAGTCACGACTATTTCTCCTTCTATTTGCTGAAACTGCTGTCCGGACTGCTGAGAAAACGAGGTGTTGATATTTGCATTTGGCAGATGAGAAAGAAGAGCTGATTGCTTCTGCAGCTTTAGCACTTCCATAGTGTTCGCCTGAATTTGGTAAGCGACATTGGATGCCAAAGCCAAATCCACCGCTTGACGAAAGTTAATTCTCACCGTATCCTGAGCCTGAACAGCACCTGATACCAGTAATGTCCCGATAGCCATCGGGATAAATAGGGTTATAAACTTTTTATACATGTATAATCGCTTCATCTTTTTCTATTTTTCCATCCAGCATATCGATTAATCGAGTGCCGTAATCCGCATTTTCCCGTGCATGGGTAGCTTGAATAATTGTAGTTCCTTCGCGGTGCAATTCCTGAAAAATTTCCATGATTTCCTTAGCCTGACCAGAGTGCAAATTCCCAGTAGGCTCATCTGCTAGAAGTACACGAGGTTTCCCCGCTACCGCCCTTGCTATACCGACCAATTGTTGCTGACCACCGGAAAGTTGTGCTGGAAAAAGATCTTTTTTCGCAACCATATTAAATCGATCAAGAAGATCAGCGATAATGCTTTTACGCTCATTGGAAGATACTTTTCTATACAAAAGTGGGGTTTCGATATTCTCGTATACCGTCAACTCATCGATCAAATGGTAAGCTTGGAAAATGTATCCAAACTCACTTTTGTGAAGTGCCGAACGCTCCCGATCTTTCATTGATTTAATGCTTCTGTCACCAAAGAGGTAATCTCCATCATACTCCTCATCCAGTAAACCAAGGATGTTTAGGAGAGTAGACTTTCCTGCGCCGCTTGGCCCCATGAGCGTGATGAATTCCCCTTCATTAATCGTAAGATCTATTCCTTTGAGAATAAATACACGCTGAAATCGTGATTCAATGTATTTGTCTAATTTCTTAAGTTCTATCATTTTGTATTGAAATGTTGTTCCGCCTCAACGGTTTATAAATTTTTAGGTGTTGCCAACATCGGTCATCAAACACCCGACATCGGACACTTATTCACTCTTCAATGTCTTCGCTGGATTCAGTCTGAACACTTTCCAACTTCTATATCCTATAGTCAAACCTGCTAATAATAAGACCAGCATAACTGCTAAAATATAAGGCATAGGCGAGAATTCAACTTTATTAGCAAAGGACTGAAGCCAAGTATCACTAAACCAAAGTCCGAATCCAATGGCCAAAACAGAAGCTACTAAGAGCAACTTGAAGAAATCCGAAGCAAGTACAGACACTACATCTTTTTGCGTAGCTCCAAGTACTTTCCGAATACTGATTTCACGGGTTCTGCGAAGCGCGACGTAGGATACCAATCCAAATAACCCCATGCAGGCTATAAAGACGGCTATGCCTGAAAACAGCGTAAAGATCACCCCCACTCGCTCTTCAGAGCGATAAAGCTGAGCATATTCCTGATCTATAAATCTGTAATTAAATGGTCGCTCTGGCACAAACTTTTTCCATACTTCTTCCAAAGAAGCAAGTGTAGCACTAGGGTTTCCAGAAGGTATTTTTACTAACATCACGTTAGCATTTCCCTGGTCTCTAAATATCCCAAGCGGGCCAATATCCTCGTGCATGGAGTTGAAATAGAAATCGCCTACCACTGCTTTAATTCTTGCATCTGAGAATCCGAAATTCACAATTTTTCCAATCGCCTCTTCTGGTTCCCAGCCCATTTCCTTGATTGCTGACTCATTCAAAATGATAGGGATTATGGCTTTACTTTCATTGGCCTCAGCTCTGGAAATATCATTTTCATTGAGATCAGTACCCGCAAGAATTGCTAGGTTTAATGTTTTTACAATGTCTTCATCAGTGGAATATCCCGTGATCATAAACTCACGCTGATTGTCACCACCTGGAAAAATCTTATACCCTGCCTGGATATGTATAGGCATATCTCCCGCCAGCGCTATAGAACTTGCCGCGCCGCTTCTAAGCATTTCAGACTTCATGGTCTCAGCCACATTTCGCATGCTGTAGTGATAAGTCAAAGCTACTACCTGCTCACGATCGTATCCCAAGCTTACATTTTGCATGTGGTCCAGTTGATTTTTCACAATAAAAGTAGCGATCAACAAACCGATGGAAACAAAGAACTGGAAAACTACCAAGGATTTTCTCACCCATGCGCCCCCACCCATTTTCGTCTTATTTGCCAATGCTTTGATAGGCTCCATTCCTGACAAAATCAAGGAAGGATACATACCGGCAAGCAAACCTACAATCGCAATCAGGCCCACCATAAAACCAATACCGATGGGGTTCATCAAAGAATTAGTACTTAATGGTACGCCACCGATCTGTGAGAATTTAGGTAAAATCAAATACAGACACAGCACACTCAACACAGTAGCGCCAAACGTGAGTAACATGGATTCTGATACGAATTGACCAAATAACTGTCCTCGACCAGCACCCATTGCTTTGCGAAGCCCTACTTCCTTATTGCGCTCGGTGGCTTCTGCCGTAGCCAAATTCACATAATTGATGATACCAATTGCGATAAGCAACAAAGCTACTATGCCGAAAATATATAGGTATCGAATGTCCGTTCCAGGCTTGATACTGCTGAGGGATTGATCACCCAAATGTATGTTACTGACAGGTTGCAAGTGAAAAGAGGTCTTATAACCATATTCAGCTAGCTCGTTTCCAAGGTACTTTTCCTTGATCTGCTCCACTTTTGACTCAAAAGCACTCACATCCGTCCCTGCCTTAAGTTTCACATAAGTATAGTAGTTGCTAGGTGACCATTCAGGATTTTTTCCATGTCTATGAGACTTGAATGATGCCAAAAAGTCAAATTCCATATGACTATTGCTCGGGAAATCTTCCATCACCCCTGACACAGTAAAATCCGTTCCTTCCACTTTCAGTATTTTCCCCGATGCTGATCCGGCATCACCGAAATAGCGTTCCGCAGTACTTCTGGTTAGTACGATTTGATTTGGCTCCGCCAAAACATGAGCAGGACTACCCGACAAAAGCTCAAAATCAAAGACTTTGAAATAGTTTTCATCTGCATATGCAAAGGATTTCTCCTCTTGATTTCCCTCACCAGCATCGATAAGTACAGAAGAGAAAATACTAATATCAAAAACCAACGTCCCAGTCTCCACTTCTGGAATTTCCTCGATCAGCGTAGGGATCAAACTGGATGGTGTGGAAGCGACTAACTGACTTTCGCCCTGAGAAACAAATTCCTGATTGAATTTGTAAATCCTATCGTAATCAGCATACATTTTATCGTAGCTCCACTCATGCTGTATATACAGGCAAATCGCCAAAAAACTCACAATAGCTATCGTCAACCCAATCAGGTTGATGCCAGTGTACAACTTGCGCTTGCGCAAATTTCGAAAGGATATTTTAAGGTAGTTTTTCCACATGATTGGATAGTTAAATTAGTATTCTCACTTGGGCTACTTCATTATTCATTATTCGACCTTCATCATTAGGCATTATTTCAGGTTCAGTGTCGATAATTCCTTCCTTAATGAATCTACCCTTCGACTTCGCTCAGGGTGACAACTCAAATTTTCAATTCTTCATTTTATATTCAATTCATTCTTTTCCACTTTTATGCCATAAAAAAATGCCTCTGAATTAACTCCAGAGGCATTTTAACATATATATCAGGTTTGCTTTCTCGAACATTTTTGTTCGCCAGCGCACAAAATAAATAATCAATACTCAATTCTCAGTGATCAATATTCAAGTTTCAATAATCAGACTCTTATTTCTTGGATCTTGTTTCTTAACTCTTGATTCTAAAATCTTATGTCTTGATTCTTACGTCTTGCTACTTAAATCTTGATACTAGAACTTACGATACTTCCCTTTAAGGAATTTGTTCGCTTTCTTCTCAGCAAACTTGGCTTTTTTGCTATCCCAGTGTAGCGTCTCGTTAGGGAATCTACCGGCGATCACGCCAAGCAAGATAGTTTCTGTCAATCTAGAAGCGTAAGAGAAAGGAGCTGTTGTTTCACCTTTGCCTAGACAGGCATCTACAAACTGGTGGTAATGCTTGTTACTTTCAGCTGCATAATCCTTCACAGGTTTGCCTAAGTTGAATGATTCGATGTCCATTTCCACGTATTTTCCATCCACGATTTTGCGTGGTAACTGCTGGAAGTGTGGCAACAATAATCTGCCTTTTTCACCCATAAACATTGCTCCTTGATCTGGCAACTTATCACCATTTGGAAGCATCAAATCTTCATGCGCTTCTGGAGCTCCGATGCCATCATACCATACCCATTTCAATGATTCAGCAGTATGCTTTGTGCCTGGAAATTCATAGGTCACTACGTTGTTTGCAGGAAATCCAAAGCCCGTAGGCTCACGACACTCGTTGATGATCGTACGAGGAACGTCAAGTTCCAAAGCATTGTATGGTGTGTCAAAAATATGCACTCCCATATCTCCTAGGGTACCACAACCGTAATCCATCACTTTTCTCCAGTTGCCTGGGTGGTAAAAACCTTCTTTGTAAGGACGCTCAGGCGCAGTTCCTTGCCATAAATTCCAGTCTAGCGTAGCAGGAACCGGATCAGATCCAGCTGGTTCAGGCCCATCATAACCCCAGTCTTTTGGAGACCAAGCACGAACAGTATGAACTTTACCGATGATTCCAGATTGAATAAGCAGGGTAGCTAATTTGTAATCATAGAAAGAGTGAACCTGAATACCCATCTGAGTTACCAAATTCTTTTTCGCAGCCAATTGGCTCATTTCTCTAGCTTCACTCACATGGTGAGTCAAAGGCTTCTGGCAATAAACTGGCTTGTTCATTTCCATAGCCATGATCGATGCTGGTGCATGCGTATGATCTGGTGTAGAAACTACAACAGCATCAATTTGATCGCCCATTTCTTTGAGCAATTCTCTATAATCAGCATAGACTTTAGCATTTGGATGAAGTGCTTTAGCTTTCGCCAAATTCACACTATCCACGTCACAAAGCGCTGTAACGTCTACAGATGCATGTGAGGAAATCGCGTCCAAATCAGCCATTCCCATACCGCCAAGACCGATATGTGCTGTTCTTAGGCGTTCGCCAGCCTTCAATCTAGCTAATAGAGAAGGAGCCAAAGCAGCACCTAAAATTCCTAAACCACTCTTTTTGACAAAGTCTCTACGATCAATACTTTCTATTTTCTTACTCATTTTTTATTGAAGTTATTACTTGGTTGCTGTTAATTCTTTGATGCTGATATTCTTAAAACGGACGACATCACCATGACCCAAGAAGCCAATATGCCCAGAACTACGCTGTAATCCTGGATGATCCTTGTGATCTAATGTACCGTTTTTACTTGCTTCTAGGTAGTCTCCATCCACGATAGTCTCGCCATTTAAAATGATTTTGATGTGCGGATGGTTGACGATCACTTCCTGAGTATTCCACTCGCCCACAGGCTTCAGAAACCCACGCTTTGCAGGAATCACGCCATAAACTGAACCGTGATACTGATACTCCTGTAAGTCTGCAAATTTATCCGCCGTGTTATCTAAGATTTGAAGCTCTTTACCTACATAGGCCGCATCACCTTCCAGTGGAGCATGGATACCTAGACCATTGTTGGCTCCAGGAGTCAATTGAAACTCAAAGCGAAGAGCAAAGTCTCCATATTCCTTTTCAGTGAAGAGATTTCCTCCACCAGTTCCTTTTGGGTCAATGACGATCATCCCGTCCTCAGCTCTGTAGGAAGTCTTATTACCTACCCAGCCGTCTAGGTTTTCACCATTGAAAAGTGCTACGAAGCCTTTACCGGCATTACTTTTTTGAGAACCGCATGAGGATAAGCCCATTGAAAAAGCAAAAAGTACTAAAAGAAAAACAGAATTTGATTTGGACATAAGAGAATACTTAAAACGTTTGATGTGGTTAATTCTTAAAACTGGACTGCAATTTAACGTTTCATGTCAATTTTGGGATAAAAAACTTAATTAAAAATTTTATTTACTTCTAGGGTTATTTATTGATTTTTTCGGAAAAGATAGAAACGATTTATTGGTAAGGGCGAATAATTATTCGCCCTTACATTCCTCGATTCGTGAAGACACAAACCGAATTACAAATTGGTGAATAATTAATCAGCAGTAGATCGAAATAGATTCTGATTAGTTCGACCCATTCTGGGTCGATGGGTCACTTGGGTACTCTTCTACCATGGGTTGCAGCCATGGCTCCGTCGAGGCGGACGAGTTATTCAGAAGTTTGATCCCTTCAGGATCTCTAAGCGTTCGACTTTAGATTTTAAATCTTTAACTCCCCTCGTTTTGGCGAACTGGCAACTCATCACTTGACATTCCCGTGGCCAAAACCCAAAAACTTTGCCTTATCAATTTACCCCCCGGTTGAAGAGACTGTGTGAAAACTAAGTACAGTTTTTGTGTATTG